>Ga0208849_1000040_pt1 | contig 125235 bp, 135 predicted proteins | sample NGESurdeep072012_10_FD_184470 | JGI IMG/M metagenome (GOLD analysis project Ga0208849, IMG submission 184470) | Arctic peat soil microbial communities from Barrow, Alaska - NGEE Surface sample 53-3 deep-072012 (SPAdes) | ecosystem: Environmental > Terrestrial > Soil > Wetlands > Peat ... | reverse complement strand
CACCCGCACACCGTCCGTCATCACCACCTCCCCGAAAATATACCCTCAGGGAATCACAAAGCCCTCGACGAGGGAATCCTTCACACGCACGTTGCGGGGCAGGAGTTTAGGCTAATTCCTCCCTCGCAAGCGCAGCGCCGCGGGGGAGGGGGACCGCCGGCGAAAGCCGGTGGTGGACGGGGCGCACGTCCGCCTTCTACAACGCCTCGCCGCGCAGCAGGCGGGGGAGGTCGCCGAGCGCGCCGCCAGCCTCGTGCATGAAGAGGCGCCGCAGAGGGCCGGCCGCGCCGACGGCGGCCATGCCGACGCCGCGGGCGATGCGCACCAGCGGGTGGTTGTTCGAATAGAGCCGGGTGAACAGATCGGTGGCCAGGGCGACCCCGACATTGTCGACGCCGCGCCAGCGCGCATAGCGCTCCAGGACATCGAGCGCGCCGATATCTTCGCCCAGACGCGCCGCCTCGGTCAGCACCTGGGCCAGGGCGGCCGCGTCTTTCAGCCCCATGTTGAGGCCCTGGCCAGCGATCGGATGGATGGCGTGGGCGGCGTCGCCGATGAGGGCCACGCGCGGCGCGACGAGGCGTTCGGCCAGCTGCAGGGAGAGCGGATAGACGAACCTCGGACCCAGCACCTCGATCTGGCCCAGAAAGGATCCGAAGCGGCGGCCCAGGTGGGCGGCGAACGCCTCCGGCGACGCCTGCGCCAGAGCCGCGCCGCGCGCGGTCGATTCGGTCCACACCAGGCTGACGCGGCGGCCGGTCAAGGGGAGGATGGCGAAGGGTCCGGCCGGGAGGAAATGCTCATAGGCGACGCCGGCGTGGTCGCGTTCGACGCCGACGGTGGCGACGACTCCGGACTGGCCGTAGCCCCAGCCTTGGGTGGCGATGTGCGCCTCACGTCTGATCAGGGAGCCTCGGCCGTCGGCGCCGACGATCAGCGGCGCGGTCAGGGTGCGTCCGTCTTCGAGCCCGATCCGCGCGGCGGCCCCGGACGTTTGCGCGCTGACCACCCGCTGGGGCGCCAGAACCTCGATGCCGGCCTCCGCGGCGGCGCTGGCCAGGCCCGCGCGGATATGCCGGTTTTCCAACATGTAGCCGAGCGGTTCGCCCTGGTTGCGCGCCGCGATCTCGTCGGCGGCGAAGCGCAGCAGCCCCGGGCCGCCGCCCTGGGTGACCAGGATCTGCTCGATGCGCTGGGCGTGCGGCTCGAGAAATGGCGCAACGCCGAGCGCCCGCCACTGGCGGAAGGCGGAAAAGGAGATGGCGCTGGCCCGGCCGTCGAAGCTCGGCGCGCACTGGTCCTCGAACAGCTGCGGATCGATGAGCAGGGGTTTCAGCCCGCCGCTGGCCAGGGCCAGCGCCAGGGTGACGCCCGCCATCCCCGCTCCGGCGACGATCACATCGGCGTCGGGGCCAGTGGCCACCGACTAGCTTTCGCCCTCTTCGCTGGGCAGGCCCATCATGTGAAAGCCGGCGTCGACATGGATGACCTCGCCGGTGGTCGAGCGGCCGAGGTCCGAGAGCAGCCAGAGGGCGCAGCCGGCCACGCCCTCCATGGAGGTGTCTTCCTTGAGTGCGCTGAGCGCCCGTCCCTGGCCGAGCATGCTCCGACCGCCCTTGATTCCGGCCAGGGACAGGGTGCGCATGGCCCCGGCCGAGATGGCGTTGACCCTGATTCCCTTTGGCCCAAGATCGCGGGCGATGTAGCGCGTGGCGGCCTCCAGCGCCGCCTTGCACACGCCCATGGTGTTGTAGTTGGGGATCGCCCGCTCGGAGCCCAGATAGGTCATGGTGATCATCGAGCCGCCCTGCGGCATCAGCCTGGCGGCGCACTGGGCGGCTTCGACGAAGCTGAACACTGAAATGTCGACCGCGCGCAGAAAAGCTCCGCGCTCGGCGTTGTCGATAAACGAGCCGCCGATCTGACTGGGCTCGGCGAAACCGATGGCGTGGACCAGAAAATCGAGCCTGCCAAAAGCCTTTTCGACGACGTCGAAGGCCTGCGGGATCGAGCCGGCCTGCGACGCATCGAACGTCGCCCAGGTCTTCACCCCGATGCTTTCGCCCAGCGGCCGCACGCGTTTTTCGTTCATGGCCATGTAGCCGAAGGCCAGTTCAGCGCCCTGGGCAGCCAGCTGGGCGGCGATCCCCCAGGCGATCGACTTCTGATTGGCGACGCCGAGGACCAGCCCCCGCTTGCCGGCCATCAGCGCGCCCTTGGGCAGCTTGTAATCCTCGGCCATGAGCGGCTCCGTTGCGCGTGTGCGCCCGCTAGCTAGCAGGCGCTGCGCGCACGGGGAAGCGGTCGGCGCCGTGCGCCCCTTCCGTCACGGCGCTGATCGCCCCGCGCCACCTTCCCCGCCTTGCGGGGCAGGAGTTTAGGAAAATCCTCACCCGCGCAGCGGGGGAGGGGGACCGCCGGCGCAGCCGGTGGTGGAGGGGGCGCGGCCCTACCCCTCGTACCGGCTGATCACCAAACAGCCGTTGGTGCCGCCGAAGCCGAAGCTGTTGGACATCACCGTGTCCAGCCGCCGCTCGATTCGCTGGCGGGCGATCGGAAGGTCGGCGAAGTCGGGATCCAGGTTGTCGATATTGGCGCTCTGGGCGACAAAACCCTCGCGCATCATCAAGAGGCAGTAGATCGCCTCCTGCGCCCCGGCCGCGCCCAGGCTGTGGCCGGTCAGCGACTTGGTCGACGAGATCAGCGGGATCTTGGCGCCAAACACTTCGCGCACCGCCTGCATTTCCTTCAGGTCGCCGATCGGGGTGCCGGTGCCGTGCGGGTTCAGATAGTCGATGGTCCGGCCGCCGGCGCCGGCCAGCGCCAGCTTCATGCAGCGCGCCGCGCCCTCGCCGGACGGGGCGACCATGTCGTGGCCGTCGGAATTGGCCCCGTAGCCGACGATCTCGCCGTGGATCGTCGCGCCGCGCGCCCTGGCGTGTTCGAGTTCCTCGAGCACCACCATGCCGCCGCCGCCGGCGATGACGAAGCCGTCGCGGTCGATGTCGTAGGGCCGGCTGGCCGCGGCCGGCCGATCGTTGAAGCCGGTGGCCATGGCGCCCATGGCGTCGAACAGGGCCGAAAGCGTCCAGTCGAGCTCCTCGCAGCCGCCGGCGAAGACCAGGTCCTGATTGCCGAGCGCGATCTGTTCGAACCCCGCGCCAATGCAATGGGTGGATGTCGCGCACGCCGACGAGATCGAATAGTTGACGCCGCGGATCTTGAACCAGGTCGCCAGGGTCGCCGAAGGACCCGAGCTCATCGCCTTGGGCACCGCGAAGGGTCCTATCCGCTTGACCCCCTTGGCGCGGGCGATGTCGGCAGCCTCGACGATGGCGTGGGTCGAAGGGCCGCCCGAGCCGACGATCAGGCCCGTGCGCTCATGGGAGACCTCAGCGTCGTCCAGGCCCGCGTCGGCGATCGCCTGCTGCATGGAGATGTGGGCGTAGGCCGTGCCGGCTTCGAGAAACCGCGCGGCCCGGCGGTCGACCTGGGCCTGCCAGTCGATGTCGGGCTGCGCCGCCACCTGGCAGCGGAAGCCGAGTTGCGCATACTGCGGCATGGCGACGATGCCGGAGCGGGCCTCGCGTAGGGACGCGGTGACGTCATCGGCGCCAACGCCGATCGATGAGACGACGCCCATGCCGGTGACGACGACTCGGCGCATGAAGTCTTGTCTCCTCCGCTTCGCCTCAGATCAGGTCGGCGGCGTTGAGAAGGCCCACCCTGAGGTCACGCGCCTCATAGATAGGCTTTCCGTCGGCTTCCAGAACCCCGTCGCCGACGCCCATCACCAGCTTGCGGATGACCACGCGCTTCAGATCGATCCGATAGACAACCTTCTTGACCGCCGGCGTCACCTGGCCGGCGAACTTCACCTCGCCGACGCCGAGCGCCCTGCCGCGTCCCGGCCCGCCCGACCACGCCAGGAAAAAGCCGACCAGTTGCCACATGGCGTCCAGGCCCAGGCACCCGGGCATCACCGGATCGCCGATGAAGTGGCAGTCGAAGAACCACAGGTCGCGGCGGATATCGAGTTCGGCGACGACCTGGCCCTTGCCGTGCGCGCCCCCCTCGCCGGCGATGTGGGTGATGCGGTCGAACATCAGCATCGGCGGATAGGGAAGCTGGGCGTTGCCGGGGCCAAAGGTCTCGCCCCTGGCGCAGCCCAGCAGGTCTTCGCGGTCGTAGGTGGTCTTGGCGGCAGCGTTCATGAAAGCCCCGTTAGCACATCAGCGGCATTGGCGCGCGGGGGCCGAGCCCCAGACGCTGCTCGCCGCCGCCCAGCCCGAGACCGCGCCGACACGCACCTTGCACCAGTCGCCGGCGCAGCGATCGAGGGCGGCCAGGGCCCGACCGTTGATCATAGCCGCGATCCGCGCGTCCGCTCTGGGCGCCGAGCGCAGCGCCACGGGAACGGCGCCCATGGTCATGACCATGCGCCGGCCATCGAGCATCGAGCGATGAACCCATGAGGCGGCGCCATCGGGATCGCAGACCCGGCGCCAGTCGAGCGTTTCCTCGACCACCTGCACCGGCAGGCCCTGAGCGCGATAGACCCACAGGGCCGGATAGTCGGCGCCGGGACCCTTGCGGGCGAATACCTCGCCGCGCTTGAGGCTGAGATAGCGCGGGACGCAAAAGCCGGAGGCCGCGCTGATGCGCGCCGGCGCCTGGCAGTTCCTGGCCTCGCCGCCGCGACCCCCGCAGGCGGCTAGCCCGATCAGCGCCGCCGCCGATATCGCGCCCCTGATCTCGCCTGAAACGTACATGCCGCTTGCTTGGCGCCCGAAAGCCGCTTTGGTAGAGGCTGCGACGCAATTCGCCGCGTCCCCCTCAAGGCTCACTTTCAGGCTCGCCATGGCCCCCCGCAAGCCGAAAGTCGTCGTAACCCGCAAACTCCCCGATCAGGTGGAGACGCGGATGCGCGAGCTTTTCGAGACCGAACTCAATCTTAACGACACGCCGATGGACGCCGACGCCCTGGCAGGCGCCATGCAGCGGGCCGACGTCCTGGCCTGCACGATCACCGACCGGCTCGATGGAACGGCCATAGCGCGCGCCGGCGACACCCTCAAACTGATCGCCAATTTCGGCGTCGGCGTCGATCACATCGATGTCACCGCGGCCAATGCACGGGGCATCATCGTCACCAATACACCCGGCGTGCTGACCGAGGATACCGCCGACCTGACCATGGGCCTGATCCTGGCCGCCGCCCGGCGCGTGGTCGAGGGCGCCAACATCGCCCAGGCCGGTGAATTTCACGGCTGGAGCCCGACCTGGATGCTGGGGCGGCGGCTATGGGGCAAGCGTCTGGGCATCGTCGGCATGGGCCGGATCGGGAGGGCCCTGGCCAAGCGCGCCCGCGCCTTCGGCCTTTCCATCCACTATCACAACCGCAAGCCGGTCAGCCCGCGCATCGCCGAGGAACTGGAGGCGACCTATTGGGAAAGCCTCGACCAGATGCTCGCCCGCATGGACGTGGTGTCGGTCAACTGTCCCCACACGCCGGCCACCTATCACTTGCTGTCGGCCAGGCGGCTGAAGCTTCTTCAGCCCCAGGCCATCGTCGTCAACACCGCCAGGGGCGAGATCATCGACGAGGCGGCCCTGGCCGGCATGCTGCAGCGCGGCGAACTGGCCGGCGCGGGCCTCGATGTCTATGAGCACGAGCCGGCGATCAACCCCAAGCTTCTCAAGCTGGCCAATGTCGTGCTGTTGCCGCACATGAGCTCGGCGACCATCGAGGGCCGCATCGACATGGGCGAAAAGGTGATCGTCAATATCCGCACCTGGATGGACGGCCACCGGCCGCCCGATCGCGTCGTCCCGGCGATGCTGTAGGGGAAGGCGGGACACAGTTTGACCGCCCCTTGGTTACGGCGGATCGTATTTTTCGACGAATGCCGCCGACGCCTTGAGCATGGCGACACGGGAGGCCTGACGCGACAGCCAGTGATCCTCGCCGGGCAGTTCGAGGGTTTCGACGCTCTTGCCCGCCTTGCGCAGCGCCTCGCCCATGGCCACGCTCTGGCGCGCCGGGACGATGGTGTCCTTGTCGCCCCAGATGAGCAGGATCGGCGCATCGGCGCGCGCCGCCAGGGCGACGGGCGAAAGCGCGGCCAAAGCTTGCGGATCGCTGGCGGCAAGGCCGAGGTAGAATCGCTCGTAGCGGGCCACCGCGCTCGCCTTGCCCCAGCGCGCGGCATCCCAGGCGAGCATGCCGGCAAGATCCGATACGCCGGCCACCGAAACGGCGCACCGATAGAGCCCGTGCTGCACGGTCACGCCGGCCAGGGCCGCGTAGCCGCCGTAGCTGCCGCCGACGATGCAGGCTCGGGCCGGATCGACCACGCCACTCGCCGCCAGGGCGGCGAGGCCATCCGAGATGTCGCTCTGCATCTTGCGGCCCCATTGCCCATAGCCGGCCTCGCGAAAGGCCTGGCCGAAACCCGAAGAGCCGCGGAAATTGGGCTGCAGCACCGCGTAACCCCTCGAGGCGAAAGCCTGGGCCCACCAGTCGAAGCCCAGATAATCACGCGCCTGCGGTCCGCCATGGGGCAGCACCACGACTGGCAGATCCTTGGGCGTACGCCCCTGGGGCAGGGTCAGCACGCCCTGCAGGGAGCGTCCGTCCGCGGCGCGCCAGGCGAAGAGGCGGGTCGGCGCGACATCGCCGGGCGGCACGAGGGGATAGCGCCACCCGAACGCCTGGACCGTTCCAGCGGCGAGGTCGGCGAAAAACCAGGTTCCCGGATCGCCTGGGCCCTCGGCGAAGACGACCATGCGCCGCAGATCGCCCGTCGCCGACGCCAGGGTCACCGTCTCGCCGGGAAGGGCCCGCCGGACCTTGTCGAACCTATCCTGCAGGACGGGATCGATGAGGATCGTGAGCGGCGCATCCTCATCGGTGACCGCGCCGATCAAGAACCCGGTTGCCGGATCGCTGATCAGGGCGCGGATATTCGCGTCGCCGAACGGCGCTGCAACGGCGCCGTGGCCGTCGACCCGGTAGAGACGATAGCTCTGGTCAGCGCCGCCGGCGCCGCCCGGCCGTTCGACAAGGACCTCATCGTCGCTGCGTCCCTGCCCCACGAGGTCGATTTCGCCGGCTGGATCGTCGGCCCTTGCGATCGGCGCCGCGTCGTCGGCCCCCGCGAACAGCGACCAGCGGCCGGTCTTGTCGCTGTAGGTGTCGTGGGCGGTCACCTGGCCGCGCGCGCCAACCACCCAGGTCGTCTTGCGCCCGTTTGCGCCGGCGGCGACCCATTGCACCTGGCCGCTGGCCAGATCGACGCGATAGAGGTTGTCATGACCGGGAAAGTTCCACGGCGTCGTGGTTTGGAAAGTGATCACCGCGCCGTCGCCGACCGCCGGGCGGCCGGCGAAATACCCGTACTCGCGCCCGCCAATCCTGGCGTAGCCATAGGCGTTGAAGGTGGCCGGATAGAGATCGGGCCGGCCCGCGAAGACTCGCGTCAGCTTGCCGTTCGCCGCGTCGATGATCGTCGATTGCGACGCCTCGAAAGCCTGACCGCCCGGCTGGCCACCGGCCGCGGCGCGGGTCTGGCTGGTGGTCACCAGCAGATGGCCTTCACCCAGCCACTCGACGGCGCGCAGCTTCAGATCGCCCAGCCCGACCGAAAACAGTACAGGCCCGCCCGCCGTGCGGATAACCACCCGGCGGCCGGCGTCCAGCTGCGCGATATAGGCGAGCGCGTCGCCCGAGGGCGACAGGCGCGGCTGCTCCATCGCCGGCAAGGCGCCATAGGCTTCCAGCGGCGGCGCCGCCCGCGCCGCGCCTGCCCAGACGATAGCCGCGGCGGCAATCGCGGCGAGAGCGCGTACAGGCCTCATTTCACCGGATTGTATTTTTCCACGAAAGCGACCGAGGCTTCGATCATGGCGAAGCGCGAGTCCTGGCGGGACAGCCAATGGTCCTCGTGCGGCAGCTCTAGGGCCTCGACGGTCTTGCCGGCATGTTGCAGAGCAGAGCGCATGTCCCGGCTCTGATCGATCGGCACCACCGTGTCATCGGCGCCCCAGATGAGCAGGATCGGCGCATCGGCGCGTCCGGCCAGCTGAAGTGGCGAGATCGCCCTCAAGGTGGCGTCGCCAGGGCCGGTGACCCCCAGATAGGGCCGCTCGTAGCGCATGCGGGCGTTGCGTTCCCCATAAAGGGTCACGTCCCAAGCCAGCATCCCGGTAAGGTCCGAAACCCCGCCGACCGAAACGGCACAGCGATAAAGCCCCTGCTGGACGGTGACGCCCGCCAGGGCCGCGTAGCCTCCATAGCTGCCGCCCACGATGCATGCGCGCTTGGCGTCGACGATCCCCTGCGCGGCCAGCGCCGCCACGCCGTCGGAAATGTCGGTCTGCATCTTGCGGCCCCATTGGCCGAAACCGGCATCCCTGAACGCCTTGCCGAACCCGTCCGAGCCCCGGAAATTAGGCTGCAGCACGGCGTAGCCGCGAGATGCAAACGCCTGAGCCCACCAGTCGAACCCCAGATAGTCGCGCGCCTGGGGCCCCCCGTGCGGCAATACCACCAGGGGAAGGCCTTTCGGCAACCTTCCGGGGGGCAGAGTCAGCACCCCCTGCAGCGTCTGACCGTCGGCCGCGCGATACGAGACGATACGACTTTCGGCGACATCGCCCTGGAGAATTGTCGGATAGGCCCAGCCGATCGCCCGCACCACGCCCGCCGCCAGATCGGCAAGAAAGTAGGTGCCCGAGTCTCCGGGACCCCGGGTGAAAACCACCATGCGCGACAAGTCGCCCGTGGCTGAAACCAGTGTGACGGTCTCCCCGGCGAAAAGCCGGCTGACCTTGTCGAACTTCGCCTGCAGGGCCGGGTCGAGGAGCAGGGTCTTGGGGTCGTCGCCGTCGGTCACCGCGCCGATCAAGAAACCGCTGTCCGGGTTGGTCAACAGATCGCGGATGGGGGATGCGCCGAACGGCGGCGAGCCCGTTGCTTCCGCCGACAGCGGATATTCGAGATAGGCCCAGTCGCCCTTGCCGTCGTCCGCCGGACGCTCGACAAGCACGGTGGCGTCGTCGCGACCCTGCCCGACCACCTCCACGCCATGAATGGGATCGACAGCCTCGGAAACGCGCACCTGATCGGCGGGGTCGGCGAACAGCGCCCACTGGCCCGTCTTCTCGTCGTATTCCGAGTGGGCCGTCACCTGGCCCGCGGAACCGACGACCCAGTTGGTGTCGAGCCGTTCACTGCCTCCGAAAACCATTTCCGCATGGCCGGTGACGAGGTCGACCTTGTACAGACTGGGATGGCCCTTGGTGAGATAAGCCGCTTGGGTATCGAAACTGACGAAGCCCGTTCCACTTCCGGCCAAGGGCACGCCGGCGAAGTAGCCGTACTCGCGGCCGCCCGCAAAGGCGTGGCCGTAATCGTTGAAGGTCGCGTGGACGATGCGCGGCTCGTGGCCAAAAACGATCATCGGCTTGCCGGTCGCGGCGTCGATCACGGTCGACTGCGCCGCCTCGAATCGTTCCCTGCTCGTGCCCTGACGGTCGGTGGCGACGGTCCGGCTGGTCACGATTAGAATGTGGTCGTCGCCCAGCCATTTGACGACCCGGGGCTTGAGAATCCCGACGCCGACAGATAACAGCACGCCGCCCCCGGCTTTAGCGACAATCACCTGCCGGGCGCCGCCGGCCGCGGCTATGTAGGTGATCTTGTCGCCGTCCGGGGACAGGTTCATCTGTTCGACCGCGGGAAGCTTGCCGTAATCGTCTATCGGCGGCGCAGCCTGTGCGGCGCCTGCGACGGTCAGCGCCGCCGCGGCGCAAAAGGGCCAACGCATCATTCCCGCCTCCCACAGACCGCGCAATCAGGGTCAGCGCCTATGCGCACCGTACGCGTCTCCGCCGAAAGGGCATTGTAGATCAATAGCCGGCCGTTGAGAGGCTCGCCGGCGCCGGTGATGACCTTCACCGCCTCCAGGGCCATCATCGCGCCGACCACGCCTGCCAGGGCGCCGACCACGCCGACAGCGGCGCAGGTCTCCTCATCGGGCGGCGCCTGCGGCACCAGGCAGCGGTAACAGGGCCGTCCCGCGAAGACTCCGATCTGGCCCGTCCAGCGGCCGATCGCGCCACTGACCAAAGTCGTGCCCAGGGCGACGCAGGCGGCGTTGACGGTGAAGCGGCTGGCAAAGTCATCGGCGCCGTCGAGCACCAGATCGTAATTGGCGATGATAGCCTTGGCGTTAGCTTCGCCCAGCATGGCTTCGATGGGTTCGACCACGGCGTGGGGATTGGTCGCCGCCAGCCTTTCGGCGGCGACGCGCACCTTCGGGCGGCCGATGTCGGCGTGGCCATAGAGAATCTGGCGTTGCAGGTTCGAGAGGCTGACGATGTCGGCGTCCGCCAGGCCAAGCCGGCCGATCCCCGCGGCCGCGAGATAGAGGGCGGCCGGCGCGCCGAGGCCTCCGGCGCCGACGATGAGCACGCTCGCGCCTTTCAGTCTTTGCTGGCCGACGCCGCCGATCTCGCGCAGCACCAGATGGCGTGCGTAGCGTTCGACCTCGTCGGCGGAGAAAGTCATTCGCCTTGCGCCTCGCCCACAGCCGCGCCACATGCGCGTAAATGCAGCACGCACCGGCCCTTCCCAACTGGCATGGGACCACGATCCTGGCGGTTCGCAAAGACGGATCGACGGTGATCGCCGGCGACGGCCAGGTTTCCATGGGCCAGACGATCGTCAAGGGCAACGCCCGCAAGGTCCGTCGCCTGGCGGGGGGCCGGGTGGTGGCGGGATTCGCCGGGGCCACCGCCGACGCCTTCACCCTGATCGAGCGGCTGGAAGCCAAGCTCGAACAATATCCCGAGCAGCTCGCCCGCGCCTGCGTCGACCTTGCCAAGGACTGGCGCACCGACCGCTATCTGCGCCGCCTCGAAGCCATGCTGATCGCCGCCGACGCCGGGGCGATCTTCACCATCTCGGGGTCGGGCGACGTGCTGGAGCCCGAGCATGGCGTCGCCGCCATCGGCTCGGGCGGCCACTACGCCCTGGCCGCGGCCCAGGCCCTGATCGGCTTCGAGCTCACCGCAGAGGACATCGCCCGCCGAGCGATGGGCATCGCCGCTGACATCTGCGTCTACACCAACACCCAGCTGACCCTCGAGACGGTCTAAAGGGGCGATGACCGAGTTCACGCCGCGCGAGATCGTCTCCGAACTCGACCGATTCGTCGTCGGCCATGCGGAGGCCAAGCGCGCCGTCGCGGTGGCCCTGCGCAACCGCTGGCGACGCCGGCGTCTCGCGCCGGAACTACGCGAAGAGGTGACGCCCAAGAACATCCTGATGATCGGGCCCACCGGGGTTGGCAAGACCGAGATCGCCCGGCGCCTGGCGCGGCGCGCCCAGGCGCCGTTTCTGAAGGTCGAGGCGACGAAGTTCACCGAGGTCGGCTATGTCGGCCGCGATGTCGATCAGATCGTTCGCGACCTTGTCGAAGGCGCCATCGCCATGGTCCGCGACCGGCGCCGCGCCAGCGTGCGGGCGCGCGCCGACCAGGCCGCCGAAGAGCGGGTACTCGACGCGCTGGTCGGTCCGGGGGCCGGGCCGCCGACCCGCGAGGCGTTCCGCAAGAAACTGCGCGCCAAGGATCTCGATGACAAGGAAATCGAGCTGACCCTCGCCGACACCAGTTCGCCTCTGCAGGGTCTCGATATTCCTGGCCAGCCCGGCGCCTCGATGGGCGTGCTCAACCTCTCAGAGATCATGGGCAAGGCGTTCGGCGCCCGCAGCAAGACGCACAAGACCACCGTCGCCGGCGCTTGGGCGCCACTGATCGCCGAGGAAAGCGACAAGCTTCTCGATCAGGAAGCCCTGACCGCCGAAGCGCTGGAACTGGCCCAGGACGCCGGTATCGTGTTCATCGACGAGATCGACAAGGTCGCCTCGAGATCCGACCGCGCCGGGGCCGACATCTCGCGTGAGGGCGTCCAGCGCGATCTGTTGCCGCTGATCGAGGGGACCACGGTTTCGACCAAATACGGGCCGGTGAAGACCGATCACATCCTGTTCATCGCCTCTGGCGCCTTCCACGTCGCCAAGCCCTCCGACCTGTTGCCCGAGCTGCAGGGCCGGCTGCCGATCCGCGTCGAGCTGAAAGCCCTCAGCCGCGATGATCTTCGTCGCATTCTGACCGAGCCCGAGGCCAACCTCATTCTGCAGAATCAGGCCCTGCTGGCCACCGAGGGCGTCAGCCTGGTGTTCACCGACGACGCCATCGACGCACTCGCCGACGCCGCCGTGGCCGTCAACGGTGCGGTGGAAAATATCGGCGCGCGGCGCCTGCAGACGGTGCTGGAAAAGGTCGTCGAGGAGATCAGCTTCACGGCGGGCGACCGCGTGGGCGAGACCCTGACCATCGACGCCGCCTATGTGAACGCGCGGGTGGGCGAACTATCCCGCAACGCCGACCTGTCGCGGTTCATCCTCTAGCCCGGACTTCGTTCCCTCGGCGCCAGACGTGGTCGCCGGCCTCACCTTGCCGATCGCGAGCAGCGATTCGACGCAGTCGCGGATCGAATCGTCGAGCGATCGAAAAGTCACGCCGGTCACCGCCTTGATGCGGTCGTTGCGCAGATCGCAGCCCGCCCAGATGGCCCTGAACTCGGCTTCGCGCGCCTTGATCCGGTCCGGAAAAGGATCGACGAGCGTGGCCGGCGCCAGGGCAAGCTCCGGCAGGAGCCGGGTAATCGAGGCGCAGACCTCCTCGACATTGCGACAATCGGTGGACCAGGCGATGTAGCGTTCGCCGTTCTTGACCTCCGCGCTTTCCAGAAGCGCGATGTGGCATTTCGCGTCGTCGCGGACATCGACGGTCATCCACGGACGATAGGCCCCGTTCTGTTGGTACTCGCCCAAGAGCATGGTCTCGATGTTGTGCTGCCAGGGGCCCATGTCCTTCTGGTGGGCCGACTGGATGGGTCCGACATTGTCGCCCGGGCAACAGGCGATCGCGTCCCAGGCGCCGCTGGCCTCGGCCGCTTTTGCAAATGCGCGTTCCGCCGTCAGCTTGGCCATCGAATAGCCCTGGCCGCGCTCGGACGTTCGCCTGGGATCGGCCTCATCGGGATAGCGGTCTTCGTAGAGGACCGGCCGACGGGCGATCTCCTTCAGGTCAGCCTCGGATATCACCGCCGCGATGCTGGAGGTGACGACCATCCGTGTGACGCTTCGCGCGCGGTTCACGCTATCGACGATGTGGGCGCAGACTTTGTCGATGTAGTCCTGATCGTTGTAATTGCTGACGTGGGAGGCGTGGCAGACACCGTGACAGCCCTCGAAGATCGGGTCGAAACAGCCGGGCGTGTCGAGGTCGGCGCCGTGCAGCGTCAGCCGGCCGGAAGCAAACCCAGGCATCTGTTTGAGAAAGGCGGTTCGCGCCCGGTCGTCGGCATCGCGCACGCAGGCCCTGACGCGATAGCCCTTGTCCAGCAGCAGACGCACGACCCAGCCGCCTAGAAATCCTGCCGCGCCGGTGACCGCGACCGTGCCGCGCTTGGGGATCGGGCCCATCGAGGCTCCTCCGCAGGTTTTATTAACCAAGAAATTTCACCCGATGTGAGCATCCCACGGCGCATGCTGAACGCCTAGTCCGTGACGCGAGCGTATCTCAGAGTGCCTTTGTCCTGTTCCGAACTTCCCACCCAACGCGGCGCATCGCGCCTGCGGGCGGCCCGGTTGACGATCATCGCCGCGGCGATGCTGGGCCTCGTCCTGGCGGGGTGCACCGGCGTTGCGCCAAGGATTACCCTGGCGCCGACGCGCGTGGCGCCCCGCACCATCAGCGTGGGCGATCGCCTCTCCTACGCGATAGTGCTTCTCGGCAAGGGCCAGGTTCAGGCCGCGAGCGACCAGATCGGCGCGGTGCTGGCGGAGGATCCCAAGCAGCCTACGGCGCAGCTTCTGCTCAGCGAGATCGAACGGAATCCGAAGCTGATCCTGGGCGAGCACAGCCACGCCTATCGCGTCAGGCCCGGTGAGACGATGACGTCCATGGCGCAGCGGTTCCTGGGCGACGACAAACTCTTCTACGCGCTGGCGCGGCTGAATGGGATAGCCATCCCGGACGAACCCTTGAGTGGGCGGATCATCCAGATCCCCGGCGCCGCCCCGCGCGCGATCCGAGCGCGCGTCCAGAAGCCGACTTCCCCACCGCCGACCAAACGCGAAGAGCCATCCACCACCGCCCAAAGAACCCCGGCGGTCGTCGCCTGGCGGCTGCGGATCTGAAGTTCGCCTCAGACGATCGCGTCTGACCGGCGGGCGCGCATGATCGCGCGATCCAGCGCCCTTGCGAAATCGAGCCGCTCGCGCCGGTTGAGCGCCCGGGCAAGCGGCAGTTCGCGTCCCGACAGCGTCAGGCGAAGAGCGCCGTCATCCAAGGCCGCCTCGTCGAAGGCGACGCGGGTGAACGCGGTTGGCGATGTCCACAGCGTCGAGAGCCCCGCGGGCGTCTGCGATAGGACCCGCACCTCGTCCGCCGTCACCTGCACCCGCTCACTTTTCTTCGAGGCGCGCCCACTGGCCGCGAGGGCCACGATCACCGCGACGAGGTCAAGGCCGATGAACAGCGGTACGAAGGCCGCGCCGATGATCACGAAAGCCGCGGCGGTCGCGCAGTTGATCGCGGTGAGCACGGCGATCAAGGTGATGGCCCCGCGCTGAGACAGCGAGCGGTGAGGGGTGATCACGGCGTCCATGTACAGCGCCTCGTCCATCGCCTGGCCAGATTAGCGGCGCGGGCGGATATTGGCGAGCGGCGCCAAACGCGCGATCCTTGAGTCCATGGCGAGACCGTCCCCTCTCCGCGAGAAGCGCCGCGTCGCCGAGATTTTCGATCGGTTCGCCACCGCGACGCCGGAGCCGCGCACCGAGCTGACTTATCGGACCAGCTTTGAACTGTTGGTGGCTGTCGTTCTCTCGGCCCAGGCTACCGACACTTCGGTCAACAAGGCGACGGCGCGACTGTTCGAGATCGCCCCGACGCCCAGGGCCATGCTGGCGCTCGGCGAAACCGATCTGATCCCGCTGATCGCATCAATCGGACTTTTTCGCACCAAGGCGCGCAACGTGATCGCGCTGTCTCGTCTGCTCATCGAGCGTCACGGCGGCGACGTCCCCCTGGAACGCGCGGCGCTGCAGTCCCTGCCCGGGGTGGGCCGCAAGACTGCCAGCGTGGTGCTCAACGAGCTGGGCGTCGAGGCCGCGATCGCGGTCGACACCCACGTCTTTCGCGTCGCCCATCGCCTAGGGCTTGCGGTCGGCAAGGCGCCCGACCAGGTCGAGGCCGAGCTGATGCACATCGTTCCAAAAAAGCGCCTGACCCGCGCCCACCATTGGCTGATCCTTCACGGGCGCTACGTCTGCGTGGCGCGCAAGCCAAGGTGCGACGCCTGCCTGGTTGGCGATCTCTGTCCGTCGCGAGACCTGTTCATTTGACGCCCGCGCGGCCTTGCACGACAAGAGCCGCCCCCTGACCGTAGGCGCGAGACCATGACAGCCCCCTTCGACGTCACCGCCATCGGCAACGCCATCGTCGATGTGATCGCGCCAGCCACCGACGCGTTTCTGGCCGCCGAGGCGATGACCAAGGGGGCCATGACGCTGATCGACGAAACGCGCGCGGCGTCGCTCTATGCGCGCATGGGGCCGGGGATCGAAGCCTCGGGCGGCTCGGCGGCCAACACCGTCGCCGGCGTGGCCAGTTTCGGCGGCAAGGCGGCTTTCATCGGCAAATGCGCTTCCGACAGCCTTGGCGAAGTGTTCTCGCACGACATGCGGTCGATCGGCGCGCGGTTCGAGGCCGCGCCCCTGAAGGACGGCCCCGCCACCGGCCGGTGCCTGGTCAATGTCACGCCCGATGGCGAGAGAACCATGTCGACCTTTTTGGGGGCCGCGGTATGCCTGACGCCGGCCGACGTCGGCGTCGAACTCATCGAAGCGGCGGCGACCGTCTATCTGGAGGGCTATCTCTTCGATGCGCCGCAGGCCCGGCTGGCGTTCGCCAAGGCCGCGGGGCTGGCCCACGGGGCCGGCCGCCGGATCGCCCTCACCCTGTGCGACGCATTTGTCGTCGAGCGGCATCGCGACGCCCTCATCGCGTTCATCGACGCGCAGGTGGACATTCTTTTCGCCAACGAGGCGGAGATCACGGCGCTGTTCCAGACCGACGACTTTGCAGCCGCAGCCAAGGCGGTCGAGGGGCGCGTGGCCATCGCCGCCCTGACCCGGGGCGCGGCAGGTTCGCTTGTCGTCGGATCGGGCGTATCGCACGCCGTAGCCGCCGAGGCGGTCGAAAAGGTCGTCGACACCACGGGCGCGGGCGACCAGTACGCCGCCGGCTTTCTGTTTGGTCTGGCGAGGAACCACCCCCTTGAGGTCTGCGGCAGCCTGGGTTCCCTGGCCGCGGCCGAGGTGATCTCCCATTTTGGACCGCGCCCCCAAACCGCGCTACGCGACTTGGCGGCCGCGCTCGTCTAGAAGGGCACCATGTCCAGGATCTCGCAGGTCACGCGCGACACCAAGGAGACGCAGATCCGCGTGCGTGTCGATCTCGACGGAACCGGCGCATCGAAAATCTCCACGGGGGTCGGCTTCTTCGACCACATGCTGGAGAGCTTCGCCCGCCACGGCGGCATCGATCTGGAGGTCGAGACCAAGGGCGACCTGCACATCGACATGCATCACACGGTGGAAGATACCGGCATTGTCCTGGGTCAGGCGGTCAACGAGGCCCTGGATGGCTTCAAGGGCGTGCGGCGCTTCGGGCACGCCTACATCCCCATGGACGAGACCCTGACCCGCTGCGCCATCGACCTGAGCAACCGACCCTATCTCGTCTGGCGGGTAAAGTTCGTGCGCCCGACGGTGGGGGAGATGGACACCGAACTGTTCAAGGAATTTCATCACGCCTTCGCCATGCATGCGGGGGCCTGCGTGCACCTGGAGACCCTATATGGCGAGAACTCGCATCACATCGCCGAAAGCGGCTTCAAAGCCCTAGCCCGCGCGCTGAGGAGCGCGGTCGAGATCGATCCGAAGACCGCCGGCGCGGCCCCGTCGACCAAGGGCGTGCTGGGCTAGCGCCATGCAGACGGTGGCGCTGGTCGACTACGGGTCGGGCAATCTGCGCTCGGCCGAAAAGGCCCTGCGCAAAGCCGCGGCGGACCTCTCGCCGGCCATGGACGTCGTGGTTACCGATGATCCCAAGCGCATCAGCGGGGCCGACCGCGTCGTTCTGCCGGGCGTTGGGGCCTTTGCGGCTTGCAAAGCGGCGCTGGAGGCGCGTAGCGGAGTCATGCAGGCGCTCGAGGAGGCGGTGCGCGGTCGCGCCGCGCCGTTCCTGGGCATCTGCGTGGGCATGCAACTGATGGCTACCCGGGGCCTCGAGTTTCGGCAGACCGCCGGACTCGACTGGATCGCCGGCGATGCGCGCGCTCTGGCCCCAGCCGATCGGCGCTGCAAGATCCCGCACATGGGCTGGAATGCACTCGAAGGCGAGCAGGACGACAGCCTCTTCGTCGGACTTGCGCCCGGCACCCACATGTATTTCACCCACTCGTTCGCCTTCTATCCGCACGCGCCTGGCGACGTAGCCGCATGGAGCGATCATGGCGGGCGCTTCCCCGCCGCGGTGATGCGGGACAACCTGGCCGGGGTTCAATTCCACCCGGAAAAGTCGCAAGACGCCGGGGCGCGCCTGCTGGTCAACTTTCTTAGGTGGCGGCCATGATCCTCTACCCGGCCATCGACCTGAAGGACGGCCAGTGCGTGCGGGTGGTGCGCGGCGACCTGAACACCGCGACCGTGTTCAACAGCCATCCCGACGAACAGGCGCGGACGTGGGCGGCGCAGGGATTTTCCTGGCTGCATGTCGTGGACTTGAACGGATCGGCCGAAGGTCGCGGCGTCAACAGCCCCGCCGTCGAAGCCATTCTGAAATCGGTGTCGATTCCGGTGCAGCTGGGCGGCGGCATCCGTTCGCTGGCCAATATTCAGATGTGGATCGAGGCCGGGGTCAGCCGGGTGATTTTGGGCACCGCCGCCGTTCGCGATCCGGCCATGGTCAGGACCGCCGCACGCCGGTGGCCCGAGCAGATCGCGGTCAGCGTCGATGTGCGGGCAGGGCGCGTAGCCGTGCAGGGGTGGACGGAAGATACCGGCATGGAGGCCATCGCCGTGGCCCGGCGCTTCGAGGACGCGGGGGTGTGCGCCCTGATCATCACCGACATCGACCGCGACGGCGCCCTTACCGGCTTCAACGTCGAGGCCTTCGGGGCCATCGCCGACGCGGTCAGCATTCCGGTGATCGCGGCCGGCGGCCTGGCTGGCGTGGACGACATTGTGCGCCTCAAACGTCGCCCCGGCGTGCCGATCGCCGGGGCGGTGCTCGGCCGCGCGCTTTACACCGGCGGGATAATCGCCGCGGAAGCGCTCAACACCGCCGCGGCGGCCTGATGCTCAAGGTTCGCGTCATCCCTTGCCTGGACGTGAAGGATGGCCGCGTGGTCAAGGGCGTAAGATTCACCAGCCTGCGCGACGCCGGCGACCCGGTCGAACAGGCCAGCGCCTATGACCAGGCCGGCGCCGATGAGCTGATGTTCCTGGACATCACCGCCAGTCACGAGGGCCGCGACGCCATTCTGGAGGTTGTCGCCCGCACCGCCGACGTCTGCTTCATGCCCCTGTCGGTCGGCGGCGGCATACGCACCGTCGATGACGCGCGGCGTCTGTTGCGCGCCGGGGCCGACAAAGTCTCGATCAACACCGCGGCCGTGGAAAATCCCGATCTGGTCAGCGCCTGCGCCGACGCCTTCGGATCGCAGGCCGTGGTCGTGGCCATCGACGCCAAACACCGCCCCTCACGGCGAACGGCCCTGCGGCGCAACGACGGCTGGCAGGTGTTCACCTACGGCGGACGCACCGCGACGGGTCTTGATGTCATTGACTATGCCGCGGAGCAGGTGGAGCGCGGCGCGGGAGAGATTCTGCTGACCTCCATGGACCAGGATGGGGCGAAAAGCGGCTACGATATCGCGCTTCTGAAGGCGGTCACCTCGGCGGTCGGCGTGCCGGTGATCGCCAGCGGCGGCGCGGGCGGGGCCGGGCACATGATCGAGGCGGTGAAGAGTGGCGGCGCCGACGCGGTCCTGGCCGCCTCGGTGTTTCACTTCGGCGAGCTTTCCATCGGCCAGGCGAAACAGGCGATGGCCATGGCGGGCATCGCCGTCCGTATGATTGAACAGGGGGAGGCAAGTCGGTGAGCCGGTTCAGTGACGTCGTCGAACGCCTGGCGCAGGTCATCGAAGGCCGTCGGGGCGCCGATCAAGAGACCTCATGGTCGGCGCGCCTGATCGCCGATCGCGCCTTGGCGGCCAAGAAGCTCGCCGAAGAAGCCCTCGAGGCGGCGCTGGCCGCTGTGCAGCGGGACAATGCGGCGCTGGCCCGCGAGAGCGCTGACCTGATCTACCATTGGCTTGCCGTCCTCGCCGGCGCCGGCGTCAGCCTGGATGACGTCGCCGGCGTCCTGGAAGAGCGAGAGGGTCGCTCGGGCATCGACGAGAAGGGCGCGCGAGGGTCAGCGCCTTAACTAACCGCCCGGCGTCGCTTGAGCGCCACATAGAGTGCGCCGGCGCCGCCGTGCCTTCGGTGGGCTTCCGATAGGCCGGCGACAAGCTCGCGCAGAGGCGGCTCGGCAAGCCATTCGGGCGTCCGCCGCCGCAGGATTCCATCGCCGAGCGCGCCCTTGCCGGTGATCACCAGGATGGCGCGGCGCCCGTCGGCGACACTGTGCGCGACGAAGGCGGTGAGAGCGGCTCTGGCGCGATCCTGGTCGAGCCCATGCAGATCCAAGGTGGCGTCGGCCACGCCGTCGCTTCCGCGAGCCAGACGCCGCCGACGTCCCGGCTCGATAGGTTTTGGCCGCTCCATTGCCCACGCGAGCGCCGGCGGAGATCCGCCAGGGCGCGGGGGCGATCGCGCGGGACCCTGTCGAGCCTGGATCGGAACTTTCGGATCTGCCTGGCGGGGAACGGTTCGCCCGGGAAGGGGCCGGACGGTCGCCGCCACCACCCCCCAAAGGTGCAGTCCTTTGGCGTCGATCATCTAAAAGCCTACCAACCAGCCGGGGCGACCGGAACCAGGCGCCAGAGGTGAAGCGTATGGCGAACGCGTCCCGCCTGAGAGCCGGCGCTCGCGCCCCGGCCAAGGTAGAGGTCGGCTCTGGCGGCGCCTCTGATCGCCCCGCCGGCATCCATGGCCACCACCAATCGCCGGTAGGTGGGAAACGCGCCGGAAAGAGTCGGCGCGACAGCGTCGATCCACAACGGCTCGCCCAGGGAATACTGGCTCAAATCGACGGCTGCCGATCGGCCGGGAACCAGCGGGGCGCCGCCGGCCCCGGCGGGATCTTGGCCATCGTCCGGCGCGAGGCGGAAAAACACATAGCGGGGATCGAGGCGCATGACCGCGTCGGCCGCCTCACCACGGCTGTCGGCAAGCCAGTGGCGAATGCCGTCGCCCGACGCCCGCTCCGGAGCGATGAGGCCCTGACGGATCATCGGTCGGGCGACAGCCACGAAGGGGGCTCCGTTGGTGCCGGCGAACACCGCCTTGGCTCGCGCACCGTCCTCGAAAACCAGCACCCCCGATCCCTGGATCTGCATGAAGAACAGATCTTCCGGGCGCATCCAGGCAAGCGCGTCCGGCGCTGGGCGCTCTTCGATGGCGGCGCGATCAGGGTAGGCCGCGCCGCTCTGGCCAGCCCAATCCCGCGACGAAAGGTCGGCCGGCATGGGCCGCACCGGCGCGCGGAACACTGTGTCCGGCTTGGTCCTGGCGTCGTAGATGGGGGTGAAATAGGCGGTGAGCAGTCCCGGCTCGGCCACGCGGACCGCACGAAAGTTTGTCTCGAAGAATCGGCGCGCCCTTGATTCATCGGCCACGCCCAAAGCCTCGGCGCGCCCGCATGCGACCGCGAGATCGGCGTTTCTCGCCGCCGCGCAGGCGTTCAGGAAGGCGCGAAGGGCGGCGACGTGGTCGTCCTGGCCCCAGCCTTCCAGCTGGGCGAACGCAACCGTCGCCCGCTCTCCGATTGAAGGCTGCGGGGCCGTCAGCCGACGCGGGACCGGCGGCGCTCCGCGGTTGGTTTCAGGCGCGTAGAACGGATGGCTGGTCCCGCAAGCCGCCAGGCAGAGGCCAGCGAACAGTGCGGCGGAGATCCGCGCAACGTGATGCGGCATTACGCTTCCGCGGCGTCGACGTGGATCAGGGTCCAGTTGGGATCGCGGCTCTTGAGATTGCGTTGGAACGTCCAGACCTCGGCCGTACGCCGGTCATCGACCGCCTCACCCTCAGGTCCCTTAGAGCGGTTGCGAAATTCGGCCAGGAATCGAACCGACGCCTTGGCCAGGTCGCCCGCAAGGTTGACGCCCTCGAAATCGGCGCGCGGGGTCTGCAGGAAATCCACACTCTCGGTCCGCCCCTCGGCTTCCCGCTGAGCGATCGCCGCATCGAATCCCTGCATGACCTGCGCCGATAGTAGGGGCCTAAGCGCCTCCCGGTCGCCTGCCGCGAATGCCTTGACGATCATCTGGTAAGCCTGCCGGGCGCCCTGCAGAAAGTTTCCGGTCTCGAATGCCGGATCCCGGGCCCGCATGGCGGCAAGACCGCTGAGTGCGGCCCCGTCGTCGCTGGCCGCGGCGGGGCGCGCGGGCTCGCTGGCGGCCGGCAACGCGGTCTGGGCGGCCGGCAGGCTTTCGGGACCCCGTCCGACCCGGCGCCCCAGCACGGCGTAAAGCTGGAAGAGCACAACCGCCGCGAGGGCCGCCAAGATGATGAGTTCAAGAACCTGCAAGGGGGCACCAAGGGGCTTTTGACAACCGAATGGGCCTAATATAGGCGCGCGGAGGCCCGGCGTCAGCCTCCCTCGAGTTGCGCCGTCAAAGGCCCCATGTTAGCGAGCCGACTTCCTTGGTTCTTGCCGCTTTCGCCAGTTTACGGACCGTTGCTCCATGACCGACACCTCGGCCGGCGCGCTTGGCGTCACCGTCGCCGCCGAGAGCGCCCAGAGCGGTATCCGCATTCTGGCCCAATACATCCGCGACCTGTCATTCGAAAATCCTCACGCCCCCGATTCGCTACGCGCCGCCGCGGCCCAGCCGGCGATCGATCTTGGGGTCGAGCTGAATGCCCGGGGGCGGGAGGACAGCCTCTATGAGGTCGACCTCAAACTGACCGCGCGCGCATCGCGCGAGAACGACACCATATTTCATCTTGAGCTGATTTACGCCGGGCTGTTTCAGATCACAGGCGTGGGCGAAACCGAGCTCGAACAGGTTCTGATGATCGAATGCCCGCGCTATCTTTTTCCGTTCGCGCGGCGGCTGATCGCCGACCTGACCGCCGAAGGCGGCTTTCCGCCGTTCATGCTCGAGCCCATCGATTTTGCCAGCGTCTATGCCGCCCGCAAGGCTCAGGCCGAGGCCCCTGCCGCGGGCAACGCCTGAAACGACCCGACCTGCGCTGAGGGCGGGCTCGCCCTAGGTGTCGAGCCTCAGCCACAGCGCGCTAGCCTTCAGCTCTCCGGCGACAAAAGCATCGTGGGCGGTCCGTTCGGCGGCGGTCAGGCGCGGGGCCAAGGGTCTTGGACGGTGGCCGTAGGCGCTTTGGGCGATCGCCTGGGCAATGCCGGTCTTTATAGCCGCGGTCAGGTCCAGGGCCCGTTCGCGGCCCCCCTGCAACTCCAGGTAGACGCAGGCCAGGAGCCGCGCGTCGATCAAGGCCCCGTGCTTCTCGCGTTCGGCCAGGGACACCTTGAACCGTTTGCACAGCGCATCGAGCGAATTGTAGGCGCCGGGAAACCGTTTCTGGGCGAGGGCCAGGGTGTCGACCCAGCGGTGTTCGGGAAAGATCGGGTGACCGGCGCGGTCCAGCTCACTGTTGACGAAACCGCGATCGAAACTGGCATTGTGAGCGACCAGCGCCGCCTCGCCTATGAATTCGATCAAAGCCGCCGCAACCGCGGTATCGGCGAAGCGCGGCTTGCCGGATAGAAAGGCGCTGGAGATTCCGTGCACACGCTCGGCGTCGGGATCGATGTCACGTTCTGGATCTATGTAGCAATGAAAGTGCCTGCCGGTCGGCATCAGGTCGTCCAGCTCGACGCAGGCGATCTCGATCACCCGGTGACCGCGCCGCGGATCGAGGCCGGTAGTTTCAGTGTCGAGGACGATCTCGCGGGGCATCCGCTATCAATGAGCCGCTTCGGCGCGGACGCGCAAGACGGTCAGAATGTCGCGCACCTGCGCTCTGGCGTGGTCCATGCCCTGGCCAGTGTCGACGACGAAATCCGCCAGCGCCCGCTTGCTGTCATCGGCCAGCTGCGCCTGCAGAATGGCGTCCAGCTTGGCCGGCGTCATCAAGGGACGACCCATCACCCGCTCGCGCTGGATCGCGGCGGGCGCCGAAACCACGACAACCGCGTCGACGCCCGCCTGGCCGCCGGTTTCGAGCAGAAGGGGGATATCCAGCACGACGATGGGCTCGCGGTTTTTTCGCGCGGTCTTGAAGAAAGCGGCCCGCCGATCGCCCATCAATGGCCAGACGATGGCGTCGAGGCGCCGCAGGGCTGCTGGATCTCCCAGCACGCGCTCGCCGAGCCGGCCGCGATCGATGCCGCCGTCATCGGTCACGCCCGGGAACGCCGCCTCTACCGGTCCGACCGCCGCCCCGCCCGGCGCGTACAGGCGCCGCACCTCGGCGTCCGCATCGTAAACCGGGATACCCTCCTCGGCGAACATCGCCGCGGTCGTCGATTTGCCCATGCCTATCGAGCCGGTCAGCCCCACGACGATCATCGGGCAGGCTCCAGCGCGGCGATCGCAGGCGCCCTCACGTCGATGGCGGGTGGCGATACGCCGAACAGGGCTTCGAAACAGGGCGCCGCCTGGCCGATCAGCATGGCCAATCCGTCCACCGTGCGCAGGCCCAGGGCCTCCGCGGCGGTCAGCAGCGGCGTTCGCAAGGGGCGGTAGGTCATGTCCATGATCACAGCCGACGGTGGGACGCGCTCAAGAAGTGCGGCGAGAACGCCGCCGGCCTGACCACCGCTCGCATCGATGACCACGTTCGCCTTTGACAGGGCCGCGCCAAGGCCATCGGCGGCGATGACGGCGGCTCGCACTCCCAGCGAACGCGCCAGGGTTTCTGCTCTCTCAGGGGTGCGGTTGACGATCCCGATGGTCAGCGCTCCCGCTTCCAGCAGCGCGTCGGCGGCCGCGCGGGCGGCGCCGCCGGCCCCGATGATAATAGCCAGTCCAACGCCGGGCTCGAAGCCAGGGGCTTGTTCGGCGAAAGCCGCCAACAACCCCGTCCCATCGGTGTTGTCGGCGCTGACCTTGCCGTCCTGGTGAAAGATAAGCAGGTTTGCCGCACCAATCCTCTGAGCGCGCGGGCTGGCGGTGTCAGCCAGGGCCAGGGCCTCCATCTTGAATGGGGCGGTGACGTTGAAACCGCGCATGACGCCGCCCCGCATGGCCTGGACTAGCGAAGAGAATCCGCCGGGCGTAGCACGGAGCGCGACGTAGACCCCATCGATGCCGGCGGTCGCGGCCCAGCTATTGTGGATGATGGGGCTCAGGGAATGCGCTACGGGATCGCCGACAACCGCGGCGACCATCGTCCCGCCACTGATCGGGCGGCTCATGTCGCGATCGCGCCGTGGCGCCGTAGCGCACCCAGCAAGCCAAATAGCGGCAGGCCGAGAATGGCGAAATAATCGCCTTCGATGCGATCGAAAAGCTGGGCCCCTTCGCCCTCCAGTTGGTAACCGCCGACCGATCTGAGCACCCGATCACCCTGGCGGCCCAGGTATCCCTCGAGAAAGGGCGTGGAAAACGTGCGCATGGTCATCCGGGCGCTCTCGACGTCGCGCCACAGGCTTTGACCATCGCGGGCCAGGCTGACCGCTGCGTGCAGGACATGGATCCGCCCCCGCAGACCGATCAGCTGTTGTCGCGCGCAGGCCAGGTCGACAGGCTTGTCGTAAAGCGCGCCGTCGATCTCGAGGGTCTGGTCGGCGCCGATGACCAGGCCCCCTTGCCTTTGCGAAACCGCTATCGCCTTCGCCTCGGCGAGCCGCTCGGCGATTTGTCGTGGCCCGGCGTCGGCGGCCAGAAGTTCAGACTTGATCGCCGTCTCATCGACATCGGCCAGCGCCGTTTCGAAGATCACCCCCGCGCCGGCCAGGATCGCGGCGCGCGCCGCGCTAGCGGACGCCAGAGTGATGGCGATCACCCCAGCACCTCGACCTGACCGCGCCCGCCCGAAAGGATATTGATCACCGCTGCGGCCGTCTCCTCTACCGAGCGCCGCGTCACGTCGATCACCGGCCATCCCTGACGCTCGAACAGCCGACGGGCGGCGACGATCTCCGCCCGCACCAGATCGGTATCGACGTAACTGCTTTCCCGGTCTTCATTAAGACTGCGCAGGCGATTGCGCCGGATCTGCACCAGCCGATCCGGAGAAACGGTCAGGCCAACCACGGGCACACCGGTGATATTGATCAGGCTCTCAGGCGGCCGCGCCGACGGCACCAGCGGCACATTGGCGGCGCGCACGCCCCTGTGGGCCAGATAGATGCAGGTCGGGGTCTTCGACGTTCTCGAAACCCCGACCAGAACGACATCGGCCCGGGCCAGATCCTGCCCCCCCTGGCCGTCGTCGTGGCCAAGCGCATACGAGAGTGCGTCCATGCGGTTGAAGTAGTCGGTGTCGAGGACGTATTGGGCGCCGACTCGCGTCGACAGCGGCGCGCCCAGATAGCGCGACAGGGCCGAAACCAGGGGATCGAGGGGCGCCATGCAGGGGATTTCCAGCTTTTGACACCCTGCCTCGAGCGCCCCGCGCAGCTTGGCGTCGATGATGGTGTGCAGGACGATTCCCGGGGCGCCCATGATCTCCTCGAGAGCCCGTTCGAGCTGTCGCTGGGAGCGGACAAGGGCATAGATGTGCTCGATCGGAAGCACGTTCGCCGCCCCGGCGCAGACGGCCCGGGCCATGGCGTTGAGGGTCTCGCCGGTTGAATCCGATACGAGATGGACGTGAAAGTAGGTGGCGAGCCGCTGCGCTGTGGTCATCGCTCCTTTAGCTCACTGCCTTGCGAAATATCTGTGAGAGCATGGTTAATCATCTCTTAATGAACCGGTCCGCCGAGGCGTCAGGCCTGTGCGGTTTTCAGCCCTCAACGCGTGAGCCGTTCCTCGCTGGGGACATCCATCGTTTTCGATCGGTTTCCGTCCCACGAAATTCCGGGCGGGGACGAATTCCGCTGGCTAATCCACATCCCGGGCCAAGGGCGGCCCTTTTGCGACGCACCATACACCGAGCGAAGCCAGAATTTCGCAAGCTTAAACAATGCGGGCTTAGACTTATCCACGCTCTCCACGGTCCGCCGCCCCTAGGCCTGTTCTTTTGGCGCTGTCTGTAGACAGGCGTGCCACAAGACGGCGAACCTCGCGGTTATCCCCGCGGCGCCCACGCTCACCTGCCCTTTCCAAACGATCTTAATCTTTCATTAAGTATGGTCTTTGAAAGGCTCGCGCCAAGCGGACTTGAGGCGGCGCCAGCTAACCGGTCTAAGGAGCCATGACCCAGCCTTCGCCCCCCCGCCTACTGCGCGCTCTCAATCGCGAGGTGCTGGCGCGACCGCCGATCTGGTTCATGCGCCAGGCGGGACGGTCATTGCCGGAATATCATCGCCTGAAGAGCCAATCGACGGACTTCATCGCCTTCTGCCATGATCCTAAACTGGCGGCTGAGGCGACCTTGCAGCCCATGCGACGGTTCGCCTTCGACGCCGCCATCGTTTTCGCCGACATCCTGCTCTTGCCTCGGGCGCTTGGTCAGGAAGTCTGGTTCGAGGCAGGCGAAGGGCCGCGCCTGGGGCCACTGCCGGACCTCGATGCCCTAGAAGGGGAAATTGCTTCGTCGACGTACCGGCTGGCCAGTATCGGCGAAACCCTCGAACGCGTGCGCGCCGCGCTTGAGCCAGAACGAGCCCTGATTGGATTCGCCGGCGGCCCGTGGACGGTCGCCACCTACATGATCGAGGGCAAGGGTGGAGACCGCGCTCGCGCCCGCGCCATGGTCTTCGCGGAACCGGAGATGGTCGATCGGCTGATCGACATCCTCGTCGAGGCCACCGTCGGCTACCTGGCCATGCAGGCCGCCGCAGGGGCCCAGGTGCTGCAACTGTTCGAATCGTGGGCCGAACTTCTTCCAGAGGATGTCTTTGAGCGTGTGGTCACCGCGCCGCATGCCCGCATCGTCGCCGGTCTTCGCGCCAGGGGAATTGATCTGCCGATCATCGGCTTTCCGCGCGGAGCCGGCGCCCTCATCGAAAACTACGGCATGGGGGCCGGCGTGCAGGGCATCGGCCTGGATGTCCAGGCGCCGGCGACTTTGGGCAGGCGTCTGCAGAAGACCGTGGCCATCCAGGGCGCTTTGGATCCCCTGCTGCTGCTGGCCGGCGGCAAAGCGCTCGATGCGCGGGTCGATGCGCTGCTGGAGCAATGGTCGGACGGGCCGTACATCTTTAACCTCGGCCATGGCGTGCTGAAGGAAACGCCTGTCGCCCACATCCAGCAGGTGGTCAGCCGCGTGGTTACCGGATGAGCGGCGATCGGAGCCGCGCCGCCGTGGTCCTGTTCAACCTCGGAGGGCCCGATGCGCCGGCCGCGGTGCGTCCGTTTCTCGAAAACCTGTTCGCCGATCCGGCGATCATCAGCGCCCCCGCGCCGATCCGCCGACCGCTGGCGGCGATCATCGCCCACGCCAGGGCCAGATCGGCGAGAGCTAATTACGCTCTGATGGGGGGCGGCTCGCCGCTGTTGGCGCAGAGCCTCGACCAGGCGTCGGCCCTGGAAGCGGCCCTGCGCCGGCGCGCGCCGCGCGTCGAGGCAAGGGTGTTTGTCGCCATGCGCCATTGGCGTCCAACCACCGAACAGACGGCGGCGGAGGTCGCGCGGTTCGCTCCAGATCAGATCGTTCTGGCCCCGCTCTATCCACAGTATTCCACGACAACGACAGCTTCGTCGCTGGGCGCCTGGCGGACGGCCTATAAGGGCGGCGGCGTGAGCCACGCCATCTGCTGCTGGTACGACAATGCGAGCCTGATCGAGGCGCACGCCCAGGCCATCACCCGAACCTGGGAGCGGGCCGGCCGGCCCGCGGTCAGACTATTGTTTTCGGCCCACGGCCTGCCCAGGAACGTCGACGCATCGGGCGATCCCTATCGGTGGCAGGTCGAGGCGACCTGCGCGGCGATCGCACGGCGGCTCGGCCCGGCATGGGACTGGCGGGTCTGCTACCAAAGCCGGGTAGGGCCGATGAAGTGGCTGGGGCCGTCGACGCCAGAGGCCATCCGGGAGGCGGCCGACGCGGGGCTGGGCGTGCTGGTCGATCCGGTAAGCTTTGTTTCCGAGCACATAGAAACCCTGGTCGAACTCGACCGCGACTATGCGGAACTGGCCAGGCTCGCCGGAGCGGCGCCCTATCTGCGAGCGCCGACCGTGGGCATCGCCACGCCCTTCATCGATGGGCTGGCCCAGGCGGTGCAAACCGCCATGGAAACGCGCGCTTCTGGGACGGCGCCGGATGGGGAGGCATGTCCTGCCCAGCTGACCAGATGCCCGCTGCGAAGCCAATCGCGGTGTCGATGATCTACGATCTCCTGCGCGGCCTGCACATTCTGGCCGTCATCGCCTGGATGGCCGGCCTGCTCTACCTGCCCAGGCTATTCGCCTATCACAGCGGCGCGGCGCTGGGCTCGGAGATGGACGAAACCTTCAAGACCATGGAGCGCAAGCTTCTGCAGGTGATCATGAACCCGGCGATGGTCGCGGTGGTGGTTCTGGCCGGCGCCTTGATGTGGATCGATGGCGCGGGCCGGATGGAGCGATTTCTGTTCACCCCATGGGTGATCATCAAGCTGTCGGGCGGCGTTTTCCTTCTGGGCTGGCATCACTATCTAGCGCGCGCGCGAAAGGCCTTCGCGAGCGGTCTGCGACCGCGATCGGCGCGCTTTTGGCGCATGACCAACGAGCTGCCGTTCATCGTCGCGATCGTCATGGTTCTGGCGGTGACCACCCGGCTGGGAGGCTAGGCACGCGCCATCACGCCCCTTGACCTCGGGGACGCCATGTGTTTCGGGTAAAGGGAAGCTAGGCTTTCGACGCAGGGAGCCCGCATCCCCCGCCCCTCCATGGATCGCGCCGCCCGACGCGGCTGAAGCGCGCTCCGCCCCCACTTTCTGGCTGTCGCTGCTTACACCGGCTGATCCCCCCCAGCGGCCATCATCTGGCCCAGCCCGACGTCCGGACTTTTCTTTTTCGAAAGCACCCCTCCATGTCTGATCTGACTCAAATCGAACCCGCTGAATTTGGCGAGGACCTCGCCTTCGAGAGCGAAAACGGTCGCGAACCGGCGGAGCCGAGCGAGGCCAGCAAGGCGATCGCCGCCCTTGGCCTCACCCGCATGTCGCTTCAGGAACTGAAGGAAAAATCGCCGGCCGATCTGCTGGCGTTCGCCGAACAGTTTGAGGTCGAGAACGCCAACGCCATGCGCAAACAGGATATGATGTTCGCGATCCTGAAGACCGCCGCCGAGGAGGGGGTCGAGATCTTCGGTTCGGGCACCCTGGAGGTTGTCCAGGATGGCTTTGGGTTTCTGCGTAGTCCCGAAGCCAACTATCTGCCCGGCCCGGACGATATCTACGTCAGTCCCTCTCAGATCCGCCGGTTTGGTTTACGCACGGGAGATACGGTCGACGGCGGGATCCGGGGGCCGCGAGAGGGCGAGCGTTATTTCGCCCTGGTCAAGGTCGACCAGGTCAACTTCGAAAATCCCGATAACGTCCGCCACAAGGTCCATTTCGACAATCTGACCCCGCTCTATCCCGAAGAGCGAATGAACATGGAAATCGACGATCCGACGATCAAGGACCGCACCGGCCGGGTGATCGATATCGTCACTCCGCTTGGCAAGGGCCAGCGCTGCCTGATCGTGTCACCGCCGAGGGTCGGCAAGACGGTGATGCTTCAGAACATCGCCAAGTCGATCGCCGCCAATCATCCGGAAAGCTACCTGATCGTCCTGTTGATCGATGAGCGCCCCGAAGAGGTGACTGACATGCAGCGCACCGTACGCGGCGAGGTCATATCCTCAACCTTCGATGAGCCGGCCAGCCGCCACGTCCAGGTGGCCGAGATGGTCATCGAAAAGGCCAAGCGCCTGGTGGAACACAAGCGGGACGTGGTCATCCTGCTCGATTCGGTGACGCGTCTTGGTCGCGCCTACAACACCACCGTCCCATCATCCGGCAAGGTGCTGACCGGCGGCGTCGACGCCAACGCTCTGCAGAAACCCAAGCGGTTTTTCGGCGCCGCGCGCAACATCGAAGAAGGCGGCTCGCTGACCATCATCGCCACCGCCCTGATCGATACCGGCAGCCGGATGGACGAGGTGATCTTCGAGGAGTTCAAGGGCACCGGCAATTCGGAAATCATCCTGGACCGCAAGGTCGCCGACAAACGCATCTATCCGGCCATCGATGTGATCAAATCAGGTACCCGCAAGGTCGAGCTGATCACCAACAAGGACGACCTGCAAAAGACCTATGTTCTGCACCGAATCCTCAACCCAATGGGGCCGCAGGACGCCATCGAGTTCTTACTGGATAAGCTTAGGAACACCAAGAACAACGCCGAATTCTTCCAATCGATGAATACTTAGGTTGAGATCGAGGGCGGTCGCCATAGTCGGATCGGTGCGTGGTCATTTCCGGATGTTCCGGTGGCGGCAAGTCGACGTTGTTGGCCGAGCTGGGCCGGCGGGGCCACGCCACCATCGAAGAGCCCGGCCGCCGCATCGTAAGGGAGGAACTGACGGGGGAGCGGGCGCTCGGGGCTCTTGGCCGGCGGCGCTGCTACCATCGCCGTGTGTTTCTGGCCCCTCCCTGGCCTGAGATTTATGAGCGCGACGCGGAACGCCGCCACGATTTTGAGGCCGGGAAGGCCGAATATCATCGCCTGCTGAAAATCCATCGGTCGTTAGGTTACGACGTGACAATCCTGCCCAAAATGAACGTGGGCGTGCGCGCCGAGTTCGTGTTGGGCGCCCTGGCTGGCCGTTGAAAGTTAGGGGATCAGCAGCGTGGCCCCTGAGGTCGCGCGGCTTTCGAGAGCCTCGTGAGCGCGGCGCGCTTCCGCCAGGGGAAATCTCTGGCCGATCTCGATACGCAGCCTGCCGGCGGCGATCTCCGAAAACAGAGCCCCGGCGCTTTGGCGAAGTTCCTGCGGCGTGGCGATGTAATCGAACAAGGTCGGCCGGGTGAAGAATAGCGAGCCCGCCCGCGACAGCCGTAAGGGCTCGACGGCCGGCGCCGGTCCCGAGGCGTTGCCGAAACTGACGAACGTCCCCCGCCGGCCCAGACTTGCGAGCGTGCCTTCGAATGTGTCCTTGCCTACGCCATCGTAGGCCGCAGCCACGCCCGCGCCGCGGGTGATCTCTCTCACCCGCGCGGCCACGTCCTCTTGGCGATAGAGAATCACAAGATCGCAGCCAAGTGATCGGACCATCGCCGCCTTGTGGGCCGAACCCACGGTTGCGATCACCGTCGCGCCCAATGTCTTGGCCCACTGTACAAGGATGGCGCCGACGCCGCCGGCCGCCGCATGGACAAGGATGGTTTCGCCGGCCTTTATCGGACGGCAGCGTCGGACGAGGAATTCGGCGGTCATGCCCTTGAGCAAGGCGGCCGCGGCGACTTCGAAGGACACCCCATCGGGGAGGTCGACGATGCGGTCCTCTGGCACGAGGTTGGCCTGCGCGTAAGCGCCCATCCGTCCCGCATAGGCGACGCGATCGCCGACGCCAAAGCGTGTAACCCCGGGGCCGACCGCCTTGACTACCCCGGACGCCTCCTGACCCAGCGTGGTCGGCAATGGCGCTGGATAGAGCCCGGAGCGATGATAGGTATCGATGAAATTCACCCCGATCGCATGGTGCCAGATCAGCACTTCGCCTGGCCCTGGCGCGGGTACGGGCACGTGGACCGCGGTCAGAACCTCTGGGCCGCCGGCCCGCTCAGCCTCGATGGCCAGCATTGCCGGTGCGCCGCTGGGGGTTGCGATCTCGGAGGTTGAAACCATCGGCCAGCCGTAGGCATCTTGGGGGACGAATAGCCAGCCTAGCCTGGGGACGATCGCCTGGGCCATAAGAAAGAGCTGGCTGACGCAAGGAGCGGTTGAGTTGAACCTCAAGATGGAAATCGAATGTACGCCGCAGGAGGCGCGAGCCTTTCTCGGCCTGCCCGACGTCAGCGCGCTCAACGACAGTCTCGTGGCGGAGATGGGCGAGCGGATGAAGTCCAACATGGCCATGCTGGCGCCCGATGAGCTGATGAAGTCCTGGATGAGTTTCGGCGGCCAGGCCTCCGAACAATTCATCAAGCTGATGGGCGCGGCGGCCTCGGGCGTCGCCTCCGGCAAAAGGGGAAAATGAGCCGGACCGTCTTCGCCCTGGCCACGGCGCCGGGGCGCGCCGCGGTCGCGATAATACGGATTTCTGGACCCGCCGCTCGCGAGGCGCTGGCGGCGCTTCACGCGCGGCCGCCGCCCGCAAGGCTCGCCGCACTGCGCACGCTGCGTGGTCAGGACGGCGAAATCCTGGACCGCGCTCTGGTGTTATGGTTCCCGGCGCCGTCCAGCTACACCGGCGAGGACTCCGCGGAGCTTCACCTCCATGGCGGCGCGGCCGTGGTCGAGCAGGTCAGCGAGGCCCTGCTTGCCGCCGGCGTTCAGTTGGCCGAACCGGGCCAGTTCACCCGCCGCGCCTTCGAGAACGGCAAACTCGACCTCGATCAGGCCGAGGCCGTCGCCGACCTGATTGATGCCGAGAGCGCGGCCCAGGCCCGCCAAGCTATGGGGCAGCTGCGCGGCGCTCTTGGCGAGCGGTACCGCCGCTGGCGCGGGGCCCTGATCGACGCCCTCGCGGGCCTGGAGGCCTGCGTGGATTTCCCCGACGAGGACGTTCCATCGGACGCCGCGGCGCGCGCCGCCGAGCCGATATTGAGCCTGCTGGCGCAGCTGGACATGGCGCTCGCCGATCAGGCCCGCGGCCGGCGCGTGCGCGACGGCTACACTATAGCCATCGTCGGCGCGCCCAATGCCGGAAAGAGCAGTATACTCAATGGGTTGGTCGGTCGCGACGCGGCGATTGTGACCGACATTCCGGGCACCACTCGGGATGTCATTGAGGTTCCTTTGGTCCTTGGCGCGTACCGGACGTTGCTGGCCGACACGGCGGGAATCCGCGATCATGCTGGCATTGTCGAGGCCGAAGGCGTGAGGCGAGCCCAAGCGTGGGCGGCCGCAGCCGACCTGCGCCTGTGGGTCGTCGATCAAAGCGCCAGCGGCGGCCCCTGGCGGCAAGCGGCATCCCTTATCAGGGCCGGCGACATCTGCGTGCTCAGCAAGAGCGACCTGCCAACGGGCGGCGACGCAAGTCTGGCGCGCGCCCTGGCGAAGGCCGAGGGTCTTGAGGCGCTCTCTCACTCCGCGGTGTCAACGGGCCGAGATCGCCTGCGAACGACGATCGCCCAACGTGTGGCGGCCGATCTCTCGGGCGCGGACTTTCCCGCCGTGACCCGTGCAAGGCACGAAACGCACTTGCGTGAGGCGCGCACACATCTGGCCCGGGCGATCGCCGACTGGGCGTCACCCGAGCTGGCGGCGGAAAATGTCCGGCTCGCCGCGCGAGCGCTGTCGAAAATCGCCGGCCAGATCGGCGTGGAAGATATACTCGGTCAGGTGTTCGCCGGCTTTTGCATCGGGAAATGACCGTCGAGATTTGTTTCACGTGAAACATGGGACAAGGACGTAGAGGACCGCTTTCGGCGTGCTAAAAGGACGCCATGGCCGGCGTTTGGGATGTCATCATTATCGGAGGCGGTCACGCGGGATGCGAGGCTGCCGCCGCAGCCGCGCGCTACGGCGCCAGGACGCTTCTGCTGACGCACAAGCTCGAGACAATCGGCGAAATGTCCTGCAATCCGGCGATTGGCGGCCTGGGCAAGGGCCATCTCGTTCGTGAAGTCGACGCGCTCGATGGATTGATGGGCAGCATGGCCGATATTGCGGGAATCCAGTTCCGCCTGCTGAATCGGTCGCGCGGTCCGGCCGTCCGCGGGCCGCGAGCTCAAATCGATCGCAAGCTCTATCGACAGGCGATCCGGGAGGCTCTGGAAATTCAGCCAGGCCTGACGCTTCTGGCTGCTGCTGTAGAAGACCTGGTGATGGAGGCGGGCCGCGCGGTGGGTGTGACGAGCCGGTGTGGCGAAGTTTACCTCGCCGGCGCCATCGTGTTGACCACGGGGACCTTCCTCAGGGGCGTCATTCATCGGGGTGACGAGCGGATCCCCGCTGGGCGGGCCGGTGATGAGCCCGCGATCGGCCTTGCCGACCGTCTCTACGGACTTGGCTTGCCAATGGGCCGGCTAAAGACCGGTACGCCGCCACGCCTGGACGGCGCCAGCATCGATTGGCGCGGCCTCGCCATGCAGGCGGGCGACCAGCCACCAACGCCGTTTTCTTTCCTCACCGAGGCTATCGACCGTCCTCAGATCGAGTGCGGCGTGACGGCGACCACGCCCGAAACCCACGCGATCATCGCGGCTCATCTTGGCGAATCGGCGGTCTATGGCGGAAAGCTGAGCGGCCGAGGGCCGCGCTACTGTCCTTCCATCGAGGACAAGGTCGTGCGATTTGCTGATCGGGAGGGGCACCAGATCTTTCTGGAGCCCGAGGGCCTTGATGATATGACCGTCTATCCCAACGGCATCTCGACGTCCGTTTCGCCGGCGACGCAGGATCTTTTTCTGCGAACCATTCCCGGACTGAGCGACGTGCGGGTCCTGCGGTACGGTTATGCGATCGAATACGATTACGTCGATCCGTGCGGCCTCGATCCGGATCTGCAGGTGAAGCGCGTGCCGGGGCTCTTTCTGGCGGGCCAGATAAACGGCACCACCGGCTATGAGGAAGCGGCGGCTCAAGGCTTGGTCGCCGGACTCAATGCGGCCAGGGCCGCGGGCAATGCCTCAGCGGCGGCCTTTGGGCGCGACGAGGCCTACATCGGCGTGATGATCGACGACTTGGTCACCCGCGGGGTGAGCGAGCCCTATAGAATGTTCACTAGTCGGGCTGAATTTCGTTTGCGTCTGCGGGCCGACAACGCCGATCAGCGGCTCACGGCCAGGGGCGTTGAGCTGGGCTGCGTAGGCAGTCGGCGGGCCAAGGCTTTCAGCGACAAGCGGGCGGTTCTCGACGATATGCGGCTGCAGGCCGAAACCCTTACCCTGACGGCCGGCGAGGCGCGGCGTCGTGGGTTTCGGGTGACCGCCGACGGTCAGCGCAGAAATCTAAAGCAGCTCCTCGCCCACAAAGGAATCAGCTTCGACGACCTCATGGGCGTGTGGCCGCAGATCGGTGGCTGGCCGGCTTTCGCGCGAGAACAGATTGAGATCGAAGCGGGCTATCTGGGCTATATCGAGCGCCAGGACGCCGACGTCGCGCTGTTCCGTCGCGATGAGGCCCTACCCCTGGCCGACGACCTGGATTACGCCACCCTGGGCGGCCTTTCGAACGCTGCCAGGGAGAAACTTTCCGAGGTCCGGCCTCGCACACTCGGACAGGCCGCGCGCGTGGAAGGCGTCACGCCAGGCGCGGTGAGCGCTCTTCTCGCCCATGTGCGCCGCGAGCGCCGGGTTGGATGAGGGCGCCGCCGCGGGGCGGTCGTTTGTAGCGGGCGTCGGCGCCAATCCGGTCCATCGAGACGCCCTGGAAGCCTTTGAGGCAATGGTGTCGGAAACCAATGCGACGATGAACCTGGTTGGGCCCTCGACGCTGAGCCAGTTTTGGAATCGCCACGTGATCGACAGCGCTCAGCTGTTGTGGTTCGCACCTGGGGCGCGGATATGGGCGGACCTCGGCGCCGGCGCCGGCTTGCCGGGAATCGTCCTGGCCATATTGCTCAAGGAGACCCCTGGCGCGCGCGTTCACTTGATCGAAAGCCGGACAAAGCGGTGCGAATTCTTGGCGCGCGTCGCGGACGAACTCGCGCTGCCGGTCGAGGTGCATAATGTTCGCGCCGAAACCCTGTCGCTCGCTGTCGAGGTGGTCACGGCCAGAGCGTGCGCGCCGCTCACGCGCCTCTTGGGCTATGCCAAGCCCTACCTCGCCGCCGGCGCGCGAGGGCTTTTTCTCAAAGGGCGCGATGTGGGGGCGGAAATCGCCGAAGCACGCAAACACTGGCGCCTGACCTGCAAAACTCACCCAAGTCTTAGCGATCCCGGCGGCGCCATTGTCGATATCAGCGAGCGTTCGCTTGCCTAGCCCGCGCCCGCCGATGCGCATCATCGTCATCGCCAACCAGAAGGGGGGAGTGGGGAAGACGACGACCGCGATCAATCTGGGCACCGCCCTGGCGGCCATCGGCGAACGGGTTTTGCTGATCGATTCCGATCCCCAGGGCAACGCGTCCACGGGCCTGGGCGTGCCCCGTCACGCGCGCCCCCGAACGCTTTACGACGTGCTGATGGAGGATTTTCCTGTCGCCGAGGCGGCGATATCCACGGCCGTGCCGGGCCTCAGTCTTCTGGCGGCCGAAGCCGATCTGTCCGGCGTCGAGTTGGAACTGGGGCTGCGGCCGCGCCGCTCGTTCAAGCTGCGCGATGCCCTGGCGCCTTTGCGCGCGCAAAGCGCCTACAGCTACGTACTGATTGATTGCCCGCCGTCTCTGAACCTGCTCACCGTCAACGCCATGACCGCGGCCGACGCCGTGCTGGTGCCGCTGCAGTGCGAATTCTTCGCCCTCGAGGGCCTCACCCAGCTGTTACGCACCGTGGAGCTCGTTCGCGCCAGCCTCAACCCGCGCCTGGAGATCCAGGGCGTGGTTCTGACCATGTACGATCGGCGCAACAGCCTCTCGGCCCAGGTTGCCAAGGACGTGCGCGAGCACCTCGGCGAGCGTGTCTATCAGACGATGATACCGCGCAACGTGCGGGTTTCGGAGGCGCCGTCGTTCGGAAAACCCGCGCTGATCTACGACCTGAAGTGCGCCGGCAGCCAGGCCTATCTGAAGCTGGCGAAGGAACTGATCGGACGCGAGCGGACCTATCGAGGGCCAGCCGCGCCATCTCAAGGGGACGGGGATGACTGAAATCCGCAGAGGTCTGGGCCGAGGTTTGTCGGCGCTGCTCGAGGAGGCTCAAGGCGCATCGACACCGGAGGCGCGGCGGGCGGCCGGGGCCCTTGAAATTCCCATCGAGCTGATCGCTCGCAATCCAGGGCAGCCGAGGCGGGCCTTCGACCCCGAGCAGATGGACGAACTCACAGCCTCGATTATCGAGCGCGGTGTCCTGCAGCCGATCCTGGTGCGGCCGGTTGCGCAGTCCGATGGCCAATATCAGATCGTCGCCGGCGAACGGCGATGGCGAGCGGCCCTGCAGGCGGGATTGAAGGCCATCCCAGCGCTGGTGCGCGATCTCGACGACCTCGCAGTCATGGAAATCTCCCTGATAGAGAACATCCAGCGCGCCGATCTGAACGCCATCGAAGAGGCGCGGGGCTATGAGGCAATGATCGCGCGATTTTCCCGTCCTCAGGAGGCCATCGCCAGCATTGTCGGCAAGAGCCGAAGCCATGTCGCCAATACCCTGCGGCTGCTTCGCCTGCCCGAGCCGGTGCGCGAGCATCTCGAAGCAGGCCGTATCACCGCGGGCCACGCCCGCGCGCTATTGGGGGCCGATCAGGCTGTAGAGTTTGCGGCGCAGACGATTGCGCGAGGGCTCAGCGTTCGTCAGACCGAGGCGTTGGTACGCCGATCGATCGAAGGCGACGCATCAGGCAAGCCTCGCAAACGCCGCCCCGCCATCAAGGACGCCGATACGCGCGCGCTGGAAAACGATCTTAGTGATAGCCTTGGCCTCACCGTTGAAATTCTACACGCTGGAGGCGGCGGAGAGTTAAGGATTGGCTACAAGTCCCTGGATCAGCTCGACGAAGTGTGCCGTCGGTTGATGCGCGGAGCCCACTGATCAAAGGGACGGCCGCCGCTAAAGTCCCAACCTGCGCGCCCACCCCGCGACGCTGAGAGCGAGATGTTCGGCGATCAGCCGGCTCGGCGAGCCGGTCTGTTTGCAGGCCCGGTCGGCGCCGAGTAGTTGCGGCTGGAGGCGATCAAGCTCCAAGAGCGTCCACACGCGCGCCTGGCGCAGGACTTCTTTTTCGTCCTTCCAGAACACCCCGGCGGCCTTGATCGCCGCCGCCAGCGCCATGCCGCCCTGCTGGTAGGTAAGCAGTCTGCGAAGGCGTAAGAGGTGCGCGCCGAGCGCACGCACCGCCGCGGGCCCCCCCTCCCCCTCCTGGGCCGCCCGTCGCAGGCCTTCGTAGGCGCGCCGCAGACGCGCGCCGAATGCGTCTGCAGCCGCCTCCGCCAGCGAAGTCTGAGGCTCGACTCCCAGAAATTGCTCCAGCTCCTTCGCGCCGGCCGAGAGGCCGCTGCCGGGGTTCAGAAACAGAACGAGCCGTTCGATTTCACGCCGAGCGACGCCGCGTTCCCTGGGCAGCCGCGAAACGAAAAGCTCAAGAGCGTCTGAGGACAACCCGACCTTTTCCGCCGCTAGGGAATCTCGCGTCAGGCGCGCGAGATCCCCCGGTTCATCCTCGTAGCAAGGAATGACCGTGCAGGCGGGGGCCTTTTCCGCCAGCTTGCGCACGGCCGAATCCTTCGACAGCCCCGCGGCCTGGATCAGCAGGAAGGCGTCCGGGTTGAACCGGCCGGCCAGATGGCCGTCGAGCGCCTGGGCGGTTCTGCGATCAACCGGCCCGCGATCCCCTGACAAGCTCACGCGCACAAGCCGGCGCCCCCCCATCAGGGAGATCGCCGCCAGTTCGTCTTCTAGCCGACCATCGTCAATGTCATCTTCGGCGACCAGGGCCACATCGAAGGGATCATCGGGCCGCGCCGTCACCCGTTTCGCCAAAGCGTCGGCGCGTTCGCGCGCGATCGCGGGGTCCCGTCCGTAGATCAGGGCGGCCCGAACATCGGGACCAGGCGCTGCGAGGAAGCGCTCGATCTCCGGTCGCCTGGAAAGAATCATTTCACGACTGAGAATCTGGTTTTGAGCCGTGGGCCATCCACGCCGCCAGATCCAGCTGAATCCTGCGGGCCGCGTCCGAAGCGGCGCGCTGCTGGCTGTCCTGGCGCGCCGCTATGCCCGCGTAGGGCGAATCGGCTGAGTCATAGCTGACCGCGGTGCTCACCGAGCCGGAATGGACGACACGGCCACCTGCGATGCTCGAAAGCGTATACCTGACCGTCAGGCCGAGTTCGTAGCGCTCGGCGACGTCGTTGACCTGAAGGCCGCGCGCATCCCGCGTCTGGACAACGGTCATCTGCAACCGCCAAGCAGGCTGCGCGGCCTTGTCATGACCAAGGGCGTCGTCCAGATTCTCCCGGATGAGGAAACCGACGCGTCCATCGGGCGCCACGACATCTATACGGGAGAGGCCCGCTGAAACGCCAGGAACCCCATAGAGGGGGGTGAATCCGCAGCCCGGAAGGCTCGCGGCGAGGATCACCACCGCGAAAAGACGAACGGCATGAAGTCTGGACGAGCCCCGCATCCCTATCCCGCCACCAGGTTGACGATCCGATCCTTCACCACGATGACCTTCTTCAAGGTCAGGCCTTCAAGGCGACGGATGATGTCCGGATCGCCGAGCACGAGCTTTTCGACCTCTATTTCCGACGCGCCGGAGGGAGCCCGAACCTCTCCCCGAAGCCTGCCATTGATCTGAACCGGCAGGATTTTTTCCTCGTCGTCAGACCAGGCGGGATCGTAGGCGGGCCACGGCGCCTGCGCGACCATATCCGCCTCGCCCAGCCGGCGCCAGCACTCCTCCCCCAGATGGGGCGCGAACGGGGCGATCAACCGCGCCAAGGCGGACAGGGCTTCATGCCGCGTTTCGTGCATGATCGGTGACGCTCGCAAGACTTTGACGAATTCGTGGATGCGGGCCACGGCGCTGTTGAAACGGAATGATTCAATCGCCTCGGTCACCGCCTTGATCGTCCGATGGGTCGCACGACGAAGATCCGCGGCCGCCGCTTGGTCAATTGTTCCCTTTTCCAGACCGTCGATCGGTTCGAACGCGTTCCACACGCGGTTGACCAACCGCGAGGCGCCCTCAAGGCCCGCGCTGGTCCACTGGACGTCGCGCTCCGGGGGGGAGTCGGAGAGCACGAACAGTCGCGCCGCGTCGACGCCGTAAATGTCGGCGATATCCTCCGGGGCCACGACATTGCGCTTGGATTTGGACATCTTTTCGACTTCGCCAATCACCACCGGCTCCCCGGTTTCTTTCAGCCTGGCTCGGCGCGTGGCCCCCTCCTCGGAAATTTCCACCGTCCGCGGCTCAACCCAATCGCCATTCTGTCGGCGATACGTCTCGTGGGTCACCATGCCCTGGGTGAAGAGGCCTTCGATGGGTTCCGACACCGCGAGCAAACCGTCATCGCGGAGCGCCCGCGTGATAAAGCGCGCGTAGAGCAGGTGCAGCACCGCATGCTCGATTCCGCCGATATACTGATCGACCGGCAACCAGTAGTCCGCCGCGGCCTTATCAATCGGCTCGGGATAAGCCGGATTGGCGAAGCGGGCAAAATACCAGGCGGAATCGACAAAGGTATCGAGGGTGTCGGTCTCCCGCTCGGCCGGGCCGCCACAGGTGGGACAGATCGTATGTTTCCACGTCGGGTGCCGGACCAGGGGACTCCCCGGCTGGCTGAAGTCCATTTCGTCCGGCAGGCGGACCGGCAGTTGTTCGACGGGAACGCCGACGATGCCGCAATCCGCGCAATGGATGAAGGGAATGGGCGGCCCCCACCCTCTCTGCCTCGAAACGCCCCAATCCCTCAACCGGTAGACGGTGACGCGCTTTCCCACGCCGATGGTTTCCGCCCGGTCGATCGCCGCGACTTTGGCGGCTCCGACGTCCAGTCCATCAAGAAAACCCGAGTTAACGATGCGGCCATCTCCGACGTAAGCCTCGTGTTTCACGTGAAACAATGCGTCGGCGCCCGGCGGCGCCACGACCGTCAGCACGGGCAGATGATACTTGCGGGCAAAATCCAGGTCTCTTTGATCATGAGCCGGGCATCCAAAGATTGCCCCCGCGCCGTACTCCATAAGCACGAAGTTGGCCACCCAAACAGCTATTTCCCGAGCGGAAGCAAATGGATGTCGAACCTTGAGGCCCGTATCCAAGCCCAGCTTCTCGGCTGTTTCGATCTGCGCTTCCGACGTCCCGCCCTTTCGGCAGATAGCCAGGAAGCTGGCGACGGCAGGATTGTCTGCGGCCAACCGGGCCGCCAGGGGATGGTCGGGCGCGATGGCGACGAAGCTGGCGCCGTACAGCGTATCGGGGCGCGTGGTGAAGACCTTCACACCACTCTCGAAACCGGGTGGCGGGGTCCCATCAAACCGGAAGGTAAGTTCCAGTCCCTCGGATTTGCCGATCCACTTTTCCTGCATTACCCGAACCTTGCTCGGCCAACGGTCCAGACCGGCGAGACCGGCGAGAAGTTCGTCGGCGTAGTCGGTTATGCGAAGGAACCACTGAGTGAGTTTTCGGCGCTCCACCGGCGCGCCCGAACGCCAGCCAAGCCCCTCGATGACCTGCTCATTGGCGAGCACGGTCATGTCGACAGGGTCCCAGTTGACCCACCCCTGCTTGCGATAGACGAGACCGCGGCGCCAGAGGTCCAAAAACCAGGCTTGCTCCGCCCCATAATAGTCGGGATCGCAGGTGGCGAACTCTCGCGACCAGTCGATCGACAGTCCCAGCCGCATCAGCTCTTCGCGCATCACCTCGATGTTGGCGCGTGTCCAGGCGGCGGGATCGATGCCGCGTTCGGCGGCGGCGTTTTCGGCCGGCAGTCCGAAGGCGTCCCATCCCATGGGATGCAGGACATTGTAGCCGCGAGCGCGCTTGAACCGGGCGACCACGTCCCCCATGGCATAGTTCCGCGCGTGTCCGACATGCAGGCGTCCCGAGGGGTATGGGAACATTTCAAGGACGTAGTATTTCGGCTTATCTGATTGATTTTCCGCGCGAAATATTCCACTAGCCGCCCACGCCGCCCGCCATTTGGGCTCGATCTCTCTGGGATCGTATCGAACCATCAGCTGCGTGCGGCCCACTAGCCCCGCAGATTGGACAGCCGCAGCTGGCGGGCTTTGGTCAGGATGGCGTTTTCAATGTCGGTCGCGGTTTGGGCGGTTGTCGGCGAAGCCACCCAGCCTCCCGCGCCGTTGCTCACTTCCTTGAACACCGTAACGTTCAGCCCGTCGGCTCGCAGACGCGAATCGAGGATATAGACGGTGCATTTGAAGCGTTCGTCGGGCTTTTCGGGATTGATGTACCAATCGGTGAGCACCAGGCCGCCAAAGGGATCGGCCGACTGCAAAGGCATGAAAGCCAGGGTGTCCAATGTCGCGCGCCACAGATAGCCGTTGACACCGATAGTTCCGGCCTGGGCGGCTCTGGCGCTGCGCGCGCCGCCCATCGGGTGGGCGCCGCGTCCGCCGCAGGCCGTCAGGGCCACCAGGCCCAGGCCAAGCGCGGCGAGCCTCATCCCACGAAATTTCCACTCACGCCCTACTCGCATGCTCATCGACTTCACGCGTCTTTCCAAATGAAGCGCAGACCGCTAGGCCACGCGATCGCCCCGCCAGCGACTGCGTCTATAACATCACGGCCGCGTAGCCAAACAGGATTCGCGTGGCGCCCTGGCCACAGACCTGACTCGAATCTGCGCCAGCCTGCGAGAATCTGGGCCCGCGCGGTTGACCTTGGCCATCCTAGCTCCCTAATCGTGATCAAGATGGCTTGGGTGAACCGATCTTGGTGCGCCCGGCGGCTGGGACCATGGCCCTTAAGATGACGCCGGCTGGGAAAACGGTGGCGGTCTTTTCTGCGTTCGCCCTTGTGGCGGCGGCGCACGGGGCGTGGGCGCAACAGGCCCCATCACGCACGCTTACCGAAGACTTCGTCGCCCAGGCCAGATCCGCCAGCCCCGCTACATCGCACCGCACGCTTGAGTGGGACGCCCGCAAGGCGCGTTGGGGTCTTAAGTTCGACATGGAACAAAGGACGGATCGAGGCGTGGTGTTCCAGGATGTGCAGCCCGGGGTTTTTTATCGCCTTACCCCGCGCCTGCATATCGGCGGGGCGGTGAGCCTCGGCGAAGACCAGGTCCAGATCGCTCCGGGCGGCCAGCCCTTGGCGCCGCCTCCGCGGGTGCGTCTGGAGACGACTTTTAAATTCTAGGCCCCGAACGCGCCGATTGCAGCCAAGCCGACGGCGCCGGTAGGACGCAGCCCGCGCGCCGTCTTCACGTTAACGCCGCCCAGAGCGTAAACCGCCGCGCCGGAACTCCGAACGAGAGAGGCGAAGGCGAGGCGCCCCATCGCGCGCGCGCCGGGATGGCTTTCACTGGCAAAGACCATCGATACCACCACCGCGCCGACCCCGCAGCGGCGCGCCTTGATCGCGGCGGGCAGGCTGTGGGCTGCGGTGGTAATCAGGAACCGCCTGGCCAAGGCCCGGATATCGCCGGGGCGCCCGGCCATCCTCTCCGGAAGATGCAGCCCATCAGCGCGCAGCCGCCGCGCCAGTCCCGCGTCGGCCCCGACCAGAAAAAACACCCCTCGCCGCCTCGCCACCCTGGCCAGGGCCGCGCCGCGCCATACGGCGTCCGGTGAGCCGAAGGCGCGATAGACCACGCCTGAGCCCCTGGGCATGCGGGCGACAATCGCTTGGGGGTCGGGCGTGCGGTGAGGATCGGTGAAGAACAACAGCGCTGGTAAGGGCTTTCCTCGCACCACCCGGCGCTCTAGCGTCCGCGCCCACCGCCAAAGCGTCTCGATCCCCGGCTCTTTCAATGACATCGCCGAACTGTGATCCCGCAGCCGCCAGAGCCGAGATTTTGGCGCGGATCGCGCGCGCCTGCACGGCGGCCGCTCGCCCCCTTGAGGCCGTCACCCTGACGGCGGTTTCCAAACAACAGCCATGGGAACGCGTGGCCAAGGTTCTCGCCGCCGGCCAGCGCACCTTCGGCGAGAACCGGCTCGACGAGGCGCGCGAGCGCTGGGAGGGTCGGCGCGACGGCCTCGAGCTGCGCCTCATTGGCCCGCTGCAGACCAATAAGGCCCGCGAAGCCGTAGCTTTTTTCGACGTCATTGAAACGCTTGACCGGCCCCGCCTGGCTCACGTGCTTGCGGCCGAAATTCAAAGGCTTGGCCGAGCTCCGCAAGTCTATGTGCAGGTCAACACCGGCGAGGAGCCGCAGAAAAGCGGGGTGCTTCCGGTCGATGCCGACGCTCTGATCAACCAATGTCGACGGGAGCTGGATCTGAGCCTTGCCGGACTGATGTGCATTCCGCCCATGGCCGAGCCCGCCGGTCCCCATTTTGCGCTGTTGGCAAAGATAGCCGCACGCAATGGGGTCTCGAAGCTCTCCATGGGCATGAGCGATGATTTCGAGACCGCGGTCAGGCTGGGTGCGACGTCGGTGAGAATCGGGTCGGCCCTGTTCGGAACGCGCGGCGGCCATCAGGGGTAGGCCCCCGCGAGGGATATCGCCAAGGCGTCGCCAAGCGCGGCGATGGCCAGCAGCCTATGCATCGCCTCGCGGCTCAAGGCGACACATCCCTGTGTCGGGGCGAAGTCATCCTGGGCGATGTGCAGAAATATCGCCGAACCGGCGCCCTTGACCACGGGCCGATCATTGTAGCCCAGGAGAACGATCAGGTCGTAGAGGCCATCCTCGCGCCACAGAGACTCGCACCGGGCCGGGTAAGGCAAGGCGACCTTGCGGTTGTAGCCCTCGTCGCCCGGGTCATCGCACCAGCCCTGGTCGTGCGCCAGCGCATAGGCGGGGAGCGCGGTCGGCGGCGCTGGCCCACGGTCGGGGCGATAGAAGAGTTCACGCAGAGGCCAGACGCCCGCCGGCGATGCGCCATCGCCTTCCCGCTTGTCGGAGGCGGCGACGACGCCCGCCGCTCCGACGGCGCACCTGACCGTCTGCCCGGCGAGATCGAACCTGCCATCTGCGTAGGCGGTAAAAATCATCTGTGGCGCCCCCTCGCCGTGCGCGTGGCGTTCGCCAGGGAAGCGGTGCATGTTCGCCTCCATGGCGCAACGCAAGATCATCCTGATAATCGACGACGATGCCGATCTACGCGAGGGGTTGAGTGAGCAGCTCGAACTGGAGGGCGAATTCTCAGCAATCGGAGCGGCCACGGCGGGTGACGGCGTGCGACTTGCCCTCGAGCACCACCCGGACATAGTCCTCCTGGACATCGATCTTCCCGACATGAATGGCCGCGAGGCCTGCCTTCGGCTTCGCGAGGCCGGCCTGGCTTCGCCGGTGTTGATGCTGACCGCGGCCGTCAGCGACGCCGATGCCGTTCTGGGCCTGGACTCCGGCGCCAACGACTATGTGACCAAGCCTTTCAGACTAGCGGTTCTGCTGGCGCGCATCCGCGCCCACATGCGCAGCCATGAACAGTCGGAAGGCGCGGTGTTTCGCATAGGCCCCTACGACTTTCGGCCCGCCGGCAAAGTGCTTGTCGACGCCAGGGGCAAGAAGCTCCGCCTTACCGACAAGGAAACCAATATCCTCAAATACCTCTATCGAGCCGGCGCGAAGGCGGTGTCTCGCGAAGAGTTGCTGACCGAGGTCTGGGGCTACAACGCCGGCGTAACCACCCACACCCTGGAGACCCACGTCTATCGGCTGCGCCAGAAGATCGAGCCAGATCCCTCAAATGTCCGCTTGCTGCTGACTGAACCGGGGGGCTACCGGCTCGCTCCGTGAGCCTTAGAGGACGAGATCGGCGGAAACCGGGGCGTGGTCGCTGGGGCGTTCCCAGCCGCGCGCATCGTCGTGGACCCGGGCGCTAGCCGCGCCATTGTGAAACGCAGCCGTGCGCAGGCCCGGCGTTACCCAGATATGATCGAGACGAAGGCCGCGATTGGATTGTCGAAAGTCGACAGCCCGGTAACTCCACCATGAAAACAGCCGGGTCGGCTCTGGGGTTGCTTCACGCGCCAGGTCGATGAAGCCGAGACTGGCCCTCAGGGCGCCCATGGCCGCGACTTCCACGGGCGTATGGCTGATCACCTTCGACATGAACTTGTGGTTCCAGACGTCATTATCTCCCGGGGCGACGTTGAGATCGCCGGCCAGGACCAGCGGCGATGTGGGATCGCGGCGGCTGAACTGGTCGGTCAGACGGGCGTAGAAATCCAGCTTGTGGGCGAACTTGGCGTTGACCACGGGGTCTGGCGTATCCCCGCCCGCGGGAACGTAGAAGTTATGGATTTCCACCCCGGCGATCCTGGCCCCCACGCATCGGGCATGGCCCTCGCGACAGGCCTCGAGCGGGGCGACATCCTCGATCGGCAGGCGCGAGGCGATGGCGACGCCGTGCCAGCCCTTTTGGCCGCGGATGCGCAGATGATGCAGGCCGGCCTGGGCGAGCGCCTGGACGGGAAATTCGCTTTCGCGGCACTTGATCTCCTGCAGGCAAAGAACGTCGATCGCCTGCTCGGTGACGAACCGCGTGATCTGGTCGGCCCGCAGCCGCACTGAATTGACGTTCCATGAGGCGACGCGGAGGCGCATGCGATCAGGTGACGGGCGCCGAGACGTACCTGGGATTGGCAAGCTCGAACAGCTTGTGATCCAGAGGGCCGGTCGGAGCGAAGTCGACGAGGCGAACACGCGTCGCGCCGCCCTGGGCGTCGGTCGCCGTCCATCCGACCAGGCGGATGGGCGCCTCGGCGAAATCGAGGGTGATCTTGCCTTCGGCCTGCTTGCGCGCATCGCTGGCGACGATCGAAAAACCATCGGCCAAGTGGGTCACTTTGCTGACGGCGACGCCCTGGTCGAGGCGCATATCGCGCGCCAGAAACAGGGCCAGGGGGGTGAGTTTCAGGTAGTAGCTCGCGAAGGTGCGCAGGCGCGTATTGAGGATGTTGACCACCTTGCCATTGGAGGCGATCACCAGGCCCGAGGGTGGATCATAGGCAAATCGCGCCTTACCCGGACGCTGGAGGTAGAAACTACCCTGGCTGACCACACCACGCGCGTCGGTCTGCACGAAACGTCCCTTGGCGCTGCTAAGCGTTTGCAAATAGGCGCTCGCCTTTGCCACTAGCGCGCGGTCCTGTTCCGACAGAGCCGGCGACGGCTGGGTCGCGGCGGCGCCCTTGGCCATGGCGGCCAGCGCCAGACCCGCCAGGGTCCGGCGTCGCGTAATCGCTCTTGCACCCATCGTGTCTTCTTCGCCGCCGATATCGGCGATTTTGCGTCGGCCGTCCTTAAGCCTCAGGGCGGGGGTCCCACGAGGATGTCCCGCTTGCCGGCATGATTGGCGGCGCTGACCACGCCTTCCCGCTCCATGCGCTCGATGAGCGACGCGGCGCGGTTATAGCCGATCTGCAGGCGGCGTTGAATGTAGCTGGTGGAGGCCTTGCGATCGCCCGTGACCACGGCGACGGCCTGGTCATAAAGCTCTCCGGCTCCGCCCTCGGCGGCGTCCGCCGCCGTTTCATCATCGTCTTCTTCCGCGGAGGCGGTGACCTGATCGAGGTATTGCGGTTCGCCCTGGTCGCGCAGGAATTTGGCCACCGTCTCCACTTCGGCATCGGAGACGAACGGACCGTGCAGGCGGGTGATCCTGCCGCCGCCGGCCATGTAGAGCATGTCGCCCTGGCCGAGCAGCTGTTCGGCGCCCTGTTCGCCCATGATCGTCCGTGAGTCGATCTTCGAGGTGACCTGAAAGCCGATCCGGGTGGGGAAGTTGGCTTTGATGGTGCCGGTGATCACATCGACCGACGGACGTTGCGTTGCCATGATCAGATGAATGCCGGCCGCCCGCGCCATCTGGGCAAGGCGCTGGACCGCGCCCTCGATATCCTTGCCCGCCACCATCATCAGGTCGGCGACTTCATCGATGACCACCACCAGATAGGGCATCGGCTCGGGACGCAACTTTTCTTCCTCATAGATCGGCCTTCCCTGCTCGTCGAAGCCGGTCTGGACGGTCCGCACGAAGTGCTCGCCCCGTCGTAGCGCCTCGCTGGCTCGCTCGTTGTAGCCGCCAATGTTGCGGACGCCGATTTTCGACATGCGTCGATAGCGGTCCTCCATCTCCCGGACCGTCCATTTCAGGGCGACAATGGCCTTCTTGGGATCGGTGACCACCGGCGCGAGCAGATGCGGAATGCCATGATAGACCGACAACTCCAGCATCTTCGGATCGATCATGATGAAGCGGCACTGATCGGGCGAGAGCCGATAGAGAATCGAAAGGATCATGGCGTTGACCCCCACCGATTTGCCAGATCCCGTGGTGCCGGCGATCAGCAGGTGGGGCATCTTGGCCAGGTCGACGATGTACGGCTCGCCGCCGATTGTCTCGCCTAGAGCGAGCGGTATGGTCTGACTGGCTTTCTCGTATTCGGCGCTGGACAGCAGATCCCGAAGATAGACCGTCTCGCGCCGCGCATTGGGCAGCTCGATGCCGATCGCATTGCGGCCCGGAACCACACTTACCCGGCAGGCCGCGACGCTCATCGACCGGGCGATATCGTCCGAAAGAGCCACCACCCTGGCGGATTTCACCCCGGGGGCGGGGACCAGTTCGTACAAGGTAACCACCGGTCCGGGGCGGATCTGATCGATCTGACCGCGAACGCCGAATTCAGCCAGCACCCCCTCGAGCAGCCGCGCGTTCTGGCGCAGGGCCTCTTCGTCGAAGGCCGAAGCGCGCGGTTTGGGCTTGGCGAGCATGGCCAGTTCCGGCAGCTTGAATCCACCCGGCTCGGCAAAGGGAAAGCTGCGCTGAACTTCGCGTTCCTCCCGCCCCGACGCCTTGGCGGAGGCTTTTGGCTGTTTGATCGACAGCGGCGGCGGTGAGAACGCCTCTCCGACGCCGGCGCGCTTATCCTCGTCAGGCGCGGTCACGGCGGGCCGCCGTTGGCGGGGTGCGATCTCGAGCCTCGGCCTGGGGCGCGAGGCCAGCAGGCGTCGCAGTCCGCACGCAAAGGCGACGGCGGACAATCCGGCCACGGTCAGCACACCGGCGGCGATTGCCCGCGCGCCGGGCGCCTTGGCCAGGTGCAACAGGCCACCCGCCGCTGCCAACAGGCTATCGCCAATCATGCCGCCCAACCCGGCGGAAAGCGGCCATGCGAGGGGTGGAGTCGCCGCGGCCATCGCCCCGGCGAGAGCGAGCGCTCCCAACAGGCCTACGCTGGCGCGCAGCCGAAGATCCCGGCGGCCCAGCGCGGGCTGACGATCAAAAGCGCGGGAGAGCCCGAGCGCGACCATGATCAGGCCGACGCCCCAGGCGGCCAGGCCAAGAAGCTGCATGGCGACATCCGCGCCTGCGGCGCCCGATGCGCCCAGCAGGTTAAGCGGCCGGTTGGCGGCCGAAGCGTCGAAGCTCGGATCCGCGGCATGGTAGCTGGCCAGCGCGAGTATCAGCGCAGCGCCTCCGAGGGCGACCAGCACGCCGCGGGCGCGCGCCACGGCGGCATTTGTCCACGCCAGGCGCGAGAGCCTCCAGGCAAGCGCCGCACCGGTGGGCCGCGCCACTCTCGCCATCAACTGTGTCTCCTCCCATGCGATCGCCGCATCCGCGTTGGGATGATGTGACGCAAGAGGGTTAAGGCGCGTTTACTTGCCAGCCAGCCCAGCCTTTTCGAGGCCCCCCACGTAAAACTCAGGCGGCGTCCGGCTGCCTGTCGGGATGGGCCGCGATGAAGGCAGGGTGCGCCGACGCGTGCGTCGCCACTGCCGAGAGCGCGGGATAGGCCGCGAGGTCGACGCCGAAGCGGCTCGATGACCAGATTTGCGGCGCGATGCAGCAGTCGGCGATCGTCGGTCTATCGCCGAACGCAAATCCCGCACCGTGCCGGGCGACCATCGGCTCGAGGGCGTCGAAACCCTCGGTAATCCATCGAGCACCCCACGCACGCTGCTCATCCGAACCCATAGGGTGACCCAAATCCCCGAGCGCCTGCAGGACCCGCAGATTGTTCAGCGGATGGATATCGCAGGCGACGATCTGGGCCATGGTTCGCACCAAGGCGCGCGCGAACGGATCTGTCGGGAGCAGCGGCGGATCGGGATGGGTTTCCTCCAGCCATTCGAGGATCGCCAGGCTCTGGGTGAGCACGCCCTGGTCGGTTTCAAGGGCCGGGACGAGCGCCTGATTATTGAGCCGCCGAAACGATTGCCCGCGCTGTTCGCCGCCGGCGAGATTCACCGGGGCGATCTCGAAGCCCAGTCCCTTGAGGTTCAAGCCAATTCGCACCCGATAGGGAGCGGTGGCGCGCCACATGGAATGCAAGGTCAGGAGGTGGGGCGAGACAGGCACGGGCTCAGACGACGGCAAAATTCAAGGCGCCGACAGTCTCGATCTCGCCTTCAACCCTGTCGCCCCGAACCAGCGGACCGACACCCTCGGGTGTGCCGGTGAAGATCAAGTCGCCGGCCTCCAGGCGCCACAGCCGAGAGGCCTGGGCGACGATTTCGGCGACATTCCAGATCATGTCGGCGATCAGCGCCTCCTGGCGCATAACCCCATTGACCTTCAGGGCGATGCGACCCTGCGGCGGCGGACCTTGCGCGGGCCGTATGGCGGAAACCGGGGCGGAAGCGTCGAAGCCCTTGGCGGCCTCCCAGGGCTGCCCCTTGGCCCTGGCCGCGGATTGCAGGTCGCGTCGGGTGAGGTCGACGCCGACCGCATAGCCGAAGATGAGGCGCAGCGCGTCATCGACGGCCACATCGGTTCCCCCCGACCCGATGGCGACGACCAATTCGATCTCGTGATGGAAGTCCGCGGTGGCGACAGGATAGGCGACAGAAATGCCTGGCTCAACGACGGCGTCGGCCGGCTTGGCGAAAAAAAATGGCGGGTCGCGATCGTCCCCGCCCATCTCTCGACGATGGGCGGCGTAGTTTCGGCCAACGCACAGGATGCGGCGGATTGGAAACAGCTTGTCGGTTCCGACCACCGGCGCGGCCGGCTGGGCGGGGGCGGAAAAAACGTAGGATGTCATGGGTGGTGGCCTAGCCCCACGCCGGCCCCTTGGCCAGAGGCGGCGGCCTCAGCGGCCCAGCGCGGTTACCAGGGCGGCGGCTATCTGATGAACGTTGTAGGGTTTGCGGACCACCGGCGCGTCGAAGCCTCCGGGGGCGAGGCCCGTATCGCCATAGCCGGTGGCGAAAATGAACGGCACCTGTTTAGCTGCAAGGGCCTGCGCCACGGGTGTGACCATCTCGCCATTGAGGTTGACGTCGAGCACGGCGACATCGAACGCCAGCGACAGCATGCCCCGCGCCTCTTCGACATCGGCGGCTGAACCGACGACGATCGCGCCAGCCTCGGTCAGGCCGGCCTCCAGCTCCAGAGCCAACAGGATTGAATCCTCGACCAGCAACACCCGCACGCCCCGAATGTCCTGATCGCCGAGCTCGCCGCGCGAGGCCCCGATTGCCTCAGCCGACCGCCCGGACGCGAGGGTCGCCGTCGGCGACGACGGCGTGTCCGCCAGGGCCGATGCGTCGGCGCGCACCGCGGCCCGCACCCCATCGGGCAGATATTCGACGACCACGCTGCCGCCAAGCTCCCGCCCCGTGACACGTTCGAGCAATGTCGAGCCGAAGCCATGGCGGACCGGCGCGGTCACCGGCGGGCCGCCGCGCTCGATCCAGGTGAGTTCGAAACCACCGGCCGGGCATGCGGCCCAGGCGACATCCACCCGCCCCGGCTCGGTGGAAAGCGCGCCATATTTGACCGCGTTGGTGGCCAGTTCGTGCAGCGCCAAGGTCAGGGCGTTGGTCGCGCGGGGATTGAGCAGTATCGGCGGGCCCTGCCAGCGGGCCTGCCCACAGGCGATGCCGCCCAGTTCGGCGGCGGCGATGTGGCCGATCTCGGCCCCTCGCCAGCGCGTGGCGGTGAGCAAAGTGTGCGCCGACGCCATGGCGTCCAGTCGCCCGCGAAGCGTTTTCAGAAACGAATCGAGCGACACCGTCTTGCGAGCCGATTGAGCGGCAAGCGACTGGACGGACGCCAGGACGTTTTTCACTCGATGGTCAAGTTCGGCCACCAACGCCTCGCGTTCGTCCTCCAGCGTCTTGAGAGTTGAAATGTCGCGAACCACGCCGATCACCCGCCGCACCGGTCCTTCCGGCGACGCGACGGCGAGGGCGGCGCTGTACATCCACAATGTGCGGCCGTCATCTGGCCGGATCATTCGGTAGCGCGCCTCGTACCGGCCCTCGCCGTTGAGGCCCTCCTCGACCTCGACCTGCAGGGCGCCAAGGTCATCTGGGTGGACGAAACGGTACGCGGCGGCCCCTCCCTCGGCGTCCATGGGCCCCACCGCAAGCCCGGTGATGTCCGCCATCCGCGGACTGACAATGAACAGGTTGGCGGCGATGTCCCATTCGAATTCGCCCATAACCGCCGCGGTAAGCGCCAAGGCCGCCCGACCTTGCTCGATGGCGAGCTTCTCGTCGGGGTGGATCTCGGGGGTGGGAACGGGTTCGACCATGGCGCTCGCCACCATAAGCCGCGCGCCCGCCGGACTCAAACTCACGCCTGCCCGGAGCCGGTCGGAACCGAGCGGCGCTAAAGACGTTTGAGCCGCAACCTCGACCGTCTATGGTGAAGTACAGCCACCCGGAGATGTGAAAAGATGCCCGCCGAGACCATGAACCGCGCGGCCGACGAGGCGAACCAAGCCAAGAAGGCCGCCAACAGCGCCGCCGACCACAGCCAGCGCGCCTTCAATGACGCCATTAGCGCCGCGGAACGGACGATTTCTGACGCAGCGCGCACCGCCGAGCGGGTGCTCAAGGAGGGCGTGGAGAGTCTGCGGGCCCAGACCCGCGCTTACACCGACAACGCCGGCCAACAGGTGGAAGAGGCCCAACGATATGTCATTCAGAGGGTCAAGGAGCGGCCGATGACGGCGACCCTGACCGGCCTCGGAGTCGGCCTGCTGCTCGGACTGTTGCTTTCCCACCGCTCGAAGTGATCATCCGCAGGCTGATTCTGGGCCTTGCCGCCGCGACCGCATTTTCGGCCGCCGCGGCGACATGCGTCGTGGCGCTGGCCTTCGCGCTCTTCGCCCTGGTCGAACCCTATGTCGGCAGGGCGGGGGCGGCGGGCATCGTCGCGGCCAGCGCCATGTTTCTGTTGATTGTGGTCGCCCTGGCGGTGAGCCTGATGGCGCGGCCAAAGCGGCGCACGTCCACCGCCGGCGCTCCGGCCAAGGCGTTGGATCGTGCCTTCAACTTCGTTCGCCAGAAGCCTGTCGTCGCCATCACCACGGCGGTTGCGGCGGGTTTCCTGGCCGTGCGTAACCCAAGATACCTGGGGACCGCGGTGAGGGCCTTCATGGAAGGGCGCGACTTGCCAAAGCGCTGAGCGCGGGTCTGCGCGCCTTGTCAGTCCGTCAAGGCGCCTGCCTGCGGTCCAGGGACCAAGTGCGCCAGACTTCGAACGCCGACCCGGTCCACGCCTGCGCGGTGACCGTTATGACGCTTTCATTGGCCTCTATCAGATTGAACCCCGCCGGCGCGCCGCGCTCGCGCACCGAAAGCGTGCTGGCGCCCACCGCATAGGATTGGCCGTCGCCATAGGGATAGGCCATGGCGAACGGCGCGTGGATGTGTCCGGTCAAGATCAGATCGACGCCGCCCTGGCAGAACCGCTTGGCGGCGGCCTCGCCGCCCCTGACCCTGCCGGTCATCGGACCGCCGATCATCTCGACCAGTGGGTGGTGGCAGGCGATCAGACCCAGCGCGCCGGGCTGGCGGCTGGATAGAGCCTCAAGCGCCTCCTCGGCCTGGCTGGAGCTTATCGCGCCCTTTGACCAGTTCCAGCGCCACTGCATGCCCCTCGCGGTATTGACCGCGGCCACTTCGAGATCGTCTCGCGACAGCCGGACACCGCGGGCCGATCCGAACCTGCGCTGATAGCGACCGAACGGATCGAAGAGCCGCTCGATCAATCCGGCATAGGGCGTGTCGTGGTTGCCGGGCGTAATCAGAAACGGCGCAGTGAGGGCCTGGGCCCAGGCGGCGGCGCGCCTGAACTCGGCCGGGGCGCCGAACGCGGTGATGTCGCCGGTGATGATTATCAGATCCGGCGCCCGGACCCTGAGCCAATCGTTCACGCCGCTGACCGCCGGCGCGTTCTCCCCGCCGAAATGGATATCGGACAGATGGGCGATGGCGAGCGTCACGGGCGCCGATGCCTCGCGTTCAATAGCCCCGCAATCCTTCGCCTTCAGTTCGGGTCTGAACCGGCGCGATTCTTCAGGGTCTGACCCGCGTTCTGCAACGCGTTGCCGGTCTTATCGGCCGCCCCGCGAATGGGGGCCTGGACCCTCTGTGCGGTGGCCGAGATCGATCGGTCGACACTCGCGCCGGCGCTGGTGAACGACCCGTTGCGTATGGCCAGGTAGATAATGATCCCGCCGATCACCGCGACCACCAGAATGAGAAAGCCCAGCAACGGCGATCCTCCGCGCCGGGCCCGCCCATCGCGGCGGCCGCGTTCATACGCTTCGTTTAGTGCTGACCGGTCAGCCGCGGGCCGTGGCGCTTCGTCTAGCCTGCCGTGTTCGTCTCTGCGGCCTTCCTTGTAGGCCTCCAACTGATCTGAGCCATCCGCCGAAACGGCGGTGTCGGACCGTCTTGCGAACCAGGATTTCATCGCGCCGCCTCTTGACCAAAGTGCCGTGGAACAACGAAGGCGCCGGCGCGTCGGTTCCACTACGACCTTAACCGAGCCCCGCGATCCCGGCCCGGACTTTCGCGGTCCCACCATATACTATTGAATGGCGCCTGTATCCAAATGGCGAGGGGAGTGGTGGTGATGGACGACCGGACGCTATGGCCCAGATTGATCGCGGCCGCCGCCGCGACCGTTGCGGCGGCGACGCTGATGAGCGGGTGTCAGAGTTTTCGCGCTGCCAAAGGGCCGGTGGTCCAGGCGCCGCCGGTGTGCGCCGATTTCACCGTTTCGATCTACTTTGTTTCTGATTCCGCGGTGATCACCCACGAGGCAGACGCCCTCATCACCAGCGCTGCCGCCCGCGCCAGGCGCTGCACCGCCAGTGCTGTCGAAGTTATCGGTCTGGCGGACGCGCCCGGAGACCCCCAGGCCAATCTCGAGCTGTCGAAGAAGCGGGCCGACGCCGTCACCGGCGAGCTGGCCGCGCGGGGTTTCAAAGGCGCGCCTATCAGGGTCGCGGCTGCGGGTGATGCGGGGGCGCAGACCGTGGCCGGTCAAGACAAGCCCCTGCGCCGGCGAGTGGATGTGATTTTCCACCTTGCGCCGAGGTCGCGCTAAGACCCCCGTCGGGATAGCGCGCGCGGAACGGCCGCAGCCCGGAAGAGTTGTTTGGACGTTGACCACCGTCGAAGGATTGCGAAATGGGGGCGACCCCGCCACCGGTTGAGACGAGCGCCACCCGCGCCAGGCAGGGGCGATCAGGGCTTCCGATGATCTGGGTATTATCGGGGTCGCTGGTGCTTGCGTGCGTGGCCTTACTGGCCGTCTGGGCGTTGCGCTGGGGAGACCTCGGAAGGGCGCATAGCCGAACGTCGGTCAGTCACAGCGAGGCCGCCACGTTTCACGCCTCTCCGCGGTCAGGAGGCTAAGCGGTCGGACTTCGTCGCTTCGGCAGGCCGCGTCGGGTGAAAAAACAAAGCCTGGCCGATAGCCGCCTTCACCGTTTCAGGCTGAAAGGGTTTGGTGATCAGGAAGGTCGGCTCGGGCCTCTCCCCGGTCAACAGACGCTCTGGAAACGCGGTAATGAAGATCACCGGCACGTCGAGGTTGGCCAAGATGTCCTTGACCGCGTCGATGCCGGACGAACCGTCGGCAAGCTGGATATCGGCCAGCACCAAGCCTGGGGCGGACCGCGCCACGGCCTGTGCAGCCTCTTCCCTGGTGGCCGCGACATCGGTAACCGAATGGCCCAACTCCTTGACCAGGGCTTCGATGTCGGCGGCAATTACCGGCTCGTCCTCGATAATCAGCACCTTGGTGGCGAGTTCGGCGTCGATTTCACTTTGGGCTTCCGCAATCAGGGCCCCGACTTCATCGAAATCCGTCGAAAGGATCTGGGCCGCTTCACTGGGCGTGAAACCCTCCAGCGCGGTCAGCAGGAACGCCTGCCGCGACCGCGGCGCGATCCGCATCAGTCGTTGGCGGGGATCGCGTGGCCGGGCGCCCTCATCATCGTCGCGCGGTTCCAGTTGAGCCCCGGACGTGCACCATATGGCATGGAACACTTGGTAAAGCGCGACGCGCGGGGTCAATCCGGCTGCCAGGGACCTCTCGCCGGCCGCGAGAGCCTCGAGCGCGACCCGGACATAATTATCGCCGGTTGTCTGATCGCCGGTCAACGCACGCGCGTAGCGCCGAATGTAGGGAAGGTGCGGCGCCAGCCGAGCTAACAGACTCATGAACCCTCCCGGTTGAGAAGACCCGACACAGATTAGCGCGGCGGCGCGCGCCGTTCAATGTGCGGTCGCTGAGGGCAACGCTGTCGAAGCCGCCTGGTTCCTTCGCCGGTCAGAAATTCTCGCTCAGCCGAGCCGGCCAAGGAACCCAGTCGCGCTGAAGGCGTTGCGGAGCTTGGAAAAGACCAAAGAAACTCGGCTGCGCGGCGACTTCGGTCGCTGCGCATTTTTGCGAGCCCCCGATCATGACCGACCCGCCCAAAAGCCCGGCAGCCGTCGACGAAGCGCGATTGCGCCAGCAGGCGATCGGGGCCAAGCTTCGCCAGATGTTCGATGAACTGGTCAATGAGCCGGTGCCCGAGGAATTCCTCGACATTCTGCGCCGCGGCGATACGCCCGGGAGCGGCAACGGCTGATGGCCGGGGCCGACCGCAGCAATCACGCGCCCGACCTGGCGCGCGACTCGGCGTTCAAAGCCGAGCTGGTTGCCTTGATTCCCCATCTGCGGGCCTTCGCACGAACCCTGACCGGCGATCCGACCGCGGCCGACGATCTGGCTCAGGACGCGATGATGAAAGCCTGGGACGCTCGCGCCAGCTTCGAGATGGGCACCAACATGAAGGCCTGGACCTTCATGATTTTACGCAACCAGTTCTACTCTGAAAAACGGCGTTCGTGGCGGCAAAGCCAGCTCGACCAGGAGGCCGCCGAACGCACCCTGGTGGCTATCGACGACCCCTCTTCGCCCGTCGCCCTCGATGAGCTTCGGCTGGGCCTGGGGATGCTGCCAAATGAACAGCGGGAGGCGTTGGTCCTGGTCGGCGCCGGCGGATTCGCCTACGAAGAGGCCGCTGAAATCTGTGGCTGCGCGGTTGGAACCGTGAAGAGCCGCGTCAGCCGTGCGCGCCGCGCTTTGCAGGCTATCCTGGTGCGCGGGGACTATCGCCGCGATGGCGGCGCCGCCGGCGAAGCGATGGGCTCGATCCTGGCTGACGCGGAGCGTCTGAGCGCCCTTCGGTGAGCCTGCCCGCGCGGGCGCGTCGTCAGCAGTCGACGACCATCCGGGTACGTTTGGGCGCAGCGCTGGCGTTCGCCCTTGTGCCCGTATTGCTGCTCAGCGTCGTGCAGTCGGTCCTGAGCTTCCAACGAGAAGCGCGGGACCAGCGAATGGATCTGGAGGCGGCCGCACAGCGCAGCGCAGCCACCGCCAAGGTGCGAATGGAGGGCGCACGGGTACTTCTCGAGACGCTGGCGCCTGACTCGGTCGGATTTCAATGCGCGCCTCGCCTGGCAGAAGTCAGAGACAGGATTCCGGGCTACGCCAATCTGATCCGGTTCGACTCCATCGGACGGGTGGCCTGCGCCGCGGCCAACGTCCCCGCGGATGCTTCGAGGCGGTCGCGACCGTGGTTCTACGCCCTCGCCCACGGCGCCGCGATCACCGTTGCCAGTGACCCGGGCGCCGCCTACTCCAATGAGCCGGGTTTGTTAGCTAGCGTCCGCGCCCAGACGGCTGGCGGGGCCTTCGATGGCGCCCTCAGCGCAGTAGTCACCCTGGCCAGCCTTCGACCGGACAAATCCGATCGCTCCCTGCCGAACGGCGCGGAAATAGCCCTCGCCGACGGACAGGGACGGTGGCTTTCGACAACCGAGTGGGGCGTTTTCCCCGCCAGTTTGGCTGGCAGGCTCACTGGACCGGCGCGCAGCGGCTCGGCGCTGTGGTTCGGCGACGATCGCAACGGCGCCTTGCGCGTGTACTGCTCGGCTCCGCTGATCGACGAAAGCATCTATGTGGTTCTGTCGGCGCCCTCGCGCGGACTGGTCGCCTGGGCGTGGCTCAACCCGCTGTCCAATCTCGCTCTGCCGCTGATCGCCTTCGTGCTTTCCCTCGTCGCGGTGCTGTTGGCCGCCGAACATGGGGTGGTCAGATGGATCGCCTACCTGCAGCGAATTGCCGCCATTTATGGGCGGGGCCGTTTCTCGGTGCATCCGATCAAGGCCCGCAGCGCGCCGCCGGAGATTCGCGATCTGGCCGAGACGCTCGACGCCATGGCCCAGACCATCGCCGCCAGAGACGCTGAACTGACCCAATCGATCGCTCAGAAGGATTCGCTGATGCGGGAAATCCATCACCGGGTGAAAAATAATCTGCAGGTGATCAGTTCGCTGCTCAACATGCAGCAACGGGCTCTCACCGACCCGGCCGCCCGCGCAGCCATGTCGGACACCCGCCAGCGCATAGCCGCGCTCGCCCTCATTTACCGAGCGCTTTATCAGGGAGCGGATCTTAAACGCGTCGACCTGCGCGACTTTCTGGAAGACCTGATTGCGCAACTGGTCACCGGAGAGCCCGGTCGGGGTGGTCCGATCCGCACCGAACTGGCGGTCGACACGCTGATCATCGATCCCGACCGCCTCGCGCCCCTGGCGCTGTTCGCGGTCGAGGCGATCACCAACGCCAAGAAACACGGACTTGGCGAAACCGGCGGCACTCTGAAGCTCAGTTTTCTGGTTCACGGCGCCGAGGCCGAGCTGATCATTAGCGACACCGGCCAAAGGGGCGCGGCCCCGGAGGTCGGCGCTGGCGTCGGCCGCACCTTGATGACCGCCTTTGCCCGCCAATTGCGAGGCGAGGTGGCGTTTTGCGCGAACGCCGAGGGCGGCCTGACGGCTCGGCTTGTCTTTCCCACACCCGACGTGGCAAAGTCCGTTTGAATTCGGGCGGAACCCAAGCACTCGCTCCCGCGTTTGTTAGTCCGCGAATTTCAGCCAACCGGAGAAGCCAAGCCCATGCGCCATCTGATCATTCTGGCGGTCATCGCCGTCGGCCTCGCCACCGCCGCTTGCAACACCGTCGCCGGCGCCGGCAAGGACACCTCTTCCGTCGGCCACGCGGTGACCGACACGGCCGACGACGCGAAAGGCCACTAGCCGACCCGGTTTATCGGGAACGGCGGCTTCTGGCCGCCGGACGGCAGATATCGTAGGAAGCGGTCTCCTTGAAAACAGGGGGCCGCTTTTTGCATCCGGCAGCAACCTTCCAGCAACATGACGCCGGCGCCCTATCAAAGCTGATCGGCGAGCGGGGATTGGCGATCATTATCGCGGTGCGGGATGGGCGCCCGCTGATAGCTCACGCGCCGGTGTTGATCGCAGCAGGCAGGCTGCGATTTCACCTCTCGAGGGCCAATGCGCTGGTGGCCGCGCTCGCCGCCAGCCGCCGCGCCCTCGCCGTGGTCACTGGACCGGACGCCTACATCAGTCCCGACTGGTATTCCGCGGCGGACCAGGTCCCGACATGGAACTACCTTTCCGCGGAAATCGAGGGCGCCACCCGACCTTTGGCCCCAGCGGAGACCGTCGATCTGCTCGATGATCTCTCCGCCCACTTCGAAGCGAAACTTGCGCCCAAGAGGCCCTGGTCGCGCGACAAGCTCGATTCCGATCAATTCGAAACGCTGCTCGCGGCGATCGTCGGCTACGAGATGACCATCGAACGCTGCGAGGGCATCGCCAAGCTGTCGCAAAACAAACCCTCGGACGAAATCAAACGTGTGGCCGGGCGCCTCGCCGCGCGCGACGATGCCGGCTCAAAAGCTGTCGCCCATCTGATGGCCTTGCACCTTACAGGGGAAAAGCGGCCGTGATGGTGACGATGCCATCGCCCGGTTCGGCCGCCACCACCGCGCCTGCGGCGGCGGTCATCGCGTGCAGATAATAGGCCTGGACCCACCGTCCCGCGAGACCTTCGCCCATCGGATGGCCGCGCAGGCCGGCTAGCACTTCGGGCCAGAGTCGGGCGCGCGGACCGCTCGCCTCGACGATCAGCGCGATCCAGCGCCCTTCTTTCTGGATCGTCACCCGGGCGACTCCCCCCGCGGCCAGGCTGGTCGCGGCGATCTGAACCATGTTGAGTAGCGCCCTGGCCACGATCGCCGGCAGCTGGGGGGCGCCGACCGCCCAGTCCAGGGTGGGCCGCACGTGGGCGAAGAGCCCCCTGGCGAGCGCCTCGATTTCGCGGACATCCACCAGTTCGGCGCCCCCCCCGGCGCCAAAAGCCATCCGGTAAAAGGTCAGGCTGTCGATCAGCTTTCTCGCGCTTGCGGCGATCAGGTCCATGGCTTCGGCCCGCAAGTCCTTGGCCGTCGGGTCGTTCAGCAGGTCTAGTCCCGCGACAATGCCGCTGGCCGGGCTCATGAAATCGTGGCACAGCCGCGCCGCCATGACGGCCGCCAAGGTTTCAGGCGACACCGGAGGGGGGATCGCCGCATTTGTCGATTCTGAGTCTGGGGCGTCTTCGGTCATCACGGGGCAGTGTTCCTCTGATTTGGCGCGCTGGCAAAGCATCGACGGGTGTCGAGGAGCGAGGGATGGGCGAACGCGCCAGCTTGGACGCGGGCAGTATCGGCGCCGTACTGGCCGACATCGCCGTCGAGGCCGCGCGCCTGATCCTGCCTCTGTGGCGAACTGGCGTGGCTGTCGAGGCGAAGGCCGACCGAAGTCCGGTGACCATCGCCGACCGGCACGCCGAGCGCCTGATCCTGGCGCGTCTGGCGGACAGATTCGACGGCATTCCGGTGATCTCGGAGGAAGACGCCAGTGAATATGGCACGCCGGACGCGATCGCTTCGCGGTTCTTTCTGGTCGATCCTCTCGATGGGACAAAGGCCTTCGTGCGCGGCGATCCGAACTTCACCGTCAACATCGCCCTGATCGAGAGCGGCCGCGCGGTGGCTGGCGCTGTCGTCGCCCCGCCGAGCGGCGAGGTCTGGCACACGACGGCCGGCGGCGCGGTCAAACGCGGCAGGGACGGAAAGCCCGATCAGCCGGTGCGCGTGCGCCCGTGGCCCGGCGCCGAAGCCTTGGCCCTGATCAGCCACACGATGAAGGCGGAAACCCTCGCCGCGCTCGGCGAGCAATACGGTTTTTCGAAAAACGTCCCGATGGATTCCTCGATCAAGTTTGTCCGCATCGCCGAGGGCGCGGCGGATATCTATCCAAGGCATGGGCCGACCATGGAGTGGGACACCGCCGCCGGCCATGCCGTGCTCGAGGCCGCCGGCGGTCGATTGACGACGCCGGAAGGCGCGCCGTTCACCTACGGCAAGGCGCTCGAGGGTTTTCGCAACGGCTGGTTCGTCGCGCGCGGCGGCTAGTCTGGCCGGCGAGGGCCGCGATCGGCGCGCTCCCAAGACGAACTCTAAACCGGGTTTCGGGCGATCAGACGCCGCGCGATGATAATGCGCTGCATCTCATTGGTGCCCTCGCCGATGATCAGCAGGGGGGCGTCGCGGTACAGGCGCTCGATCGGATATTCCTTGGAATAGCCGTTGGCCCCGAAGATGCGCATGGCTTCGGTGGCCACTTCGAACGCCGTCTCAGTGGCGAACCACTTTGCCATTCCCGCCTCCAGGTCGACGCGGCCGCCCCGATCGTAGGCCCGGGCCGCGTCATCGACGAGCAACTCGGCGGCGCGCGTTTTGGCAGCCATTTCGCCAAGCTTGAGCTGGATGGCCTGATGTTCGCCGATGGGCTTGCCCATGGTCTTGCGGGTCTGGGCGTAGGCGACCGATTCTTTCAATGCCCGGCGGGCGATGCCGACCCCCCGGGCGGCGACGTTGACCCGCCCTATCTCCAGACCACCGGTCGCCATCAGGAAACCACCGCCTTCTTCACCGCCGACCAGGCCCAGTTCGGCATCACAGGCAAAGTCATCGAAACCAATTTCACCGGTGTCGATGCCGCGGTAGCCGAGCTTTGGCAGCTTGCGGCCCCGCTGAACGCCCGGCGGAATCTGGCCCGTGGCCGGATCGCGGGTCTGGGCGATCAGCATCGACATGCCGCGGTGGCGCGGCTGAGCGGCTGCGTCCGTCTTCACCAGCACCGCCAGGACGTCGCCCTCGATGGCGTTGGTGATCCACAGCTTCGAGCCATTGATCCGGTAGACGTCCCCGTCACGCCGGGCGGTTGTCGAGATGCCTTGCAGGTCGGTCCCCGCCCCAGGCTCCGTCAGCGCCAGGCCGCCGCGCAACTCTCCGGCGGCGAACCGCGGCAGCCAGTGATCCTTCTGCCTCTGGCTGCCGAATTTCTGCACGATCAGGGCCATCATCAGATGGCTGTTGAAGAAGCCTGTCAGGCTCATCCACTCTTCGGAAATCCGCGCAACCAGCCTGGAGTAGGTCAGGGCCGAAAGTCCAAGACCGCCATAACGCGGTTCGATCAGCGCGCCGAAGAGGCCCATCTCGCACATGTCGGCGACCAGTTCGGCGGGATATTCGTCGGCGTCTTCGAGGGCGGCCGCGACAGGCGCAACCTTTTTGTCCAGCCACCGGGCGACAGCGTCGAGTAAGGCGCGTTCATCGGCTTCGCTGATCGTTTCGGCCGAGTCGGCCATCAATAGGTCTCCAGCCGGTCTTCAACCGATTGACCGGCGCCGGGGATCAACATGTCGCGCTTGAAGCTGCAGACCGCTTCGCCGCGCTGGTTCCTGCCAATTGAGCGGATGGTCACGATGCCCTGCCCCGGCCGGCTCTTTGATGGACGTTTGGCGAGGACCTCGCTCTCGCCATAGAGCGTGTCGCCGGCGAACACCGGAGCGGTGAACCGCACCTCGTCCATGCCGAGGTTGGCGATGGCCTTTTGCGAAACGTCGCTGACGCTCATGCCGATGATAAGCGCCAGGGTGTAGGTGCTGACCACCAGATTGCGCCCAAACTCGCTTGCCCTGGCGTATTCGGCGTCGAAATGCAGCGGATGGGTGTTGAGCGTCAGCAGGGTGAAAAGGTGGTTGTCGGATTCGAGCACGGTCTTGCCCGGCCTATGTTCATAGATGTCGCCAACCACGAAGTCCTCGTAATAGCGGCCGAAGGTTTCGCGATACCGTTGAGGACCGATCTGTTTGTGGCCGTGCATGATCGTCGCCTCGCTAGCCGTCGGCCATCAGCCTTACGCTAGTGAAACGGCCCCTTGAAGACCACCAATGCGCCAAGGGCGATCAGCGCAAGCCGACCAGGTGGTTGAGTGTCACCCGCTCGCCCAGACAGGTCACCGAAAATGCCGCGAACACCGTCAGCGTGATCACCTCCTGCAAGACCGCGCTGCCGATGCGGTTGGCGGGCGCCGCCAGGCAGGAAAGTGGGCTCGTCGCCGCCGGGCGCGGCTTTGCCAATCGCGCACGGCGCGCGATAGAAGGCCGATGAAGACAAGGATCTGACCCATGGCTCTCGACGCCGGCGCGCCCGCGCAGACCTTCCGTTGGGACGACCCCCTCGACCTGACTTCGAGGCTCACCGAGGACGAGCGGATGATCGGCGAGGCGGCGCGCGCCTACGCCCGCGATAAGCTCTTGCCGCGGGTGGTCAGCGCCTATGCGCAGGAGCGGTTCGACCGCGAGATCATGAGCGAGATGGGCGCTCTGGGCTTTCTTGGCGCCACCCTGCCGGAAACCTATGGCTGCGCCGGCGTCAGCCACGTGGCCTACGGCCTGATCGCCCGCGAGATCGAGGCGGTGGACAGCGGCTATCGCTCGGCGATGAGCGTTCAGTCATCACTGGTGATGTATCCCATCCACGCCTTCGGTTCGGAGGCTCAACGCCGGCGCTGGCTTCCGCCGATGGCCAAGGGCGAAATCATCGGCTGTTTTGGTCTCACCGAGGCGGACGGCGGCTCCGACCCTGCTTCGATGCGCACGGCGGCGAAGAGGGTCGACGGCGGTCTCGTGCTCAACGGGGCGAAAACCTGGATCACCAATGCGCCGGTCGCCGATGTCGCCCTGGTCTGGGCCAAACTGGACGGAGTCATTCGCGGGTTCCTGGTCGAACGCGGAACGCCCGGCCTGGCGACGCCGAAAATCGAGGGCAAGCTGTCCTTGCGCGCTTCGGTCACCGGGGAAATCTCGCTGACCGACGTTTTCGTGGCCGAGGAGGCCATGCTGCCGGGGGTCGGCGGCCTTCGCGGTCCGTTCTCGTGCCTCAACAAGGCGCGATATGGCATCGCATGGGGAGCGATGGGCGCGGCCGAGTTCTGTTTGCACGCTTCGCGGGACTATGTGGCGAGCCGCCAGGTGTTCGGCAGGCCGTTGGGCGCGCGCCAGCTGGTGCAAAAGAAGCTCGCCGACATGATGACCGAGATCGCGCTCGGCTACGAAGGCGCGCTGGCGCTGGGACGGCTGCTCGACCAGGGCGCCTGGGTTCCAGAAGCGATCAGCCTGATGAAACGCAATAACTGCGGCAAGGCCCTGGAGATCGCCAGGGCGGCGCGCGACATCCACGGCGGCAACGGCATCTCGGGCGAATATCACGTCATGCGCCACGCCGCGAACCTGGAGACAGTCAATACCTATGAAGGCGCTCACGACGTCCACGCCCTGATCCTTGGCCGCGCGATCACCGGCGAAAACGCGTTTTGAGGCGAGCCGCGCCATGACGCAGGCCTCGGTCGCCGCGCCGGGAATCGCGCCGCCTTCCATGCGGATGGTGATCGCCGCGTCGGCGGCGGGGACGACGTTCGAGTGGTATGACTTTTTCGTCTTCGGAGCCCTGGCGCCGGTCATCGCCAAGAATTTTTTCGCCGAACTCGACACGACCTCGGGTCTGCTCGCGGCCCTTGCTCTGTTTGGGACCGGATTCTTCTTCCGGCCGATCGGGGCGCTGATCTTTGGCCGCATCGGCGACCGGGTCGGCCGCAAGGGGGCTTTTCTGGTCACGGTGAGCATGATGGGGGCGGCGACATTCGCCATCGGCCTGTTGCCGACCTACGCCCAGGCCGGACCGGTGTCGCCGCTGCTGCTGATCCTGATGCGGGTGATCCAGGGAACCGCGCTTGGCGGCGAGTATGGCGGGGCGGCCATCTATGTGGCTGAACACGCGCCCGCCGGCAGGCGAGGCGCCATGACCGGTTGGATCCAGACCTCCGCCGCCTTTGGACTGGTCGGCGCCCTGGCGGTGATCCTGGCGACACGCACTGCGATGGGCGAGGCCCGCTTCACCGACTCCGGCTGGGGCGCCGGTTGGCGGGCGCCGTTTCTGCTGTCGGCCGGCCTGCTGGCGATCTCGATCTGGATGCGGCTGAAGCTGACCGAAAGTCCCCCCTTCGCGCGACTGAAGGCGGCGGGCTCTCGGACCCGCGCCCCCTACGCCGAAGCCTTTGGCCAATGGAAAAACCTGAAGCTGGTGCTGGTCGCGCTGGTCGCCATCATGTGCGCCCAGGGAGCGGCCTGGTACGCAATTTTCTTCTACGCCGTGCAGGTGTTTCTGCAGCGGTTCATGAACATCGAGCCGGCCACCGCCAACCGGCTGTTGCTGGCCATCACCCTGGCCAGCGCGCCGCTCTATGTGTTTTTCGGCTGGCTGTCGGACAAGGTCGGCCGCAAGTGGGTGATGTGGTCAGGCATGGCCCTGGCGCTGGCGGCTTTTTTCCCGGCTTTCCATCTGATGAGCGGCCTGGCCAACCCGGCGCTCGCGGTCGCCCAGCAGCGCAGGCCGGTGGTTGTCATCGCCGACCCCGCGCGCTGCTCGCTGCAGTTCGACGTTCTCGGCAAGGCGAACTTCGCCACCTCCTGCGATCTGGCCAAGACCGCGCTTTCCAACGCCGGGGTGTCCTACGCCAATCGGGCGGCGCCCGCGGGCTCGGTGGCGCGGGTGCGGATCGGCGACCTCGTCATCGCCTCCAGCGAAGCGGGCCATCTTTCGGCGCCCGCGCGCAAGGCGGTCTCCGCCGATGTCGCCCGGCGGCTGGCGGCCGGACTTGCCCAGTCGGGCTATCCGGCCAGGGCCGATCCCGCGCGGGTCGATTTCTGGGGGTTGTTCTGGGTGCTGATGATCTTCGTGGTCGCCGCCACCGCGCTTTATGGTCCGATGGCCGCGGCGCTGGTCGAGTTGTTCCCGACGCGCATCCGCTACACCGCGCTGTCGCTGCCCTACCACATCGGCACCGGCTGGGTGGGCGGCTTCGTTCCGGTGAGCGCCTTCGCGATCGTTACGGCGACAGGCAACATCTATTCGGGCCTATGGTACCCGGTGATTTTCACCGGCCTCAGCGTCGTCACCTTGCCTCTGCTGCTGCCGGAAACGCGCGGTCGGTCGCTGGAAAGCTGAGGCGCGCTTTCAGCCCTGTTCGCGGCCGCGCGTCAGGCGGCGGCTGACCAGATCGGAAACCAGCACGGCGGCAATGGCGATCACTGCGGCTATGGCGCAGAGGACCAACGCCTGGTCCTCGGCCCCCGGAACCTGGGTCGCCTGATAAATGGCGGTTGGCAGGGTCAGGGTCTCGCCGGGAATGGCTCCGACAAAGGTGATCGTTGCCCCAAATTCACCCAGAGCCTTGGCGAAACCCAACACCGCCCCGGCGATCAGGCCTGGGGCCGCGAGCGGCGTTGTGATGCGGAAAAAGCGCACTAGCGGCCCCGCCCCCAAGGTTCGGGCCGCTTCGTCGACCTCGCGGTCGATGGCTTCGATCGAAAGGCGGATCGGGCGCACCATCAGGGGGAATGCCATGATCCCGGCGGCCAGCGCGGCTCCTGTCCAGCGGAAGGCGACTGTGATACCGACGACCTCGAGCGCCCGTCCGAGCGGTCCTCGCGGACCGAACAGCACCAACAGGGCGAATCCTGTAGCAACCGGCGGCAGGACAAGCGGCAAATGGGTCAGCGCATCCAAGAGGGCGCGGCCGGGAAACCGTCCGCGCGCCAGCGCGTAGGCAACCCCCAGGGCGATCGGCAGGCCGATCGCCATCGAGGTCCCGGCCACCTTCAGGGACAAGATGATCGCGCCGACATCTTCGGGGTCCAGGACGCTCATGGCGCCGGCGCGGGGCGGAAGACCTCATGGGGAGCGCCCACCGCTTCCAGCGCAGCGGCGAGAAGCGGGTTCGCGCCCTTAGTGACGACGGCGATCAGGCGCCCGGCGCGCGCAAGATCGGCCAGCGCCGCCGCGTCGGCTTCGCTGGGCGTCATGCGATGGGCGTCGCGCCTGGCGTGATGGGCGACAAAGGCCTCTTCCGCCGGTCCGGCGACGACGACGTCCGCCTCGGCCAGGGTGCGCATGGCCCGCAGGCAGATCAGTCCGGGATGCTCGGTCGCTTCGATCAGGCTCACTCTGCCCACGGGCTGCAGTCCGGCGGCGATCGCGGCCGTCAGCAGGCGTGACGCCTCGGCCATGTCGCCCGCCATGGCCGCTTCGGCCGCCGGACCCTCGAGCATCGATCTAACGAACGCCCGCCGATCGGCGATGTCGGGAAAGGCCTCGCTTACCGCCGCGCGTTGTTGGCCCAGCAGCGCGGCCACGCGCCCGGCTCCCGCCGGCACCCGCGCTTCGATCTCGGTGCGCAGAAGCGATGCCAGCAGAGGCGCGGCGCCGGTTGTGCCGACCGCCGCCACCACCGGCCCGCGATCAATGATCGCCGGCGTGTGGAAGTCCGACAGCTTAGGATCGTCTACGACGTTCACCGGCACGTTGGCGGCCTTGGCTGCGGCCGCGGCGACAGCCCGGAAGTCAGGGTCGGTACTGGCCACGAACGCGAGCACGGCCCCGGCATAGGCGCCGGGCTCTGCGGCCGCCGCCCCCGTCAGGCGGATGAGTTTAGCGGGCGATCCTTCGAACAGACGCGCCTTGGCTTCGGCCGCCTCGCCATCGCCGGCGATGACCACCCGTCGCCCATCCAAGGGAAAAAAGGCCGGAAAGGCCTCCATCGGCGCCTCGTCAAAACGCCCGGCCGCCGCCGCGCGCGCCAACCTAGCGCGGCTCGGCCTGTGAGGCGACGGACGCTTTGACGAACCGTGGAAGCAGCCTATCCTCGCCGAGCCAAACCGTCGGGGAGAACTGAATGGCGATGTCTCTCGATATAAATGGCGCCAGCGCCGGCGTGCAGTCCGCGCTGGATACGCCGCTTTTGTGGGTGCTGCGCGACGAACTTGGCCTCACCGGGACCAAGTATGGCTGCGGCATCGCCCAGTGCGGCGCCTGCACGGTCCACGCCAACGGCGCGGCGATCCGGTCCTGCCAGACTCCGATCGGCAGCCTCGCCGGGGTCAAGATCACCACTATCGAAGGCCTGGGCGGAACGCACCCCGTGCAGGTCGCCTGGATCAAGGGCGACGTGCCGCAATGCGGCTATTGCCAGTCTGGTCAGATCATGTCGGCCGCCGCGCTGCTGGCCCAGACTCCCAAGCCCGCCGACGCCGACATCGACGCCGCCATGCGCGGCAACATCTGCCGCTGCGGCGCCTACCAGCGTATTCGCGCCGCGATCAAGGACGCCGCCGGCGTCGCGGCCTGAGGAGACGAAAGCCATGAACGCCCCCGTCAGGCCGGATTCCGTAACCGGGCCGTCGCGCCGCGAATTTGTCGTCGTCTCGGCGGTGGCCGGCGGTGCCTTGCTGGTTGGCTGCTCGCCCGCCTCGCTGCTGTCGATGGGGGGCGCCGATCGCGCTTTTGGCGCTTTTGGCCCGTTCATTCGCATCGCCCCGGACGGCGCGGTGACCGTGGTCTCCAAGCACATAGAATTTGGTCAAGGGAGCTCGACCGGCTTGGCGGCCATCGCCGCCGAGGAGCTGGACGCCGATTGGGACAAGGTGACCGTCGTTCATGCGCCGGCCATAGCCAAGGTTTACGCCAACCTGGGGATGGGCATTCAAGGCACCGGCGGATCGTCGGCGATCTCCAATTCCTGGGAGCAGATGCGCAATGCCGCCGCCGCGGCGCGGGCGATGCTGGTCGCCGCCGCGGCCGGCCGCTGGAAGGTCCCCGTCGGCGAAGTGACGGTGAAAGACGGCGTCGTCGGCCATGCGTCCGGAAAATCGGCGAGCTTTGGCGCCCTGGTCGCCGATGCCGGCAAGATCACGCCGCCGGCGACGCCGACGCTGAAGGATCCAAGGACCTTCACCCTGATCGGCACCGACCGGGTGCGCCGCAAGGATTCGCCGGCCAAATCGAACGGGACCGCGCGGTTTACCCAGGATGTCAGGGCGCCCAACATGCTCGTGGCCATGGTCGCCCATCCGCCGCGCTTTGGGGCGACGGCGGCCAGCTTCGATGCGACCGCGGCCAGGAAGGTTCCCGGCGTCGTCGATGTGTTCCAGATTCCCAGCGGCGTCGCTGTGACCGCGACCAGCACCTGGGCGGCGCGCCAGGGCCGCGACGCGGTGAAAGTCCACTGGGATCTGAGCCGGGCGGAAAGCCGGGGCTCGGCCGCGCTCGCCGCCAGCTTCAGGGACACCGCGTCTGGGAAACTCACGCCGACCGGGGACGCCAAATGGCAGGTCATTGAAGCGCGGGGCGTTCCGGGAGCAGCGAACGGGGCGACTATCGTCGAGGCGTTGTACGATTTCCCCTACCTGGCCCACGCCACCATGGAGCCGATGAACTGCGTCGCCGAGATCGGCGGCGGCAGGAACAAGCTGACCTTTGGCTCGCAGATTCCCTCGGCCGACCAGCTGAACACGGCCAAGATCGTCGGCGCGCTGCCCGGCTCGATCGAGATCGAAACCCTCTTCGCCGGCGGCTCTTTCGGCCGCAGGGCCAACTTCCAGTCCGACTACGTGGCCGAATGCGTTCAGATCGCCAAACATGTCGGCGGCGGTCGGCCCGTGAAGTTGGTGTGGACGCGCGAAGACGACATGACCGGTGGTTACTATCGGCCCCTGACCCATCATGCGGTCAGCGTCAGCCTGGGCGCGGACGGCTATCCGGCCACGTGGCGGCATCGAATTGTCACCCAGTCGATCATGAAGGGCTCGCCCATGGGCGGCGGGGGCCTCGACCAGACGGCGGTCGAAGGGGTCATGGGCTCCCCCTATCTGAAGGCGACCCCCGTTGTGGACGCTCAGGTTTCCCTGCCCGACGCCGGCACGCCGGTCTTGTGGTGGCGCTCGGTGGGGGCGACGCACACGGCTTTCGTCATGGAGCACACCGTCGATCAGCTGGCGCGAAAGGCCGGCAAGGATCCGGTTGATTATCGCCGAGGCCTCTACGCAAAGGCCGGCGCCAACCGCCACATGGCCGTGCTCAATCTGGCGGTCGAGAAGGCTGGGTGGGGCGCGCCAACGGCCGGCTGGACACAGGGAGTCGCGGTCCACGAGAGCTTCGGCTCGGTGGTCGCCCAGATCGCCGAGGTGAAGCTGGACGGCGGGGTTCCAAAGGTCGGGCGCGTGGTCACCGCCATCGACTGCGGCACGGCGATCGCGCCCGATCAGGTCGCCGCGCAAATGGAAGGCGGCACTTGCCTTGGCCTCTCGGCGGCGCTGTTTGGCCAGATCACCCTCACCGACGGGGTCGTCGACCAGAAGAACTTCGACACCTACCGCGTCCTGCGCATCGACGAGGCGCCCCACGTGGAGACCTACATCTTCCCGTCGACCGCCAAGCCTTCGGGCGTGGGCGAACCGGGCACCCCGGTTATCGCCCCCGCCGTCGCCAACGCCCTCTTGGCGATCACCGGCACGCCAACCGCGAGTTTGCCGCTGGTGAAGGCCTAGGCCCAGTCAGCCGGGGCCTAATCCCAGGTCGGCGAGGGTATCGATGTCGAAGAGCACCCCGGCATCGGGGGATTGAACGAGGGCCAGGCGATCACCGATGGATGCCAGAACTGAGCGGGCGCCGGTGTCTCCGGCGAGGGCGCAGAGTTCTTGGAACAGCGCCCGGCCGAAGAGGACGGGGTGGCCTCTTTGGCCATCGAAGACTGGGGCCGAGGCCAGGGCGCCGGCAGCGAGGGCCTTGGCGAGGACGTGCAGGACCGTCGCCGGGATAAGTGGCATGTCGCCCAGGAAGACGAAGGCGCCGGTCGTATCGTCCGCCAGACTGGCGATGCCCGCGCGCAAGGTCGCGGACATGCCCTGCGCGTGATCGGCGGCGGCGACGAGGCGCAGACGGCGGCCATCTTCGCGCCGCTGAGCGAAGCGCCGGGCGGCCCCTTCGACCTTGGGGTCGGCGCCGGTGACCACGGTGACCGCGCGCACCGGCGCGGCGAAGGCGGCGGTCAGAGCTCCGTCGATCAAAAGGCCCTCCCGCCAGGGCGCGGTCAGCTTCGCGCCGCCGAAGCGGACGCCGGCGCCGGCGGCCAGAACAATCGCCTCCAGCGCGCCTGATGGGGCCGCCCCTGTCGCCAACAACCAAATCCTCCTATCTTCCTTCCCAGCATGACGCCCTACGACGCCCCATCGACGCAAGCGCGCAAACAAGGCCTGATCGACGGGTTTGGCCGTGCCGTCACCTATCTGAGGGTCTCGGTCACCGACCGTTGCGATCTGCGCTGCATCTATTGCATGGCCGAGCACATGCGCTTCCTGCCCAAGGCCGAGGTGCTCACCCTCGAGGAACTGGACCGGATCGCCACCGCTTTCTTGGGCCTCGGCGTGCGCAAGATTCGCCTCACCGGCGGCGAGCCGCTGGTCCGCAAAGGGGTGATGACCCTGGTCGAGAGCCTGTCACGGCATCTGCGCACCGGCGCCCTGGATGAGCTGACCCTGACCACCAACGGGACGCGCCTGGCGACGATGGCCCAGAACCTCGCCGCGCTCGGAGTGCGGCGGATCAATGTGTCGATGGACACCCTTGACCCGGATCTTTTCGCGCGGCTGACCCGAGGGGGCGACCTGGCCTTGGTGCAGAGCGGGATCGCCGCGGCCCAGGCCGCCGGGCTGGAGGTGAAGATCAACGCCGTGGCCCTGGCCCGCGACAATGCAACGGAGATTCCGCGGCTGATTTCCTGGGCCCACGAGCGGGCGATGGACATCACCCTGATCGAGACCATGCCGATGGGCGAGATCGATGAGGATCGCAGCGACCAATTCCTCTCGCTGCAAACAGTGCGCGCCGAGCTGGAAAGCTTCTGGTCTCTGCGAGACATCCCCGTCAGCACAGGCGGTCCCGCGCGCTATGTCGAGGTGGCCGAAACCGGCGGCCGACTGGGGTTCATCACGCCGATGACCCACAATTTCTGCGAAAGCTGCAACCGGGTGCGGCTGACCTGCACCGGCACCTTGCACAGCTGCCTTGGCCAGGAAGACGCCACCGATCTGCGCTCCGTCATCCGGGCCGGGGCGAGCGATGACGAACTCACCGTCGCCATTCGCCGGGGCGTCGACGCCAAGCCAAAGGGCCACGCCTTCCAAATCGATCGCGGAGCCGCGCCCTCTGTCTCGCGGCACATGTCGACGACCGGCGGCTGACCGGCGTGGCGCGAGTGCTGCTGTTCGGTCGCCTGAGCGACATCGCCGGATGGCATGAACGACCATTCGAGGCCGCCAGCCTCTCGTCGCTGAAACGGTTGATCGCCGATCAGGCGCCCGATCTCGCCACCGCCCTGGATGCTCCGGGGGTCCAGACCGCGGTCGACCAGATCGTGGTTCGCGGTGAGGCGGTCCTGTCCGAGGGCGCCGAGGTCGCCTTCCTGCCGCCGATGAGCGGCGGATGATCACATTGACGGACGTCCCGTTCGATCCGGGCGCCGCGCTCAACGCGTTCAGCGACGGGCGCCTGGCGAGCGGCGCGGTGGTCAGCTTTCTCGGGCTAGCCCGCGGCGAGGCAAATCAGCCGACGGCCCTCGAGCTCGAGGCCTATGGCGGTTTCACCGAAAGGGAGATCGGGCGGTTCGCGGGCGAGGCTATGACCCGGTTTGGTCTCGACGATGTCGCCATCGTCCACCGCTTTGGGGTTATCGCTCCCGGAGAGCCTATCGTCCTGGTGATGACCGCCGCCGCGCACCGCCGCGAGGCCTTTGAAGCCTGCGACTATCTGATGGACTATCTGAAATCCCGCGCGCCCTTGTGGAAAAAGGAGCACGGCCCGGCCGGCGCCCGCTGGGTCGAACCCACCTCCAGAGACTTGGCCGACATTGCTCGCTGGGACTAAAGCTTACCACTCCCAGCGTGAAGGAGCCGCCATGAACACCACCCTCGCCCCCGGCGGGCGTCTCGACCCTGGCGCGGCATTGGCCCCCGTTCGGGTCGCCGTGCTGACCATCTCCGATACGCGGGATGAGGAAAGCGACACTTCGGGACATCTGCTGGCTGGCCGCGTCACGGGATCGGGGCATGTGCTGGCGCAGCGGGCGATCGTAGCCGATGACATCGACGCCATCCGCCGCCAGGTGAAGGCTTGGACAACATCGGGCGGGGTCGACGCCATCGTCACCACCGGTGGGACGGGCCTGACGGGGCGGGACGTGACGCCCGAAGCCATCGAACCGTTGTTCGACAAGCGCATCGACGGGTTTTCGGTGATCTTTCATTTGGTCAGCTATCAGAGCGTCGGGCTCTCAACCCTGCAGTCGCGGGCTCTGGCGGGACTGATCGACGGTGTGTTCGTGTTCTGCCTGCCCGGGTCGAACGGGGCGGTGAAGGACGGCTGGGACAAGGTCATCGCCGCCCAGCTAGACAGCCGCCATCGCCCCTGCAACATGGTCGAGCTGATGCCCAGGCTGCTCGAGCGATGAGCGCGCTGACTCACATCGACGATGACGGCCGCGCCCGGATGCTCGATGTCTCAGCCAAGCCGGCGACGCGGCGCGAAGCCGTGGCGGAGGGCGTCGTGCGCATGACGCCGGCGACCCGCGATCTGGCCATCTCGGGCGCCGGGGCCAAGGGCGATGTCCGGGCCGTGGCCGAGATCGCCGGGGTGATGGCCGCCAAGCGGACGGCTGATTTGATCCCGCTTTGCCACCCCTTGGCTCTCTCACGGATTGAGGTCAGCGTGGAGCCGACCGAGGGCGGATTGCGCGCCACGTCGCGGGTGACCACGACCGGGCCCACCGGGGTGGAGATGGAGGCGCTGACGGCGGTGACGGTCGCCTGCCTGACCATCTACGACATGCTCAAGGCCGCCGAGCGCGGCATGGTCATCGAGGGCGTGCGTCTGTTGGAAAAGAACGGCGGGGCGTCTGGCGATTGGCGGGCGGCGTGAAGCTGGCGTCGGTCGACGCCGCGCGCGCGGTGATGCTGGATGGGCTGACCACACTTGCGGCCCAGGACGTCCCTCTGGCGGAAACGCTTGGTCGTACTTTGGCCAGCGATGTTCTCGCCGGGCGGCCGCAGCCGCCGTTCGACGCCTCGGCCATGGATGGCTGGGCGGTCCGCGTGGCCGATTGTCCGGGAACGCTGCGGATTGTCGGCGAGAGCGCCGCGGGGCGGGGATTCGATGGCGTCGTCGGCGCGGGCGAGGCGGTGCGCATCTTCACAGGCGCGCCGGTGCCTGCGGGAGCCGACACGGTGATAATCCAGGAGGACGCCCGGCGCGAGGGCGAGGCGATCACTGTCCCGGCGACCGAAGGACCGCGCCACATCCGGTCGACCGGCTGCGATTTCAACGCCGGCGAGGTGCTGCTGCGGCGAAGCACGCGTCTGGATCCCTGGCGCCTGGCCCTGGCCGCCGCGTCTGGCGCTGCCCAGCTGCCGGTGGCGCCGCGACCCACCGTGGCTATTCTCTCGACCGGCGACGAGGTGGTCGAGCCCGGCGGCCGGCCTGGACCGTTTCAAATCTTCAATTCGGCGACCACCGCGCTGGCCGCGCTGGTGCGTACATGGGGTGGCGCGCCAAAGAACCTGGATCCCGTCGGCGACGATCTGGCCGCGACCACGGCGGCGGTATCTGGGGCCGGCGGCGACGTGATCGTCACCGTGGGCGGCGCGTCGGTGGGCGACTACGACCTGGTCAAGCCGGCCATGGCCGCTCTGGGTCTGAGGCTGCTGATCGAGAGCGTCGATGTGCGACCCGGCAAGCCAACCTGGTTTGGCATCCTGGCCGATGGGCGCCGGGTTCTTGGCCTGCCCGGCAACCCAGGCTCGGCGATGGTCTGCGCCGAACTCTTCCTGCGACCGCTGATCGCGGCCATGCTGGGCGCGGACGCCGCGACGACGCTCATCGCCGCGCGCGCGGCGGCGGCGATGCCGGCCAACCAGGGGCGGGAACATTGGATGCGGGCGCGGCTCAGCCATGGCGCCGACGGCGCGCTCACCGTCCTGCCGTTCGCCGATCAGGACTCGTCGCTGGTGCGGATTTTCTCGGAGGCCAACGCCCTGGTCCGGCGGCGGCGCGACGCGCCGGCGGTGTCGGCGGGCGAGCCGGTCGACGTGCTCGCGCTGCCGCGGTCGTAGCGCAGGGCGGTGATCTGGGCGACGACGGCGATGGCCACTTCCCAGGGCGCCTTGCCGCCGATGTCCAGGCCGATCGGGGCGTGCAGTCGGTCGATGTGTTCTTCGGCCACGCCCGCGGCCCTAAGCCAGGTCCGCCGGTCCTCGACGCGCCGGCGCGCGCCAAGAGCGCCGACATAAGAGGCGCTTGAGGGCAGGGCCGCCACCAGCGCCGCGTGGTCCAGTTCTGCGTCGTGCGTGGCGACGGCGATCGCGGTCCATGGATCGAGCCCGATCTTGCCGAGGGCGGCGGCGGGCTCTTCGCGGCTATAGGCGACGGCGGCGATCGGCGGCGGTTCGATGGGACCTTTGGGCCGCACCAGGGTGGTTTCGAAGCCCGCGTGAGCCCCGAGGGTGGCGATCGCCAATGCGGTCGGGTCGGAGCCAAGAACGATCAGCCGCGGGACCGGCTCGAAGAGCTTGGCGTAGGCGCCGGCCCAGGTCGCGGGCGCGCGATCGGCCGGTTCACAAGCGCGCCGCCGACCATCGCTGACCCACAGAGCCGGGACCCTGGCCTCGCCGAGGGCGAAGAGCCGCTCTGCCGCCTCGTCGCCGCGCTCTATCCGCTCGAGTTGGACCTCGATCCGGGCCCCGCAGAGAAGCCGGATGTCGGGCCAGGGGCTGCCTTCGCCATAGACGAGCCGTTTGGGCGCACCGCCTGCGAGCACCACCCGCGCGTGGCCGGCGACGTCGGCCTCGAGGCAGCCGCCGGAGAGAAAACCCGATAGGGCATTGGCGGCGATGACCATCTGCGTGCCCAGCGGCCTGGGCCCGCCACCGCTCAAGGCGACGATGGTGGCCAGCGCGGCCGGCTCACCGGCGCTAAGCGCCGCGCGCAGGGCTGGCCGTGAATCGTCACCCAATCCGAACAGCGGCCATTGGGGGAGCATAAGGGTCATGTCGTCCAAAGCATTAACCTTGCCGCAAGCCTCTCGATACCGGTTCCTTAAGGACTGGCCCTTAAGCATCGGTCGGCTGAGCGCGCCTCTGATCGCATGGACCTACGTTTGCAATGCATCCACTGATATCCAAGCTCGGACTCGGCACGGCGCAGTTCGGTCTGGACAGCGGCGCCCCGGTGCGCGGCAGGCCTCCGGCGGTCGAGGTGCGCGAGATGCTCGCCCTGGCGGCGCGCGCGGGCCTGGGGGTTTTTGACACCGCCGCGGCCTCAATCCATGGGGAGACAACCCTCGGCGCTGTGCTGCCCCGACCGGCGCCCTTTGCAATCACCATCAAGGCGGCCCGGGGCGACAAGGGGCCCGATTTCGTCGAAGCCGAAGCCAAGGCCAGCCTGGCGCGCCTGGGTCTGGACCAGGCCGACGCGATCATGGTCCAGTCGGCCGGCGATCTCTTCTCTGCGTATGGCATGGCCCTTTGGGACCGCCTGAAAGCGCTTCGCGACCGTGGCCTGTTCGCGCGGGTCGGTATCTCCGCCTATGCCTCCGACGATCCGGCCGGTCTCGCGCGCCGGTTCCGGCCCGATCTGATCCAGGCGCCGGCGAGCCTGCTGGATCAGCGATTGCTGGTCGATGGGGCTCTGGCCAGGGTTCGCGATCTTGGCGTCGAGGTGCATCTGCGCTCGATTTTTCTCAACGGCCTGCTGTTCCTTCCCCCCGACCGAGCCCCGAGCCAGCTTGGCGCCTCGGCGATCAGCCGGCTCTCGAAGGCCCGGCGGCTGATCGCCGAAGGGCGCAGCGATCCGCTGCAGGCGGCGCTGGGCTTTGCTCTTTCGCGGCCGGAAGCCAACGCGGTTATCGTCGGGGCCGCGACCGCGGCCGAACTCTCCGCGGTCATCGCCGCGGCGGCCAGTCCGCCGCCGGACCTCGACTGGGACAACATGGCCCTCGACGATCCCGAAGCCCTCGATCCGCGCCGCTGGGCCGCGGCCTAACCGCCGAGCTTCAACCGCACGCCCCCTAAAGCCCCAAAGCCGGGCCTCTGAAAACCAACCGGATCTTCGTAGCGGCGACCCAGCAGATTATCGATACGCCCGAAGAGCTGGATGCTGGGTGTCAGGTCGTAGGCGGCGGCGATGTTGGCCACCGCGTAGGCAGGGGCATCGAGACGCGGGATGGAAAAGCTGCGGTTCCCGTCCACCCATGAGCCAACGTAGATCAGGGTTCCCGAGATCGACAGCCTGTCGCCGGCCTGCCAGGCGGCCGCGAGGCTGGCCTTGTTCCTCGGCCGGCGCAGGAGTTCAAGTCCGGTCGCATCGTCTTTGGCCACGGTGTAAGTATAGTCAGCGCGCAGCGTCAGCCTTCGGATCGGCGTGACCTTGAGGAAACTTTCGAGCCCGTAAGTCGTCGCGCGGCCGATGTTGGCCAGGGAATCGCCAGCGGCGTTGGTGTCGATCAGATCGGTGATGGCATTGTTGAACCAGGTCGCGCCGAAGACCAAATGGCCGCCGGCGAGTGGCTGTTCGAATCCGATGTCATAGCCGCGGCTGCGTTCCGGCCGAAGGTTCGGGTTGGAGAAGAAGCCAAAAGCGGGAAAGCTGACGAAGAGCTGGCTGAGCGTCGGCGCCTTGAAGCCGGTCCCATAGGTGGCGCGAACCACGGTTCCGGTTGCGGCGATGCGCCAGACCGGCGCCAGCCGCCAGGTGGCGGCGGTTCCGAAGCGGTCATTGTCATCGAGGCGCGCGCTGGTCGCGATGTTGAAATCGCCGCCGATGGCCGATTGAAGCTCGGCGAATACCGCGCCGTCGCTGATGGCGGCCGAGACCGGACTTTGGATCAGCCGATCCGTGGCCTCTTCGGCGCCGAGGACCAGGCTCTCGCTTCGGGCCAGGGCGACCGTCCCCTGCCAGTCGAATTTCAGACGGTCGCCACGGTCGAAGGTCGGCGCCTGGGGCTCGAACGGGACATCGGGGCTCTGCAGGCGCGTGCGAAAGCGGCTGTAGCCGATGCCGACCACATTCGAAAACGCACCATCCAACAGGGAAAGACGCCCCTCGCCGCGGATGAAGACCTGCCGCCCGTCCTGGTCGGTCTGGGCGGCGGCCGGCACGCTGGGGTAGACCGAAAAGTCGTCGCCGGTGAAGCGAAGGGCATAGTCGACATAGCGAGCCGTCAGACCTAGCGAGGCGTTCGCCGCCAGATCGGCGCCGAGCTTGAGCGAGACCGTGGCGTTCTCATAGGCGTCGTCGATTCGGACCCGGCCCGGTGGCAGCAAGTCGAGCGGCGTCATCGGCGTGGCGCCCGCAGACAAGTGACCCAGGGTTATGGCGTAATGGAAACCCTTGACTGAGCCGTTGACCCTGGCGGTCTGGTTGAACGTATCGAACGCGCCACCCTCGAGGGATCCGTCGAATTTCGCCGGCCCGTCGCCGGAAGCGGTGAGGATATTGATCACCCCGCCGATGGCGTCGGAGCCGTAGAGACTGCTCTGCGGGCCGCGCAGCACCTCGACGCTGGCGATGCCGGCGGTCAGCGCCTGGCCAAAGTCGAAGGCGCCGTTCTGGCTGGGGTCGTTGGCTTCGATCCCGTCGATGAGCACCTTGGTGTGATTGGCGTTGGCGCCGCGGATGAATACCGAGGCGTAGCCCCCAGGCCCGCCCGTCTGGACGATGTTCAATCCGGACGCGTCGGCGAGCGCGTCGGGCAAGGTGCGCCATTGGTGGGCGGCGATATCGGCGGCGGTGATCAGGCTGATGGAGCTGCCAACCCTGTCGATGGGGGTCGCAGTCCTGGTCGCGGTGACCACCAGGGGGCTGTCGCCGACGGGCGGCTGCGCTGCCTGCGCGGCGGCCGGCCCGGCGAGGGCCAGGGCCATGAGGCCGGCGAGGCGATGGGATTCACGAGACGGCGGACGAGGTCCAGCGGCGCGCATGGCGGCTCCGTTTTTGCCTCGCGCGGCGCCGAAAGGCGGTCAGCGACCAAGGACCCGGCGCGCCGGCCGGCCTTTTGGTCGCTGCGAAGGGAAGACGAGCGCTTCCCGCGCCGTTGGCCAGATCCCGGGCCACGGACGAGCGACGGCGGCGGCAGGTCTCCTGGCTTGCGGGTCGTCGAGTTTCGCGCCTTCGCCTTCCCGGTCACCCAGTGGCGCCGCCCTCAAAGCCCGGGGGCGGAAACAGGCACGGACTCTCGCCGCTCACAGTTGCGGGCACAGCCGCGGATTGAAGGAAAAGGCTTCCCCGACACCGCGTTCCCTCTTGGCCCCCCGGCGAAGGGAGGACCGCCTGGAGGTTTTATCGGCCGCTTCGACGGCGCGCGCAATAAGGGCCGCCTAGCCGATCTTTACGCCCGGCGGGACGGGGCTGTCGGCGGGCACGAAAAAGTCGGGCATCAGCGGCTGGCTGGCGTCGATGCGGTACGGCTCGAAGTCGCGAACCCCCTCTGCGTAGAGGAAGCTGTCGTCGATGAGGAAATTGCCGGTGAATTCGCGCGCCGACTTCTCGAAGATGGCGTGGGCGGCGTCGGCCATGATGTCGGTGTTGCGGCAGCGGCGCAGGCCTTCGTCGCCGGCCAGGGCGAAGCGAATGGCGGCGGTGGCGATGCCTGTTCGTGGCCAAAGGGCGTTGAAGGCGATGCCATCGACGCGGAATTCCTCGGCCATGCCCAGAACGCACATCGACATGCCGAACTTGGCTATGGTGTAGGCCACATGGGGCGCGAACCAGCGCGGGCTCATGTCCAGCGGCGGCGAGAGCATCAGCACATGCGGATTGGCCGCGCGCCGCAGGTGCGGGATGCAGGCCCTGGAGGTCACAAAGGTCCCCCGCGTATTGATCTGGTGCATCAGATCATAGCGCTTCATGTCGGTGGCCTCAGTGCCGGTGAGCTGTATGGCCGAGGCATTGTTCACGCAGATATCGATGCCGCCGAAGACCTCGACTGTCCTGTCGACAGCCTGTTGAACGCTGGCCTCGTCGCGCACATCGACGATCAGCGGTAAAGCTTTGCCCCCCGCCGCCTCTATCTCCTCGGCGGCCGAATAGATCGTCCCCGGCAGATGTTTGTGGGGCGAGGCCGTCTTGGCCGCGATGGCGACGTTGGCCCCGTCGCGCGCGGCGCGCAGGGCTATGGCCAACCCGATGCCGCGACTGGCGCCGGTGACGAACAGCGTCTTGTTGTTGAGTGACATGGCTTTGGCCCTCCGCGCCCTTGGGCTCGATCAGTAACCGCATCGGCCGCGCCGGTCGACGCCTGGGCGGACGCCATCTTGACCGCGCGCCGCCGCGCGCGCATGCAGCCTGGAAGAGGCATTTCACCGGGAGCCCTCGTCCATGAGGCCAATTGGCATCGGTTTCGCGGCCGCCCTGACGGCGGCGGTGTTTTCCCTTTCGCTCGTCGCCGCGCCGGCCTTCGGCGCCCCAAAGGCGCCTGAGCCGACGGTGTCGAAAGACCAGCGCGCCAAGGGCATGGCGGCTGCTCCCGGGTTAATCTCGTCGGCAGGGCTGCAATGCCAGTTGGCCGACGCCCGGCTGATCGGCGAGCAGAACGATCCGAAGACCAAGACCAAACGCGCCTTCTACGAACTGGCCTGTTCCGACAACGAAGGGGTGATCGTTGCGACAATCGGCGACCAGCCGGTCCCGCAGGTGTTTACCTGCATGGAAACCGCGGCGCCGGGCGCCGACGGCAAGCCCAACGGCCTGATCTGCGTGCTGCCCGGAAACGTCGATCCGAGGGCCGGCCTGCTTCCCTACATCGCCAAAGCCGGCGCCGTCTGCGCGCCCGATCAGATTCGCGCCCTTGGCCATTCGGCTGCGAACACCGATTTCGAACTCAAATGCCACGAGGGCGGCGGCTTCATCCTGATGACTTCGGCGCCCCCGCGCATGGATAAGCCCGTGACGATAAAGCCGTGCGTGATCTTCGACCCGGCGGGAACGGTGAAGTGCGAATTGACCGACCGGGCGGCCCAACTCGCCGTCGCCGATCGTCTCGCGGCGCAGTCCGGCAAGGATTGCGCGGTCAAGGATCGGGCCTACATGGGCATCTCAGACGCTGGACAGATCTATTACGAAGTGGCCTGCCAGAACGGCAAGGGCTACGTGCTCGAACAGGCGGCGAACGGGGCTCTGACCAAGACCATCGACTGCGCCAACGCCGATTACCTGAACGGCGGCTGCAAGCTGACCGACGCGCGATCGGCAAAGACCGAGCAGTCCGGCCTCTATACCCAGCTGGCGCGCAAAGCCGGCTTCGCCTGCGATGTCTCCGGCTATGCGCCGTTTTCGATCAACCTTCCGGGCAAGGAAGTTGTCGAACTTGCCTGCTCCAACAGACAGGATGGCGGCATTGCGATCTTCTCCAGCAATCCCGGCGATCCGTCGGTGATCTATGACTGCGCCCACTCGGAGCTGAAGAACTTCCGCTGCGGCCTAAGCAAGCCCGCGGCCGCCTATCCCAAGCTGACCGAGGAACTCAAGACGCTTGGCAAGACCAGTTGCGCGGTCTCCAACGCGCGCACGGTCGGGGTCACCGCCGATCAGCGCGGATTTATCGAGGTCGCCTGCTCCGATGGCCTGCCCGGATACATGATCGAATATGCCATGACGCCCGTCGCCCCCAAGAGTGTCATCGCCTGCGCGTCCGCGGCCAGCATCGCGGGCGGCTGCACCTTGCCAGGCAACGGCAAGAAGAGCTGAGCGGGCCCGCGGCCGCCTACCCGATCACCGCCTCGATGAAGTGAGGACCGGGCTCGGCCATGGCGCGGGCGAATGCCGCCTCGAAAGATTCCGCCGTCTCGCAGCGGCTGGCGTGCATGCCCAGCCCCTTGGCGAGGCTCAGCCAATCGACGTTTGGATCGCCCAGGCTGAGCAGCCGGGAGGCGGCCGGACCCGGATTACCGGCCCCCGTGCGGCCCAGCTCGATGCCCAGAATGCGATAGAGATTGTTGACGAACACGATGACGGTCAGATCCAGGCTTTCCCGGGCGGCCGTCCACAGGCCCTGGATGGTGTAGAGAGCCGCGCCATCGCCATTGAGCGAGATCACCTTGCGGTTCGGAGCGGCGACCGCGGCCCCCAGGGCGACCGGAATGCCCTGGCCGATCGCCCCGCCGGTCAGCCCCAGCCAGTCATGGCGCGCCGCGCCGCGGGTCAGGTTGAGGATCGGCTGGCCCGAGGTCACCGAATCGTCGGAGACGATCGCATCTTCCGGCAGATGCCGGGCGATGGCAGCCCCGGCGCCGGCGGGGGTGAGCGGTCCGGAAGGCGCCAGCGGCAGGCTCAGCCCCTGGACTGCGCCGTCTGCCGGGGCTGCCAACAGGTCTGCCAGCGCGGATAAGGCGGCCGGGCCTTGTTGGTCGCGCGAAGCCAGGGTCGCGACTTCGCACCCCTCTGGAACCAGAACGCTCGGTCTGTCTGGATAGGCGAAAAACGCCACCGGGGTCACGGTTTCCACGAGGACCATCAGATCGACATCCGCCAGGTCGGCCAACGCCATCTCTCCGAAGTACATCATCCGATCAGGAGAAAACCTGCCAACTCCGCGCCCCTGCCGGGCGATGAAGGTGTCGGTGAGCACGCGCGGCCCGACGGCCGCGATGCGCCCGCAAGCGGCGAGGGCGGCATCGCTACAGGCCCCCGATCCGAGCAGAATCACCGGCTTCCTGGCCGCCCTGACCCGGCGTGCGATTTCCGCGATGGCGGCCTCATCGACCGCGGTCTTGCCGGTCGAATCCGCACGCGGTCCGACGGTGGTGGTTTCCGACCATGCGCAGTCAGCCGGGAGGATAAGGCTGGCCGAGCCTCCCGGCGGCCCATGGCTGACGGCCACTGCCTGCGCGGCGAGAGGGCCGACCTCGTCGGCGCTCTGGGCCGACTTGACCCATACCGAATTGGCCGCCGCGATCGCGGCGATATCGGAGTTCAGCGGCGCATCGTGGACCCGGTGATAGGTGGCGTGGTCGCCGATGATGTTGACGATCGGCGTGAACGCGCGCCGCGCGTTGTGCAGGTTGGCCAGACCGTTTCCGTAACCGGGGCCGAGGTGCAGGAGCGTGCAGGCTGGCCGTCCGGTCATCCGCCCATAACCATCGGCGGCGCCGGTGGCCACGCCTTCGAACAGGCAGAGCACCGGACGCATGGAGGGGTGACGGTCGAGCGCGCTGACAAACTGCATCTCGCTGGTGCCGGGATTGGCGAAACAGGCGGTGACGCCATTGACGATGAGCGTTTCGATGAGGGCGTCGGCGCCGTTCATGTCGGGTCCTTCTCCACGATGATCACCTCAGGGGGCGGCGGGTCGGCGAACAGACGGCCGATCGCGTCGGCGCGAGCGGCTCGCGCGGCTGCCTGGTTGATGTAGCCCTTGTCGGTGATCTCGCCAGCGTGCGCGTCGGGGGGACGATTAAGGATCAGGGCGCGGGCCACCCGACCTCCGGCGCCGGGTGCGGCGGCGTTGAAACGCGCCAGTCCTTCGCGGATCGCCGCGCGCACCGCTGGATTTGACGCGAGAACGCCGTGGGGCGCCAAGCGGCGACAGACCACCGTATCGAGGAAAAGCAGCAGGCCGGCGGCGCCGCGGCCTTCGCCGCAGACCACCGCGTCCGTCGCCGCGCCGCCAATGGCCGAGATCGCGGCGATGCGCACGGCGCCGGCATTGACGAAGGTTCCGCTGGCCAGCTTGAAGTTTTCCGCCAGCCGGCCGTCGAAAACCAGGCCACGCTCGGGCGCATGAGGATCGACAAGGCGCGCCGCGTCGCCAAGCCGGTAGAAGCCTTCCTCATCGAAGGCGGCGGCCGTCGCGGCAGGGTCGTTGTAGTAGCCTGGCGAGACCTGTGGCCCCTTGACCCGGAATTCCAGCCGGCCCTCGACCGGCGTCAGCTTGACCGTCGTCTGGGCCACGGGCAGGCCCATCAGGCCCATGGTCAGGTTCGGCCAGTGCACGTTGGTCGCCGTCGGTCCGGTTTCGGTGGCCCCATAGCCGCTGGCAAAGGAGATGCGCTCGCCGACGACAGCGACAGCGACGGCCTGGATGCGGTCGCAGGTGCTCTGGCCAAGCGCCGCGCCGCCGTATTGCAGCAGTCGCACCCGGCTGAAAAAACGCCGCGCGAGCGCGTCGTCGCGCTCCAGCTCTCCGGCCAGCAGGTCCCAGCCGGCGGGAACCATGTTGTGGTAGGTCGGCGCGACGTCGCGAAGGTTGCGCACCGTCTCGCCAAACCGGCCCGCCACGGGCGCACTGGCGTCGATGTGGAGAACCCCGCCCCGATGGGTGACCATCTGAAGAATGGCGTTGGCGCCCAGGCTGTGGCTCCATGGCGACTGGTTGACCACCACCGGAGGCTCTGGATCGTCGAAGCAGGCGTCGATCTGAGCGGCGTTGACGGCGACGGCGCCGTGCAGCTGGATCACCGCCTTGGGCCGTCCGGTTGAGCCCGAGGTGAGCAACAGCTTGGCGATATCCGAAGCTCCGGCGACGCTGGACCGGACCGGCGCCGCCAGCAGTTGGTGGAGGTTTATCGTGGTCCCGCGCCCGTTCGCGCCGGCGAGCGCCGGCAGGTCGGCCAGGAAGTCGGTTTCCAAGGCGCCGCTGAACGCCGCCGCGTCGTCGACATAGACCGCGGCCGGCGAGATCAGGCCCACGGCGTGGGCGAGCCGCGACAGGTTGGCTCCGGCGAGACCGTATTGCGGCGAGACCGGGGCTATGGGGATGGCCTGGCTCATGGCCGCAAAGGCGATCAGCGCATGGTCGATCCCATTGCGAGCCAGGATCAGGAGCGGCGCGCCGCGCGCGAGTCCGAGCCCAGCCAGACCTCCGGCCAGGGCGCCGACGCGCTGCGCGCCCTCGCCATAGGTCATTTCGCGCCACCCGCCGCCGGAACGCTCGGCCAGCCACGGCGCGCCAGGCGCCGCCCTGGCCCAGTGGAAGAGTGCCTCAACGGCGGTGGAGAAACCGCGCGGCAGCAGCCCCGGGTTGAACAGCAGCATCGAGCCGTCGTCGCGACGTTCGATGCCCAGACGACTAGGCGCATAGCGGGGGTCGCGCATCCCCAGCTCCGCGGCGTCGGGCTGACCCAGGATCACCGTTACGTCCGCAGCGTCTCTGAAAAGCGGATCGGCTGGCCGGTGTGGGGGGCGGTGAGTTCGCCCGCGCGCATGACCACGGCGCCGCGAATGATCGTCGCCGCCGGCCAGGCCATGGCCTGAAAGCCGTCGAACGGGGTCCAGCCGACGCGGGTAGCCATGTCCTGGTGGCGGATGGTCCGGCGCGCCTTGAGATCGACGATGGTCAGGTCGGCGTCGTAGCCGCGCGCCATGCGGCCCTTGTCGGCAAGGCCGAAGATGCGCTGCGGCCCATGGCTTGTCAGGTCGACGAAGCGTTCGAGGGAAAGGCGCCCCTTTGCGACATGGGTGAGCATGACCGCGACAAGGGTCTGCACGCCCGGCATGCCGGAGGGAGAAGCCGGATAGGGCCGGGCTTTCTCCTCCAGGGTATGGGGCGCGTGATCGGTGCCGATGACGTCGGCGACGCCCATGGCGATGCCGCGCCAAAGGCCGCGCTGGTGCTCGGCGCCTCGGATCGGTGGGTTCATCTGGGCCAGGCCCTTGAGGGTCTCATAGGCTTCCGGCGCGGCCAGGGTCAGGTGCTGGGGGGTGATCTCGACGCTGGCGACATCCTTGTGCGCGGCCAAAAAATCGATCTCATCGGCTGTGCTGACATGAAGCACATGGATGCGCTTGCCCGCCTGTGTGGCCATGCGCACCAGCCGCTGGGTCGACAGCATCGCCGAGGCTGCGTCGCGGACCTCCGCGTGGCTGGCCCAGTCGCCTTGCCGGGCCAGCGGGCGGCGCTCGGCGAGGCGATATTCGTCCTCCGAGTGGAAGGCGGCCCGCCGATTCACCGCCGCAAGCACGGCGGCGACGCCCTCGTCATCGGCGACAAGCAGGTTGCCCGTCGAGGCGCCCATGAACACCTTGACCCCGCAACAACCGGGAAGGCGCTCCAGTTCGCCCAGCATGGCCGCGTTCTCATGCGTGCCGCCGACATAGAACGCGTGGTCGCAATGCATTCGTCCCTTGGCGCGCGACAGCTTGTCGGCGAGCGCGTCGGCGTCGGTGGTCGGCGGGTCGACGTTGGGCATCTCGAAGACCGCCGTGACGCCGCCGAGGACCGCAGCTCTAGATCCCGATTCGAGATCCTCCTTCCAGTCCATGCCGGGTTCGCGGAAGTGGACCTGGGTGTCGATGACGCCGGGCAGCACAATAAGGCCGCGGGCGTCGAAAATCTCGCCGGCGTCGGCTCCGCCAAGCTCGCCGATGGCCGCGAATTTGCCGCCCACGATGCCGACATCGGCCACACCTCGTCCGGCGTGGTTGACCACCTCGCCGCCGCGCACGATCAGGTCAAAGGTTTCGGCCATGGGCGCGCGCTCCTTCTTCAGGTCTCGGCGACCAGCCGCTCGGCGGCGTCGACGACCGCCTGGGCCGGGAGATCCATCATGTGTCCGATCTGCTGATTGAGTCCCGGGTCAGCCGCGAGGAATCGGTTGAAGTCCCGAGGTCCCCGCACGGTCCGGGCCAGAGGCCCCCAGGGGGCGTAGAGCCGCTCATCCGACGGTCCGAACAGCCCTAGCGTTGGCGCCCCCGCCGCCGCCGCCAGATGCATCAAGCCCGAGTCGTTGCCGATGAACAGCCGCGCGTGCTTCAAGGCCGCGAAGACGAAGAGCAGGCTCTCGCAGCCGACAAGATCGATACAGCGCGTGCGCGATACGGCGGAACGCACGGGCTCGGCCACCGCCTGGTCCTCCGGTCCGCCCAGGACCATCAGCCGACCCCCGCGAAGGCCGCCGCCGGGCCCCAGGAGGCGCCGGGCGACGAGGGCGAAACGCTCCGCCGGCCACGCCTTGCCGACCCAGTTGGCCGCCGGCGCGATGGCCAGGATCGGGCCTTCCCCGGCGGTCAGCGCCGCGGCGCGCGCCTTGGTCTCCTCACTGGCGTAGATGAACGGCGCCGGCGGCGTCGTCTCGAGCTTCAACAGGCGTGCCGCTTCGACGACCTTGTGCGCCTGATCGCCATGCCCGACGTGGACAGCGCGGCGCCGGGGCCGCAGGGCGCCGGCGATGGCCGAGCCGCGAAGATCGACGACCAAGCCCCAGCGGCGAGCGCGAACCTTGCGCCACAGCGACAGCCAATGACGCCCGGCCGGCTTTTTCTCCATGACGATCAGAGCATCGAGGCCGGGCACATCGGCGAACAGCGGCGCGGTCAGCGCGCTGCCGACAATGGTGAACCGCGCCCCCGGAATCTCCTCCGCCAGGGTCCTGACCAGACCCGATGACAGTACCGCGTCGCCGATCCGGCTGGCGGTGATGAACAGGATCGAAAACGGCTTGGCGCTCATTGCGGCCCTCTATAGGGCCTGCGGCGCTAGGGGCGCCACAACCCCCTGGCGCCGCGGCCCGCTCGCGGCCAAACTGGCGCCATGGACTCCTCCCCGATGGTCGCCGCTCTCAGCAGCCGTGCGGCGCTCGCCATCTCTGGTCCTGACTGGCGCGGATTCCTTCAAGGCCTGGTGAGCCAGGACGTGGAAACGCTGCGTGAGGGAGAGATGCGCTTTGGGGCGCTGCTCACGCCCCAGGGGCGGCTGTTGTTCGATCTCTTTCTCATCGGCGCGGCGACTGGATGCCTGATCGACTGCGACGCCGCGGCGACCGCCGCCCTGATTGAGCGGCTGACGCTTTATCGCCTGCGCGCCAAGGTGGAGATCGCGGCGACGCCGATCGTTGTGAAAGCCCTCTGGGGCGGCCCCCTGGCGCCGGCCGGCTGGATCGCCGATCCCCGCCTGCCGGCGCTGGGCTATCGCGGTTATGACGCGCAGGCTCCGCTCGGCGCCGCCTCGGTCGCGGAAGAGGTCTACGACCGCCATCGGATGACTTGCGGCGTTCCGGGTCCCGACGATTGGCAGGGAGACAGGACCTATCCGATCGAGGCCAATTTCGACCTGCTTTGCGGGATCGATTTCAAGAAGGGCTGCTTTGTCGGCCAGGAGACGACCTCGCGGATGAAGCGCCGCGGGGCGGTCAAGAGCCGCATGGCGCCGATCGCCTTCGAGGGCGCCGCACCGGCTTTCGGCAGCGAGATCCTGGCCGGCGCCCTCCGCGCGGGCGAAGTGCTCTCGGGCGCGGAGGCCATGGCCATGGCGGTTGTGCGGCTGGACCGCGTGCAGGCCGGGTCACTGGCCCTGGCCGACGGCCGGCCCTGCCGCGTCATCTTGCCAGACTGGATGCGGGCGGCGCTTGGCGCCTAAGGATGGGCGTTGGCGAATCGGTTGAGGACGTCGTGGGGATCAGGAATTTCCAGGTCGAGGAGGGTCGGTGCGCCTGGGCCAACCCCCAGGATGCGCTCTACACCGCCTATCACGATGAGGAGTGGGGCGTTCCCGAGTACGACAGTCGCGCTCTGTGGGAAAAGCTGGTTCTCGATGGTTTCCAGGCCGGCCTGTCGTGGATCACCATTCTTCGCAAGCGGCAGGCGTTTCGCGCCGCCTTCGCCGATTTCGATCCCAACCAGGTGGCGCGCTTCGGCGACGCCGACCGGGCGCGGCTGATGGCCGATCCGGCGATCGTCCGGTCCGGCGCCAAGATCGACGCCGCGATCGAAGGCGCGAAGCGCTATCTGGAGATGGACGAGCGGGGCGAGGAATTTTCGGCTTTTCTATGGGCGTTCACCGGCGGCAAGCCGCTCCAGAACGCATGGACCCAGATCGGCGAGGTTCCGGCCCAGACGCCGTTGGCGGTCGAGATGGCCAACGCGCTGAAGGCCAAGGGCTTCAAGTTCTGCGGTCCTGTGATCGTCTACGCCTTCATGCAGGCGACCGGGATGGTCAACGATCACCTGGCGACCTGCTTCCGGCACAGAGAAGTCGCCGCGATGGCCAAGGTCTGATGGCCGGCGCCGGCCCCGACATGCTGCTCGAGCGCGCCTGCCCGGCGCCGGTATGTGGCATCGACGAGGCCGGGCGCGGCCCATGGGCCGGGCCTGTGTGCGCCGCGGCGGTGATCCTGAAGACCCGAGCCGGCATCGGCGGACTGGACGACTCGAAAAAGCTCACCGCCGCCCAGCGCGGGGCGCTCGAACCCAAGATCAAGGCCCGCGCCGTGGCCTGGGGTGTCGGCTTTGCATCGGTCGAGGAAATCGCCGCGCTGAACATCCTTCAGGCGACCGGGCTGGCCATGCGCCGGGCGGTCGAGGCGATGGCGGTTGCGCCGGTATATGCGCTTGTCGATGGGAACTACGCCTTTTCCCTGCCCTGTCCGGTGAAGACCGTGATCAGGGGCGACGCCATATCGTCGTCGATCGCCGCCGCCTCGATCCTGGCCAAGACGGCCCGCGACCGCCTGATGGCGCAGCTGGACCTCACATATCCCGGCTATGGGTTCGCCGGCCACAAGGGCTACCGCGCGCCGGTTCATGGCCGCGCGCTGATGGAGCTTGGGCCCTGTGAAATTCACCGGATGGCCTGGGCGCCGGTCCGACTGGCCTTGATGGGCAAGGACCCGATGCGGGCCTTTGCATCCGCCTTCGACGAGGATGATGGCTTCATCTGAGGACTAACCGCCCACCGGAATGACCCAGCATCCGCCCACCTCCACGAAGATGGGGGTCCCAATTTGTCGTCCGGGGCGGACCAACCAAGCCAATGGGGTTCCCGCCTGCGCGGGAATGGGCGGGAGAGGCGATCTTAAGCGCGACTTCACCATGTTCGCCGATTCTAAAGCCCGGGTCGCCCACGACCCCTAAGGGGCGCGCATGGCGGTTTCTCAGAGCAGCATCATCGTCGGCGACTGCATCGACGAGATGGCGCGCCTGCCGGAAAAGTCGGTGGACCTGGTGTTCGCCGATCCGCCCTACAATCTCCAGCTCGGTGGCGATCTGACGCGCCCGGACAACTCCAAGGTCGATGCGGTCGATGATGACTGGGACCGGTTCAATTCGTTCGCCGACTATGACGCCTTCACCCGCGCCTGGCTGGCGGCCTGCCGCCGGGCGCTCAAAGATGACGGGACGTTGTGGGCGATCGGCAGCTATCACAATGTCTTTCGCGTCGGCTGCGCCCTGCAGGACCTGGGATACTGGATCCTCAACGACGTCATCTGGCGCAAGGCCAACCCGATGCCGAACTTCAAGGGCACCCGGTTCACCAATGCCCACGAGACGCTGATCTGGGCCGCCAAGTCGCGCGGGGCGCGCCGTTATGGGTTCAACTACGACGCCATGAAGATGGCCAATGACGAGGTGCAGATGCGGTCTGACTGGACCCTGCCGCTGTGCACAGGCGAAGAGCGCCTGAAGGACGAGGCCGGCGTGAAGGCGCACCCGACCCAGAAGCCCGAAGCCCTGCTGCACCGGGTGATCCTGGCCTCGAGCCGACCGGGCGATGTGATCCTCGATCCGTTCTTCGGCGTCGGCACCACCGGGGCGGTAGCCAAGCGCCTGGGCCGGCGGTTCATCGGCATCGAGCGCGACGCCCACTATGCCGCCCTCGCCCAAGCGCGGATCGCCCGCGTCGCCGCCATCGCTCCGGCCGATCTGGACGTCACCGGCTCCAAGAAGTCGGAAGCCCGAGTGCCTTTTGGCCAGATTGTCGAGGCGGGCCTGTTGCGTCCAGGCGATACCGTCTGGTGCGCCAAGGGCCGGCACGCAGCCAGGGTGCGCGCCGACGGCAGCCTGGCGGTGGGCGAACTGACCGGCTCGATCCACAAGATGGGGGCCATCGCCCAGGACCAGAGCGCCTGCAACGGCTGGACCTATTGGCACTTCAAGACCGACAAGGGCTTGGCCCCCATCGACGTCCTGCGCGCCAAGGTGCGGCTGGAGATGGGGTAGGTCTTCCCGCTTCCGCTGGTCATTCTTCCATCGCCAGGCGCAGCGCCTTGCGAAAAACGGTTGGGGTCTCGGCCAGAGCGCGCCGCCTGTCGAGCCATATCAGGGCGGATTCGAGCCCGCGCGCCTCCGCTCGCCACACGCGTAGCTCAAGAGAGAAATGGGTGAAGACGTGTGTGACGCTTCCCGCCGCAACCCAGTCGGCGGCCATTGGGGCCGTGGCGAGGGTCTCCGCGGCTGTCCACGGCCGGGCGCGCCAGTCGGTGGTGTGCAGGCCTAGCATGCCGCCCAGCAATCCGGACGATGGGCGGCGGACCAGAGCGACCTGATCGCCATGGGTGAGGACGAAAGCGGCGCCGTGGCGATGGGGGCGCCGGGGCTTGGCGTCACGGCGGGGATAGTCGGCGGGCGCGCCGAGCGCTAGCGCCCCGCAGTGCCGTGCGATCGGGCAGGCGCCGCAAACGGGCGACGTGGGCCGGCAGATCGTCGCGCCGAGGTCCATCAGCGCCTGGGCCCAATCGCCCGGCCGGTCGTCGGCGACCAGTCGGGCGGCGAGGCGATGCAGTTGCGCCTTCGCCCCTGGCAGGGGGGACTCTATGGCGAACAGTCGGGCGACGACGCGCTCGACGTTGGCGTCGACGACATTGGCGCGACGATCGAAGGCGATGGCGGCGATGGCGGCGGCGGTATAGGCGCCAACGCCGGGCAGGGTGCGCAGCGCCGCCTCGCTGCCTGGAAATTCGCCGCCGTGGCGTTCGACGACCGCCTTGGCGCAGGCCAGCAGGTTGCGGGCTCGGGCGTAATAGCCAAGTCCCGCCCAGGCCGCCATGACATCGCCCTCCGGCGCGCTCGCCAACGCGCGCAGCGTCGGCCAGCGGCGGGTGAAGGCCAGGAAATAGGGGATCGCGTGCGGGACCGTGGTCTGCTGCAGCATCACTTCCGATAGCCACACCGGGTAGGCATCGGGCGGGCGAGAGGGCGCGCGGGTCTCAGGCGGGCGCCGCCAGGGCAGAGCGCGGGCATTGGCGTCGTACCAGCCCAAGAGATCGGCGCGCAGGGTGGCGACGAACCGCCGTTGGCGCCTTACACTCCCCGGCCATGGTTCGTCCGCTTCCATCCGCTCAAGACGCCGCCCGCATCCTCGCGGTCAAGCGCACGCGGCCGATCGGCCGGCCCCTGCCCGTCGCCGGGCGGGCGCTGACCAAGACCCTCAAGGCGCTGGACGCCCGATTTGGCCAGGGCTCCGACGGGCTTGCCGCGCGGTGGAGCGAGATCGTCGGCGTCGCCCTCGCCCGGCGTACGCAGCCGACAAAACTGACCAAGCCGCGGGCGGGAGCGCCATCGGTGCTGGAACTGCGGGTCGACGGCCCTTCGGCGGCGATCATTCAGCACCAGGCCGCCGATATTCTGGCGCGAGTGAATCTGTTTCTGGGCGCCGGCGCGGTGGAGCGGCTCAGGATCGTTCAAGGCCCTTTGCGCGCAATGCCCAAGGCGCGGCCCCCTGCGCGCGCCGCTTCACGGCGCCTGCGCCCACCCCTCGACGCGGCGCAGGAACAACAGCTCGTCGACAGCCTGGCCGCGCTTTCCGAGGGAAATCTGAAGGGAGCTCTGACCCGGCTCGGCCGAGAAATCCTGCGCGGCGAGACCCCATGACCGGGCCGCCACTCAGAAACTGGCGATCAACCCATCTCCTCCAGGCGGCGGCCCTTCGACGCGGTGGGGGAATCGCGCTTTAACGGGCCCCAGCCTCCGATAGGATTTAGACACCATGCGCACCCTCGCCATTCTTGCCGCCGGCCTGCTGCTGATGGCCACGTCCGCCTGCCAGAAGACAGCGGCGGCGGGCGCTCTGCCCGACGACATGACCATGGGCAGTCCCACGGCGAAGGTGACGATGATCGAGTACGCCTCGGTCGCCTGTCCCCACTGCGCGCGGTTCAACACCGAGGTTTTCCCCGCCTTCAAGGCCAAATACATCGACACCGGCAAGGTGCGCTATGTGGCCCGCGAAGCCCTCACTGGCGATCCAGCGCTGGCCGCGGCCGGATTCCTGACCGCCCGCTGCGCCGGCGGGGCCAAGTATTTTCAGGTCGTCGACGCCATCTATCGCGCTCAGGACCAGATGGAAACGAGCGGCCAGCCCCACGCCGTACTGCTCAACATCGCCCGATCGGCTGGATTGACCGATCCGCAGTTCGAGGCCTGCATCCGGGATGAAGGCGCGCTCAAGGCGCTGGAAGCCAGATGGGACCGCTATGTGACCCAGGACAAGATCCTGGGCACGCCCACCTTCGTGATCAACGGCAAGGTCTACGGCAAGGGCGAGATGAGCCTGGCCGAACTCGACGCCGCCGTCGCCGACGCGGCCGGCAGGCCCTCGTCATGACAGGCGGTCCCTTCGATCGACGGGCATTTATCTTGGGCATCGCGTTCGCCATCCCGGCCGTCGCGGACGCGGCGGCGCCTGTGAAGTCCGTCGCCACGGCAGAGGAGGGCATGGCCCTGGGCAATCCGAAGGCCAGGGTGACGGTGATCGAATACGCGTCCCTTAGCTGCCCGCATTGCGCGAACTGGGCCAATGAGGTCTTCCCCGCATTCAAGGCCAAATATGTCGACACCGGCCGGGTGCGGTTCGTGCTGCGTGAATTTCTGACCCCGCCGGCCGAGATGGCCGCGGCGGGTTGGCTGCTGGCCCGCTGCGCCGGCCCGGCCAAATACTTTTCCGTCGTCGATGCGATCTTCAAGGCGCAGGACAAGATACTCGCCGCCGACAGCATGCGGGATGGCCTCTTGGCCGTGGCGAGCGCGGCGGGCATGGGCGAAGGCAGCTTCGACCAGTGCATCACCGACAAGAAGGCGCTCGAGGACCTGAACGCACGGGTGCAACTCTATGTGTCGCGAGACAAGATAACCGGAACGCCGACGTTCATGGTCGGCGAGCGCCGACTGGACGGCGAACAGAGCCTCGAGGCCCTCGGCGCGGCCATCGCCGCCGCTCACCGCTGAACGTTAGGCCAAGGAAGCCTTCGTGCACTTCACCAAGCTGCGACTTTCCGGTTTCAAATCGTTCGTCGAACCGACCGAGTTTCGGATCGAACCTGGACTGACGGGTGTCGTCGGACCCAACGGATGTGGCAAGTCGAATCTCCTCGAGGCCTTGCGCTGGGTGATGGGCGCCGCTTCGGCCAAGGCCATGCGCGGCGACGGCATGGACGATGTGATCTTTTCAGGCTCCGGGGTCAGGGGATCGCGCAACCATGCCGAAGTGACCCTGTGGATAGACAACTTCGACCGCACGGCGCCGGCGCGGTTCAATGAAGAGGCGAGCCTGGAAGTCTCCCGCCGCATCGATCGCGGCGAAGGCTCGACCTACCGCGTCAATGGGACCGAGGTGCGTGCGCGCGACGTCCAGCTGCTGTTCGCCGACGCCTCGACCGGGGCCAACTCGCCGGCCCTTGTGCGGCAAGGCCAGATATCGGAGCTGATCGCGGCCAAGCCGGAAAACCGCCGGCGGATTCTCGAAGAGGCGGCTGGGGTTTCCGGCCTGCACGGCCGACGCCACGAAGCGCAACTGCGGGTGCGCGCCGCCCAGATCAATCTGGCGCGGCTCGAGGACCTTTCGCGGGAACTCGAGGCCAATCTTGCGCGCCTGCGCAGGGAGGCTAGGGCGGCCGAGAGGTACAAGGCGCTGGCCTCCGAGATCAGGGCGCTGCGCAACGCGGTGCTCCATGCGCGCTGGAGCGAGATCGCCCATACCCTCGAGAAAATCGAGGCCGAGGCATCCGCCGCGTCGCTCGGCAGCGAGACCCTTGGCCGCTCCGCCGCCGCCGCCGCCGCGGCCGCGATCCAGGCCGATGCGGCGATCAGGCCCCTGCGCGATAGAGAGACCGCCGCCGCCGCCGTGCTGCACCGACTGGCGATAGACAGCGATCGCCTCGAACGCGAACTGGCGGACGCATCCGCCGAGGCTGCGCGGCGCGTCGCGGAGATCGCCCGCATCGATGCGGACGCCGGGCGTGAAAGCCAGATCGTCGATGACTCCACCCGCGCCCTGGCGCGGCTCGACGGCGAGATCGCCGAAGTCGACGTTCAGGTCGCCGCGGCGCCGCAGCATCTTCCGCAGCTGCGGGCCGACGCCGAGGCGGCCGAGGGCGCTAGCAGCGCGGCCCAGGGCGAGGTGGAATCGCTGGCGTCCCGCTTGGCGACGCTGGAGGCGCAAGGCTCAGCCGCCCAAAACCGCCACGAGGAGGCGGTTGGTCGGCTAACGCGGACGGTGCGGGCGCTCGCCCAGGCCCGAGCCGAGCGCGGGGCGTTGGCCCTCGCCGCTGGCGCACCGACCGGCGCCACAGGCGTGGGACGCGTAGCGGCCGCGCAAACATTGGCCGGCCTGCGAAGCCGCGTAGAGGTCTTGGAAGCCGATGCCGCGGCCGCCGCCGGCGCGGAGGTGCAATCGCGCGCCCAAAGCCGGGAGGCGGAGGATCGCCTTGCGCAGCTGCTGGCCGAGGCGCGGGGACTGGCCCAGCTGGCCGCAGGCCCCAGCGGCCCCGCGGCCTTCCCGCCGGCTCTCGACCGGGTATCGCCGCAGCCCGGCCTCGAGGCGGCGCTGGCCGCCGCATTGGGCGACGATCTCGAGGCGGCGCTCGATCCGCGCGCGAGCGCCCATTGGGCGGGGCGCGAGGCTGGGCCCCCCGCATGGCCGGCTGGCGCCGAACCGCTGGGGCCGATGATCGCGGCGCCGCCGCAGCTGGCCGCGCGCCTGGCCTTCACCGCGCTCGTCGAACGTGCCGATGGCCCCAGGCTGCAGAGCGCGCTGCCGCCCGGGGGTCGCCTGGTCTCGCGCCAGGGGGACCTTTGGCGATGGGATGGCTATACGGTCAGGGCCGATGCGACGCGCCCGGCGCAGGCGCGCCTCGAACAGAAAGCCCGGCTGGCCTCGGTCGAGGCCGAGGTCAAAGCCCTGCGGCCGAGGTGCGAGGCCGCCAGGGCAGCCCATGGCCAGGCCGTTCAGACTCTCGCCAGCGCCGACGAAGCGGTCCGAACCGCCCGGACTTCCGCGCGCGCCGCGGAAGAGGACGCCGAACTGGCGCGCGAGGACCACGACCGCGAGGCTCGCGACAGCGCCCTGCGCGAAGCGCAAGCCGCATCGCTCGACGATACCATCCGCCGTTTCGAGGCCGACGAAATCGAGGCCAGGGCCGCATGCGAGGTCGCCGCCGCCGCGGTTGCGCAGAGCGTCGGCGATGAAGATCTCGCAGGCCGGCTGGCGCAGGCCCGCGCCGCCGCCGCATCGACGCGAGAGGCGGCCTCGGGCGCCCGCGCCGCCCTGGACATCGAGCTGCGCGATGAGGAGGGTCGCCGCCGACGCCTGGAAGACTTGCGCGCCGAGCGGTCCGATTGGTCGCAGCGGGCGCGGACCGCCGCGCGCCGGCAAGGGGAACTGGCCAGCGACCGGGCGGCCGCCGAAGCCGCGCTCGCCGACGCCGAACAGGCGCCGACTGCCGCCCAGGCCAGGCGCGAGGAACTGCTCGATCATTTGGACAGCGCCGAGGCGCAGCGTTCAGCGTCGGCGGAGGCCCTGGCGGCGGCCGAGTCCGCGCGCGCCCAGGCCGACCGCGATGCAAGAGCCGCCGAGTCCGCCGCCGCCGAAGCGCGCGAGGCGAGGGCCAGTCTGGCGGCGCGTCTCGATGGCGCGCGGGAGCGCCTGGCGGAAATCGCCCGCGAAATACCCGCGACAACCGGCTTTTCACCTCAGGACCTTGGCGTCCAGTTGGCCGGCGATCGCCTGGCCCCCGTCGGCGCCATCGCCGATGCGGAAACAAGGCTGGCCCGCCTCGAGCTCGAGCGCGACGCCGTCGGCCCCGTCAACCTGCGGGCCGAGGAAGACGCCATCGGCCTTGCCGACCGCGTCTCCGGCTTGCGCGCCGAAAGAGCCGATCTGGGCGGCGCGCTCTCACGGCTGACCTTGGCCATCGGCGCACTGAACAGCGAAGGGCGCGAGCGCCTGGGCGCCGCTTTCGCGGTCATCGACGGCCATTTCCGCACGCTGTTCACCACCTTGTTCGAGGGCGGCCAAGCCGAGCTTCGCCTGGTCGAATCCGAAGACCCCCTGGAGGCGGGACTTGAAATCTTCGCCTGTCCGCCCGGCAAGCGCATGGCGGTGATGAGCTTGATGAGCGGCGGCGAGCAGGCGCTGACCGCCGTGGCGCTGATCTTCGCGGTCTTCCTGGCCAATCCCGCGCCGATCTGCGTCCTCGACGAGGTCGATGCGCCGCTGGACGACGCCAACGTCGAGCGCTTTTGCAATCTTCTTGCCGAAATGTGTAGTCGCGCTCCGACGCGATTTGTGGCCATCACCCACAATCCCCTGACCATGTCGCGCATGGACCGGCTGTTTGGCGTCACCATGTCAGAGCGCGGTGTCTCGCAGTTGGTCTCCGTCGACCTGCGCCAGGCGGAAGCTCTGGCCGCGCAATAGCGATGGATGCAATCGTAATCCGCGACCTCGAAGAAGGCGATATCGGCGTTATCGCCACCACCAACGGCGGCCCAGCCTGGCACGGCGGCGAGACCAAGTGGCGCGGCTATTGGCGCGAACACATCGAGGGCCTGCGTGTTTCCATGGTCGCTGTCGTCGCCGAAACGATCATCGGCTATGGGTCTCTCTGCTGGTGTTCGCATTACCCGCCGTTTTTCGACGCGGGGACCCCCGAGATCGCCGACATGGTGGTAGCCGAGGGCTAGCGCCGGCGAGGCGCCGCGGAGCGCCTGATCGGCGCGTGCGAGGCCCAGGCGACGGGCGCGGGAAATGATCTGATCGGCATCGGCTTTGGCCTTTACGCCGATTATGGCGCGGCCCAGCGCCTCTATGTGCGGCTTGGCTACATCCCAGACGGCCGCGGCCTCACCTACAAGAACGCGCCCGTCGCCCCAGGCTCGAGCGTTCGTGTGGACGACGATCTTATGCTCTGGCTGAGCAAAAGGCTGCGGGATCGTTTGGGCGGCGCGACTTCAGCCGGCGCACCGCCAGATTCCGGAACGAATACAGCCAGGTAGGTCCGAGGCACCTCGCCTTGACGCACTGCACAATGCTCTGTACTTTCCGCCGCGCCCTGGCTGGGCCGCGTTGCGGCCCGGGATCGCCCACAGAAGATTTTCCAGCACCGATGCCTATGACTGACGATCCAAGCCAGGGCGCGACCCAGCGCCTCGACAAACGATTGGACACCCTGGAGGCGGAGCGCCAGCCGAAGCCGGGTATGCTGGCCGGCCAGGGCTCTTCGAGTGAAGGCTATCGGCTGCTCGGCCAGATGCTCGGAGGGGTGTTGGGCGGCGCCGGCCTTGGCTGGGTCGCCGATCACTTCGCCCACACCAGCCCGTGGGGCGTGATCGCCGGTCTGCTGATCGGCGCGGCGATATCGATCTATGCGACCGTCCGCGCGGCCCAGCTGATAAGCACGCGAGCCGAAGCCAAGGCGCGTTCCGCCACGGCGGCGAAGGACGCGGACGAAGCGTGACGGGCGAGGGCGACTGATGGCCGCGATCGAACCGATGCGCCAGTTCCTGATCCACAAGGTCGTGGATATCGCCCCCCTAAATCTGGGAGGCATGATCATCGATCTCTCGATCACCAATTCGGTCGCCATGATGATCCTGGCGGCGGCCCTCGTCTGCCTGATCCTCGGGCTTTCAGCACGCGGCGCGGTGGTGCCGGGGCGTTTGCAGGCTGTCGGCGAAAGCCTGTTCGATCTCATCGACGGAACGCTGGTCACCCCGATCATCGGGCCGGCTGGGCGGCCGTACATTCCCTTCATCTTCACCATTTTCATGCTCATCCTGGTGATGAACCTGATGGGCGTCGTGCTGGCGTTCGGCCATCTTGGCCGTCAGGACTGGACCTTCACCCCCACCGCCCAGTTGGCGGTGACCGCCGCGCTCGCAGCGCTGACCTTCGTCAGCGTCCTCGTCATCGGCTTCATCAAGAACGGCCTGGGATTGTTCAAGCTGTTCGTGCCAGCGGGCATGCCCCTGGCGATGGTGATATTCGTGGTTCCCTTCGAGGTGATCTCGTTTCTGGTGCGCCCGCTCACCCTGGCCATGCGACTTTTTGGAAACATGCTGGGCGGGCATGTGGTGATCAACATCTTCGCCAGCTTCGTGGTCGCGCTGGGGGCCGTGGGCCTGGCCGGCTTTGGACTGAACAACCTGGGCCTCTTGGGCTCGCTGGGCTCGCTGGGAATGGTCGTGGCGCTGACCGGGCTGGAGCTGGTCGTTGCGGGGTTGCAGGCGTTCGTTTTCGCCGCCCTGGCGACGGTCTACTTGAGCGAGGTGGTCAACCTCGGCCACGGTCACTGAGCGGCCGGCTATTTTTAGGCTTCTTCAAAGGGAAAGACCAAAGACATGGATCACACTTCAGCGGCGCTGATCGGCGCCGGCCTGGCAACGATGGGCATGATCGGCGCGGGCGCCGGCCTTGGCATCCTGTTCGGCAACTATCTGCAGGCGGCCATCCGCAATCCGTCGGCCGCGGGCCAGGAGCGCGTCTGGCTGTTTCTTGGCATGGCACTGACCGAGTCGATGGGTATCTTCGCCCTCGTCGTCGCCCTGCTGTTGCGCTTCGTCCCGGCCTAGGGAGACAAGCCCTTGCCGATGCCAGCCCATCCTGCCGCACCGCCCGCGGCGACCGGGCTGCCGCAATTCGATCCTCACTGGTGGCTGGGACAGATCGTCTGGCTGCTGGCGATCTTCGCCGTGGTCTTTTTGTTGATGCGCCACGTCTTCGTACCGCGGATCGGCGGGACGATCCTGGCGCGGGAGCGCAAGATCGAAGGCGACATCGCGGCGGCGCGGGCCCTGAAGGCCGAAGCCGATGCGTTGGCCAAGACTGCCGCGGGTGAAATGGCAGAAGCCCGGCTCGCGGCCCGGCGGGTAGCGGCTGGCGCGCGCGACGAAGCCAGGGCCGAGATCGACGCCGCCCTGGCCAAGGAAGACGCCGCTCTCGAGGCAAGCCTGACAGCCGCCGAGGCGCGTATAGATGAAGCCCGCGAAGCGGCGATGACGGGCGTGCGGGGCATCGCCGCCGAGGCGGCCGCCGCCATCGTCGAGAAGTTGACTGGCCGTCCAGCCAGCGCGGCGGAAACCCAAAGCGCGCTCGCGGGCGCCGGCGGATGAGCACGGTCGTGGACCTCTTTCAGGACGCGGAATTCTGGGTCGGCGCGGGTCTGATCATTTTCCTCGCCGTGCTTGCCTGGGCCAAGGCTCCGGCAATGATCGGCAAGGCGCTCGACGCGCGGGGCTTGAAGATCCAGGGTCAACTCGACGAGGCGCGCGACCTGCGCGACGAAGCCCAGGCCCTGCTGGCGCAGATCACCACCCGCCGCGCCGAAACCGAACGCGCCGCAGGCGAAATGCTCGCCGTCGCCAAGGCTGATGCTAAGCGCCTCCGGGCTGAGGCCTCGGTGAAGCTTGAGGAGGACATTCAGCGGCGCCGCGCCCTGGCCGAGCGCCGCATTGCGGTCGCCGAAGCCCAGGCGAGTATGGACGTCAAGGCCGCCGCCGCCGACCTGGCGACTGCAACGGCGGAAACCATTCTTTCGGCGCGAATAGCGGTGGCCAGCGACGACCCGTTGATCGAAGCCGGGTTGCAGGGCCTGGGCCGGCGGTTTTCCTAACGATTGCGCGACGAGCGGACGATCCGCCGGCGGATTTTGCGCGCCGGGCGCCACATTCTCGGCAAGACCATCCGCTCGAGCCGCAACACCTGCTGCCAGAACACGGCCAGCACCTCGGGCTCCTTGCGCAGCAGCCGTCGGATGGGCGAGACGAACCTCGGATGGCGTCGCTGCAGTCCGATGAACTGCCGCCTGGCGACAAACGACGAGCGCAGCACGATAATCAGGCCGAGCACCAGCAGCGGCAGCCCAAGGTGCCACGGGAGCACGGCGCCGATCGCGCCGACGACGATCAACGTCCAGCCGAGAATCATCAGGCCGCCACGCGCCACGCGCGCCCAAAATGACTGAGGGGGCGAATTCCAGTCGGGATTGCGAAGCGTGACGAGGGACATGACCGGGCGGGGCTGCTGCACGCCGCGGGCCAGGTGGGCGACTGGCCGGAAGCGTCGACTCCATATGGGCCAAGAAGCCGTCTGCGATAGGGGTGCGCCCTAGTAAATCGCACGCGCCCGCATCATCGACTCGCCCCGTGGCATTTTCGCCATAGCCGGCGGGTCGCCGGTCAGGGATCGGGGCTGTGGGGCGTCCATCGCAAATGCGGGCGGCGAGCGGCGAGAGTCTCATCGAGCCGTCGCAGCGGCGCGTGGAACGGCGCGCCGGTGAAGCGCTCGGCATCGCCGGCGCGAACCGAGGCCGCCAGTTCAAGCAGCGCATCGCAAAACCGGTCAAGTTCGCGCCTGGATTCGGTCTCGGTGGGTTCGATCAGCATGGCGCCATGCACGACCAGCGGAAAATACATGGTCATCGGGTGAAAGCCGGCGTCGATCATCGCCTTGGCGAAGTCCAGCGTGGTGACCCCGCTGCCCTCCAACCAGCCATCGTCGAACAGGGCCTCGTGCATGCAGGGCCCCTCGGGGAATGGAACACTCATCACGCCCGACAGGCGCGCCTTGACATAGTTGGCGTTGAGCACGGCGTCCTCGGCCACCTGGCGAAGGCCGTCGGCGCCGTGACTGAGCATATAGGCCAGCGCGCGGACATACATGCCCATCTGGCCATGGAACGCGCACAGCCGGCCCAGCGCCGCGGCGGCCTCGCCGCGCGGCTCTTCGATCAAATCGAAACCTCCCGCCCCGTGGGTGATCCAGGGAACCGGCGCGAAGGGCGCCAGAGCCTGGCTCAGCACCACCGGCCCCGCCCCCGGTCCCCCGCCGCCGTGGGGCGTCGAGAAGGTCTTGTGCAGGTTGATGTGCATGGCGTCGACACCCAGATCGCCCGGCCGCACCCGCCCGACGATGGCGTTGAAATTCGCGCCATCGCAGTAGAAGTAGGCGCCGGCCGCGTGGGTCAGGCGGGCGATCTCAAGGACGTCGCGCTCAAACAGGCCGCAGGTGTTGGGGTTGGTGACCATCACGGCGGCGACATCGTGGCCGAGCTTGGCCGCCAGATCGGCAAGGTCGACGCGCCCATCGGCGGTCTGGGCGATCTCACGCACGCGGTAGCCTGCCTGGGCCGCGGTAGCCGGGTTGGTGCCGTGGGCCGAAGTCGGCGCGAGCACGGTCTTGCGGGCGTCGCCCCGCGCTTCATGCGCGGCGCGGATGGCCAGGAGGCCACAGAGTTCGCCGTGGGCGCCGGCCTTTGGCGAAAGCGCCACCGCCGGCATGCCGGTCAAGGTCTTCAGCCAGTGGGCGAGCTGATCCATCAGTTCGATCGCGCCCTGCACTGTGGATATCGGCGCCAGCGGGTGCAGATCGGCGAAGCCGGGCAGACGAGCAAGTTTTTCGCCCATGCGTGGGTTGTGCTTCATGGTGCACGAACCCAGCGGATAGAGGGCAAGATCGATGGCGTGGTTCTTCTGCGACAGGCGCACATAGTGGCGCAGGGTTTCGGGCTCCGAGAGCCCCGGAAGCCGTGGCGGCTCGCGTGTAAGGCCGCGTAGATCGGAAGCGTCTTGGGCGACTGACTCGTGCGGGAAGTCGACCCCCGTCTTGTCCCAGCCGCCAAGCTCGAAAATCAGCGGTTCATACTGCAGAAGGCCGGCGCCTGGACGAGCCTTGTCCGGCGCCACGTCAAGGCTCGACGGACGGGTCGGACGACCGATGCTCATCGCCGTCATGCCCGGAGTTCCGTTTCAAGCGCCTGGACGAGGCAGGCGATGTCTTCGTCGGTGATCATCTCCGTGGCGCAGACCAGGAGCACATCGTCCATTCCCCCGCCGGGATCGAGGCGCGAGAACGGCACGCCGGCGATCACGCCGCGCGCGGCCAGGGCTTCGACCACGGCCGCCGCCGGCCGGGGCAGGCGGACGGCGAACTCATTGAACATCCGCGGGGTGAGCAATTCGATGCCCCGCACGGCGCCGACGGCGTCGCGGAGCGCCCGCGCCCTCGCATGGTTCAGCCCGGCCAGCCTGGCCAGTCCCGCGCCGCCCAGCAGCGACATGTGGACGGTGAAGGCCAGGGCGCAGAGCCCCGAGTTCGTGCAGATGTTGCTGGTCGCCTTGTCGCGGCGGATATGCTGCTCGCGAGTCGACAGGGTAAGAACGAAACCGCGCCTGCCCTCGGCATCGACGGTCTGGCCGCACAGACGACCGGGAATCTGCCGCAGCAGGCTCTCGCGCGCGGCGAAAAGCCCGACGTAGGGACCGCCGAAGTTGAGCCCGTTACCGATAGACTGACCCTCGGCGACGGCGATGTCTGCGCCCATTTCGCCCGGCGACTTCAGCAACCCGAAGGCGACCGCCTCGGTGGTGACCACGATCATCAACGCGCCTGCCGCGTGGGCCGCCGCGGCAATGGCGGCAAGATCGGTGACGGTTCCAAAGACGTTGGGGTTCTGGACCACCACGCAGGCGGTATCGCCGTCGATGGCCTCGATCACCGCCGCCTCGGCATCGATAGCGGCTGCGAGGCGGTGGGTATGCACGCCGGCGGAATGGGCCAGGGTGTGGGTGGTCGCCGCGTAGTGCGGGTGCAGCCCGCCGGAGAGTACGGCCTTGCCTCTCTTGGTGACCCGATGAGCCATCAGCACGGCCTCGGCGCAGGCCGTCGAGCCGTCGTACATCGAGGCGTTGGCGACCTCCAGACCGGTCAGTTCGGTCACCTGGGTCTGGAATTCGAACAGGGTCTGCAGCGTTCCCTGGGCGATCTCCGGCTGGTACGGCGTATAGCTGGTCAGGTATTCGGAGCGCTGGATGATGTGATCGACGCTGGCCGGCACATGGTGGCGATAGGCGCCCGCGCCGCAGAAGAACGGTCCGGCGCCGGCGGCGCGATTGCGCCCAGCCAATGCGCCCAGCGCCCGCTCAACGGCCAGTTCACCCGCGTGCAGCGGCAGGTCGACGAGCCCTGACAGCCGGGCGCCCGCCGGAACGTCGACGAACAGATCCTCGATGCTGGCGGCGCCGATGACCGCGAGCATTTCGCCGCGGTCGGCATCGGTAAGTGGCAGGTAGCGCATCTAGTGGCGGACCTTCGGCGTGGTGCTTTCGGCGCGGCCGTGCGCCCCCTCCGTCACGGCGCAAGAAAGCACGCCGCGCCACCTCCCCCGCGCAAGGGGGCGCAAGGGAGGAATGCGGGAGCGCCAACGCTCGGAGGGGGCGTGGAGCCGCTCCATGCGCGTCGGGGAAGGATTCGCCGTCACAGCGTGGCCAGAAAGGCTTCGTAGGCCGTGCGGTCCATCAGGCCCTCGACCTGCGCGGGATCGGCGAGCTTGATCTTGACGAACCAGCCGGCGGTCTCGGGCTCCGCGTTGACGGTCTCGGGCGTGTCCGAGAGCGCCGCGTTGGTCGCGCTTACCACCCCGTCGATCGGCGCAAAGACGTCGGACGCGGCTTTGACGCTTTCGACCACGGCCAGAGGGTCGCCCGTCTTGATGGTCTTGCCGACCTCGGGCAGCTCGATGAACACAACGTCGCCCAGCTGCTCGGCGGCATAGGCGCTGATCCCGACGACGGCGACATCGCCGGTCAGTTCGACCCATTCGTGGTCCTTGGTGAAGCGCATGGGCTTGGCCTCTCTAGCGATGATAGCGGTGGGGAACGAAGGGCATGGCGACGACCTCTGCGCCCTGCGTCTTGCCGCGCACGACGACTTTGACGCCCGTGCGCGGCGCCGCGAAGGCTGGGGGAACAAAGCCCATGGCGATCGGCGCCCCGAGGCACGGAGAAAAGCCGCCGCTGGTGACCCGGCCGATGTCTTCGCCCGCTGCGCTGGTGATTGTCGCTCCTTCGCGGGCCGGCGCGCCTTCCAGCACCCTGAGGCCGACGCGCAGACGCGAAGGACCGCCGGCAATCTCCCGGGCGATTCGCGGCGCGCCCGGTACGTCGCCGGCCTTCAGGCGCCGCTTGGAGACGGCGAAGGCGAGCGCCGCTTCGATCGGCGAAACGCTTTCATCGAGGTCGTGGCCAAAGAGCGGCAGGCCGGCTTCCAGCCTCAGCGAATCGCGCGCCCCCAGGCCCACCGGCGCCACGCGCTCGTCGGCCATCAGGCGGTGGCCGAGACCGGCCACGCTCCGCGCCGACACCAGGATCTCGAAGCCGTCCTCGCCGGTATAGCCGCTGCGGGAGACGATGACGGTGTCGCCTTCGAAGGGGATCGTCGCGAAGCTCATGAAACTAAGCTCCCCGGCCTGAGGAAGGATCGCCCCGATCACCTCGGCGGCCTGTGGTCCCTGGATGGCGATCAGGGCGCGGTCGTCGGCTCGGGTCAGGCGGCCGCGCGCGCCAGCCGCAGCCGACAGGATGGCGAAATCGCCTTCCTTGGTCCCGGCGTTGACGACGATGAAGAGCTCGCCCTGACGTTCGGGCTCAGCCGGCCGTCCGACCATGAGATCATCGACGATGCCGCCGTTGTCATTGAGCAGCAGGGTATAGCGCAGCCGTCCTGGCTTCAGCCCGCCGATGTCGCCGCAGACCCGGCCCTCGATGATGGCCGCGACAGCCCGATGGTCGGCTTCGACATCGCCACTCTTGTCGGTCAGGGTGAGGAAAGCCGGCCCCATGTGCGACACATCGAAAAGGCCGGCGTGCTCGCGGGTCCACAGGTGCTCCTTGAGCACCCCCTTGGCAAACTGCACCGGCATGGCGTAGCCAGCGAAGGCGACCATCCGCGCGCCAAGCGCCCGGTGACCCACGGTGAGCAGAGTGGTCTTGAGCTGTTCGTCGGACACGACCCGTTCGGACTCCGCTGGCGCACGCGCGACGGACATCCCGCCGTTTACCGCGCGCCCCCGCTGTCCCTTGGGCCTGAGAGATTCCGGGCCCTGTGTGAGGACCCTTGCTCCTTCGGCGATCGGCCGACGGTCAAAGCCGCGCGGCCGGTCTTTCCAGCGTTCATCAGGCTCGCGCGGTCCTTTTTGCCTGAGCGTTTCCGGGGCGGTTGCGCCTTCGGCGCCGAGCGGATCAGCGCCCGGCCTCTCCCGCGAGAGCCGAGCGGACGTTTGGGCGCGGGGCCGGTTGGAGTCAAGGCGAGACCCCACCACACCACGCTTTGGCGTCGGGTGGCGATCAATCCGATGAGGACGCGAAGCCGTATGCACGGCGCGGCGCAATGGAGGACCATCAAATGAGCTTCGAATTGACCGTTCTGGCTTGGGCCTTGGTTCTGGGGCTGGTGCAGATCGCCCTGTCCGCCGCTGTCGTCAACGGACGGTCGGGCTGGAAATACAATCTTGGGCCCAGGGACGGTCCGCCGCCAGCCGTGTCCACGCTCGGCGCCCGCCTGCATCGGGCCCAGACAAACCTGTTTGAAACCCTGCCCCTGTTCGTCGCCGCGATCCTCATCGCCCACGTCTCGGGGCGAGAGGGCGGATCGACCCGGTTGGGCGCCGAACTCTTTCTCGGCGGGCGACTGGTCTACTTGCCGCTGTATGCCTTCGGCGTCCCCGTGCTGCGAACCATCGCCTGGACCGTCGCGGTTGTCGGTCTGGTTCTCGTTTTCGGCGCCATTCTGCGCCCGGTTTGAAATTCACGGCGCAAGCAGCGCTTGCGGTCTCACCCCCGAACGCGGCTGAGGAGATGCTCTTGCGTCCAGCGGCGACACGCTTTGGCCCAGTTGGCCATCGGGCTGTCACCGATCCGCGCGCCTTCGGCTTCTACGATGGTCTGCCGCAGGATCATCTGGGCGACCACCTCCGTTTCATTTGGAACCGGTCCGTAGGCCTCGAGGAACAGCCGCAATCTCCGAATCTGTTCTGCGGGATCGAAGTTTGAGGCGCCGATATTGAGCCAAAGCCAAGCAGCGTAGCCCAGATCATAGGAGCGCGTCCCTGGGCTGGCCGCGTCGAAATCGATGAGGGCGACGGGCAATCCCTCCTTGAAGATCGCGTTACAGGGCGACAAGTCATTGTGGCACGCGACTTCGAATCCGACATTTCTGGCCTCTGAGGAAGCGAACATCGGCGCGGTGGCGTCGTGATAGCGGCGGATCAGCGAGGCCGCCGCCCGCAATACGCCATCCCCGTGCTGCGTCAGTTCCTCGGGCGCCGTCCCTGGAAGGAAGGCGAAAACTTCGCGACCCTTTTCGTCTACGCCGATGTGCCGCGGCGCGTCGTCGAAGCCGACGGCTTCCAGGTGGCGCAACAAACCACGGACGAATTCGGAATTTGGATTTGGCGGTCGCCTCACGGTGTCTCCGACACGGACGACACCCACCGTCATGCGACCGCCGCTGAGCGCCTCTTCGCCGGACATCGCCTGAACAGCTCCCGTTTACATCCGCTGCGGCGCGTCGATCCCAAGCAGAGTCAGCGCCAGTTCGAGCTGCTTCAGCGTCAACCCCGCCAGCGCCAGGCGGGAGGCGCGCACCGGCGCCTCGGCGGTGAGAATCGGGCAGCCGGTGTAGAATTTGGCGAAACTCTGGGCCAGGCGCCAGGCGTGGTCGGCGATCAGGTTGGGCGCGCGCTTGTCATAGGCTTCGGCGAGGGCATGGCCGAAGGCGTCCAGCACCAGCACCAGTTCGCGCTCGGCCGGCTCGGCGACGACGATGTCGCCAGGGCCCAGATCCTCGATGGCGGCTTTGCGAAGCAGGGATTTCACCCGCACCGCCTGGTAAAGCAGATAGGGCCCCGTCTTGCCTTCGAAGCTCGAAAAGCGGTCGAGGTCGAAGACGTAGGACGTGCCGCGGAAGTTCGAAAGGTCGGCGAACTTGAGCGCGCCGACGCCGACCTTCAGCGCCGTCTGAGCGAATTCGTCGGCGTCGAGTTCGCCGCCGAGACCGGCCTGGTCCAGGCGCCCGCGCGCCTTGTCGGTGACCAGTTCGATCAGGTCGTTCAGCTTGAGCACGCCCCCCGCTCGGGTCTTGAACGGCTTGCCGTCGGTCCCGTTCATGGTGCCAAAGCCGATGTGCTCGAGGGCGCCTTCGCGGGCGTATCCGGCCAGGACGGCGGCGCGGAACACGGTTTCGAAGTGATCGGCCTGGCGCTGGTCGACGACGTAGAGGACCAGGTCCGGATCGAAGAAGTTGCGGCGGTCGACAATGGTGGCCAGATCCGTGGTCCCGTACATCGCCGTTCCTTCGGAGGAGACCACCAGCAGCGGCGGCACCGTGCGGGTATCGTCGTTCCTGCCCACGCGGACGATCTGGGCGCCCTGGTCGGGAAACAGGAGGCCGTTGGCGGCCAGCTCGGCGACCATCGGCGCGATCAATGGATCGACATCGCTCTCGCCGCGCCAGAGGTCGAAGTCGATGCCAAGCGCATGGAAGTCGCGCTCCAGGGCGACACGGGTGATCCTGGCGAAGTGACGCCAGATCAGCAGATGGCCAAAGCGGCGCGCCTGCAGTTCGGCGGTGGCTCGCCGTGCGCGATCGCGATAGGCGTCGTCGGTTTTCGCGCGCGCCGCCGCCGCCGGGTAGAGGCGGTCGAGATCGTCAAGTCCGATTCGCGCCGCAAGATCGGCATCGACGGCGTCTTCGTCGGCTTGGGAAAAGCCGGGCGGCTCGGTCGTCAGGCGCTCGAGCATGTCAGCGACATGGGCATCCTGGTCGGCGCAGGCGACGATCAGCAGACCCATCTGGAAGCCCCAGTCGCCGAAATGAGCGTCGCCCAGCACCTCGTCGCCGACAAAACGAAACATCCGCTTGATCGCCTCGCCGATGATCGAGGCGCGCAGGTGGCCAACGTGCATCTCCTTGGCGACGTTGGGCCCGGCATAGTCGACGATCACCTTGCGCGGCCGAGGCGATCGCGGGGCGCCGGCGCGATCATCCGTAGCCAGCACGCCGGCCCGCACCGACATGGCGGCGTCCGAAAGACGAAGGTTGATGAACCCAGGTCCGGCGATCTCCACCGACGACAAGGATGGATCGCTTCTTAGGGTATTGGCCACGGCGGCGGCGATTTCGCGGGGATTTCGACCGTGAGCCTTGGCGGCGGCGAGGGCGCCGTTGCATTGGAAATCAGCCAGGTCGGGGCGATCGCTTGGCGTCACGCGGCCGAACGCCTCAGGCAAGCCGAGCGCGGCGAAGGCGGCGCCGGCCGCTTCGCCCAGCGCCGATCTCAGATCGTTCATGGCGTGGCGGGGGAAGGAGCCTGTGCGGCGGCGGTCTGGCCGGCGTCGACGTGGAAGCGTTTGCCGTCGCGGTTGAACGCCGCCATCTGCGGAGTCACCTCGAAGCCGATGAGAACCTCGAAATTGCCGCCGCTGACATTGCGGTCGTGGCGGGGAATGACGACGCCGCCGACATCCTGGCTGACCATGACCCGGTCGCGTCCGGCGGGAAAACTCACCGGCAATTCATAGGTTTCCTTGTCCAGAACCGCGTGGTTGCGGTCGGTAACGGCCACCCAGTAGCGATAGGTCTTGTGGCTTTCGGAGGCCTGCGGTCCTTTGCCGAGATCAAAGAGAACCTGCAGGGCGACCCGGATCGGTTCAGCGCCCTTGTAAGCGCAGGCCGACGAAATACCCTCGATCTCACCGCTGTAGGCGACCGCCGCGGAAGCTTCGTTGTCGCCTTTGAATTCCACATAGCGAGCCGCATCGTAAAGGGCCTTCACAAACGGGCAGGGCCCGGCGTTGGCCAGTTGCGGCAGCGGCGCGCCCTTGGTCCCAAACTCCTGGTCGCGTTTCTTCTTCTTGGCGTCGTCCTGCTGCTGCTGGTGATCGGCCCCGCCCCCGCCCCCGCCATACTGCGCGAAGCTCGGCATGGCCGTCATCGTCGCGGCCAGGGCGAGGGTGAGAAACACAAAGCTGCGAAGACGAATCATCAGGTTCCTAAAATCTCGAAAGTCGACCGCGTGGCCCAAAGCCGCATGTGCGGTGGTGATAAAGGCATTAGGGCGGCGCCGCAACGAAACGGCGCTTTGGGCGATGAAACTGGCGGGCGCGGTGCAAAGCCCCTAATTGGGGGCATGGCCCGACCGTTGAAGATCATGCTCGCCGCGCCCCGCGGTTTCTGCGCGGGCGTCGATCGGGCCATACAGATCGTTGAAAAGGCGATCGAGCGATACGGCGCGCCGGTCTATGTGCGCCACGAAATCGTTCACAATCGCCACGTCGTCGAAAGGCTGAAGGCCATCGGCGCGATCTTTGTCGAGGATCTCGATGAATGCCCCGATGACCGTCCGGTGGTGTTTTCCGCTCACGGCGTGCCAAAGACCGTGCCGGCCGAGGCGGAACGGCGCGAGATGCTCTATCTGGACGCTACCTGCCCGCTGGTATCGAAGGTGCACGTCGAGGCGGCGCGCCATTTTGAGGCCGGCCGCGAGATCGTGCTCATCGGCCATGCCCATCACCCCGAGGTTGTCGGCACCATGGGCCAACTGCCCGAAGGCGCCGTGACGGTCATCGAGAGCCTGGAGGATGCCGAGGCCTATACGCCGGGCGATCCGGGCAATGTCGCCTTTGTCACCCAGACGACACTGTCGCTAGAGGATACTTCCGACATGGTGGCCATCCTTCGCCGGCGGTTCCCGGACATCGCCGCGCCTCACAAGGAGGATATCTGCTATGCGACGACCAATCGGCAGGAGGCGGTGAAACGGCTCGCCGCCGCGTGCGATCTGTTGCTGGTCGTCGGCGCGGGCAATTCATCCAATTCGCTGCGGCTCGTCGAGGTGGGCAAGAAGGCGGGGGCCCGCGACGCGCGTCTGATCGACGATGCCGACGGCATCGACTGGGCGTGGTTCGAGGATGTCGGGGTTCTGGGGCTCACCGCCGGCGCTTCGGCGCCCGAACTGCTCGTCCAGGGCGTGATCGAGGTTCTCAAGAGCCGTTTCGAGGTGACCTTCGAGGAGGTGGCGGCGCGACGCGAGACGGTGACGTTCAAGCTGCCGAAAGTCTTGGCCGACTAGGTGAAAAGCTAGAGGCGGGCATTGTCCATGGCCTTCCTGGCCACCGTTCTGACCATGTTTCCGGAGGCTTTTCCGGGTCCCCTTGGCGTTTCGCTGATTGGTGCGGCCTGGCGCGAGCGGGGCGCCTGGTCGCTGGAAACGGTGGACATCCGGGGTTTTTCCAAAGATAAGCGCGGCTTCCTGGACGATACCCCCGCGGGGGGCGGTCCTGGACAGGTAATGCGGCCCGATGTGATCGCCGCCGCGCTCGACAGCGTCGACCGCGCGCAGCGGCCGCTGTTGTACATGAGCGCGCGGGGCCAGCCTTTGACGCAGCCGATGGCGGCGAGGTGGTCGGGCGGCCCCGGATTGATCGTGCTTTGCGGTCGGTTCGAAGGAGTGGACCAAAGGGTGATCGACGGACGTGGGTTCGAGGAGGTTTGCGTCGGCGATGCGGTCATCGCCGGCGGCGAGGCGGCCGCCCTGGTGCTGATCGAGGCTTGTGTGCGGTTGCTCCCCGGGGTGCTTGGAACGCCGGCGAGTTTGACGGAGGAGAGTTTCGAAGGCGGCCTGCTGGAGCACGCGCAGTTCACCAGGCCGCGGAACTTCGAGGGCCGGGAAATCCCCGAGACTTTGCTTTCTGGCCACCATGGCGAGGTGGCTCGCTGGCGACAGGAACAGAGACGACAATCGACGCGAGAGCGGCGACCCGATCTTTGGGCGGCGCATCTGGCCAAACAACAGCCAAGAGGCGACTAAGCCTTAACCAACGAGGATGTGACGAAATGAACGTGATCCAGGACCTCGAGAAGCAAGAGGCGGCGCGGCTGACTTCGGCCCGGAAAATCCCCGCGTTTCAGCCGGGCGACACCGTCCGGGTCAATGTGCGGATCAAGGAGGGCGAGCGCGAGCGGGTTCAGGCCTATGAGGGGGTGTGCATCGCGCGCTCCGGCGGCGGATTGCAGGAAAGCTTCACGGTCCGGAAGATCAGCTTTGGCGAGGGTGTCGAGCGGGTCTTCCCGGTGCTTTCGCCGATGATCGAGTCGATCGAGGTCAAACGACGCGGACTCGTGCGCCGGGCCAAGCTCTATTACCTGCGCGATCGGCGCGGTAAGTCAGCCCGCATCGCCGAACGGGCGCTCGGCAGCGGCGCGCGCGAAGACGTGGCGGACACCGAGGAATAGAGGTCTTCTACGAGGGGCTCGAAGCGAACGCCCAGACCAGGCGGGCGGTTGCCCGCGTGCGCCTACGGGCTGGTGGGGTTGTTGTTATGGTCGCCGTGGGTGAAGGCCAGGGCGGTTATCGCCAGGGCGAGCCCGCCCAGTCCAACCAGCGCCAGCGTCGTGTCGTTCGGGCCGCCGGCCATCTCATGGCTCATGCAGCCGCGCATGAACTGACCGCGCGTCTGATCGCCTGTCGAATGGTTGGCGACCATGCTGTCCCAGCGCTGGTCACAGTAGGCGTGCGAACCCGGAGGCGCATTGACGCTATCCTGCGCCACCGCCGCCTGGGCGGTGAACATCAACAGACCCGCCATTCCGGCCGCCACGAACTGTTTCATCGGAACGTTCCCCTGCGATGAGCGCCACTGACGCACATAACACCCATACGCGGGTTAAGTTTCTCCTGCAAGGATTCGGGAGCGCTAATTGACCCGCCCGTCGGTGGCGGCCGGCCGGCCGATGCTCAATCTCGGAGCCCGCGCCGCCACCGTGGCCGGATCCTACCTCGCCACGGCGATCGTCGTGCTCGCGGCGGTGGTGATCATGCGACGGCTGGTTTCGCCGCAGTTGCTGCGCGACGCCCTGAGTTTCTTCTTCATCTCGACGCTGGCCGCCGGCCTGGAGCCCGCCACGGTCAAGGCGGCTGTTCTTGGCGGCGAGCCGGGCGCCGACGCCCAGGCGACGTCGACGGGCGCCTATGTTTGCGCCGGCGCGGTCAAGGCGGTCGCCGCTTCGCCTTTTCTGGCCGCGCTTTGGGCGTTTTCCGATCCTCAGCTCGATCGCGCGAGTTTGGCTTGGACGCCGCTGGTCGCCATCGCCGGTTTTGTCGCCACGGATATGCGGGTGCTGCTCGATGTGCGGGGACGCCACGCCCTGGCGATCTGGCTCAAGCAGGGCAGCCTGATGGGCGGTCTGGTCATCGTCTGCCTCATGCTGCTGGCCGGGACTTCGCTGTTCTGGGCCGTGGGCGTGTCGACAGCCGCCCGCCTGGCCTGGGTCGGGATTCCGCTGATCTTGAGCGGGCGATTCGCCCTGACCACGACCTGGAACGACGTCCGCGCGCTGTTGGCCGACCGGCGCTGGGTTGAACTCGCCGGGGCATCGGTGATCGCCGCGGCGAGCGGCTCGATGGACCGCGTGCTGGCGTTGCGCTACCTCGCCCCGGCAACCTACGGCGCCTATTTTCTCCTCTACGAAGTGTTCAGCAAGTTCTGGCTGCTGCCCTATCTGCTCGGGCCGATCGTGTTTGTTCGGCGCGCGGCGCGGCAGGAGAGCGCCGCGTTCATCCGCGGCGCGTGGCTGGCGACGGGCGTTGCGGGGGCGCTGTTCCTGATCGCGGTGTCGGCCGTTCTGACATGGGCCCCTTCATGGCTGGCCAGATTTGTCGGCGCGTCGTTTGGACCGGCGGTCGCGGCATTCGCGCTGGCCATCGTGCTGGCGGCGTTCACACAGCTGCGCATCGCCGATCTGCAGGGTTCGGGCGCCACCCGGCGGGCGACGGTGCTGATTGGGCTTGGCGCCGTGATTTCCGCGGCGGTGTTTTTCATGCTCATCCGGGCCTGGGGTGTGACCGGACTGCTGATCGCCTGGCTGATCAAATCGGTGATCGAATTGGCCATGACCTTGGTGGGAGGGCGCGCTGGACTGGCTCGATAATCGTTGTAGTTGCGGCGCTCCGTCGGAAGCGGCGCCGATGTTCCCCATCCGGGACCTCAATTTCCGCGCCACGTCGGCAGCCAGCGTTCTCATGCATTGCGTCGCCTGCGGCTCGTTGTTTCCGCGTCGGTTTCCGAGCGCGGCTACCCTGGGCGAAGCCTACGGCGGCTATTACACGACGTCGCCTCGCCCGGGACCCTTCAGGCGATGGCTGCGGCGCGTTGGCGAGCTGTCGCGCGGCGCCTACATACTTCGCGGCCTTCCCAAGGAGGCGCGAACCCTCCTGGATTATGGCTGCGGCTCTGGAGAGTATCTTTCCGGGGTCACCGCCGAGCGCCGCGCGCTGGAAGCCTTCGGGACCGATCTCGCGCCGCCGGCCCACCTCGGGCGCGGGTTTCGCTGGCTCGACCTGGACCAGATAGAGTCCGTCGCCCCCTTCGACTGGATCACCCTCAGCCACGTGCTCGAGCACGTGGCCTCGCCGGCCGAAGTGATGGCGCGGCTGGCAAGTCTGTTGTCTCCCGAGGGGGCGCTGTGGGTGGCGACTCCCAATGCATCGGGTTTTCTGTTCGCGGCCGCCGGCGCATGGGCCAGGGACGTCGATTTTCCTCGGCATCGACAGATCTTCAGCCGCGGCGAACTCGTCCGATTGATGAGTGAGGCTGGGCTGGAGGCGGACTTCCAGCCGGCGCCTCGGCTCAATGCGGTGTTGAACAGCCTTTCCAGCCTGCGAAATATCCTCACCGACCATACGGCGAGCCTGCGGAGGCGACTTGGCGCAAGCCTCGCCGTGTGCATCGGCTTGGCCAGACACCTGCTCGAAACGGGCGATCAGGGGGGCCGCGCATCGCCCGAACTGATCGCCCTGTGCCGGCGCCGACCCGCCGTGTTATTCAGCGCCGGCGCTTCGTGCGACGAGGCGACCGGGACTTTGGAGAAAGCAAGATGAAATCGATGTTGACGGCGCTGGCGGCGGTCCTGGCCCTAACGGCGAGCGCCGGCGCGGCCGACGCCCGGGGATGCATCAAGGGCGCGGTGGTTGGCGGCGTCGCCGGCCATTTCGCCCATCACCACGCGCTCCTGGGCGCCGCGGCGGGCTGCGCCATCGGCCACCACTACGCCACCAAGCACTATCGCGAGCGGATGGCGCTTCGCCGCCATCACTAAGCGGCGGTAGGAGGCGGATCATCACGACAATTGCGGCGGGCGGGGCGCGCAACGTCGTCGTCATCCTGCTCGACAGCCTCAATCGGCACATGCTGGGCTGCTATGGCGGGGCCGAATTTCGCACGCCCAATATCGATCGCCTTGCGCAAAGGTCGATGCGCTTTACGCGACATTACGCCGGCTCGCTGCCCTGCATGCCCGCCCGGCACGATATTCTCTGCGGAGCGCTGGATTTCCTGTGGCGCCCGTGGGGATCGGTTGAGATCTGGGAAGACGCGATCACCGCCCATCTTCGTCGCGCGGGCGTCACCTCGCAGTTGATCAGCGACCATCCCCACCTGTTCGAAACCGGTGGGGAAAATTACCACGTCGATTTCACGGCCTGGGACTATCAGCGGGGCCATGAGAGCGACCCGTGGAAAACGCGGCCCGACCCCTCATGGGCCGGGGCTCCCAGCTTTGGCCGCGGCCACCTCGCCTACGATGACTCACGGGGCTATTTTCGTGGCGAGGCCGACTTTCCGGGCCCCAGGACCCTGGCGGCCGCGGCGCGCTGGCTGGAAGACAACGCCGGCGTCCACGAGCGTTTCTTCCTGATGGTCGATGAGTTTGATCCGCACGAGCCCTTCGACACCCCAGAGCCCTACGCCAGCCTCTACGATCCCGACTGGAGCGGCCCGCATCTGATCTGGCCCCCTTACGTGGTCGGCGGACAGGCCAAGGGAGTGCTTTCCGCGCGCGAAGCCCGGCAGATCCGCGCCAGCTACGGGGGAAAACTGACCATGATCGACGCGTGGCTGGGCAGGGTGCTCGACGTGATCGACGCCAAGGGCCTGTGGGACGAGACCATGGTCGTGCTGTGCACCGATCACGGCCACTATCTGGGCGAAAGAGACATCTGGGGCAAACCGGGCGCGCCGCTCTATCAGCCCATTGTCCACATCCCGCTGATGGTCGCCGCGCCGGGCGTGCAGGCAGCCGAATGCGACGCCCTGACCACCAGCGTCGATCTGTTCGCCACCTTGGCCGAGGTGTTCACCATCGGTCCCGTACGCCAGCGTACGCATGGGTGGTCGCTGACGCCTCTGCTCCGCGGAGAAGCCAAGGCCATTCGCGACTTCGTGCTGGCCGGCGTGTGGGGCCGCGAGGTGCATCTGATCGAGGCGGACGCCAAGTATGTGCGCGCCCCCGCCGGCGCCAACGCGCCGCTGGCGATGTATTCGAACCGCTGGTCGACCATGCCGACGCATGTGCTCGACCGCGCGGCTGAGCTTCCGCTGCCCGACCACCGGGCGGTGCTCGACAGGATGCCGGGCAGCCCGGTTCCGGTCCTGCGCCAGATCTGGGAGGCGCGAGACGCCGTGCCCTACTGGGCCGCGCGGCGATTCGCCGGCAGCCAACTCTTCGACCTGGCCGCCGATCCTGGTGAGCAGGACAATCGCGCCGGCGGCGCTGACGAGGCCGCCGCCGCCGCGCGCCTGCGCGACGCGCTGATCTCCATCGACGCGCCCCCGGTGCAGTTCCAAAGGCTCGGGCTTTAGCTCAGGCTCGCAGCGTCGATCCGCCACGGATCATACGGCGACGTCGAGCCGCTCAAGGCCGCGGAAAAACGGCAGGGTGCGCCACTGGGGCGGCGCTTGCGGGTCGGCGAGACGCAGCTTCGGGAAACGCTCGAACAGTCGCGCAAGGGCTACCTGAGCCTCGAGCCTGGCCAACGGCGCGCCGATGCAGATGTGAGCGCCGCCGCCAAAGGCGACATGGGGGCTTTTCTTGCGGGTGATGTCGAAACGGTCCGGCTGGTCGAAAACCTCGGGATCGCGGTTCGCGCCGCGCAGGGAAAGCAGCATCGACTGGCTGGCCTTGATGGGGCAGCCGCCGACCGCCAAATCGCGCGAAGCGATGCGGCCGGTGACATCGACCGGCGGCTCATAGCGCAGAGCCTCTTCCACGGCCGCCGAGATCAGGCCAGGATCGGCTCTGAGTTTGGCCAATTCATCGGGGTGGGTGAGGAAAAGGCGCACCGCATTGCCGATCAGATCGGTGGTGGTCAGGTTTCCGGCCACCAGCAGGGCGCTCAGATTGGTCGCCAGATCCTGGTCGGAGAGTTCTGCCGCCGCCGTTTGCAGACCGACCATGTCGCTGACCAGATCGTCCATCGGGGCGGCGCGGCGCTCGGCCAGCATTTCGAACATGAAGGCGCCAAGCGCGGCGGCGGCGCGCATCATGTGCTCGGTCTGCTGTGGCGTGCGCAAGGGGTTGAGACTTTGGATCACCCCTTCGGACCAGTCCCGGAACTCGGCCAGCCGCGCATGATCGACGCCCAGGATCACCGCAATCACGTCGATGGGGATGGGCAGGGCGAAATCGGCCATGAGATCGAACGTCCGCCGATCGCCCAAGGCGCCGAGCGTCTGCTCGACTATCGTTTCAACGCGGGGACGAAATCGGGCCACCCGCCGGTACAGCGCCTGGGCCAGAGGGCCGCGAATGCGCGCGTGATCGGGATCGTCCATGGTCAGGATCGAACCCTGACGGCCCTGGTTCTCCTCGAGCCCCCGGCGGGTGAGCACCGCCGCCGGTTCGGCCCTGACCGGGTCTCTCCAAAGGCTGAGGTCCGTCAGCATGCCGCGCACGTCCTCATGGCGCGTGAGAAAGAACGCGCCGGCGGTCTCGTCGCGCATCACCGGGTTGTCGGCGCGCAGCGGCCCTAAGAGGGCGTGGGGATTTTCCCGGAACCGCGGGTTCAAGGGCGTCAGTTCGAGGATGCGAGGCGGCGCTTCTGCGGCCATAGGGGTTCCTTGGCTCTTGTCAAATTCGGGCCGGAATGATCACCGGCAAGGTCTCGTAGCCTTTGACGAAGGTCGAATAGACGCGCCGCGGCTCGCGCTGGACCTCGATCAGCGGGAAGCGCTTGAGGATTTCTTCCCAGATGATCTGCAGCTGCAGCTCGGCCAGCCGATTGCCAACGCAGCGGTGGATGCCGAACCCGAACGACATGTGCATGCGCGGTCGCGCCCGATCGATGATGAACGCATCTGCGTTCTCGATCACCTCCTCGTCGCGGTTGCCCGACACGTACCACATCACCACTTTGTCGCCCTTGCGGATGGTCTTGCCCCCCAACTCGAAGTCGGCGACCGCCGTGCGCCGCATATGGGCCAGCGGTGTCTGCCAGCGGATGGTTTCTGAAACCATGCCGGCGATCAGCTGCGGATTATTCCTCAGCTTGGCGTACTGGTCGGGATGCTCATTGAGCGCCAGCACACTGCCGGAGATGGTGTTGCGCGTGGTGTCGTTGCCTCCGACGATCAGCAAGATGACATTGCCACGGTATTCCCGGGGCTCCATGTTTCGCGTGGCGTCCCCGTGCGCCAGCATCGAGATCAGGTCGCCTTTGGGCGGCGCGTTCACCCGTTCGTTCCACAGGCGGGTGAAATAGGCGAAGCACTCGCCCATTTCGGCCGCCTTCTGTTCGGCCGTGTCGACGATGCCGAAGCCTGGCGGGGCGGTGGCGACATCGGACCAGCGGGTCAGTTTGCGGCGGTCCTCGAACGGAAAGTCGAACAGGGTGGCCAGGGTCATGGTGGTCAGTTCGATGGAGACCTTGTCCACCCAGTCGAATTCCTCGCCGATCGGCAGCGCGTCCAGGATTTTACCGGCGCGCTCGCGGATGATCGGGGCGAGGCGCTGCAGGTTGGTCGGTGAGACCGCCGGGCTGACGGTCTTGCGCTGAACGTCGTGCTTGGGCGGGTCCATGGCGATGAACATCGTGCCGCCCTCGGGATTGGGCTCGCCGGCGATGCTGATCCCGCCGTAGAGGGAATCGGAGGAGAACACTTGGTGATTGGTGTCGACCGCCATGATGTCGTTGTACTTGGTGATCGACCAGTAGGGGCCGTACTGGCTTTCGGCCGTGAAGTGGACCGGCGCCTCCCGCCGCAGACGTTCGAAATAGGGCCACATGGCGTTGTCGCGAAACAGCGCGGGCTGGGCGGGGTTGATCTCGGCAAGGGGTAGCGCCCAGGCCGCCGAGCGTGGATCGGTCTTGATATCCATGGTGGGGCCATCCCCTGCCTGTGGGTGAAAGCGCCGGGCAGTATCGGCCGTCCCCGTCCGAAAGACCACTGGCGACCGGCTTGCGCGTTTACAGGCGCAAGCTGACGGCCTAGTCGAAAAGCCGCCCATCGCCTCTGGAGAACATCGATCATGAGCCAGCTCGCCGCAGTGTTCGCCGTGGGGCTCGCATCGGTTGCGGCGTCCGGCGCTGTCGCCGCCACACTGACCGGTGACGCCGCATTCGGAGACTGGCGTTCCGACGCGCCGGGCGTGGTGCGCAGGATCACGCAAGAGGACATCCCCCCTGTCAGCCGGCCCGGCGTGGCGCCGGCCGCTATCGTGGCGCGGCCCGCCGGCGCGCAACTGGCGACGCTGCCCGGCTTTTCCGTGGCGGCTTTCGTCACGCTCGAAGGTCCACGCCAGATTCGCACCGCTCCCAACGGCGACATTTTCGTCGCCGAAACCGATCAGGGGCGAATCCGCGTCCTGCGCACCGCCGACGGCGCCGACCACCCGGTCACGACCGAGACGTTCATCGACGGCCTGGATCGTCCTTTCGGCATCGCCTTCTGGCCCGTCGGCGCCAATCCGCAGTGGGTCTATATCGCCAACACCAATTCGGTTGTCCGCTATCCGTATCGTTCCGGCGATCTGAGGGCGCGCGGACCAGCTCAGATCATCGTCCCCAAGCTGACCCTGACAGGCAAGGGCCACTCGACGCGCGACGTGGCTTTTTCCCCAGACAGCCGGCGGATGTACGTCTCGGTCGGCTCAGGGTCCAACATCGCCGAAGGGATGGGCAAGAAGACCCCCGCCGAGGCGGCCGCGTGGGATGGCGCCCATGCCGTGGGCGCGGCCTGGGGCGATGAGACCGGGCGAGCCGATGTGCTGGTCATGGATCCCCTGGGCCGCGGCAGCCGCGTCTGGGCCACCGGAATCCGCAACTGTGTGAGCCTGGCCATCGAGCCCCGAACCAGCGATCTCTGGTGCGCCACGAACGAGCGCGACCTCTTGGGGGACGACCTGCCGCCTGACTACGCCACCCGGGTGCGACAGGGTGCGTTCTACGGCTGGCCGTGGTATTACATTGGGGCCCATGAGGACCCCCGCTTGAAGGGTCAACGCCCCGATCTGGCCGGCAAGGTAGCCGTCCCGGACGTATTGTTTCAGGCCCACTCCGCGCCGCTTGGCCTGACCTTCTATATCGCGCGCAACGGGCCGGCGGCCTTTCCGGCGGAGTATCGTGGCTCAGCCTTCGTCGGCCTGCACGGCTCGTGGAACCGCGCCTCGCGCACCGGCTATAAGGTCGTGCGCCTGATCCTGAAGGACGGCGTTCCGACCGGCGCCTACGAGGACTTCCTGACCGGTTTCGTCGTCGACAAGAATGGCGTCTGGGGGCGCCCGGTGGGTGTCACCGTCGCCCACGATGGCGCCCTGCTGGTGACCGATGACGCCAGCAACATCGTCTGGCGGGTCGCCTACGACGGGCGCGGCGCATCCGCGAAATAGTGCGTGTCGACGTGTCCAAGGCGCATTGCGGCCTCGTGTTTGCGCTGGTCCTGACCGGGGCGGCCCAGTCGGCGCGCGCGGCCGATCCGGCAGCCGGCGCCGGCCTGTTCGAGGATCGCTGCGTCACCTGCCACGTGGCGAGGGGCGGAGGCCAGGGCCCCAGTCTGGTCACGGTCTTCGGTCGAAAAGCGGGATCGGCGCCCGGTTTCCGCTACTCGGCGGCCCTGTCCGGATCGGGCCTGACCTGGACGGCGGGCGCGCTCGACCGATTTCTCGCCGGGCCATCGAAAATGGTTCCCGGCACCGCCATGCAGGTGGTGATCGCCAACCCCGCCCAGCGCGCCGACCTGATCGCCTTTCTGGCGTCGCAAAAGCGCTGAGGGGATTCAACCTTCGCCGTTGGGGGGCCGATGACTGGTTATTCGGGCAAGCCGCTAGGCGAGAAGCTTGGCATCAAGCCTGGATGCGCGGTCCTGACCATCGGCGCTCCCGCCAACTATCCAACCCTGGTCGGACCCCTGCCGCCGGGCGCCCGTATCGGCGACGACACCTCTGCGCCGAACATCGTCCATGTCTTCGCGGCCGATTATGCGGACCTCGCGGCGATAGCGGCCCGATTGCCAACCCTGCCGGCGCCGGGCGGCGCCCTGTGGATCTCCTGGCCCAAGAAGAGCTCGCCGATGTTTCGCGACCTCACCGAGGGTGGCGTTCGTGAATTGCTGCTGCCGACCGGATGGGTCGATGTGAAGGTATGTGCGGTCGACGAGGATTGGTCGCGGCTGAAGTTTCTTCGGCGGCGCGCGCCGACGCCCGTGACGACGGCCCCCCGAGGCGCCTAGTCGCAGGGCGAGACGTGGCCGCCGAGATCGATGGTGAAACAGGCCTGCTCGCCACTTTCCCGGTCGAACACCATCACCCGCAGTTCATCGTGCGCGCCGTGCCAGCGCTCGACAAACAGCAGCGCGGCCTCCTCGAACGACGAGGCGGCGGTGACGAACGGCGCGGGGTATTCGCCCTCCGTCGAGCAGTGGGCCACAAAGTGGCGGAGCTTGTCGGCAGACGGGCGAAGGCTGGACATGGGCGTACTCCGTCGCCTCTAAACGCCCGGCGCGGCAATTGGATTCATCGAAAATCGGCCCGCTGGGCGGGCCGGATCGGAGCGGTGTCTGTCCGCGCGCGTTGAACGGCGATGGCGGCTAAACCCAATGTCTACGCATCGCAAATCGATGGCGTCCACGAATGGATCGTCGCCGCGCCCAACCAGGCTGCGGCGCTCGCGGCCTGGGGCGTCAACCAGAACCTGTTTGCGCAGGGGCAGGCCCGGATCGAAACCGAGCCGGCCGCCGTGCGGGCGGCATTGAAAGCCGCTGGGGCGCCGCTGTGGCGCCTGACGGGTTCGAGCGGCGCCTTTACCCCCGTTGCGCCGCGGGGCGATGTCGCCGGCTGGACGGCCGCCGCCAAGGCGATTGGCGCCCGCGCCGCCAGGAGCAAACCCAAGCCCAGCCGCGCCCCTCTCGAAAAGGTGCAGCGCGCCCTGGATCGGCAGGCGGAAGACCTGGAACGCCGGCCCGAGGAGGAGCGCAAGCAGCTGGCGCAGGCCGTCGGGAAACGGCGGCGCGCTCTGGAAGTGTGAGCGGACCTTAAGGCCTCGCCCTCTTGGGCAGGGCGGCGACCTCGTCAGCCGAGAGCCTGCGCACCGACGTCACCGGGCATCGGGTCGGACCGGCCGGCGAGCGGGCAAACAGCTCCAGATCGTTGGCCTGGCCTTCGCACACGAATGACGAGATGCCGCGCGAGCGCAGGCCGATTCTCTGGGAAAAGTCGAGATCGACGCAAGGTCCAAACAGCTTGAGCTGATAAATCTGCCGACTGCTGACGCGCAGGTTGACGGTTGTGTCGTCGGCCGCCGCAAAACTTTCGACGTTCCTGGCGTAGAAACAGGCGTTGTCTCGGCGGGGCGCGGCAGCCGAGCCTTGCGCAGCCGCGGGGCTGGCTGCGCCCGATACGAGGCTGGCAACGGCCAGAAGGCTGATCACTGCAAAGGCGCGCATCGCTCGAGACTCCCATCGGGGCGCAATACTTGTCCGCGGCGATCCTATCCCTGGTCAGAGGGGGCGCGGAAGGGCCTCGTGGTCGACACACCCGGGTTACGGCGTCGTTCCCGACTTGCGAACCGGCCCGGATCGACGAGCGTTGCCAGATGAGACGGCAGCGGAGACGGCGCGTCGAGAGCGAGGGCTGCGACATGCTCGGCCAGGAGAGGGGCGAGCGCGAAGCCGCGCGATCCCAGGCCAGCCAGCACGAACATCCCCCTCGCCGCATCCGGGACTGCGCCAGCCAGAGGCAGATAATCGCGCGTGGTGGCGCGGATCGCGGCGCGGGCGCTCAGCGGGGCCCTCGCCAAACGTTCACCCAGCCCTGGCAGACCGTCACGCAGAGATTGCAGGTTGCGCGCATTGTCGCCCGCGCGCGGCCGGGCATCCTCATCGCCGCGGTCGTGGGTGGCGCCGAACATCACGCCTTGTGCAAAGGGAATCGCATAGCCGCCAAACACCGCCGCGATCGGCAGGCCTTGCGCGCCGGTCCAGCTCACCTGCCCGCGCACGGGGTCCAGTAAAAGTCCCGCCGCCAGGCGCGCGCTAGCCATGCCCGCGGCAATGCAGACGACGTCCGCCTCGAAGAGCATCGCGCCCTCCCTGTCGCGCAACCGCCAGCCCCCGGAGCCAGGGTCGATGGCCGCGACACAACGCGCCACCGTGTCGCCCAGCCACGACGACAGCATCCGCGAGGGTTCGAGGACCATCGCCTCGCTGACCAAAAGGCCGGGGCCAACGTCTTCGCCCAGTCTCGCGCGGGCCTCTTCCGCGCTCAGACGGATCATGGCGCCCGGCTCAAAGAGGTCGCAGGCGGCTATGGCGTCGAACCGTGCAGAGTCCCTTGGCCCCGATTGAAGCTGGATCGCCCCTCTGGAAACCACGGCCCGCGGGACCTCCCGGTAGAGCCGGGCGGCGCGTCTCATCGCCTGGGCGAACAACTCCGCCGGCGGACCAAGGCCGGCATCCAGGCGGGGCATCGCCAGGGCGGCGGGAAACCCCGATGCGCCGGCGCCGGGCCCCGCGTGATCGAATACCCGCGCGGGCGCCCCGAGGCTGGCCAAGGCGCGAGCAAGGCCCGCGCCGGCGATTCCCGCGCCGATGACGGCGATCCTTGGCGGCGCCGTGCGGGACCTTGCGACCGCCGAAGGCAGCCGCGCTTCGAGACGATGACGTTTGCGACCAAATCCCGGCTGCCGCTCGACGACAAAGCCCGCGTCCGTGAGGCCGTTTTTGACCTGGCTGGCGACGCTATAGCTGGCCACGCGCGCGCCGGGGCCTGAGCGTCGCGCCACCAACGCCATCAGCTCGGCGCGCCACATCTGTGGGTTCACCGCCGGTGCGAAACCGTCCAGGAACCACGCGTCCGCGGCCCCGCTCCAGACGCTTAAGGCGGCGCTCGCATCCATGATGGCGACATCGACGGTGGCGCGAAATTCTGGCAGGTCGATGCGGTGGAACCCGCGCGCCTCGCCGGGCCATCGCGAGGTCAGCAGCGCCGCGACCTCGGCGATCTCGGGCCATGCGGCCAGCCCCCTGGCGGCGTCGCGCGCGGCCATCGGATGGGCCTCGACGCTGAAAACCGCCAGATGCTGGTCCGGGCCGGCGGTCCGCCGCCACAACTCGAGCAGCGCCGCGACGTTGCGGGCCGCACCAAAGCCCAGTTCGGCCACGCAGAAGCGTTGGCGGCCCTCCCAGACCTGAGGCAGGCCACATCCCGCCAGAAATACCGCCCGCGATTCGGCCAGCCCATCATCGGCCGAGAAATAGACGTCTCCGTAGAGCCTGGATCGCGGCGCAGGACCAGTATCCCAGGCGACGGGCGAAGGGCGCGGCGGTTGCATGCCTGGTCACCGGAGACGAAAAAGGGCCGCCCGACAGGGGCGACCCTCTCTTCGTTAGCCGAAAAAGCTTTCGCTTGGCGGCTTACTTCTTGGCGGGCGCCGTCGGAGTGGCGGGCGCCAT
>Ga0208849_1000039_pt1 | contig 125599 bp, 133 predicted proteins | sample NGESurdeep072012_10_FD_184470 | JGI IMG/M metagenome (GOLD analysis project Ga0208849, IMG submission 184470) | Arctic peat soil microbial communities from Barrow, Alaska - NGEE Surface sample 53-3 deep-072012 (SPAdes) | ecosystem: Environmental > Terrestrial > Soil > Wetlands > Peat ... | reverse complement strand
CCTGATCGTCTATCAAGGGGACACCGAATTCGCCAGCGTCGAGCAGCAGCGAAACTTATTCGAGAGCGCGCCCACCGACTGGGATCGCCGCGCCATCACCCGCGTCATGATCGAAGAAATGCGCCACGGCTGGCAAATGTGCGCCCTTCTCGTTGACAACTTTGGCTACTCCGGAAAAGTTGAAGCCCAAAAAATGCTCGAGCGCCGAGCCTTCGATAACAAGCGGCTGCTGGGAGCCTTCAATGTTGACGTTGACAATTGGATGGACTTCTTCACCTATACGGATTTCGTTGATCGCGATGGAAAGTTCCAACTGCAAATGTTGAAGTATTCCGCCTTCGCCCCGCTCGGCAGGTCTATGTCCTACATGCTTCGCGAAGAGGCTTTTCACATGGGGACTGGGAATGACGGACTACGACGCATCGTTCAGGCTGGAGTGATTCCAGCATGGTTAATCCAGAAATATTTGAACAAGTGGATTTCCAGTTCCTACGATCTTTTCGGCACCGACAATTCTTCGTCAGCGCATTGGGCGTACGTTTGGGGAATCAAGGGCCGCTACGATGAACCCAAGAACGACCAGACCGCGAAGCTCGACGAACTCAACGACTACAACCGTCATCTATATCGAGACGAAGTCGCCGGATTGATCGAGCGCCTGAACAGCGTGCGGTCGCCAGGCCAGCCAAAACTCTACGCGCCAGATCTGAAATTCAATCGCAACATCGGCCGTTGGGCAGCGCAGAAGTTTCATGCCCAAACTGGCGAGCCCCTTGATGACGCATCCTATGACGGTCATTTGATGGAATATTTGCCGAGCCCGCAGGACAAAGTTACTCTGCTCGATATCATCCACAACGAAAAAAAATGGATTGCCGAAAAAGAAGGCGCACGTGATCCGTTGGCATCCATCGGCGAAGTAAGAAAATCGGCAATTAATCTGTAGCTTGTGTGGCGCGGGCGTCCTCGCCCGCGAACTTGGCTAAAAGACGACTTTGGACTTCGAAATCACGCCCGAAAAAGTAAAGGCCCTCTTAGACGAGCAGGCTCCATTCACCCTACTCGACGTCCGCGAACCCTGGGAGTTTGAACTCTCCCAAATCGCAAACTCAAAGCTCATACCCATGGGAGACGTGCCCACCCGCGCTCATGAGGAACTCGATCCAGACGAGCACATCATCGTCGTCTGCCATCACGGAGTGCGCTCCATGAGCGTCACGAATTGGCTGCGCCAACAAGGATTCGACAAGGCGCAGTCGCTGCGCGGCGGAATTGACGCCTGGTCGAAACATATAGACTCGAAACTTCCCACTTACTAGATTCCCTTTAACGCCCTACGGAATCGGTGCGATCATGAACGCCATTCCAGAACGCCCTAGAGAACGCTTTCGATATCGTCTCCACCGCTCCCACTCGGTTGTGGCGCGAGTTATACTGAATCTTCATGGAAGCCTCTCCACAGAAAACCTTCTACCTTGAAACTTTCGGCTGCCAGATGAATGCGCACGACTCGGAAAAAGTCGTCGGCACTCTGCTTTCTCAGGGATATTGTCAAGTTCCGACCGTCGAAGAGGCTGGGCTCGTTCTCTACAACACTTGCTCTATCCGCGACAAGGCTGAACAGAAAGTCTTTAATCGCCTGAACGACTACAAAAAATTCCAAAAGCAAGGCAAAAAGTTTGGCGTGTTGGGATGCGTGGCCCAACAGGAAGGCGCGAAGATTTTCGAACGTGCACCGTACGTTTCATTGGTATGCGGCTCCGCGTCGTATAGAAATTTGCCGCAGATGCTTGTGCAACTTGAGGCAGGGAAGCCGCGGGTCACTGGACTCGATGACCGCGAAACCGACGAGTGTTTCGAAACCGAATTTACCGCGCGTACGAATCCCCATCGGGGATACATCACAATTATCGAGGGCTGCGACAAGTTCTGCGCTTACTGCGTCGTTCCATTTACTCGTGGCAAAGAGCGCAGCCGGGCATCCGACTCAGTGCTTGCCGAGGCCCGAAAGATGGCCGACGTCGGATACACCGAAATTCAGCTGCTTGGGCAGAACGTGAATTCTTATAAAGACCCTGCGGCCAGGAAGACGTTCGCAGAATTGCTGGCCGCGACAGGCGAAATTCCTGGAATCAGGCGGGTGCGCTTTACAACGTCTCACCCCAGGGATTTCGGCCGGGATATTATCGAGGCGATTGATGCGGTTCCGGCTTTGTGTAACCACGTGCATCTCCCGATTCAAAGCGGGTCCACCCGCATTTTGGACGCGATGCAACGCCTCTATACCCGTGATCAATATATGGAACGGGTCGCATGGATGAGAGCAGCGCAACGGGACATAAGCTTAACCAGCGACATTATTGTGGGGTTCCCGGGCGAGACCGAAGAAGATTTCGAGCAAACCCTTTCTTTACTGGAAGACGTCCAATATGACAGTATTTTCGGATTCAAATATTCACCGCGGCCCAATACTCCGTCTCTAAAACTACAAGATGCCGTTCCTGATGAAGAAAAGGCCCGACGCCTAGCTGTGTTGCTGGACAAACAGCGGGAAATTCAGAGGCGTAATTATCAGAAGCATCTGGGCGAAACTATTGAAGTGTTAGTCGAAGGGAAGAACGAGGCTCGCAAGCAGTGGGTAGGCCGTACGTCGCAGAATAAGACTTTGAATTTCAGCGCTCCTGACAGCAACAATCCGGCTTTAGGAAGTTACGTTTCAGTGCTTGCGACGGCAACTTTTCCCAACAGCTTACTGGGCGAAATGGTGATATAGCTTAAGACTTCATTGGGGGGCGGGATGGAAGTAGAAATGAAAATTCGGGGCCTGATGATGGATCCGGTCACTAATATGCCCATTGTCATTCTCAAGGACGCCGGTAGCGACGCCGTGCTTCCCATATGGGTCGGCATCTACGAGGCGAATGCCATCGCGCTGGAGATTGAGAAGGTGGCGACGCCGCGTCCCATGACCCACGACCTGATCAAGAATGTGTTGGTCGGCTTGGCGGCGAATGTGCACAAGGTCGTGGTGACGGAACTTCGCGAGGATACTTTTTACGCGGTGATTTGGATGGAGCGCGAAGGCCGGATCATTAGTATTGATTCGCGCCCCTCCGATGCTCTGGCGCTCGCGCTTAGGGTGGATTGCCCAATCTTTGTCGAGGACGGCGTGCTGAAGAATTCAAAGCTGGCGGCCAACGTCTCCGACAGGGTAACCAGCGAGGAGTTGCGGAAGTGGCTCGAAGGCTTGAACGACGAAGACTTGGGCCGCTACAAGATGTGAGATGTGCGGGCGCGAGGCCACACATTCTGCCTACTTTACATAATACTTGCAATGCGTCCCGGAATAACGGCAGTCCGCTCGCCATCCATTCGCGATCTGCGCTCCGGATTAGATTGATCCGCATCATGCTTTCAGCGACTCTCTGCCCTTCTGGGCCATTTTGATAAGCCGACGTTGCGCCTCCCGGTTCTTGCAACGCTTCGAGCAGTAAATCTGAATCTTCCTGATCGGCGTGAACTCTTTCCCGCATCCGTGGGCCTTGCATTTCTTCAGCTTCATTGGAAGGTGACACTAAACCGGTTAGGAGCCTCTTGTCAATACCCCAAGATAATTAAATATTGAGGCAGCAGAATGAACAGGATGGATGTCTTTTCCACAATTCCGCACAGCGGGCCACAGGAGGATAGTTGATACAAGCGATTATGTCCTGAAAAATCTCACGCCAAACTTCACGTTGGCCCAGAAGCGTGCATTCGCGCGCGACATGCGGATGAATCCCACACTGGCCGAATCCGCGCTCTGGCAAGCGATCCGCTGTAGCCGGACTGGTTACAAATTCCATCGTCAATCTCTCGTCTACGGTTACATCGTTGACTTCTATTGCCGTTCGCTTCGGGTGGCGATCGAGGTAGATGGTTCCGTACACCTCCAACCGGAAATGGCACTCCGCGATGCAAAGAAAAACCACGCACTCGCTGAAGCGGGCGTCGTGCTTCTTCGCTTCGAAAATCAGGACGTGCTGGATTTTATTTCGGTTGTTCTCACTCGAATCAAGTCGGAGTGCGGGGCGTGCGCTCGCTTAAAAGCTTTAAAGGCAAGTCAAAATCAAACCCAGAATATACCCAGTAGTAGCAGTAGGTGCTTCGGATTTCTGGAAGATAGTGCTTTGACTCAATCGTTCGCTACGGATACCGCCGAACGCGGCTCTGCAAAAGCGGTCCCGTCATCTGTGAATTCTTCGGACAACTGGACGCGAGAGGAAGTGCGCGCGCTCAACCGATGGTTTGCCGCGCTCTCAAAAACGAAAGATTTAAATCGCTTCGTGGACCGTCGCCCAAATGCGGAGCGTGCGTGGGAGCAACGATATCTGTTTGCGCAAAGGGAAGCGAAGAAAGCGGCGGAGTCGGATCGGCTACAAGTTGGAGTGAAGCGGAATGCTTGAGCTATTTCAATTTAGCAAGCGACGTTGGAAGCTTGGCATTCTTTCGCCGGACCGGATACTTCCTATGCGACTCTTCGACTGCCGCTCGATAGACATCGGGGCGATTTTTGCGAATCCAGGCGAAGAGGATTTTTCGATAATAGTTGCCGCGCTTGTACCTTCCGATAGTAGGGTCCTGTTTTTTCTTCAACCCAGACATTTCCCCTTCTCTACCATCTCGTTGAATACTTTCGCGTCCGCGTCGAAGCGGTCTGCGATGCGTTCAAGCGCTGCTGCGATCCGCACGAAAGCATTCTGCTCTGGCTGTTCCGGCGTATCTGTGGGCAGAATACGCAGCGGGCGGCTATGCCGGTCGAATCGCGAAATGGGAGTTGCCATGCCCTACTTATATCAATTCGGTTTAATCTCCGTCACAACTTTCTTTCGCGGCTTGCGTGGCGTCGGCGTCCCTCCGACCGCAACGTCTCCCGCAATCGGTTCACTGCTTTCTTCCTCTCCATCATCTTCCGCTCGCGGCGCCGTCGTGAATTCCTGAATCGTCTGCACAAACTCATGGACAAATTCCGGCCAGACTGGATTCTGGGCGAGGCCTGCGAGTACCGGGATCTGTGCAATCGTCTGCGTCAACGCCTCTTCGTTGGTGAGCACGGGCATAAATTGCTGCAAGATCGGGGCCAGTTCCGGAGACATCAGAATGTGCGCCGCGCATCCGTAACCGTCCCATCCAGCCTGGAAGTAGCGAACCACTTCCCCAATCAGTCGCTCTATCAATTGCTCCTGCGCTTGCGGTGGGATGGGTCCTGGTGAAGCGATGAAGGTTGGCGGCGGTACTAACTGAGGCCCCGGCGCCGCTGCGGCTGGAACCTCCCCGGGCTTGAGCTGCGCGAGATAGACCTGGCGCTGAAAAGTTCGTTCTTGATTGTTCGCAACCCAGGCGAGAATTGAGGGAAAATTCTGGGCCAATCCGGTAAGTGGGCCGGACCACCATGGCGCGGCATCGGATTTCCGCTCGTGGAAGTTGAGAATGTCCTTGAAATTGTCCACTCCAAGCAAATCCTGCACGAACTTGAATTGATCGCCGGCTGAAATTCTTTCAGCTTGGGGCGGTTCCGGTCTTTGCAGTTTCGAAAAGATACTGACCATCTTGTCCATCAAAGCTACAACGTCAACCTGGGGCGCCGCGGCGGGCGGTGCAAGCGCTTTCCTGATCAACTCGGGCAGTAGGCTATCGGTGAGCTTATCGCCGGTCGTGGAATTCATTGCTGTTTTAGCCGCCTCTGCCTGCATCTCCAAGGCGTTAGTGAATCCCGTCTTCATAATCTCGACCGCGCCATCGCTGGCCTTATGCGATGCGTCTCCCGTCTCTACCAGCATTTCCTTCACCGCGCGCATCACATCGGACATCTGGTTAGTTTGCGCCTGCGGGGCGGCTGGTTTCCCATCGCGGGTCGTCTGATCAATCTCTATAATCGGTGCTCCTTCGACGGAAAACCTTTCTCGCAGCAAGGTCCTCGGCCCGCGTTTAATGTATGCGTCGTACTTTCCGCCCCCGTGAAGCTTCTTGATCTTCTCGATCGTGAGGGGCAGCGGGTACTTGCCTATGTTCGAGCCCTTGCCGGCCGCGTTGTACACCTCCGGCTCCAAGCGGTAGAGATAGATCAGGCATTCATCGCGTAATGCCTGCGACATCAGATCCTGCGAAGCGAAAAAATCGGCGTCGAATTCCTGCCGCTTCTGGTTCCACGGACCTTCCAACTCGCTCGGCCGTAGTTTGCGATCCTCGATTTCGTTTTCTTCCAGAAGTCCGTCAATAGAATCTGGGGGTGGAAACTTTGCGGGTGCGGTTGGACGTTGCTGGCGTGGCTTGCGGGCTGCTGATGGCACTTTTTGCTTCTCGCTTTTCTGCGGTGAAAACGAGAAGGACTTTTCCGAACAGAGAAATGGCGGCCTACTCGAGTAACCGCTGTTTCTCTTCGGAGTTCCGTTAGTCGGATTGCCGGAAGAGGTTAGGTTGTGAGAATCCCAGTTTTCAGGGATGCTTTTGGATTACTTGTGCGCCGGGTGGCAGATTGCTTGCGGCCGCTGACTTCTTTTCGGTGAACGTAAAACCGGTGTCATCAAAAACGTATTGATCTTTCGAGAGGCCGCTTTCTTTCCAGGCGTTCTCGATCGCCGCATCTTTCGCCTTCTTCGCCGCGGTTTCCTGCGACTGAAGCCCTGCATAGCCATCCTGTAACGCTTTAGCTTGCTGCTGCAACTGCATGAATTGAATGTTAGAGTCCTTCTCCTTCGCTTGAACGGAATCAAGATCATGCTGCGCCTTCAGAATTGTGTTCTCGCTGGCGACGCTGGCGGGAATTGTTTTTGGTAGCCCGGCGGGTTTGGTTTGGGCAAGTAGGACAGCGGTGAAAAGCAGAACGGCGAAAACTCTTACACTCATACGAATCTATCCTCCACCTTCACTAGTTCGAACTTAACAAGTTTTCCGTCTTGAAAATGTCCGACGATCTGGGCAACCGGGCAGAACAATCGCAGCTCTTGCGCCTTTTGAGCAAGCGCCATCCGGACCAGATTATATCGCTCATTGGAAGGAATGATCGGAACATCGTCATTCGAGTTGTCTGGGCGCGTGAAGTCATGCCATTGCACCTTGAGCCGAACTTCGTGAGCGGCGGCGGGCTGCAACCGAACGAAGATTACCACGGTAGAAAAGGTCCTCGGCGTGGCGCGCGAAAGCAAGGCCAGTTCGATTTCCGCAAGCGGAAGCTCGACCGAGTTGACAACTAGCTCCATGCTCGGAGTTTAACCGCACTGTGCAAAAAATCAATACTTAAAGGATTTCATGCAGCATCGGTGCCAGCGCATTGAAGCGAACGGGAGTGCTCTCTTTGTTCTTCTTCTTCGAGTGTCCGGTTCAACTGGTTGACCAGGTGCGCCAGTTTATCCGAGTCACGCTCCACGCTTGCGGCCTTCGCGAATTCTCGCCAGGTCCTGTAAAGGTCGGCCATTCGGAAACTCTACCTCTGGCCAATATACAAGAGTGAGCAATACCGAACACAATGGCGAACGGCTTTCCAAGGGCTTTCCCAAAGTGACGATGGGAAAGATTACGGGCGCGAGCGTCGCAAGTCTGCGTTTGTGGCGGCGAACTCTCCGAAGCGCCTGTGGAATGGCTGTGAACAACCGCGCAATACTCTTTCCCATTCTTTCCTAGGAAAGAGTTTGGAAAGCGCGGGACTTACAGTACATAGGTTAAGTACACCGGCAACTTCGCATGTAGGGTTTCCTACATGGCATGCGCCACAACGAGCGCAAAAAATTGGGCCGCTTCAGGCGCTTACGAGCGCTACATACGCGGCCCATTCGCCTTTTCCTCCTGTTTCGCTCACCACTCCATCGAAAAAGATAAACGGGTCAGGTGATGGCTCATCAAACCCAGAACCCTTTTCTGTGTAGGTGAGCGAAGCAGGGGGAAATTTTGATTTTGATGTCGAATCTCCGAAAAACGTGCCGCCGACTCTCCAATCCGCGCTCTCTCCCTATCGCACTAAGGCGTTGCACCTCCCCAATGGAGACGCCGGAATATACGCCACTGTCCGAAGGATGGAGCAATTTGCTTCTGGGCCCGAAGGCGTTATGTCGCCGGAAGTTCGCAAGGCGGCGCTCGCGGCCGTCCGTGGATCCGTGCGCAACGTCTCTGAACTTTCCGCACTTTTCTACTGGGTAAAAAACAATATCGAATTTCGCGGCGAAGCAGACGAAACCCTGCAAACTCCAAAGCTCACTTTGGAATTTCAGGCCGGCGACTGCGATGATTTCGCGATGCTGCTGGTCGCCATGGCGCGCTCACTTGGCTATGACGCTACTTTCAAAACCGTAGCCGTGGCGCGCGAGGATCCGACCGCCTACAGCCACGTTTACGCGGTAGCTCGGGACAAAGTATCGGGCCAGTGGACTCCCCTCGATCCGACCGTAAGGAATTTCAGCCCGGGATCCGAACCAAGCGATATCACGAGGAGCCGTATGTACAGATCAAGCATGGGAAGGTTGCGCGGGTTAGGCGACTCAACAACCCCACTCTATACCGACATCGCCTCGCCGGTTCCAATTCCAATTGCGCCTGACGGGTTAAGCCCGACGCAATCCTGGCTCTACAACGTGACGGAGCCTTTCGCCCAGGCCGGCGCTTCCTTGCTGGCGCACGGGCAGACGCCTTCGGTAAGCGCGAATCTTGGGATCACGCCATTCGGTGCGACCGGGTCGTCGTCAACGATTTTGATAATCGCGGCGCTGGCCGCTGTTGGAATTTATATGGTGTCGCGGCGCTGATGGCCACCGGATCATGGCAATCGCCGGAAACGGTAACGGAGCAACGGCCGGCAAGTCCGGAAGCGCAGAGGAGTTCACGGTTTACGGAGTGTGTAGCGAGTCATTCTTCGTCGCGCTATTACAGCCGCCGAGAATTGGTCTCGCGGCGCGAAAAACATATTCGTCGCGGAATGTGCAAGGGCTGCTTAAACGGCCATCACGATTGCGCCGATGAGGATTGCGTTTGTGTTTGCAATGACAAAAGTTTTCCGCTGAATTTGAAGTATCGAAAGGAATAAAAAATATGCAACATCTGCGGCATGGTCGCGTCATTCGCGGAATGCGCGGACTTGGGGATGTGGTAACCACGCAGCAAGGTTTTCAGATCACGACCGATTCTGAAGGCGCGGGAATCGGGGCCATGCCTCCACCTCCGCCGAAACCCTCAACTCCGAATTGGCTGATGTGGGCTGCTGTCGCGGCGGGAGCGTATTTCGTTTTGCCAAGTCTCTTAAAAAAGTGATTTATCCCGCTCCAATTCGCGAAGTGTATTCACGCCGGACCATTCCTGCGACCGGAAACTACTCGGTGCGGCGTCGAGTCGGAAGGCGGCTAGGGTCTGCTGCGCAGGTAGAGACTCAGGGAATCTCAACCGGCGCGGGTGCGGCGGCTTCCTACGGGACGGGTGCGGCCCTCGCGGCTGCGGGCGTCGGGGGCGGAGCTTTGCTTGGCACAGTCGTTCCGATTGTCGGCACGGTAATCGGCGCGCTCATCGGGAGTTTGTTATCGGCGCACTTCGCAAGGCAAGCGGGCGCAAAAAACGAAAACGCCGCACTCAATCAACTGATGCCGATTATTCAGACTGACGTTCAATCGGTCGTCACGGCTTACAACTCTGGATCTATCTCGGCAGCGGACGCAATTACAGCACTGCAAGCGATTCAATCGAATTACTGGCAGGCGGCGGCGCAATTTGAGAAAAGCCCGGGGCAAGCGGGCGGCCCGAATACCTGCCTCTCGAACGGAACGCAAATCGGCGCGGCTGGTACGCCGATGACTTCGACAGTGCCGTGCGACAAGAACCATACCGCAAGTACCTGCGTGGGTTGTATCTATTTAAATAATTACGTCTCTCAATTGTCGCAGCTCCTTCAAGCCGGCAAAACTGGAACATTTCAACTCCAAGCCGCGATTCCGGCGAACGGGTACGGCTTCACCGGCGCACCGGCATTGACTGTGACTTTAAGCGCTCCTCCCGTTAGTTCGGGATTGTCCTCTGTTCTTAGCGCGCTTCCTTCGGGAGTCGCGACAACTTTAGGGCTTACTTCAACGAGCACCGGTTTGCCGACGTGGGTTTGGTTGGCGGGTGGATTAGCGGCGTACTTCTTTTTCTTCAGGTGAACGGGTGATGGATTTCATTGTCGATGACGGCAGTAGGCCGCTGGTCGAATATCGACCTGTTGGCGAAGAGCAAGGCTCCACTTGCACGGTTGATCACTTATGCGCCGTCTGTGGACAGCTTGCACTTCCAGCAGGTCACGCGACACGCGGAGATACATGGGAACCTCGTCATGTCGTAAGCAATTGCAGGACGCAGTTCCGCATCCGCTGTGCTGATTGCTTTACGAACAAACGAAAGCTGTCGGGGATGCTTCTCGCAATTGAGATGGCATCCTTTGACGATTATGTAGCGAATCACGAAGATCTGGTTTTCGAGGTCATGTGAGCTATCGCAGACGACATCTCGGGGATGTGTGCACCCAGTTGGCGAATGGCATGTCAGTGTGCTCGCCTCCTACCACACCTCCCGCAACTCCATCATTGGGGCCGCGTCCGCGCTACGGCTTCCGTCCGATATATCAACCGCAAATTCAGCCGTCGCCGGTCCAGCCTGTTGTTCAATCTCCGGTTGCGCCTGCGACAGCCGCGACAGCCGTCACTCCGGCACTTTCCTTGTCTGATCCGACAACCTGGCCTTGGTATCTGTGGGCTGGAATCGCGGTTGGGGGATTTCTGATTGTGAGGCGCCGATGAGTTATTACCGTCGCGGAACTGTTCCACGTGGAACAAATGTGCGAAGGCTTGGGAGTATTCCGGGCCGAATCGTTCCGGCTGATCCGCCATCGGGATTCACTTATCAGGGAACGCAAGGTGGATACCGGCTAGTTGCGCAACCGTATTCCACGCCCAGCGCGCCGTCGCCATCGCCTGCGTCAATCGCGAATCCGAGTCTGCCGCCGGCACCATTACCAATTTACGGCCGGCCCTCAAGTGGGCCGATCATCGCTGGTACTGGAACTCTGAACAACCAAACCGGTCAAGCGACTTTCGCGCCGGTTGGCTTCTGGGCGCAATTCACGCAATCCAGTTCCTATGTGCCTCCGATGTCGAGTACTTCGGCTCTGGCGCAAGCGCAGGCCACGCTGCAATCGAATCCAGGCGCACTCACACAAGCGCAATGGACGCTGCTTCAGCAGAACGGAATCATCGCGAGCACGTTGCCATATTCCTCCGCGTCTCAGGTTGCGACTTCTAGCGCGCCGGTATCCGCGCCAGTTTCAACCGATGATCCGCTGTGCGTAGCGGCGGGGATGACGGGCGGCCCATATCCGAATTGCACGGCGGCGGTTTCGGCAACGTCGTTTCTTTCGACTGCCTATTACGGATTTCCGCTCTGGATGTGGCTGGCGGGTGGCGCTGTGGGGCTGTACGCGTTTTCGGGAAGCAAGGGAAGGCGAAGGAGATAACTTTTTATGTATCGCTTGGGAATGTATTCGAAGGGAAACTTCGTTCTGCCAACGTCGAGCGTGCAGGCAATGGTGATGTCTCAGATTGCGAAAGGGAGTTGTCATTGCGGCGGAAAGTGTAAGCAAAGCGCGGCTCATCTAGCTCCCCGTAAGCGCAAAAGTTTGGGAAGGCTGGGAGACGATTTCACGCTCGATCCGAATGTGGATTTGTTCAGCACTTCCCCTAATCCTGCGGGCATAGATTTCTTCGGCTACGGTACCGATCCAAGTTCAATCCTAGATACGAACGTCGCGCTGCCTCCGTCGAATGCCTACGTTCCAACCCCATCTCTGGATGCGGCGCTCACGGGAAATTTACTCACTACGCCAGTCTCGTCCAGTAGTTCAACAAGCTGGCTGAATTCCTTGTTCGGCGCGGGCGGGCAAGTTGCTGCGGCGGCTTTGGCTCCTGCGAAACCTGCATCGGCGTCATTGCTTGGTACGAATACTGCGGGGCAAAGCACCATCGCCGGAATTCCGAGTAGCTACCTGCTTTACGGCGGGGCTGCGCTTCTTTTGGTCATGATCGTTTCGGGGAAACGGCGATAGATGAATCCGTTCTTCACAGCGAGCGAAGCAATCGCGATTGAGCCTGCGGGCTACATGATCTGCGAACACGTCATGCGCGGCGCGGAGATTAACGAAGTACAGAGCGAGCCGGAATGTGGCGTCGTGGTGGTCTGCGCAGTTTGCGCGTACATCTCGTCATTGACGGGAATAAGTGGAATCAGGATGGGACACGCATGAGCTATTACAGACAGCATCGGCGATTGCGCGGAATGGGAGATTTGAGTCTTCCGGCGTTGCCTTCCTTGTCGCTCACTGATCCGACGACGACGTTCCTTAGCGGGATTTCAACTTCTCCTTGGCTTTATGTCGCGGGCGGGTTGCTGGTGTTTTTCATGGTCCGGCGAAGTTTCGGAAATACAGGTCGCGGCCGAAGGGTCACGAATCTCCATCGCTTGTCGCCGTTCACGGTTGCAATCTACGCGGCGGGCGCGGGCGCGGGTGGTTATCTCTTAGGAAGGTACACAACGATTTAATGAGCAAGTCACGCAACGGAATCTCGGACGCGACAGGAGTTGTCGAGTTGGCCCTCTTTGCTGGGCTGGCCTATCTGGGCTTCGCTATCTTTTCAAGCATTTCCCAGAAGTGTACGCAACTGGGCGCGAATGGTTGGTCCGATTGCCTGCAAAAATATTTCGGATTTACTTCCCCCGCGCTGAACAACCTCACGGCGCCGTCAAGCTCGGCGGCTCCATCAATGGCAAGTTCTATCGCCGATTTGTTAACGCAACGGCCAACGATAGACCTCAGCAATATTCCGGCTTCGGTCTTTCAATCTGGCTCTACCAGTACGCGACCTAGCGGCACTCTCGTTGTGGTGGACGCAACTGGAAAGCCACAGACTTACGGTGCGGACGGCATCATTCCGGGCACGAGCGTGTCAGTTAACGATTTGCGGGCGCAAGGGATTTCAGACGATCAAATCGGACAAATGATCGTGAATTCTCAAACCAATCCCGGAGTGGGCGGCGGGGCAGGCGGTTCGTGGTGAAGTACAACGAAAGCGGTGAGCAAGTAAAAAAGAAAAGGCCCGCTGTCAACGGGCCAATTCCAAAAACATGCGCGTAGAGGTCGCGCACAAATGAATTTTATAACGCATGGAATTGAATCCGTGAAATGGCTTCTGGGTCGTCGAAAAGCAGAACTGGAAACCGAGAAACTGCGGCTCGGCAATGCCGCATTGCGAGAAGATGCTGAACTTCGCGAACGGGAAACCCTCCGCTTCTGCTCACAAAAGAGCAAATGGCAGCTTTGATTGACGTGCGACCGGAAGCGCTGGAAGAAGCAATTCAGGTAATGCTCAAAGACGGACGGCTGGAAAAGAAACTCGATAAGTACATGATCAGATAAATATGAAAAAGCTTTTCTCAACTCTCGCAATTCTTCTGCTGTGCTGTAGCGCGTCCTTCGCGCAACAGATCACAGCCCAGACGGTTTTTCTTCCGTTAAGCTCGGTTCCTCAACCTCCAACCATGTCCGGTCCTCCCTCAGTCGTGGGCCAGCCCGGTTCGAGCACTTACTATTTCTGGTTTGTCTCGAACTTCACCATCGGCAATTCCGCACCGTCGCCGGTAGGGGCGCCGTGCTTCAACGCGCCGCAAACTTTAACCAGCGGAAATTACTGCTTCGTCTCTTGGAATAAAGTCGTCGGTGCAGCTTCCTATGATGTGCTGATGACGACGACTCCGACGCAACCAAGCGGAGCCTGTAATTGCGCGGTCACGACAGCCACGTCGAGCACTTCGATAAACGTCCAATCGAATTCTTTAAGCTCGTACACCGTGACCACGGTGAATCCGAATTCTTTCCTGGGAACGATTGACAACGAGCCGACCGGGGCGGGCACAAGTAAGATCACTTTAAGAATTAACGGGGTAGAGCAAAGCATCGCAAGCGTTGCGTGGGGATCAATCACGGGGACGCTTTCTTCTCAAAGCGATTTAAATACGGCGCTGGGGCTGAAGGCTCCGCTGGCGTCTCCGGCGTTGACTGGTACGCCAACGGCTCCGACCGCAACCGTGGGAACCAACACGACGCAGCTTGCGACAACGGCCTTTGTCTTGGCCAACGCAGTCGGAGTTCCTTGTTCCCTAACCGCGCTGTCTCTGCAATTCAACAATGGTGGGGCATTCGGTTGCTTGCCCAATGCGACCTATGTTGCCGCGACGGGAGTGTTGAGTCTCGGACAACTCGCGAATTCGAACAACACGTTTTTCATGTCGCGCTTCACGGACACATCTCCGACCGGAAACTTTATCACTCTGCAAAATGCCGCAAAAAACTCGAACCTTTTTAACGTGGACGTAAGTGGAAATGTCACAGCCGCAGGTTCTGTTTCAGTGGGCGGCGCAACTCAAGTCCTCACGGCGGGAATTACGGGAGCGTTTGAATTTACCGAGACTTCCGGCTCCCTGACGCCAACAGCGAGCAAGGATGGCTGCAACGCATTTTCCACGAATCACGGATTTGAGTGCTCGATTAACGATGGGGCGTCTTTCTTTTCGGCTATGAACTATCCGCCGAACACGCTCTCGACCACCTGGTACGTCGCGGGTGGCGGAACAGCGCAAGCGCAGACCGCTACTCTTTCCCCAGCAGTTGCGGCGTTAAGTAATGGCCTCATGGTCTCGTGGCTCCCGACGGCAGCGAATTCCGCAGCGGCTCCGACTCTCGCAGTTAATGGCCTCACCGCAAAGCCAATCACGAAATTAGGCACAACCGCACTGGTCGCAAACGATCTCACAACCGCAGCCATTGCGATAGCGGTTTATGACGGGACAGAATTTCAATTACAAAATCCGCAAACGACAACGACCGGTTTGACGCAAGAGACGCTGGTCTATGCAAACGGCATGAACTATTCCGTTTCGCCTGAATGGTATCCGATACCTCTGACCGCCAACGTAGGACCGTCGGCAACGGAATCATTTACCCAAGCGGAAATGCCAGGATCGGGGACAATCAAGAATTTCTATGTCAACGGGCAGACTATCGCGGCGGCTTCAACGGTAACTTTGACGCTGCGAAAAAACGCGGCAAGCACGGCTCTCACGTGTACGGTGACAGCCTCGACGGGAGCCTGTAGCGACACCGCTCACTCGGTTACGTTTGTGGCGACTGACCTTCTGGACTGGCAAATTGATTACACCGGAACTCCGGGGAATCTTGCTGCGCAAATCGCATTCAATGTGACGAATTAAAAGTATGAAACGCTTAATTCTAAATTCGCTTTTCGCTCTGCTGCTCATTACGACCATCTCCATTCAGGACTTCGCTACGAATCACTACGTTACCCCGACTCGTGGGTGCACACACAAAACATCATGCAGATGGGATTTGCGCCTTAGAGGGGGTTCGCGGTTAGAAATTGTAGTAGATCGGGAGACTCAAAAAATTCATTGACTTCTTCGTGACCTTTGCCATGAACCACGATCAACCTATCATCGCCGCCAAGTTCGGAATACTTCCGAAGAAACTCTTCGCCATTAACTGCGAGCGGTACGAGTGTGTCCGCATCTCCATGCAACTCGAAAACCGGAATACGCTGTTCGGCGAGCGCAGAAAGATGATTGATAGGGCTGAATTGGCCGCGTTCAGTTTGAAAATCGCTCATGCTCATTCCGTAGGCTTTGGCCGCATCTCGAAAGTTGCGCGAGTCTACTGGAGGCCAGCTTGCAAGATTGGTTACCGGATAAATTCCCGCCAGACATCCAACCTCTTTGGGATGTTCGCTGGCCCACAGGTACAGCATCAGTCCGCCACGGCTTTGCGCCAAAAGACACGGCTTTGCCGAAAGCGAGTATCCAGAAACCAGTTTCCGGTAAAATTCCTGATAGATGGCGCGTCCAGTGGGGCTTCCGTAAGATTCGCCGATGTCAACTCCAGCAACCGCGATTCCTTGATCTACCAGATGCTGAATCAACCAGCGTTGCCGTTCGCCGGGGAACGACCGCGAAAAGATTATATGGTCGCGTTCGCCGAAGATCGTGGGCGCGTACCAAACCCACTTAGTTGCGTGAGCGGGCTTGAACAAAAAGCCGTGATGCCCAGAAACCACGATGTCAATTCGTGGCGTGCCGCTGATTATCAAGTGCGAGTGCGAGCGGGAGTGCGCTGTGCGTAAGACTATGCCGGCAAGAAGCAGGACCGCCAGGGCGACTGCGGTGATTTTCATAACTCTTTTCTCCAAGTTGCCGCTATCGAGCCAGCGGTTAGTTCTTCGACGGAGTAATTCGGCACCTGCTTTGCCAGTTCGGAGTATTCGGAAGCGATGGGCGAAACGAAGATGTGCGCGTGCGGGAGCGCCAAGAAAATATCTCGCCATTGTGCAACGCGAAGCTTGTTGAGCGGGGCAGCGGAGCGGACGAGATGCGCTGTCTCTTCGCGAAGATGGGGCCAGTAACCAAGTGGACCAGGGTTGCCGTATTGGACTCTGGAATCAAGGCATCCGGTCGGACTGGTATAGGGGTGAATGGAAATATAGCCGATTCCGCCGGGACGCAGAACGCGGGTCATTTCTCGCAACGAGTGGGATGGATCGGGCAAGTGATGGAGAACGGAACGCGCAAACACGAAATCAAATTTGTGATCGGGAAAATCTAAATGGTTGACATCCATCTGGCGGGTACAAATCTTCGGGAGTGGCATCTGTCCGACGTGTTCGCGCCATTGCTTCCGGTATCCGCGATCCACTCCCAGAGCTTTTCTGCCGATAGTTTTGATAGTTCGCTGTGCTCCATTCACGCGAAGCATTCTCACGTAGCCAGAAATTCCAGTTTTGTATGGGATCACGTCACGGTCAATCGCGGTGACTCGATTCCAGAGCGCGAGGTACATGGTCTGCCCGAGAAACTGCCCCGCGCCCGCTTCCAGAATATCGAGGTTGTCGAGAATGACTCCGAAGGTCTCTTTAATTCGCGATTCAACCAAGCGGATGTTCGCCATGTCGGAGTCGCAATAAGCTGCACCGTGGCCGACGTACTGACTCAGCAAGTTGAACTGGCGAAGCAGTCCTGTAGAGGCGTAGGAGCCGACTGAATCCATGCGAGATATTTTCAAGGTCTCCCGAATGCCGCGTCTATGGCCCATTTTGGCCATACTATTACTTGAGGTATCGCCTCTTTTCGCCACAACGGTCGTGGCTACGCCGACTGGATCAGGCACCAACACTGGCGTGGACTGGGCGCACGCTTGTGCGGGATTCACTGGCAATTGCGCGTGGAGCGCGTTAAATCGTGGCGACACGCTTTGGTTTGGAGGGGGCAGCACGCACTACGCCGGACAGGGCACCATGTCCCAACCTGAGTCCGGCACAGGCCTGATCACGATTCAGGGCGCAACGGCTTCAATTCATGGGCCAGCCACCGGATGGACAAATTCTTTAGGTGTGGATTCGACCCCGGCGATTTGGGACATGAACGCGTTCAGCAGTATTGCCGGGAATAATTTTGTCACGTTGCGGACTGGGTACTGGATCATCAACGGTTCGGTTGCAAGCGATCCCACGAATCCCGCAACTTATGGAATCCAGTTCGCTCACCCGGACTGCACTCACGACTATATCCCGATCTTTTATGGTGATAGCAGCGGGCAAACTATAGATCACGTCAATATTCAGTATCCGGCACTCGATATGTCGGGATGCGGTACGGCCTCAATTGCACGAAGGCTGGTGGATGGTGGGGCACAAGGCCAGCGAACGAACAACACCGTCAGCCATTGGTACTGCAACGGTTGTCAAAACGGAGTCACTATCCGCAATCCGCCGGGTACGACATCGGACGGCGACGTTATCGAGTACGGATACAGCGTCAATTCGTTTGACGACACGACTCATCACGGTACCTGCGTGACTATGTTCGGCACCGTGACCAACGTCACCATTCGCTACAACAAGTGCGCCAACATCACGGGCACGGGCGGGATTTTAGCCGAGACGGTGGGCGGCGCGGGAGGGGCGATCTATGGGAACCTCCTTGGGGCCGACAACTGCGTTCCGACCTGCAATAACGGGATCATTGCGGTAACCTCCGACAGCTACATGACGGGGATGCACGTTTATAACAACGCGCTTCCGAACAGTGCCGCCGGGGAACCTTGGTGGCAAGGCTGCATTTCTGGCAACCCGACGCAATGCGCTGCTGCTACGGGGAATGTCTTAGAGAACAATATTATTTGGAATCAGGACTGCGCCTTAGTGGGTGGCGATAACCCAACCCATGACCACAATTCTTATCTATCTTGTCTCGATACCGCGCCCACTGAGACGGGCGGCCAAGTGGCGAATCTGAATCCCTTCATTAATGCGGGATTGCTGAATTTCGCACTCGCTATAGATACCAGCGCATGGACCCCGTTAAGTAGCCCTTATAACGTGGACATCACGGGCGCAACCATCACAAGCTCACGCGGGCCCTATCAGTTTGTTGCTTTCCAGTCGGGCACCTTCGTTCCAAGCGGCGTCTTTAGTGGAGTCATTTCTGAACTGCGTCTGCCGGACTTCACAGCCACGAGGTTGCGCCCATGAAAAGACGCCGCAATATTCGATTGCCCTGGGAGCCGAAGGTCGCGACGTGGAAATCTCCATACGCGGGGCAAAAGAAGAAAAGCTCCTACAACCGCCGTGTCGCTAAAGCTCTTCGCAAAGCTCGCAAACATCGCTACCAGGACGCCGAAGGATGGTTCAGCGAATCGAGAGAGAAAAAGGGAAGAGCGATGTCCGCCGTTCAATCCGATGTCGTTCTAGCTTTGCGCGGACAAGGATATACCGGAGCCGACGCAAAACGTTTAGCCCGATCCGCCAGTGGTTCAGATTTTGATTCGATGTTCCGAAGTGCACTCAGTAAAGCGAAAAGGAACCCCATGCCAAAGAAGAGAAGTAAGAAACGATCACGCAAAGGGAAGATGCCCGCAGGCCTTGCGGCTTATTGGGCGAAGAAACGCGCCGGCAAGCGCAAGGCGAAAAAATCGTCACGCCGACGAAAGCGAAATCCGCGCGTGAAAACCAAGACCGTAATCCGCACGATCCGCAAGGTCGTGTACCGGAATCCGCCGAAGCGGAAACGTCGCAAGGCGCGAAAGGCTTCGCGTCGCCCAGCATTGCGAACCGTGAGAATCCCCGGCCACATCACGCCTAAGCAAAGGCGGGCAATCGCTTCGGCAATATCGCGGGCGAGCGGGATGCGGGTAGTATCGAAAAAGCCGTAAGGCGATTGTATGAAGTGCGCCTTCAATGAATGCGACGAAGAGAAGCATCTTCCGTTGACGCTGAATAATTCAGCCAGCGGCAAGACGTTCCACTTCTGCAACATGGCTCACCTGTTCGGATGGCTTCTAGTCGGAATGGGGCAGAGCATGGAACACGTAATGCACAAGGCGATCTTCGCCGCCAAGAATCCAGCCGGAAGAAAAGCGCTGGCCTCGTACATCGTGGATAAGTTCTTATGACCATTAATCATTCGGCCCCGAGTTTCTCCGCTCTGCCCGATATAGGTGGACGTCGGCCAACCGCATCGCGATATCCGCATCCAGAGCGCGGCGTAGTCAGCGCGGCTTGCAAACGAAACAATCATTCGATGTGTACCAAGTTGGACTGTTCGTGCAAGTGCGGACACGAAGAAGAACTGGACAAATGAAACGCAAACTCAAGCGCGGAGTAGGCCGCCCAGATGCGGACGTGATCTTCGCCGCAAAAAATCCAAACGGAAGAAAAGCGCTGGCCTCTTACATCGTGGGAAAGTTTCTATGAAGCCGGAGCTTGAGGCGCGAACCGGGGAGATGAAAGTTGGATAATGAACATTGCCCGCTTTGCATTCTTAAAACAACACCTTCGATCAAGCTGCAAGCCTCTGGTTATTTTGTTTTCACGCGCGACGGAAGGGCCATAGAGTTGCGGCAATGTCCAAGTTGTTTTTTTCTTAAAGCCCCATGCATTTCGTGCTCAATTTCGGACTCGGGCTCATAGTAGGGTTCGGCGCATGTTTTGGCATCTTCAATGAAACCGTGAAGAACGTAAAAGCTGAGTACGAAGCAAAAGAAACATTTCGCTCAATTTATAGAGATTCGAAAAGCGCATGAAACCTAAACTCAAATGCGAAGTAGGGCGCCTGTTATCTGACGAGAAGAGGCGCACCCTCGAACTGATGGTTGGCACTTACGTTACCGGCGCCAGAATCGCCGTGCGCAACGATATCGGCTCACCATGCGACTCTGTCCACATATCGGCAGCCATTCGCGTTCGGCTGAAAGGCGATCCATCGCCTTACGATTTGCAAATCGAGACGTTCTCAGATCAAGACGAGCCGGAAGCCGATGAAGCGTAAACCAAAATGCGGAGTAGGTCGAAAGCCCGTCCACCAGATCACGGACCGAGCCAAGCGATACCGCGCCAATCATCCGGCATGCAAACCCTTCGGACCTCGACGCTGCAACGCAATCATTAATGGCGGGCGATGCGGCTCAACTCGGAATCTAGTCCGCGCTCACAAAGACGGCGACGAATCGAATACCCGCAGATCGAATCTTGACTATCGCTGCAAAAGCTGCAATACAAGGGAAGGGAAGCGAGACGCACGAATCGGCCGCGGCGTTCGAACGCGCCAGTTCAATCCCGGAGCAAAGACTTTAGGCGAATACGTTCAAGCAGCGGTAGAGCACACTCGCGGAGCTCACGACGCAGGCGGAAAGGTAATCCATGAAACTCCGAAAGGGAAACGCAAATCCTTCGCGCGCGAAATCGCTTTCAGGAAAGCGCACAAGAATCCAAAGCGCAAAAAGAATCCGCCGTCATCTGCCGATCTTTATAAGCAGTTCCATGGCCGTGCCGGTCGCCGCGTTACAGACTTTCCAGATGATGCTGACTACAACTCTCATAAGTCTCTAGCTCAACTTGGCATCGCCGTATCGCTTTACGTCGGCGAGCGCGTCGATCTCGAAATAAACGATACTCGCGGCATCACTGCGATCAAGCAACAAGAGGGAGAAGACGAAGGATGGTGCGTCCAAATTAAATTCCATCCGCGCCAGAATCCCCCGCACGTCGCATCCGAACCGAGCGGCCGGCAGATTTATTTTGTGGGCGGAAACCAGGACATCTCCGAATACCTTCCGAAGTTCCACGTGGACATTCACAAAGACCTTTTAGACCTTGGCCCATGCATGGTTTTGGAGTACCACGCGGAGAAAGGCTTCGACCAATTCAAGCCGCAGGTTTACTTTCACTGCCTGGGCGAAGAGTCGGGAGGATTCCCCGGCGACAATGGGCTGAATCCGCGTCTTATGTACAATCGGGTCAAACGACGGCTTTACCTTCTCGGCGGATCCTATCGGATCAAGCCGGAAGGAATTGTAGACTGAGGTGAAATGATGACCAAAAAAGAAAAAGCACCCTGCAACGCGCACTTCACAAAAACCACCAAAGGCTATCCCTCTCCCGTCCATGCAGTCTGCGGACTCGACGAAGGTCACGAAGGCGAGCACGAACCAGCCGAGCCCCTAGAGGAATCGGACGAAGAAGGCGAAGAAGTAGCCTAATTGGCTGGTCGGTATCCGGTATTGAGTGGGCAGACGGACGAAGCCTACGAAGCTCGCCGTAATCGCACGCCCTATCCTCGCAGCGTTTCGTGGGAGCTAGTAAAGGATCACGACGAGCAGGCCCAGAGTAATCATTCGCAAACGTTGACGCACCTAGCGGAACGCGGAGGCTTAAGCCCACTTGAACTCTGGTGCGTCGTCAATGACAAGAAGTGGCACCAAAAGGGCGACATGACGGAGGCGAAGGCAATTGACTGGCTTCGCGGCCTCGATGATGTTGAGTGGAAGGTACCATACCAATGACCTACACCATTGACTTCGCACCCGAAACCAAAGCCATTCTCCAAGGCCTCTGGGATTGCTTCAAAGAGCACGTCCAAAACCAGCGTACTCAAATCGAGATGGCGAAAGAGCAGCGCGACCAGATGCAAAAAGCGCTCGGGATAAAGAAGTAGCTTTGCCAGTTCACGCCAAACCCGCTCCCCGCGCAAAGTCACAACCCAAGCCAGAACCCGTTCTTGTTGATAAGCGCGACCTCGCCTGGCTCAATAAAACATTGCAGCCGATGCGCGACGTAATCCGCAAAGGCGAATTCGACGTTCTCGGTCATCTTAGTTTCGTAAACATTCAGCCCCGCGACCCGAACGCCAAAGCTCCGTTAATTGACTTCCGGAAATCAGGTCCCGCCATAGCTCAAGCCCGCACCATGAATCAGTTAGTAATCGTCTCTCCCTGGGAAGGGATACCGCCGCATGTGGAAATCTCTGAGGATTTCTGCGAATCATGTCTCGCGGTCTGTGACGTGTGTAACGGCAAAGGCGAAAAGATTTGCGAAGCGCAGTACTGCGGCGGCTCCGGAACGCAGCATCTTCCGAATGGACCTCGCGAGTGCGTTTCCTGCAAAGGCACCGGCGAAGCTCCATGCTCTTCCTGTCGTGGCCTCGGAAATAAAGCTACTGGCCTAGCAGCCGGAAGCTACGATTCCAGCAAAGGCCTCTGTCCCGATTGCCATGGGCGGAAATTCCAGTCGAAAGAAACGATTCACGATCCGCGCGAATTCGCCTGTGGAGAATACGGCGGCATGCAGGCGTTAGGTCCAATCATCCGTTTCTCAGTTCGTCCGCTCCCCGGAGCAAACCGCGCCGTCACTCCCTACATCTTCGACGTGATGACGGACGTGTACGGGGATGGCATGTGTTTAATGGTGGATGAAAAAGCGCATCAGGCTTTTCTAATGGGCGGAATCGCGAAGCGGGCCAGCCGATGAGCACTCCCAATCCCGCAATCGCCACTCCCGTCCAGGTAAACAAGATCCAGCTTCCGAACGGAACCTTTGCCGTGCAACTGATCGTTGAATCCGGACTGCTGGCCATGGCCTTTACGCTGGATTCGAAGAACGCTCGCACCATAGGGCGCGCACTCAGAGATCAAGCGGAAGCCTGCGACAAAGCTATCGTTCTCGCTCACGGTCCTCTTCCTGCTACCGCTGGTAACTGAAAATCACACTTTTTCCTTGAGCGCGAAACCGGACTAGGGCATTCTTGTTTCTGTCGAAGCAGTAGATTAAGAGTTCTGAATTGGTGAGCCAACCCTGCACAAGTTGCAGCGTTGGCTATTCGTTTTTAAGGGCCAATTTTTTGCGATGCCTACGGTTACAACGATGAAACTTGTGAACCCGAGAAAATCCCATCGCAAGCGCAATGGAGTGATCTATCTTATGGCGAATCCACGAAGAAAAAAGTCTCGCAACAGACGCGCACGCAATTCCGCATTTCCCCGTCATCGTCGCAGTCGTCGCGCCAAGAATCCTTTCAGTATGCGGCGCCGTCACTCGCGCAGCCGCAACCCGATAGGGATGGGATCCTCTGACATTTTGAAACTCGGCCTCGGTGCCTTCGGCGGCGCGATTGGCTCCGGGTACTTAACCCAGATGCTTTTGAACACTTCGAACGCTGGATTCATGGGCTATGCCGGCGATGCCGTCGCAACCTTGGTTCTAGCCTGGGCGGCAAACAAGTTTTCTGGGCCAAAGGTCGCGGAAGGCGTCATCGCTGGCGGCTTCGGAGCGCTGATCAAGCGCGTCTGGCAAGAACAGGTTTCTGGCAACGTCTCGATGTCCGGTCTTGGCAACGGCGATTATCTCGGCTACTACAGCGCGAGAAATTATGCTCTGCCTACTACGACAGCGGGCGGAAGTTATGCGCTTGCGGCCCCAGCAGGAACGCCGATAGCGGCTCCTAGTGCAGCCCAGGCGGGCGCTGTGGCAAGTGGTGCAGCGACAACCGGAAGGGCTTTTAAGAGTCCGTACAGCCGCTAAGAGGCATTGAGGCAAAAGTTTTAACCCCGCCATGCGGGGAGTGAGAAAACTTTCAAAGAAGGTGTGAAACCGCTATGAATACAGCAGCCCGCAGTGAAGAACGCCAAGAGCGCCAAGCATCACGATTCGTATCCCGTCAACTTTCGCGGAAACAGGCGCATCGCGAATCGCTTTTCGCGCGCATGGGGTTTGATAATCTTCGACGCGCCCACAATCCCAACATCGGCGGCGTGGTTCAGTCGCTTTCGTACTCCTTGTACGATCAGGTGTCCTTCGCCCAGTCCGCGGCTTTCACGCGAACGATTTTGTTTCAATCGCCGCTTGGCCAGGCTGGGAAGACTTTGGCGCAAACCAATCTGTCGCAGGCCGGATCGCTTCCCACTCCGCAGCGTTTCACGATTTACAAAATCTGCGCCCACATCTCGAACAACACGATTCCCGCAGACTTGCAAAACCTTCTCCAGAATGTGAGCTTCCAGCTTGCCATCGGATCCAAGGTTTATCAGCAAGGTCCGCTGTCCATGTTCCCCGCAGGCCGCGGCTGGAAAGTGGACGCGGCTGCAAACGTCGGAGTTCCGCCGGCCGGTTCCGCTCCGGTATTTTCCACCTCGAACGGACCGCTGAGCTCGGATGCGGGATTGCTCGATATCCCGATCACGATCGAAGAGACGGAGCAATTCTCCGTCAGCCTGAATCCGGAAACCGCTTTCAACTTGACCGCGAATTCCACCAACCCTCCCGGCGTCGGGACTGTAATCACCGTCTACCTCGACGGCAATTTGGAACGCGGCGTTTCCTAAGCTGCATGGTTGTACCCCTCGGCGGGAAGAGCCTCCAAGGCCTTCCCGCTTAACTTTGAAACGCGAAGGTGGCAGTGGCGACTACCCAAAAAAAACCGTGCACCTACTGCAAAGGCGCGAAAGCGATACAAGGAACTTTGGGTATACAGAAGTGTCCGGTCTGTGACGGGAGCGGCGTAGACCCACGCTCCGGCCTCTTCTACACCTATCGCATGGCGCCCGTAGTTCTCGGAGCAAACCAAGCGAATCTTCAAGCCGTCGTCACCATTGTCAATTGGGATTTTGAATGGCTCGAACTGACCGGCGAATCTACCGGCGCGTTCTCGTTCCTGATCACCGATCTCGGCACCTCGCGCCAGTTCTCTAATATCGCGATTCATTCATCCGAAATGCTGGGCAATGGGCAAAACCCGTTCCCCTTACTCTCCCCCTATACCTTCGCGCAAAGAAGCTCGATTCAGGTCACGCTCAACGAGCTCAGCGGCGCGGGCAACACTGTGGCTTTGGCCTTCATCGGCCGCAACCTGGGCGAGAGTGCGCAATAACAGGGAGCAATCAAACGCTTGTGCTATCTATTAAAGACATCGCTGCTTTGGCAACCCAGCAGTTTGCCGATTACCGGATAACCCCGCTTTTTTTCCCTCAGCGCAAATTGCGCAACCGCCACTATCTCCCCAAGCTTTTAAATCTGCCCCAAGACCTCGACTTCCAGGCAATCGGCTTCGGCTGGGGACTGTTCGGGCCAGCGCCAGGCCTCGCCGCCCTCGACACGCAGAACCAGACCGTTCAGATCATGGTTCCTACTTTCCTTTGGGGCATGGCAGGCGTATCGAATGACAACACCGGCCCGGGGAATTCGAATCTCGGCTTCAATCTGAATATTTTCCATACTCACAACGGAAGCCAGTATCGCTTTTTCAATCGCGACGTTTTCAACGCCGAAGTTCTGGGGAAACTCGGAAATCCGGCGATCCTTCGCCAGCCGCATTTGTTTTTACCGGGAGACTCGATCGAGTGCCAGGTAAAGAATCTCGGCAGCCCGGTCGCGCCAGCCGTGACCTCGATTCAGGTCGTGTTATTCGCTGGGCAGATGTCGCCCCAAGGAAACAAGTGAACCTTCAGCAACTAGAACGTCGGCTGCGCGGTCACCATCTCGGGCGTCTGGGCGATGCGTCATCTTCTTTGCCAGACTTCAACGATCGCACCTGGTCGGACTATCAAAAGCTCGCAGCGTCCAATCTGGCCAGCGTGGCGGCAAATCAGCCGTCGTACTTGAATCAGAACCTAACCATGTTTTTGCCGCCCTCTGATTCGAAGGCTTTCATTCAAACGCCGAATCTTTTCACGGCATATCCGGCAGCGGGAGCGGCCGCAGTCGTAGTTCTGACGTACACCGCGCCACAGGGAGCCATTGCGGTTATCAACAAGATCGCGATCGTGCACATCGGCGGAAATCCTCCGGACGGAACCGGCAACGTGCTCTGGCAAGTAGTAGTAAACGGCGCAGGCGTCAAAGGTTTGAATAACCTCACGTCGCAGGTAGGAACCTACGCCGCGCCGAATGACACTGAAATTCTCTTAATCGAAGGTGACGTCATCAACGTGACTGTGCAGGTACCGGCTGGCAAGATTCCACCGCCAGGCACAACCGCAGCGCGCTTTCACGGATGGACGTTGCCTTTATCCGAAGCGATTCTGCCCCCAAGCTTGCAAAGTTAGGAAAGGGAACCATGGTTGACCTCTTCATGTACTGGCTTGGCTGGCTGGTTTTCGTAATGCTACAGGCGCCAAATTCTGTTCGCTCAACTTCGAACGGACTCACTGCCGATTTTCGCGGCGTGGGGCTGTGGATTCTGCTCAACTCCAAAAACTTGCTGGCGCGCGCCTTCCTTTGTCTCTGCCTCCAAGTTCCGATTCAGCTTTACGTCATCGGGAAAATTGAATCGCCGTTGCTCGCGGCCGGACTCAAGGCAACTACCTGGGGCCTCGCCGGCATGGCCGGATTGCTTTCCTGCACGGTCATTTATCAGATCCTCGGATTCTTTCCCGCATTCCGTGTGGAACTCGGGCAGATTATTCCGCCGTCACCCGCTACGACTAGCGCGACCGGCGACACGCCGAAAGCGGCGACAGGAAATTAACAACAATCAACAGGAGAAAAACAGATGAGCAACAAAGCAATCTCCTTTCTTGAAGCAATCGGCAAGGACTTCGTAAAAGGTTTGAACGCCATCCTGCCCTACGCCGCGACAATGGGCGAAACCGCCGTGAGTATTTTCGCTCCCAGCCTGGGCTCGTTATTCAACACAACCGTTTCGGCGGTAGTTCTCGCCGAACAGAAGTACGCGGCTCTCGGCAAGCAAAACGGGACCGGCGCGCAAAAACTCGCCGACGTCCTGCAAATTTCCGAACCAGTTATCGCTCAAGGTTTGACTGATGCGGGCAGGCCGAGCGATACCGCTGCCGTAACTTCCTACATCAATTCCGTGGTGACGGTGCTGAATGCCGCCCCCGCTCCTAGCGCGAAATGAGCGAACCCACACTTAAACCCGAAACCAAAGCGGACCTCAAGCAATTCATCGAGGCGAAGTTCGGACTCTTCGGTGCTCTGCACCTGAAACATAGGGAAGAGGGATGTCCGTGCGACATCTGCAAGGCGATTCGGGAAGTAATAGCGGAATCGGCCTGAAAAGCTGTAGGGAGGAGAAGCGCTTGACGCCGGAGCAATTCAAATTCATTCACGACTGCGCTATCTCTGCGGAAGTTGCAGAGCATCCATTCCCAAAAATGGCCGCGTGCGAGGCAGCGCTCGAATCCTCTTACGGCCGTTCTCTTCTCGCCATCCAGGACAACAATCTATTCGGGATGAAGCAGCACCTTCACCCGGAATACGGAACCGCGATTCTCCCCAGCAAGGAAGTCATCGGCGGAAAGTGGATACCGCAAGACGCGAAATGGATTCACTACCCATCAACCGCGCTCTGTTTTAGCGATCGCGCCGCCACACTGCAACGTCTCTGTCACGACTACCCGCATTACGCGGCCGCGCTGCGAGCTCCCGACGCAGAGACGTACATAAAAGAAGTTTCAAAGACCTGGTCCACAGATCCCGATCGCGCCCTGAAAGTCTTGAGCATTTATCGCGAAGCCGGATACGGAAAACCGCCAGCAGTGGAGCATCCATGAAGATCAAAGCATTATTGATTGTCGCAGCTCTTTTTTTCTCAGGCCTCGCGCACGGGCAGGGAACTAACAACAATCTGACGACCACCGTGCAATTGCTGAATAACTCAAGCGCGACCGGCCGCGTCGTGGTGCCCGCAGCAAATCAGATTGGTGCGGGCGCACACCTTTTCACTTATTGCAGTTCAGCGACCACGCTTCAGCTCATCGTGGAAGAAAGTCCCGACAACGTTTCTTCCCACTACACCCAGATCTCTCCGGTTTACGGTCCACCGCTCGCGCAATTGAACGGGAACAATTGCAACACTATCCAAGTCGGAAATTACTTCACCTATCCCGCGATCAACGTGCTTTCTATCAGCGGAGGAACCGTAAGCATCTGGTACTCCGGAACTCAGGGAACCATTTCAGTCTTTCCGCCAGCGATCAATAGCCTGGGCGCCACAACCCCAGCGGTATGCGATCAGCAGGCTATTTTCAGCGTGGCCACCGGCACAACGACCAACATAATCTCCGGAGTTGCGGGCACCAATATTTACGTCTGCTCTATCGCTCTTAGCTTCGTAGCAGCGCCGGGGAACGGGACGATTGCACTCTCGACGGGCGGCGGCGCTACCTGTTCGACGTTCGGCTTTAATCGCTGGGGACCATTGGCCACAAGTGCGAATACGCCGCTTCTATTTTTTGCAGGTGGGCCCTTCGGCTCACTCGTGAAGGCTCCATTCGGTCAAAACGTTTGCCTCGCTGCGGGCGCGATCACGACCACAGTGCAAGGAAGCGTCACCTACGCGCAGTTCTAATTTGTTCGTTTCCTAGGAAAGAATCAGGAAAGATGCGAACTGTACACAGACTAAGGCGAGATACACATTTCGCTGTATTGTCATCCGCATGGTGGACGGCGGCGAACACTTAGAAAATGATTTGTCGCCGTTCTCGATTAACTGGTACATGGCCTTTGCCGAGGAAGTACTCGAGCGCTACATGGAACTTCCCGAGCAGGAGCAAGAGAGGCTGGCAAGCGAGTCTCTGATTGTTGCGGTCGTTTCCGCCAAGATCGCGACCGAAAGTTCACAGTTTCACGACCTCGCGCCGTGGCCGGATGGACCACAGCTTGGACCACAACCTATGGCAGACCTACCCGAAATCGTCCTTCAAGCCATGCTGCAAAAATACCGCGACGAGATAGCGGACCTCAAGAAAGACGTAAACAGTTACTACGACAAATATCGCAAATCGCAATCCGAAGCGGCCGCGCAAATCTCAATTCTCACGGCAAAGTTATCGAAAGCGCAACTCAAACTCTGAGTAACGAGCGGCTTGCTGGTAGTGGGCTTCGAAGGGATAAAGCTGGCCGTGCAGTATTTTCTAGGGATCAGATGAACAAACTTCTCCGCTTCATTTTCGCGCAAATCCTTTTAGCTCCGGTGTTTCTGTGGGCGCAAGCCCCCGTCATTACCCAGCAAATAACTTTCCCGATATCACAGAATCTTCAGCCCGCAAGCGCAACCGTCACTCGCATCGGCAATCCCGGCAACGCAACGTACTTCTACTGGACAGTTCCCAACTACCTGATTGGCGCGGGATCGCCTTACTTCGTGGGAAACGTTTTAGGTGCGGCCAGTACGCTATCCGGCACGAACTATAATCAGGTTTCCCCAAACTACCCGCTCGGCATCGTCAGTGTGGATGTTCTCCGCACCTCCATTCCATTCGCACCATCTGGCGCGTGCAATTGCGCCGTAGCGACCGGAATAACTTCTGGGGTGATCAACGATCAATCGAACAGTCTGAATTCTTACACCGTCTCACCCGTCAACGTGAACGCCCTCAATATCACCTTGGACAACGAACCCGTTGGCGCTGGGCAATCTCATTTGATCTATCGGCAGAATGGCGTGCAGGTCGCGGACTTGAGCATCGGAGGAGGCAGTTCGCCAATTAGCACTGTATTCGGAAGGACCGGCGCGGTCACCGGGCAGAGCGGGGATTATTCGATTGGCCAGATCACCGGTGCGCCGACAAGCGTGTTTGGGAGAACGGGAGCGGTAGTTGCCACGTCCGGAGATTATTCTGTCGGGCAGATTACGGGCGCCGCACCGCTCGCTTCGCCAGCTTTAACCGGCGCGCCATCAGCTCCCACACCGACCGCAGGCGACAGCACAACTAAACTGGCGACAACCGCATTTTTTTTGGCGCCGGGTCCGATTGGAAGCACCACTCCGAATACCGGCTCCTTTACGAAATTAAATAATGTTTTCTTGGCGGACCGCCTTTCAGGTTTGACTGCCGACGTGAAATTGAATACCTGCATTACCTCGGCGGAGCTTAATGGTCCCGGTGGAATATGCGATGCACGGGGTTTAGTGGGAAATCAGACGGTGGCTGCGACCGTAGCGATCGGCAATGTGACTCCTACCGCAGTTACGCTCTTGCTTGGCACGGGCGTGGATTACATTTGCACCATGAGCGGCACTCCCTGCTTTAGCCAGTATTCCGGCACCACCATTAAGGGTGACGGCCAGGGAACAAACATGACTCAGATAACGCTCGGTTCTGGTGCCGCGCCTACCGCCCTGCTCGTGACTCTGCCCGATACCGCACAGGGGCTTGCCACACACATCTTCGACCAGGGGTTGGAATTTACCGGGAACACGGCCGCAAGCAGCACGGTTACTGACTCGCTGGTTGATTTGCAAGGCGTCTTCGATTCGACTTTCGCTTCCTTTACGGTCGGCGGATCGACAACATCCGCCACTACGATTTTGCTTCATATCCATGACCTTAATTCCGTAGTGGGCTTCAACTCCGTACATCTGCCGGATCTATTGCTTGATGGCAGCCATGCCGCGGGAGCGCGGGACTTGGTTATTGACTGCGCCTTTGCAAGCTGCGGTCAGAATGTGGACTTCGGGGGTCGTCCGGATTGGGGCCATCCCGGAGTCGGGCAATATGTTTTTGAATTTAACGGCAATGGCCACGAACTATCAGAAATCACGATTCCCTCTCTTTACGTGGAGAGCAATTCGTCAGATACCACTACGGCGCTCGGGAAGCTGCGAGACGTGCAAGGCGTTGCCATAAGCAACTACCACTTCCTTCGTGAGCCCGCCGGGTCCACTGTTTACGCCTTCGACGTCAGCGAAAGTTCGCCGGCGCTGCTGAATGGCCTTAGACTTTGCGGCACCATCACCGGTGGGACCGGGCATAACGCGGTCAACGATCACGTTCTTTCGAGCACCTTCCTGCAAAATCAGAACGCCTGTTACGACCCGCTCTATTCCGAAACCTCTACCGGTGGAAATGCCTTCTTGTTCGGCGGGTTGCTGCTGAAAAATGATAATAGCGCCACCCTTTCCGGGCAGTTCGTTTCTACTTTGGCGACGGGAACTGCGCCCTTTTCGATTTCGAGCACTACAGCCGTCGCAAATCTTACGCTGTCGAATCATCCGCGCGCGTTCGAAGCTGGCACGCTTACCACCGCCGAAAAGATTTATACCAATACGCAAGCTTTGACCGCCGGTGCCGCGACCCACACTTTTGCGAACTCTTTCACTTTCACCAGTTCTTCAACTTTCGGTTGCACCTGCACGGATCAAACCGCCGTGAACGCCTGTAAGGCGGTCCCAGCGTCAGCTACTACCGTTACCCTCGCAGGAACGGGCACAGACACTCTTTGGCTCTCCTGCAGCGGACACTAGACACGCTAATGACTGACATCCAATCTCAGATCGCTAAGGTCGCTGGAGTCGTTCTTTTGCTTTGCGCGGGCGCACTAGGACAGAGCGTCACAGCGCAGACTATCTATCTTCCACTGAGCTCAACTCCGCAACCGCCCAACGTCGCGGGCGCTCCATCGGTTGTCGGACAGCCTGGCTCGAGCACTTACTATTTTTGGCTGGCTTCGGAATTCACGGTAGGAAACTCTTCTCTCTCCGGTCCCTTCCCCTGCTTCAACGCTCCACAAACTTTAACCAGCGGAAATTACTGCTTCATTTCGTGGAACAAAGTTCTGGGCGCAAACTCCTACGATCTCTTGATGACAACGACTCCCTCGCAGCCGAGCGGAGCCTGCAACTGCGCGGTCCTGACTGCGACCTCTACCAGTTCGGCAAACGTCCAGTCGAATTCTTTGTCGAGCTATACCGTCACGACATTGAATCCGGGTTCCTTGCTCGCGACCATAGACAACGAACCAACGGGAGCGGGGGCAAGCGCCATCATTTTCAGGGTTAATGGAATCCAGCAAAATCTTGGCGGCGGACTCGCGGATCCCGGCGCAAATGGACTCCTCAAGCGCACGGCTCTGAATGTAACCGCCGTAGCTGGCCTCTCCGATCTTCCGGCAGGTATCGGACTCACGGCCAATCCGCTTTCGCAGTTTGCCTCTACTACTTCGGCGCAATTCTTTGGAACGTTAACCAATCCCACTGGAACTGGGCTTGCTGTGTTCAACAACGGTCCTACTTTTGTGTCCCTTTTAGATTCAGCCCTCACGCCGGGAAACTGTTTACAAGCTGGGACGCTCGGCTTGCTGACCACAACCTCAAATCCCTGCGGAAGTTCAAGCGGGTTACCAGCGGCGATTATCTACGTCACTCCGGGATCGAGTCAGTCGGCGATTCAGACTTTCTTAAACTCAGCGACTTCCGGGTCTCAGCTGCTATTCAGTGGAACTTATGCCGCGTGCGGCTTGACGCTGACGGTCGCTAACGTGCGGCTGACGGGATTGAGCGAAGGCGGCGCGGTCTTTCAATGCGCAACTGCTTCCTCGCCCGATTTAACCGTGAGCGGCAGCGGGTTGAGCGCACCGCAGATTGAAAATCTTACCTTCCAGCACATCACAAACAGTCCGACGTGCGCGGGCGGGGCGTTATCGAGCACCTGTGGAGATGGACTGCAAATTCTGGGCGGAGCTTCGCGGGCCAAGATTGAAAACGTTCACGCGAACTTCAACTATCACAACTACGATTTAGGCTGGACGACGTACAGCGAGATAGACCGCTCGGTCGCTGAATTCGGCAACGGTGATGGATTCCACTTTGTTCCCGACGCCACTCATAAGACGCTGCAATGGGAAGTTCGCGGAACCCTGAGCGAACAGAATTTAGGGAGCGGGTATGATGCTACCTGCCCCGCTGCGTTCACCAGTGTCCAAGGAACCTCGCCACATTTCTCAGGATGGGCGCAAGCATTCGGTAACGAGCAGTACGGATTCCATATCTCGTGTTCGGCGGCTACCACTTCGGGCCTCGCTGACTTTTGGGCATCTGGCATCTTCGCCAGTCAAAACAATAACTCCGGCATCTATCTTGATCTCGGCTCAAACGGCGGGCGAAACGCAATCATCTCCGGCGTTTACTCCGAGCAGGCGGGAACGTTCACCGGGACGGCAGGATTCGCGCAAGCCACGCAAACGGCAACCAATGTTGGGGATGGAATCACAATCACAAGCGCCTGCGATCCGAGCGTAGCTCCATCAATCACAGGCGGGAATCTTTGGGCAAATTCTTATAGCGGCGCAACGATAGCCTGCCCCGAAACAGCGGTTGCAAACGTTTCCACACGTGGCAATGGAGTGGCAGCGGCGAGCGCACAAACTGAAGCTGGCTTCACTACCAATGCGACAAACATTTCTATCTGGGGAGGGGATCAAGATTCAGGCGGCAGTGAAGCAGAAGCGTACTACATTCTTGGCGGGGATACTCCATCTATAGGCGGTTTTACTACCGACTTCGCAACCCCGATCGTGGTAGGTACGCAACCTCCGAATGGATTCCTCGATTTTCAGGGGAATATCGGAACCTATAAAAACACCGGCCTTCCTGCATCCGGTCTCTGCACATCAGCGCGCAACGGGTGGCAGTATCTTCGGACTGACAGCGGAAACTTTTCAACCGCCTACGGATGCAAAAACGGTGCGTGGGTAGCAGAGAATTGAAATGGCTTCTTCTGACATCCAATCCCAGATCGTCCAGGAAGCCAACGCGCAAGGCGTTCCATCCTCGATCGCGCTTGCCGTAGCGCAGCACGAATCCAGCTTCAATCCAAACGCGGTAGGAGCGGCCGGCGAACTCGGATTATTCCAGTTGATGCCCTCGAGCTTCCCAGGCCAACCAATATCAGATCTTTCCAGCAACATCAGTATTGGCGTCTCTTATTTAAAACAGCTCTACGCGAAGTACGGGAACTGGAATACGGCCCTCGCTGCCTATAACTGGGGAAGCGGAAACGTTGATTCGGGGAAGTCAGTTCCCGTGACGGTCTTAAATTATGTTTCTACGGTCCTCGGAATTGCCGATTCAAATGCGCAGAATGTGAGCACGGCCGTTGCTGTAGCTTCGCCAGTGGATTCGAGCGGAGACGCCTCCGCATCGTTGGACACTTCTTCTATCTTTTCTCTTGACCCAACGGTGTTGGCGCCGGTCCTTCTTGGAGCTGCGGGGTTAGCGGCGCTGTGGTGGGCTTGGGATTGAAGCCGCAAGTTAAACAGCCGTGGCACTCACAAATTGCATTGCCGCACTTCGGGCAGGTGTCGCCGTCGAATTTGTGATGCAGCCTGAATTCTTCAACGAAGAAGCTCATTTCCTTAAGAACCTCAAAAAGAGATGTTAATCGCGTTCTCAATGTGCGAAAAATCGCATTCATGAAATCAATCACTTACGGGCGCATTTTTTAGGGCCTTTTGTGGCGTTTACGAGCGCTCGGCGGCAAGTCTCCTTAGAAACCTGCAATTCGGTTGCGATCACGTCCCAACGATGGCCCTGTGCGCGGCGTTTGCGGATATAGTCGGTATTCAAGTTCGCGCGCGGCCTTCCCAAATGTTTTCCTTGGGCGCGGGCGTGCGCAATTCCGGAGCGCACTCTTTCCCGCGTCAACTCGCGCTCAAATTCAGCAATCGCGCCAATAATCTGGAAAACGAATCTCCCCATCGAGGTTGTTGTGTCGAGATGTTCGTGAACGCTTATGAATTGAACATTGCGCGCGTTGAACTCCTCCAGGGCGAGGATCAATTGCTTCAGTGAGCGGGCAAAGCGGTCAAACTTGTAGACCATTACAACGTCTATCTTCCCGCGGCGTACTTCGTTCATCATTTGATCGAATCCTGGCCGATGTTCCTTGCTGCCGCTCCATCCCACATCCTGAAACTTAACCGGCGTCCACTTTCGGCGTTTGCAGTCCTCCATCATTTCTTTGAACTGCATCCCGGGATCTTGCCCCTTGTCCGTCGTTGATACCCTCGCGTACAGTGCGGCTCTTTTCATGAGCCAAGTCTAAAGGCTGGGACGCGATTTCAGCGGTATCGCCTTTGGAACTCTCATAGGAGTGCCATGCGCCGATGAGGATTCCGGAAACGTCATGGCCGGTAAAAACCGTGCCGCGGTTTTCTAAGTCGAACCAAAGCGCAAGGCGGGTTAGGACTCCGAGAGTCGCGGATTCGATTTCGTTTCGGTTAAACGGATGCGCCATATTTGAAAGTTCTCGCAATATGTTGACTAAGGGGAAACGGAATCTTCGCGATTTGAGCGGAAGCAGCCTTGCGGGAGTCGGGCTTACTTGAGAAGCCGCGCCCGGTTGCGAGTTTGCCCGCGGCTTTCGCGTCCTGATAATTTCCGTACCACGATCCGCCGTGTTCATTCTTCACGCCTTCCCGGTATCTCTGCGCTGCTGTGACGTTGAAGCCCACAGCCTTGGAAGCGTTAAAGCTTATGCCGGGGACTTTCACCGCTTCCGATCGAGCGCCCCGATTTTTAGAGTCTGCGATCTTGAACCATGAGCCTGGTCCATGCTCGGTACCGTCTGGATTGCGCTTCTGTGCTTCCACGCTTGCGGTCTGAAACGAGCGTCCGCTCCCGTCAAACCGGGATCCTGAAACCTTCGCCGCGCTCAACGTTATCGGCATCAACGCTGGCACATCTCCCCAAAGGTAGTAGCTTCCAAAATGCCACTTCGCCCGCCCTACCCACTTCTGCGCTCCTCTGACGTTCTCAACGATCAGCGGAATGTAGCGGGTGTTAATGGCTCCGACTCCGCGACAATTCAGACACATGCGACCCTCTGGCCAGCCGGTATCACAATCAGGACACTCTCTCCCGGTGGCGCGAATCGCTTCCCGCTGAATTCTGAAACACGCTTCAAAAAGTGAATTATCCGGCGGCGGTAAAGCCTTCGCTCGTTTCCACGGCATTGCCCGATAGCTGTACGCCTGGCACGGCGGACTCGCGACAATTAACGCGGCGTCTTTGAATTGTGAGCCATGAAGCGTAAGAACGTCCTGGATGACAAGCTGTGCCGGGTAAGGTCCGGTTCCGTAATCGTGGCGTTCGATGTCGAAGCCGATTACGCGGAATCCTTCTGCTAGAAGGCCTTCTGCCCATCCGCCAAGACCGCAATACAAATCAATGGCCAGCGGTTTCACGCCGGAAACTCTCTTACCCTTAGGCATTCGGGCCATTCGTTCATGTCGCCGCCTTTGCGATCTCGAATTGACCGCATCTTTGCGTCCTCGTTGTAAAGGTAGGGATTGCTGCCCATCTGCTTCATGAAAAACGGGACTCCCGCTTCTTTGCATTGTTGAAGCAGGTTTTCAGCCCAGGCGAGATTGAACGGCCGCGCTTTAGGGCCTGATTCCCCGCCGCAGATAACCCAATCAATACTGGTGCAGTCTTCTTCGCACGAGTGAGCAACGTCCATCACGAATCCGTCGCTTGCGTAGTGGCAACCTTTTTTTAGCCACGGGCGATTCCCAGGCCCAAGGCGTTCGTCAAATGTGATTTTCTCCAGCATCGGCTCTACGCTTAAAAACCTCACTGCTGCCGGTGTTTGGAGCAACAAAGGAATTCTTTCGTCGGCGTACTTCTGGGATTCGACGGAGACGCCGAACCAACAATTAGGCAAGGGCCAGCCGGGCCACGCTCTGCGATTAGCGACGGATTCGGCGGTTGCGCGGAAATACAGATGCGGTTGACTACCGCGACCATCCCAAACAATCTTTCCGATAAATTCACTACGACGCTGCACTCCCTGTTCGCATGTCTCCATCGGGCCATTGTTCTCTTGAAACCATCGAAGCAGGCGGTCGGCACGTTTGCTTAGGAATTGGAACGTGTGCTGCTGGCAGAGCGCCGCAACCGCGACAACCGCTTCGATTTGCTCGTCGGTGATCGCTTCATGAAACAAATCGAACATATCTCCGACAAAGATCGTTGCGGGTTTCTTTAGTCGCAGCGGCTCTTGGAGAATCTTTTCGGAAATAAACAATTCCACCTGATCCAACGATGGAACGTTGAACGCGAGTCCAGTACCGAATCTCTTGTTGATGCTTTCGGCGTAGCAGTTAATGCAGCCTGGGGAAGCATGAGTACAGGCCCATCCGGCTTTGCCGTTCGATTTGCGACGTGCGCGGATAGGATTCCATGAGTAACCGCCCTTTTCGCCGCCAGTCTGCGGGCGGTGTGTCCATTCAATCGAAGTCTTTGTCATTTTTTCAAACCTGCCGGGGTAAACAGAACTCCTTCGGCGTAGATCGTGCGATCGGCCGGGAGTGTTGTGCGAAATTTAAGGAAGCGATACTTTTCCGCGTCGGGCGGGGTGTTTGCCATCGGAAATCCTTGATACTCGGCCGCTTCGAAGCCAGCGGATTTTAGTTCCGCAATGACAGCTTGCGTCCATTCCTGAAGGGTCATCCCGCAACCTCCGTCAGATCAAACAAAGTCGGGGTACTTATTTCTCTCTCTGCTGATTCGCAGTAATAAACTCCATCCCGGAAATAGCTCGCGTTTAACTCAACTCCGTAGCCTTTTCTTCCCATCTTCAGGGCACAGTAAGGGACGGTCAACTACTTTAGAGCGGAGAAAATCTTCGTAAGTTAGGGGCATTTACCAAAGCTCCGGGCCTTCAAATTCCCGCCCCTTCATGAATCTTCACTTCCATTCCCCACTTCTCTAAAAGCCATTCCGGCACGTACCGGCTGTTCCTGTTCTGCTTTGCGAATAAGTGAAGCAATGGATCTGAAGGCCAGTCTTTCTCCCGGTTCTGTAAGCGGCGCTTCTCAACTAACATGTCGAATTCAGTAAGGCTGGCTGGCGCTTGCTCTCGGTACGGAATGGCGTAGCGTGGGCCGCCGGACCAATTGGGGTTGATCTTGTTCGAGTGTTTAGTGCGGTGATTGCGACGGAACGGCATTTAGTCGTTTGCCTCTGCTTCCGCGTCTGGTGGAACATCGGTCGGCGGCGGAATAATCGCGTCCGTATCCTTCGCGATTTCGCCGAGAATGTCGTTAACCTGGTCGTCGCTCGGTTGCGGCTGTCCTTCGAGCGGCGCGTTGAGGTTGAATTGAAGCTCTTCCTGCTTTTCTTCCCATGACATGTCAACGGTTTCGACATGCTGGTGTGTGTCCATCCGGTAAATGGATTTCTGGCCTGGTGAGGGATCGTTGTAGCGGATATCGCAACCAACTTGGGCCAATTCGTAGCCCTTGTTGTATTGGCGATAAATGGTTTCGATTTCCGCTTCCAAAACCTTTTTGCGCTCGTTGAAAGTGGCGTCTGCGGCCTTCTTGTCAGAGGCAACGGTTTCCAGGTCGGCGAGTTTGCCCGCGAGATTCTTTGCCCGGTCGGCCAACTCTTCGGCGGTGTACTTTTCCTGAATCTGGCGAGTTATGGTGTCTTCTCTCATGGCAGATTTACTCCCATTTCTTCTGCGAATTCGCAGAGGGCTAAAAATTCAACCGGGATATCCATTGATTGCGAACCTTTAAGGTCGGCGTATGAAGTTTGCGAACATTCGCATTCAACGAATCGGCGAATCAGATTCCACATGCGCGGGGCATTGTCTCGAAGCTTTGATCGCGGCGGGGTTGCGGAACTCATGACGCAATCCTCCTAGAGCCTTTCTGGATGTTGCACGGATAAGAATGGGCCGCCTGAATATTGTCTGGGTGATCGTCGCGCCGCGCTCCACCCATGCCTTTAGGTTCTTTGTGTTCCCCTACGATTTGCGAAGAGTCGGTGAATTCTTCGTGGCAGATCGCGCAGCAATTGTGCTGTTCGGAGATTTTCTGCTTTACCAGTTCGTGCATAGCGGCGTCATTGCGGCGTTCTCGATATCCGCGAAAATGGTGTAGGTCTGGAATTCTCCAAATCCCTCTGCCTACGAAAGTCCACTTGCTATTCGGGGCTTTTTGTCGCCGGGACGCAATTCGCGAACTTCGGCGCGACGGGGCTTCGCGTCCACAGCAAAAGTAAGAACTGTGGATACGGCAGAATTCACCGCGGCGAAGTTTGAAAGGTTTAGTCATGCGCTCCATTCGTAACTGCTGTGGAAGCGTTCCGGCTCGGTTCAATAGCGGGACCACGTAGCAGAGCCGCTTGCATGCTTTGCGGTAAGTTCCGTCGCGCATTTGTCTGCCGATATCTGGCTGTCGAAGCGCAAGAGGTTGCCATTCGCATCCCGCACAAATGAAAAGCGAGTGGGGCCGGACTTGTCGCCGCTCGTGATGCTGCGGACGATGAATTTCCCGCTGATATTGAGGAACTGATCTACTTCTCGCTTATTGAGCATTACTCGCATCCTCCGTGGCTGTGATCGTCCGGTTCGTCCCGCGACAATTCCATCGAAATAAACAAAATGGCTGCCACTGCGACGAAAACCGCGGCAAAGAGAAGTACCCACTCGTACCAGGTCATCTATTCCTCTTCCTGCATGTAGCTCCATAGGTCGCGCCAGTGCCAAACAGCGAATCCAGCCATGCGCACGACGATGTAGGGATAAATGAAAGGCAGCGAAACCGCGACAACAATCCACGCGACGACGGGGTGCTCAAATACAGTTCTCATATAGAAAATCCCGCTTTCGGGTCTTTCGGCGCATAGGGGCCGTTGTAAGAATTGACGGCAAGCTTGAGCTGTGTCGGCTCGGAAACAACCGCCTGCGGACGTTTCGCGGAATCACTTCCGGGAAGCGGGGTATCGGCTGAATTAAGCGAATCCACGTCGAGAAGATCCGGCCTCTGCGGCTCGGGAATTTCTTCCCACAGCAAATTACGGATCGCAATTTCTTCGTCGCGAAGGTTGGCGCCGCAGTCTTTCAGCTTCGTCCACAAATCACACATTCGCCGGAAGGTGGTCATGTGTCCGTAGATTCCTTGGTCCAAGCCGGACGCGCCACTCCCATAAACTCCGCCGAACCATCGAATCCCACTCCCGTCGGACAGGGGGCAGTTGATGTCGGCTAACACGCAAAGCTTTTCTTCCAGGCTCAATTCCTTGATACAGTGCCGGAGAGTCATTCGGACAAGGGCGAGTTTGTTGATCTTTGCCATAGTTATTTTTTCGGCGTGTCGATGTTTCGTGCCGCCCACTCCATTCGATCTTTTTGCATCGCTCGCAAGCCAGCCATGGACGCGTCTATTTCTTGCTTGCCTGCCATGGCGTTAAGCTCCACGGTTGCTTCGAAGAAATTCTTGCCTTCGCCGGACTTGATCGTGATCTTCTGTTCTGCGAACATTTATGCTGCTCCGTCGAATAAGTTGTCGCTGGCGCGTGCTGCGGCTCTGCCGGCATCTTCGACCAGGCGCTTCGACGCCATCCGCTGAAGGTAGGCGTCGCGAGTTGATCGTTTGTAGCCGGTAAGATCGCTGATCTTGTCCTTGGAAACCGAATCTGGATAGTTCTCAACCAATACTTCAAAAATCTTGCGCTCGCCCTCTGGCAAGCGGTTGCGCCAGTATTCCCGCAACTCATCGCCAACCGGTAGTGGCTCAAAGTTCGCGCCCAAAGCAGCAATGCCGTGCTCTGTCACTTGCATTCCGTTCCCACCTTCGGTCACGTATCCGCATTGAGCTAGGCGAAGCAGGTAGGCGTCACGAGTCGAGCGCTTGTACCCGGTGAGCACGGTAATCTGATCGCGGGCTGCGCCATCGGGATATTGAGCGACGGCTTTCAAAACAGCGAGCGGGCCACGTTGAAGTGACGGGTCGCCATTTGATTCGGCTACTTCGCGCGCTGGGCGGACCGGGATGGCTCGCTCTTTGGTTTGTGCGGGCTTCGGCCATTGTTCCTGCGGCAACAATTTCAGCGGTTCGAGCTTCGGCAATTCCAGGCTGGCAATTTCTCCAAGCTTGACGTTTGCCTTGTAGAGATATCCGCAGACTTCTTTTGCGCCGCGCTGGATTGCCTCAAGTTGCTTCCGCAGGGGCGTCGTCGCTTCTCGAACTGCCCGCTCGGTTGCTTTCGGGTCAACCTTGGCCGCGACCGTGACGGGCTTCGGAACGCCTTTCTCGGCTGCTTTCACCTGTTGCTTGAGCGCCTTATTTTCGCGCTGCAATTCAGCGAGACTCTTTGCGCGGTCGTCCGCTTCCTTGGGCAGATCGGCGAGCTGGGGTAGGAAGGCTTTTACCTCTTCGGGAGTCGGTGGAGCTACAGAAGCTTTTGCATTGCCGCTCTCAGGATGCTTCGTTTCAACGTCGCCGACCGTGACCAAAACGCGCTCGGTCGTGATGGCTCGGCCGAACGCATAAAACTGGCCGGGCGCGAGGTTCCGGAGCGACGTGCGAAAGTCGTGCTTGTCCTCCTTCGACACGCTCATCAGGTCCGCGGCGCGGTCAACGTCCACGTCTTCAATCGTCATTCCGACCAGGCGGTTGAAGAACTCGGCGCTCGCGTCTTTGTCCAGCTTCGCGAGTCGTTGCGTCGCCCAGATCGGGCAGAATCCACGCTTGCGGCCAGTGGTGCTGAGGCTGATCATCGCGTCTTTGCAACCGCCGATAATTTCCCGGTCCAACTGGTTTCCAGCTTTCGGAGTTTCCTGTGGGCAGAATTTATGAGCCTCGTCAACGATCACAATCAGCGGATGCCACAGCGAGCGCGGCGCATCGAGTAGGGCATTCAGAAAATGGCGAACCCACTGGCGCCGGTCCAGTGGTCGAGAACGAAAGGCTTCATACACGTCGCAAATAGCAGACGCTTTCAACGTCAGAAGTTTCTCGGCGAGCATCGCGGCAGATCGCACGTCGGCGGGAGTTTCGCCACCTTCACCAACTAGAACGTAACCAAACTTTTCGCGCAGGGTAGAGAACTCGCCTTCTGGATCGATGATGATGGTTTGAACTTTCCCAAAGAATTGCTCGGCGAGACGGCGCAACAGCCATGACTTTCCGCCACCTGAATTCGCCTGGATTAGCAGGCGAGTCGTGATCAACACGTCCAGGTCAATCTTTAGCGCTTTGCCGGCCGCATCGCCGAGCACGATCTTGCTCACGCTTTCACTCCAACCACGTCCGTAAACTTCCCTTTGTTCACCACGTAAAACACCGTCTCTTGTTTCAATCGGTTTGCGACCCAAGGAAATAACTTTTCGTCCCACACTGTGGCGTAGTTGTATCCGCGAACTTTTGGAGACTGCCAGGACACGCTCATGCGGGGAACTTTCTTGCCAGCCTTAAACAAGTCGTCCCGCTTTGCGCCCATTGGCGTGATGGTGATTTGTTCTACTTTTTCTTTGTCGAATTTGTCGGTTGCCCATCGGACTAGCTGAGGTCCGGCGTTTTCCCAATCTCGTTTAGGTTCGGGGCTTTCTTGAGCGCGTTGCGGCTGGTTCGTTTCTTTCGGCTTATCCCAAAGTGGTTCGCCGGGCGCAAGATTCAGACTCGGCTGCGCTGGCGCGGACGTTCCATTCGAAGCCTCTCGCGTTTCAATAAGCCGGTTTACCAGCGCCGTTACTTGCGGATCATGTAGTGGAGTACCGGCGAGAAGATGCCGGAGAATGAGAAGCCGTTCGTCTTTGGTGATTTCGAGGATCATGAGGCAACGCCTTTCCATGGTGATTTGTTCTACTTTTTCTTTGTCGAATTTGTCGGTTGCCCATCGGACTAGCTGAGGTCCGGCGTTTTCCCAATCTTTCCAAGGTTCGGTTCCATTCTCCCGGTTACGGCGAATGCTTTTGACTAGGGCCCTTTGCGATTACCATGGCGTGCTTGCGCGGCCATCCTTGGCTCGACATGTGCTGCTGAGTCCAGTATTCGACGGCTCCGGCCTCGTTGCACATCGGGCAGGGAATCTCTTCTGTCGGCTCGTAGAGATTGCCTTTATCGTCGCAGTTGTCAGCATCGAACAGCCTGCCGCCGATGCAAACAGAATCCGGGTAAGCACCGGCTCCGAACTCGTACCCTTGATAGTTGCAACTCATGACGCCTTCTTCTCCATCTGTTCCACGGTGGACATCAACGAACTAATGCATTCGCCGGAATACTGCTGTGCGCGTGCGATTTTGTCCGGCGTATTCTCTGGCGTAACTCGCAGATGAAAAGGGTCGTTACACGGTTGAACTTCTCCTTCAGATTGCATCGCAGGATGCAGATGAGGCGCGGGCGACTGGCAGCGAGTACAGCGTTTCTCTTGTTCCTCTAAGAACTCTGCTATCGCATCTCCGTAGGTGTGAAGAGTGGATTCTCCGACTTCGCCGTTTACGCTGCGCACGATGATTGCGCCGATAGGTTCTCGTTTCGTCTCGACTTCAAGGCCGACGCCTTTGGCTTTTGCGGCGCGAATCCATTCGAGAATGGTTTTGGGATCGAGGCCGGTCATGGTTTCTTGCCCCTCGCGATGATTTCAAAAGGCAGGGTAGTGTGGTGGGTGTCTCCGTCCGCATCAACGAATGTGAACCATGCGTGCCCGACGTGCTCGGTTTCAATGCTCGCAACGTTCTCGTAGCGGGAAACCTTTGCGCCGTCCGGTCCTGGAATTGGCGGATACAAAATCACATCGGTGCTCATGCTTGCTCCTTCGCCAGTAAATGTTTGCCGTCTTTCGCGCGTCTGAGGAATTTCCATCCGGCCTGCTTAAAGCAGGAACCGGGATTAACGCTAAGAATTTTGCCGGGGTTTACGTAGGTGTACATGCGATTCGGACCCCATTTGCCGAGGGCGATTCGCTCACATTCGAGAATGATGTCCGAACTTAGCCGGGCTGATTCATTGCGGAAAATGGAGCATCCGTAACCGGTCTGCCCGTCCATCCGCTTATCGTCATCCGCCCAAAGCCAGCCGAATAGGACCGTCCCTTCGGTGTTGCGAATCACGATCTTTCGGCCTGAATACATGAACTGCCGCGCACCAACGGTGCGCCGCGAATAATGCCGGTCGGCGAGCATGGACATCTCGCCGTCAAAGTGGGTCGTGACGATTAGCGAGTTTGAAAAGGGCAGAAACATTACGCTGACTTCCTCCCTCGCTTCGGAACTTCGCGCACGGATTGCGGTGGCTTCTTTGCCGAACGAACTTCCGCAATCGCGCACGTCGCACAGTTACGCCGCTTCGACGTTGACGGAACCGACGAATAGGAAACGTGCTCATGCCCGCATTCAAGTTTTTCTATGAAGTAACCGCCGTGCGGGATTCGTTCAACGATCACTTGCAGGGATCGCGGCGGTCTGACGTACTCCGAAGGCGCTAAATCCGGGTAAGCTTTGGGAAGTGCGCCCTTCGCATTCCACCATTCGCGCCGGGCGACGAAGAAGGGAATCAGCCGACGTGAAGATTTGCCCAGATATTCTCGAAACGCCGTCTCCCAGGCTTCTGGTATATTGCGGGAGCAATTGAAAACCGTTCCCGAAGCGATGCGGTAATCGTCTCGCAGGTGGACGTCAGATTCCTTCGACTGGGCTTCGAACAGCCGGGCGATAATCCGCTCTGACAGTTTGGAACTCAAGCGCGCGAATCCGGCGAGAGACGGGACGTAGGTTTTGGCTTTTACAGGCTTGACGACGCGCCGCACCAAGAACGGGGCAGGCTTTACGAATTCGGAACTGCGGAACGGCTTCGGGCGGTGAGGCTCAAGGTCTACTTTACATAATACTTGTTATCGGACATTGCATATTTTACTTTAACTGTTCAATCTACGTTTAGTTGGAAACCATGAGTGACTCCTCTACTATGCGTCCTTCCATTCCTGTATTTGTGGCGTTCCTTTTGATCCTTGCTCCTCTCGGCTCGCTCGTCGCTATCGGGCAGACTCCTGCCCCTCAAGCCATTACGCGGCCACCCATCGTCGGCGTGGCTCACATCGGCCTCCGGACCGATGACATGGCCGCAGCCCGAAAGTTCTATACCGGTTTGCTGGGCTTTCAGGAACCGTTTAGCCTGAATAAGCCTGACGGTAATTTGATGCTGACCTACTTCAAGATCAATGATCACCAATACATCGAAGTTTTTCCTGAGCTAAAGGATCCAAATCAAGACCGGCTGTCACACATTTCTTTTGAAACTACGGATGCCGAGGAACTCCGGGCTTACCTTGCCAGCAAGGGGGTAAAAGTCCCAGCCAAGCTGCCTTCCCGCTTGGACGGAAACCTCGGCTTCGATGTCACCGATCCCGAGGGCCACGACGTGGAGTTCATGCAATACATCCCGGGATCGCTGCACGAGAAGCAATTCGGAAAATATCTGCCCGATAGTCGTATCTCGCAACACATGATCCATGTCGGCTTTACGGTGCAGGATCGCGAGGCGGAAGATCATTTTTACCGCTATATCCTCGGCTTCAAACAGTTCTGGCACGGTGGCATGACCGACAACAAAACCGATTGGGTGGATATGCGCGTGCCCGAAGGGACGGACTGGCTGGAGTACATGCTGAACGTGCACGATCCGACTCCGCGGACACTTGGCGTGATGCACCATATGGCGCTCGGGACGCCCAACGTAGATACAAGTTATAAGGAATTGCTTAAGCGCGGGTTGAAGGGTTCAGAGCCGCCAAAGATCGGGCGGGACGGCAAATGGCAGTTAAATCTGTATGACCCGAACCTCACCCGAGTGGAATTGATGGAACCGAAGCCGGTACAGAAACCGTGTTGCTCACCCATGGAGCGATAGCGTCGGAGAGTCTGTAATTTTCTTGAAGCGCAAGGGATCGCCCTGCGTCTCCGCCCGTCCCTCCATCGAGACATCTCTCCCCGAACTCCTAAGCTCTGGCAACCTCGTTTATCGCAAAAACGATTTTCGCGTGGAATAGGGTTCCTGCAATTCGCGTCGCGACGGCGATCAGTTCCCTTTGCCCATAAAACACTTTCACGAGCGGCGCCTTCGAAAGCTCGGGCAGATTGACGGCCCGTCCACTCCGGATTTTTGCGGCCATCTCGTCATTGGCGCTAACCGACGGAAGTTGCGGCAGCAATTCTCGCGGATGAACAAACATTTCTTCCAGTTGATCGTGCTCGGCTGCGAGCTGTAATTCCTCCAGCGTGTGGGCTTCCGCCAGGTCAAACTCTGCCACCGAAGTCCGGCACAGAGACTGCAAGTGCGCACCGCAGCCCATTCGCTGGCCCATGTCATGAGCTATGGAACGCATGTAGGTTCCCGACGCTACGTGCGCCCGAAATGTGGCCCGGTCGCTATCAGCAGATAATATTTCGAATTCCTTGATTTCCACCTGAACCGGCTTCAGACGCACTTCCTGCTTCTTGCGTGCGAGCTTGTATGCGGGGACGCCGAGAATCTTCTTGGCAGAAAACGGAGGAGGCACCTGCTCAATGACGCCTTGGAAGTTTCGCGCCAGTTCCCGCAACTCCGGTAATGAAAGAGTCACGCTTTTGGTTTGCCCGGCTGCCTCGCCGTCGCCATCGTAGGTGTCAGTCGCGAAGCCAAAGCGTATTGTGCCTTCGTAGGTCTTCTCCGACGCCGTATAGAACTGCGCCAGGCGCGTCATATTGCCCACGACGAGAGGCAGCACGCCAGTTGCCAGCGGATCAAGGGTACCCAAATGTCCAACCGAGCGTTCCTGCAAGATACGGCGCACCCGGTTCACAACATCATGGGAAGTGAAACCAGCGGGCTTATTGATGATGAGAACGCCATTGAGCATTGGCAAATTGAGTAATCGGGTAATTTGGTAATTTAAAGGCCAGAGTATGCTACCTGTTCGGGTCCAGATCTGCCGCAAGATTCAAGCGCCAAATCACCCGATTTACTGAATTTCCAATCACCCATGATTCCCCTCCGCGATGATCAGCCTCGGTTTACCACTCCTTACATGAATTATTTTCTGGTCGCGTTGAATACAATTGTTTTCCTCTTCGAATTATCAATAGGCGCTCAGAGTCATCGCGCGCTGGACGGCCTGATTTATGAATTCGGAATCGTACCGGCGCACTTCGCCTCTGGATTGGCAGGTCCCCAGCATTTCCAACTTACTGGAGCACTTCTGTCCATTTTGACTTCCATGTTCCTGCATGGATCGTGGCTGCACATCATTGGAAACATGTGGGTGCTTTGGATTTTCGGAGACAACATCGAAGACTATCTAGGACACTTCACGTACTTACTGTTTTATCTGATCTGTGGTCTTACCGCGGCAATTACTCATATAGCCATGAATCCTACTTCCGACGTTCCGACCGTGGGAGCAAGCGGCGCAATCGCCGGAGTCATGGGCGCATATTTTCTTTTGTATCCCAAAGCGCGCGTTCTGACACTCGTTCCTTTGATTGTGTTCTTTACTTTCTGGTGGCTGCCGGCATGGATTGTGCTTGGATACTGGTTTCTCTTGCAATTCCTGAGCGGGACGGCAACTTCAATCGCCTACTCCAGTCCAAGCGGAGGCAAAGTGGCATTCTGGGCGCACGTCGGCGGATTCGTTTCGGGACTGATCTTGATCAAAGTGATGCCGCGACGATCTCCACGAGGGAGATACAGCACCTGGTAGCCAGCTGCCGCGTCTCGACGCAGGTGGGACAGGCGGCCGCCCTATGCCAGCGCGGTTGGCTACAAGATTTGCCAACGACCAAAGACCAAAGACCAACGACGAATTAACTACTGTCCCTATCGCTATAATGTCGAAGTGAACTCTACGTTCGTTCGACAAATCGCCTCCGCAGACTTCCCTACTCGCTGGGGCAAATTTCGTATCCATGGCTTTCAAGGAGAATTCGGTGTTGCGCTTCGCAAAGAGGAAGCGGTCGCTCTGGTTATGGGGGATGTTAAGTCATCGCCGCCGCTGGTGCGGATTCATTCCCAATGCCTGACCGGAGACGTTTTCGCATCGCTGCGATGTGATTGTCGTCAGCAACTTGAGATGGCGCTCTCGATGATCGCGGACGAAGGCGCTGGCATTTTGATCTACGAGCAGCAGGAGGGACGCGGAATTGGCTTAATGGCCAAGCTGCAAGCCTATGAATTGCAAGATGGTGGACTAGATACGGTCGAAGCGAATGAGCGCCTGGGATTTAAGGCCGACCATCGGGAGTTCGCTTTACCCGGAGAAATTCTCAAAACTTTAGGAGTTTCGCAAGTGCGATTGCTATCGAACAATCCCGACAAGGTCGCCGCGCTGGAGCGCGCAGGAATCAGAGTGACGGAACGGGTCCCGTGCGAAGCCCCCGAGAACATTCACGCGGAAGATTATTTGAAGACAAAGAAAGACAAAATGGGGCATCTGTTCACGTCAAGATAAGGTCCCAGGACGTCATCCATTGGTCGCTTGGCTTCCAAATCTATTCTCGCTGGCCTTGGCAGGCAGCTTCTTGAATGACGAGGAGGAACCTTTCAAACTTCCTCCTCTTCCTGCGTCTCCTTTCGCCACCACAATTTACAATGTCACGTGCGAATTCTGATCTCGGCGGGCGAGGCTTCTGGAGACATGTATGGCGCCCAACTCATCGAAGCCATGCGCCGTCGCGATCCATCCTGTGGGTTCTTCGGAGCCGGCGGCACTGCCATGCAATCCGCAGGCTGCGATATTGTCGTGGATGCCAAAGATATTGCCGTGGTCGGCATTTCTGAAATTCTTAGCCATCTTCCAAAAATCTACGGGCTATTCCGCAAACTCATTCGAGAGTCCGACAAGCGGCTCCCTAACCTGGCGATAGTCATTGATTCTCCCGCGTTCAACTGGCGGGTAGCTCGCCAGATGAAGAAACGCCGCATCCCCGTTGTTTATTACGTCTGTCCGCAATTTTGGGCATGGCGTCAGGGGCGCGTTCGCCTGCTTCGGAAATATATTGACAAGGCGCTGGTGATTTTCCCCTTCGAAGAAAAGTTTTATCGCGATCGCGGGGTCAATGCGACTTTCGTAGGTCATCCCCTCGCCGATATTTCACAACCTGCAATTTCCAGAACGGAATATGCGAGCAAATATAAGTTGGACGCAACCAAGCATTGGATTACCCTCATGCCAGGCAGCCGGATTAAAGAAGTGCGCATGAATCTCCCGGCCATTCTTGAATCCGCCGCAAAGCTTGGCTCAGAATATGAATTTCTGTTGCCTGTCGCGCCTACACTTGAACGAACATTTCTAGAGCCGCTCATTGGCGCGGCGCCTGTCCACATGGTTTCCGAGGCGCTTCCAGCATTGGCGCACTCCCGGGCCGGAATCATTGCAAGTGGCACAGCCACCGTGGAAGCGGCGATGATGGGAACACCGTTCGTCATGGTCTACCGGGTCTCGCCGCTGACTTATTTTCTGGGACGCTCCCGAGTGAAGATTCCATATTTCGCAATGGTGAACCTGATTGCGGGAAGAGCAATTGTCCCCGAATTGGTTCAAAAGGATTTCACGGCCGATAAAGTTGTGAACTACATCAACCAGATTCTTTCCGACGGCCCCGTCCGCGACTCTATGATCGCGGGCTTGTCGGATGTCAAAACGGCCCTCCGGGGCTGCGATAATAAAATAACGCATCCCGTGGACCGTGCTGCCGCCGAGATACTAGACTTTTTGCCGATTGCCGCGAATTAGCGGAAGGATGTCGTCCGCGCTCGGGATTCAAGGTGCTTAAGTGCTGCATTTTTATGCGTGCGGAGGGGATATGAAACGCAACGTCGTACCCGACTTACCAGATTCCTGGCCGGCTCTGCCCTTCAAGAGCTGGGCAGAGACCTACGCCACGCTTCACATGTGGACACAAATTGCCGGCAAGGTCCGCCTCGCACTCACGCCCCTCATCAATCACTGGTGGAATGTGCCGCTATATGTGAGCGCGCGCGGACTCACCACTTCTTCCATCCCTTATGAAGATCGTACCTTCGAAATCCAGTTCGATTTTATTGAACATAGGCTTGTTCTTGAAACCAATGACGGCCTGATTAAGACGATGCCGCTGCGTCCGCTCTCCGTTGCGGATTTTTACTACGAATTCATGGCTATGCTGGGATCCGCGCACATCAGTGTCAATATTTGGCGGATGCCGGTCGAAGTGCCGGATCCGATTACCTTCAACGAAGACCGCGTTCACGCCTCTTATGATCCGGAATATGCGCACAAGCTATGGCAAATTCTCGTTTCATCGAATCGAGTGTTGACCGAATTTAGGTCCCGGTTCATCGGCAAATGCAGTTCGGTGCATTTTTTTTGGGGAAGCTTCGATCTGGCAGTTACGCGTTTCTCGGGCCGCCGCGCGCCGCCGCGACCTGGAGCTGACGCGATGACACGGGAAGCCTATTCGCACGAAGTGAGCAGTGTTGGATTTTGGCCCGGGAACAGTACGCATGAAGCCTTATTTTATTCTTATGCGGTCCCCGCTCCCGAGGGATTTGCAAATAACGCGATTCGTCCCACCGGTTCTTTTTACGACAAAGAGCTCGGTGAGTTTGTGCTCCCTTACGAAAATGTTCGGCAGAGTTCGTCGCCGAGTGCTGCACTACTAGACTTTTGCCAAAGCACCTACGCAGCGGCCGCGACGCTCGGAAAGTGGGATCGCGAGGCCTTATAGAGAGAGAGCACGCAGATTCGGAATGATGCGTGGAAATAACGCAAGTCAATGCAACGATGAAGTTCCGAAAGCGAATTCGGATATTTGTTATAATCCGCGCACGCCTCCGATTGACGCTGTCATTGAAATGACCGAGCCGTCCACGCCTTTGATGCGGCAGTACGCTGCGATTAAGAGAGACCATCCTTCCGCACTTCTATTCTTTCGGCTCGGCGACTTCTACGAACTTTTCTTTGACGATGCCGTTCTTGCCTCGCGGGAATTGCAAATCACTTTGACGTCTCGCAATAAAGAAAAAGGACTGGCTGTGCCGATGTGCGGTGTGCCCTATCACGCCGCCGACGGTTACATTTCAAAACTTGTACGCAAGGGATTTCGAGTAGCGATTTGCGAACAGATGGAAGACCCGCGGTTAGCTAAGAAACTTGTGCGGCGCGAGGTCACGCGTGTCGTTACGCCCGGCACTGCCGCCGATTCTCTAATCAGCGCGGATGAAAATAATTTCCTGGCAGCGGTGGCGCAGAGTGGAGATCGCGCCGGTTTTGCAGCCCTTGATCTTTCTACCGGCGAATTTCGGGCAACCGAGTTTCAAGGAGAAGATGCCCAGCGAAGAATCCAGGAGGAATTGCAACAGTTACGGCCGAAAGAAGTACTCTATGGGTCGGCCGCACCGCTGTTCGATAAAGAACATCTACGGACTTCAATCGCCTCTGGGGTACCGGGAGGATATGCCGAGACTCCCCTCGACGACTGGATTTTTGCTCCTGACCACGCAATTCCCTTGCTGGAAAATCATTTTGGAGTGTTATCGCTCGAGGGCTTTGGACTGGCAGGTAAACCAGCAGCCGCTTCCGCCGCGGGGGCGATTATTTATTACGTGCGCTCAACGCAGCGTGGGACGCTCAGTCACGTAGATCGCGTTGGATTTTACGAACGGCAGAACTGCCTGATTCTCGATACTGTCACGGTTCGAAATCTGGAATTGATTGAACCGCTTTTTGCCGGAGCGGATTCCGGCATTACTCTGTTGCGTTCCATTGATGCAACGATCACCCCCATGGGCAAACGCCTGTTGCGCTCATGGCTGCTGCGTCCTTCAATCGAATTGGCAGAAATAAATGCCCGTTTGGACGCGGTTGAGACGCAGGTAAAAGGCACTGTGGCCCGCGAAGAATTGCGGCGCGCATTGGACGGCATCCTCGATCTGGAGCGGCTATTAAGCCGGGTAACGCTGGAAACGGCCACGCCTCGGGACGTTCTCGCTCTTGCCGCCTCGCTCGACAAGCTTCCCAGCGTTCGCGCGGCATTGCAGCCCTTCGAGGCTGAAAGATTGAAGTCCCTATACGGCTCAATTGATGAATTGCGTGATTTGCAGGAAAAGATTGATAAAACAATCGTTCCCGAACCGCCACTATCGTTCAGCGATGGCGGCGTGATTCGAACTGGAATTAATCAGGAATTGGATCAACTCCGGGATTTGAGCCGCAACAGCAAACAGTTTCTTGCGCAAATCGAACAACGCGAGCGGCAGCGTACCGGGATCGGATCGCTAAAAGTAAAATTCAATTCGATCTTTGGCTATTATCTCGAGATCACGAAATCCAATCTACATCTTGTCCCCTCCGACTACGAACGCAAGCAGACGTTGGTAAACGCCGAGCGCTTTGCGACTCCGGAGCTGAAGGAATATGAATCAAGGATTCTGGATGCTCAGGAAAAGATTGTTGAAATTGAACGTCGGATGTTCATCGAACTCCGCTCGGCGATTGCAGGAGAAGCTCGCCGCGTTCGGCAAACTGCGCTGGCATTGGCTGAAGTGGACGTGCTCGGAAGCATGGCGCACGTCGCGGCCCTTCGCGGCTATTGCCGTCCCAGGTTCGATGATTCTTCGGACCTCGAAGTTCTGGATGGAAGACATCCCGTTATTGAACAACAGGAGATAACGGGCGGCAGCAACCGCTTCGTGCCCAACGATCTTTACTTGAACGCAACCACTCACGCCGTGCTGGTTTTGACGGGGCCGAACATGGGCGGCAAGTCAACCTATCTCCGGCAGGCAGCGCTGATTGTAATTTTGGCGCAGATGGGATCGTTCGTGCCCGCAAAATCGGCGCGCATGGGCCTGGTGGACCGGGTCTTCACGCGCATCGGGGCCAGCGACAATCTGGCTCGTGGACGCTCCACCTTCATGGTCGAAATGACGGAAACGGCGGCGATTCTGCACACGGCGACGGCTCGATCACTCATTCTGCTCGACGAAATCGGACGCGGAACCGCAACCTATGACGGACTGGCCATCGCGTGGGCGGCCATTGAATATATTCACGCGCGCACACGGGCGAAAACGCTTTTCGCTACTCACTATTTCGAGTTGACCGAACTAGCGGAACGCCTTTCCGGAGTGAAGAATTATCATGTTTCAGTAAAAGAAACAGGTGGCGGAATCGTATTTCTGCGAACCGTAGAGCCAGGAGCAGCAGACCGCAGCTACGGGATCGAAGTTGCAAAACTTGCCGGGCTACCGAACGAAGTCGTTCAACGCGCCCGCGAGGTTTTAGCGGAGCACGAGGACGCGGAACTACGTGTAGCCGCTCAGTTGGCTCGTGACGAATCGCAGCCCGCTCCCGCTGCCCAATTAACGATCTTTACCGCGCTCTCGCAGCCGGTATTGGAGCGCCTCCGCGGACTGGATTTGAATCACCTGACACCGCTGGAGGCTCTGAATATTTTGGCGGAGTTGAAGAAAGAAATAGAGTGAGATCGCACTAATAAGCTTCATCTCAACCCTTAGCAATATCTGGACTCGACCGGATTGCCGAAAAAGCAAAACAACAATGATGCACTCGCCGCTCAGATTGGCAAGCTCTTCATTATTGGTTTCGACGGCGTGGAGATGTCGCCGCGGCTTGCTTCCCTGCTCACGCGTCTTCAGCCCGCAGGAGTTATTCTCTTCGCCCGCAACATCATTTCGGCGGAACAGACTCATCAGCTGCTCAAAGAGTGCCAGGCCCGTGTTTCTACTCCGCTTCTGACTTGTGTTGACATGGAAGGCGGCAAAGTTGACCGCTTTCGCAATCTGAATGGTGGCAGTCCTTCCGCCGCCGATGTCTTTGCCACCGGAGACCGCAAGCTCTTTCAGAAGCACGGCAAGTTGATCGGGGGATATTGCCGCGCTCTGGGATTCAACACGGACTTCGCCCCAGTTCTCGACCTCGCATTCGAAGCTTCGCGAAATGTCATGAGCTCGCGAGCAGTATCGCCCGATCCAGGTGCAACGGCGATTTATGCCAAAGAATTTCTAGCCGGATTGCGCGACGCTGGAGTGTTAGGCTGCGGGAAGCACTTCCCCGGTCTCGGAGAGGGAAATCTCGATTCCCATCACCAGCTTCCAGTCATTGAGAAATCGTTAAGCAAACTTTGGGCTGAGGACATGCTTCCTTACCGGCTTCTGCGCCGCCTTATGCCGATCGTTCTAGTCTCGCACGCGGGCTATCCCGCCGTCACGGGGGACAATACCCCTGCGTCGCTCTCAAAGAAGTGGATTACCGATATTCTGCGGAAGCGCCTGGGATACGCCGGCCTGGTTGTCTCTGATGATTTGGAAATGGGAGCCGTGTCACAAGCTGTCCCGATTGAAGAGGCCGCCATCGCGCACATTCGAGCGGGCGGCGACCTGTGCCTTATCTGCCGTACCGAGGATTCAATTATTGGCGCTTATGAAGCCGTACTGAAAGAAGCGGAGAGGAATCGCCGCTTTGCGCTGCAAGTAGCCAGCGCGGCAAAACGTGTAGAGAAGTTGAAGAGGAAATTTCTAACTTCCATTTGCTGGAAATTTCCGCCGATTCCATCTCAAAACAAACTTGACCGGCTCTCGCGCCAGCTATGGACTTTTAGCGAGAGCGTCCGGCTCGAAAATATTGTTCGCGAACAGGAACAGTCGTGATCGTTGGCGGCGTAATGAGCGGAACCTCGTGCGATGGAATCAATGTCGCGCTGGTAAATATTACCCAAGCGGATCGCGGTCAACCAAAACTCAAACTTATTGCCCACGCAGAGTTTGTCTATCCAGCGGCTGTGCGCAAAGCAGCCTTGGCCGCCATGAATTCGGATCATGCAAAGGTTTCTGACCTGGCTCGGCTGAACGTTCTTTTGGCGGAATTGTATGCAGAGGCGTTAACGATCACGCAGCGGCGCTTTCGAGTGAATATCCAACTGGCGGGGTGTCACGGGCAAACTCTCTATCACCAGGGAGAAGCTGCAAAATTTCTTGGGCGAAAAATCGCGACCACCTGGCAAGTGGGCGACGGCTCTGTCATTGCCGCCAGAACCGGTGTGCCCGTGGTGTCGGATTTTCGTCCCGCTGACATGGCGGCAGGCGGAAAGGGCGCTCCACTAGTTCCCTTCCTCGACTATTATTTATTTCGCGATCGCCGCATTGGGCGCATCGTGCAGAATATTGGCGGAATCGCAAACCTCACCGCGATTCCATTCGGAGCGTCTGCGAAGGATGTAATCGCATTCGATACAGGTCCCGGCAATATGGTAATGGACGCCTTGACCGAGTGCCTATTTCATAAGGCATTCGATCGCGACGGCATGATTGCCGCTTCCGGCACGGTTTTGGACCGCGTAGTCTCAAATCTCATGCGTTCATCTTATTTCCCGCGTAAGCCTCCCAAGACCGCAGGACGAGAAGAATTCGGGCGCGAGTTTGTCCAATTATTCCTTCGAAAGTGTGGCCAGGCGAATAAACGTGATGTGATCGCCACAGCCACGGCATTGACGGCACATTCCATTGCCGACGCGATACGGCGATTCGTGCTGAATCACGGCCCCTACAAAGAATTCATCGTATCCGGCGGTGGGACGAACAATCCCACCCTTCTGGCGATGCTGGCAAATTTGCTGGCTCCCCTCGGCCTGCAAATCCGACTCTCGGACGAATACGGAATACCATCCCAAGCGAAGGAAGCAGTCGCGTTCGCGTTGCTTGCCTACCAGACATGGAACCGGAAACCGTCGAATATCCCCGTCGCCACGGGTGCGATGCGGCCTGCGATTCTGGGCAAGGTCTCGTATGTCTGAGGGTCATTTAATTTGCCCCTTCGGGACAACCGCACGGCCGGGGGCGGCTGTGCCCACGTGGTCTTTGGGGGCGCGGTCGGTCGGCCTCTTTGTCCTGAGCCTTTGTCTTGCTGCGTGCGCAAAGAAGCCCGATGCGAACACCCTCGTCATGATCATTGAAAGCAGCCCCACGAACCTCGATCCCAGAGTTGGGTTGGACGCGCAGTCGGAACGTATTGACGACCTTCTGTTCGACGATTTATTTACCCGCGATGAGCATTTGAATGTGCAGCCCGGCTTGGTCGAAAGATGGCAGATGCCTGATCCTCGAACTTACGTTTTTCATCTGCGTTCCGCTGTGCGCTTCCACGACGGAAGGGCGCTCACTTCCCGCGATGTGAAGTGGACCTTCGATTCCCTCCTGCAAGGCAAGATTCTGAGTACGAAAGCGTCCGCATACCGATTCGTGGATCACATAGAAGCGCCCGACCAGTCCACCATAATCTTCCACCTCAAGGAGCCAGACGCGCCGCTGCTGTGGAACCTTTCCGACGGTGCCATTGGCATTGTCCCCTACGGCAGCGGCAATGAGGTGAGCAGCCATCCCATAGGATCGGGGCCGTTTCGCTTCGTAAGCTCGGAACAGGATAAGAATGTGATCATCGAACGCAACGATGATTACTGGGGGCAAAAAGCGAAGTTGAAACGAGTGCGATTCGATGTCGTGCCAGACCTTACTACGCGTGCACTCGAACTCCGCAAGGGCAGCGCAGATGTTGCTTTCAATTCGCTAACCGGGGACATGGTAATAAATCTACAGAAGGAGCCTAGTTTGACAATTATGCACACGACGGGAACGCGGGTTGCTTACATCGGATTCAATCTGCGGGACCCGATATTGAAGGACGTGCGCGTTCGTCAGGCATTGGCCAGGGCAATAGATCGGCGTCCCATCATTCATTATTTATTGCGTGATTTCGCCAAGCCTGCCAGCAACCTGCTTCCTCCGGAGAGTTGGGCCTATAGCGAGGTTCTCTCCAATGATTTCGCTCCTGACGCTGCCCGACTCTTGCTCGATGCGGCTGGATATCCCCCCAACAATGGGGTTCGTTTCCACCTTACGATGAAGACTTCGACCGAGGAGAGCACGCGGTTGTTGGCGGCCGTCCTGCAACAGCAGTTGCGCGACGTTGGCATCGTATTGGACATTCGCACATTCGAATCCGCGACATTTTTTTCCGATGTTACTCGTGGCGCGTTTCAGTTCTACTCGATGACCTGGGCTGGAGGAACTGAAGATCCCGACATTTTTGAATATGTTTTTCACTCAGCCCGGTTTCCCCCCAAAGGTGCAAATCGTGGTTTCTACTCGAATCCTCGCGTAGATGCTTTGATTGACCAGGCTCGTCGTGAACCAAACCAAAACGTCCGCAGGCAACTCTATGCTGAACTTCAGCGGATACTTGCCACGGATGTGCCCACCATCAACCTTTGGTACCTCGATAATGTTATGGTGCACTCGAAGCGTGTCCGTGATCTGACGTTGAATCCCTCTGGGAATTACGATTTCCTAAAGACAGCTACTCTGGCGGACACTCGCTAGCCACGCGGCTCATCCAAATTTCTCCGTGTTACCATCGAATCTCCATTGCGAATTCTATTTATAGGCGATATTTTCGGACGGCCCGGACGCACCATTGTTAAGGAGCGCCTGTCCTCTGTAGTCAAAGAACGCGCCATTGATCTCGTCATCGCAAATGGTGAAAACTCGGCGGCTGGTTTTGGCATTACTCCGCCCCTCGCGGAAGAGTTATTCGAGTTGGGAATAGACGTTCTCACCACCGGCAACCACATATGGGACAAGCGTGAGATTGTTGACTACTTCCAGATGGCGAATGGGAACGAACATAGTATGGCTCGGCGGCTGCTGCGTCCCGCAAACTATCACTCGGGAATGCCGGGATGGGGCGTTTACGAGGGCCAGAAGGCCGACGTGCCATACGTTGTAATCAATTTGCAGGGACGTGTCTTCATGGTGTCGAACGACGATCCATTCCGCGTTGCCGACCAATTGCTGAAGGAAATCAAAGCGAAAATAATTTTTGTAGATATGCACGCCGAGGCCACTTCGGAAAAGATTTCCCTCGGTTGGTACCTGGATGGTCGAGTTACCGCGCTCGTCGGCACGCATACTCATATTCCGACGGCGGATGAGCGGGTCCTTCCCGGAGGAACCGCATACATCACCGACGTTGGCATGACCGGCCCCTATGACAGCGTGATTGGCGTCAAAAAAGAGCTGGTGATTGGGCGCTTTCTCAACAATATGCCCGCGCGCTTTGAGGCTGCTACAGGAGATGTCCGATTATGTGCGGTGGTCATTGATGCCGATGCGGCAACCGGACACGCCCGAAGTATCGAAAGACTTATGCTCCGCTAGCCGCTGAACAAAGAAATTTAAATCTCTTACTTAAGAAAATCGAATCGCGCTCATTAGGCAGTAGCCCTCAGCTCTCTCTGGCAAATCAAGTACAATTCCCTGATGCGGAACCTAAAAGGTTTGGAAGACATTGTCACCGAGCTACGCGCCGAAAGAGGGCACCTGGTAAATAATCTCCGTCACGTGGATGCAGCCCTTGCGGTGCTCGGCAAGTTGGAGGGAGGGAAGTTCGCCACAGAGTCGCGGCGCACGGTATCCCAGTCTGCTCGCCGAAGAATGGCCGCCTCCCAGAAAGCGCGATGGGCGAAAACGAAGAGTACATCCTCCGCCATGGCGAGTGGGGGGGGCGGGACCTCGCGCTCACCACGGCGGCTTTCGGAAGCGACTCGCCGTAAAATTGCCGCTGCACAACGCGCCAGATGGGCTAGGCTAAAAAGTAAGTGAGGCGGTTTCGGAGAGAGCTGGACCGCACCCCCACGAGCAAGTCATGTTCATTTCCGGCATCGCACCGGCAGCTTCAATGTTTACCGCGATAGCTTCGCCTGCTGTTTCGCAGAATAGATTAGTTCCATTTGTAACCGTCGTGCTGCTTGGATTGTTCCTTGGGATGCGGCATTCGACCGATCCCGACCATGTTGTAGCAGTCTCTACTATCGTTAGTCGTCAGCGCTCAATTGTGCATTCGACGGTGATTGGCATGATGTGGGGACTCGGCCATTCGTTGACCATCTTCGCCGTCGGATCGGCGATCATCATTTTCGGCGTCGTTATCCCACCCCGGCTCGGATTGTCCATGGAGTTTTCTGTTGCCTTGATGCTTATCTTATTGGGTGTACTCAATCTTACCGGCGTAATGCGCTGGATCACAGAACGCTTTACTCCATCGCACTCAGGAGGCGAGACCCACCATGGAAACAGCCCGGCATCGTCTCTTGCTGAAAGAATAAAGCCGTCTCAGAGTGGGTCCTTATTTTGGCGAAACGCGGTCGCGAGGCTCGGTCCGTATCAGACAGTTCGTCCTTTCGCGATCGGGCTTGTTCACGGATTGGCGGGGTCAGCGGCAGTAGCGTTGCTTGTTCTTTCCACTATCAAGAGTCCGATTTGGGCGACAGCCTATTTGCTGGTGTTCGGTGCGGGCACCATGGTAGGAATGATGATTATGACCACGGCGATTGCAATGCCGCTCGCTTACTCGAACAAGAAATTTGTCAAAGTGAATCAGTTCATGACCACAACTTCTGGGTTACTGAGCATGGCTTTTGGATTATTCCTGGTTTATCAGATTGGCTTGGTGGATGGTTTATTCACCGGGAGGCCCCACTGGATTCCTCAGTAATCACGCCCTGAGACACCGTGGCTCGTGCTGCTTCATCCCAGATGCTTCGCAACCCAGTCGCCTGCTTGCTCAGTGCTTAAGCTTCCGCCGATATCTTGCGTGGTTTTCTTTTGCCGCACCGCTTCGAGAACTGCCTTTTCAATTTTTTGGGATTCATTCGCCATCCCAAGATGGTTCAACATCATTGCCGCCGTGAGGATTGCTCCGAATGGGTTTGCGATATTCTTTCCCGCGATCGGCGGCGCGGAGCCGTGCACTGGCTCAAACATTGAAGTCTTTTCAGGATGAATGTTCCCGCTCGCAGCCATCCCTAACCCTCCTTGAAGAGCGGCGGCCAAGTCCGTAACTATATCGCCAAATATATTGTTGGTTACGATTACGTCGAACTGACGTGGATCGTGGACAATCTGCATACACAAAGCATCTATAAACATATGTTGGGAAGTCATCTGCGGATACTCTTCTCCTACTTCCTTAAACACACGCTGCCACAAGCCGCCGGCGTGTGTCATGGCGTTCGATTTGTCGCTCATCAAGACTTGTTTCCGCTGCGTGCCGTTGCTTTTCGTGTGTCGCTCGCAATAATCGAAGGCATATCGAATAATGCGCTCCACGCCCTTCCGTGTGTTGATGTCCTCCTGTATTGCAATCTCGTCCGGCGTTCCGCGTTTGAACACGCCGCCCGCATCTGTGTACAACCCTTCGGTGTTCTCGCGAATCACCACAAAATCCACGTCTTTGGGTTCAACTCCTTTCAACGGACAAAGCGATGCGTCCAGTAGCCGCACGGGGCGAACGTTGGCGTAAAGATCCATCTGGAAACGCATTCCCAACAGAATCTCCTTGGCATGGAGATTGGAAGGAACTCTCGGATCGCCGAACGCGCCTACGAGAATTGCGTCGAAATCGCGACCCAACATTCTGAAGCCGTCGGCGGGGACGGTCACTCCGTCAGCCAGATAACGGTTACCTCCCCAATCGAACTGAGTAATCTCGACGGCAGCCCGCGCTGCATCGATGACTTTTACCGCTTCGGCGATTACTTCGACGCCGATGCCGTCGCCCGGAATCACCGCAATACGCTTCTTCATGCTCACCGAAGAGAGATTATCAACTAACGTGACGCTGCGCCATGAGGAGTTGGGACGCGGGAAGCATGTACATCTGACAGAATTGTGATAGCCAATTGACCCTTCCCAGGTAGTACCGTAAAATGGCTTATCGAACGGCGTTAGAGTTGCTCTTTCTGACAGCCTCTGATTTGGAAAATCCAGAAGGAAGAGGTATGAAGTTTATATGGCAAACCATTTTTCCGCGCTGAAGCGTGCCCGGCAGACCGAAAAGCGCAGTGCCCGCAATCGTTCCAACAGTTCCCGCCTGCGCACGACGCTGCGTGATTTGCGCGAGAGCCTGGCTAAAGGCGAAAAGAAATCCGCCGAGCAGGTTTTCCGTGAAACCGTATCAGGCTTGGATAAGGCCGTACAAAAGGGCGTCCTTCACAAAAATACCGCCTCGCGGTACAAGTCCCGCTTGAACGCACGTTTGAATGCCTTGAAGTAAGTTCCTTTACCCGGCCGCAACCTCAAATCACCTAGCCGAGAATCAGCGTCACCGCCAGCCCAGCAATGGCGAGTTTTACAAGCCACCCCAAAGCGTGCGCCGCCGCAATTGCTGGAGTCAGTTTTATGAACAGGACATTGGCGATCGTTAGTGGCAAAGGGCCGATGAGCCAAATAGCCAGGGCCAATTTGAGAGTCCCGCTGTATGAGTACAGGTGCAAGCGGCCACAGACCAAAGCAAAAACAGCGCACGTGAGAAACGGCAGCAGGCTAGCCCAGACGATGGCTTTCATTTCTCCCTGGCCACTGCGATATCGCCAGATTTCCGGATGACGATCGTACCGTAAAGCCAGTCGCCCATAAATAACCAGTCGGTCATTGACGACACAATGCCGCCAGCTAGAGCCGCGAGAGCGATGCGTACCCAAGACATATCTGGGCGCACTCTAACACGGTCGCCGTTGTTTGGCGATCTATCCCATGCGCGGGATCAACATTCCCGTACGCCGCTTGTATTCTTGATAAGTTTCTCCGAGCTGCGCGGTCAGCATGCCCTCTTCTCGTCGAGCCTTGAAGAGACAGACAATCAGAATCAGCAAAAGTGCACCTACTTGTCGCCATTGCCCAACTGCCAACGCGGTGCCAAGCAAACCCAACAATATTTCAGAATAAATGGGATGGCGGATATATCCGTATGGGCCAGATTCAATAACTCTATGGCCGATTTTGATCGTGACCGTTGCGCTCCAATACTCGCCCAGATGATATCGCGCCCACATTGCGATCGCGACTCCAAGCCAGACAAGACAAATCCCCGCGTATCTTACGCCGGGAAGATTGGGAACAAACCGGCTTCCAAGGAACTGGGATAAGAACCAGTGTCCGGTTAAAAGCTCAATTCCGACGATTACAGCCGCAATCGTGGAAAAACGGCTCCACGCAGGTTCAGCTTTTTCCGTTGGGCGAACGCGAAAGGCACTAACCAGCCAATAACCTGCCAACAACAACCATGGCGTGCTTATCAAGTCCACAATAAAACCCCTTTGCGTGGTGAAGCAAAATGTTGCCGTGCAACTGTTAACCTCTGCTTTCTATACGTATTGCTGCAATGCCTGGTTCGGTTCATACGGGCAGTTCTTCCTGCATCCAATCCACCAATTCGGGCTTCGGCTCTGCCGTCAAATCAAGCACGAGTTTTTCGAGGACCATCCGCTTGCTGGGCGGATTGGAGCGCAAAGCAAGATCGGTCTTCGCCACTAAGCGAATCGCCCGCGTCAGATCGCGTTTTGACTTATACCGCCGCGCCTGTTTGATGATGTCGTCAGCGGCAAACGGGGGAACGCGAAATCCCTGCCATAACGCCGCCCACAACATGCGCTGATCACGCACATTGCGCTCGAGAATTACAAGCATCTGGCGGAAAGTCTTGGCCAGCATATAAAGATGCCCGATTGCAGCCTCGTCTCCGTCCCCGGTGGTGAGGATGGCGTCAAGCATCTGCAAAGCGCGAACCCGCTCCTTGGCGGATATAGCATCCGTAAGCTCGTATAAAGACCGCTGTTTCGCAGCCAATACCATGGTTTCGACGTCGCCCAGCGTAATCCGCTTTTTCTCGGCTACATATAGGCTCAGTTTTTCCAGTTCATTCGAAATCATCATCATGTCGCCGCCGAGCGCGTCCACTAGTTCACGAGCGGCGTCCGGAACAATTTTTATCTGCTGAGTGCCACAGTATTCCGTCAACCAGCGAATGGCCTCCCCTTCCTCGACTCGCCCTAATTCCACAATCGCGCAGTAGGAACCCATGGACTCGCGAATACGCTCGTACCGATCCTTGTCGGTCATATCCATACGCCGCGCGTCAGCCGGGATGCTGATGTGATCGGCCACAAATATCAGAACAGCATCCGGATTTGGATCCTTTGCATACGCTTCAATGGCAGCAAGTTTAGCGTCATTGGAGCCGCGTCCGAACAGGGTCTTGACGCCTCGAACAAAGAAAACCTGGAAGGGAGCCATCAACGATGGCGTACGGGCACGGTCAAGGATTTCCGCGAGGTCGGTATCGGCCAAATCAAAATCAAACACGCTGAAATCCCGCAAGTCGGCTGGCACCAGATGTTTCAAAATTGCTTCACGGCATCTCTTGCGGAAGAAGACTTCATCCCCTACAAAAACATAAACCGGGCGCAATTTATGTCCTTGCACATCCGAGACGAATCGGTCTGTCTGCGCGAAACCTCGCACTAAAAACCCTCCAGAATGTTTGAGACCAGTGTACTTGCAAAATCTCGCGATAATCGTTCAAATGCCGGCGAATCTTCCTCGAAGAAGGTATTCAGATCGCTGGTTACCTGGTATTGCTCGCGAAATAAGTAAGAAGGATTTTGAAAGAGAATCTGGCCGCTTTTATCCTTCAGCAGAACCTTCATGCTGATGATTACCAGCACGCTGGCCGCGCGCCCTGTTTTCGAATCATACGTAAGCGGCGTAGTGTAAGTCGAAAGAACAGTTCCCTGTAGAGTCGCATCGGCTGCATCGCTCGGCTCATTCACAATCTGGTAATTCGTTCGCGTCACCAACTCCTGCACCACCGCCGCCGTCAGTCGTTGCTCAATTTTATACGTCTGAGTCTGATTGATGAAGGCCGGAACCGCGATGGTGCGTACCTTGTCTGGCAGAGTGTTTACCTTCCCCGCCGTGTGATACGCGCATCCAGCGTTTAGAAAGCACATTACTGCCAGCAGGAATACCCGCTTCACTGAATCTTCCCGCGAGGCCGGGCCGCTGTCATGCTTTCCGCGCATTCGACTGCCGTGCTGGCGGCGATACGCAAATTGTCGGAAGCCGCCCACAACCAGAAACTGGTTTTATCGCTTTCGTCGGGAACAATCGAAATCAAAATGTTGCCCTGGCCGGCAACGTTAACATTATTGGGAGCCTCATCGGCAGCCTGCGTTACCGTGAAATGATCGCCGCTCAGAGCATCGGCAATCTTCGCGATGTCTACAATGTTCGTCGTTTGAATATGAATCGCGAAGGCATGTCCGTGGAAGACTGGCGATTGCAGTACGAGCAGCGACGGAGCCAATGCATGCTTGCCAACAACGTGCCGGTAGTGCTTGAGGATGCGTTCATGCACGGCGGAAAGCGACGTGGCGGATTGCGGCCCATAGCGCGCAACCATGTTGAATGCGACCTGCACGTCAAAAAGGGCAGTCGGCAACTGCTGGAATGAAAGAAGATTAATGGTCTGCTCATGCAGCTCATCCATCCCTTTTTGGCCGTGCTCCGAAGCAGGCTCGAAAACCGTGGCCGTTGCTTGTTTTACTTCGCCCGCATTCTGCGCCCTCAATACAATCAGCGCGAGCACGACTGCGGCCGGATGCGCAACTACCGCCGGCGCGGGCTGCAATTCCGGAGTAAACAAACGTCCGAGTTGACGCTCGACCCAGGGTGAACGCACCGTCACGCCTGGCTCATCCTCCAGGGCGAAAGACAGATCAATAATGTCGCTACCCGCCTTGCGCGCGATTTTCCAGTTCGCAAGGGCGGATTCCGGACTAGAGGCAAAAAAAGTAAAATCAACATTGTCGAACTGCTCCGGGCGGACGCTTTGAATGAATGTGACCTCATCCTTCATGGTCTCAAGTTTCCCGAGCGATTCCTCGTCATCGAGTAGCTTCACATCGAGCGAAGGAAAGTTGCGGTCGTTGAGCACTTCGGCCACTTCCTTCCCCTTGAGACTTCCTGCGCCGACGATCGCCACCCGATACGAATTGCTGGTACGAACGATTTCAGAATGGGGAATCGCAACGCTTTTAAAGTTCGAACTCATGTGATCTGCGTTGCCTCCTTGTACGTGGGGGGAGGCGGCCGTTTACTTCTGCGCCTGAATATCCATTGCAATCGCCAGAACACGCCGGATGCCATGTAAGTCAATGCCAATACGAAGAGTACCGTCTGCGAAAAAAACCAGACTGCGGCAAATAGCAGTCCAAACAGCACGATCAGACGGAAAGGCTGACGCGTCCGAAAATCAATGTCCTTAAAACTATAAAATCGCCACGTACTAACCATGAAGTATGCCGTCACCACAACAATGAACATGAACGTAATCGAACTCCCCCACCATTGTTGCGGGTCTCCTCCGGAGAAGTGAACGACTGCGGCAATCACGCCCGCGCCTGCGGGAATTGGCATTCCCACAAAATATTTCTTTCCGGGACGGCCCGGGTTCAGCGGCTGCGGATTTGTGCTGATATTGAATCGAGCCAGCCGGCTGGCTCCGGCAATCAGGAAAAGAAAGCTGGCAATCGCGCCAAACTGCCCCATTTTACCGGCCATTTCCGTGGACGAGAGCACGCCGGGTGGGATCTCACGAAATCCCCACATCCATGCCAATAATGCGGGAGCCACGCCAAATGTAATTACGTCGGCCAGAGAATCGAGCTCCCGGCCAAAATCACTGCTGGTGTTAGTCAGCCGCGCGATCCGTCCGTCGAGACCGTCGAAGAGTACCGCGAAACCTATCGCGATCGCCGCATGATCAAAATGCCACGCCTGCGATAACGATCCGCGCGTGACCTGAAGAATCGCGTAGAAACCGGCCATGATATTGCCGGTTGTGAAAAGCGACGGCAGAATGTACATGCCTTTGCGAAGTCGCTTCGAGTGGCGATCTTCCCTGCGCCGTTTCGGAATTTCAGGAAGATCAAGCTGCATTACTCAGCTCCCTCTCTTACACCACTGGTCACAGCTAAAGAAGGCAGCGGCGGAATAGGATTCAGGAGCGCGAGAACCGTAGCTCCCCCTTTGACCCGGTCACCCACCCGAATTTGAAGGCTGGCGGAGCCGTCCAGCAAAATATCCGTCCGGGAACCAAATTTGATCAAACCCACTCGCTCTCCCCTGCCCACGTGATCGCCGACCTTCTTGGTAAATACAATCCGGCGGGCCAGGAGTCCGGCGATTTGCTTAAACACAACCCGCCCTCCTTCGCCTTCCACGGTGACCGTATTTTGCTCATTTAATTCGGCACAGGTTTCGTTCATGGCATTCAGAAATTTACCCGTTTGATAGCGAACGTCTCGAATCACTCCGGCAATCGGGGAACGATTCACGTGTACATCGAAAACGTTCAAGAAAATACTGATGCGCACGCATCGCACCTCTCCCATCATGACCGGAGAGACATTGGTGATTTTGCCGTCGGCCGGGGAAACTACCGCGCCCGGGATGTCGGGAATTACCCGCTGCGGATCGCGAAAAAACCATAAAAGAAAAATGGACAACAATAGCGGGAGCACAGCCCAAAGAGGGCCAGCAAGCCATGCTAGGATCCCTGCCGCACCCAAGAGTGGGATCGCGTAGTAGTAACCATCTGGAACCATCGGAGACTTTGATTATAGTGCAGCGGAGGTGTGCCGGACTCGCGTTCGCTCCGGAAGCAACTTAATCGCCCACAGAAAGGGCGCTAGTCAGTTCCCTTTCGCGAACACAAACGTATGCTGTTGTTTACTCATAGTCTCTGGCCGGAGTCTATGCGACTTGGCCTTGAGGTATCTGCTGACTGTAATGCCGCGCAATTCCTTCCATCTGATCCTTGAGCCGAAGCTTCAACTTCTTCAGCCGAACTTCTTCCAATTTTTCATCGTCCGTCAAATACCTTTTGTGTGTGAGTGAATCGAGGCGTTGTTCGTACTGGGTATGCTCCTGAACCAGTTTGCGGAATTCTTCATCGCTGGCCAGGAGATGGTCTCTAGAAATTAACATCCAGTAGACCTCCTTGGGGGATTTCATAGTCGGCTACGCTATCATACGATCCAAAACGCTTCAACGAAAAATTGAAGACCTAAGGGCAACTACCCGGTTACTGTGCCGTGCCGGGAGGTTCTCATTTTGAAACTAAAGCCGATACAGGATTGCATCCTCTTCGGGGCTGTGATAATAACCCTTGCGTCGGCCGCACTCGCTGAACCCGACTCTATTGTACAGTGCCCTGGCCGCTTTGTTCGCATCGCGAACCTCGAGAAAGACCGCAGCGGCACCGTGGTTCCGAGCCACCTCAATCAGGCTGCACAGAAGCTGGTTTCCTACACCCTGTCTCCGCATCCCGGAAACAACTACCAGATTCTCAATTTCGCATTCTTGATGCAGCAGTTGCATTACTCCAAAACCCTGCACCCCAGATTCATCTTCCGCTACCAGTGCTATACGGCGCGGCGTTTCTTGTTGGAATATTCCAAGGTATTTTTCCTCGGTCCAGTGGGTTGCAGTCTCTGCCACCCGCTCAATCTTTAGAATCGCCGGGACATCTTTGATAAGCGCGGGACGAATGAACACGGAGTTACTCTGTCCCGCGCGCGTCGCGGACACCGCCCTTTGACAGAACCTCTGCATTGGCTCGGCTTATATAATTCGCTTCCAGGTTTTCTGGTAAAACGGTCTCGCCCGCCAACATTTTCGTCCAGCCAAGAGCGCTAATAAAAGCTAAATCTGGAGCGGCGATTACTCGCACAGGGATTCCGGCCTCTTGGGCCAACACCGCAAGTTCGGAACTTGGAGTCACCATATTTGCTCCGTGAAGTATGTCTAAAAAGCCGTCTCGTGTTACCAGGTTTTCATTGATCCTGCACGCGGTGCCCGCTGACACACGGTGCTCCGGAATTTCGTACTCCCCAACATAAACTCGCTGACGTCCTGCATCGAGGGCAGCCATGACCCTTCCTTTTAACCCACCCGTCAATGCAACTGCTTCTAACAATGAAACCGCGGCGATTGGCTTCGCCAAAACTTCCGCCAATGCCTTGATCGCCGCCAGTCCCACCCGTAAACCAGTAAAGGACCCTGGACCTGAGACCACCACGAAACCGCCAATGTCTTTCTTGCTGAATCCGCGCCTAAACAGCAGCGCCGCAATCTGGGGGACTAGTTGGGCGGAAAATGCGCCGCCATCCAGCCGTGTGGATTCCAGCAACTCGCACGTTCCGTCCGCTTCGCCCCGGACTAAGGCAATGCTGCCATCTTTACCCGAGGTGTCCGCCGCGAGCAACAACATCAGGCGTTATCCTCGACCGGTTGGGCTTCGACTAATTCAAGCAGAACCCCGCCCGCGCTCGACGGATGCACAAATACATACCGATGGCCCCCGGACCCCACCTTGATTTCATTGGACACCAGCCGAATACTCTCTTTCTTGAACTTGTCCACAATGACGTCTAAATCAGGGACCCTTAAACAAACATGGTGCAAGCCCTCGCCGCGTTTTGCGATAAATCGCGCAATAGCCGAATCGTCTGACGTTGCTTCCAGCAGTTCCAGCCGGCTGTCGTCCAGGGGAATCATCACGACTCGAACCTTCTCACTGTCAACAATTTCTTCCGGAGATACGCTTAGGCCCAACTGTTCATAAAACTTCTTCGAAGACGCCAGCGACCTTACCGCGATTCCGAGATGATCAATCTCAAACAAAAAATTCCCCCCAAGAACGCCCACGTAGACTCAAGATGTCCCCATCTGCCCAGCGGAACAAAGCTCCGCAAAACTTTAGGCCAACCCATTCATTATCTCTTCCACCACAGAATACGGATCGCGTCTCCGCCCGGCGACCTCGGCAGCGTAACGCGACAAATTTCTGTCCCCGATTTTCGCGAAGGCCTTCTCCAAAAGCGAGTCGCGCAGCATATCAACCAGCCGCTTTTCCCAATTCTGAATACTACGCTTGGTCATCAAATTCTCCTTTTTCAAATACTCTTCATAGGCTGCAATGGACGCTGCAAGATCGTCAATTCCCTTCCCTCTGCTCGCCATAGTTTTCACAATTGGAGGCGTCCATTTATCGGAGCGCATCGCCAGGGATTGTAAAGCGCGAATCTCGCGCTCCACTCTTTCGGCGCCGTCGCGATCGCTCTTATTGATCACGAAAATGTCGGCGATCTCCATGATCCCGGCCTTGATGCTTTGCACATCGTCCCCCATGCCGGGAACCAGAATCACAATGGTGATGTCCGCCAAACGCACGATGTCAATTTCATCCTGGCCGACCCCCACGGTCTCGATCATCACAATGTCGCGGCCAGAGGCGTCGAGAATCATCGCCGCATCCGAGGTGCTCTGCGCCAAGCCGCCTAGCGAGCCTCGCGTCGCCATGCTGCGAATGAAAATGCCGGGATCGGAAAAATGCTCCTGCATGCGAATGCGGTCGCCGAGAATCGCGCCGCCCGTATAAGGACTGCTGGGATCAACCGCAATAATGCCGACCGTGCGATCCAGCTTCCGATAGTGCCGCGCTAACTGATCCACGAGCGTACTTTTTCCGGCGCCGGGCTGCCCCGTCAATCCAAGGACTAGCGCATGACCGCTCAGCGGAAACAATTCCTTGAGCAGTTCCGCCCAGCCGGCAGCGCGGTTCTCGACTACGGATACAGCCCGAGCCATCGCCCGGCTATCCCCAGCCCGCATTTGCTCTACGAGACTCACAACTGTTGAGTGCAAGCCATCAGTGTAAAGGATTGCAGTAGCTTTGCGTTTTGCTCCAAGCTGAGTGTCGCAGCCTGTGTGATATGTTGTCTGCAACTTGGACTCTCTTCCTCGTGACAATCTCAACATTGGAAGATCGCGCGGCTATGTGGAAGACCGAACCCTCTGTACGCGAACTTTTCATCTTAGTGGTCCTCGCCTGCGCGTCCTTCGGCATCGCAGCAAGCCTCCTTCACGGCTGGCGCAATTTAGCGCTGAATTTTGGTGACAATGGGGCCTACCTGGAAGTTGCGGCGGCAATCCGGCATTGGGATTTCCACGACGTCGGCGTTCAGCATTTTATGGGCTACCCATATGCAATCGCCGCCGCCTCTCTGTTCTCGCATCTTTCCCTGGGTGCCAGCCTCTTACTTGTCGCAGGAGTAGCGTCCCTTATGGGCACCTTGCTGGTTGCCCGCCTGTTCGGCACATGGGTCGCCGCCTTCTTCGCATTCTCAAATTTCGCGTGGTTACAAGCATCCCTTCTCGGCGGTTCCGAGCCGCTCGCTGTTGCTCTCGGTATGGGTGCATTCTGGAGTTTTCGTCGAAGGAACCCCCTGCTGGCTGCTTTGCTGGGGTCGCTGGCGACCATTGTTCGGCCCTTGATGTTCTTCACGCTGGTAGGCATTGGGATAACTCTGCTCTCCCAGAAGCGTTACGCCAAATTCCTGGGTGCTGTTGCCGTGGGGCTCATCATCGGCCTCTTGTACATATGGCCATTAGCACACTATTTCGGGGATCCGCTCCTCACCATTCACAGCTATACGTCCCGGGATTACGGGGCGGCAAATGTGACCGGCCCTCATGGACACCTGTTTGGTTGGCCCTTTCACGGTATCGTCGTCGGCACTCTGTTGTACACGGCGCCTTGGACCAATTTGGTGTTGAGCTTCTCCTGGATCGCCCTGGTAATCGCAGGAGCGGTGGCCATGTTCTCCAGAGAGCTCCGGGAGTACTGGCGGGCCAACCCAGCTGAAGCTATATTCTGTGGGTTATATCTTCTGGCGACCTTCTGCTACGACTATTTAATATGGGCGCGCGGCAACTTTATGCGGTTTTCAATTCCGGCGCTCCCTTTTGTTTTCTTTGCGCTACTACGCTGGCTGCCAAAAGATCGCCGCGTGCTTTGGGCTCTCGCCGTGATAGCTCCGGCTCTAGCTGCTTGCTCTGCGTTTGGGATTAGAAATATTTCTTTCTTTCACTAAGAAGAGGCAACCCGACCCGAAGGTAAGATCACAAATGAGTGCGGGCGTGCAAGAATTACCGGGCTACTGACAAGGAGCGCTTTGTGAATCGCTGCGAAATTGTTCTTGTGAGGAACTCGCAGGACGCATCGGGCTATCCATGCAACAAAGATTCCAGCGAATTATGCGGCGAGTGTGGGACACAACTTTGCGATCTGCATGCGGAATCCTGTGATCTATGCGGAACTAGTTTGTGCGCTGCGTGCTTCCTGAGCCATACGAGACAGCCACATGCCAAACCCGCTGTTCCTAGTTCTTCAGAAGAACCTAAACGGCGCGTCGCTTAACTTAGTAGGAATCCGCTCGAGAGATGTGAGAAGACCCGCCAAGCCTTGATTGGCTCGGTCAGCCAGTGGCTGTCCGCACGCCGAGCCGTTGGGTACCCGGCCTCAAGCCGCCGCGGTTCCATACCCGTCCGCGGCGCGCACATGGGAGACTGGCTTTTCGTGCAGAAGCAGTTCCGTAGCCTGCACTCGCGGGTCGCTGTGAAACCATTGCTGAATCACATCGTGGTGCAGGTAATTCGCAATCGCGAGGAGGCTCATACCCTGATGGTGGGCCATCCAGCAGCGAACAACCTCCGGACGGTTTTTATCGGAAAACCTTCTCCATGAGTTTTTCCATGTCAACGGCGAACGCCTTGTGGGGTTGAAATCCACCGACTCATAGAATCCATAGGGGCCTACCCAATGCTGGCGCGCCATCCTGCGCAAATTTCTCAGTGCAGCGGATGCTTCAATACTCAGCGCCAAAAACGTTGAATATGGAGATATGACGGTAGCCGTTACCTCGCCTTTGCGCAACGCCAGTGACGGAATTCCGAAAGCGTAGTACTGATAATTTCCCGCTTCGTCGGTGAGGCTGTAAGCAGCCTCTGAGATGCCCCAGGGAATATCCCGGGACGCCGTGTAAGCCTGTTGAGCTCGGACCGAGGCTGATCTCGAACGTTGAAGTAATGTGTCAGGAAAAGTCCGCATCCACAAGGCTGGCATCAGATATTCGAACATCGTGCCCGTCCAGGAAAGCAGTACAGGATGCCCGTGATTCACGACATGGGCGCGTCCCAACAAGAACCAACTCTCTTGCGGAATATCGTCTTTGGCGATCGCAGTAAACAATGCGATACACGATTCGGAAGCCAGCAGATCGTAACAGGCAGAATTCAATTGCTCGGATTCGACATCAAATCCCACCGACAAAAGCCTTCGCTTGGGATGCAGCAGGAACTTGAAATCCATGCCGTCCGCCAGCTGGGCCGCGGCGCTACTGATTTTAGCGAGGTCTTCAATAAGGCCCCGCACATGCCGGAGGGCGTCCCCAAGTAAAGCCTGCAAACTTCTGTAAAGTCCTCGTTGATCTTCGTTTGATTCTGAATGAAGCGCCGTCTCCAGCCGCGAGGCAAGTGCGTCAATGAAATCTGGAACCGCTTCGAGGGCAAGGATGTCCCACCCGGTTTTTGCATTGATCGCCGCATCGTTGCGTAACGAGACGAACTCGGGCAGCAGCCAGGGCGCAGACAACCGAACCGTCTGCCTGATGCTCTCGATCCGCACGCGTGCCTCTTCGCGAAACCATCGAGCGTCAATTTCTCGCTTCGATCCGGGGGGCTCGCTCGGGTCCGCCAACGATGAATCTGGAAACTTGAGGATGGATTGCAGCCAGTCTTCGCGGATGTCTTCTCGAAATACGTTGACGCGCCTTCTCGGAAAGGCATGAAGATCCGCCAAAATACGAAGGTAATCCAAGAAACCCTCTCCGAGCGCCGGTTGCAGAAGCGGACGCCGCAATAGATCGAGCGCGCCTTGCTGGAGTGTCCATAACGATGCAACCAGATTCCCGCTATCCACCGAAGAGACAAATGCCGGCGTCAGCGGTGCGAGAGATCGCGTGTCATACCAATTGAGCAGATGGCCTCGGCACTTCGGAAGCTTGGCCGCCGTGGAAAGCGTGCGGAGGGTCTGTTCCGCAAATTCGGCAACCGTCAGATACCCAAACTCGCATGCGACCTGGCGCGCGTTGAGAAGGAAACCGAGATTCGTGGGCGACACTCGGGCCGCAATCGTCGGAGGGTGTTCCTGCAAATTGTCCGGGATGAGCCAGTTATGTTCTTCCGTGGCGAACTCCGCAAAATAGCGCCACGTGCGTATTGCGGTGCGGCGCAAAAATGAATCGTCTCTTTGCGATGGCTCGCTGCGCGACGGATGATGCGGGCGGTTCAGCCATATCGAAATGAATTTGCTTCCGGCCCACAGGACGAGAATTGGAAGCGCGGCGTAGAAAGCGCTCCTGCGGCTAAACCAAAGCAACACGCCCAAGGCCAATGCCAGAGGAGGCACCCAGTCCATGTAAACATCTACTGGGGCCCGCTTCTTCTTCCCCAGTTCAGCCTCCGCTGCGGTTTCCCATTCCAGCAGTCGGCGACCCGTCACCAGTCGCCGAATCAGCGTTCTCACCACCGCGTCCAGTGACAGGAGCATCTGGTGCGCGACAAAAGTTAGAGTTAGAAGCACGCCGACGTTTGCGGTGAAAAGAGAATCCAATGCGTCCCGTGCAACTTGCGAGTTACGCTCAGCCATCGCTCGAATCACCTCAATGATGAATCGAAACCACACCGGAACAAATAGAATCGCGACCGCTGCCAAGGTCCAGTATGCGGGTTTGCCCGGCAATACTAGCCAGCCAAGAACCAGCAAAAGAAACGTTGCGGGTTCCACCAGGCTCCGCCGTAAATTGTCGAAAATTTTCCATTGCGAGACCAGCGCAATGGGATTGCGCACCATCCGTCCCGATTCGTCCGGCACCCGCGAAAGCAGCCACGCGGTAATCTGCCAATCTCCGCGTAACCAGCGATGCTTGCGGTGATTGTGCGCGCTGTAATGCGATGGATAGTCTTCGATGACCTCGATATCGCTTACCAGTCCCGCCCGTGCATATGCGCCTTCAATGAGATCGTGACTGAGCAACGCATTTCGCGGAAACCGGCGATCAAGCACCTGATGCACTGTGTCCACTTCGTAAATTCCCTTGCCCGCAAAACTTCCCTCGCCGTATAGATCCTGATAAACGTCCGAAACCGCGCGTGTGTAGATATCGAACCCAGTCTGGCCGGAGTAGATATTCGCGAGCCTTGACGCCGCGGCGCTCTGAACACTTACTCCGACTCGCGGCTGAAGAATTCCGTATCCCGCAACAACAATGTTGCTCCCCGGATCAATGATCGCCTGATTCAGCGGATGCGCCAGTGCCCCCACCATGCGGTGCGCGGATCCCCGAGGTAGCTCAGTATCCGAATCGAGAGTGATGACGTAGCGCGCATTGGGAAGCACCGACAGCTTCCCTGCTTTAACCGGGAAACTGTCATACTGCTGTCGAAGCAGCTTGTTCAGGTCGAGCAATTTTCCGCGCTTTCGTTCCCAGCCCATCCAAACACCCTCGCGCGGGTTGTAGATTCGATGGCGATGAAGCAGAAGGAATGAACCGCCGCCTTGATCGGCATATTTTTCGTTTAATCCTTCAATCAATTCCGCGCAGAGGTCAATGAGAGGATCGTCCTCCCGCGAAGGCTGCCGCGAATCCGGCAAGTCGCTGAGCAAAACAAAATGCAGATTTCGGTCGTGATTCCCCAGGAACCGCACTTCCAAATCGTCAACCAGTCTTCGCACCTGCTCTTCATTGAGCAATAAAGTGGGCACCGCAACCAAGGTAGTGCAATCGCCTGGAATGCCGTCCGAAAAGTCGAGCTTCGGAAGAATCTCCGCTCGCAGCAGCGACGTGGTCAAATAGTTCACCAGTTCCACTGCGCTCTGTGACGATGGAAGCAGCAACGCGATCAGCGCCAGGAAAATTAATCCAGGTGAACTGTACGGGTCGGTGATCAGCAGAACGATCGCAGACATAATCGCGCAACAAAGAATGGTTATGCTGGGAATGTAAAACTCGTCCGGATGCCGCCGCAGAAAAAGCTTGAGCCATTCAGAAATGGGGGGCCTGAACTGCACCTTCCTGCGAAGCAGATCGCGGCCTGCCGCGACCAAGTAGTACCCGATGTGCGATTGGCGTAGCGCGACACGAGAGCCCTGCGGCTCTTGGCGCTGGGCTTCACGAGCCATGGCAAGGGCCTCTTGAGCTATTGCCATCTCTGTGAAATCGCACCGCTCGGCTATATCAACAATCTTCTGTCGGTACAGTTCCCGGCTTTCAAAATCCATCCGGCTATAAGCGCCCACGGGGTCTTCGCGTAAAATCTGATCAAACACAATCAGGGGTTCGATAATTTCTTTCCAGGAAGCGTCCCCAATTTCACGGAGGCTGCGCATGCACACGCCTAGACCGTAAACGCCCTGCGGGTCCGCCAACACTCGCGCGCCGCGGATCGCAATTTCCTTGAGCAGCGCCACTTTCATGCACGAGACCAGGGCCCACAGTTCTTTCACATTAAGAAGCGTGACCTCTTGAAACGCCTGCACGTATGCGGCGAACACTGGTTCGCGAAACTCACAGGCTGCGACAGCTAAAAATCCTTGCGCAACAGCCGCAACCCGTGGAACTGTTTCACCGCTAGCGGTATAGGCGTGCGGAATCTTGCTTAGCGGTTTCACGGCATCAGCGGTGGCGTGCAATTCCGAATACACCAACCGAACGTTGTCGCAAAGCCAGTGAAAGTCGTCCGAGACCCCGGTCTTGGGAGCAGGTTGATGGAGCCCTGCCAACACCGGCGCCAGCGCGGCATTCAGCGCACGCCGTTGTTTTACGATCCAATCCGAAGATTTAACCGTTGGGTGCCACGGCAAATTCCGCGCCAACTCGGATGCACGGGAACGCAGGTCTTCAAATTCCGGCGCGGTCTCGACTGCACGCTCCGGCTGTTGCGGCTCGTCGTGAACAGTCTCGAGATGAGGATGTTGCGGCATGCGAAATTATCTCTACCGGTAACTGGCGGCTTGCATTTCAAACATTTCGGCGTACCGTCCGCCAAGGCGCGACAATTGTTCGTGATTTCCGTCCTCGGCGATATTCCCATTTTCCAGCACAACAATTCTGTCGGCCATTCGAACCGTGGAGAATCTATGCGAGATGAATAGCGCCATCTTTCCGGCGGTGAGTTCCGCGAAACGATGGAATACCTCAAACTCGCTGCGGGCGTCCAAAGCCGCTGTAGGCTCGTCCAGGATCAGAAGCTGCGCATTGCGCAAGTATGCTCGCGCCAGCGCAATTTTCTGCCACTCTCCTCCGGACAGGTCAACGCCTCCATCAAACCGGCGGCCCAGCATTTGCTCGTATTGGAGCGGAAGCTTTCCAATAACCTGATCCGCCAGACTTTTTCGAGATGCAGTTTGCAGCAGCTTAAGATTGCTGATTTCATCAATTTGGCCGACTGCAATATTTTCACGCGCGGTCATTTCATAGCGCATGAAGTCCTGAAAAATGACTCCGATTTCACGATAAAGATCCTCAAGGCTATATTCCCGAAGGTCCACCCCGTCGAGCAGAATCTTCCCTTCGGTCGGATCGTACAAACGAGTAATGAGCTTAACGATGGTGGTCTTACCCTGCCCGTTTTCTCCGATCAACGCCACTCGCTCACTCGGATGCAAGTGAAAATTTAATCGGTTGAGAATCCGTCGCGGGCTTCCGGGATAGTTGAAAGAAACATTGCAAAACTCGAATCCGCGCGTGATCGGCCTCGGCGCTGGCAGAGCGTTTGGTTTCGAACGAATGGTAGGTTGCATCTCAAAAAAAGCGAGAAGGTCGGTCAGGAACAAAGCCTGATCGGCAATTCCCGAAACCGTGGAGAAAATTTGCTGAATATTATTGCTCGCCTGCAAGATCGCGCCTGAGAGCAAATACCACGTGCCGATAGAAAATACTCCGGTCACGGTGCGCCAGATAACGATTATGTAGGCCGAGTAGTAGCCTGCCGTGGCAATGATCGAAAGAAAGCCGCCGGCAACCAGTTTGCGGCGGGACAGACTCACGTTCTCTTCGTAAATTTGATCTGAGAGGTGGGTAAAACGGTTAGTAAGAAAATCCGCCAAGCCGAAGAGTTTGAGTTCCTTGGCGGCCTCCTTACTGCCTCCGACCACTCGCAAGTAATCCAGCTGCCGTCTGACCGGCGTCTGGCGAAAATTCTTGGCATAGCCCAAAAAAGCGAAATGGCTTTCCCCTAGGAACGCTGGAATCACCCCGCCGACCAGCAAAAGTATCAACCACGGAGAATAAACGATGATCGTGATGGAAAGCGTGAGAGTAGTGATTACCAACTGCACCAGTTGCCCGATTTGCTGAATCATCCCGAGGCGATCCGTGGCCTGCACGCGCGCCCTCTCAAGGCGATCGTAAAAAACTGGATCCTCGTACGCGATCAGATCCAGCTCAGCGGCGTGCTTCATCACCTGAATGCTTACGTGGCGCATGTACTTGTCGGCCAGCAGCGAGTCCGAATAGTCAATCGCTCGAGCCAATACGCTGGTCATTAGCGCGAGCACAAACTCCGTTCCCACCAGCCACCAGAAATGCGGACCAAGTGGCTCGTGAGACGAACGCGCATGGACGATACGATCCAGAATTAACTTGGGAACCCAAAGAAGAGCCAAGGGGAACAGCGAAGCAAATACTCGGGATACCAGCCCAAACGTTACGACCGCCGGGCCGGAATTCCATACAATTTTAAGGACAGGGGGAACATTCCGAAGCGCGGCGAAACGCTCCTGCCAACTGCTGCGAAATGTCTCGTCCTTCGCCATGTCCGGATCCGAATCAGGTGCCGCAAGTGCTTGCGTTCACGAGCCAGAATATGCTGAACTTAAAGATGCCTCGGAAACCTCTAAGGTTTGTTTTAACACATACTTAGCGCCAGTTCCGTGGAAAACACGATGGAAGGATTGACGAAATTCTATGGTAGAGACGCAGCTTGCTGCATCTTGCGGCGTGCCGACCGCAAGTTCGGTAGTGGGTCAGTTTGGCTCGGTAGCAGGAAACCAATCAACCACGAGGACACGAAGGCCAGTTTCGACGGGTTCCTTCGTGCAACTTCGTGTCCTTGGTGGTTGATTGGTTTCGCAACTTGACCCAATACTCGGGGTGCGACTTTCCGGCTCCCGGTTACGAAGTGACTTTGGATTGAAACTGACCCACTACCACAAGTTCGCTGGCATTGACTTTCGCGGTCTGAATCGTCCCCAGAGTCAATTGGAACTGTCAATCGCAGATTTCCGTACAATGACTGTCTATAATCACCAGTCCCGCCCGGGAGGCATTCTATGCGCAAGATTGTAGCTTTCGTCTGTATCGCCGGAGCTCTTACGTTCGCGGCTTTCGCGGCATCGTCCAAAAGCAAGCCAGCCTCTCAGGACGACCGCAACTCAATCGTTATTGTCTTCAAAGATGGGCATCAGCAGACATTCCCAATGGCCGACATTGCGAGGATCGAATTTATGTCGCCCACAGTTTCCGCCGCAGGTTCATGGCCCGGTCATTTTATGGGGAAGTGGAGAGTGGGCGATGGAGCGGGGGGGACCTTCCTGATCACATTGAAACGCAATGGCGAGGCTGAAAAGACCATAGGATCCCGGCACGGAACGTGGACCGCCGTGGATGGCGAGGCCCGCATCGCGTGGGACGATGGCTGGCACGACGCCATACGCAAAGCCGGTGACGGATACGAGAAGGCGGCCTTTGGGCCGGGTAAGACGTTCTCGGATGATCCATCGAACGTTGCTGATGCAAAGAGCACCGAGCCCATCTGAAGGCTGACCGGTGTCAGGACACTCGTTCCCCACCGCCGCGAGTACCGGCATTCTCAAGCGGGGGCGAGGGATATTGCTTCCATCGCCAACGCGGACCCAGTTCGCCGTGAGAACGACGACCCTTAGTTACTAGCGACGTTTTGACGCTTGTATTGTGTTGACTCCCACTCCCATTTTGGATATCTTCCACCGATGTTTTCATTATTGCCGTGAAGTTTTTTCACAGTAGAGTGAAAAAATTTCACAGTAACCCAAAGATCTTTGCATCTATTAAGACCGATCAAGCATAATACAAATACCCCCTTCTAGTTAGCTGGAAACCTTAGGAAATACGTGCTTTAGGAAAGACCTGCTTTGATGACCTGGAATCGGCGCCAATTTTTGAAGACGGCAGCAACTGGCGCTGCATTGTTTCCACTTCTCGGGAAGGCTTTCGCCTCGCAGATTTTGCTGCCTGGTGACGCGCCCAGTAGCGATTCCAATATTTCTCTTCTTGACGATCTCCAACGTGCTTCATTCGAATTCTTTTGGAACGAAGCCGACCCCCATACGGGACTCGTTCGTGATCGTGCCAATGCGGATGGCGGCGATAAACGCATGGGAAGCAGCATCGCAGCTACCGGCTTTGGCCTAACGGCCTTATGCATTGGCGAGCAACGAGGTTATCGCTCCCACGCCGAGATTACCTCCAGAGTTCGAAGATCGCTGTACTTTCTGGCCCATCAGGCGCCCACGGTTCATGGCTTTCTATATCACTTTGTCGAGATGGACTCCGGAAAGCGCAGCATCGGTTCCGAAGTCTCGCCGATTGACATGGCGATACTACTTTGCGGCGTGCTGACATGCCGCGAGTATTTCCACGACGCGCAAATTCGCAGGGATGCTACGACTTTGTATAACCGCGTGGAATGGCCCTGGGCGCTGAATCAGGGCGAAACATTCGCGCTTGACTGGACTCCAGAATTTGGTTTCAGCCCCTTGCGATGGGACGCCTATTGCGAATCCATGATGCTATATCTTCTGGCGATGGGTTCGCCGACCCATCCGATTTCGCCTCGCTGCTGGCATAGCATCAAACGGCCAGAGATCGTATATGGAGACTATCGCTACATCTCAACCCCTGCGCCTTTATTCATTCACCAGTTTTCCCACGCCTGGTTTGATTTCAGGAATAAACGGGATCAGTACACAAACTATTTCGAAAATTCGGTCATAGCATCCCAGGCTCATCGCCAATTTTGTGCCTCGTTGAACACAAACTTTCCCTGCTACTCCGAGGATGTCTGGGGCATTACTGCTTCGGACTCGTCAGCCGGATACGTGGCATGGGGTGGACCTCCGATGCAGGGTCCCATTGATGGAACTCTCGTCCCGGCAGCATCCGCTGGGTCGTTGCCTTTTCTGTACAACGAATCCTACGAGGTTCTGAGAAATTTGCGCGGATATTACGGGCGCCAGATATGGAAGCGTTACGGCTTCGTGGACGCTTTTAATCCGCTCACGGGATGGGCAAGCACCGATGTCCTCGGAATTGACGTAGGCATCAGCATGCTTATGTCGGAAAACGCGCGAAGCCAGATGGTGTGGAACACATTCATGCGCAATCGGGAAGTGGGGATCGCGCTGCAAAAAGCTGGGTTTCATTCCCTGTACGGGCCGAATCCGGCATTTGCGGATCAATCGCCGCAAGCGCTCTCGATCGGCTGAACAGCCCATCTACCTGATACCGTAATGGCGCCTTCTGACGACGAGTGTTATCCGATTCTGCCGTAATGTTCCCGAGCCCGCTACTTTTGGGAGAAATCGTGCATCCTAACTTATATTCTGTCGTAAGCATTCCCCTATTATTGCCATGAAAACAAATGCAAGATCGCTTTTCTGACGCCGAAAAATTGCTCACTTCGATTTCCTCAATAGCCATCGGCGACAGGGTGGGCCCGAAACGGCACTCCCTGTTGGGGACTTGCCCCAGTTCGATTTTCGCACAACGCTTTTTGAAGATACTGACGGCGCTATTCGTGATTTCGTTGGCCCCCTTAAGCGCCCAGACCCAAAAAATTATCAGTCTCGATCAGGCCATTGATCTGGCGATGACTCACAATCATTCCCTTAAAGCGACGCGAACTTTGATCTTGCAGAATCAGGCGCAAGAAATTACTGCGAATCTTCGTCCGAATCCGTCGCTTGGATTTGACTCGCAATTCATCCCAATTTTTACTCCCAGTGCTTTTTCTGCGGACGACCTCAACTTGACCCAACAGTTTGATATCGGCATCGGGTACCTCTTTGAACGCGGCCGAAAGCGGCAACGCCGCCTCCAGGCCGCCCGCGACCAGACTGCGGTCACCAAAGCCCAGGTCACGGACATGGAGCGCACGCTAACCTTCAACGTCGCGCAGCAGTTCATCAACGTCTTACTCGCAGAGTCTACGCTGCAATTTGCGACCGAAGATCTCAAGGGTTTCAAGCAGACCGTGGACATTGGTGAGCAACAGTACAAGGTTGGCTTTATCAGTGAGGCCGATTACCTAAAGATCAAATTACAAATGTTGCAATTTCAGACCGACGTGTCTTCCGCTGAACTCGCCAAAGTTCAAGCCCTAATCGGCCTGAGGGAATTGCTGGGATATGACGCTGTGCCGGCGGACTACGACGTAGAAGGCGATCTAGCTTACCAGCCATTGAAATCGAGTATGGAAGATTTGCAGGCGCAAGCCCTGCGGGAACGTCCCGATCTTCAAGCGTCAGTACTCGGCATCACGGCCGCGCAAAGTCAAATTCTGCTGGCAAAGGCGAATGGGAAACAGGACTTGAGCGCCACCTATGACTTCAGCCACGTATCCGGCCAGAATTCCGCGTCCATCTTCCTTGGTATGGACTTGCCAATCTTCAATCGAAACCAGGGCGAAATTGCCCGAACACGCTATGCTCTGACGCAAGCGCAGGAATCACAGCAGTCGGCCAGTGATACTGTTATGTCCGACGTTGAGAATGCCTATGAGGCAATCAAGAGCAACGAAAAGGTCACACAACTCTACCTTTCAGGTTATCTCAAACAGGCACAAGATTCCCGAGACATCAGTCAGTACGCTTATAAGCGAGGCGCGGCCAGTCTCCTCGATTTTTTGGATGCTGAACGCAGTTATCGCGCCATCCAAATAAGTTACCGGCAACAGTTGGCGTCCTACATGACCGCAATGGAACAATTGAAAGAAGCTGTGGGAACGAGAACCGTCCAATGAAATTTGCCTCGCTCAGGCCGCGCGCTGGAATTCCTGGGCTTTTTGCGGCTGCACTGTTAGCTGCGACGCTGGTATTGAGCGGCTGCCAGGGGTCAAAGACCAACGCGGCAGACGAGAGTTCGCAGGCCGGCAACAATCCGGAATTGTTCACGATTCCGCAAGATCAGACATCGCATGTGCAAGTCGTAACCGTTCAACCCACAACCCTCACTCGCAGCCTGCGGCTTACCGGCGCTGTCGCCTACAACGGTTTTCGCACGACCCCCGTAATCACTCAGGTCAGCGGCCCGGTCAGTAGAATCGCCGTGGTTCCTGGTCAGAAGGTCACCAAGGGCCAACCGATGCTCTACGTCGCGAGCCCGGATTACTCCCAGCTCCGCAGCAACTACCTGAAGGCCAAAGACGCATACCTGTTAGCCCAGAAAGCTTATGCGCGCGCAAAGGATTTATATCAGCATCACGCAATCGCGGAACAAAACCTGGAACAAGCCGAGTCGGCGGAAGTGCAGGCCGGCGGCGACATGGCGTCGGCCGCGGCGGCCCTGAAAGTCATGGGAATCACCGATCCCGACGCCCTTGTGAAAGCGCCGCCATCCTTCGAGGTTCCGGTTCGCGCCCCCATCAGCGGCGAAGTTGTCGAGCAACTGGTTTCGGCGGGTCAATTCATACAGCCCGGAACCACGCAATGCTTCACCATCTCCGATATGAGCACCGTCTGGGTGCTGGTAAATGTCTATCAAAATGATCTTCCGTATGTGAAGGTCGGAGACCAGGTCACAATTCACACCGACGCGTATCCAGACGTTTTCCATGGCCGCATCTCATATATTGCGGCCGCATTGGATCCAAGTACGCGAACTCTTCAGGCACGCATCGAAACCAATAATCCCGGCGAGAAGCTGAAGAAGGATATGTTCGTCACTTCGACCGTAAACGCTGGAACTATCAAAGATGCGATTGCATTGCCCGATTCCGCAGTGCTTCGCGATAACGAGAACCAGCCATTTGTTTATGCCGAAGTTGGCTCGAACCAGTTTGGCCGGCGCGGCGTTACCCTCGGCGAAAATCTGAGTGGTCAAACGCAAATCACCAGCGGCATAAAACCGGGCGATCAGGTAGTCGGGAATGGAAGCCTTTTCCTCCAGTTCGCAAATTCGTTGCAGCGATGAGTTTGGCAATGGTAATGAGAAATCTGTTTTACATTGTCATTCCGGGCCATTGCATCGCAAGGAAACTGAATAGTCAGGCGCGAGGAACTGCTTTAAGTTTGCTTCTGCCGCAACGCAGAACTACGGGCAACGGTAACACTGCTTCACACAAATGATTCACCGACTCGTCCAAGCCGCCCTCCGCCAGCGATTCCTGGTTCTCACGCTGACTCTGTTCATCACCATAGGCGGAATCCTATCTTTTCGCCGGATGCCCGTGGATGCGTACCCCGACCTATCTCCTCCCCAGGTCGAACTCATTACCCAATGGCCTGACCACGCAGCGGAAGAAGTCGAGCGGTTGGTAACGCTTCCGATCGAACTCCAGATGAACGGCATCCCTCGCATGATAGTGATGCGTTCGATCTCGCTCTACGGCCTTTCGGACGTAATTCTCACTTTCGAAGACAGCACCGATGACTACTTCGCGCGGCAAATCGTTTTCGAACGCATTGCGCAAGCCACTCTTCCCACTGGCGTGACTCCCAGCATGGCACCACTGTTTAGTCCCAGCGGACTGGTTTATCGCTACGTCCTCGAAAGTCCAGATCGCAGTCCGCAGGAATTGAAAACTATTGAGGATTGGGTTGTTGAGCGATCCTACAAATCGGTTCCCGGGGTAGCCGACGATTCGGGATTCGGGGGCACTGTCATGCAATACCAGGTGCTGCTCGATCCTGCGCGGATTTACGGATACCACCTTACGATTCCGCAAGTGCTATCCGCATTGGCCGCCAACAACGCGAATACCGGGGGCGGATTTTATTCCCAGGGTGGCCAGTTCTATTATGTGCGCGGCATTGGACTCCTTCGCAATACTGAGGACATCGGCAATGTTGTGGTAGGCGCAAACAAGGGTGTCCCCATTCGGGTGCGCGACATTGGAGATGTCGTCATCGGGCACGCTCCCCGGCTGGGCGAATTTGGCTTTCAGAAAAATGACGACTCCGTCGAAGGCGTAATACTCATGCTTCGCGGCGATCAGACCCAAAATGTGCTGAAGGGGGTCGAGGCAAAAACTGAGGAACTGAATAAGCACATTCTTCCGCCGGACGTGAAAATCCGCCCTTTCTATGACCGAAGCGAACTAGTAAATCTAACAACCACCACCGTCGAAAATAATCTGCTCCGCGGCATGGTCCTCGTGCTCCTGGTGCTGATTTTCTTTTTGGTCAGCTTTCGCGCCGCGATTATTGTCGCTGTCACGATTCCTCTTTCGTTGTTGTTCGCGTTCATCGCGCTCCATGCGCACGACGGAGCGGCCAATCTCCTCTCGATTGGCGCAATTGATTTTGGCATCGTTGTTGACGGTACCGTCGTGATGATGGAAAACATTTATCGCGAGCTGGCTCTTAGGGAAGGACAGGCTTATTCCCTGGACGAAGTCATCGTCGCTGCCGCCAAAGATGTTGATCGTCCCATCTTTTATTCCGTTGCAGTTATTCTCGCCGGATACCTTCCCATTTATGCACTCAGCGGTCCCGCCGGAAAACTGTTCCATCCTATGGCCGAAACCATGTCTTTCGCGCTGGTCGGCGCGCTCCTCCTCACCCTCACCCTGACCCCGGTGCTCGCTTCGTATTGGTTCAAGAAAGGAGTACGCGAAAAACGGAACCGCCCGTATGAGTGGATGAAGGAACAATATGCGAAGCAATTGGATTGGGCTTTGGACCGCCCTAAGCTCGTCATGATTATTGCAACTTTGATTTTTGCCGCGAGCTTGTGCCTCGTTCCATTTATTGGCGGCGAGTTCATGCCACATCTAGACGAGGGCGCGCTCTGGGTGCGCGCAACGATGCCCTACACAATTTCTTTCGAGGAGGCCAGTAAAATTGGCCCGCAACTCCGCGCCATTTTAATGTCGTATCCGCAGGTGACGGTCGTCGGATCGGAACTGGGGCGTCCCGACGATGGCACCGATCCTACGGGATTTTTTAATTGCGAGTTTTATGTAGGGCTGAAGCCTTACAAAGATAAAGCCTGGGGAGGCGAGACTCCGAACAAAGCCGCGCTGATCGAATCCATCAACAAGAAATTCACTGCTTTTCCTGGAATCATTTTCAACTACACTCAGCCCGCCGAGGATGCGGTGGACGAGGCACTCACTGGATTGAAAAGTTCACTGGCCGTCAAGGTCTATGGCGAAGATTTGAACGTACTTCAGGATAAAGGTATCCAGATAAAAAACACTCTCAGCCGCGTGCCGGGGTTTACCGACCTCACTGTAGTACGGGAATTAGGACAGCCCAGCCTTTTAATTGACGTGGACCGCGACAAGATCGCTCGTTACGGCATTAACGTGGCCGATGTGGAAGCCGTTATATCAGCGGCTGTCGGCGGGCAGGCGGTCACCCAAGTGATTCAGGGTGAAAAATTATTCGATCTTGTGGTCAGAATGCAGCCACAATTCCGCAGTAATGCCAGCGAAATTGGAAACTTACTTGTAGGCACGCCGGATGGACAGCAGATTCCACTCTCCCAACTCGCGGCGATCAAGCAAGGAAACGGCGCATCATTCATTTATCGGGAAAACAACTCCCGATACATCGGCGTTCAGTACAGCATCGAAGGAAGAGACCTGGCAACCGCCGTCGAAGATGGGCAAAGGGCGGTCAACAAAGCAGTCACTCTGCCGCAAGGCTACACCCTGGCCTGGGGCGGCGAATACAGCCAGTTGGTTGCCGCTGGCTCCCAACTTTCTATCATCGGGCCTTTGGCGGTCGCTCTGATTTTCATGATCCTGTTCGCCCTTTACGGAAACCTCAAATTCCCGCTGAGCATCGCAGTCGGCGTAATCATTACGCAACCCGTTGGCGCTCTCGTTGCCTTGAAGCTGACCCACACGCCCTTCAGCGTTTCTTCGGTATTAGGTCTCTTGGCCTTGCTTGGGGTCTCGGTTGAAACCGCGGTTATCCTTGTTTCCTACATTAACAAGCTTCGCCAGGAAGGAAGAGACATTCGAACCGCCACCCGCGAAGCTTCCCTGCTGAGACTGCGTCCCATCATGATGACGGCATTGGTTGCCTGTCTTGGTCTTCTTCCCGCAGCGCTTTCGACGGGCATTGGATCGGATACGCAGAAGCCGTTCGCCATCGTTATTGTTTCCGGTCTGGTGTCCCGATTGATTATCGGATTCTTCGTCAATCCCGTGCTCTACGAGTTAGTCGCGAGAGAAGGCGACGTTCTCCAAGTATAAAATCCCAGATGCCTCCAATAACCTGCGGTGCCCCAGAGCCTGCCCTGAGATTGTCGAAGGGTTCGCGCCCGTTTTTTTGGCGCTAGCCTGGGGTTTTGCGATGCGCCCTCCATCAGACACAGCGTGCTTTTAAACTTAACAAGCCACAGGACGCAATCGTAATCCTTTGCATCTATAGTCCGGCGAAAGGAATCAACATAACTCGCGCGTGCGATCTTTAATACATTCCCTGGAGTAATACATGGCGCGAGTGAGTGACTTGAGGACGATGAAGCAATTTCCTTTTTCTAATTTGGGAATAGTTATTTGCATATCCAGTCTTGCGTTGTGTAAGCCTGCCCGTGCCCAAATGCCTTCAGTCTCGCCAAACGGCTCCCCGATGTCGCAGTCCACATCCCCACCCCCGGCCTCCCAACCCTACGGCAGTAACTCGAACGCGACAGCCACAAGCGGCACTCAGTCCCCTTTTTACGGAAGCGTCCCAGAAGGCAAAGCTAGTCCATACGTTCTGTCTCTATCCATAAAAGACGCGATGGAACGCGGCCTGAGGAACAATCTTGGCCTGCTCCTTGAGAGCGACAACACGCTCGAGGCACGCGGAGAAAAGTGGAAGGAGCTCAGCGCCCTGCTCCCGAATGTTAACGCCACCATCACCGAGAGCGTCGCCCAGATTGACCTTGCGGCGGAAGGATTTCGATTTGCCACCCCCGGCATTCCCAAGATCATCGGCCCAATCGGAATTTTCCAGGCCCAGACCAATTTTTCGCAATCCATATTCGATCTTCATCTTCTCGACAGAAACCGGGCCGCCTCCGCCAATCAGCGTTCCGCTCAATTTAATTACAAGGACGCAAGGGAGTTGGTCGTCCTCGCCGTCGGTAATTCATATTTGCAAACACTCTCCGCCACGGCTCGCGTTCAGACTTTGCAGGCTCAAGTGCAAACAGCCCAGGCTCTTTATGGCAAATCTGTAGACCAGCAGAACGCGGGGGTCATTCCAGCCATTAACAGCCTGCGCGCGCGAGTCGAGTTACAGAGCCAGCAGCAGCAGCTGATTGTTGCGCGCAATAATTATGCAAAGCAGAAGCTGATGCTGGCCAGAATCATTGGACTGCCTCCCGGACAGGAATTTATTCTCTCCGACCAGGTTCCCTACGCACCTCTTGCTCAAATGACCATGGGAGAAGCTCTTCGGCGCGCCTATGCGTCACGCTCCGATTATCAGGCTGCCGTACAAAGAGTGCGCGGTGCGGAATATTTTCGCAATGCCGCGACCGCCGAGCATTACCCCTCGCTGAATCTCGCCGGCGACTATGGCGACGCAGGCATTCGTCCCGGCAGTTCCCACGGAGTGTTTCAAGTCGGCGCGACGCTGGAAATCCCAATTTTCGCCGGTGGCCGATCTCACGCGGACGCTTTAGAGGCCGAGGCCTCATTACGCCAAAGCAAACAGCAACTCGATAATCTCCGCGCACAGATTGACTATGAAGTGCGAGTCGCCCTCTTGGATCTCGCCGCCGCGGCCGATCAGGTTGAGGTGGCTCGCAGCTCCGTTGATCTATCGAGCCAAACCTTGAATCAATCTCGTGACCGCTTTGCCGCGGGCGTGGCTGACAATTTGGAAGTGATTCAGGCTCAGGAGGCGGTTGCTTCTGCAAATGAGAATTATATTTCCAGCCTTTACGCGCATAATGTAGCCAAGATCTCATTGGCGCGCGCGATCGGATTTGCCGAAGAAGGGGTAAAGCAATATCTACAGAGCAAGTAATATATGGCCCAAAACACAGAAACCATCGAACGCGACAACGTTAAACCCACTGAAGCTGAACCTCAGTTTGATAGGCAGCATGCGCCCTTGCCGGCTTCAGACAGTGATCTCCACCAGAAACGTTTCAGCGTACATAATCCCCGCGTCCGCATGGCGGCGATCATTGCCGCCATTGTGCTGGTTGTCGCTCTCTTCTTCCTGTGGAGATATTTCTCCAGCTATGAAAGCACCGACGACGCTCAGGTGGATGGCCACTTGAATTCCGTCAGTTCTCGCGTCGCCGGGCACGTAAATAAACTATTGGTATCTGACAATCAATACGTGGACGCCGGAACTCCGCTGGTGGAGATTGATCCCAGTGACTATCAGGTTGCCGTGGATCGCGCACAGGCGGATTATGATTCTGCTCTCGCTGCCGCAAGAGCCGCGCAGGTAAATGTCCCTATCACTTCCATCAACAGCGGAAGCCAGTTGAGCACAGCGCAGGCCGATGTACAAAACGCCCGCGCCGGAATCGCGGCGGCCCGCCAACAGCATGCCGCGGCAATCGCGCAAATAGCCCAGGCCCAGGCGAATAATGTAAAAGCCCAGAGCGATGTCGCACGATACAAGTTATTGGTGGACAAGCAGGAAATCTCCCAACAACAGTACGAGCAGGCGATTGCCGCCGCGCAGTCCAGTGCCGCCACTGTGGATGCCGCGCGTGCTGCTGCTTCCGCCGCTCAAGATCAGGTAAAACAAGCAGAAGCCCACCTTGCTCAGGCTGAATCCAATGCGCGTGCAGCTGGCACGGGTCCGCAGCAGATCGCCGTCATTCGCGCCCGCGCCCAGGCGGCGCAGGCCGATGCCGAACAAAAAAAAGCTGCCCTAGAGCAGGCCAAACTCAACTTGGGCTATACCCACATCGTCGCCCCAGTCAGCGGCATCGTAACCAACCGCACGGTTGAGGCGGGGCAAAATGTGCAGCTCGGCCAAGATCTGATGAAAGTCATCAATCTCGACGACATCTGGGTCACGGCAAATTTCAAAGAGACGCAGCTGCGTAAAATGGCGATTAATCAGCCGGTTACCATCCATGTAGACATCAATGACAAGGATTACAAGGGCCACATGCAGAGCATAGCTGGGGCCAGTGGATCAATCACCAGTTTGCTTCCTCCTGAGAATGCCACGGGAAATTACGTGAAAGTCGTGCAGCGTATTCCCGTGAAGATTACCTTTGACGCGGGAGAGACAAAGGATCATGTGATGCGGCCCGGTATGTCCGTCGAGCCAAAAGTATGGATAAGATAAGAAGTGGGGCAGTTCAATGGAGCGCCGGCCGTCCCCGCCCGCCAGGACGGGCGCACCGCCCGTCTGTAGTTCCATCCTTAACGAGAGCACCGAGGGAGCGACCCTTTGTATCGAATCATAACGGTTGAGCGCGAATACGGGTGCGGAGGCGGCGAGATTGCGCGAGAATTGGCACTCCGCCTGGATTGGAAACTCTGGGACCATGCCTTGACCGAAGAAATCGCGAAAGTGGCGAATGTGGAATGCGACACGGTGCAGCGTTGCGAAGAGCGCGTTGACAGCACGTTTTACCGGATGGCGAAAGTTTTTTGGCGCGGCAGCAATGAGCGAAGCATGGCGTTGCCGGGATCATCCAATTTTGACGCCGATCAGATGGTCGAGATCGGCCAGCGCGTCATGGAAGATGCGGCGAAGGCCGGCAAGTGCGTCATCGTAGGACGCGGCGCTCCATACTTTTTACGCGAGCAGCCCAACGCGTTCCACGTATTTCTATACGCTTGCCGCTCCGAAAAGCTTCGCAGAATCCTCGCTTTGGGCAAAAATGAAGCCGAAGCCAATGATCTTCTCGATACCGTGGACGGCGAACGCATCGCTTTCGTGAAGCACTACTTCGACGCCGACTGGCCCAGCCGGTGGCTCTATCACGTAATGATCAACACCGCGATTGGAAATGAAAACGTAATCGCAACAATCCTGAATACCATGAACATTCTCGAGCAAGACTCAAAACCAAGCCTATCCGCAATGTGCGAGGACCCCGTCAAGCGTTAGCTATTACCTGAACTAATCAAAGCTGCGTTCGTTCGGCTCGATCTGTTCCCACGCGACTGGCATGAGGATCGTATTGACGTGCATAACCGCAAGTTGGGAATAAATGGTATCAGCCTGCGCAGCCGTGCCCGCCGAGGAATTGCCGAGTTCGCCCCCGAGGATTAGAAATGGCTGGCCATTTACGATAAGTTGCCCTACCCCATTCTCGATTTTGATGTGGGGCAATTCTGCCGCGAACAATTGCACGCTAAGAAGCGAAAGGCCAATGCTTACCAACATCCGGCGCGAAACGATCCTCACAATTCCTCGGGGTAGATCATAGCTGACGAGGGCCAGGAGTGACCCATCAGCGGGTTGTATCTTTCGGAGCAGCGCGGCGGATCGGTGGAGAGTAACGGAGGCTACCAGCGGAGTGCGGCAAATCACCTGTACCCCTCAACACGAATCCCCACCCGTCGAAGTCGAGACGAGCGGGCAGCCCCGTTCGTTATGACGTTGAGGAGATCAAAATCTCAATCAAAGATGGACCGGCCCTGCCCAGTAACATTCCAGGATTGTCAGAGGTGGTTGCTGTCTTAAGAAGTTCGTCAGCGGTTCCCTCCGCGCAACGAAATGTGTTTGCCCCAAAATTAGGGTTCGCAGCTTTGTAGGCCGCGTAAAATGGGCCCGTGATATTCGGGGTACCCAGCATGGCAGCCTAGAATACTAGATTTTACGTCTGACGTAGCCATCTGTTTTAGATAACCAGCTTTCATGAACCCATCCGCCCACTGAACGAAATACTTCATATTAGGAGCGTCGGTGTGGCCGCCGTCGTCCTGCCGCCACGCTAGTTCGCCGTCAAGAAGGCCGACGTTCACTCCCGGCATTTTCGCGGTGTGGTAGTCCTCAGTCACCCCAATATCTTTCGCGCCCAGCAGCCTGTACACAGGGCCTGCCGCCACCGTAGCCATGTAGCTGCCCTGATGGTCGAGCCACTTGGCGTCGCCTTTTTCCGGAATGCCATAGCTAATAAATACGAGGCGTGGAGCGCACAGTGCGATCAGCTCGTTTGAATCCACAGGCAGGTCGCCAGGAGTCTTGCTGCCGAACTTCGCCTTGGATGCCGCGTATTTTATGAAGTTCCCCGCCATCCAGTGGTATTCGCCGCTGCCGGCGAGGCTCTCAACTGCTTCTCCCGAATTCCGCCGCAAAGGCGTTGCGCCACCTTTGCCGGAAGAGCCGATCAATCCCATATAAAATCTCGGTTCAAATGCCATCGTGACCAGCGCGGCTTTGCCGTAACGCGAAACGCCCTCAATGCCGACGTGTTTCGCATCAACCGCTGAATCGGTTTCGAGATAATCCAATCCGCGCGCCGCGCCCCACGCCCAGGCGCGAAGAGATCCCCAGTCGTCAGGCTTGCGAAGTTGTCCTTTGTTTGCCAGGCCGATAATTCCCCGTGTGAGTCCGGCGCCGTTGTCGGCCTGAATGCTTGCAGGATCAATCGCGGCGTATCCCCATCCTGCGGCAATCAACTCTTCAGTCGGCGTAGGTCCGCCAGGCCTGGGACCGAATCCAGCGAAAGGCGGCGCAACCACCGGGTTGTATGCCGGATGCCGCTCGAAAATTGCTTGGATTTCCGGATCGCCTTGCGCAAGCAACGCCTTCAACTTCGTGTTGATCTCCTCGAGTTCCTCATCGGTTGGTTGATCCGGTGCGGGCATCACGCTTCGTCCAAACATCATCAGCACCGGCACCGGTCCCTTTGCTTGCGCGGGGACGACCAGCACCATGGAAATATTCACGTTGATCTGCGGGCACGCGGAATTGTCCACGTGTCCGACAAGTTTTTTTGCAATCACCGGAATCCATCCAACTCTTTCTTTGTCGGTGACCGTCACGGTCCAACTCACTTTGGGCAGATTCTTGGGAAGGCGGCCGTAAACCTCGCTCTCCATGGCTTCCACAATTTCAGGACGCCGTTGCTTCCACCACATTTCAGGCGTTGTGACTTTCTTGCCATTGCTCATGGTCAACGCATCCGGCAGATCGGGAAATGGATTCGCAACCGCAGGATCGTAATTTGCATGATTGGGAGCGGACTCGTCTCCGCTTGGCCCTGGACGGATCTGCTGGATGCCAAGCTGATCCATTATGTTCTGGTGATCCTGTTCGGCGGTGAAGGTGAGGGGCGCGCACAAACTGGTTGCGATATTTTGAGCAGCCGCAATGCAAACCAAGGCGCTCAGAAATAAGAAATAAAGACAAGCCCGACAAAGACGACGCAGATCCATCCGCATGAGGTTTCCTAATTGTGTTATTTTGTTGCTGACGCAAACAAAAACAATATCGTAATTCATCCGGCGGAACAATCCATGCGCATGAAAAAACTGCTGCGGCAACAAATATTTTTCGTGGCGGTGATTTACATCGCCTGCATGACACCGGGATTCGCGAAGTCCAAGCCGGCTCCTCCAGCGTGGGTAGGATCATGGGCCGCGTCTCAACAAATCCCGGAGCCAAACAATGCGCTGAACCCGGACGATCTCCATGACGCAACCCTACGCCAGATTGTTCATTTGTCGGTTGGCGGGAAAAGTCTACGCCTGCATCTGTCGAATGTTTTTGGGACCACGCCGCTGCACATTACGTCAGTTCACATTGCCCACCCAGTTTCTCCTTCAGAAGCCAAAATTGACGTCGCCACCGATAAGGCACTCGCTTTTTCAGGCAGAGATGACGTGATCATTCCAGCGGGCGCAGAATACATTTCCGATCCAATTGCTTATCCGGTAGCCGCGCTCTCCGATCTGGCGATCACGCTTCACCTCGATACGCCGCCTGAGCGACAGACTGGGCATCCCGGTTCGCGCTCTACGTCGTATCTTGTTCACGGCGACATGGTCGCAGCTCCGGATTTGCCCGATGCAAGGAAAATCGACCACTGGTATTGGATTGCCGCCATTGATGTAAATGCAGTCAAAGGCTCCGCATCCATCGTTGTGCTCGGCGATTCGATCACCGACGGACACGCAGCCACCACAAACGGAAATGACCGCTGGACCGACGTCCTCGCAAAAAAACTACAGGCCGATCGCAAAACAAAAGCCCTCGCCGTTTTGAATCAGGGCATCGGAGGAAATCACCTGCTGACGGATGGGCTCGGACCAAATGCTCTCGCGCGGGTTGACCGCGACATACTTGCGCAGGCAGGCGTTCGTTTCCTGATCATTCTGGAAGGCGTGAACGATCTCGGTAAGCTCTCCCGCGAAGGGGACGTGCCTCGCGCTGACCACGATGCGCTGGTTCAGCAAATGATCGGCGCCTATCAGCAGATTATCGCGCGAGCACACACTCACGGAATCAAAGTTTTCGGCGCGACTATTCTTCCCTATGTCGGTTCCGGATACTATCACCCTGTGCCCGCGAACGAGGCCGACCGGCTTGCCGTGAACCAATGGATTCGCGCACTCGGCCATTTCGACGCCGTAATTGATTTCGATAAACTCACGGCCGACCCAGCGCATCCAGATCGCATGCTTCCCGCCTACGATTCAGGCGATCACCTGCATCCGTCGCCCGCGGGATATCACGCCATGGGAGACGCCGTCCCTCTCGCACTGTTTGCTCGCTAGAGAGATGCCCGGATTGGTGCCAAGACGTTAGCCTGGGTGTGGGAAACTTTCCGTTGACAGAAAGCGAACTCCAATTTAAATGTTGCTGCAACCTTTGCGGGGAGAACCTCAGCAAAGGCCGTGACGAAAGCCACCTTCATAAGAGCCAATCCCAGGCCGACCCCGGGTATTTCAATTTAATTCTAGTAGGACACCGGAGGAGGCATGGCTCGCTCAAAATTTCAACTGTGCGCCCCGTGGACGGTCGCGCTTATTTTCTATTCTACTTCCACCCCAATCCAAGGGGCCGGCCACGACTATATTCACATGCTCTCGGAAACAGTTAAACCGCCCCGTACAAAAAAGCTACGTCAACGATTCTACGCACACCCTGGCTGTGAAAAAGGCTACGACGGCGTTGCGGGCGCGTACAGTGTCCTCCAGCATTAACGTCAGCCCACCCAATCGGCCAGCGCACGCGATCTGTTGAAACATTGTCATCTTGAGCGAAGGTCGAAAGACCTGTTGTTTGTCTGCATCCTCGGTGCGCCATTCCGCCAGATCGGCGCGAGCGCGCGATCTTTCTCCGCTCGAGATCACAGTGCTGGCGATAAGGGCTCGACAACAACCGACCCAGCACACTTAGTCCTGAATAAATGAGTTAGATTCCTGCTCGGCGGGAACAATGCCTTCCGGGATTGAGCCTCGGTTATACTCCGCCATGCGGTTCTTCCACTTCAAGAAATCAGTAATTGATTGCGGCTCAATGCGGACCTCGACACGCCTCAAGCTCGCCAGCAGCAGGTTCATCTCGTACTGAAAGCCCTTCGCCGAACGCAGATTCTTAGACGACGCTTTCACCATTCCGATGGTCCGATTGCGGCATTCGAGCAAACCCCATCCGGCGGGAATTTCGTCCGCAGAAATCAACCCGCTCGTCGCAAGATAGAAACGTTCGCAGCCCAGCCCAATCTCTGCCTTTTGCCGAAATGGCTTACAACAATCGGCAAGAAAATCCGTGCGGGAAATCTTGCACTCGATCAGGACCGAATGGCTGGCCCGCTTCCATCCAATCGCGTCCGGCATCTCCCCACTCAAACAGGCCTGCTCGGAAAGGACGACTCCGCACCGATACCGTCGCAACCACTCCACGGCTTTGAGAACTAATTGGGCGTGAGTCATCAAATGAGGTTATGCTGAAATTGTCTGGACAGGGAAGTAACAGAAAGGCTTCGCGCACAGTCAAGAGGCCCGAACAAATCAGTTTGCCTCACGCCCGCTTGGGATGCTTTGGCGCCTTATGCTTTCCGTGCTTGTGCGCGTGATGACGTTTGGCGTGGTGCTTGATCAGGACCAATCTGGCGGAATGATCCGGAGCAGCATTTTGCGCCGATAAAAACATCGCACAAAACAATAGCGCGATAGCAACGATGCCGCGTTTCATGTAAACTCCGAAAAATCTATTCTATATACACGCGCCAACAGTTTCAGAGTGATAAGTTTTCGACAGAGTAGCACCAAAGATTCCTGACCGCTATAGGAGACCGCTTTATGTCAGATCACAAGAAGTCCGCGCCGCCTCGGACCAAACATCGCGATCAGGATCGCGGAAAAGGCGCCGTTGAGCAGGATGAACAAAACGAAGGCGGCAACACGTCCATGCAGGGACAACTCGGTCACAGGGACCAGGACGACATGCTGAAATCGTCTGACACGGATTACCCCGAACCGGACGGAGCGGCGGAACACAGCGGCGAGCCGCAAAAACGCAAGAAGCGCGCTTAACTCCGAAGGATTATTGTGGAACGTAATCGCGAGTCGCAGCCGACAGCATGATTAGATCTGCCCTGCCGCCCCGAAAAAAAGCGGGTCCCTCCATTTCGCTGCGCTTCGGGCGGGATGACAGAGTTTTCTGAATTTCCAGCGCTTAGAAGTTCCCTACCGCAGCTCTTCCATCACCTGCTCCAATACTTCCCTTCCCGGGCGGACAACCGATTCCGGCAAGGTCGCCAATGGTGCGTCAGTCAGATTGAGCATGTCAACAAAACTTGGCGTTTGTGTATTGACGTAAAAAACTCCGGTGAGTATTTCGCCTCCGCGGTGCGACTCGTTCAATCGGTGCATTGCTTTCACCCGGTCGGTGGGATCATAGTGTTGTTCGAGCTTCCGCAAACGAAGACGCGAGCCGTCGTGCATCGTGACTTCCACGGTGGTTCCGGCATCGTATTCGACGGCGATATCTTCGAACGCCGGAACAAAACTAATCTCCTGCAAAGCCTCTTCGTGCTCCTGCATGTACTTGTAGGATTTCGTCGAGCCTTCGTGGTCGTTGAAAGTAGTGCAGGGAGAAATCACATCGAGCATCACCGTGCCGCGATGTGCGATTGCGGCTTTCAGCATCGTATTCAGTTGGCGCTTATCGCCGGAAAACGACCGTCCAACGAACGTCGCTCCCAGCATAACAGCCATAGAACAAGTGTCCAGCGCGGGAAGATCGTTGATCACTCCGGTTTTTAATTTTGATCCCACATCCGCGGTTGCGGAAAATTGGCCCTTGGTCAGTCCATACACACCGTTATCTTCGATGATGTAAATCATCGGCACATTTCGCCGCATGAGATGGACGAACTGCCCGATGCCGATTGAGGCAGTATCACCATCGCCGCTAACGCCGAGACTCAGCAAACTTGTGTTTGCAAGAATCGCGCCGGTTGCAACCGACGGCATGCGTCCGTGCACTGTATTGAAACTGTGCGAACGGCTCATGAAGTACGCGGGACTTTTCGATGAGCATCCAATGCCGCTCATTTTCGCGACGCGCTCAGGCTGAATACCCATCTCATACATCGCTTCGAGGATTCGCTCAGAAATCGCATTGTGGCCGCAACCCGCGCAGAGCGTGGTCTTGCCGCCTTTGTAATCCAGCACCGACAGGCCGATATGATTCTTTTTTGGAGCGGGAGTGATGGGAGGTGAGGTCGCCATTTACTTGGCCTCCATGGTGATGATCTCGTCGGTTACAGAGCGCGCATCGAGCGGCAATCCGTGAATGTGAGCGATGCTTCGCAGGCGTGTGATCAATTCAGGGTCAAGGTCGAGCTTCAGCAGACTAAGCATTTGCGCATCGCGATTTTGTTCGACCACATACACTCGTTTGTGCCGCTGGATAAAATCGTGCACCTCGGTCGTAAAGGGATACGCACGCAGACGGAGGTAATCCGTCTCAGTCTTATATTCTTTGCGTAACTGATCGCGACATTCAATCAGCGCCCAATGCGATGTCCCGTAACCAAGAATCCCAATTTCGGAGCCATTCATCACTACTTCCGGGCGCGGCACAAACGACCGTGCGGTCCCGAATTTTCGATTAAGCCGCGCCATATTATTTTCAAAATCATCAGGACGCTCGCTGTACTGCGATCGTTCGTTATGGCCGCTGCCGCGAGTGAAGTACGCCGCGCCAGGATGATCGGTCCCAGGCAAGGTGCGATAAGGAATGCCGTCTCCATCCACGTCTTTGTAGCGGGCAAACCCACCGAGGCGATCGAGGTCTTCTTTGTCGAGAACCTTTCCCCGTCGGATCGGCTTTTCGGGATATTTGAATGGATCGGCCATCCAGTTATTCATGGCAAGATCGAGATCGGACAAAACAAAAACCACGGTCTGAAACTGTTCTGCCAATTCGAACGCGTCCTGCGCCATGGTGAAACACTCTTCCGCCGACGACGGGAGCAGCAGAATATGTTTGGTGTCTCCATGCGACAAAAACGCCGTGGAGAGAATGTCGCCTTGCGCCGTGCGAGTCGGTAGTCCGGTAGAAGGACCGACTCTTTGTATGTCCCAAACCACTCCGGGAACCTCGGTGTAATAGGCAAGTCCGGCGAATTCTGCCATGAGCGAAATGCCTGGCCCCGAAGTTGCCGTCATGGCACGCGCGCCCGCCCATCCCGCGCCCACTACCATGCCAATGGCAGCGAGCTCATCTTCGGCTTGCACGATGGCGAATGTCGCTTTGCCATCCGGCCCGATTCTGAAACGCTTCATGTACTCAATAAGATTTTCGGGCAGAGAGGAAGATGGCGTGATGGGATACCAGCTTATGACGGTGACGCCGGCGAACATGCATCCGAGGGCGGCGGCGGCGTTGCCATCAATAATGATTTTTCCCTTATTCTTATCCATGCGTTGGATGAAATAGGGATCGCTCTTGACCAGACTCGACGCCGCATAATCGAAACCAGCCTGCACCGCCCCCAGATTGAGATTGGCCGCTTTCACTTTTTTCGCAAACTGCTTGCGGATCGCCTTCTCAATCTCCGCCATGTCAATATCGAGAAGCCTTGCGAGAACGCCAACGTAAATCATGTTCTTGACCAACTTGCGCAACTTGGCTTCAGGGCAAACCGGGCCGACAAGCTTGTCGTACGGAACGGCGTAAAACGTCAGATCATTGCGAAGTTCTTTGAGGTTCAAAGGCTCGTCGTACAAAACAACCGCGCCCGGCGCCAGCGACAGAACGTCCTCTTTCGCGGTTTCCGCATTCATCGCCACCACGAAATCAATTTCCTTTTTGCGCGCAATGTATCCATCTTTGTTGGCGCGGATGGTGTACCACGTCGGAAGCCCCGCAATATTAGAAGGAAAAAGATTCTTGCCCGATACGGGCACTCCCATTTGGAAAATGCTGCGCAAGAGCACTGTGTTCGAGCTCTGCGAGCCGCTGCCATTCACGGTCGCAACCTGAATGCTCATGTCATTGACGACCGGCTTCAGATTCACATGCGTCGAGGCATGGTGAATCCCTGCATCAGTTGTGGCCATTCCAATCCTTTCGCGATTGTTGAGAGGAAACGGGGGCTAGCCGCCCAGCCTCGTCAGAAGCACGATGTAGAACCCTTGATTATACGGCAGAGAGCGGACCAGAACATGTCATCTGAGATTCCCATCGGCTGTTTGAATTTCAATTGAATGTCCGGCGAAGGTAGAGCCAACGCGTTAGTAGCACCGTTGCGGCGGTTCCAATCGCTGCACCGAGCATCAGGCCGTAGGGGATGATAATGAAACCGGCGCCAAGTCCTTCATCCCTCCCGTGGTTTGCGACGGTGAAGATCACAGCAACAATCAGCACGCCAATAGGCACGCAAAGCGTTCCGGCAGTTAGGCCGAGGATTAGCGATAGAGACGCCCAAAGCGTCTTCTTAAGCCAGACTGGCATGGGCGATGTTGTCGTCTAATAATCCCATCAAGTCCACACAAACTGCATTACCTGGATTCTGGAGTTTACTCACTTCGATGGCTATGCTTCCACGTAGTATTGCGCCATGTTGCGGAACTTGTCATAGCGGGAAGCAACCAATTGCGGGATGGGAATTTTCTTCAACTCGGCTAGATGTTTTTCCAACGCCACGCTCAACAACGCCGCCGCCTCATCATGATCCGCGTGGGCTCCGCCGACCGGCTCGGGAACGGTATCGTCAATGCAACCTAGTTCTCTCAAGTCCGTTGCGGTCGTGCGCATGGCCTCGGCGGCCAGCTCTTTTTTGGAAGAATCATTCCAGCGAATCGCGGCGCAGCCTTCCGGAGAAATCACCGAGTAAACGGCATTCTCCATCATGAGCACGCGGTCAGCGACGGCGATGGCCAAAGCGCCTCCGCTGCCGCCTTCGCCGGTAATAGTGGTGATGATTGGAACTTGTAGCCGCGCCATCTCGCGCAAATTGCGAGCGATGGCCTCGGCCTGTCCGCGCTCTTCCGCACCCAGCCCTGGATAAGCGCCAGGTGTGTCCACCAGCGTAATCACGGGTCGTCCAAACTTCTCCGCCATTTTCATCACCCGCAACGCCTTGCGGTAGCCCTCGGGATTTGGCATTCCGAAATTGCGATAAACCTTCTGCTTCGTATCTCGGGCTTTCTGATGACCGATCACCATCACGTCGGCGCCGTTAAAACGCGCCATGCCGCAGACAATCGCCGGATCATCGCCAAATCCCCGGTCACCATGGATTTCGCTCCAATCGGTAAAAATGCGTTCGATGTAATCCAGAGTGTAAGGACGTTGGGGATGTCTGGCCAATTCTGTTTTTTCCCAGGCAATCGTGTGCGGTGTACCCTGATCCCGCAAGGCCTGTATGCGAGCATTCAACTCCTGAATCTGCTGACGTGTATCTTCGTCCTGACCTTCCGCCGATTCCAGTTTATTGATTTGACGCTGGATCTTGTCTAACTCCCGATTCTTTTTCTGGCTGGAGTCCTTATTGCCGCCGTTCCCATTTACCGCACTCCATCGCGCCTCCACCATGGACAGCAAGAAATTTGCTCCGTCTACGGAACGCGTCGCATTATCCAAAATTGGATTACCCGCGATTAGCCGGTCCGGAATTGGGTCGGACCCGGACTCTGGGGGTACCTTCGCGCCTCTGTGAATGAATGCCGTCACTCCACCATCTCAGTCGTCGTCATGTCAGTCTTTGTCACGTCCAGTCAATGATTCTGACCGCTCCGCGGCCGCACAATTCCTCGACTCGCGCAATAAAATTGCGGTCCGGTTGCACATTATAGCCTCCCGCTTCCATCACCACCATAAAATCCCCCTGCCGCTCTACATCAAATAATACTTTGGCTTCCCCTTTTCGTTGTGCGAAAAGTGAATGCAGATCATCCACCGTATTTTCGCTTGCACTATCCAGCGGAATGCGTATGCGGATGGAGCGCGGCAAAGGAATTTTGGCGTCTTCGAGGGGAATAATGTCATTCACCGTGAGCTTGGGATTCGCGCCTTCTTCAATCCGCAACCCTCCGCGTACCAGCACAGGAACTTCGATCTTCACTTTTTCCTGGAGTTTGCGGTAAGCCTCGGGGAAGACGATCATCTCAACTGTTCCAGCCATATCTTCCAAAGCGCCCTGCGCGTAAAAATCGCCTCTCTTGGATTTCAGCACTCGTAGCGCCGTAATGATCCCAGCCGTGCAAATGTTTTCGTCTTTTCCGGTGGAATGCTTCATCGCCGCGATGTCTAAAGTGGAAAGGGCGCGAAGTTCATCTAGCTTGTCGCGATATTTTTCCAGAGGATGGCCGGTAATGAAAAACCCCAGAATTTCTTTTTCGGCCGAGAGCCGGGTGTGCTCATCCCAATCGGGAATCTCCGGCAGCTTGTCATTTTGCGTTTGTATTTCTTCCTGCTGAAACACTCCGAATAATCCGTGCTGCCCAGATTCGGAGTCACGCTGCGCCTTCTGAGCATGCTCAATGGCCTTGTCAATCACAGCCATCAGTTGGGCGCGTCGGCCAAGACCATCCATGGCGCCGCTCTTGATCAGGGATTCCAGAACGCGCCGGTTGAGCAGCCGCAGGTCCACGTTCTCGCAAAATTCATAGATCGAGTGATAGCGCTCCAGTTTCTTGCGTCCTGCCACAATCGAATCAATGGCGTTGTGGCCGACGTTCTTGACCGCCGCCAATCCAAATCGTATCGCAGCGCCGTGCGGGGTGAAATTCGCATCACTCACGTTGATGTCTGGTGGTTCAACCGCAATTCCCATCTCGCGGCATTCATTGATGTACTTCACCACGTCGTCCGTGTTGCCGGTCACCGACGTCAACAATGCGGCCATAAACTCAACCGGATAGTATGTCTTCAAATAGGCGGTGTGATAAGCGAGCAATGCATATGCGGCGGAATGGGACTTGTTGAACCCGTATCCAGCGAATTGCGCCATCAAATCAAATATCTTTTCAATCTTCTTTGTAGGATAACCGCGTTGCACCGCCCCAGTCACAAAGCGTTCTCTTTGCGCTCCCATCTCAGAAGCGATTTTTTTTCCCATTGCGCGGCGCAGCAAATCCGCTTCCCCGAGTGAATATCCAGCCAGTCGGTTGGCGATCTGCATGACTTGTTCCTGATACACAATCACGCCCAGCGTTTCTTCCAGGACTTCTTTCAGTTCCGGTAATTCGTATTCAATCTTTTTGCGCCCATGTTTCCGGTCAATGAAATCGTCAATCATTCCACCCTGAATAGGGCCAGGGCGATATAACGCATTCAGAGCGGTAAGGTCCTCGATGGAACTAGGTTTGTACCGTCGCAGCACGTCACGCATGCCATGTGACTCAAATTGGAAAACGCCGGAAGTCAGTCCGCTGTGAAATACCTTTTCGTACGTCTGCGGATCAGCAAGCGGAATCTCATCCAGAACCACGCGCTGGTCGCGTGTTTGCAGAATCAGTTTCAGGCTGTCATCGAGAATCGTGAGAGTGGTGAGGCCTAGAAAATCCATTTTCAGCAGGCCTAGCTTCTCGATTGCCACCATGTCGTAGGCGGTGACAATTTCGTCGTTTTTTGTCTTATGGAGGGGAACCAGTTCTGTGAGCGGCCTCGGAGAGATCACGACTCCCGCCGCGTGCACACCAGAATTGCGCACCAACCCTTCGAGCTTCAGCGCAGTGTTGAACAATTGGCGGATTTGGGGATCGCTGTCACAGGCTTGCTGTAGAGCGGGGGAGTCTTTGATCGCCTGTTCCAACTGAATGTTCAGCGTCGTGGGCACCATCTTCGCGATGCGATCCACATCGGCATATGGAATGTCCATTGCCCGGCCAACATCTTTGATCGCAGCTTTCGCCGCCATGGTTCCGAACGTGATGATCTGCGCGACGTTTTCGCGCCCATATTTCTGCGTTACATAATCAATGACCTCGCCCCGGCGGTTCATGCAGAAATCAATATCAATGTCCGGCATGGAAATGCGTTCCGGATTCAGAAACCGTTCGAAGAGAAGCTCATAGTGCAACGGATCAATATCCGTGATGCCCATCGAGTACGAAGCCAGCGATCCCGCAGCCGATCCGCGTCCAGGTCCGACCGGTATATTGCGTTCTTTCGCATAACGGATAAAGTCCCACACAATAAGGAAATAGCCGGAAAACTTCATCTGCTGGATGCAGTCTATCTCCCGCGCCAACCTCTGCTCGTATTCGGCAAAACTATGCTTGAGTAACGCCTTTCGCTCCGGCTGAGACAAAACAGCAATCCGCCTCGCAAACCCCTCCCGCGCGATGTGTTCAAAGTAACTATCCAGCGTGAATCCCGCCGGAACTTCGAAATGTGGGAACGGGTTCCCTACTTTTTCCAGCCGCAAATTGCAGCGTTCGGCAATTCCCAGTGTTCGCGAAAGCACATCCGGAGAATCCTTGAACACGCGGCTCATCTCTTCATGGCTCTTCACATAGAAATCAGTGCCATGGAATTTCATCCGGTTCGTATCTTGAATGGACTTCCCTGTCTGTATGCACAACATCACGTCCTGCGCCTGGGCATCATCCTCGCAAAGGTAGTGACTGTCATTGGTGGCGATGAGCGGCATCCCAAGATCTTTTTCCAGCCGAAATAAATTGGAATGGATGCGGTGTTCCATCTCCAGTCCTTGATCCTGAATCTCGAGGAAGAAATTGTCTTTGCCGAAAATATCGCGATACGTCGAAGCCGCCGTGCGAGCCGCTTCGTACTTATCTTCCATCAGGTTTTCCGCGACTTCCCCCTTCAGGCAGCCCGAAAGAGCGATCAGCCCTTTTGAATGTTCAGCCAGAAACTTCTTGCTCACGCGAGGCTTGTAATAAAAGCCATGCAGAGAAGCTTCCGAAGTGATCTTGGTCAGATTGCGATAGCCCTCTTCATTCTCCGCGAGCACGAGCAGATGATTGTAGGTATCGCCGTCGGGAGGAGTGCGGTCAATGCGGTGATCGTCTTTTTTACAAACGTACAGTTCGCAGCCCACAATGGGCTTAACTCCAGCCTGCTTCGCCGCATTCACGAAATGCACCGCGCCAAAAATGTTGCCGTGATCGGTCATGGCCACCGCAGGCATGCCCATTTCCTTGACGCGTTGGCACAACTTCTCCACGTCGCAAGCGCCGTCGAGCATCGAATAATCAGTATGTAAATGGAGATGAACGAATTGTGACATCGGAATGAATTGATTCTACTGTGAGAATCATTCTAAACGGAAAAAATCCCGCCGCTTGGAACTTCGTGCAATCAGTCGGTGACCTATGCGCTCTTTTTCCGTCGCGACCCCGAACGGATTTCCTTCCTCTTCCCTCTTGGCGCCACGACCGCGATTTCAACCGGACGTGTTCGCCTAGCAACGGTCGTTTCGGTCGCAGTCTCTGGCCCGAATAGGCGCGCCAAATAGTCATCCTTGCATTCTGACGAGCAAAAATGAACCGCCAGCGGGTGGACCGCATTCGCTCTTTCCCAAGTCGAAAGGATGGTGACTTCCCGCCGCGCAGAGGCCGCGCCTACTGTCTCCGCCGCGAGGCCTAAAATCCAAATCTCGGCGGTCTCCTTAAACGTACCGCACGAATCGCAAGCAAACTGAATCATAAGAGCACCTCGAACCTGAATCAGATGAATGATTCGGTTTATATGTTGCACAGTTTTGCTTCCGATTGAGGATTATGCACGGCAGGCCGATTAGCTGAACCCTCACAAGATGAACGCGCCCGGCGATAGAATTCAGATAAAATAACTGCACTTTCTTTGCGGCGTAACTGACATGAAAGATGAAAGAATGTTAAACACATGCTGACACGACGAGGATTTGTATCTACGGGCTTGAGGGTCGGAGCAGGACTGGCGGCTGGATCGGCGGCGACATTTCTCAGTGGTTGCGCTCATCGAGTTCATGGGGCTGCTGGACTTCCTACAGTCAGTAACCAGATCACCGGCAGCGAGTCATTGAAAGCGCACGCAGCGGCTCATGGGCTTCTCACTGGCGCGGCGGTTGCGATTCCGCTCTTGCGGTCCGATCCGGCATACGCGCGGGTTTTGTCAGAGCAGTACAGCATCCTGGTCGCCGAAAACGCGATGAAATGGAAGACGCTGCGGCCGGCTCCGGATCGTTTCTCGTTCGGCGAAGCGGATGCACTTGTGGCTTTTGCGGAGCAGAACTCTATCAAGGTCCGCGGACACAATCTTTGCTGGCATGAGGCCTTGCCGGATTGGTTCGCGGTCACCGTCACAAAAGAGAACGCGCGGCAATTCCTGACCGATCACATTATGACCGTAGCGGGACGCTATAAAGGCAAAATGCACTCGTGGGACGTGGTGAACGAAGCTGTGGACGCCAAGAGTGGACGCGACGACGGGCTGCGGAAATCTCCGTGGTTCGAGATGCTGGGTCCCGATTACCTTGACATCGCGTTTCGCACCGCGCGCGAAGCCGATCCCCATGCGCTCCTCACCTACAACGAATATGGCATTGAATATGACAATGAGGGAGAAGCACAAAAGCGAGCCTTCACGCTGCAACTGCTTCGCCGCCTGAAGGCCGCCAATGTGCCCCTCGATGCGGTGGGAATTCAATCGCACATCAGAGCAGGATCTTCATATTCTTTCGGCAATGGCATTCGTGAGTTCATGGCGAGCGCTCGGCAAATGGGCCTTCAGGTATTTATTACCGAGATGGATGTCAACGATGATGAGTTACCTGATGACGACGTGGCTAAAGTTGATCATGCGATTGCCGCCGTTTACCGTGACTATCTAACTACGGTTCTGGCTGAACCGGCAGTCACTGCCGTGCTCACATGGGGTGTTAGCGACGGTCACACCTGGCTCAATAATCCGATGCGCAAACAAAGGCATCCCAATCGCCCGCAAAGGCCCTTGCCGTTCGATGAAAATTATCGTCCAAAAGAGGCGTTTTTCGCGATGCGAGACAGCTTTGACAAGGGAATGTCTAGAAATCTTGTCAACGACTAAGAGGAGAGATTCGTGACGATATTGCAACTCAGTCGTTGGGCGATTTGCATCGTGATTACATCCCTCCTCGCATTCGGAGGCGACCCAGCATCTCATCCGGCGGCAAACAATCATGCTCAGCCCGAAGTCGCGCTGACATTCGATGACCTGCCCGCGCACGGTCCGCTCCCACCGGGACTCACACGTGAAGACATTGCTAACAGCATCATTAAAGCGCTACAGTCCGCCCAAGCGCCGCCAATATATGGCTTCGTCAACGCGAAGAGGCTCGAAGAAGATCCGTCCACCGCGCAGGTACTTCAGTTGTGGCGGGATGCCGGATTTCCCCTGGGCAATCACACTTTCTCGCACATGGATCTCGATAAGAATTCCGTGGACGCTTTCGAACGGGACCTTCTTGCCGATGAGCCAACCTTGCAGAAATTCATGGGCGATCGGGATTGGCACTGGCTGCGCTTTCCGTTTCTGAATGAGGGAGACACTCCAGAAAAGCACCATGCCATCGCCGCATTCCTTAAAGATCACGGATACAGAGTGGCTGAAGTCACGTTGAGTTTTGGCGACTATGGATATAACGAACCCTATGCGCGCTGCCTCGCAAAAAACGATGGGAAAGCGATTGAAGAATTGAAGCAGAATTATCTCGAAGGCGCGGCTGAGTCGTTGGCGGAAGGCCAGAAAATGTCAACGCTCGTCTATGGTCGCGACATAAAGCACGTCATGCTGTTGCACATCGGTGGCTTCGAGACGGTGATGCTTCCCCGGCTTCTTGATCTGCTCAAGCAGCGCGGTTTTAAACTAATTTCGTTACCCGAGGCGGAGAGCGATCCCGCCTACGCGGTTGATCCCGATCTTTCGCCCAACTGGGGTGGAACGTTCTTGCAGCAGATGATGCTTGCCAAGCATATCCCGCCCCTTCCTCCTACCGAAGATCGTCTCGCCAGGGTTGATGTGCTCTGCCGCTGAGTGTGTTCAACGGGCATTTGCTGGGAGTGTGGCGGCCTTCCGATCCTGATCTCACGGTATCGCCCAACTGGAGGCGCCAACCTTTGCGATTTTTGCAAAGGACGGGAACCCCAGTCGGGAAGATTCCGGCATTAATATCCGAACCTACTGGGTGTAAGTTCACTCGCCCGTTTACCGGTAACGCGCCCCGGTCGCAGTAGCGCATCCCGACCGGACCAGCGTCCCAGCGGGCGTAAAGAAATCTACCTTCGCTTTGGTGGTCTGGAATTGGTCGGGATCGTCCCCGATTTTAATGGTCTGGGTTATTGTCTGGAGTGTGGTCAAAGCTCCGTTCAGCGTAATCAACGCAATGCTGGATGCCGAATATCTGTGGCGACTAATCTGACTCCACACCCCGTGACCCGGCCCGCGCTCCGCTGGGAAGCTCATGGGATTAGATGTTGTTTCCGTCATCGTCCCTCCCTTGGCAAAGGTGAGCAATGAGAGGAACGGAGCGCCAAGTTGCGCACCCGATGTGCAATCGCGCTGGGTTACTGTTACGACCCATGTGCCTTGAAGCCTTGCTGAGTCATTATCGTCATCTGCGCGGGCTATGGTGCCAGCCATGAATGAGAGAGTGAGAATTCCCGCGAACGCCAGTACCAATTTCCGCTTCCACAGTGGGGTTTTCATTGATTTTTCCTCGTTTTGAAAGAGTTTTTCGGGATTCCTTCCGAAACCCGCTGTGGCGTATACTCGTCGCTATCGCAGGCCAAAGTCTTTGGCTGCGGCTGAAACTTTCTGAATTTTTCTGATGGTCCCAGACGCCATGAACAGCCCGGATTCCTACGTCTATGAGTTCGAAGGCTTCCGAGTCGAGGCAGGTAATTGCCTGCTGTCTCACCATGGCTCGCCCGTGGCGCTCACACCAAAGGTTTTTGAGACGCTGCTTTATCTGGTTCGGCACAAAGGAGAGGTCCTCGAAACAGAAACCCTGATGCGGGCGATTTGGCCGGATACCATCGTGGAGGAGAACAATCTCAATCAGAACATTTCCATCCTCCGCCGCGTGTTGGGGGAGAAGCGGGGAGAAAACCGGTACATTGTGACGGTACCGGGCAGGGGATACCGTTTCATTGCCCAGGTAGCAGTCTCTGCAAACGGCTCTGAAGCGGCCGATAAAGATTCCTCGCGTGTAACCCTGGCGGTTTTGCCTTTCGATAATCTTGGGGCTGGCCCAGAGCGTGAATACCTCGCCGACGGCCTTACTGAGGAAACCATTGCTGCGCTCGGTCAGGCTGATCCCAATCACTTTAGCGTGATCGGACGCACCACGGTGATGCGTTACAAGCGAACCACCATGTCCCTTGCAAAGATAGGCCGGGAGCTGAACACGGCCTATCTGGTGGAGAGCTCGTTGCGCGGGGAAGGAGAGCGTTTGCGGATCACGTCTAAACTAATCCGCGTCCGCGATCAGGCTCAGATTTGGTCTGCCTCCTACGACAGTGAACCCAGCAGCATGCTCGCGTTCCAGCGCGAACTCAGCACCGCCATCGCCGAACAAATTCGGCTGCGGCTTTCTCCGGAGCGACTGACTGCGCTTGGGCGGAGGCAGACTCGCAATGCCGAGGCGTATGACCTCTATTTGCGTGGACGTCACTACTGGAACCAACTGACACCTCAAACCACAAAGATTGCAGTGGATTACTTTACCCGGGCGACGGAACTCGATCCTGATTACGCCCTGGCGTGGTCCGGCTTGGCGGACGCATATTCCAGCAGTCCGGTAAATGGCGATGCCCCGCCGCTCACGGTATGGCCACGCGCGCGCGAAGCGGCCCGGAATGCGGTTCGGGCGGAGCCTGAACTCGCCGAGGTGCAGAGCTCGGTGGCATTCTTGAACTTTTGGCTGGAATGGGATTGGCCCGCGTCCGAAAAAGCTGCCCGCAAGGCGATCACTTTGGATGCAAGTTATCCGTTGGCACACCGCTTCCTGGGAATTGTGCTTTCGCATTCGGGAAAGCACGCGGAGGCTCAACTGGCAATGCGGGCGGCGCGGGAACTCGATCCGTTCTATCCGATGCAGCACGCGCTATCGGCGCAGGCGGCTTTCGTTGCCCATGAATATTCGGCGGCCGCGCAGTTCGCCCGCCAGGCAATCGTTGTGGATCCCGACTTTTGGATTGGCCATCTTCAACTCGCGCAGGCGCTTGTGGAACTCGGTGAAAACGAGGTGGCGCTATCTGAATTGAACGTAGCAGGCAGATTAAGCGCCGCCAACAGCAAAGTGATGGCGCTCCGTGGATATCTATTTGCCCGCACCCAGCGGACGCATGAGGCTTTGGAAGTTTTGAATACTCTGGAAGCAATTTCTAGCGAACGCTACGTGCCCCCTTACGCCATGGCTCTTGTGCACGCCGGATTGGGGCACCAGGAACTGGCTCTAGACTGGCTTGATCGCGCTTATGAATCGAGGGACGTCCACCTCGCGTTTCTGCCCGTGGATCCGAAATGGGATGCGTTTCGAAGCGATCCGCGCTTCATAGGGCTGCTGCGGCGCTGTAATTTCAATCGTTCAGCCATAGCGAGCCGCGACAGGTCAGAACAAACTGCTAAAAAGCTCGCGTAAATTGATGTGCACGGAAGATTGGGAGATCAGAGGTGCCCCACCGTTCGCCGATGTTGCGAAGAAGGGGAGGCGATACTGCTCGCGGATATAGGTTTCCAACTTCCGTTCTGCCAAAAACCGGAATTCTCCAAATTCTTGTCAAGCCCTATTCAGTACCAATTTTTCTCTATGTCACTCATTCTACGGCAAAAATAAACTTCATTCCCCTGGCTCATTTAGCATAGTCAAACGCGTATCATATAACTATAAGCTTAAATATTCACGAAGGCGCAGGCCTCCAACCTGCGCCTTTTGTATTTTGTGGCCGAGAAGAAGACACCACTTTTTGATCTCCGGTAGAGACGTAGCTTGCTACGTCTGCCTTTCGGCCCTGCAATTTCCAACTAAATCCGAACACAAGGAGAGATGTAGCTCATGCCAACCGCGTGCGCGCATTCCACAGCATGGATGACACCAATGAGAAAGATAAAAAATCCGAAAAGATTGACTGCGGCGCCGCAAAACACGCGTCGCGACGCCTGGCGAGTCCCGCGGGCACTCTGGACAGCAAAGAACTGGGAGACTTGGGCGAACTGGCGTTTGTTCTTGCTGCCAGTTCAAAAGGCCTGGCCGTTTCCAAACCTTTCGGCGACTGCCGCCGCTACGACCTGATCGTAGATTCAGGACGCCGCTTGCTCCGCATTCAGGTCAAGTCGTTATACCGGAAGGTCGTCCGCGGAGATTACCAGGTAAGGTGCCGCAGTCGCTGCAAGCTAAACAACGGATGCTACACCTCCCACGAGATCGATTTTATGGCGCTGTACTTGGCGCGAAGAGATATCTGGTATCTCATTCCCATCGCAGCGCTTGGCACCCTGACAGTCGTCCACCTGCACCCGGACGGTTTATTAATAAATAGGACTGGATGCGCCAAATTTGAAATCTACAAAGAAGCCTGGCACCAACTGGACGAACGTGTAGAGAAGCATCGAGGATAAGACTGAGAATAATTTAGAAGAATTGTCATTCCGAGCCATGACAAGGCATCGTTCTCAATCAGGAAACGCGAGGAATCTGCTTTTCGTGACGAAAATTCATGGGGCGCATAGAGACCCCCAAAACCCTTGTCATTCCGAGCCATGACAAGGCATCGCACTCAATCAGCAAACGCGAGGAATCTGCTTTTCATGACCGAAACTCACTCGAACCCCAACTCTTTCCACTTCCGATCTACCAGCGCCTTGGTCTCAGCATCCATCAGAATCTCATCCGGCCATGGACGCTGAAATCCTTCGCTGGGCCACTTGCGGGTCGCGTCAATCCCCATCTTCGACCCGTAATTAGGCAGCCGCGAAGCATGGTCGAGAGAATCTACCGGACCCAACGTGAATTGAATATCCCGCTCGGGATCAATGTGATTTAGAGCCTTCAACGTAACTTCGCCGATGTCCTGAACGTCAACATCTTCGTCCACGACAACAATGCACTTGGTAAACATCGCCTGTCCCAGCGACCAGACGGCGTTCATGACCTTGCGCGCCTGGCCCGGATAAGACTTCTTTATCGAGACGATCATGAGATTGTGAAACACGCCCTCGATAGGCAGATTGATGTCCACAATTTCAGGAATCGTCAGCTTCATCAGCGGCAGAAAAATTCGTTCCACCGCCTTGCCCATGTAAGCGTCTTCCATGGGAGGCTTGCCAACAATCGTCGTTGAATAAATAGGATTCTTGCGATGCGTAATGCAACTGAGATGAAACACCGGATACAAATCTTCGAGCGAGTAAAAACCGGTGTGGTCTCCAAATGGCCCTTCGGTGCGAAGCTCGTCGAGATGCACGTGCCCTTCGAGAACGATTTCCGACGACGCCGGTACTTCAAGATCCACGGTTTCGCACTTCACCAGCTCAACAGGTTTCTGCCGCAGAAATCCAGCAATCAAATATTCCTCAATATCAGGGGGGGCAGGAACAATCGCCGAAAAAGTTATCGCAGGATCCGTTCCGATGGCCACAGCAACCTCCATCTTTCCCGAAGGAGAATCCTCAATGCGCACCGACCCGCCGGAAGATCGCGCCATGACATCAACCGCGACGCCGCGGGCGCCCCGTCCTTCCCGCGCACTTTGCGGGAGAGTGGGATTTTCTCCAGCCGCCGCTCGCATGCGTTCCCGGTAATGCTCCGCCGCAATTTTTTGCCGCTGCCAGTGCGCACCAAGAGTGTGCTCGTCATAGACCTGCATCCGGTAGCAACCCACATTCCGCTTGCCCGTATTTGGGTCACGCGTAACCACGCACGGCAGCGTGATGAATCGTCCTGCATCTTTAGGCCAGCACTTCAGGATGGGAAAATAATCGAGCGAGAAATTTTCGCGGCGTATGACTTCTTTGCAAGGTCCAGTTGAGACGGTCTTGGGAAAGAATTTCCCCATTTCCGCCAGCATCGGTAGCATTTTCACTTTGTCGAGAAAGCCCTGTGGGGACTTCACGTCCATGAAATGACGAATGCGGTCCGCGACTTCGTCGAGCGCGCTGACCTCAAGCGCGAGATTCATGCGGCGTGCCGACCCGAATTGATTGATCAGAACCTGCGCGCCCGGATGGCCTTTGATATTTTGAAACAGGAGTGCTTTGCCGCCGCCGGAGCTCTTGCTGACGCGATCAGCAATCTCGGTTATCTCGAGAATCGGATCCACTTCGGCGGAAATCTTTTTCAGTTCTCCGGCGCGATCAAGCACTGAGATCCATTCGCGCAAATCATCGTAAGCCAAGGAAAAACCTCTTTCGTGAACACGTAGGGACAGATGTCCTCATCTGTCCAGTCAGAACAACGGACAACCAAGCCGGCTGGTAGAGACGTAGCTTGCTACGTCTTGCATTTCACGTTGGGTCCGCCCTAGTGCGCAACCAGAAATTATATAGACAGTTTACCCCTTCGAATTTTGCAGCGTTTTATTCCCAATAATAAAAAGGACAAACTTATGACAGAAACGACAAGCGCAGGCGGAAGTGTGCCTGAGACCACAAGCCTACTGACTCCAAAAGGAATCAACCAGATCATCGAAACCTTCGGCGATATTCACGATTACATTCAGCTCGATGGAACGCTAGATGTGCAATGGCCGATCAAGTTTTTGGATTATGCTGCCCTGCCCGTCCCGCTGATGCTTTCATTCGATCATTCAAAAACCATTACCCATTTTCGCTGTCACAAACTGCTGGTGGATGCGATGGAGGCTGTTTTCACTGAAATTAAGAATAAAGGACTGGAGCCGGAACTGTTCAGTTTCGGCGGATGTTTCTCCTTCCGTCCGCAACGAACCGGAGCCAAGCTTTCCGCGCACAGTTGGGGAATCGCAATTGATTTGAACTCGGAAAGCAACTCGCAAGGAACATCAGGCGACATGAATGCAGACGTGATCGCAGTCTTCCAACAAGCCGGATTCGAGTGGGGCGGCGACTGGCCCGGCAGGTCAAAGGACCCGATGCATTTTCAATTTTGCACCGGATATTAGTTCCAGGTGGCCCAGCCTTTCGCGTTCTTTGCAAAGGCTGGGGATTTTAGCGCTGGTCAATACGGCGAACTGTCGGATAGATTCCAAATCGTCCCCGCTCCCGTGCTGTCCATATGGAACTCCAGAGTTTCTCCCAGATGCGCCCGAAAATAATCCGGGCTATTGATCTCCGGGATACAACTTACTTCCGCTTCTCTGGTTTTGGGTTATCGCAACGAAGCTCGTTGACGGACCGCTACTCTTACTGCCTCGCGACCACGACGATCATAAAACTCCCGGGCTTGACCCTGGGACGACCTCTCGACTCTGGTTGGGACTCCTCAAATTCGGCGGTGGGCAAATAGACCTTGTGCGCCGAAGCGTCAATGTCCATTGTTCTTGCGCCGAGTGGGGTTGTTACTGTTTGCAGGATTTCGAACTTGCCGGGAGTGGTCTCGCCGGCAATTACAAGCTTGCCGTCACGACAGCTCGCGAAAGCCTGGTTGCCATCGAATCTCGTAGCGTCCACTCCTGCGCCAATTGGCAGATCGGTGAGCACCTTGCCGTCATCGGCGCTCATCACGATCAGCTTTTGCGGATTTCGACATCCAATAAAAAGCAGCCGCTTCTTTGCGTCAATTGACATTCCAACTGGAGCGCCTCCGGGAGCGACAGGCCAGTGCGCAAGAACCTTTCTCGTCTTGATGTCCACGACTGCAACTTCGTTCTTGTCCACCAGATTGATATAGACCTTGCCTGCGCCATCGGAAGCCAGAAACTCGGGCTTGCCGCCTAAATCAATTGGCGGGTCAATGGTCGCAGTTTGGGGATTCGCATCGGGCTTGAGCGTCATCAGAACTCCGCCGTCGCCGGAGACGACCAGCACGAGCCCACTGGCTTTGTCGAAAATAATGCCGTCCGCATCGGGTTGCGCCGCGACCGTTCCCAGCACGGCGTTCGTCTTGAGATCAAAAATCACGATTGCGCCCGCCCCGTCGCTGATGAATCCCCGTCCGACGGCGGGAACCAGAGCGACTCCGTGGTTGCGCTTCTGGCCGGGAATGTCGGCGATCGTCTTCCCCGATTCGGCATCAATCACCATCGTGTGTGTGCTCCGCGTGACGTATAGCCGGTGGGCCTTTGCGTCCAATGTGACGTAGTCCCAACCGCCGTCCCCACCAATCTGAAATGTCTTTTCGACCGCCCAGGTTCCCTGCGCCGCGGCTCGTGTGCTAAAGGTGAATGAAACTAGTGTGACCAGAAGGGCAAAGGATAAAGTTGCATTCCGAAAACGCATGAAATCCTCGGGTAGATGTGCCGGGCCAGAATACCATTACTCGTTCGGTCATTGAGGTCAATGAGTGCAAATACCTGATTGCGTCAGTTTATCTACAATGGCTTTTTGTTGGTTCAAGAGCTGGGCGCTGCATTAACATGACAAGCATGGAAACAGAGCAACGACGGAAATGGCTTATCCGAGGAACCGTGTTGGTTCTGGTATTCGCGGGTGCTCTGAGTATGCACATGGAACGGTTGCGTGGATGGAGCTTTCTCGTTCTTTGTTTCATAGCGGGGTCGATAGGAGGTTTGGGATTTGTTTGGGCAAGACAGCAGCTTAAGGTGGGCGGGAACCGCTTATCTAAACAGTGGAAGGCGGCTCTCATCGGCGCTGCCATCGCCCTAGTGCTGGTAGTAACGCTTATCTTGAATTACGGCAGACCCGATGCCGCCGCTAATACGTTCCTTACCGTTGGCGGCGTCGTTCTCGCGCTAATAATGTGGAGCGTTTACCGACTCTTTTCACGCCTCATTGACGCTCTCTGGGCGCGCTTCACTAATCGATAAAGACCTGGGCGGCTGGCCCATGCTTTCCGGCCAGAATTCATGAGGTTTCCCCACCCTTTCGCCTGCTTTTGGCGAAGGGCGGGATGGCATGGCGACAGTCAGCGCCATGCCCATTCGTTCCCGTTTCCGTGCCGTTGACGGGCACTCGATCTCGACTTGCCCCTCTTGTCCGCTGGCCCACGCTCGAAAGCTACTCCACTCCCAGTCCTCGGGGCGGTCCACTAGTCCGCGCTTCACCGGATTACGATGAATGTAGCGCAATTTCTCCATACTCTTCGCTTCACTCCAAACCGGGAAATCGTAGTAACGCACCTGCCAAAAGCGCCGAGCGCCCGCGGTCTTCAACTTACGCGATGTGATCTGTTTCAGCATGTGGATCACCACCGAAAGCTCTCCGCGCTCCGGCTCGCTGATGAGCAGATGAACATGCTCCGGCATCACCACGTAGCCGCTGACGTAACATCCGTACCAGCGGCGTACGCGCTCTAACTCGCGCTCGAAGGTCTCGCGCGCGGCCGCAGAGTCGAGCAACTTCATTCGCCTATAACAACTGAAGGTAATGAAGTGCAGGCAACGCTGATGCTGATAGCGTATAGGTTTTGGCGGCATGGAACGGAATTGTACTCCCACCCTGTCGCTCCAAAAGCGGGAGCGACAAGGGTGGGGCAACCTCAATTCCCAGTACGGGCCGAACGCGTTCAACAATCGTAGGCTCAATTGCTTTTGGCAAATGCCTTTGAATGAAACTCCAGTGTTTCTCCGAGATGCTCGAGGAAATATTCTGGGCTGTGATCTCCCGGATACAAATGGAATTCGTGCTTGATTCCTTCGGATAGAAGCAGCCGATGCAGAGCTTGAGCGCCGACCTCGAACCCGAAGTCATCTTCCTGTCCGCAATTGAAATAAATCGCGAGTCTCCTGATCGCTGATTTATTGGTTCGTGCCAGAATTAGCGGGTCGTTCTGTCTCCAATGCCGAATGTTGATGGGATCTCCAAAGGGTGACCCTAATAGCCGCCCCAGTTGGGTTCGGGAATGCAACGCTGAATTCAATTCCTGTGGCGATTCGGTCATGAGCGCGGCGCTCTGTGCGCTGACTGCGGAAAACATTTGCGGATAGGCGAAAGCGAAACGCAACGCGCCGTATCCGCCCATGGAAAGCCCGGTGATCGCCCTTCCAGCCCGATCTCTCTTTACGATGTACTTCTTCTCAATATAAGGAATGAATTCGTGAACGAAGAAATCGCTGTAGCGAACTTTGCCGTCGGCGGAGTTGATGAAGAAACTATTCTTTCCCTCGGGAGCGACGATCAAATATTGGCCGATCTTGTGTTGCTGGCGTAAGTCCTCGATTAAATCCCATCCGCCGCTTTTGAAGAGGGCCTGCTCGTTCTGGCCTAGTCCGTGCAAAAAGTAGAGGACGGGATAAGCCCCGGCACGTTTCGCAACCGTCGCCCCATAATCGTCTGGCAACAGCACGCAGTAATGGACTGGTTGCTTCAGGATGCGGCTATCGAGAGCGGCACAGTCCATCCGTCCCTGCGCGGAGACAGTGGTGACTAGGAAGAGGAGTGCCGAAAGCAACGGGAGCAGCCGGAGAAGGCGGTGACCAAACCTGTTGGCGGGTGGGAATAGGGGTCCTTCGACTTCGCGGCGGCTCGCTTCGCGAGACGCCGCTACGCTCAGGATGACAAATGTAACTAAATTGCGAGTGCTCATTCGTACCGCAAAGCCTGCACCGGGTCGAGCCTTGCCGCGCGGCTGGCCGGGTACAGACCAGAGAGCAAACTTACGATGATGGAAAATGCAATCGCTCCCGCAACCAGCCACCAAGGCACTGACCATATATTTTCTGGAGGAAATTGCTGACGCTTGAGATAAATATTTGTGCCGAAATTAATCGCATGACCAATAATCCAGCCGAGGGCAACGCCGAGAATTCCACCGAGGATGCCCATTGCGCCCGCCTCGGCAAAGAACAATCCTTTGACGTCGGAATCGCTGGCACCCAGCGCCTTCATGATGCCGATTTCGCGACGCCTTTCAAGGATCGCCATTACCAGCGTATTCACGATTCCGATCGAGGCTACGGCCAAAGCCAGACTGCCGAAAATGCCGAGAAATAAATCCAGCACTGCGAAAAACTGACGCAGATTGCGAGTCGCATCAATGATCGAGAATGTGTTGAAGCCCATTTTCTTGATAGCGTCTTCGGCCTGCTGCACATACTTGGGACTGCTGACCCGAACACTCACGTTTGAGTACGTGGGCACGCCGCTTACCGCGTCAGAAGTCTCACGCAGATTCGAAGTCTGCATAAGGTGAAGGCTCTGGGCGAGTTTCAGCGGAAGGAAAACGCGGGCTCGCGCTTGCCCGCGCATGCTGTCGGGATCAAGATCGCTGATGCCGACAATCTTTAGCTTCTGTTCGCGCGAGACTACGGAATATGCCGCGCCTGCGGAAACGTCGGATGTCTTGGGACTGGATGCACCCTCGACACTCGGGGTCCGCTCGGCATAACGCATGGTCAGTTCTTTCCCCAGCAGAGGCGGGCCGAGTTCGGCAACTTTAACGTCGTCCTCGCCTGTCTTCGGCGTGCGCCCCAGAAGCTCTTCCGCGAAAGGCTTTTGCAAGATGACTTCCTGCGCCATTTCAGACGAAAAGAAACTGCCCTGCATGCCATCGAAAGCATCATTATTCTTCGCGGAAAACGGCAGGCCGGCGACCATCGTGAGGTGCTGCTTGCCTTCATACCGCAGTTCAGTAATCAGACGGATGTCAGGATAGGCCTCCGCCACATTGGGGATTCGCTGCATCTTCTGTAGCGCAATATCGTCGAGCGCCGGACTCTCGTCCGGAGAGGGGCCATTTCTCTCTTGCTCGCGATTGAAGCCGCGAAAATCGCGGCGCGAGGTTACGACCACAGTATCGAACAGTCCCGATTTTTGCAGGCGCCGCGCGGCCATCTGCTGCAAGCCAATACCAAGAGACAACATTGCGACGAGCGATGCCACGCCTACCGAAATACCAACTGTAGTAAGAGAGTTGCGCAAAAAAGATTCGCGCAGATTGCGAAGCGCGAGTTCGGCGGAATCGTATAACTTCACAGTGTTGTCCCTCTCGTCTCCTGGAACGTAGCCGCAGAATTCGTCGCATCGCCCACGAGTTTGCCGTCCGCCAGACAAATCATGCGGCGGGCATAGTGCTCGGCCAGAGCGCGCTCATGTGTGACCATCACCACCGTCATTCCCATGGCTTCGTTGAACTCGCGGATAAAGTTCATGATCTCGGTCCCGGTATGCGAATCGAGATTTCCCGTCGGTTCATCCGCCAAGAGCACCTGGGGTTGATTAATTAAAGCCCGCGCCAACGATGCCCGCTGCTGCTCTCCGCCTGAAAGCTCCGTTGGCCGGTGCCGGAGCCTCGCGATGAGTCCCACGCGCCGCAATGCTTCTTCGGCCAGCGCACCGCGCTTGTCGCGATCCACTTCGGCGAAGCGCATGGGAAGTTCGACGTTCTCCAGCAACGTCATGCTAGGAATTAAATTGAAAGATTGAAAGACCATGCCGACTGCGCGCAGGCGATACTTGGCTAGTTCCTCCCGCGAAAGGGTGGCTAGGTTTTGTCCTTGAACAACGACCGTACCCGACGTGGGACGGTCAAGCCCGGCGATGAGGTTCAGCAGCGAGGATTTGCCAGAACCAGAAGTTCCCAGCAGCGCGACGAATTCCCCGGCTCGTACTTCAAGCGAAATACTATCCACGGCGCGGATCAGCGTCTCGCCCATTTTGTAATGGCGGCAGACATTTTCGGTTTGAATCGCGACCGTCGAATTTGAAGGGTGAAACGAATTCATATTACGGAGTCACAGGAAAAACACTTCTTATGACTAAAATGCGACAGCCCCCGACTTTTCGCGGGCGGGGGTCCCATTCGACTTCGCTCAGGGCTGGCCCGCGCCACACTGGCTTAGCGGATTTCCCCTCTCACCAGATCCAGTGCGTCGGTTAAATCGGCATCGTCCTTGCGTGGCTTTTTCGAACCAACTTCCACTACCGGAATCGCATCTCCTTCACCCGGCGCGAGAAACAAATTGGTTTCGACACCGTGCTGCTTCGTGTAGAGCTCATGATAGCGGCCGCGCAGGGCAAAGAGTTGTTCATGAGTGCCGCGTTCGACGATTCGTCCTTGCTCGATCACCAGAATTTGATCGGCGCGCCGGATCGTCGAAAGCCGGTGAGCGATCACAAACGTGGTGCGTCCCTGCATGAGATACGAAAGCCCTTCCTGAATGAGCGCCTCCGACTCTGAATCAAGGCTCGACGTGGCTTCATCAAGGATTAAGATGCGCGGCTCGGCGAGGATTGCGCGGGCGATGGAAATTCTTTGCCGCTGTCCGCCGGAAAGTTTGACGCCGCGCTCGCCGACGATGGTGTCATATTTATCAGCAAAGCTTTCCGCGAATTCGTCTACGCGTGCAATTCGACACGCTTCAAGAATTTCTTCTTCGGTCGCATCGGGACGTGAGAACGAAACATTCTCGCGGATGGTTCCATCAAAAAGAAATGACTCCTGTAACACGGTTCCCAGATGTGTGCGATAAGAATCGAGCCGAACCGTGCTGAGATCAATTCCATCAACAAGAAGTTTTCCGTCAGAAGGCACATAAAAGGCCGCAACCAGCCCAATGGTGGTGGACTTGCCCGATCCCGAAGAACCGATCAGCGCGGTAACGGTGCCGGGCGCGGCGTGAAAAGAGATGTCATGCAGCACGGTGCGAGTCCCGTCGTAGCTGAAGCTCACATGCTCGAAATCAATTGTCCCGTAAATATCGGGGAGCGAGACTGTGCGTTTTGGATCTTCATCTTCAGGACGTTCGCTCAGAATCTCGTGCGTGCGCTCCAGGCCTGCGAGCGCTTCCGTTAGCTGGGTGCCAACCTGGACGATTTGCATTACCGGCGCGATCAGGAAGCCAAGGAATAATGTGTAAGTGAAAAATCCTCCAATGGTAAGACTGCCCGCGACGATCTGCCGCGCTCCAAAATACATGATTAGCGCGCCGACGATGCCGAGCAACAGGCTTGCGGATAGGCTCATCACCGACGTCGCGGTGAGACTTCGCATTACGTTGTCCAGCAGGCGGAGCACTCCACGCGAGAACACATTCGCTTCGCGCCGTTCCGCGTGGTAACCCTTAATTACTCGCACGCCGCCAAGAGACTCCGCCAGCCTTCCCGTAACGTCGGCGTTGATCTTGCCGCGCTCGCGAAAAATTGGGCGAATTGTGCCGAACGCTTTTCTCAGCGCCAGGGCAAAGCAAAGAAGAAATCCAAATGCCATGATCGTCATCAAGGAGCTCAGCCGGAAAAGCACCACCAATGCGATACATGCGGTTAAAAGTCCCCCAGTCAAATCCACCAGCCCGGTCCCGAGCAGGTTACGCACGCCTTCCACGTCGCTCATGATTCGCGAAACAAGAACGCCGCTTTTGTTGGAATCGTGAAATGCAATCGAAAGCCGTCCGATGTGCGCCTGCACCTTTTGGCGAAGCTCGGCGATGAGGCGCTGCGCCTCTTTCGAGAGCAACTGGGTTAGTGAAAATGAGGTTGCGCCTTGAATAGCGGTGGCCAGCAACACCCACAAGACGAGTGGCCGCAGCCGCTGAATCTGGTCTTTTACGATCACCGTGTCAATCAGAAACTTTGTAGAGTATGGAAGCACCAACCCTGAAACGCGGTTGATGATCATTAGCACGAAACCCAGTGCCAGCAAGCCGCGGCGGGGAAGAACCAATTCCCAAACGTCGGGGAGGATCGCGCTTAGCCGCTGTACTGCCACTCGCGGCGTTAATGGGGGCTTCGGGGAAGAAGTCACTGAACTCTTAGACGAGATGGGTGTGGTCTGAGGTTCTTTTTGTGGGCGGTATTCAACGACCAAGAGATTCGCGACCGCAAAATCTGCGGGAAGCAGATTCCTCCGGGCTGGGCGCCCGTTCGGAATGACAAGATTTAGGGTCCACAATTTCAGTACAATTAAATTATGACAACGCGAACATTCACAAATGCTGCGGGAACTATTTCGCTTGGCGCTCGCGGAGCGAGCGATGCGCTTACCGTCAACCGGCTCGGATTTGGAGCGATGCGAATTACTGGCGACGGAGTGTGGGGACCTCCCAAGGATCGCGCCGGGGCACTTGCGGTGCTGCGGAAAGCGGTGGAGCTGGGCGTCAATTTTATTGATACTGCGGATTCGTACGGACCGAACGTCAGCGAGGAACTGATTGCGGAGGCTCTCGCGCCATATCCGAAGGGCGTGATCATCGCGACCAAAGGCGGATGGGTGCGTCCAGGTCCGGGATACTGGAGCCACGATGCGAGTCCCGCGCACCTGAAGAAAGCGGTCGAAGGTAGTCTAAAGCGTCTTCGGCTGGAGCGCATTGATTTGTATCAATTGCATACGCCGGATCCGGCAACGTCTTTCGACAAATCTGTGGAAACGCTGGCGGAGCTTCGCGAACAAGGCAAGATCAGATTGATAGGCCTCTCGAATGTCACGCGGGAACATGTTGAACGAGCGCGAAAAATTACTCCAATCGTCTCGGTGCAGAATCGCTATAGCTTTGCCGATCGCGAATGGGAGCATGTATTGGATTATTGCGAGAAAAACGGGATTGCCTTTATCCCCTGGTTTCCGTTGGGAGCGGGTAAAGTTGCGGGCGATGCACTGGCTCGAATCGCGAAGGCGCACAATGCCAAGCCCATGCAGGTTGCGCTGGCATGGCTGCTGCAACATTCTCCGGTGATGCTGCCGATTCCCGGTACGTCGTCGGTGGAACATCTCGAAGAGAACATGGCCGCGGGGTCGGTCAAATTGACCGAAGCGGAGATGAGCGAGCTGGGAGATGTTTCGTTGCCGGAATTAGGAGTTCGCGCGAGTTAGCCGCGAGATGCGGTTTTAACCCAGACTCGCGGGGGCGGACTGCGCTGAGCGAGACCGGCCAAGAAAGTCCGCCACAATCCACGCCGACGCGGCGATCGCGAGAGTCTCCACACCTTCGGACCAGTTCCCGAAACTATGGGGATTGGCAAAGAGCGCCGGCAGCCATACCGCAATCCGAAACCCAAGATCATCGCCGTGGTCAACCGAGACGCGAGCCGGGCCATGAAGCCCGTGAGAAGAGCGATAGCGGCGAGTGCAAAAGCGGCGGTGGTTGCCATTGCCCAGAACATTTGTCCAGGCGGAATCCATTTCGGAACCAGACTTGCTGTTTCAGAGAGATAAAAAAGCTGTTCCAGTGCGAACGAAACAACACAAATACCGAACGAGTAGTAGCCGACCTGAACCAAGCTTTTTTTTCGGGTCGGGGCGGTTGGACCGGAACACGCATATAGGATCATGGCCCCAGAGGCTAATGACAATTGTTCGAAGAAGTTGCCAAAGCCGTTGTAGACGAGCGGATGCTCAATGATGAGCGGTACCCCCAACAAGGCGAAGGCGAAGTAGATTGCACCCAGTGCGACGGCACCGCGTCGGGCCGTTCTCGGCCATTGAATGCCTACGCCTCCAAGGATTTCGATGGTGGCCACGACGTAGGTGAGAATGTCGCGGTGAGGAATGTCTGCCAGCGCCTTGATCTGGTGCCAATTGCTGAAATCATGCCACACCAAGGCACAGATGCCGGAACCAATCGCCGCCAAGCCATAGACGTAACGACCTAGAGAATATTTCATTGAAGAGTCTTAGCCGGAATTAGTGCAGATACCTTGATTTATTAGGCCGCTAAATCGTGTCGAATGAGCGTGAGGGCCAACTGCGGCTTTTGCCTTGCGATTGGGCTAAAAACCCGCAACCCCCTTAGCTGGCCAACTTGCGCAGAAACTCGTGTTCGTCCAGATGGTATTTAAATGCCTTTCGTCCATCTATGAAAACCACCGGAACCTCATCGGTGAATTGACGGCGCAACTGATCGTCGCTATCCACATCTACTTCCTGCCAGGTAAAGCCGCCGCGACGCTGGAGCTTGCTTAGCGTCTCTTTGACGATCTCGCAGAGATGGCATCCTTTGCGAGAATAGACGACGACCTGGCGTCCGTCCGGCATGTGCGAAGTCTAGCAATCAGTCAATGACTTTTCCATAGTTTCTTTGTAAAAGTGACCGACCGGTTGGGAAGTATCCCCGCCGCGGGAAAAGAGGATTCCCCGCTTCGCTGAATGACAGGGGCTATAAGTCGGCTAGCTTCCGCCGTGGCGCAGGGTCCAGAACCAGGCCAGGCTCAACACTGTCATCACGACCGTTGTGATCCACGCCACCGCGTTGTAGGCCTTTGAATTTACGTACTTTCCCATTAATTCTTTCTTATTCACCAGCAGAAGCATGAAAACCAGAACCGGCGGCACGGCCACGCCGTTGACGACCTGGGAAAGGATGGAAATCTTAACCAGCGGCAAGTTGGGCACCAAAATTACGCCAGCTCCGGCGGCGATCAGGATGGTATAGAGCCAATAGAAAACGGGAGCTTCTCCGAATTTTTTCCCGACTCCAGATTCGAATCCCAGGCCTTCGCAGACGGTGTAGGCCGTGGAGAGCGGCAAGATCGAAGCCGCAAAAAGTGACGCATTAAACAATCCCATAGCGAAGAGGATGTATGCGTAGTCTCCCGCGAGAGGGCGGAGAGCCTGGGCGGCATCCTTGGCATCGGCGATATCGTGATATCCATGGACAAACAAAGTGGCCGCGCAGGCCACGATAATGAACCACGCCACCACATCGGTAAAAATGCAGCCCGCAATCACATCAATTCTGGAAGCTTTGTACTGACGCGCGCTGACACCCTTCTCGACGATTGAGGATTGCAGATAGAACTGCATCCACGGGGCGATAGTCGTTCCTATGACTCCGATGGCCATGTACAAATAGCCTTGCTGCATGAAGGCGCTTTTGGGAGGCGGCTTCACGGTCGCGACCAGGGCATCCATCCATGCAGGCTTGGCAAAAAATCCTGCGAAAATATAGGTGATGTAAAAAAAAGACGCGACCAGGAAGACTTTCTCGACGCTCTTATATTGACCTTTGACTACGATGAGCCAAACGATCACGGCGCAGATGGGTACGGTGACGAATTTCGACAGTCCGAAAAGTTCCAGACTTCCGGCGATTCCCGCGAATTCTCCCACGATGTTGCCAAAGTTGATGACGAGAATTCCAATCATCATGAAAAACGTAATGCGGAAGCCGAACTCTTCGCGGATGAGATCGCTGAGTCCCTTTCCGGTAACGGCGCCCATGCGCGCGCAGATTTCCTGCACTACGATTAAGGCGATGGTGATGGGAATCAGTGTCCATAGCAGCATGTGCCCAAACTGCGCGCCCGCGGCGGAGTATGTGTAAATGCCGTTGGCATCGTTGTCCACGTTCGCGGTAATGAAGCCGGGCCCAATCACCGCGAAAAACAACAGTATTTGGACCTTCGACCGTTTCAGAAATTTCATGGACACATTTCACAATCATGCACGGCTGAAATAAAAGGCGACGTGACAGGATAAATGCAGAGAGCAAATCTGGGTAGATGGAAAACGAAAAGAATGAGTGATGCTGTCGGCGGGTAGGCTACCAGAGAATAACCTGAGGCTGGCCCACCCTTCGTGATTGAAGGGTGGAGAACGAGTGTCCATCTGCATTACCACGCGCCGACCCACTCCCGCCCCGGCGGTTAGTGCCCGATTCCTGACAGCAAGACGGTTTGCGTGCCCGGAAGCGCGTTGTCCGCGATCTTCAACCGCGCCGCCCGCGAACCTTTGGCTGCCGGCTTAAAGGTGACGCTGATCGTGCAACTGTTGCCGGCCGCAACCGAACTCCCACAATTCGAGCTTGGCGTGAGCGTGAAGTCCGATGCGTTCTCGCCAGTCACCGTCATGCCGATACCCGACAGCGCTGTGGTGCCCGTATTTCTGAGCTTCACGGTTTGGGTCGTGCTGCTATTCACCGCTTTAGTCCCGAAATTCAGGCTGTTGGGATTGAAGCTGGCCTGTGGATTGATGACCGTCGCGGTCAGCATGACCGTTTGCGGACTGCCCGGCGCACTGTCCATAATGCTTAAGGCCGCGGTCTGAGGTGTGTAGTATGGACCGGCAACGAAGACAATCGCAATGGTGCAGTGTTTCCCCGCTGCCAACGACTTCGGACACAAATTGACTGCCCCGAATTCGTTGGAGTTCCCTCCCTTCAATATTGAAAAGAAGGGATCATTGATGGTTAAAGCGGTCGTTCCGTTATTGGTCAGCGTGACGTTCTTGGTCGAAATACTTCCCAGATACACCGTGCCGAAGTTGATATTGGGCGGAGCAATGGTGAGCGCCGAGACGAAGTTCGCCGTGACGCTCTCCGAACCGCTCATGGAAACGGTGGTTGAGGCGCTGTTGGAATTGGCCACCGGGCCGGCCCAACTGGAAAAGACATAGCCCGCCGCGGGAGCTGCCGTAAGGCTCACTATGGCGCCCGCGTTATAAAAAGTTCCCGAAGCCGGAGTAACTGTGCCTCCGCTTGCTGGACTCGCCGCTGTGGTCAACTGGTATTGCGTGGCGAAGTTGGCCGTGTAACTGGTAGTTGTGGCCATTGCAGTGACTTTGTGGGAGATCAGCCCGCTGTCGGACCAGTAACTCCACACGTATTGAGTGCCCGTCAGGCCCGCTTGCGGTGTCGTCGTGGCGATAGTGTGTTGCGTGCCGATAGTCCAAGTGAAGGTCTGCGTGGTGGTGTAGGTTATGGGGCCGCCGCCGTTATCCACCGTAAACGCCAGCCCTGCCGGGTTCGTGCCGACGCTCACAGTGGCGGTGCCCACGGGTATGGTCACTGTGGATGTATTGGAACCGACAATGGAACCACTTGGAGGTGTTCCGCTCGCGGTTGCCGTGTTGGTGATAGATCCCGCGGTTACATCGGCCGCCGTGGTTGTGTAAGCGGCGGTGCACGTCTCGAACGCCAACGGCACCAGCGTAGAACTGGGGCAACTGATAGCGCTTAAACCGACGTGAGGATCCGTCACCCCGACAGAGGTCAGGGTTATGTTGCCGGTGTTGGTGATCTTGAAGGAATAGGTGACAGGGGTTCCGGACGCGGAGTAACTCGTTATGCTTGCGCTCTTCGCCAGAGTCATTGCCGGGGTCTGGGTCACGGTTACCGTTGCCGTAGAAGGGCTCGAAGTCACGCTGGGACCGCTTGGAGGCGTTCCACTTGCCGTTGCCGAGTCAGCGACCGATCCATTATTTATGTCGGCCTGCGTGATGGTGTAAGTGGCGGTGAAGGTCGCGCTCTGCCCCGGTACCAGAGTT
>Ga0208849_1000038_pt1 | contig 125890 bp, 102 predicted proteins | sample NGESurdeep072012_10_FD_184470 | JGI IMG/M metagenome (GOLD analysis project Ga0208849, IMG submission 184470) | Arctic peat soil microbial communities from Barrow, Alaska - NGEE Surface sample 53-3 deep-072012 (SPAdes) | ecosystem: Environmental > Terrestrial > Soil > Wetlands > Peat ... | reverse complement strand
CCGGGTAACGAAACCGGGTAACGAAACCGGGTAACGAAACCGGGTAACGAAACCGGGTAACGAAACCGGGTAACGAACCGAAATCCTGGCGATTCACTCAAAGACATGCCGATTCACGAGTAATCAAGTTAGGAGTACAATGGTTTTTAAGCGCCGCGCGCGGAGGATTGTATGTTTGAAGGCCTGTTTCAACCCATGCACCTGCTGGTAATCTTTGCGATTGCTCTGCTGATTTTCGGCCCCAAGAAGCTGCCAGAATTGGGCAAGGGCATCGGCGAAGGCATTAAAGCTCTAAAGAGCGGGATGAAAGATGCCACAAGCGACCCGCCGGCTACTCCTCCGTCCACGCCCAATACTCCAAATACAGACGTCAAGAGCTAGCTCCGAACTGGCTTTCACAGCCGGAAATTCCTGCCCATCACAACGTGTCCAAGATTGCTATCCGCGTTTCAAATCCAGTCTGGAGATATCCCTTGCGAAAATATTTCTCAGTTACTCTCTTAGGCATGCTCGCCTTTTTTTCCGTCATGGCGCTTGCCGATCAAGTGGTGCTAAAGAATGGCGACCGGATAAGCGGCGACATTTTGAAATCCGACTCCAAGGCGCTGGTGATCAAGACGGAATTTGCCGGCGAAGTCACGATTCAATGGTCCGCCGTTGATGAGATTCATTCCACGCAGCCTTTGCATGTTGAAGTCAAGGATGCGCAGCCGGCAACGGGGACAATAACAACTGAGGGCGGCAACTTGGTGATTGCGACCGCAACCAACGGTAGCGTTACGGTTCCGAAGGACGCTGTATTGAACATGCGAAACTCCGAGCAAGAAACCGCCTACGAGAAGACTCTTCATCCACGGCTCACCGAAGGTTGGACAGGCGGTGCGAACGTCGGCTTCGCGCTCACGGCGGGGAACAGCGAAACCAAGAATCTAGCGCTTGCATTCACCGCCGACCGAAAATCTTTGAAGGATCGCATAGCGCTTTATTCCAATTCGGTTTATGCGGCCAACACCACAGCGGGGGTGAGCGTTACGACAGCCAATTCAATACAGAGTGGCATTCGATATGAACGAAATTTGACCGGTCGCATATTTACATTCGTCGCCGGGGATTTTCAAACTGACACGCTCCAAAGCCTGGATTTGCGTTCCGTTTACGGGGCAGGTTTTGGTTACCACGCCATTAAAGATGATCGTACGACATTAGATCTGCTCGCCGGCGCCAACTACACTCGCGAGAATTACACCACATTACAGCGCAACATCGTCGCACTCACACTCGGCCAAGAGTTGACCCACAAAATCGGAAAGTCAACATTGTTGACGCAGAAGCTTTATGTGTTTCCCGCACTGAATGAAGCGGGTGAATACCGGGCCACCTTCGATTTTGGTACCGTAACGAAAATCAGTAAATGGCTGGGATGGCAGACCGCCTTTGGAGACATCTACGTCACCAATCCACCGGCGGCGAAAAAAAGGAATGACATCACGCTGACTACTGGGTTGAATGTGACTTTTGCCCACTGATCGAAGTGTTGCCGTCACGGAACGGCTCTGCGTTGGTTTTCCCTTCTTGTTTGTGATGGAAGTCGAGGCCAAACGATGGCTTATCCCGAGTTCCTGAAATCCTGATTGGAAGCTGGGTTGCGTGATCTTTCCTGAAGAAAGGATCAACGGGCCGCAGCAGGAATGATTTGAAACCGGTCATGGTTTGGGAAAGCTTCGCGTTCATCCGTAGGATTCCGTGAAAGTCCAGCGCTTCGTTCTCAAGCGCATAAGTGCCGTCAAACGCGAAGCTGGCTCCGGGAACAGCGAACGTCGTCCGGTGCATCGTTATCCTGCGGTTACTCAGAGCGAACTGTCCACCCAGGGTAGTGACGCTACTACCGGCCTCCTCATCTTTCGGTTTTCCTTTCGCTTTGCGGCTCAGGGCCTTCAGTTTCGCCCTCACTTCCGGCGAGGTAAATTCAGCGTTCTGAATTTGAAATATCCCATTCAATCTGAGGCGTTCCGCCACGTCACCCTCCCCGTGCGGCAGGTAAAATTTCGTTTTGAACCTGATTGGGCCGGTCATCAGCGGCTTGTCTGCCTTCACCGCCAGCGCCAGCATGTCTTCAATCCTTGCCTTCTCGACTGTAACGTCGAGTTTTATCTCGCGCCCTTTTTTCCCTGGCGTTTGAACGACCCCGCCATTCGCGACTATGAATGAATTTAGGAATTGCGCGTTTACGGGATGCAGAAAGGTGTCTCCATTCATGCCGTCCACGGTTGCGCTGAACTGCGTATGCAACGCGACTGGGTGTCCGCCGCTGGCAACGGTAAAATCAGGAGTTTCAGTTTTGCCCTGTATTTCAATGCGGTCGAGTACACCTCCAAATTGTCCGCTGGAAGATAGAATTCCGCTGATCCCCTTGAATACTCCCAAGTCGGCCTTAGCGAATGTATAAATTGCCGACAGAGGTGTTTGGCCGGGTTCAGCGGCATTCCACGGACCGAATGAACCGCTGGAGTCAATTTCGCCGGGAGGCTTTGGATTGGTCAGTTGAGCTGCGAAAGATGCGGCGCGATGAAGTCCGACATGGTTCATCAATAGATGATGGATTTCAAAAACGTGGGGGGCCTTCGCCTCATCTTTCGGCACAATCACAAGTTGAGCATCGTCCGCGACCAACTCTTGAATCAGTAGTGGGATGTCCTTCAATTTTCGTTTCTTGGTGGTGGCTGGCTGCTGACCTCGATGCGAAACGGTAATCACCATTCCCTTCAATTCGACATGATCTACTTTCCATGGTTTTCCGATGAGGCCGAATAGGCCGGCACGCGACGTGAATTCGCGGATAGAAATCAGGGGCGGGATGTCGGTGCGCCCTTCGTAACGAACGACCAAGCCCGTGCCGTGTATTTGAATTGCAGGATAGACTGACGCGTCGAACTTATCGAGTTGCACATCGCCATTTAGCTTTTCCTCCAGCAGCGCAATGGCACGCTTCTTCAGGTACGGATTCGATTCCCGTTTAAAAGCCGTTAGCAGTACCGCGAAAACAATCACCAGTAAGGCGGCGGTGACAAACAGAATTTTCTTGAGCGAACTCTTTCCGGGATTGGTCATCGCTTTGGTCATTGCTTTCTAAAGTCCCGTACCTAGGGTCGTTCAGTCTAGCCTGTTAGTGGATCTAGTTCAGTTCTGTCTTGCAGATGGTTTGACTTGTTCAAAGGTGCACTGAGAAGGCTTTTTTTCTGACCGCCAGCGTAGAAACTTTGTGCCGTGGCGGAATCGTCCTCCAGAAAAGTGATCGTAACGGACTTCGCACACCAGTTTTGGTTTCAAAGGCTGCCATTCGGTAGATCGTCTCGTGCTCCATCGGCTCGGGCCGCCGGGCGCATGGCCATTGAAACCTGGAGGGCCGATCAGTGGTTCGACAATAGACTTCAGTTCTTCCCGATCTTTGCGGTTCAAGCTGGAAGTGAATCCGACGTGATCCAGCAGTCCTTTATCGTCATACAAGCCGAGCAGTAGCGAGCCAATTCCGCCGCCTTTTGCTGCGTAACGAAATCCTCCCACAACGCAATCGGCGGTGCGAATGCGTTTGATCTTTACCATTGCAGTGCGTTCGCCTGAGCGATAGGGCTCGTCCAAACGCTTGGCGACGATTCCGTCCAAACCCATACTCGCGAGCTCACGCATCCATTTGTCGGCTTGCTTGGAACTTTGGGACGAGGGAGAAAGACGCACCATGTCTTTTTTAGGCAAATTGGCAAAGAATCGCTCTAGCTTGTGCCTCCGATGCGCGAGGGGAACACCAGTCAACAGTTTGCCGCTGGAGTCAACGAGTAGATCGAAACACATCATCGTCGCCGGAGATTCTTTCGCAAGTTTCCGGATACGCGATTCAGCCGGATGAATTCGCAATAGAAGATCGTCGAACGAAAGATGGCTGCCAGAAAAGATTACGATCTCGCCGTCCAGAACAAAACGCCGCTGCGGAAGCGCGGCTAATGCCGCTACCATCTCCGGAAAATAGCGGCCGAGTGGCTGGCCTGCCTTTGATTGTAAGAGCACATTCTTGCCTTCGCGGAAGGCAACGCAACGAAAGCCATCCCACTTGGGCTCGTACAGCCAGCCGGATTCTCTGGGAATCTCTTCCACAGACTTCGCTTCTGCCGGTGGAAAGGGAGGGTTTATCGGCAGCCTGATTGGGGGAAATGTCTCGGTTAAATCCTGGGCCGGAACCGCAGATGCCTTTACCCGGCCGATTTTTTTGCCGATCTTCGAGATCTCATGTTTTAGCGAAGGCTTTGACATCACTCCTTCGATGCTCGGGTAGCGCTGGCCGTCTATTCAAATCATTAAGAGAGAATTCATGGGAGGTAAGGCATAGCAAGCTACGCCTCTACTTGAGCATGTGATACAGATTTCGGACGGGCCCACAGAATTCGATCAATGCATCGCCTGTGCTACACTGTTTTTTCGCAAATCGAGTTTTCGCAAACGGACACTCATCCGCCTCATGCTGCTTTCGAAAGAATATGTGGGCTATCTGGCCCGCGAAGTCACCAAGAAATTAATCGCTGGCGAGTTCATTGAGACCAAGGCCGTGCCCGCAGTTACGGAGAAGGTCCATGCAGCCATCCTTGAGGAATTGTCCCTTGAAGACCGCATCAATGATGAAGTTCGCGTGATCCTGGAAGCCTATTCCGACGAAATGAACAAGAGCGGCGCGAACTATCAGGAGATGTTTCGCAAGGTGAAAAGTGAATTGGTGCGCAAGTACAAGGCGGTGCTGTGAGGCTTAGCCGCGATAAAGTCAATAAGGTTGCCCACGGACTCACCGACGCGCTGGCTGGAATGGACGAAGTGGATTTCGTGGAGGACCGCAACACGCTCCGCCTTGAGGTACGTAAAATCCTCGAAGACTTGCTGAATCATGAGGAGAAGATTGATCTAGCCGCCCGGCACAAGATCGAAAACCAAAAGCGTACGATCCTCGAAGGCAGCCAGGAGTGGGACATCCTCTACCGGAAGTATTACAACGAAGAAGTGAAAAAGCTTGGCATGTAACTGGCGCCCTTATCGCTTGGCATACTGCAAAACCCACCAGATGAGTGGTATTTGAAGTGGAAGCCTTAGCCACTGGACCCACGGTGCTCCCAACAATCCCGGAAATTCGACGTGGGCTATCGCCATGTAAATATTGGCGGGGAAGACGGCTAACAGGAGAAGAATCAATCCATAGGCCGCTGCCCGCTGAAATTGTGGGATAAGGAGGCCGACGCCGCCCAGGACTTCAGCAATCCCACTGATCAAAACCAGCAATCGGGGCATCGGCAAGGACGGTGGGATGATGCGGATGTATGGTTCTGGGAAAATGAAGTGCAGCGACCCCGCCACGATAAAAAAAAAGGCGAGGAGACATCGTCCGGTTACGGCCATCATGCTGCCGAATCACTGGGATTTTCGGCGAGGCCGCCGATCAGCGATCCGGCCTCGACTCTATTCACCTGCACGTGCATCCAATGATTCGCGGGATGCCCGCCAGCTAGTCGTAGCTTAAGATAGTTGTGAGTTAAAGCCTCAGTGGCGATTCCATCTGGGCCGTCGTATCGTTCGTTCAGAGAAATCGCCTCGATCCGTCTTCCGATAAACGACCGCATAAACACCGATTTCTTTTCTTCCGCCAATTCACGCAGGTTTCGATTTCGCTCTCGTGAGACTTGCACCGGAACTTGATTCGCTATTGTTGCCGCGGGCGTTCCCGGACGCGGTGAATAGGTGAACACATGCAGATAAGTGAAAGGCAGATATTCGATCATTCGTCGGGTTTCTTCGAAGTCCGCATCGCTTTCTCCGGGGAAGCCGGTCATCACATCGGCGCCTATCGCTGCATCTGGCATTGCGGCGCGGATTTGTTCGATCTTCTCACGATAGTGCCACGGGCGATATTTGCGGTGCATGAGGCGTAAAACGCGATCACTTCCGGATTGCATAGGGACGTGCGCGTGTTTAGCGATGCGCGGCGATTTCGCCATCATTGAAATTAACTCGTCGCTCCAATCCATCGGTTCGATGGAAGAAATGCGGAGCTTTTCTAACGAAGTTTCGGCGAGAATCGCGCGAACTAAATCTTCGAAACGAGACTTGCGGTTGTTAGTAGTTGCGTTGAGATCGCGACCCCAGCGTCCTAAGTTGATGCCTGAAATCACAACTTCGCGATACCCGGAACTGACCAGAGACTTTACTTCGAGGAGGGTCCGATCCAATGGCAAAGACCGGCTTTGTCCCCGGACGTAAGGAATTACACAAAACGAGCAGCGGTTATTGCAGCCATCCTGAACTTTGAGATTTGGCCGAGTGCGCTCATTTGCGGCATCGAAGACAGGAGCGGCCAGCAGTTCGGTGTGAGCAAAGATGTCGGAGACAAAAAGGCCAGCGGGTGAACTTTGCAAATCCGTGATCGAAATTAAGTTGGGACTAACGTGCGAGTCCAACGAGCTAGCCGCAAGCACTATCTCGGCGAGCCGATGCTTGTGGGAGTTTCCTACAACTTTACGCACTCCGGGAAGGTTGCCGATCTCTTGTGGCGCTCGTTGCGCGTAACACCCCGTGACCACAATCTGGCAATCAGGATTTTCGCGATGGATTTTGCGGATGGCCGAACGAGCGTCCTGATCGGCAGAAGCCGTGACCGTGCAAGTATTGAGGACAACGATTCCAGCGCGATCGGCAGACTCAGCACTCTCCAAACCTAAGCGCCGGAACTGCTCTTCGATAGCGGCACCATCCGCTTGCGCTGCGCGGCATCCAAAATTCTTGACGTAAAAACTGGCCACGGAAAAATCATACCGCAGAGTCGGGTATGGGCGAAGTTGAGGACCTGCGACAGCTGCAACTATCGCGCTGTCTTTCTTTCCCGGATGATTGTCCGCGAGAGAGGCTCACCTTGAATTTCGATTGGGTGAAATCCTAGATCTAGATCATGAGGCTTCGACGATTTCTCATTCTCGGCGACGGTGGCCGAAGCAGGGTCACCGCTCGTCTCTGAGGTTTTCTCGCGATCATCCGACATTCAGATAGACTCCTTAGCCGATGGCGGTTGGAAAATGGGTGGCACCAATTAAATGGGCCGGCAACCAAGAAGCGGTGACAGTTCCTTGGCTATCGGCCCACTCGATCCTGAGTTGGATCGGAGGTGATACTTATATGTTAGGCCTCATATAAAGGAAGTCAAGACTTCTTTGCGCGCATTTAAGGTCAATCAATAAATTGGAACTGGTACAGTGTCCCAATTTGAAAGACCTTCAAAAGCGTCCGTTCAATCAAGCTGATTGTTAAGAGATCAGGGCCGCGACGCGTGCCTCTTATTCGTCATACACTATGAGGACAATGAGTGATCTGAGAAATCGTAAAGGTACGCATACTTCGACCAATGAGAGCGTTTCAAGTGACGCATTAGTGGTTTTTGGAGTGATGGGCGACCTGGCAAACAAGAAGGTTCTTCCTGCGCTGTATCAGATGGTAAAGAGTGGAAACTTGAATGTCCCGATTATTGGTGTGGCCAAAGCCGGCCGGTCCGATGAACATCTGAAGGATCGAGCCCGCGAGAGTGTCAAGCAGCACATTTCTAAAGTTGATGAAGCGGCGCTAGCGAAGTTTCTCGGCACGCTTCACTACGTGGGCGGCGATTATGGTGACCGGAATACATTTCAGCTTCTAAAAAAAGCTCTGGGATCATCCAAATCGCCCGCGCATTACCTTGCAATCCCTCCAGATTTATTTATCAGCGTGGTGGAATCTCTGGCGCAGGCGGACTGCCTGAAAAATGCTCGGGTAATCGTTGAGAAACCGTTTGGTCATGATTTGGCTTCGGCGGAGAAGTTGAATGCCGCGCTCCGGGCGGTGTTGCCAGAATCAGGGATCTTCCGCATTGATCATTATCTCGGCAAAGAAACTGTTCTCAATTTGCTTTTCTTTCGCTTTGCGAATAGTTTCCTGGAGCCGATCTGGAATCGAAATTATGTCGAAAGCGTACAGATCACAATGGCTGAGCAGTTTGGGGTCGAAGGACGCGGGAGTTTTTACGATGCCAATGGGGCAATTCGGGATGTGATTCAGAATCACATGCTTCAGGTCGTGGGTTTTCTTGCCATGGAACCGCCCGCCGGCATTCATGTAGACTCCATTCGCGACGAGCAGGTAAAAGTGTTTCGCACCATTCCGCCACTCGATCCGAAGTGCGTCGTGCGAGGACAGTTTCAAGGCTACAAAAAGGAAGAAGGAGTCGTGCCAAATTCGACGGTGGAAACTTACGCGGCAGTTCGTTTGCAAATCAATTCATGGCGATGGTCTGGCGTGCCTTTTCTTATTCGCGCGGGCAAGTGCCTGCCGGTAACCTCGACCCAGGTTTTGGTGAACCTGAGAAAACCTCCTCTCGAAAGCATTGCGGGAGATTCCAGCAATTCCTTTGTATTCAACTTGGGACCGGGCGAGCTTTCGATCAGTCTCAATGCGCAGGTCAAACGTCCGGGGGCGGCGATGACTTCGATGCCAGCCAAACTCACGGCGGTTGAATCGCAAGCCGCAGACGAAGTGGATGCATATGTGCGCCTTCTTGGTGATGCCATGCGCGGAGATGCAATGTTGTTTGTCCGGGAAGATGCGGTGGAAGCGGCATGGGCGGTCGTGGACCCGATTCTTGGGAACATAAGTCCAGTGCATGAATACAAGCCAGGTACGTGGGGGCCGTCACAGGCAGACAGTTTAGCTGTGGACGTTGGCGGCTGGCACAACCCCGAAGCTGAAAGTGAAGTCGCAGCAAAGATCGCCTAAGGAATTGATGGTTTACTTCGTTTTGTGCAAGCAAGGTGTCTGTGCCGGAAACCTCCGAGATCATCGAACCCGAAGAGCCGAAGCCGCACGGAACCTTCCTATCCCGCTGGTTCTTCTCTGGCCGGGATCTTTCAATCCATAACAAAGAAGCGGCCGGCCAGCAACATTCCTGGTTTGCGGTCATGTGGTTGACCGGGGTTGATTATTTTTCGAGCATCGCTTATCAGGCGGGTATTGCTCTTTTAGCCGCCGGAATTTTGGCGCCGGTCGCGACCGTTGTTCTCGTCTTTGTCACCCTCTTTTGCGCTGTTCCGGTGTACCGCGAAGTTGCGCGGCGTTCTTACGCCGGACAGGGTTCGATCGCTCTGCTGGAACATCTGGTTAAGGGATGGCCCAGCAAATTACTCGTCTTAGTTTTGCTCGGATTCGCGGGGACGGACTTCGTAATCACGATGACTCTGAGCGCTGCGGATTCTGCGCGGCATGTGGTAGAAAATCCGCTGATCAAGCCATACGCCCATCATCTGCATATGGCAATCACAATTGCCCTGCTTGCGTTGCTCGCAATTGTTTTTCTGAGAGGATTTGGAGAGGCCATTGCTTTGGCAATGGCCGTAGCTATTCCATACATACTTCTGAATATCGCCGTGATTCTGCGCTGCGGAGTTGAAATCTGGCATCATCCGGCGTTGCTCAGGAACTGGCACGCTGCGTTGCACGCAAATGGGCAGGGATGGACGGGGATCTTCATCGCATCGTGTTTCGTATTTCCCCGTCTGGCACTTGGATTGAGCGGATTTGAAACCGGAGTTTCGCTGATGCCGCTGATTCGCGGCGATGAAAAGGAGGATGCCGGAAAAGATAAAAAAGATGAAGAAGCCGTTCCGAAGGAGCGAATTCGAAATACTGGCTGGCTGCTTTTAACTGCGGCCGTGCTCATGAGCATGTTACTGATCGGTTCGAGCATTGTGACCACCGTTCTTATCCCAGAGAGCGCATACCGCGAGGGCGGCCCGGCAAGCGGACGCGCGATGGCATATCTTGCGCACGAACACTTGGGAAGAGGTTTCGGATCGCTGTATGACGTGAGCACAATACTGATCTTGTGGTTTGCTGGTGCTTCCGCGATGGCGGGCCTGCTGAATTTGATACCGCGCTACTTGCCGCGGTTCGGAATGTCCCCGCGCTGGGTATCGTATGCGCGTCCACTGGTTCTGGTGTTGTTTGCCATTGATCTTGCCGTGACTGTGGTGTTCCGAGGCAGCGTGGTTCGACAAGGAGGCGCTTATGCCACCGGAGTCTTAGTACTGATTTTCTCGGCGGCAGTTGCCGCTGCACTGGGTCTGTGGCGCGACGCTCCGGAAAACGAAAAAGGCAAAGTCAAATCGCGGATGAAGTCCCTCTACTATTGGCTTTGCGCCGCGATCTTTGCCTATACGCTGGGGGTAAATATCAAGGAACGTCCTGACGGAATTATTATTGCCAGCATTTTCATTACGCTGTTGATCCTCACCAGCGCGGTAAGCCGCTACTATCGCTCGACTGAGTTGCGGGTGCGAAAATGCGAATTCTGTGATGAAGAATCGCGGCAGCTGTGGGAAAAGTTAGCGGATGAAAATCTCAATATCGTTCCGATTGTGACTCTAGATAAGCATTACCGCTCCGAGATTCGCGCAAAGATCGAGAAACATTACAAAATCAGCGGTCCACTTACATTTCTGCACGTCGAATTGCTGGACGACCGAAGCGATTTTTACGAGCAACTCGAAGTAGAGGTGAAACGCAATGCGGCGGAGAATCTGATCATCGTTCGCAATGCCAATGTCATCGCGAATACGATCGCTTATGTCAGCATCAGGCTGAAGGCGAAAAATATTATTTTGGGCTTGGCGGCAGAAAAATCGCCACTCGTCCAGGCACTATATTATGTGGCTTTCGGGACCGGAGAAGTCGGATTGATGGTGTACGAAATTCTGACCAGTTATTGGAGAAAACGGCCAGAGACCGAGCGTCCAACCCTGTTTCTGATGGCCGGATAGTGACGGGGAACGGGTCGCGGAAAAAACTCAATAAAACAAACATACAACGATTTTCATCCTTAGCGCCTGTTCTTCCTCGCTGGCGAAGAAGCACCAAGTCGAAGGATCCCTATATTCACCCTGCCCTGGGTTGACCGGTACCGCAACTACTGCGGCCTTCCACGAAGTACTAACGCGGGAGCAAGAAAATCGCATTAATCAAATCACGAATCTTTATAGTCGATCTGAGCAAGGACTGATACCCATGGACGACAGGCGGGGGTAGGGATGCTTCGACTATCTGAGCTTCCGCGAGCGAAAGCTCAGGCTCAGCATGACAAATAAAAACAGAAATCCTGCGATGCGCCTTGAAGGGGCGTGCCTTCAGGCACGCCGGAAACGCCATGAATTTAACGAGCGCCGGGGCTGAAGCCTCGGCTCTTCAAAGCAGTTTTGCAGCCCTGAGGTCAATATGCCCAATACGGCGTCTGGCCGCCCGGCGCGGTTGTGCCAGCGATTGATGTAAACACGTTGCGACCGTAAAAGAATGGCAATCCCCAATCAAACGAGGCACCGCCGGTGTTGCTTGGACCGGCCAGTCCTGGGATCACGGCGTCATTGGGAAAGGAATTGAAAATACTGTCCGCATTCGCCACGCTGAAGCTGACATTGGTGCTTGCCCCATTTGAACTTGAATTAGTGGCCGTCAGGCTGGCGGGAGTGAGCGGACAGTAGAAGAAGGTATTGGTCTGGCAACTGGCCAGGTTATTGTCGTCAAAAAATAATGCATTGGAGCCGCTGTCAATGAACGATTGCGACATGGCGCCTGAAATTCCGGAAACAGTCGTTGTGAAGTTGCCGTTTGAATCAAGCGTCAGGACTGTGGCTCCGCCCAACGCATTGTTCGATTGCGTCCCAATCCCAAAGACGAGCGAACCTGATAGTGTGGCCTGGGGACCCGACGGAGTCGGAAGTTCTACGATAACTCCGTTATTGTCGGCCGCAAATAAGCTTATGGGGTTTTGGACCTGCAATGGCACGCTGACAAGCGACGGGACACAGCCGGAAGTGGGGCACTGATAGTACATACCCGACGGCGGGATTCCGCTGGCGCAGCCGGGACCGCAATCCTGCGGGAAAGGTCCCAATCCCAAAATGCCATTGGCACCCAGCGTATTGAGGGTGTCATCGTCTGGACCGCCAGTATTGCAACTGCTCGGCACAGTGGCGAAGGTGGTATCACCAACAACATTCACGGGAACTGAACTGGCTTGCTCGCCTGCAATTTTTATGTCGGCGGTTTCAACTGGTCCCCATAGAAAGGAGGTGTCCGCGAACTGTACACATTCTCCCAGTGGGGTTCCGCTAATGCTCGTAGCAGGAAGCGTAACTGCAAGCTCACCTCCAGATAACGAAGATAAAACCCTCAATCCATAAGAGCCGGTATCCACCAGGATGTGATCAATCGTGTTGCAACTGGTTGTGCTTCCAGGAGCGCAAACCGTAATTGTCACAAATGCGCCATCAACGTACGGAGCACCATTTGCCGTAACAAATGCCGGAGGACCACCGTCAACCGTGATGGCCTGAACATTTTGCGTGGGAGTCGCTATTTTATTCATCGCGGGTGTGTTGGACCCGCCCCCGCACCCGATTGCCAGTGTTAGCGTCCCTAGAAGAACCACGGTCGAGAATCTGTGCACACTTCCTCCTTCAACTCTCCGTTGCTGGCGAATCATCTTCTTAACGAATCATTTCGGGACCGACGGTTTGCGGCAATTGGTCGGTTAAGTAAGCTTTGCCGAAGAAGGCACGCATGTGACCACCGCTTTGTACGACTAAACCATTTTGCTGAATATTAAGGGGTACGCGTCCTGGCCGCCGAACGCGCGTCTGCGCCGCTTGGGAAAACTGTTCGAAGTATGTGCCAAACAACTGCCGCAAGTCTGGCATGAAGGGGCCGCTCCAACTAACCGCAAAAACCTTTCCCGCGGGAGAAATAAACTCCTTCACCACAGTTCCGCTTGTCTGATGAAGTTCGTGAACTGTATAAGCCTGTCCGGTTTGAATCTGTAGAGCCGCTTTCATGTGCGCCTGGTCGGCCTGCACGGATGCAACATCGCCGCCCAGTGCTGCAAGCGCGGGGAAGGGAACACTCATCAATCCCGCCGTAATAAGCAATGGAAGTAAAATCTGCCAGGAACGTACCTTAAAAACTTTCATGTGCTTGAATTCGCAATGCATAGGTCCTTCGCTTCGCTCAGGATGACAATTCAAACTAGCGCAAATGGTAGTCCACACTCATAGCGCGAAATTGCGGGACGCCTTACCAGTCTCGCATTTAGCGGAACAGAGCTATAACAGGGATCTTATTTTCTATTTTGGATGCCTGCGAAGATTGGGAAGATGCTGGGCGATTCGTAACGAAGTGTAAAGCTTGCTTAGGAAAGGGCGGCCTTACCGGAGGCCGCCCTTTTGCTGACCCACTTTGGGAATCCAGACGACTCAGTGAAGAAGATTCAAGGTATTAGTTGCGTCATCCACGTAATAAATGCCTTGATTAGGTACTGAAATCAGGCCGAATAATGCCCCTGCGCCGGGAGGGCTTCCACTGCCGTCCAGCAGTATAGTGGCGACTTGCAGGCCTTCGGGATTGGTTTCAACCAGGTAACCGTTAGCTCCGTTGACGGTGAGAATATTGCCGTCCGCGGCGACTGTGAGTCCCAGAGGATCTTTTAAGTTGCCGCCCCTTGTCACCGTCGTCCCACGGCCAGCCGAAGAAATGCGTGACAGAGGATCCGAAATAGAGGCAATCCGGTTGCTAAGACTGTCAGCTACGTAGAGTGTGTTTCCATCCTGGCTTAGACCTAATCCGGTCGGACCGATTACTACCGCGGCCGGGTCTGAACGCTCCGGAAACTCTGATCCTATGACCGTAATTGACTGCAAAGTTGGCATCGTTTTTTGCGAAACAGAGAGCATCAGGCGAACCACTGTCCCAGCGTGAACGACTGCGCCATTGGCGGCGATCGTGCCGTTTAGCACATTTGTCACAAAGAGCGCGGCTGTGTTGCCCGAGTCAAGAGCGGTCATGTCCCAGGGGCCATTGATCAGCGAACCGTAAAATGTTTCGACCACCTGTCCCTGGTTATTCAATACGAGCAAGCATCCTGCCTGCGCTGTCGCCGACGTTCCGTCACTGGTTGGCAAACTGCCTGCGATTACCCAACCGTCGCGCAAAACCGCGAGAGCGGTGGTCAAGCCGATTCCCCCGGGGCAGGGGCCGGGTAGAGCGGTCGAGTCAATCTGCGCAAATAGCGAAACTGTGCCGTTAGGGGTGATTTGAACGATAGTTGTCCCCGTGCCCTGAAGGTTAGCGTTATTGTTGAAATTGCTCACGAGAATATTGCCTTTGACCAATAACCCCGTAGTCCGCGGCACACGCGCGATGCCGTAGGGATTGACGTCTCCGTTGCTAGGAATGGTGGAGGCAATGGTTACCGGGTTCACATCGAGAGCAAACAACAATGCCGAGGGAAATAGAATGCATAGCGAAAACGCTGACGCTGCCAACGCGAATCGGAGAAGGCAAACGCGAACAGCAAAGAATGGCTTAGGAATTCTCATTGTTTCTCCTGGAGATTAGACGAATGTTTAGGCGTAGCCTAGGGAACCACGGCGCATAAGACGCTGCTATTGCCCAGAGCGCTGTCAAAGAATTGTCAAAATTTAGTCAGCGTTTTGTCTTCCCATGTACGAATTCATGGACGTTCATAGGCAGGATTATCGGGCGTGGGAGGTTCGTAATCTTTGCCATATTTGTTTTTATGCTGAGGCGGAAGGCTGGCGGCGGGAATACGGAACACCCCAAGCGAGGAGCGGTCTTCTGAAATCGAAATCTCGTGAGTCATCGAATCCAGTGCCTCAGGCAAGGCGGTTTCATACCACACGCGAAGGGTATAGCGCCCCGCAGGCACATGAGGAATGAGGATTTCGCCAGCTTTATTGGAGATCCCATAATACGGCGTGGCTAGAGCAACGACGACAGCACTCATCTCGGCGTGGATATTACAAAAGATATAAGAAATCCCCGGCTTATCGAAGCGAACATTGCGAGTGGTCCCGGCCTCATAGAGACCCAGGTCGAAACGCTTTCCCTCGAATAGCGAAAATACATTGTGAAAGAAAGGATCGCGATTGGGGAACTCGACCAGCGACCCTACTGGAACTACCAGCAAATGAGGACTGAAGCTCTTGTTGTGCTGCGTGAGACGCGGGTGCGCCATACTTGGCATTGGCGGTTGTAGAGGCTTTGTTGATCCAGTGGGTGTAAGCCAAATTAGAACGTTGCTCGATTGACGGCTTTTCGCGTGAGTTCCTGCATTTATCAGTTCGGCGCGCGCTGAAACTGTGATCCCCTGGCCCTGGCCATAGGTCAGCGTGCCGTACAACAGTGCGCAACCGAGTTTCACCAGGGCGGTGGTTTTGATCACTAAAATAAAACTCCCATTATCAGATTGAACTGCTCGGCGGTGTCGCTGTTGCCATAGACTTGCTTCGTCTGCAAGTGACGATACTCAGCGGAAAACAATAGATTGGATCGCGGCCGAACGATGAAGTTCACAAGAGCATTTTGATTTTGCGTGAGCGCGGTGCCATAGAGGCTCAAATCTCCCGCAAAGCCGTTGAAATCACGCGCCAGCGGATTGTCTATACCGAATGCTCCGTTGAATTCCAATTTATCAACCGGCTTAAATTTCAATTGTGACCATCCACCGATAGAGTTCAGCCCGCGTACCCGGGTTGCGGGATCCCTGGGATCGCCGGTGTAAAGGACGCTTTGACGAATGCCCCCGCCCAATGCTCCAATGGCACGTCCGCGGTAGAATTCTCCTGAAAAACTTAGGCGGGACGCAATTGGAACGTTCCAGTCCGCCATACCCGACCAGCCGTCAACGTTGCGGTTGAAACCCCAATTCTGCCGGGCGTAATAAGCGGCTGTGCCGAAGCTGAGTGGTTCACCATGAATGGTTTCTGACCACGCGGCCCGCACCGCGTAAGCAGGCTGCCCGGAATTTTCTCCGGCTTGCGCCAGACGATTGAACTGCGAGTAGGGAGGCTCTCCGCTTAGATTGTCAAGAATGCCGCCTTGAAGCGTGATTTCTTGACCATTGTTGAGATTGAACCGATGCTCGACTCGAACTTGCGGTATCCAGCCCCAGAGATTTCCTGCATAACCGAATGCGGGGATCGAGAGGGAAGCAAAGGACGCGGGCGACAGCGGCGAGAAGAATAGATTATCCTGACCGGCGATTAGTGATGTGTCTTTCCAGTCCAGGCGCATGCTGGCAGTCCGCAGCCGCATGAGGCCGTAATTGACTCCGTTCAGGGTATTGGGAAAGCCTCCTGAAAAATCAAATTGGATACTGCCACTGGTCTTTGCGCCCGCGACTTCAGGGCCGAATACTTCCAATCCCAACTCGGATTGCCGCAGCGTCGCGCCGAGGTTGCTGCCAGACCCGTAGCTTGGAGAGGGGGCAGCGTAACTGGGAATGTCCTGATTGTCCACCGTACCTCGATTGCTGAACAAATTCATCAAGACAATGCCGGAAAGTCTCACGCTGTATTTTGAACCGCTTTCGATTTTGTCCTGATGTTGTTCGTCAACTTTGCCGCTTAAGAGCGTGGAGGCATCTTCCAGGGCAGATACACGTTGTTCGAGCAATCCAATCGCCGGGGTTGAAGCCGGGTTTGTCGTCGAAAGGTCGGGATTTGCCGTAGCGGCGGAATTTTCTCTCGCGGATGCACGGGACGCGAGGTCTCGCTTCTGCGTTGTTTCCAATTCCTGGCGGAGTTCGATGCTCTCAGCGCGATATTGCGCAGCTTCAGATCGCACTTCTGCGACCGCCGATTTCAATTCGCGGACCTGTTGCTGTAGGTCCATGATCGCGGTCGTCATTGCGTCGCTTTGGGACCCATTTGGGGATGCCGATGATGCCTTATCCTGCGTCCACCCGGGAACTGTACCGGAAAGCATCAGCATTGTTATCGCGCATAAATTGAAGAAGGTTCTGAAGGGTACGCTTTGCAAACCACTTTGCTGGACCACGATTTCCTCCAAAAGACTTGGAAGTAAGATTAATTCAGCCTTAACCCAGAAACGAATGACCTGATCTTCGGCACCATACCACGTGCCATGCACAACCCCCGGCAGTTATTGCCTATCGCTGGGTGGGACGAACGGGGGTTGAGATGTTTGCGTCTGTCGTATGATCGTGAGGATGATCCGCCAAGGGCACCAGTGGAAGGGAAACCTTAAAAACAGTTCCCTGGTCCGAAGTCCGCTCGACTCCAACGTCCCCTCCATGGTCCTGAATAATTTTTTGGACCACGGTCAGCCCCAGACCGGTCCCGTTTTCTTTGCCGCAGCTCACAAACGGCTCGAAAAGAGTCTTCTGAATCGAGTGCGGAACTCCGCGCCCGTTATCGGAAACAAGAATTTCCACTCCGCTGGGAAGTTGATTTAATTCGATTTCAACCCATCCGTCAGATTGCGATACAGCCTCGCAGGCATTGAGCAGGAGGTTAGAAATGGCGCGTTCCAATTTCCTGGCATCGAACCAGCCCGCAGTGGCGCCGTTTTCTCGTACGACCATCCGAATCTCGTGAAACTCCGGATGGGCCTTCACCGCTTGAGCGGCGCGATCCACCGAAGCCCTGACGCTCCCGTATGCGGGACGCAATGACTCTCGGGTGCGTGAAAATTCCAGCAGCGAATCAATCAAATCCGTCATTTGATTCACGGCAGTGCGAACTTCCTGATAAAGCTCTTCCCGCTCCATGGCTGACAACTTGCTCTCACAGAGAAATTCCGCATTGGCGACAATTGCGGCAAGCGAGTGGCGCAAGTCATGAGAGACCGAACTTGCCATGCGGCCAATCGTCGCGAGTCGCTCCGCTTCCAATAATTCCTGTTGCGTTTTGAGAAGGCTGGTGCGCATGCGGTTGAACGCGCCAGTAACTTCAGCTACTTCGTCGCCTCGTTGTGGATCGAGCGCATAATGAAAGTCGCCTATCTCCAGCGCACGCACACCGGCAACGAGGTTTCCGAGCGGACGAGTGAAGGTGTGTGAGATAAGGAACACCAATGCGCTTCCGCCGAGCACCGCGGCCAGCCCTAAAGCCAGTAGCAGGCGATTCAGTTTATCGAGAAAAGCGGTCGCTTGATCGTAGGATTTGAGAACGACAAGGCGCACCGAGGGGGAATTATCCCCGGTTAGTTCCAGCAACGCGCCCAGGAAATGTTCGTCGCCCAGATCAATCTCTTCCGCGCTGCGGCTTCCTGAACCGAAGTGCGGAGGCGATTGTTGTGCCAGTTCCGCCTGATGCAACGGTGGAAGCGTACTTCTGACAATCGTGGGCCCAAAATAGAAAGCTACCTGGCTGGCGGCGATGCGGCTAACCTGATTCGCGACGCTATCGTCAATTTCATATCCGATTACGAGAAATCCGAGCAGGTGATTTTCGCTTGCCGGCCCAAAATACACCGGCTTCAGAAATACCTGATACAGATGTTCGGCGCCGAACCACCAACGGCTCTGCGCTTGGCTGTTGATGGATGCTTTCAGTGATTGCTGTGCCATTTGCCGCGTGAATCCCGAAGAAGCCGCGTGAAGAGCTACGACAGCGCCGCTTCGATCCGCCAGGACAAATAAATCGCTCCCCGCCAGTTGCCACAGCGCCGTAGATGCATCCTGGATGGTTGCCTCGTCCTGCGTCGTCATAAGAGCCCGCAGATTGGGCAAGTCGGCGAGAAGATCCGCCGAGTGACTCAGGGTCAGCTCTCGCTCGCGCTGAAAATTCTGGAATGTGCTTACGGAATTCTGAAGGTCCGCCGATATTTCATTCTTGACCTGATGCTGCACGCTCCGGCGAACCAACAAAAGAGTAGTGGAGGTCAACCCGGCGGAAACGAGCAGCATGGAGAGCAGAAACTTGGTGCGGAGCCGAAGTTTCACCATGGGTTCACTTCCTGACCTTGGATACTACTTGAAGAGCAGGATACCTCCTCAGGGGACGAACTTGTATCCCGTTCCGTGAACGGTGCGGAAATGCACAGGATTGGCGGGGTCGGCTTCAAGCTTCTGGCGCAGCTTCAGGATGTGATTGTCCACAGTACGGGTTGAGGGGTAATTGCGATACCCCCAAACTATATTCAATAACTCATCACGAGTGATAACGCGTTCCGGGTTCTGGAGCAAAAATTTCAGAGTCTTAAATTCCTGCGAGGTGAGGATGACGGCTTCGCCCTGCCGTACAACTTCCATTTTGCTGAAATCAACAAATACCCCATCGAATGTGAACGTGTCAGCACTTGGTGTCTTTGTGTTGGTGCGACGCAAGGCTGCGCGCACCCGCGCCAAAAGTTCCCGGGGACTGAACGGCTTGGTGACATAATCGTCAGCTCCGAGTTCAAGCAAAAGAACCTTGTCGGAGACGTCACTGGCCGCGCTTAACACGATAATGGGAAGGGTAGGAGCATGTTGTTTTATTTCCTGGCACACATCCCGCCCCGAGAGTGTGGGTAAACGTAAATCGAGTACAACCGCCGCTGGAGCCGCCGCGCGAAATGCCTCCAGAGCAGACCGGCCGTCGGAGGTGATTTGCACCGCGAATCCTTCTGCCTCAAAAAGACGCTTCAGTGCTTTTTGCACTGCTCGATCGTCTTCCACTATCAGAATTCGCTCCATCGAGAGCGCTCCAGGGTCGGTACTCAAAGGCGCGGCGCTCGTCGGTCGAATTAAGATATTTTCGGACCCTTGGGGCGGCCAGCCACGGTTTGTCTCTGCTCGAATCATATAGCTTCAAGAGAATCAGTTCTTGCCGTCATTGCGTCACAAGCTTACTACCGCAGTGGTCAAAAACGGGCCGGCGGCGCTATATTTGACATTTTCTTGACAAACAAAAATACTGCTGAGGATGAATCTTCTCGTTGTGTGTTTAGTCACGATCCTGCTGTTTCTCGCTCCGGTGGCTCAAGCTGCGGATGAAATCTCGATTGCTGCGGCCGCGGATTTGCAATTTGTAATGCCGGAATTGATACAACAATTTGAAAAGCAGACAGGACAAAAAGTGAGAGTCACGTTCGGTTCTTCAGGAAATTTCACCAGCCAGATTGAAAATGGAGCTCCATTTGACTTGTTTTTCTCGGCAGACCTGTCTTATCCCAAACATCTAGACGCTGAAGGCTTGATCGAGCCGGAATCCATTTATCGCTATGCAGACGGAAAAATCGTGCTGTGGACGCTAAAAAGCGCGAACATTGAGGTTACTCAAGGACTTGAAGTTCTTTTGGACTCGAAAATCCACAAGATTGCGATCGCTAATCCAGAGCATGCCCCCTACGGGCGCGCCGCCGTGGCAGCGTTAAAGCGAGAAGACATTTATGCCCGGGTCCAGGACAAGATCGTTCTGGCGGAAAACATCTCGCAAGCCGCTCAATTCGTAGATAGCGGAGCCGCGGAAGTGGGAATTGTTGCACTCTCCCTCGCCGCCGCGCCAACTGTTCGAAGCAGAGGAAATTATTTCGCGATTCCGCAATCCGATTATCCGGCGATAGAACAAGGATGCGCGATTCTGAAGGGTTCTCAGCACAAGAAAGCAGCCCAACAATTCTTGGAGTTTATAAAAACACCAGCGGCTGCGACGGTGCTGCGAGAGTTTGGTTTCGGAGTATCCACAGGAAAGGCCACACCAGACTAAATCGTGTGCCTTCGCATGAACTTGCCCGCGCGATACAGAAACGTGTGTTTGCGTGCCGGCACCGGTCGGTTTGCCAGGTAGCAGCGAAGGTCTCCAGAAAATTGCTCGACCGAAGCATATCGCTTGGATGAATCTTTCTGAATCGCTTTCAGCACGATGCTATCGAGATCGCCGGCAAGGCACTTGCGGATGGCCCGTATTTGCTCACTTCTGCAAACACTCAGATACTGCGGGTTGATCGTCATCTTTTTTCCATCGGGACTCGTTTCCTCCACTATCTCGTCAAGCACCTGACTAGGTTTGAGCGCCTCAAAAATGGCAGGAAGCACATCGCCTTTCTTTCCGTCTTTCATCCGATAAGGCGAATGGCCCGTAAGGAGCTCGTAGAGCAAAACTCCAAGCGAGTAGACGTCGTCGGCAGAGGTACTCGGGCCGCCCCGGATTTGTTCTGGACTAATGTATTCAAGTTCGCTGCGCTTCATCGCTACCAGGAGACCAGCTTGCGCCCGGGACTCCTGGTTCAGCAAACCTGCTATAGAGATATCGAGCAGCTTGGCAATACCGCTCCTCGTGACAAGAATATTCTGTGCATTGATGCATGTGTGAGCAATAAAACGCTGGTGCGTATATTGAACGGCATCGCAAACGTCCATAAACAATTTGATTCTGGCGAGCGAGCTAAGTTTGTTGGTGTCGCAATACTCATCAACCGGAAGGCCCTCGATATACTCGGCAACCAGATACGCCAATCCATCGCGCGTGATGCCAGTATCGAGAAAAGATGCGATGTTCGGATGCCGAAGATTCATCAAAATCAGCCGTTCTCTTTTGAAGGAACGCAAGAATTCAGCCGCGCTTGTACTTGTCTGTACGATTGTGATTAATACTTGCTTTAGACTTGGGTCATTCAACCGCAGTGCAAGGTATTGGGTCGCTGGTCCTTTTTGGCTCACTTTTTCCACGATCTGGTAGTGATCCATGAAGCTTTCGACTAATGGGTGCGCATGCGCGGTTTGCGGGGTGTCGAGATTTTCGAGCGGTTCTTTGTGATCGTCAGGCACGCCTTGATAGCAAAGGAGCAAGGCCTCCAATTCCGCTCTTGATGAGGGCTCTGTGCAAACACGGTTCAAGTAGGCCGAGCGGTCTTCAATCGGAAGTTCCAGGGCTGCTTGAAAAAGCTCTTTGAATTGTTGCCAGTTGTCTGTTGTCATGATTTGTTATCCCGGCAGTTCACCGGAGAAGCCCATCGCAGTGTTATGGCGACTGAGAAAGGCTGTCGAAACGTTCGCCGGACGGTTATCTTTTAGGATTCCTCAGCCAATGAACTTCCCGCTCAAGGCCGGTATAGCTACTGTCGCGTTGGCAACGGTTGCAATCGTGGCTTCCGCCCAATCCTTTCTAATAAGTGGAACGGTTCGCGACACGACTCAATCAGCAGTGAACGGCGCGGTAGTGAACATCCGTGCCGGAGAGTTTTCAGCAACCACAAAGACTGATTCGAACGGGGATTTCACGTTTGCGCAAGTTCCCAACGGGCCGGGACTGTTGGAAGTCGTCGCAACTGGATTCGCCGAGTCACAGATTTCATGGAAGGTTCCCCCCGCCTCCGCCCTGAACATCGTGTTAAAGCCTGCCAGCGTGAATGAAGAAGTGGTTGTCTCCGCGACCCGCTCCGGAATCAGGCTCTCCGAGACGCCAGGCAGCATGCTGCGGCTGTCAGGGACTGATGTAGCGGCGAGCCCTTCACTGACAGTTGACGATATTCTGCGGCAGGTTCCAGGCTTCTCATTGTTCCGGCGATCCAGCAGCCGGACGGCGAATCCCACTTCGCAAGGCGTGTCATTGAGGGGGCTGGGAGCGAGCGGACCCAGCCGGGCACTGGTGATGGAAGACGGTATTCCCTTGATGGACCCGTTCGGAGGATGGGTCTATTGGACTCGAATTCCATCTATTGAAGTGTCCAGCGTGGAAGTTTTTCGGGGAGGCTCCTCTAATCTGTATGGGAGCGATGCCATGGGAGGCGTCGTGCAATTCATTTCTCGAGAAGCTGAAGGTCCTGCTTTTTCGCTGGAAACCTCCTACGGGAATGAGCAGACGCCGAATCTCTCGCTTTGGGCGGGCGACATAATCGGGAAGTGGGACTTCGAGACCGCAACCGACTTGTTTCGCAGTGATGGCTATATTTTGGTTCCGTCTTCGCAGCGTGGGAAGGTTGATACCGACGCGAATTCGGAACACGCGACCGTGGATCTCGGCATTGGCTATCGGTTGAGCTCGAGTGCAAAAATCTTTGCGAAGGGGAATTTTTATAACGAATTTAGAAACAATGGTACCCCCGTCCAGACCAATGACACCCAAATAGGGCAAGGTTCGATGGGGCTTGATCAACAGTTTGGCGCGAGCAATTTGTTGTCGCTTCGAATATTTGGCGATGCGCAGGGTTATAACCAAAGGTTTTCGTCAATCGCATCGGACCGCTCGATCGAGTCACTGACCGATATACAGCATGTCCCCGCACAGCAGTTGGGAGGAACAGCGCAGTGGACGCGCGCAGTCGGAAAGAGTCAAACATTGATAGTCGGCAGCGATCTTCAAGAAGTGATTGGTTCCACCGATGAGCAGTTGTTTTCTTCGGGGATACATACCGCCAACAACGTAGCGGGAGGCCGCCAGCGTGCCTTCGGCATTTTCGGAGAAGATATTTTCCAGTTTCATCAAAAGTGGACTGTGATTCTGGGGGCGCGTTTTGACGACTGGAGGAATTTGGATGGTTCGACGGCTCGAATTCCAATCGCCACGCCAGGAGTTTTGACCGGCGCGACTTTTCCCAGCCGCAGTGATATCGCGTTCGATCCCAGATTGTCTGTGCTTCGTTCTTTAAGTCCTAATGTTTCTGTAACGGCGTCGGCCTATCGCTCTTTCCGCGCGCCTACGCTAAACGAGCTGTACAGAAGTTTCCGTTTAGGAAGTGTCTTGACGAACAGCAATGCCGGGCTTAAGGCGGAGCATCTTACCGGCGCCGAAGCGGGAGTGAACGCCAATGGGTTCGACCAAAAACTAGAACTGCGGAGCACATTCTTTTGGAGCGATATTGTGAATCCAATTGAGAATGTGACGCTCTCCAATACACCCGCCCTGATTACAAGGCAACGGCAAAATCTCGGGCGTACTCGCTCTCGCGGAATTGAGCTTGATTCCGTCCTTCACGTGAATAAGAGCATCCAGATTTCGGCAGGATACGATTTCACCGACGCCACCGTGGTCAGCTTTCCGGCGAGATCGTCCCTACTTGGGCTCGACATCCCGCAGGTTCCCCGGCATTCGTTTACATGGGAAGGGCGATATTGGAATCCGAAAGTCCTTCTATTTAGCGTTCAAGGAAGATTCGTAGGAAAGCAGTTCGATGACGACCAGAATCAGTTGCCGCTCGACAGCTTCTACACGATGAATTTTCTCGCCGGAAGAACGCTTACAAAGAATCTCGAAATATTCGTCGCAGCCGAGAACATATTAAATCAGCAGTATATGGTGGCGCGCACGCCAATCACCAACTTGGGACCGCCAATTCTTTTTCGCGCGGGATTGCGTCTGAATTTCCCGGCGAGCAAGTAAAGCGCTAGCGTCCAAAGAGAATTCACCTTCCCATCGTTACTGGGCACGACGGTTCGATGTAATTTCACAACTGCTGGGTACCCCATTCTGAGGTTTAAGGATTGGCGAGTGTTAGAAGTAAGGGCGGCATCGAAAACCGGCCAAAGTCTATGCCTTGGCCGGCGGATGCAGTCGAATGTATCTACTGTCCTGCTGAGTTTGCGGGGAGACTCAATTGTCCTTGGTCCTTAGCTTGGCCCGCGTATTTGCGAACTGCCGCCAAGAAGGCTCTCGAACCCTCGGGAGGAGCGATGTTGCCCTTTAGGATAGTTTCGAACGAAACCATCTTTCCGTACAGGATGCGGGTCTCGTCCTTGTCTTGAGTAATCGCGGAACCATTTAGGTCAATTCCAGCGAATACGCCACGGGCACGGGAGTAAGTCAAAACTTCCGCTTTCATTTTCCAGTCGGTGTCGGCTGCCGCGTCACGGCCAACCGGGCCAGCTGCGGCCGAAGCGTCCGCGCCAATCTTGAATTTGCTCGATAGGAGATGTTGCATGCCCTGGTCATTGGTGACGATCATTACGAGGTCAACGGCCTGGCCGCCCAGTTGCAAACCCCAACTACCGCCGGTGATGGTTATCGGAGCAGGCGCGCTCCATCCATGGCCGGTGCGGCACGTCGCAATACCTTTTCCGTGGCTGCCGCCGAATCCGAGCGCGATCTTGATCATGGACGGAACAACAGCAATGCATACCGCATCACTCATAACTTTGTCAGGAATTGCCTTGTCAGGGGTCGCCATTATTTCGTTCAACACATTTGCCGAAGCGTCAATGCGCTTGTTAATGTCGGATTGATCTTTATCGTCAGCTGCCCAGCTCATGCAGCAAAGAAGGAGAACGGCGGTGCTGAGCGCGAGGAGATTTCTTACTGCTTTACCCTTGAATTTCATGTGTAACCTCTCTTGTGCCCGTGCGAGCACCTAGGTGTCGAATTTGTACATGTGAATGGTAGTTTCTCCCCAATACAAGCACCATCCGGTTGACGCTGTAGATATTGGAAAGATGTGCTTTAGCGATTCTCACTGCAGCCAGGTCGTGTGAAAGGGGACTTCGGCTCACGACCTACAGTCAATTTCGATATTTGTAGAGTTCTCTGTGGTTTCCACCCGGACGGCATTATCTTGCCTTTCCAGAAAAAGATTGACGTGGGAATCGGCACAGCCCAAACCCTGAATCCAGAGCTGTGGGATACCATCGGGCAGAAAAGGGTTATCGAATACGATTCGCCGGTTCTTGTCGTCCACCGAGATACCGAGGCAAGCTTGCAGCACCAGGAACACAGCTCCCGCCGACCAAGCCTGCGGCGAACAGGCAACGGGATACAGGGTGGGTCCTTCGCCAGGCCTCCGATTGATGCCGCAAAACAATTCAGGAAGGCGATGAAGATCTACTTGATTGCTCACGTCCAGCAACCCAAGCAAGATTTTTCCGGCCAATTCTTTTAATCCATATCTTGCCACTCCGGACGCGATGATGGCATTGTCGTGCGGCCACACCGAGCCATTGTGATAGGAAAGCGGATTGTATCGGGCTTCGCCACAAGCCAGAGTGCGGACTCCCCATCCAGTGCAAAATTCGTCTCCAAGAAGCAATTTCGCAACTTGCCGTCCCCGTTCCCCACACGCAATTCCGGTATACAAGCAATGACCTGCGTTTGAAGCGCGAACGCGACAGGGTTTCTTCTTGCCATCAAGCGCCAATGCGTAGGTTGATAAATCCTCACACCAGAAAGCGTCTTCAAATTTTGCCTTAAGCTGCTCCGCCTCCGCCAAGAGGCCCGCGCATCCATCCTTGTTTCCCAATGCACAATTTAAACGGGACGCAGCGATTTTTGCCGCATATACGTAGCCTTGCACTTCGCACAATGCGATAGGAGCTTCTGCAAGGGATCCATCAGAATGAAAAATCGAATCATTGGAATCCTTCCATCCCTGCTGCACCAACCCGTTGCTGGAATGCCGTACGTACTCGACGAATCCGTCGCCATCAACGTCGCCAAACTCATCAATCCATCGCAAGGCCGATGCAATGTGCGGCCACAACTCTCGCAAAAAATCGAGGTCTCCCGTACGCTCGAAATAAGCGCCCGCCAGCATGATGAAAAGGGGAGTCGCGTCCACCGTGCCGTAGTATCGCCCGAACGGTATCTCGCCCAGGTTTGCCATCTCGCCTTGCCGCATCTCGTGCAGAATCTTGCCGGGCTCCGCTTCTATGGCAGGATTGACCTCCGTGGCCTGGGTTGCAGCCAGATATTGCAGCACACCTTTTGCAATCGCCGGATTCAGCCACAGCATTTCCAGTGCCGTAATAATCCCATCGCGCCCAAATACCGTGCTGAACCAGGGCACACCGGCATACGGATAATGTGCCTCGGGGTTTCCAATTGTCATCATTCTTACATCCGCAAAAGACCGCCGGACCCAATCGTTGAATCGAGAGTTTGAGCTTTGAATTTGTGGCACTGCTGCATCGAAGTTATTCAGTTCCTCAGTGGCACCCTGCATTGCGGACGAATAGTCCAATCTTTGCGTCGCATTGTTAGCGGCGCAAGAGATGGTCAGATGCAAGACCGCGATTTCGCCTGGGCCAAGAGAGATCTGACGATACATTTCCGTAGCCGATATGGTCTTCGGCGCGGGATCAAACTGCACTTGAGTCTTGCGGACGATGCCATCCAGGCCTTCGTACGCGAGTACGACAGTTCTCTCCGTCACGTCAGTTCCTAAACGCCGTCCTCTATGCTCGCGATGCATTCCTCGTACTTCGAAAATGTCGGTGAAGTCGGCATCAAATGTTATCCGAAGCGGAATATTAAGAGGTCCCAGACCATAGTTTGTGAACTTGAATTCCTCGTAATACAGATCTTTCCAAAGAAACTTTGACCGGTGTAGATGAAGGGTTCCGCGGGGGATCACGACTTGGTTCTTGTGAGAAACGTCAAGATTCGCGAGGTCTGCGGCGAAGAGAAAATTATTTGTCTCAATCGTGGAACTCAGCAGCAAAGGAGGTGAATTCCATAAACTCACGGCTAACTGAGAGAGATGCCGAGTCCCTTCAAAGAAAAGCCCTTCTTCGCCAAGTCCCGAGGTTTGAATGTCTCCAAAACGATCAAAGACGCAGAACATCTTTCCGTACTTGAGAACCCCGGCCCGGTCGTCGGCCGGCGACGATTTTGCCGCTATGTAGTACTGGTGGGAGCTAGTTTCGTCCAACTGGGCACTCCGTCGGGGATGTTGATAGAAGCGGGTTCGCGCTGAACCAGTCGCTTATAGATGTTGAGATAATCTTGCGCCATGCGGGCGGCAGTGAATTTTCGCTCAAAGTAATGACGGCACTTTTGCCGATCAATTTCGGGAATTCTTTCTACTGCCTTAACTGCCTCATCTTCGTCTGGAACAATAAATCCGGTGACGCCATCCTTCATAACCTCGCCAACTGAGCCGCCGGGATAAGCAATAACAGGAGTGCCGCATGCCATAGCTTCAATCATTACCAGACCAAAAGGTTCAGGCCACTGAATTGGAAACAGTAGGGCCATGGCCTTCCCCAGAAAGTCGTTCTTTTCATAGAAACCGATCTCCCCGATGAACTCGATCAACCCGTGGTCAAGCAATGGCTTGATACGAGTTTCAAAATACTCGGCATCGGCGCGATCTATCTTGGCTGCAATCTTCAGAGGAATACCCGCACGCTTGGCGATCTCAATAGCACGATCCAAGCCTTTCTCTGGCGACGTGCGCCCGAGAAACGCCAGATACCGGCCCGGTCCGGCATGGAAGTTGAATTGATTCGCAGGAAGTCCGTGATGTACGGTTCCTTGCCAATTCAGCCAGGGCAAAGGCTTTCGTTGCGCGTCTGAAATAGAAACAACCGGCATTTCCGGAAATGTTCGGTATAGGGGAACGAGGTCGGGGAGATCCAATCGTCCATGCAATGTTGTTAGTCCGACAAGCTGTTCCCGCCGGCTGACCGAAAAGTGCAGGTAATCAATGTGAAAGTGAACAAGATCAAAAGCGCTCCGTTCCTGGAACACTTGTTCAATCATAATGACATGATGCGCGAGCTGATCTATGCAGTGGGAGTTCAGCCGCAGCGCCTCTGGACAGATGGGAACCAGAGTTGCACTGGTTAAAGAATCGCCGCTCGCGAAAAGCGTGACCTCATGACCAAGGCGAACCAGCTCCTCGGTGAGCCACGAAACCACGCGCTCGGTTCCACCATAGAGCTTAGGTGGAACGCTTTCATAAAGTGGAGCGACTTGGGCGATTTTCATCGTATTAACTTTTCCCGATCACACGTTTAATAACCAACTTAAGAAAGTTGCGATTGGTGATGACCTACGACAACTAATTCCCAAGTTCAGTGTACTGCTGAAAGACGACGAGTCCCATCCGGTAGATGCTGTAGAAGCTCACCACACGCCCTTGTCGCTCCCGGTAAGTTTGTACGCAAGTAAAGCGGAGATCGCAAGGGGAGGCAACAGAGGTAGGCGAGCCATCGCGCGAAAATCAACATGCCTGCCTGCACTCATCAGTTGCGAGGCGTAGAGAGCAGCGGCCGGCCCTTTTGGCACGCGAAGGAAATTTCCACCGAGATTAACGCGGATGTCCTGGCTATAAGCCGATTTGAGAATCTCGTCAGGAACCGGAACGCTTACGCCGAATGATTTTGCATACTCAGAAACCAAAAGCAGGAACGTCGCCACGCCTGGCCATATTCCTCCCATCAGGGCGGCATTTTTCAGTTCCGCAAAATCAATAGCGCGAGTTTGCAACAAAAGGGCAAAGTCAGCCATATCGCACAGCCGGAAATAGAAGTGCCGGTACATTCTTTGCAGAGTCGAAATGACGACTCGCTCTTCCGGCGCAGGCACGTGAAATGTGTAACCATTTACAGTCCTGGTCACCCGTCGTTCAACTACCCGGCGCGCCAGCGCTCTGTGCTCGCCAGTTTGTCCGAGGTATCCAATGTGGATCTCAATCAACTCCGGAAGGCCGGGAACACTGAAATTCCACTTGTTCGCGAGGCGGTCCCCCCAACTGCGCGGTTCCAACTTCGCTTGAAATTTTTCGGACATTACCCGAGTGACAGTTGAACGATCGCCAATCGTGTAGAGATCCAAATCTGAACCAAGATCAGGCCAATGGTCGAGCGATTTGATGACCGCCGCCTTTGCGCCCGCTGCGTCCAGAGCGTCGCAGATGGGAGAAAGAGATGTTACCGCATGTTCAATTCGTGACCGTTCCTTCGATCGCGCGCTTTGACACCATCCAAGCAGTGATTCATTTCCTAAAGTAGTTGCAGATTTTTCCAATATCTGGAGCGCACGAACAGCCACGTGATGCATGTCAGCAAGGCGAAGCAACTCTGCACGTCCTTCCTCGTTCAAGCCAGCCACGTGTGCCGAGTCCGGCAGGATTGACTCCAGATTTTTGTTAGGAACACAGAAATCATTTGAGTACCCCAGGAATACGAGCCTCGACAGAACGTCAATATATTTCTGCGTTGAGGAAAGTTGAATGGACATTTAGTTGGATTTCAATGATTAGCTCAATCTGCACATTCCTCACGGACGTCATCCTGAGGGACTAAGAGTCCCGAAGGATCTTGCGCGGACCATCAGAAGTGCTCGTGTTCAGCGACTTTTCATTACTCGCGAGATCCTCGCAATCTCGGGATGACGGCCTAGACTACCTTCGGCTTGTCAAAGCATCCATCCGAATTTGGTCACTTGCAGTTCGCAACTCCGTTCTCGATCGCGGTGCCTTCTTCATAATCGTTCCAGGTGGCGATCATCAAGAACGGCATGGGAAGGACGTTCTGGTAGCGGCGGGCAATCGCTAAAGTGTCTTCCAGCGTCTTGCCGCAACGGCGATCCATGTGACGGTTCAAGCCCCAGGAAGCTTTACTATCGTCGAAGCCCGGCCACACACCTCCGACGGTAATCTGACTGGGGTGATCCTCCTTCATTTTCGTGTAAAAGTGTTCAAGATATTCCTGGCCCCACTCGCTGCCGTCCGCAGTCCAACCCCTGTGGCCGGGATGAATCCAGGCATACTGCCCGTCGAAATCCTTTGCGTACTGGGCCGGCGGTTCGTCTTTGTAGATAAGCCATGGAGGAGTGTCCCAGCCGTTTACCTGTTGCCGGATCCGGTCCCAATCAGTGTGACCGCGCTTCGGGAAAATGAAAATCACGGGGCGATCCTGATATTGCAAATAGGCATTATGATTCGGCGCGGCCGACCCGATATAAGATTTGTAAGCTTTGTCAAATGCTTCGAGGGCATCATCCGTGGCCCGGCCATTGTCCTCTTCAGTTTCGTCATACATTAAGGCAACATGAAAATGGTTTTCGCCGGCGATTTGCTCAAGCAGCGCATAGCTGTGATCTTCAAAGGGCCGGCGATCCCCGTACCAGTCCACCGCGAAGGCATAAATCCCGAGATTCTTCGCCTTCTGTATTTGCTTTTTTAGTACGGCGGGATCCTGAGACGAGTATCCCGGATTCATGTGACCAGGGGAACCGAACCACGGTTGATAGTCCGCCAGGAGTTTCGGAGCGTTATCAATCGGGTGCGCGCTTTGATCCAGGGATTGGCGAAGTTTATTGCGATCACATCCCTGTCCGGCGATGATCACGCTGGCGAGGATCAAACCGATTGTAAACGCACTTTTCATCCGCGACTAAACCTCAAGCTATCGTGTGTTCGATGCAATCCGGGCGTAGGCGTAGCGGGAAACGGGAAGCCCCGAACGAAGCCTAGGGCTTGGCCTCCGGTGCAACCTCAAGATCGCGCACCAGCCAGCGATCGGCGCCAGGTGTCATTAAGACGATGTATTGCAGATTGACTTGCTCGCTGTGTATAACCTTTTGCCCATCCATCACATTAACTTCAAGATTAGCGTGATCGCGCAGTTGCATAGCGTCGCCAGCCGGGGAATAGAAAATAGCGTCGAGCTTATGACCATGGTCCAGATAGCGTACGCGAACGTCTGTTTTCTTCTGGTCGGCGATCCGTTGGGTGAGATCCTGTTTTGCGGTCCCGGTGAAATATCCATCCAGCAAATCTGGGCGATTCTGCTCCAGGGCTTCTACCATGGTTTGCCAGGCGAAGGCGTAGTCCCGAGTTATGACTTTACTGGTTAACTCTTCGATCGAGCGGGGACCGAGGTTGTCGGCATTGAGTGAAACTTTAGGCAACGAATCGTCGGCGCGCACGATGACAAAAGATGCAGGCGCGAATATCATGACTGCGGTAGTAAGAGTTAACAAGACGCGCCGCATGATTGTTTTTTTCATTCGCCGCCGCCCATATCCAACTCGTTTCCGGTTACTACGCCTGACGCAGCGGTGATCCGGGCGCGCCCATGCGCTGGCATTTCCACTTTGGCAACGCCTCGTTTAATCGGGACGTCCACTGTTGTCTTTCCCGCCGAGTCCGTCATCGTGAAGCTCACAACTGTGCCGTCGGGAACGAAATTCCCACTACAGTCGCGTACAGGATCAGTTTCAACCGTTATTTTTTTCGATGCCGACGACGCCCGAATCCGTAAATTGCAAGCGTCGGACGCGACTTGCTGGACCACGCGGATTTCGGAAACTTTTCCGACCGAAGCTTGCAGTTTGACCACGCCACTCTTCGCCGCGGAAGTTAAGCGAATCCACGCGATTCCGTTATTGGTGGTCCGCGCTTCCGACAAAGAGGTGTGCTCGTCGGGATTCACCGTAAACTTCACGGTTTCTGGCGAGAGCTCCAGGTTGTGATAAACGTCCCAAACGACGGCAACAGCGCTGATCGCGTTGGGATTTGAAACCGGCACGCGGGAAGGATGGACCAATAAACTTAAGCGATCCGGCCCAGCGGGATGAACGTAGAACTCCGACGCCGAACACTGGTCAGTGCACAGAATCACGGTGTAGCGTCCGACACGTTCAACCTCATCTCCATCAACTTCAATATCTGTCCCAAGATTCACCTGCCGTTTGCTTAGGTGAGCCGGTCCTATCAGGTAAAGCGTGCCCTGCCCACCCCCGCTACTCGGCATGGAAAAAGAGACGCCCGCTGACATTTGCGATGGAGGATGAACTTCCGCGGCGAACACGGCGATGGTAGTGACAATCCACACCAACAAGCTTGGGAAAAAGGTGCGCATAGCTAGGAGGTCTGCCGGTCGTAGTGATTAACCACCACGTGATAGCTTTGAACTTTGCCGGCAACGTCGTTTGGCAGATCAACGGAAAATGTAACGGGAATTTGCGGTAGCAGCTCCTGATCAATATACCCATCGGAAACCCAGATGACTTTTCCAGTGGCATCGTAAAATGCCGCGATCACGTGGGGAATGTTAACGATTTGCCCGCTTTGATTTACTAGTTGCCCGCTAAGGACTTTTTTCCCAACGGCATCGGTTTCCAGGCGCTGCTGATTTACCTCAATCACGGGATCGGCGCTGGCCGGCACCAGCATGGCCTTGGCGTCCATCCTCACGCTTTTTATTTTGTCAGTCCGCATTCCAGGGAAATCAATCCGGTAAGGTGAAACCTGCTTGGGAAGCAGGGTGTGAGAAATTTTGTCGAAACTGCTTTCCTGCGCGAGTTCTTGCTGATTCTGGCCCAGGAGCGTAGCGCCAACATTCACGTAGGCGGGAACGGTGTCTTCGTTTACGATTTCTCCAAGAATGACAACGCTGTCCGCTCGCTGCACAGCGTTCATCGAAATGATGCGCACCTGTGGCGAATCCACGTTCTGCACGCCCCAATCATCTTCGGCGCCGCGATTGATTACGTCCCATCGCAAATAGTTGACCGGAATCACCTGTGGCGCAAGTTTAGGAGCATGCGTCGTCGGCCATACCACTTTCCAGGTATTTCCATCATGTTTCGCTTTCAGGTCGCGAATATCATCCAGGGGTCCAACCGCTGTGGAGTAATGAAGTTTCGCGCGGAGCGTGGCCTCACGGTCATCGGCATGCAGCCCCCAGACATCGAAGCTCTCGAGTGCGGCATAAGTAAGCAAGCTGCCATTGCTTCCGTAGAAATCGCGAATGAAAGCTGACTTGTCTACTTCGGCACGATTTTCAAGGCGAGCGTAAGCTGCGTCAAAGTTGTGCGATTGTGCCTCGGTCAGTAGCAGGCGAACCGCTTCATCGGGAGTCTGAGCCGATTGCATTCTTTCGCGAGCGAGGCCGCCAGATTGTAGCCACGCGGTGGCGACGAATACGATCGTGACGGCAAAAATTACAATCGCGAGAAGACGTTTCACTAGACCGTCCCCCTGACTAGCTCAGCGGGCTCGGAAGCCGTTGCGTACCCAACAGGATGCTCAGCCGGGCGCAGTAACCGCCGGTCAGGTAGAAACAACGCGAAAAGAATCGCCAAAATGCTGGTTGCCATGGGCAGAGTGCCCCAAAGCAAACCCTCCCACGCGCTCGGGATTGCGTCCGACGGAATTGTTCTGGCGGGTGCAACATCATCCTTCGCCCACACGGTGACCGCGCCGGAATCGAAGCTTTCGACTCGCTGCCAGCCCGCGAATCCTACCAGTGGCTCGTAATATGGATCGTGAATGAATATGAACTTCAGGCCATAATGATCGGCGTGCTTGAGCATGGCGCGCAATGATTCCATTCCTTGCGATCCGAAAAACTTTGCGCTGGTTAGTTGGGCGGTCCCGTAATGGGTAAGCTCAGGCAGCAACCGGGCAGAATTGTATTCTCCGTCCACACTGCTTGCGTCGGTATAGGTTGAAATTTTGGGCAAAGCATTCCCAAAGCCCAGAGTTATATATCGGTACCGGTCGTGACCATCTCGATTTAAAAACGCGACTACGGAATCAACATTTAAACCGCCCGTAGGTTGAAACGGGCTTAATACGAGCCATGCCAGCGGCATTGCCACGGTCAGAACCGCCGCGAAACCGACGATCACAGCCGCTTTGCCTCGATACCGGTCGAGCAACCTCTCAACAATCAATCCCACAATTGGCAGCGCCATCATGGCGGCCCACAGCGTGAACCGCTCGAAGGTGAGAATCTCAAAGGCACGCCGGAAAATCCACTTTGGAACCGGGGTAGTGCCGCCTAATGCGAAGAGGAAAGTGATCCAAAAACCTAAAATCAATGGCCGAAGTCTGCGATATGCCGATCCTACCCAAAGCACAAAAGGAAATGCGAGGATCAACGCGCCATAAGGAACGAAGAAATAATTTATGGCATAGTCGAGATTCAACAACAGGTTCGATCGGCTGGCATGTGGAATTGGAATCTGTTCAATCGGGTGCTGAATAATTGCCAGCCAGTACGGCAGGAGAACGATTCCAACGCCTATCGCTGCGATGCCGGCAAAAACCGCCGCTCGACCTAAAACTGATCCTGCGGAGTTCTCTTCGTCGCGATCAATAACCGCCAGCCATAGTACCGGTAAAGCAAATAAGAACGATCCAAAAATTAAGGTGACGTGGTGAACTGAGGCTGCGGCCAGTGTGAGCATCACACCTTTTAAAAGTGATCGCCCATCGCGGGATCGGGACCAATCGTAAAAATAAGGCAACGCGAGAAGGTAGATAGGCGCAGAGAGCGTTGTCGGCAACTGGCCGGCGGAGTACACCAAAAAGGGAACTGCTCCTACAAAAATGCTCAACAGAGAGGCATAACTGCTGGCCCGCTTACTTACCCACAACTCGGCGAACCGGTAGACCCCAACGGGAATGAGCAAGACGGCGATCAGCTGTACCAGCAGGAAAGCGACGGGTAAGCCGACGATGAACGAGAATAATGCAATCCACTGGTGAGCCAATGGAGGATATGTGGTCTGGGAGAATCCGGCGAACCATTTCGTGTTCCATGGATTGAACCAATGGTGGGCGTAATGGGACGCAAAAAAAATGTGGAAGTTGGCGTCGTAAGAAGTTGTTAGCGGCAGTCGCATCGCCAGAAGCGGACCATGCACTGCGAGCGCGATCAACACAATCGCAGCCAACGGGATGGGCCGCTGGAAATGGTTTGTTTCCACTCTATATGCAGTCGTTTCAGACATGGTGGGCAGCGGTTTGATTCTATCTTAGAGGGGAAGGTTTGCTATTGCATTTACTTTCACTAGTGGGCGGTCCGGGGATACTCTGATTGACGCCAAAGCGCAGCATCCAACCGGAGCAAGTCACGAAGCATCAGAGCTTTAGCGGGCTTGGGCATTCTATTCTCGACGCCTGGTCGCTGCATCGCTGCTAACATTCGAACATGGTTCAGAAGGCAACGCACATTCTAATCGGTTTTGCGCTGGCGCTCTTCGCCGTCTCCAGTATGTGCGCGCAAACTTTCGAGCTGAATAACAACGGTAATAACTCGAACACCGCAAAAAAGAATAAGAATTCGAAAACGGCTGTGCCGCAACCGCAAAATTCACAGAACGGGTTGGGTTGGGGTTCCAGCATCGAGACGGCGAGAAATTCTCACGCAGCCCAGCAAGCTCTCGAGAAAGGCAACTATAAGGACGCGGCAGGATACGCCAGTCGAGCCGCGCACGGCGCTCCACAGAACACCTCTTTGTGGTTTTTATGGGGTTATTCGGCCCGGCTTGCGGGCCTTTATCAAGATTCTGAGTACGCTTACAAAAAAGGTTTGCAACAGCAGCCCAACTCGATTTCGGGCCTGTCTGGCCTGGCGCAGACTTACGCGAAGATGGGCCGGGGAAACGAAGCGCAAGCTATTTTGAAGAAGGTCCTGGCTGCGAATCCCAAAAGCGTGGACGATCTGGAACTGGCGGGCGAACTGGCGCTAAACTCCGATTCGCAGACCGCTTTGGACTTGCTCAAACGCGCGGACGCCCAGCAGGCCTCGGCGCGAAGCGAGTTGTTAATCGCGCGGGCCTACCAGCGGTTGAATCAGCCTGACGCCTCTAAACAATACTTGGATCGCGCACAGAGCCGTGCGCCGAATGATCCTGGTGTTTTGCGCGCGGTGGCTGCATTTCAGAGGGACGCGGGGCAGTACGATCCCGCAATAGCGATTTTGCAGAAAGTTGTTTCCCGCGCTCCGGATGCGCTTCCGGAGCTTGCCTACACTTATCAACTGGCGGGAAAACGCAAAGAAGCCGCCGAAGCCTATTCGCGCGCTGCCGATAGTGCTACTCGTGACGCTGGTTTGCAGCTTAGCGCCGCTCAGGCAGTCGTGAATGTCGGACAATTCGACCGTGCAACGACATTTCTAAAGCGCGCAGACGCGATTGAACCCGACAACTACCGGCTGCATGCCATTCGCGGCCAGATTGCCAGTATTGAGGACCGCAATGACGACGCAATCCGCGAATACCGGTTCGCTGTGGATCATCTTCCTCCGGCGGTTCAGGAAGGCCCCTTATACCCGGTATCCCTGCATTTGAGCCTGTACGAAATGTATCAACGCACCAACCAGACTGGTCCCGGAGACGCCGAACTCACTGCTGCACGCACCGCTTTGAGCGGCATCACCGGTGAGGAATCCTCTCCGGAATTTCTTCGACTGCGGGCCCTGATTGAAGCTGACTCGGATGATCCTGCATCGGCGGAAAAAGATCTTAAGGCGGCCCTGGCGATTGATCCCAATAATGTGAACATCCTGTTGAATTACGGGAACCTGCTATGGAGAACAGACCGCAAGCAGGATGCACTTAAGACGTACACGGCCGCTCTGAATCTTGATCCAACGAGCCATTCGGCTTTGACCGCACTAGGGTATTTATCGCGGGAAATTTCGGACGCCGCGACTGCGGAAAAATATTTCCTAAAGTTGCGGGAGCTTTATCCCAACGATTATGTTCCGTATCTTGCACTCGGCGATCTTTATACGTCAGCCAGAGAATTCTCCAAGTCGCAGGAAAATTATGAGAAGTCGCATGCATTAGCGCCAAATAACGCCTTGATCGTTGTAGGAGGCGCAAACTCCGCGCTCGAATCTCAGGATCTTCCCCTGACAAAGAAATGGCTTGATCGTGCTGACGCCAGTGCAGGCATGAACGAGGTTCCTCAAGTCCAGCGCGAGAGGGAACGCTATCTTACCCGGACCGGCAAGTACGAGGAGTCAGCGAAGCTCGGATATAAAGTGTTGGAAAAATTGCCAAACGATCCTGAGGCGCCCGTCTATCTTGCCTACGATTTGCTTTACCTAAACCGATATGACGAAGCTTACAACATGGCAGTGAAGTATGAGCGCAGTCTGCCGAAGGACAAAGATTTACAACTGATTAAGGGATACGTGCATGCCCACGAAGGGTATCCGCGGGAGGCCGAGGCAGATTTTACCCGGGCTTTGAAGTTGGCTCCAAACGTAGCAACCACCTACATGAATCGCGGCTACGTGAGAAACGATTTGAGGGAAGCGGAGGGGGCGATAAAAGACTTTGAGGCTGCCATCAGGCTGCGTCCTGATTACGGAGAAGCGCATCTCGGCCTTGCCTATTCCTATCTTCAGCTTCGACGCGGCAAGCTGGCCATTCGAGAAGCGGACATCGCGGCGAAAACATTAGGCGAGTCAAGTTCAACCCACCTCGCCCGCGCAGAAGGATACCGTCAGCAGATGATGTTCCATCCCGCGGTCGCTGAATACCGCGCTGCTCTGCAATTCGCGCCCAAAGATGTGACTATCCATTTAGAGGTGGCGGATGCATTGTATCGGCTGCACCTTTACAGGGACGCGATTGACGCGCTGAAAGGCACTCTGGGTCTTGGCGGAAATGAGTCATTAATTTATGCGGAAATGGCTCGTAACTATGCACAATTACGCGAACGCGATAATGCTCTCAAGGCCATTGCGCAGTCGGAGCAGCGCGAGAGCGACAGCAAAGTTCTTATGGAGAACGGCGAAGCGCTTCTCGCGCTCGGTGAGCACAAAGCAGCTATGCAGCGTTATTCGCGCGCTCTTGATGCGCCACACTCCGATCGTGTGGAAGTGCGTCTCGCATTGGCGAGATTATTTGCCATCTCCGGGCGTCACGATGAAGCACAGCAGCAGGTGAGTTTCGCTTTAGCGGAGGCGCGGATCGGGGAAGCCTCCGCCGTCACCCCGGAAAATTTAATTGAGGCTGCCGATGTGCTCATGGCCATCAATCAGTTCGATTTGGCCCGGAAGTACCTTGAGAGGGCGCAATCTTTAGGCGCTGACGACGAATCCGTGAGCCTGGGACTGGCAAATGCCTACCTCGCCGAAGGTCGCACACAGAGCGCGGCGCAGGTGTTGAAAGCCCTCGGAAACTCCACTGACAACAATGAAAATTATGAATATCTGATCGCCATGGGGAATGTCTACAGGCAACAGCAGGACAGTGCCCGAGCGCTATCCATGTTCGCCCGCGCAAACCAGGTTTCCCAGGGGAATGAATATTCTCAGCAAACCGAAATTGATCTCGCCGGAGATACGGGAAAGGAACTGACTCCCAACATCGCAGTCCAGCCTGAATTTACCGTGGGACCGATATTCGAAGATATTAATATTTACCAACTGGACGCCAGGCTTCTGGGCGTGCCCAACGCATCATTGCTGCCGCCACCCCGATCTTCTACCGAGACCATCGCGGCCGCGCACTATAAAGTGCACTTCAATGGATGGCCGGTCATCACCGGCATGGTTGCGGAGCGCAACGCGCGCGGAACATTCGCTTTTCCGAGCGAACTTTTTGTGCTGAATGAAAATACCTACGACACCATCTTCAACGGCGGAGTGAACCCGGTCGTGCATCTCGGCAACAATACCATCACCTTCAATCCTGGTTTGCAATTCACGATTCGCCGGGATACCCGAAGCGGCACAGATCTGAATCAGAATTTATTCCGCCAGTACTTGTATGTGAATACCAGTTCGTTTGGGAATTGGGTCTCGTTTTCTGGGAGCATGATCCGCGAAGCGGGACCATTTACGGAACAGGATTTACATTCCCGGGATGCTGCGGGTGCCGTCGAATTCAAGGTCGGACGGCCTTGGGCGAAGACTGCACTGATCACTGGATACCAAGGCCGCGATGTACTGTTCCGCCCACTCATCCGCGAGTATTACACCACCAGCACGTACCTCGGAGTGCAGCAGAAATTTGGTTCGAGTTGGCAGGCCGCTGTGTTTGCGGAGTATCTGAGGTCATGGCGAGTTCAAGACAGCCTGTTTGCCATCGCTCAGGCCATGAGACCAGGATTCCGGCTGGACTATGCACCTTTCACTTCACACTGGGCTGTGCATGCTAGTGGGGCATGGTCCCGTGGAGAAGGATTCCACGCTTACGACAATGTCAGCAATCAGGTAACGGTGTCTTACATGCGAACTGTACAGCGGTCCGTGCGCGATGGAGCCGCGGAGATTCCCGTGAATTATCCAATGCGGTTTTCCGTTGGGCTGGCGCAACAAACGTTCTACGATTTTCAGGGCAAGAATCGCAATTCTTTCGTCCCTATCATAAGAATAAATTTGTTCTGACCGTTTTGAGAATTGACCTTCCGCAGCCAAAGAGCTGCCACGAAACGCCATGCCTGACGAAAACCCAGCCATCGTAGCCTCTGAGATTGCGTCAGAGGTGTCCGCCGGTGCCGAAGCGCACAACGTGCGAACCCTGAGAGCGCGCGTTCTCAGCGGCAGCATGATCATGCTGGTCAGCTCCGGTTTTGTCGGAGCCATGAATCTTGTTTACAACCTGGCAATTGCCCATACCCTTGGCGCCGACAAGTTCGGACATGCCAGTGCCGTGTACACCGTCTTGATGCTGTTGTCTTCGGTCACTCTTTCTTTCCAATTGCTGTGTTCAAAGTACGTAGCCAAAAATGATTCCGCGGGCGAAAAGATTGGCATTTACCGTTTCTTGCATCGCCGCGCATGGACGTATGGAATTGGCGTCAGCGTACTGCTTTTTCTCAGCAGCGGTCTGATTACGGGATATCTTAATCTCCCAACCCGCAACTACATCATGATGCTGGCCGTAGCTACCTTGTTTTACGTGCCGCTGGGAGTGCGTCGCGGATTGATGCAGGGGAGATACGACTTCCGCCCCCTGGCTTTTAATTTCGTATTAGAGGTGGTCGTAAAGCTGGGTGGCGCCGTCATTTTGATATTTGCCGGGTTCGGCGTCTCCGGGGTGGTAGCTGCGATTGTCGCGTCCGTCGTGGTGGCCTATTTATTCGCCAGTCCCCGGCGCGAACGGGCCATCCATTCCGCCGCCCTGTTGCCCGCCGCCATGGGTGAAGGCATACAGGCTTCAGTATTTTTTGTCGGGCAAGTAATCATCAACAATCTGGATATTATTCTGGTCAAGCATTTCTTTTCGGCGACGCAGGCCGGCGTGTATGCCGCAATCGCACTGGTTGGCCGGGTTGTTTACATGCTTTCCTGGTCCGTCGTCAGTGGCATGTTTCCCTTCTCTGCGGGGGCTCGATCGGAGCAACGCGGCGGCCGTGCTGTATTGGGAACGGGCCTGCTGCTCGTTGTGTTGATTTCATCTTTGTTTACATTGGGGATATGGCTTGCACCGCCAGCTCTGTGGCACATCGTGCTAGGGGCAGGATTCCCACTCGGCGGTCACAGCACTTATACATCGCTCCTGGTTTTATACGCGGCCACCACCGGAATCTACTCGCTGAGCGTTGTCTTAATGAGCTATGAAATTTCGCGCAAGATCGGGAATGTAAGCTGGCTTCAGCTTGGATTCAGTGGAGCGATTATTGCCGGTATTTACCTTTTTCATCACTCGCTTCATTCCGTTATCTGGGTTCAATTTATTCTGATGACAGCGCTCCTGGGTGTGGTGTCCATTCCTTTTCTTCGCACCCAGTTTGCCGGCGATGCCGAAGACGCCCCGGAACTACCCTTCCACTCTAGTGTTCGAAAAATTCGTCCCATTAGGGAAGCAGAGGTCATCGCGGAATTCCTTAAAAATGAATTTTATCAACCGGAGTTCGACCGCTATCGCGAACCTTTTCGGGAGGTAGTTGCCAATCCTGATTTCAACAACCAGCGGGATAATGCTCTTCGCAGGGCGCTGCTCTACCGGCGTCGCGGCAGATTATGGCGCGAAATTCCTGCTGATACAGAGTGGTGGGAAATTACATTGGATACTGCCGACCTGCACCGAATACGGGTTTTCCCGCGAAACCAGTGGCGCCGTCATGCCGACGACAGGTATCAATTGCTGGACACGGCCGAGCGTATTGGCGCCAGGATCGAATCGCGTTCTTCGAACGCTTTCCTTGCAAAATTGCACTCCATGAGCACCGACTTTGCCGACGCTCCAGAACACAGCGCCGTGCTGCTGATTGGAATTGATGAGCGAAGCCCATTGACGATTATCGAAGGGAATCACCGTATGACCGCCGCGGCGCTGGTATCTCCAGCACAGGTGCCCCGGCAGTTCCGGTTCCTGTGCGGCTTTTCTCCCAGGATGATGGATTGCTGCTGGTATCAGACCGATCTTGCGACGCTTTGGCATTACGCAAAAAATTCCGTGACTTACGTTTTTGAAGATCGCCACGGAGTAATTGATGCGGCGCTGCGCGAAAGGGAACACGTCACTCAGGCTTGATGGCTATGGCCCGGAGGCATTTCTGGAGACTTGCCGGCAGCTTCGAATTATTTTTGTTCTTCCCCTGCGGGATTACCGGGAATGATATCCACTTTCTGCGCGACGTAACGGCTTCCATTGAATATTGCAGCGATTGAAGCCTGGGAGCCTTCGCGAAGACCTTGCAGAACCGTCGCCGGAATCGAGTCGAAGTAAATGTCGTAATCCTTGTCGTCCCGTTGATTCGCAATAGCGATCAGTTTTTGCGAAAGATCAATGAAAGTAATCCTTCCCATGAACGTAAAAACGGAACCGGGTTCGGCCAAAATTGAGATTTCGCGAACCACTCCTGAGCGTCCTTGCTGAGGGTCAAAAGTTACCGCTACCAGGGACCCGGACTTTAAGTCGGCCACTGAGCCGGTGCTCTTGCCGCTACGGATAACCGTTCCAGAATCCAAATGAAAACTTACCGGATCGGCGGAAACCTCGTCCCTTAGCGTGAGCGTGTTGGTCCGAGGGTCATATCGCAGAATTTGGCCCCTGCCGTTCCCGCTGCCGGCGGCGCTCCGAATCCAAATACTTTTCGCAAATACCTTGCCGCCGTCCAGCATTGTATCCAGATAAACTCGATCGCCAAGCTTCAAGTCACGTTCGGTTGTCGCCACCCCGTTCCGAAATATGTGAGTGCGAACATCAAAGTTCATATGCAGGCGTTGTTTTCCGCCGAACGGCTTTACGGTTATGCGATTCTGTATCTCGTCCACGCTTGTTAGCGTGCCTCCCACTAAGGTAATAGTTGAATGTGGTAATGGCGGAGGGTCGAGGAGGGGGTCATAATCCTCAGGCGATTTTCCTGGCCGCTGCTCATCGGGAGGAGCGCCCGGCGGCGAGACGACCTGTCCCGCGGTTACCGATTGTCCACCCGGCTCGGATTGAGTCTGCGCGCAGAGAACTTGCACACCGACTAGGATAACTATGGCGAGGCTACAAACTGATCTGGCTAGATTTGACATGCTAAACACGACTCCATTGGATGCGCTTATCCGCGAACGCGATCTCCTTTATTGGAATCCTCGGCGGCATTTTGAGCTACCGCAAGCTCCTCAAAATGCATCAAAAAGCCGAATGTATAGTCTTACTAGGATTACCCGAAAACAGTCCCTTTTGGGGCTTGCATGTCTCGCCGCCTTGACTGTGGGTGCTGCGGGAAAAGATATCAAAATCAACATACCCAAACGCACGGAAGCCACTCCGGTGCAGAAGCTTAATCGCGATGGGGTCAAGGCTTTGCAGAAAAATGAGATTGCCAAAGCGCAAAAGCTTTTTTATAAGGCTTATCTTATTGATCCTGACGATCCCTTTACCTTGAACAACCTGGGATATCTTTCCGAGCTCCAGGGTAAAGTCGAAAGAGCGCAGCAGTATTACGGGTTAGCGGCAAAGGAAAACTCCGAGGCGGTAGTCGCCGAGGCCAGCGTGGATAACGTGAAGGGACGCAAGTTGAGTGAGGTAACCAGCGGCTATGGCACTTTGGAATTGAGCATCAACCGGGGCAATATCGAAGGCATGAGTTTGTTGCAACAGGGCCGGACGGGTGAGGCAGAAAGCATTTTGCGGCGCACGCTGCAACGCGATCCAAGAAATCCTTTTACGATTAATAATCTCGGGACCGTGATGGAGGCTGAAGGCGACTTGGACGCCGCCCTGACTTACTACTCACAAGCAGAGGCATTGCATTCTTCCGAGTCTGTTGTGGTCGCGCTGGATCCTCACTGGCGCGGTAAGTCCATCAGCCAGGTAGCCGCGTCGAATGCAGAAGCTATTCGCACAAGGTTGGCAAGCGAGGAAAGCATTGAAGCGCGGGCGAACCGCCTGAGTTTGCAGGGAGTTTATGCGCTCAATCACAATGATCCTCAAAAAGCCCGAAACGATTTCCAGCAGGCCTATAGGCTTGATCCGCAGAATGCGTTCGCGCTGAACAATCGAGGTTATATTGCCGAAACCGAAGGCGATCAGGAGCTCGCAAACGACTATTATACTGCGGCTAAAGCCGCGCCGGGAGCGGGTCAGCCGGTGGCCGTGACAAACCACATCGAAATGAAAGGGATGCGGTTGAGCGATGTGGCCGATAGCAATGACCAGGTTACAGAAGCCGCCATGGAGGCTCGCCAGTCAGAGAGGCGCCGTCAAGGCGGTCCGATTGTGCTTCGCAGACGGGATAATACCTCGGCATCACAAACTCCGGTCGAACCCGCAGAGTCAACGGTCCCGCGCCATGCTTTGGTTCCACGTCCGCCGGTTGATAATGCTCCGGTGGACAATGGCCCCATTCCGCCTTACGTCCCCAGACCTCCGCAGAATTAGCTGAAATAGCACAAGTTCCGCTCAAGCAGGCAGTCACGGGTCGTAGTTCTGCAAATTTACAGCGGAGGACGGTCGGATGCAGCAAGATGTGTGCTTCCATGGATTTGCGTTCCAACAATCGCTGCGTTAAGCGGGCTGCCCGCTTTTAGCTCTTGACCCGTCAACGAATCTTCTTCTGCGGGGGTAGCTTTCACGGGAGGTGGAGAAGGTCTTCCGAATGCTCTTTTCCCTCCTATCCGAACCATGGTATCTCGAAGAGGAAGCCAGCGAGGCAGACGACGCAGTTTCGATGCTGTTGTGAGCTGCCCAAGTCCTTGTTGTAACTGAAAGCCACGCAGATATTGACGCATGATTTCCGGCATGCTCATGCGTAATGCCGCGGAGACATTTTGAAGGCCCATCTCCATTTGGCGTTCTGGACTTTCGAGTAGCGAGACGATATGTTCGGCGATTGCCTTCGGGTCTGCGGGCGAGACAAAGTCAATCGCTAAACCTTCTTCGTCGGCCAGTTGATGGAAGTCCGGAATGTCGGAGGCGACGATCGGCACTCCATAGGCGCACGCCAGGTGTGCGATGCCGCTTGATCCTGCGGACGAACTGTAAGGCATTACAGCCATGCTTGACGTTTGAAAGAGCTCGGGAATGTCTTCCTCGGCCACATAACCGATAACCTTGATCCTGGGTTCACCCGAGCATTGATCTGCAACTGACTTCAAGTATCCTGGGGCCTTAGGATGGTCAGCGCCGGCAATGATGAGTTGAACGTGTGGAAACTGCCGCGCCACCATCCCGAAAGCCTCAACTACTGATTCCAATCGTTTATAGGTGCCCCATTTCCCAAATGCGAGGATGCGGTGATCTGGATTTCCGCGTCGCGAGAAATCGGGGTATTCCGGACGAGCTGAAAATATCCCATGCCTTCTCACATATACCGACCCGCGGCCATACTTATCGCGCAGGATCTCCCGATAAGCCGGCAGCATTACCGAAACGGAATTGGCAAGTAAGAGCATTTGCGTTGCCAGAAATCCACCAGCTCGGTAAAGAAGAGGGAAGCGTACGCCCGCGTCTTTCAAATCCACGGTTTCCATGAGTTGGTGCAGCGTGACATGAGTGTGGAAGCCTTTAAGCCGCGTTAGTGCAGGAATAGCAATCCCGGTAAACGCAGGTAGAGGTTTACCGCCAAAACTGGCGAAGCCCAAATTAAACCAAACGAAGTCGGGTCGAATCTTTTCGATGGCGTGCAGCAAGCGCGAAGGGTTTTTCAGGCTGTTAAAAGCCCAGCAGCGTGTGACGGAGAAACCGTCTAACTCCGGCTGAAAAGGGGAGAAGTCGTCTGCCAGGATGGTCAACTCAATTCCAGGAGCTTGCCGCAACTCTCTTCCAATGTGGAAGCCGTATTCATTCAGAGCTTCCCGGCTTGGCGGAAAGGCGGTGACGAGGCATATTTTCATCGCTGCCCGGACCCGAAAATTGCATAGCGCGACAATTTTCCCAAAAGCGTGAAGTAATGAAGCGCGACTTTGAAGTCGGCCTTACTTTTTCCCGAATGCCGCGTAGCAAACTGGAAAGGGACCTCCAGCGCGCTCTGAATGCGGCCCTTTACCAGAATTTCAAGCAGGATTTTAAAACCTTGCGGCTGGAGATCAATTCCTTCAATACAGGCACGCCGCACTACGAAAAAACCCGACATGGGGTCTTTTATGCGTACGTTTTTTCGTTGTAATGGAGCCGTAGCCAACGTGCTCGCTCGCGAAATGAAGAGGCGGGCTTTGCTCCATTCGCGTAAGCTGTCATTCGTGTTCGTGGCATAGCGGCTGGCAATTGCGATGTCTTTATCTTTGAGCACCGCACTCAGTAGTTCCGGCAAGACTTCGGGCGGATGTTGTAGATCGGCGTCAATCACTCCCAAGACGGAAGCATCGGTGTTTGCCCATCCGTGAATCACTGCCCCTGCCAACCCACGCTGTCCCTTTCGCACGAGAATCCGTACTCGCGGATCTTGTTTTGCGATATCGCCAACTACGTCCGCCGTTCCATCAGTACTGTCGTCGTCCACCACAATGAGTTCGTAATCAATCTTCGCCGGATCAAGCGCGTTTCTCAGGCGATTGAGCAAAGTGGGCATATTTCCGGCTTCGTTCAATGTCGGAATAGCCACTGCGAGTTTTGGGGACGGCACAGGTCCTGACATGACAGTCCTCTTGCCCTAATTCGATGAATAAAGTCTCAAAGATGTTGTTTTACGATTATGGTTTACCGCTCCGAAAGTACGTCCGCGCAATAAGTTACAGAAAAATGGAAACACCAGCCTTGTGCGCGATCACACATGCATCGCCTTCTGGGATCCTTCGGCTTGAAAATCCAAAAGTTGAGTACAAGAACCCCTGTGGCGCTCAAGCTCACTGGTTATGGCAAGATGAACCTCATCCTTCGCAAGCGGATGGATTAGCGCAAGCCCAGCCATGTCGCGCAACTGCATGTAGGAACGTCTGTATTTGTGCATAAACTCTAGAGGGTATTCGGGCTTCCTCGCCCTGGCCGCCTCTGGAATGGCATCAAGCAGGTAAGCGATATCGGGCGTGGGCGCGATCCGCAAGAGGAGTCTCGCATACGCTCGCGCTGTGACGCGATGCAGCGGCAACGTCGCCAACTGATCGTAGATATAGCGGTCGAACACAATCGCTCCAGTGAATTTCGATCTTGCCTTGCGAACGACCATCCTCAGATTGACCGCATCCGTCAGGAAGAGGATTGAGCGCGCGATCGTCAGATACCATTTTTGTGTGTTTTTATCGTTCCGGTTAGCGGGCTTCTCCGGGGTTCCAACATTGCCGTCGCTATTCAAAAACTTATGGCTGAACCCAGCTCGCAATCCCGGAAGGGCCACCACATTATCCCAAAAGGCTAGCCGTAGTATTGGAATCCCCGCCGACGAAAGGTAGTCGCAAAGCTTCTCTATCTGCGTGCTCTTGCCGGCACCGTCAATGCCGGAAAAGCTAATCAGCAAACCATTCCCGTAGGAATCAGCGCAACTAACGACATGATTCGACCCCTCATTTGTGATTAAGTCATTCATGATGCGGTCGCCAAAGATTTGCCCCCGTTCACCGCTAGTGGCTGCCAGGAACTCGTGACGGGCTTGATAATGACAATGCAGCCACTGTACCGACGGCAATACCCGCGCCCGCAATGAGCCCCATCTTAATGAGAACGGATCGCACCTGGCGTTGTTTCGGGGGAGCAATGGCCGAACCGGCGGGACGGGATACTGCATTTCCGGTAACTTCGACCGCCGGCGCCGCGGCCGCCCCGCCTGCTTGTTGCTTCGAATCAGCGGGCGAGGGGGAGGGAGTTGCCGCAGGGGCCGTTGATGGATTGCTTTGCGTGGCGCCAGGACTTTCCGGCAACACATTAGCGTTTACATCAGGGTTTACATCGGATTGCGAAGGCGGCGGCGTTGCCTCTTGCGAATCAGCAGTTCCGGCCGGCCCCTGTGCGAAAACAATAGACGGGGCACAAAGCAATACGAGCAGGAGTGCATTCATCGGAAGTCTTTTCGCAAACCAATTCACCGAGATCTCCTTGAATCAGAACTCAACTAAATTTACGCAGCCAACGGCTGCGGCTGTTCGGTTTGCGCCGCTTGCTCCTCTTCCGCTTCTTCTTGTTTTGCGCGCGCCCGGCCAGGAACCACTTGGACGGTCGCCATGTCGTCTGGAATGCGCGGAAACATGTTCAGAATCCGATCCATGCCTGCGAGTTCCAGCATGGTGGCAGCTTCGGCGGAGATATTCCCTACTTGAACCGCCCCGTCCTGTCTGGCGACGTTAACCATCACATGCAGGATCATATCCAACCCAGCAGTATCAATTTCCTTGACGTTTGAAAAATCAACTATCATGCACGGCTGATCGAGAGTCAGGCTACGCTCTATCTCAGCACGCAGCAATCGAGCTTCGTCACGGTTGAAGCGCTCTGGCAATCTTATTAATAATGCTGAATTTTCCGTAATAGCTTTCATAAGTGTGCAGTCCAGAAACCAGTGAGACTCCCCCTACTAGAGATGCGAATCCGCCCCATTTAGTTGAGGTCCACTCCGGTTAAAAAAATCTTTCTTTCCCATAGATTTCTTCAATGTCCCAGTTAGCCTTCGTTTCCCCACCAGGTTGCGATCCGAAATTTTAACTGCCACATTACGGTCCAAATGGAATAGCTTATTGGCCGTCACAACGGAGTGAAGAAAATTTAATCCGATGCCAAGGTAGGTCTCCGGCAGGATAGACGAATCGGTTACCGTGGTGCCAAAGTCCACCTCGCAGTCGCGTTCGATAGTGGTAGCTCCATTGACGAGGCAAGAACCTTTCACCCGGCTTCGTGCACCGATGTACACCGGACCAGAAATGCGGGCGCTGGAATCCACTGTAGCGCCTTCCCCCATCCACACTTCCGGACTCACCTCTTTGCCTAGAGGACGAATGGAATTCCGGCGCAGTAACCCGTCATGGGCTAGCTGACGCAGGTCTTGAGGTTCTCTGAGCCGATTTGTGTAACCTGTAAAATTGAAGCGCTTGTGATATGGAATCAAAGCACTGAGCCGGCCGCGGTATGAACCGTTGTCGCCTCGGAGCTGATTCGTGTTTACGACCGCAACATCGAACGCGCTCTTGTGGTCATACACCTGCGTAAGTACACCAGCGGTCTGGCAATGGAACGCCAACACCTCGTCAAAATCGAGTTCCAGGTACGCACCCAGCCGAATTAGAAACAGAATTTCCGCGCCTTCGTCCACTTGCTGTTGAACCGAACCTTCCCATGCTGAGAAAAAGTTGCGTGTCGGGCGAAGCCGTGACGGAAAGAGACCTTCTGAGCCGGATTCCTCGAGTAGCACTGTCTGCTGTTGGATTCCTGCATCCCGTAAAGCATCAAGAATGCGTTGCAATATGGTGCTTCCCAGAATCTCGTAACAGGCCAACGGCCCAGCGAGCAGGTGTTGCGGACGCGTGCCCTCTTGCAAACTCAGGTCTTCCTCCTGAATCGCTGCTGGAACTGTGACTATGGCCCCGACTCTCACTGCGCCCCCTTCCCAATTTCGTTTTTCAAAACACACATTCCTACAACCCGGCGTTTATGCATTTGTTGCGACCAACTGAGACATGGACGGAATCATGGCGGCGCGTTGGGCGGAAAGGTTGGGTGCGATGTCTTCCGTCCAGTTTTCGAACGGAATATTTGCCTCAACCTCTTTGACGCTCGCTGAAGGCGACTCCGACGGCCTTGTTCCCTTCGATACATTTGCATGTCCAAGCAATTCTCGAATGCGCAGTTTCGCCTTGTGCAGTTGCGATTTCGAATTACCCACTGAGCAATCCAGAAGTTGCGCAATTTCCTGATGCTCGTAGCCTTCGACTTCATGCAGCAGGAAAATCGTGCGATACCCGTCGGGCAATTCTCGAATCGCCCGAGTCAACGCAATTCGGTCAACGGAACCAGATAACCGGCCGTCCTTGCCCCCATACTCGCGGCGCACCTGTTTTGCGTCCTGACTGTAGGGTTCGTCCAAGGAAACCTGCTTTAGCGCCTTCTTGCGGAAGTGCATAAGAACTGTGTTGACGGCGATCCGATAAAGCCACGTGGAGAGAGCAGAATCGCCCCGGAAAGTCTCGAGCTTACGAAAAACCTGGAGGAACGCATCTTGTGTCAGGTCTTCAGCTTCGGCGGTATTGTTTGTCATCCGCAAGCAAACGGAGTAAATCCGCGCTTTATGGGCATAAAATAAAGACGCAAAAGCGTCAGCATCACCCTCTTGGGCGCGTTTCACCAAATCAAGATCAATTTGTGAACGATTGCTTATGTTTGTCTCGCTGTTCACTTGGCTCTCCTTTATCGGGTCAGTGAGTGGAGGATCCCGCCCGCATATGCAGACTAGGGTTTACGCGCCAAATGGTCTATCCGGTGCAGTCTGTAGGGGTTTCGATATGTTGCTGTACCGAAAAAAGGACCCATTGTTGCCAATAGCGCCGAATGGCCCAATTAAGCATTTATTGGAGGGTTGGAGGGCGTGGCAGGAAGTAGCGGGCCTTCGTGGAGGAACCTCAGTAGTAACGAAAAAATTACCTTCCAGCGAATCTGGACGGCTCTTGGATCTCAGCGTCTACCGATTGCGGTCTTTCAAACGCAATGCGGTAACAAACGATTTAAGAGGAAGGCCTTTGTTGGTTGAGCAAATCTGACATTACAATCGGCGGTCGTTAAGACTGTCGTTAAGAAATTGACCAATCCTACGTGGACTTGAATTAAATTGTTTTGACGGCTTATTCCAGCCCGGCTTGCACCACGTGGACAATGTTGTTGCGCACCGCGTACAGAACCAGGTCGCTAACCGAATGGAGTTGCAATTTTCGCATGATATTCGAACGGTGCGTTTCGGCTGTTTTCACGCTGAGACCGAGCGACACGGCAACTTCCTTGGTGCTCTTTCCTTCGGCTAACAACTGCACAATTTCCCGTTCCCGTGGAGTAAGCCGATTTTTCCCAATCGCAGCTGGCGCGGCTTGAGTTCCGCCCTTGAGATAACCTTCCAACACCATGGCCGCCACTTTGGAGGTGAAGTAAGTCTTATCGCGACGCAATGCTTCGACGGCGGCAACCAAGTCGCGTGCGGCATCGGATTTAAGCAGAAATCCGCGCGCCCCTGCGTTCAAAACGTCTCGAACTACTTGATCGGAGTCATGGAGGGTAAGGATTAGCACCCGGGCATGAGGATTGGTCTTAAGAATCTGGCGGGTAGCCTCCAATCCATTGAGGCTCGGCATTCCTATATCCAGAATAATGACGTCGGGCTTCAGTTGTTGCGTCTTGTCCACGGCTTCTCGTCCATCGGCTGCTTCGCCGCAAACTTGCCAGTCAGTCTGGCCCTGCAACAGCGCCACTAAACCCCTTCGCACGACTTCGTGATCGTCAGCTATCAGAATTCTGAAAATTGCCATAATCCCTCTCCCCGCGTCTAAAACCTCTCTAAATCAGCCCCGTAACGACCGGCAAGTAAACATTCTAGTCTATTTACCATTTCGGGATGTGGTTTATTTGCCCACGAAAAGTGCTTCCGATCAGCAATTGCTATTCAGTGTTTCTGCTTCCGTCGGTCCACTCGGCGGGTCCATTCCGAGAGGAGACCCTTCAAGGACTGCTCCCGCGTTCGAAGAGTCAACTTACATAGAAATACTGAACAATCCAATACAGTAACCACTGTAGGCGAGCTCGTAATTAAATTTTCAAGAAAAGGCAAAGTTCCAAACTGCCCGCCCATCTTATTCAAACGGTTAGCGAGGGAATGTGAAAAAGACTATTTCATGGCCTGCTGCAACAAGCCTTCGGAGTACTTCGCTCCCGAGTCTGCGCGAAGCCGCAGCCGACTGTCGTGCTTGTGATCTGTGGAAGAAGGGCACCCAAACCGTGTTTGGGGAAGGGAGTTCGCGAGCGAGAGTCTTCTTGGTCGGCGAGCAGCCGGGAGACCACGAAGATATTGCTGGGCGTCCATTCGTGGGTCCAGCAGGCAAATTGTTGGATCAGGTTCTGGCCGAGGCGGGCATTGACCGCGCCCAAACCTACGTCACCAATGTCGTCAAGCATTTTAAGTGGGTGCCCGATGCTCGCGGCAAACGGCGCATTCACAAAAAGCCCAGTTATTCGGAAATTCATGCCTGCCGCCCTTGGCTTGATGGTGAAATCGCCGCATTGAAGCCGGAAATCCTCGTGTGCCTGGGAGCCACAGCCGCGCAGACATTGCTCGGCAAAGACTTCAGCGTCACCCGCCAACATGGCGAATTTGTGAAATCTCCATTGGCTCCCCTTGTGATGGCAACAGTTCACCCGTCTTCTGTCCTGCGAGCGCCGGACGAGAAGGATCGCCTTTTACAAAAGGAGGCCCTCGTCGAAGACTCTAAGAAGGTCGCGCGGCGGCTCAGGAAATTAGCCCTCCCAGCATAATTCCGCTTCAGTTCTAATACAGCCTTGTCCGAAGATGCGTACATAGTTCGGAGAGAGTCATCAGTTGAGTGAAACCAGTTGCAGCTCGCGAAAGAAAAGTAAAAGCGTTTGAGTACTGGTCTTACAGATATTTTCTCTTGACGTGATCGCGATTATCTTGACGCCGAGGCGAACTCGACGTTGCACTCCACTTCGGCTGCATTGCTCATACGCGCGTTGGTGAACGGTTGCAACGCGAAGAGTAATTCGTCGAGAATTACGGTAAGTGAGTTTGGGTTCTCGTCCAGGATTCTCTTAATGCTCTCACGGTCCACGTAGAGCTCTCCCAATTGCCGTGCTCCACTGGTGTCCGGATCATTCTTCGTTGCTGGTTTCTGACGCATTGAAAACGGCTGCGCCCGTTCGAATGGATAACTTAGGCTGTTGGTTCTTATCCAATGAACGACCAGTTCAAGAGCATGAGATGGGCAGCACACTTCCTGGACTCCGCTCATCCATGCGACGCGGTCGTTCCATTCCAGGATTCTCAGCTTGTCCTCCCATCGGTTCTCAGCGATCAGGAACCAGTCTGGTTTTGTTTTTTCACGGCCACAGATCGTGCACACGTGGATCATGAAGTTGTGCAAGACCCACCTCCAGCCGTAACGGCAGTTCTCGTGGACAGCTCGTGAACGGATTCAACCTTCTGTTGCATTCTTGGCTTCAGTGGAGAAACGATTATTCCCTGTTCCCTGGCAGAGGTTAATGTGAAGAAGGGGGCGCAATCGTCGCACAGCCAAAAATATTCCATACGCGGCACCGTCCGGTGTTTTCGCACTGCCATGGAGCGCACTTGCACAGGTTGTTCCACGTGGAACAGTTTCCCCCCCCGCATACTTCGGAAGAGGTTTAGGCAGGCAATGTTTGCGCATTTATGAAGCATGGAATTTCGAACTCGACTGTTGCAGCGAAGGTGTGTGCACGCCGATGGCCGAACCGACAGCCGGACTGGCACCGGCAGACCCAGCAGAACCTGAGGAAATTAGAAAGCGACAGCTAAAGGAGGTTACGAATTCCTGTCGCACTGCCGATTGCCAGTCAGTGTGCCGAGAACTCGTCAATTTCGGTATAGCGTTGAAAATGGAATATTTCGGTGCTTCGAATCAGTGAATCACGGCTCCGGTGACAGCGACCGCGATTCCGACTACTCCGAGGATGATTCCCAGATGCCAAAATACACGCCTTCCGGAAAGCAGAGTGATGGAAGTGATCACAAGGGCTATTTCCAGGAAGACCTCCGCGAGATCGTAACGGTCTCCGCGCCTTCGCTCATGCGAGGTTTCCCGCTCTAATTTGTGCGCCTCGGCATCGAGATCTTTCTGTTCGCCACTGTAACGTGCCGCCTCGGCCGAATATTTGTCCCGAAGCTTGGCAGTCTGAGCTTCATCCTTGGTCGCAACTACCGACGCAATATCGGCGAATAGCTCATCGGTGTGCCGCCTGATATTTTTTGCCTGATAGAACGCCCACTGATCGCTGACTTTGTTTTGCAGCACAACTTCCTCGGTATGGGCGCGATGACCCAGTAGCGCGACCGTCGCAACCACGACGGCTAGAATTGCCATAGTGAGCGAAATTGGCGCGAGGCTTGGATCGTGTCGCGCATGCTCGGCGTGTTCCTGGAGTTCGTGAACTTCCTCGGATTCCATAGCGCCCTCGAAATCAAATTGAAATTACCGATACGATACGGATTCAGATCACTTCTGGCAACTTGTTCGTCAGATCTAGTTAAACCCCACACTCTGCCTTGTTGTTGTGTCTCTGCCCTTCAAGCCGTAACAAAAGTTTGCTATTGTCGTCAGTCAGCAGTACAAAGGATTTTCCAGAAATCACTCTGGACAAACATATGCTAAAGAAAAGCTGCCTGGCTATATTCTCACTGATTTTATTGATACTAACCACCGCCCTTCACGCCCAATGGGTTCCCGCGAACCCGGTAACGGCGGTGCAGCAGCAGGCCGACGGCGTGGTCTTCACCATGCAACAGGGAACATTGAAGCTACAGATTTGCAACGACTCGATTATTCACGTGCTTTATTCTGCGACGTCCTCTTTTCCGGATCGGCCCAACTACGTAATTACAAAGACAAGCTGGCCCCAGGCGAAATGGACCATGCAGGCCACGGACGCTGATGTCACGATCACAACCCCGCAGCTCAAAGTTGTCGTTGAGCGCAAAGACGGCTCCATTATTTACCGTGATTCTCAAGGCAAGCAACTGGTTCAGGAAGGTTCCCGAAAGCTGACTCCTGTCAAAGTAAATGGCGAGGACACTTATCGCGCCGAATCTTTTATTAACATCTACGGTTCTCGCGAAGGTTTGTACGGCCTCGGCCAGCATCAGGCCGGAGTCTGGAATTACCGCGGTGAGTCGGTGGACATTTCTCAAGACAACACGAATATCGCCGTCCCTTTTCTGGTATCGAGCAATGGCTACGGAATCTATTGGAACAACGACTCGCGCAGCAGATTTAATAATCGCTTTGCGAACTACATGTACATCAGTTCCGAAGTTGCCGATGTCATTGACTACTACTTTCTCTATGGTCCTGATCTCGACAAAGTGATTGCCAGCTATCGCGAACTGACCGGACAAGCGCCCATGTTCGGGAAGTGGGCCTACGGGTTCTGGCAATGCAAGAACCGTTATAAATCTCAAGAAGAAATACTCGGAGTCGCGCAGAAGTACCGCGATCTGCACATTCCAGTGGATGACATCGTTCAGGACTGGTTCTGGTGGAACCGCAAAGGTGAGTTCGTCTTTAACAAGAATTATCCCGATCCAAAGGCGATGGTAGACCAGCTTCATAAATTGAACTTCCATCTGATGATCTCCATCTGGCCATTCTTTGAACCAGGCTCGACCAATTACGACTACATGGATAAGCAAGGTTGGTTCGTAGACAAATTCAAATTTGCCAAGCCGCCGTATCACACCTCGGGGATGGCCGTGTATGACGCGACCAATCCTGACGCGAGAGAGTTTTACTGGGATCAGGTCAATAAAGGTTTGTTTAGCCTCGGTATTGACGCCTGGTGGATGGACACGACTGAGCCAGAAACCGAGGGCCAGGAAGAAAACATCCTGCTGGATCACAAACTGGCTGCTGGCAGCGGCAATCGGTATGTGAATATCTATCCTCTCTTGGATACGCAGGGCATTTATCAGGGGCAGCGTAGTGTAACTGACAAGAAACGGGTATTCATTTTGTCCCGGTCCGCATTCGCGGGTTCGCAAAGGAACGCCGTCACCGCATGGTCGGGCGATATCAATTCCGATTTCTTCAGCTTCAGGCGCCAGATTCCCGCGGGCCTCAACTTTGCTCTTTCCGGAATTCCTTACTGGACCACCGACATTGGTGGATTCGTCTTCGGCGATCCGGATGATCCCGCATACCGCGAACTTTTTGTCCGATGGTTTCAGTACGGAACCTTTAATCCCGTCTTGCGGGTTCATGGAACGCGCAAGACTGATCAAAACGAATTGTGGTCATACGGTCCGGAGGCGCAGAAGACTTTGGTGAAGTTCGACCGGCTGCGTTATCGCTTGTTGCCTTATATTTATTCGCTGGCCTGGAAGACGACCAGCGATAGTTACACGCCGATGCGGCCATTAGTGATGGATTTCCGCACCGACGTGCGTGCTCAAAATGTAGGCGATCAGTTTATGTTCGGTCCGGCATTCTTGGTAAGTCCGGTTACGGAGCCGGCCGCGACCAGCAGAAGCGTTTATTTGCCACAGGCGAAATGGTACGACTTTTGGTCGGGCTCATCGGTGAATGGCGGACTTGCGATTGACGCGCCCGCTCCGCTGGACCGGCTTCCGCTCTACGTTCGAGCCGGTTCGATTGTGCCGTTCGGCCCGGATGAGGAGTGGTCAACGGAAAAGCCGGCCGATCCTATTGAACTCCGAATCTATCGCGGCGCTGACGGCGACTTCAACCTGTACGAAGACGAAAATGACACCTACGACTACGAGAAGGGAATTTACGCGACCATCGCCATGCACTGGGATGACGCGAAACAAGCACTGACCATCGGCGACAGGAAGGGCGAATTTCCCGGCATGCTCCAGACCCGTACTTTCCGAATCGTCTTTGTGGCAGAAAATCATGGGGTCGGGGTTGAGCCGACCGAAAATGCGGACAAAGTGGTTACGTATTCCGGCAAGGCCATCAGTGTTACACGCTAGCGGTTGCGCAATATCGCATTTAGCCTGCGCGCCGTGCCAACGGGATTTCTAAGATGAATAGATTCTTGATCATTTCTTTTATGCTTGCGGGTTCGGTCTTCGGTCAGACTTCTGGCAGTATGACCATCGCGAAACCGTCCGCGCCTGATTACTCAGGCATGTACGCCTTCCTTCAGGAAGGCGAATTCGTGCAACTCACGGTCGAAGACAATGGAACAGTCAGTGGTTTGGTATCCCGCTACAGCGATGCAGGCGGCGATCATACGGCGTTCGTTGAACATTTCTTCAAACAAGGCAAATTAGAAGGGAACGATCTTTCTTTCACAACTAAAATCGCTCAAAGTATTTCCTACGAGTTCAAGGGAACTGTCGAGCGCGGTGAAGGCAAAACAGCACAAGACGAGGCCTACTACGTGTTAAAGGGGACTCTCACGCAAAATAAAATCGGGAGCGACAAAAAGAGCACATCCGAATCGCAGCAAGTCGAATTCAAATCGTTTCCGCGAGACGCGACTACCGATGCGCCCAAGTAGCCGCATCGGGAACTTCGCGAAAACGCCGCCTATCCCCAACACTCATCAGGCATTAGAATGAAGTGGTCGTCACTAAAAAAACCTTATGATTCATTTTCCGGTACCCGAGGCTCTCACCTTTGATGATGTATTGCTGCTACCGGCACGTTCTGACGTGGTTCCTGCTCTCGCCAATACCCAAACTCAGCTCACCCGCAATATCCGCCTGAATATTCCAATCGTGAGTGCCGCAATGGATACGGTCACTGAATCGCATATGGCCATTGCTCTGGCTCAGCAAGGCGGACTGGGAATCATCCACAGGAACTTGACCATTGAGCAGCAAGCCAACGAAGTGGACAAAGTAAAGCGCTCTGAGAGCGGCATGATTGTTGATCCGGTAACGATGTCTCCGGACGACAAAGTTTCGGACGCACTGGAAGTCATGCGCAAATACAAGATTTCCGGAGTGCCAATTACCAAGAATAAAAAGCTGGTGGGCATTCTCACCAATCGCGATCTTCGTTTCGAAACCCGTTTCGACATCCCCATCAGCCGCGTCATGACGAAAGAAAATTTAATTACGGTGGCGGTTGGCACGACACTGGAAGAGGCGGAAAAAATTCTGCACGAGCACCGCGTCGAGAAATTGCTGGTCGTAGATGACAACTACAATTTGAAGGGATTGATCACCGTCAAGGATATTCAGAAGAAATTGAAGTATCCAAATGCGGCAAAAGATTCCCACGGCCGTTTGCGTGTCGGCGCCGCAATCGGTGCGACCGGGGATTTCCTGGAGCGAGCTCAGGAATTGGCCGCCACCAAAGCCGATCTGCTGGCAATTGACAGTGCCCACGGCCACTCCAGCCGCGTTCTGGAGGCTATCCGCGCGATAAAAGCGAAGCTGCCGGAAGTGGATTTAATTGCCGGCAACGTCGCCACCTTCGATGGTGCGTGCGAACTGGCGAAGGCAGGCGCTGACGGCATTAAAGTTGGCATAGGCCCTGGTTCGATCTGTACCACCCGAGTTGTCACTGGGGCCGGTGTGCCACAGATTACGGCTATCGCCGAAGCTCACCGCGCAACCAAAGACGCGAACGTTCCAATCATTGCCGACGGCGGCATCAAGTTTTCCGGCGACATTACCAAAGCGCTGGCTGCGGGAGCGAGCGCAGTGATGATCGGCTCGATGTTCGCGGGAACCGATGAAAGCCCGGGCGAATTAATCCTTTATCAAGGACGCACCTTCAAATCCTACCGTGGTATGGGATCTCTGGGCGCAATGGCTGCCGGGTCCAGCGAACGTTATTTTCAGAACGTCGAAGGAGAAGCATCGGCCGCCATTTCCGGCACTGGCGAGGAGGCTAATCGCATGCCGAAGCTAGTCCCTGAAGGCGTCGAGGGCCGCGTTCCCTATCGCGGGTCAGTCTCAATGATTGTTCATCAGATGGTGGGCGGCCTGAAATCGGGTATGGGATATTGCGGATGCTCCACCATCGCTGAGTTGCTGCAAAAAACGCGTTTCGTTCGCATCAGCGTGGCAGGCCTCCGCGAGAGTCATGTGCACGATGTCATGATCACACGCGAGGCTCCCAACTACGCGGCGGAATAAGACCAGCCATTGAAGCAAGCGACCCGGCAAATTTGGAAGGCGTGGATCCCGGCCATCATCTGGCTGTGCTTGATCACGATTGAATCCACCGACTATCTTTCTTCCGGCCATACAAGCCGCTTTCTATATCCGGTGCTGCACTTTTTACTGGGTCTAGATTTAGTCCGCTTCGAAGTATGGCATCACTACATTCGTAAGACCGGTCATTTTGTAGGATATTTCACACTAAGCTGTCTGTTGTTTCGGGCATGGAAAGCCAGCCTTCCCGTCGTCACGGCAAGACGGTGGGTTCTGCGGTGGGCAAATGTTTCGCTCCTTATGACGGTTCTAGTTGCAAGCCTCGATGAGTGGCATCAGACATTCATTCCTTCACGAACCGGCACAGTCCACGACGCGATGCTCGATAGTGTTGCGGCACTGACAGCGCAGGTTGTGATTTTTCTATTCTTGAAAGGGAAGGCTGCACGGAGTGATCGTGATTCCTAAAAGCAGACGTTGCAAGCAACGTCTCTACCGAAGGTTTTTTGTTGAACGGCTTAATACATCGCGTCGTACTTGGTAACGACCCAATCGCCGGCGCTTTTGTCCATGGTTACGGAAAGCAGTTCTTCATACGCGCCCTTTCGCGACGAGTCGTCAAACCTCTTGGCGCGATATTGCAATATTCGGAGAGGAGGCTGATCTTCCCAATCCACAAGCGTCCAGGAAATCAGCGGATGTTGCGCCTCCGACTGGCAAATGAAGTTTGCATATTTTCTTCGGTAATCCTTTTCCATATCCGCCAATTGCGATTGGCAGTTGCCATCCCGCATTGTGCGCAGATATTTCGCGGCGACGTGCTCCGAGGTGCGATTACGCAGCGGATTAAGAGAAATTGAGTTCGGAACTCCCGAAAGCGGATCGTGCTCTTCCGAACGAGAAAGCACGGGGCCTTGTCCGTTCAGATGGAGCAAATACCCAAAGAAAATGAGCAACAACAGCGCGCCCGCACCTGCGGCAATAGCAACCTGTTTGCGGGAATCGTCCATATTTCAATTAGTGTATAGCTCCGGCTGCGTCACGCGGATTACGCTGGTAAGAGAGAATCCGCCCCAGGGTACAAGCACCGACGACGCCCCGAGTCAGTGGCTGGAAGAAGATGAGGAACTTGAACGCTGCGAAACGAGGCCTATTGCGATGCCTCCCGCCGCTCCGGCCAGTATCCCAAGTAATGCGAGAATTAGGATGTTTTCAACGAGTTTTGATTTGCCATGTCTTGCCACTGTTACGTACCTATTCCTATGAAATGAAACTAAATAGACGAGGTGCCTGAGTCAAGTTACTGAATGATATTCGACAAAAAAAGGTAAATTTAGAATGGTAAGTTCCAAAGTCCATACAGTGGTTCCTGTATTTAGCGGCGGAGCAACCGTGTTTTGGTGTTTTTTGCTGTGCGATTGCTGTTGAAAATGTGATATTTGCAGAATTCAGCGGCGCTGCCTAAAGTGTGTGCATAATTTGCTCAAGTTCCTGGGCAATGCCCTCCGGAGTTTGACCGCGCGGGAATTGAACAGGAGAGCCGACTGTTACCCGAATCGTGCCCGGACTGGCGAATTTCTTTCCGGATTGCGCGACCGCAAACAATCCATGAATATGGATGGGCACGATAGGAATTCCAAGATTAATCGCTAATAATCCAATCCCCGAGCGAAAGGGGCGGAGCTTGCCGTCCACCGTGTGTCCTCCTTCGGGGAAAACCAAAATATTGTATCCACGATCGGCGGATTCCCCCGCATAGGCAAAGCTCTCCCGAAATCCGGCTTGGCGAGGCAAGGGGAACAGGTTCAGCAGAGAGACAGCCAGGTACCATTTCAGACGATCATAAATTCTGGGGAAGGCGCCGCGGCCGGGCGGAGGAGTTCGCAACGCTTCCAATTCTTCTCCGGCGGTCGCGATGGCCAGCCGGTTTCCCAAATGCGCGGGGAGCGCCGCAATCACAAATCCCAAATCAACGTCGGTGATGTGATTGGAAATGACGAGCACGGGGCCATGCGCGCCAGCCAATTTTTCCGCGCCGATGATTTGCGGACGGGCCAACAGAAAAACCGCTGGCCGCAAAAGAAAATACTGTGCGGCCAGCCGTATCCAGGTGGCTGGCCAGCGTTGCACCCAACGTAGAAAATGATATTGGGTGCGCGAGGAAGGCGTGCCTTGCAGCATTCTCTCGATATCCCCGATGGTGTTTGCGGAAGCGAGTCCGGCGTCGCCTAAATCAATTTGATAACGGTCTTCGAGAGCGCCCTGAAGAGCTACGCGATCAAGGGAACTTAAATTGAGATCGCGTTGCAGATCGTCGGTTGCGGATAGCGTGGCCGAATCGCGCCCGGTGATCCGGGTGATTAATTCCGAAAGTTGGGATGATTTGTTCTCTCCCGTAGACTTACTTGCCAGTACCACATCTCGAATTGCGTTCTTGCGCGGTTTCTGTGTAGAGGTGCGCGGAAAATCTTCATCTGGCCAGATATACCAACTTGGAATGCGCTGATATTCGGCCAGCGATTCGTTCACGCGCTTCATAATGGCGCCGGGGTCCAGATTTTTATCGCGAAGAATTAAAACCGCACACGGTTCGGCGTTTCCCCCGACCGGCAGGGCAATGACCGAACAATCTTTGACTTCGGGTTGGCGTCGCAGCGCGGCTTCCAGATCGTCCGGGTAAACTTTCATACCAGCGGGAGTGACGATGACGTCTTTGCTGCGGCCTTTGAAATGGAGATTGCCGCTGGCATCGAATTCGCCTATGTCGCCGGTGGCATACCATCCTTCGTCGCCAGTGACGGGCTGCGATTCGGACTCGGTCCAGTAACTTTTTGCGACTCCTCCTCCGCGCACCATAATTTCTCCATCGGACGCCAGCTTGACCTCACGCCCAGCCATTACTTTTCCAATAGACCCTTTCCCCGGACGAAACGGATGGTTGACGCTAATTAAAGATGTCGTTTCAGTAAGACCGTAGCCTTGGATCACGGCATAACCCAGCCGGTCCCAGAATTCTTCGGTTTCGGAGTCGAGAGCCGCGCCCCCGCAGATGAATGCCCAAAACTTCCATCCAAATTGTTTGCGGATGCGGCGAAAAATCCACCAGCGGTACAGGAAGTGTTTGCTTTTTGTGCTCTGAAATCGTTTCTGGAATTTTTCCGCATAACCGTCGTCGGCAAGATCGCGCTCGATCTTTTCCTTCATGGATTGCAAAACATGCGGTACCGCAACGAGCACCGACACGCGTTCCCGCCTGATAGTGCCAATGATTTCCGTAGGCTTTAGCGCATCTTGGAAAACGACCGTGCCACCCATTAGTTGCGGAAGAAATATTCCGAGGAATTGGCCGAACACATGGCTCAAAGGCAAAAGGTTAAGAAAGCGAACAGGGTGCACGAGCCGTTCATATTTGAGGTATTTGCGAATTTCAGTTTCAAGCGGAGCGATGTTCGCAAGAACATTCCCATGAGTGATGACGACGCCCTTCGGTTCGGCCGTCGTACCGGAAGTGAAAACGATTTCGAGCGTGTCGTCGTTTTGGACATCGGCGACGTCATAACGGTCCGAAGAATGCGCGGCCAGTGCCTCGCGCAAGTCGTCTAGCAGGAGCGAGTTGTTCCCAATTGTTTGATCGTAGTGCTCGCGAGAGCAGACCAATAACTTGCCATCCACGCTCTGGAAAACTTTCCGCGTAAAATCCGGCGTGGAGATATCGTCAATCGGCACCGAGACCACGCCGCACACAGCACATCCATAAAACACCGAAACCCACTCCGCCGAGTTCCGTCCCCAGATCAGAACGCGATCGCCTTTTCTGATTCCTCGCGCCTGTAAATCCCGTGCGAATTGAAACGCAGTGTTAGCAACTTCGCGGTAGCTCCATCGGACGGTGCGATATCCCCGCCGCTGGACGTAGGCGAACTCGGACCCGCGCGCCACGAAATTATCAAGGAATTCGCCGATGGAGCGCCGCTGCACAAATAAGAGAGTAGCGCAGGAGTAAGATACGGACGCTTAATTTTTCATCTCTAGCGCTATGTTCAGAGTCATCTACATCGTCATGGTGGCTACGCTTTGTATCCCCCCAGCCAATGCGAGCAACACTTGTATGGTCACGATGGTTAGCGGGGCCGCTGACGGTGATGGAATCAGTGTGACATTTCTTGACTTCGGAAAGTTGCCAGTTCGGCGACTGGAATTCAGCTGTGCGCCAACGCGCCCGAACACTCATAAAGCGAAAAGTACACCCTGCCACGCGGAAAACGGCTTGTTCTTTCCCGGAATTGAATATACGGTGAGTTTCCCCAGGCCCGGCGGTTTGTCGCGATCGCTCATCGTGTCATTGAGAAGTGCCACTCTGTCGGACGGATATATCTGGCAGCCAGCGCCACGGGAGCGCTGCCGAGTATTGAAACTCTATTCGCGAAGGAACAGAACATCCCCATGAATATTTCTCATTTGCTCAAGCAGGCACGAGATAAATCCTCGCTATTTGTATGGATAGTCCTGATCGTCTGGGTTACAACTTTGACTGCCCAGCAAACGCCTACGCCAGCAGTAAAAAACCCTTTTGATAGCGATGCAAAATACGACGCCGTTATTTACAAAAACGTTATGGTCTCGATGCGCGATGGCGTGAAATTGGCCTGCAACATCTATCGTCCGGCTTTGAATGGCAAGCTAGTAGAAGGGAAATTCCCAGTCATCCTTGAGCGTACTCCGTACGGAAAGGATGGCGGCGAGTGGGATACGAACCTCTTCGTTCCAGCCGGCTACGTCGTAGTTCGGCAAGATGTTCGTGGGAGATTCAATTCGGAAGGCACGTGGCGCTTTTTTATAGACGATGTCAATGACGGTTACGACACCGCGAAATGGATTGGCGAGCAGCCCTGGTCGGATGGGGGAATCGGTACAGTGGGGGCGTCTTATCCTGGGGGAACTCAGCATGCGCTGGCACTCTCCAATCCTCCTTATGTGAAGGCGATGATCCCAGCCTATGCGACCTCTGATGTGGGGCGCTATGGTATCCGGCACAACGGTGCGTTCGAGATGCGCTGGATCAATTGGATAGTTAACTGGTTCGGCCCGGACGGAAGCCGCGCCGCTCAGAATGCTGGAACCCACGACGCGCTAGTCAAACTTGGCGAGCAAGTGCGTGAATACGTCAAGGGAATGCCTCTGCGGCGCGGAACCACAGCCTTGAAACTGAATCCTGACTACGAGGATTGGCTGGTACAGGCGATGTCTCATGGCGATTACGACGAATATTGGAGAAACAATGGAATAGACGTAGTCGAGCACGTGAGCGAATACAAAGATATTCCCGTCTACCACGTGACTGGGTGGTACGACTCGAATTTAGGAGCAACGAGCCTGAACTACATCGCTCTGAGCAAGAACAAGAAGAGCCTACAAAAACTGATTATTGGGCCATGGTGGCATGGAGGAGCGAGGCATAGCAATGCAGGCGAAGCGGAGTTCGGACCTGAGGCCGCAATTAATTTTGATGATTTACAGATCCGCTGGTTCGACCATTGGCTGAAAGGGATTGACACTGGAGTTGATCGCGAGCCGCCAGTGCGAATCTTCGTCATGGGCGGGGGAGACGCACATAAGACTCCGGACGGAAAGATTTTCGTAGGTGGTCACTGGCGTGATGAACATGAATGGCCGCTGGCGCGAACGGCGGTCACGCCATACTACCTTCACACGAACGGACTGCTTTCATCCCAAAAGCCGGCAAACGAGGCACCGATGACGTACGTGTTTGATCCGCACCACCCCGTACCCACGCTGGGAGGAAATATCGCAGCGCACTTTGGACCGCCCTCCCATCACAATTCCTTTGAGAGGCCGGGAGATTCCGGAAATCTCATGGAGCAGGGACCGTACGATCAACATTGCCGTGCGGAGCTTTGGTTCTGCGAGGACACGCTTCCACTTTCTGCCCGTAACGATGTTCTTGTGTTTCAGACATCCCCTATCGAAAAAGATGTGGAAGTCACAGGACGACTGATTGTGAAGCTGTGGGCGTCTTCGGATGCACCCGATACGGATTTCACGGCTAAGCTGATTGACGTTTATCCGCCAAACAAAGATTTTCCGGCGGGATTCGAGTTGAACATTGGCGACAGCATCGTACGGGCTCGCTATCGAAACTCGCTCGAGCATTCTGAACTCATGAAGCCGGGTGAGGTTTATCCATTCACGATCGAGATGTATCCTACGTCCGTTGTTTTTCAAAAAGGTCATCGCATTCGGCTGGACATTTCGAGCAGCAACTTTCCCCGATTTGACGTGAATCCAAACACAGGCGAACCGTTGAATGACAATCGACGCTGGGCAATTGCGATGAACACGATCTACGATGATTCGCAACATCCGTCGCAAATCCTTCTGCCGATAATTCTGACGGCAAGCGGTCTCCCTGCTCGGAACTAGTTGCGGAGCTTCGCTCCGCCGGACAGCCGAGGGCGGCTGTCCCTACGTGACTTGTGCCGATCCTTCGCGGGCGAGGAATCCCGCGCCGCACAAACCTAGGCTCATGCCCGCTATCACAACCTCCCTTCGATAACCCATTCGTACACTCCCTTCTGGTAACCCTTGGTAATCATACGAATCTGGGGTACGAGCCGTACAATCACCTTGTCAGACCATCAATAAGTCCAGGTTCCCAGTTACAAAGATGGTCAATTACCGGGGTTGGAGTCCGTACTTCTATGGCTTTCGGGTTTGGCTTCAATAAGCAGAAGGTCCTCAGCGCCGCCGAGAAGTTTGTTCAGCAGGGCAAGTTGCCGAATGCCATTGCTGAATACGAAAAGGTTCTGAAGGCCGATCCCAAGGACCTCACGGTGATGAATACCGTGGGCGACCTCTACTCACGGCTGGGCAACATTGACAAGGCCGTGGACTGCTTCAAGAGCGTCGGCGATGCCTATGCCTCGCAGGGTTTTACGGTGAAGGCGATCGCGATGTACAAGAAGCTCAGCAAGATCAAGCATAGCTTCGAGGGCGTGCTTCGCCTCGCGGAACTCTACACTCAGCAAGGATTGTTCAACGACGCGCGCGCACAATATTTACAAGTGGCGGAAGAATTCCTGCGCAGCGGCGAACTCGAACAGGCGGTCCGAATTTTCCAGAAGACTTTGGAAATGGATCCCGACAACGTTGTCATGCGGTCGAAACTGGCCGAAGTTTATGTCAGGCTCGGAAAAAAAGCCGAGGCCTGGCAGATTTTTACCGCCGCCGCTGAAACTTTGCGCGCCCGTGGCCAACTCGAAGGCGCGGAGACGATTTTGCAACGGATGTTGACCCTCGATCCGGGGAACAGTTACGCCCTCCTGATGCGCGGGCGCACATCTCTCGATTCCGGCGATGTCACCGGTGCTATTGAATATCTCGAAAAGGTCGCGGACCTCGACAGCCATCCCGAGGGCATCACCGCATTATTCAACGCTTATCTGCAAAACGGACGTCTTCCTGAGGCCCGTGTGTTAGCGGGAAAACTGCTTACCATACACAACGATCCGGCAGGAGTGAATCGCTACGCGGAGGCCCTGACAGTGTCAGGCCAGTTCGAAGAAGCGTTGCAGGTGTATGGCGAGTATTCAGATTCCCTGTTGTCGTCAGATCCAACCAGAATTTTAGACAGCCTCCATTCAATCATCAGCCACGTTCGTGAAAGTGTCACCAGTCTTGAAACCATCCTCGCTCTATTCACCAAAGCTGGGGATACCAGTCATACAACTGAGGTTTATGAGCTTCTCGCGCATGCATATGTGCAATCGGGAGATTTAGAGAAGGCTCGCGAGTATTATTTGAAACTTACACAGCTCGAGCCGCAGAACCAGTTACATGCCCGCAACTATCAACAGATCGTTGGAAAAGTCGGCGGATCTGCTCCGCGCTTCATCAGCGCTGAGGAAGGTTCAATCCTTATAGAGGAATTGGAAACTACCGCGCCTTTCATTGATCAGAGATACGAGGACGAAGTCGCCCTTGCCGTGCGTGCAGCATTAACGGATGCCGAACTTTTTATTTCCTACAACATGCCGGAAAAGGCTTTGACGCCTTTGCTCACCGTATTGCCGAAGGCGCCGCAGGATCTGAGGCTGAATCAGCGACTCGCAGCGTTGCACAACCGGGCGGAGCGGTTTGCCCAGGCAGCAATCTGCTGCCGAACTCTGGAGACTATTTATCACGACGCAGGATACCCGGAGGAGGCTACCCGATACGGGGAACTGGCAGCAAGATATGAGGAGCGAGCCGCAGCGGCCGAAGGCGGCGGGATGCCGGCGACGACGGGTCTCGAAACAGCCGGGCCGGCATTGCCTCCGACGGGACACGTCCAAACAGCGGATTCGAACGAGCCGATCGCTGTCGAATCACACAACGTGGCTGCGGCTTCAACCGGTTCTCGCCCCGGCTTGTTTTTCCATACCCCGGCAGTCTCCAAGACAAACGTGCCCGAACACGCGCCCGAATTTGATATTCAGCCGTCAAAATCAGAGTTTGGCGGCGAGATTGATTTGTCAGGAGAATGGGATGGGCCGGCACTGGACAAAACTATTCCTGAGGTCGCTCAGGAGCCGGCAGTGGAAGCAATCCTTCCTGCTGTTGATCTGCCCTTAGCAACCGCAAAGCCTGAGGCCCCGGTAGCGGATCAGGTGGCGACCGCAGAAATCATCGAGGAAATACGTTTTTATCTAGCGCATTCACTTCTGGACCTTGCCCAGGGAGCTTTTGCGAAGTTTAAGCAGATGAATCCGGATCCTGCCTTGGTGTCACTCATACACCAGGAAATAGAAGCTGCTACAGCGAACGTCGCATCGCAGGCAGAAACTGCTGGAGATGTGTCTGCCGAAGCAACCGACGATAATCCGGCAACAGTTGCATTGCCTCCGTCCGTGATCGAATCGCCGCACGTCGCGGTGTCTGAAGATGCCGCCCCTGCCGCCTTCGATGGGCTGGTTTCCGATTTGGAATCGTCGCTCGGAAACGGATTTTTGCCTGTGCCACCTTTGGAGCACGAATCCCACGAGATACATGCGGCGGTGGCCAGTCATCAGACGGAAACGTTCGCCGAGGCCGCCCCGGCACCGCCGCCTGCTCACGAAACTGTTTTCGCCGAATCTACGCTTGCACCTCAACCAGCCGCTCCGGAGTATTTTGAAGCCGTTGCCGAGGCACAGAATAACGAAGCATCAAGCCCGAACGCGCTGGGGAGCATTGTCAGCGAATTAGAGGCGTCGCTTGGAGATAGTTTTCTCGCCGAAAAATCTCGGGCGGCGATGGCTCCGAAATCCGAAATTCAAGCTGGCTCAGGATTCGACAAATCGGATATCAGTCTTCCACATACGGCGCCCGTCTCTGCTCCTGTAGCAATGGCTGCCGCTGCGCCAGGATCTTCATCCGCGGCGTGGCAACATTCCACCGCGTTTACAAACTTCAAACCGCCAGTACCAGCAGTCCAGTCGCCGCGTCCCGAAGAAACGCCGGTTGCAAGACCAAGTGCCGATGTTGCCGCCGGAATTGACTTGGCGAACATGTTCGGGGAACTGAAGCATGAACTTGAAGAAGACGCGGCCAATACGGATCAAGATCCTGAAACTCATTACAGCCTTGGCGTTGCCTTCCGGGAAATGGGTTTGCTCGACGAAGCGATTGGCGAATTGCAAAAAGTTTGCCAGACCGTGGAGCATGGGCATCCGTTCCCGCAGATTTTGCAAACCTATACCTGGCTTGCCCAATGCTTTCTTGACAAAGGAATTCCAGAAGCCGCGCTTCGCTGGTATGAACGCGCTTTGACGCTGCCTGCCCTGGACGGCGAAACCCGCATGGCGCTTCACTATGAATTAGCCTGCGCTTACGAGACTGCCGGCAACAAAAGTTCGGCGCTCACTCACTTTATGGAAGTCTACGGAAGCAATATTGACTACCGCGATGTTGCCGAGCGTATTAAGGCCCTCAAGTCGTAGAATGTCCCGATGGGACTTACGCTGAACAAGCAGTTGAAAGCGCGATCATGCAAGGACTCCATGTTGCTAGTATTGGGGTGCATAGCGTGAGCGCCAATTTCCCTTCGCAACAAAACAGCGCTTCCTCGGCTTCAGAAAAAGAAGCTCCCTCTGAAGACGTAAACTCATTCCCCGCGCGCCGGTCATCCGAAGCGCAGAACCGGAACAGAGTTTCTCCATTGGAGAGGTGGGTAAACCGCATCGCGGTGATCTTGTTCGTCTCCCTTTGCGCGATTTTCGGGGCTCTTCTCGTAATTCTGCCCTGGAGTCCTAAATGGACAGACAACTACGTCCTGATTTCGTATCCAGGCTTGCGCGACTTTATTGAAAATGGTTTCGTTCGAGGCATGTGTACAGGTTTAGGCGTGCTTGATATGTGGATAGGATTCTCGGAAGCCACGCATTACCACGAGGCAGAGAACCGCCTTGACGGCTTTTGATCGCGTCACGATTCTGTTTTTAAAGGCGTCGCTGGTACGGTTCCTTTAACGGCTCAATTCGGAAGAGTGTCCTTAACTATGAACGAAGATGACGACAAACGCGCCCCGCTCGCGTACCAGAACGAACCGTTCCTCAATAGCCCCGACGGACGAATTCTGCGAATCCTCTCCGAATACGCCGAGCCTCTGTCGCGCTTCCGGAGGGAACAAATTCAGGATACGGTTGTATTCTTCGGTTCGGCGCGCTTTCATAGCCGCGCCCGGGCGCAATCGGATTTAAGTGAAGTGAATAGTTCTCACTTGGCCTTGGATGAGGATCTGAAGTCTCATCACAAGCGGGCTGCAGCGGCCGTGGATATGGCTCGCTATTATGAGGACGCGCGCCGTTTGGCATTTCTGCTTAGCGAATGGTCTATTCAGATTCCGGCTCGCCGAAGACGTTTCGTAGTCACCACTGGCGGCGGCCCGGGCATTATGGAAGCGGCGAATCTGGGGGCGCAGGAGGCGGGCGCAAAAACCATCGGGCTTAATATTCATCTGCCTTTCGAACAAAACCCAAATCCCCACATAACTCCTTCTCTTAATTTCGAATTCCATTATTTCTTCATGCGCAAGTTCTGGTTTGCATATCTTGCCAAGGCATTGGTAATTTTTCCGGGCGGATTCGGAACCCTGGATGAGTTGTTCGAAATTCTTACCCTGGCGCAGACGCAGAAATTAGCTAAGAAGATATTAGTGGTGATTTACGGCAGCGAATACTGGAAGCGCCTGATTAACTTTGAGGCGATGGTGGACGCAGGCACCATCTCCTCCGATGATCTGGATTTGTTCAAGATGGTGGATTCCCCCGAAGAAGGTTTCGAGTTTCTGAAGGAGGGCCTAACCAAATATCACCTGAGTCCGGAAAGCTCGAAACGCCCACGCGAGACGGTTCCCGAAATCGCCAAAACCAATCCCTAGAGCCTTTGACAAGTTGCTGCTCTATTACATTACGGATCGCTCTCAATTTAGCGGTGATGAAGCTTCGCGCCGAAAAAAGCTTCTGCAAAAGATCACCGAAGCGGCTGAGTGCGGAGTGGACTTCATTCAGTTGCGGGAAAAAGATCTTTCCAGCCGCGAACTGGTAACGCTCGCGCAGGAAGCAATACGATTGATTCGAGAGATCCCGGCGAGCCCAACACATTTGCTTATTAATTCGCGGACCGATGTCGCAATTGCCGCTGGAGCAGACGGGGTCCATTTGCGCTCAGTGGATATCTCTCCGAAAGACGTGCGGGGAATTTGGAGCTTCAGGGGAGATCGTTCATTGGCGACCCCATCGGCGGTCCCGGTCATAACAGTTGCCTGTCATCAGGTAAGTGATGTAATACTCGCAGCAAAAAATGGCTCCAGCTTCGTTCTCTTCGGATCAATCTTCGAAAAAAGAAAAGACTCCCAGTTCTCCACGGCCAACGCTGTCCCTGCTGGTCTCGAGCTTCTGAGGCAGGCTTGCCGTCAAGAAATTCCGGTCATCGCTCTGGGTGGCATCACTCCGGAAAATGCTCGAAGCTGTATTGATGCCGGAGCGGTTGGCATTGCAGGCATCCGGTTGTTTCAGGAAAACCGCACTCGCGATGTTGTACACGCTCTACGATAGCCAGGAGCGAAATCAAGATAGGCGCTTCCCTACCTGTTTGCCAAATCTGGTAAGCTTCGCTCCCGGATACCTTTATGATTCGCAGATCTTTGATTTTCTTTTTGCTTGCGCTTGCGACTTCCGCTTACGCTGCCGATCCATACGCCGTGATTATTGAGCACAGCGTCGCGGTGAAAATGCGCGATGGCGTGACCCTGCACGCCGATATTTACCGGCCGAAGGCGGACGGGCAATTCTTCGTTTTGCTTCAACGCACGCCCTATGACAAACGTGGCGGCACTGATTTTGGAATGAAGGCAGCCGCCCGTGGGTATGTGGCAATTATCCAAGACGTCCGAGGCCGCTATTCTTCCGAAGGCGAGTGGTACACGTTCAAGAACGAATCGAATGACGGCTATGACACCGTGGAGTGGGCCGCGGCGCTTCCGTATTCAAACGGCAAAGTGGGAATGTGGGGCGGTTCATATGTAGGCGCGACGCAGATGCTTGCTGCAATTGCCCATCCGCCGCATCTTGCCGCCATCTGTCCCGTAGTAACCGCAAGCAACTATCACGCGAACTGGACCTACCAAGGCGGCGCGTTCGAACAATGGTTTAACGAGTCATGGACTTCGGGACTTGCACAAGACACGCTGAATCGCGCCGTCCAAAGCAATACCAATGCGATGAAAGGGATCTCAACTCTCCCTCTCGCGGATTATTCTCTTTTTAATTCTCAGACTCTTCCCGTGGGATTGAATTCGATTGCCTCGCTGGCTCCGTATTTTGCCGATTGGCTGGCGCATCCCAGCTACGACGACTATTGGAAGCGCTTGTCTATTGAAGATCGCTACGCCGACATAACCGTGCCGGCCCTGCACATTGCTGCCTGGTACGACATTTTTCAGGGAGGAACGCTTCGCAACTACGTGGGCATCAAGGCGCACGGGGGAAGCGAAGCCGCACGGAACGGACAGCACTTGCTGGTAACAATCGGCGGTCACGCGGGCGGTAGCCGGAAGATTGGTGACGTGGATTTTGGTCCCGCGGCCGAACAATACGATGAAGGCGAGATAACCCTGCGCTGGTATGACTACCTCTTTAAAGGCGTCCAAAATGAATTTGCCAACGGCAAGCCGGTCAGGATATTTGTCATGGGCGCGAATCAATGGCGAGATGAGGACGACTGGCCGCTGGCGCGTGCCCGAGAGACGAGATATTTTCTACATTCGTCCGGGAAAGCCAATTCCCTCAGTGGAGATGGGACTCTCTCTAATACGACACCGGGGTCTGAACAATCCGACAAATTTACTTACAATCCGGGTGATGCGGTCCCAACGGTTGGCGGACCATTATGCTGCGACAGTCAACATTTAGGACCGGGGCCGCGCGATCAGCGTTCAGTGGAAGCTCGCAACGATGTATTGGTCTATTCCACGCCTGCGTTTGCGCAGGACACCGAAATCACCGGACCAATCAGCGCTGAACTGTATGTCAAGTCATCGGCTGTAGACACCGATTTCACCGCCAAGCTCGTGGACGTTGGACCGGATGGATTCGCGCAAAATCTGACTGAAGGAATTCTTCGCGCACGCTACCGCGAGTCTCAGGAGAAGCCGACCTTAATGGTTCCCGAACAAGTTTATAAAATGACGATTGATCTGTGGGCGACCAGTAATGTTTTCCGCCAGGGTCATTTGTTGCGACTTGAAATTTCCAGCAGCAACTTTCCGCGATTCGATAGGAACTTGAATACGGGCGAGGATCCGGAAGCTGGCAGTAAATATATCTCGGCGACGAACACGATCTATCACGACCGCGAGCATCCTTCGGCGCTCATTTTGCCGATCATTCCGACGCCCTGATCTGCCGAGCTGCGCTCGGCTGGGCAGGTGAGGACATCCTTCGACTTCGCTCAGGACAGGCTCTGCCCCTACGTAAGGCGTGATGGGATTGCTACAATCCCAATTCGTGTCTCTTCCATTTCAAATTCAAACTACCAAAGGCGCTGCACGCACAGGCTGCCTTATTACTCCGCATGGCGAGATTCAGACTCCCGTCTTCATGCCTGTGGGCACGCTGGCCTCGGTCAAAGGCGTGTCTCAGGACACTCTGGACGAACTTGGCGTGCAGATTCTTCTTGGCAACACCTATCATCTTTACCTGCGGCCGGGAGTTGATCAGGTCAGAAAGTTGGGCGGCCTGCACCGGTTCATGTCATGGCCACGCGCCATTCTTACGGACTCCGGCGGATTCCAAGTATTCAGCTTGAGCGATTTGCGGAAGGTGTCCGAGGAAGGGGTGACATTCCGTTCGCATCTTGATGGCTCGTCGCATTTCTTTTCGCCGGAGGGCGCGACGGAAGCCCAGATTGGCCTCGGCGCGGACATCATTATGGCCTTCGACGAGTGCACGGAGTATCCAGCGGACAGCCAGCGAACAAGAAATTCAATGGAGATGACGCTGCGGTGGGCCGAGCGCAGCAAGAAGTATTTCGAAGAGCACAAGCACGAGGTATCGTGGGGAAATGATCACGTAGCCCCGGACGCCCTCGTCCGTCGAGGCGTGGCTGGAACCGGCGAGCTTCGCTCGTCTGAGCGGCCGAGGGCGTCCGCCCCTACGTGGAATGGGCATACGCAGGCTTTATTCGGCATCGTGCAAGGTGGCATGGACCTGGCTCTCCGCAAGGAATCTGCTGAACGCACCATCGAGATTGGATTTCCCGGATACGCCATCGGCGGATTGAGCGTCGGGGAGCCGCGAGCGCTTACCCGGGAAGTGGTCGAGGCTACCCTCGAGCATCTCCCGAAAGACAAGCCGCGCTATCTGATGGGCGTCGGCACTCCTGAAGAGATCATTGAATATGCAAACCTGGGAGTTGACATGATGGACTGCGTCCTGCCCACGCGGGCGGCGCGGCATGGGTTGCTCTTCACGTCGGAAGGAAAAATATCCATCAAACAGGCCCGCTATGCCTCTGATGGCGGCCCATTAGACCCAAAATGCGGCTGCCGGACCTGCGCCCGTTACTCGCGCGCCTATTTGCGGCATCTTTATGCATCCAATGAAATTTTGGCGCAGATTCTCAATACTATCCACAACCTTAGTTTCTATCTTGACACTATGCGGTCAGTGCGTCATTCTATTGGACTTGATCATGGTGAACTTGGGAAAGGGGCGCGTTTTCTTTCTGGGGAGCAATCGCAGTTGAAACCGTAGCTCCCCTCCCTTCTTCCCTTCAGACAATGGGTTGTCCGGCCTGAAACACGCGAGAATCCCGCGATAAACAACAGAGGCCCGTAGAGTTGGCAGGCGCAGTTCCGGATTTTTGGCGCGCAAACGGATTTCGATTTCATGAGTTTTTTATACTTACTCGCGTTTCAGGTTGGCAGCGGACTGGGTTCGATCGGGTTCGCCCTGCCGATGGTTTTCATATTCGGCATCTTCTATTTTGTGCTGATCATGCCGCAACAACGGCGGCAGAAGAAATGGCAGCAGATGTTGGGTGAACTGAAAACTGGCGATAAGGTTGTAACCAGTGGAGGAGTGCGGGGCACGATTGTGGCTTTGAGAGAGGATTACATCCATCTCCGCGTTCCACCGGACAATTTGCGAATCGAGGTCAGCAGGGCTTCGGTGACGTCGGTGACGACCCCCGAAGAGGCGGCAAGCAAGTAACAATTTCGATCCGGAATAGAATTTAGATCATGAATAAGAATTTAGGCTGGAAACTCGGCGCAATCATAATAATTCTGCTGGTATTTCTATACGGCATATTTGGCATTCCTGAGAGTTGGTCTGGCCGTGGACTGCTCGCCGCCATGCAGAGTCGCATCAGTCTTGGGTTGGATCTCAAAGGTGGAACGCACTTAATTCTTCAAGTCCAGGTAAACGACGCTGTCAATGTCGAAACCGACAGCGCAATCGAGCGATTGAAAGAAGAACTGCGCACTCACAAAATTAACTATACGGAAATCACCAAGCCTGATCCGGTTAACCATCCTGAGCAAATTCTGATCAAAGGAACTCCGCCAGAAAACAGTTCCGATTTGCGTTCCATTGTGGAGGACCGCTTGCCGGAATATGACTTGAAATCCGGCGCGGAAAATACCTGGACAGTTTCCATGAAGCCGCAGGCGCTGACTGATCTTAAGAAGCAGGCAGTTACCGAGGCTATAGGAACCATCCGGAACCGTATTGATCAGCTGGGTGTTACCGAACCCACGATTCAAGAACACGGACTTGGCGACTATCAGATTCTGGTACAGCTCCCCGGAGTTGACGATCCCGCGCGCGTCAAGGAGATCATGCAGTCCACGGCGATGCTGGAGTTGCGGTTGGGAATTGGAGGCCCTTATCCCAGCGAACAGGCGGCACTTCAGGAAAAAGGCGGGGTACTCCCTCCGGACGCCGTTTTATTGCCGGGCAAGAGCGTAGGGTCGAACGAGACCGACAGCGGGCAAAGATGGTACCTGATTTCTCGAGCTTCAGCCGTAACCGGCCGCGATTTGCGCGATGCCAAGCCGACTCGAACTGAGAATGGACAACCGGAAGTGGAATTCGATCTTACCGGCGACGGCGGCAGGAGATTTGGCGCCTTCACCGGTGCTCACGTTGGTGAATACCTCGCTGTCGTGCTGGACAACAAAGTTCAGGAGTACGCGGTCATCAAGAGCCAGATTAACGATACGGGCACGATTGAAGGCGGCTTCACGGAACAGAGCGCAAAAGACCTGTCAATGATCCTTAAATCGGGTGCACTGCCGGCGGGAATCAAGTATCTCGAAGAGCGCACGGTCGGGCCATCGTTGGGAACGGATTCGATTCGCGCGGGCGTCCGAGCCGCAGCTGTCGGCATGATTGCGGTGCTGATTTTCATGCTGATTTATTATCGCGCCGCAGGAATTAACGCGGACCTTGCGCTGATCCTAAATTTAGTGATCCTGCTCGGATTTCTAGGGTTCAGCAGCGCGACCCTGACGTTGCCCGGGATTGCCGGGGTGATTCTGACAGTCGGCATGGGCGTAGATTCCAATGTCTTGATCTTCGAACGTATCCGGGAGGAATTGCGAAATGGAAAAACCCCTCCCTCCGCCGTGGAACAGGGTTTTGGCCATGCTTTGACCACGATCATTGATACGCACGTCACTACAATCATCTCAGCCGCCATTCTTTTCATATTTGGAACGGGGCCGGTGAAAGGCTTTGCGGTTACGCTGACCTTTGGCCTGTTAGCGAACTTGTTCACCGCGGTATTCGTTTCGCGCGTGATATTCGATTGGATTTTGAGCCGCAAACAGCGTGGAGAAGCATTAAGCATTTAAAGACACGAGATTTTAAACGTTGTCATTCCGACGAGCGAAGCGACGAGGAATCTGCTGTTTGCCGGTAGTGAGAAAAGCAGATTTCTCGCTATGCTCGAAATGACAACAGTAGTAGAAGAAGATTGACCTAAGAGGTTCATAGCAGCGTGGAATTTTTTCGAAACACGAATATAGATTTTCTGGGCAAGAAGTGGTATTTCATTGCCTTCTCGCTGATTTTCAGTCTCGCGGGACTCTATTCATTGCTGTTTTGGCATAAGGTGCCGTACGGCATTGACTTCCGCGGCGGCACCATGGTTGAGGTGAAGTTTGCGCATCCTCCAGATTACAATGCCATCACCGCCGCTTTGGACCGGGCGGGGCTCCATCATGCGCGTAAACAACGATTTGGCCCCGTCGCCAACAACGAAGTGCTGATTGACCTGGCATTGCAGGAGACCAGTGAGCAGGCTCTGGATAACGGCAAAACACAGATTATTAACGCGCTTGAGAGTAATGCTCCTCCCGGAAAGCAGGACCTCAATAACAGCAGCAGTATGACTTTGACCAATTACCTCATGGATCGAGATCCGCTCCATGCGGGAACGGATGCAAGCCAGCGCTATGCGGCGCAGGCACAAGCCATCATTGACTACAAGGACAAGACAAAGGGCGGAGTCCTCAGCTCGATGGACGATTTGAGGGGCGTTGCCGATCCCGCGGTATTGGATTCGATCCGGGAAGGGTTTTTCGTTTCCAACTTTGCTATTCGCGATGTAGCCATTGTCGGTCCCCAGGTGGGAGCGCAGTTAAAGCAACAAGCCCTGCTGGCGATCGTTTATTCGTTGGGCGGGATGCTGATTTATCTGGCATTTCGCTTTGAATGGATTTACGGTGTAGCGGCTGTAATAACCGTCTTCCACGACACGTTGATAACGGTTGGAGCTTTTTCGCTCTTAAACAAAGATATTTCGCTTACCGTAATTGCAGCGATCCTGACGCTGGTGGGCTATTCGAATAACGACACCATCGTGGTTTTTGACCGTATTCGAGAGAATTTGAAGTTGATGCGACGGGAGAAACTCTCCGACATCGTGAATCGGAGCATCAACCAGACCCTGAGCCGAACAATTTTGACGGCGGGGTTGACCTTTTTGACGGTTTTAGCTTTATATTTGTTCGGCGGCGAGGTCCTGAACGGATTTTCCCTCGCGCTGGTAATTGGCATCTTAATAGGAACGTATTCGTCCATCGCGATCGCAGCACCGATTCTAGTTGCTTATCAGGATTGGCGGTCAAAACGCACCCGGGGATTTGCTGGTCCGGGTCGAACGGAAAAGCAATCGGCTGGCGCGGATAAAGGGCAAAAAGCCAGCGGAGGGCCGGCGAAGACTTCAAAGGCTGGCATGAACGGTTGAAATGGGGGGCTACTCGCGCTTCCGCTCATTGTTGTAGGCCGGGAGCAAAGAGAAAGCAGACGGTGTCTAAGTAATAGATGGGTGTTGCGCAGGAGAAACCGTATGTTTGAAGACAGCCTAATCGAATCCGGCGGTAAGTTAAAAACCAGGCGGGGATATACCAGCGCAGTCGCTTTTATCTTCGAGGGCGTATTAATCGGGATCATGGTTCTGATACCGCTTCTAGTCACCGACGCTCTCCCCAAGGCGCAGTTGATGATGTCGCTGGTGGCTCCCCCGCCCCCGCCCCCTCCGCCACCGCCTCCGGCAGTAGTTCACATTGTCAAGCAGGTTCAGACCAATATTATTAACGATCAACTCCGAACGCCGACAAAGATCCCCAAAAAGATCGAAATGATCAAAGAAGATGCGGCACCCCCGCCGATGACTGCCGGAGTGGTTGGCGGCATCAGTGGTCCGGGACAAGTTGGCGGCGTCATCGGTGGAATCATCAGTTCCACGCCAGTCGCCGTCCCTCACGTGGCTACTCCTACGCGAATACGGGTATCCCAAGGCGTGACGCAAGGGTTGAAGATAAGGGACGTAAAGCCTTCCTATCCGCCCTTGGCACGGCAAGCTCGCATCCAAGGAGCTGTGTTATTGCGGGCTGTCATCAGCAAAGATGGCTCGATCCAGGGATTAACGGTCATAAGCGGCCATCCGATGCTTATCCCTGCTGCCCTTGACGCAGTTAAGCAGTGGAAGTACAAGCCTTACATCTTGAACGGAGAACCAGTGGAAGTGGACACGCAAATTACGGTGAACTTTACCCTGGGCGGTTAGAGTTTCGATTAGCGCATGATGTTGCTGGAAAATCTGCACGCATAACGAAATCTGAGGAGGGAAATCATCCCATGTTCGTAGCAAATTTGGCAGTACACACTCTTAGTCACGCAACCATGACCGCCACTTGGATTTTTCAGGATGCGGGAACTCCACAGTGGGATCCGCTATCGCTGTGGCGCGCCATGGGATGGGTGGCCCGGGCGGTCGTCATCGTTCTGTTCATCATGTCAGGATGGTCCATTGGCGTAATGATTGATCGCTGGATGGCTTTCAATGCAGCGCGAAAGCAATCCCGGTCATTTGCACCGGCCGTGGCTGGCGCGTTGCGCGACGGTAAAATTGATGAGGCCATCAAAGTGGCCGAACGCAACAAGAAAAGCCATCTGGCGAAGGTTGTTACTGCCGGACTCATGGAGTTTCGGGCGCATCAGGAAAGCGGCGAAATTCCCGGGGAAACCATCGAAGCCTCCAAGCGTGCGCTGGAGCGGACTGAAGCGATCGTCCACGCTGAGTTGAAGCGTGGACTGGGTGGACTCGCGACCATTGGGTCCACGGCTCCATTCGTCGGCTTGTTCGGCACGGTCATGGGAATTCTGCACACTTTCCAGGAAATGTCGTCAAGCCATGCCACCGGTCTGGCGGCAGTCGCCGGCGGTATCGCTGAGGCGCTCGTTACCACCGCAATCGGATTGCTGGTCGCGATCCCCGCCGTCATGATGTTCAATTACCTGACTGGGCGCGTAGAAGCGTTCGACGTCGAGATGGATAACTCATCCAGTGAACTGATTGACTACTTCCTCAAGCGTCGGGGAATAGCGCGTCGCGCTTAAAGTGAGCTGCGCGAGCACGGTCTTTTAATTTGCTGCTGGTCCACGCTGAGTCAGGTGCTTAGAGGATTGGGTCGCTATGGCAATTTCAGTACGAAACGAAGGCGCTAAAGTTAATTCGGACATCAACGTGACGCCGATGGTTGACGTCATGTTGGTGTTGCTGATCATCTTCATGGTGATCACGCCAATGCTTCAGCATGGAGTCAGCGTTGATCTAGCACCGGTGAACAATCCAGTGGCCATGCCAGACGCCGAAAAGGAAGATGCCATCATCGTGGCAGTCATGCGCGGTGGGGATATATTCCTCGGTAATGATAAGGTGGCGGTCGAACAGTTGACCGACAAGATCAGGGATCGGATTGCGAATCGCGTGGACAAGCGAGTGTATGTTCGCGCCGACAAGCGGGCTAAGTACATTTCGGTGGTAGGCGTGGTGGATAACGTTCGTGCCGCCGGAGTTGATCAACTGGGTTTATTAACCGATCAAAAGAAACAGCCCATTCCAAACCTGCCGCCTGGTACGCCGGGGGCAACTGCAACACCGGGCGCCGGACAATAGCGGTAAGAACCTTAAGGAGGAAAAGATTATGTCAATGACAACTGGAGGTTCAAGCGGGGGTCCAACCGCCAGCATGAACGTAACCCCCTTTATTGACATTCTTTTGGTATTGCTTATTATCTTCATGGTCATCAATCCCCCGCAAATGAAGGGGTTGGACGCGCTGGTACCGCAGCCGCCGAAGAAGGATGAGCCAAAGAATGACACTCCCGACCGCACCATCGTCGTTCAGGTCATTGATCGGGGAGCGGGGCAGGAACCGTCCCTAAAAATAAACGGCGATGATGCCACTTGGGACGGGTTGCAAGGACGCTTGACGGATATTTTCAAGACTCGCGCCGAGAAAGTAATGTTTGTAAAGGGAGATGACAACGTTCCTTTTGCTGATGTCGCCAATGTGATTGACATTGCGCACGCAGCGGGCGTTGACAAAGTCGGACTGATCACGGCTAAAATTGAAGCTGGCGGATAAGTATTTCGGGAATTCGGTAAAACAGAAGTGGCCCGGGTACATCCCGGGCCGATGTGTGTGCATTGCCTGGGTTGGATTTTCAGGGCAGGGGGATCGTCCGTGATGAACAGAAACCTACGACTCGCGGCGCTGATAGCGGTTGGCGCCGCCGTATTTTCGGCTACTGGGTGTAATAAATTAAAGGCCCGCGATCAGCTCAATAAGGGCGTGGCATCGTACAAAAATGCCCGCTATGAGCAGGCAATTGATCATTTTCAAAATGCAGTGTCGCTTGATCCTGGGCTTGAAAACGCACGCCTATATCTCGCCACGGCATACACGCAGCTTTACATACCTGAAGTGGATACTCCCGAAAACGTTCGCCTGGCTGAACAAGCCATTGATCAGTTCAAGGCGGTATTGCAGCACGATCCCAAGAGCGTTACCAGCGTGAAAGGCATCGCGTATCTTTACCTGCAACAGAAAAAGTTTGACGATGCCAAGGCTTACTATCACAAAGCGCTCGAGATTGATCCGAATGACCCCGAGTCGTACTACACTCTCGGCGTCATTGCGTGGACGCAAAGCTACAAGCCGCGGATGGAAGAGAGGGCCAAGCTGGGATTGAAACCCGATGAACCCCTTAAGGACAAAAAAGTTTGCCAGAGTCTGAGGGACGCAAATTGGACGATCATTCAGGATGGTCTGGATAGCTTGAACAAAGCTTTGCAGCTGCGTCCGGATTATGACGATGCGATGGCATACGTCAATCTGCTTTATCGCGAGCGCGCTGATCTCGAATGTGGCGATCCGGCAGCCCGTGCCGCAGATGAGAAAACTGCGGATATGTGGGTTGACAAGACGATGGCCACCAAGAAGATGAAGGTCGAAAAGCAGCCGTCAACTCCCGGCATAAGCGTGGATCAGAACAAGTGATTGGGTTTGTAGCATCTTAAGAAGAGCCCCTTCTGACGAAGGGGCTTTGTTTTTGCGGACGTTCTTTCAAAGACGAGTGTTGAAAGGGCGCGGCTTTCAGCCGCGCCGTGAGGTATTTGATCCAGATAATGGCGAGTCTGAAGTCCCCCGCCCCTTCAAGACGATATTTATCAAATGTTCAAGAAAATCTTCATTGCAAATCGAGGCGAAATCGCGGTCAGGCTCGTCCGCGCCTGCCGCGAGATGGGAATCATTCCGGTAGCTGTGTATTCCGAAGCCGATCGCGCCGCGCTTCATGTGCGCATGGCGGGAGAGGCATATCCCATTGGGGCGTCCCCCGCTCTGGAATCCTATTTAGACATAGAAAAAGTTGTGACGGTGGCGAAACGATGCGGTGCGGAGGCTTTGCATCCTGGCTACGGATTTTTGTCAGAAAATGCGGATTTCGCCGAAGCATGTGCGAACGCTGGAATCAAGTTTATCGGACCGTCCCCCAAGTCCATGAGAATTATGGGATCGAAAACCCGCGCGCGGCAGGAGATGGAAAAACATGGGGTACCGTGCGTTCCAGGGAATTCACAGGCGCTCGAATCATTCGAAGAAGCGGTGCAAATTGCGAAGAATATCGGATATCCCATAATGCTCAAGGCCGCCGCCGGGGGTGGAGGAAAAGGGATGCGGCTGGTGCGCGAACCACAGGAATTGAGATCAGCCTTGGAAGCCGCGCAGAGCGAATCGCAACGCGCCTTTGGAGACGGTAGTGTCTATATCGAAAAGGCAATTCTGAATCCCAGGCACATCGAAATTCAGATATTGGCGGACGAGCATGGGAACACAATTCATTTGGGCGAGCGGGAGTGCTCCATCCAACGACGGCATCAGAAAGTCTTAGAAGAGTCACCTTCTTCGTTTGTTGATGTGGCATTGCGAAATAAAATGGGCGAAGTCGCGGTGCAAGCTGCGTCGGCTGTGGGATACGCGAACGCCGGCACCGTCGAATTTTTGGTTAGTCAAGACAAGAACTTTTATTTTTTGGAGATGAATACGCGACTACAAGTCGAGCACCCGGTGACGGAACTAGTGACGGGCGTTGATTTGGTACAGATGCAAATACGCATTGCCGCTGGCGAAAGGCTCCCCGTCCGTCAAGAGGACGTGAATTTCCGGGGGCACGCAATCGAATGCCGCATCTACGCCGAAGATCCAGACAACCAGTATTTTCCGAGCCCCGGGAAAATAACTCTATTGCAAGAACCCTCTGGGCCGGGTATTCGCTTAGACAGCGGTGTTTATGAGGGCTGGACAGTTTCCGTGGATTACGATCCCTTGCTGGCCAAATTGACAGCCTACGCGGAAAATAGAGAACAAGTCGTGTCGCGGTTGCTGCGCGCGCTCGATGAAATGTTTGTCGGCGGCATCCAGACAAATATCGCGTTGTTCAGAAGGATATTGAACGATCCCGGCTTCCGGGAGGGAAAAATAGATACCGGATACCTTAACAGGCTAACGGCTTCGGTTGCGGCAGATCATCAACACAACGAGATAGCCGCGCTGGCCGCTGGATTGTTCGCTGTCCTGGACGAAACGTCATCCAGAGATTCAATCATGCGCGATCCAGTTGGGCCTATTGTTTCAGCATCACGATGGAAAAGATCGGCGAAGATTGAGTCACTGCAATGGCAGGCAAACGATGATCGTCAAAATTAACGTCGGCGACAATCCCCATCGCGTGAAACTTGAACGCGACGGGCAAGAGTGGAGGTGCGAATTGGACGGGCGGCTCATTCAAGTTCGCGCCCAACTCGTCAGGCGTGACGTCATGTCTCTGATTACGAATGGCAAAACATACGAAGTAAAACGGGATCAACTGGGAAAACAAGCTCGCATCTGGATTGAACATTCACCCTATGTGGTGGAGTTGTCCGATCCCAGATCCCTTGCTTCCCGAACGAGAAATCGCAGCACAAGCGGTAACTCAAGGCTTCTCGCTTCCATGCCGGGAAAAATTCTTCGAGTATTGGCAACCGAGATGGAACAGGTGGAAGCCGGGCAAGCCCTCATTGTGGTGGAAGCTATGAAAATGCAGAATGAGATAAAGTCTCCCAGCAAAGGAATCGTGAGGCAGTTAGTTTCGGAAGGAACTTACGTCAACGCCGGCGATGTGCTGGCAATTGTGGAATAGCGGCTTTTGAGAAATCACCGCTACTTAGGGATGGCGTTGTTTGCCAGTATTTTCTCCGCGAAGTAATTCTCCACTCTGGCCTGATCGCGCAAGACTTCGTAATAAGCCGCCTTCAATAACTGCTCGCGGTGATCGCGAAGCTGTGAACGAATCGCTTCCTGCACCCGCGGGTCGGAGAACTCGCGCTGGCCAGCGGGCTCTTTGGCAATGAGTTTTACAATTTGATATCCAACGAACTGTTTGGTGGCCGGATTGACGATTGAAATTACCGGTGTATATTGTCCCGCCTTCAACTTCGACACGCTGTCGCGGGTGGCTGGATCGGTGTTGTGCAGGGAAGACTCAGGCATGAAGCCAAGGTCGCCGCCATTGCCTGCCGTCTGGGTATCTTCGGAGTAATTCATTGCCAGTGTCGCGAAGTCGTCGCCACTCTCAAGGCGAGTCAAGATCATTTGGATTTTCTTTTGTGCTTCAGCCTGATTTTGCGCTTTGCCGTTCTGATTGCGCGCCTCGGGATTAGGCAGAGGCGTCACAAATATTCGAGCCAGATGATACTGAGGTTCAATCAAGTTGAATTCTGACCTGTGTGCGTTGTAGTACTCGGAAATCTCCTGGTCCGTGACATTGATTTTCGACGTGACCTCTTTATTCATTACTTTGTCAATGGTCACTGACCGCCGGATATCCCGTTTGAAATCATCGAGGGTTATATTTTTCTCCTTCATGCGGGCGGCGAAGTCTTCTGCGCTGAAGGGCGACTTGATCTCGTTCAATTTGCGGTCAACTTCCTCGTCGGTCGCCAGCAGGCCTAGTTTTTCGGCGCGACGCATCAGTATTTCGTTATCAATCAAATCGTGCAGAATGTTGAGCTTTACGGTAGTGGACTGTTCCCCAACCGGGTGTTGGTTAGATCCGGAAGTCTGATTCTGGTAGTACTTTTCGACGTCTGTGAGATAGATCTTGTGACCGTCCACTACGGCGGCGACATCGTTCCCATCAGCCTGTTTGCTTCCGCAGCCAACACTTCCCGCCGCGATTAGCGAAAGAAACACTATCGAAGATGCACGCACAAACCATGAACTAAGTTCCAAAAAAATCCCCCTGAATTGCAGTTTGCGGCCAGATAAAGCGATTTCAACTGGACCGAAGTTAATTGATGTTCCGCCCTACTTGGCGGCACCGCTCGCCGGCGGGGAAACCGCCGATGCTTGAGCATTCTTGAGCGGCGGAACTCCGGCCTGATCGAGCGCCTCGTCGAATATCTTTCGAAGGTCGCCAGCCGAGAGCGCCCCGTCCACTTCCTGACCGTTCACGAATAATGTCGGAGTGGCGGTCATTCCCAGGGACTCGCCTTCTTTTACCGATGCTTTCACAACGTCATCATCTTGCGCCTTTATGCATGCCTGAAGCTTGGTGCCGTCGACGTTGTATTTTGGAGCATTCTTTAAAGCAATTCGGTCGAGAGCCGCAAACTGATTATTGCGAGTGGTCTCCGAATTCACTTCATGCTGGTTCGCATGAACGTAGTCCGCAAATTCCCAGTACGCATCGTTGCTTTGGGAAGCCAGGCAGTCGGCATCCACGGCGGCATGCATTGCCCACGGATGAATCTCAGATAACGGGAAATCCTTGTAAACAAAAAGCACGCGATCCCCGTATTCCTTGAGGAGTTCGGGAAACAGTGTCTCGTGCATGCGAGAGCAAAAGGGGCATTCCAGATCGTCGAAGCTGACAACAACCACCTTAGCGTCCTTATTCCCTCGCGTTGGGCGCCCCTTTATATCAATCTTCTTCATGACTTCGGCATAGGGATCTTTAGTCAGATCAAGCTTGGTCATCCGGATTAAAGTCTTTTTATCTTTCGAGAGGAGGAAATCGTAGGTTTGCCTTTTCTCTCCTCCGTCGAAGGTAATCGTTAAAGCATCATATTGAGGAAAATCACTGGCTTTGAGGGGACTAATCGTGATTTTTACGTGTGGAGGTATTGAGTAATAGATACGTACCTCGCGCTCCATGCGTTGTATTAAATCAGACGGAGCGGACTGAGCGGAACATCCCAGACAAGCTAACAGAAACAACAGAATAGAGCGCCGAAAAAGCATTGTCAGAAACCGCCTATGCATCGAGAGATATCCCAGATTATCTCACAGCGTAACCGGAATTCTGTACGATCCGTTGCAACCACGGCGCCTACGAATCCCTCCGCTGTTACGTCGTCGGCCCCATGCCGCCGAGCCTCCAAATAGAGTCTCAATGAGATCGCGATAGTACGGTGTGATCCGGATCAAGCAGAATTTTACGGGTGCCTAAAGGTGAGGATAAGTGAAATTGAGTTTCCTGCCCATCTGCGAATACTCTTCCCAACAGCACATCTTTTCCATGAAACGAAGCGTAAAGTGGCACTGAGGTCACCAGGGTTTCAGGAGCATCCTTCTGTTGGATGGTTCCAGTTACGACGGTTGAATTATTCACGTCTTTAAATTTTAAGCCGTGCAGCTCAAACTCAGGAATCGCGGTTCCGTTCACCCATCCCTCGTAAAACCAATCCAGAGACCGTTTGCCTTCGTGCCACGCGGAGGGCGGCAAATGTTCCTCGAAAGATCGAATCAACTCGGTCGTCGTGACTGGCTTCGTCTGATATTGCTCTCTCACCGCTCGAAGCGCGCGCAGAAAAGGCTCGTTGGATGAATCCCCTAACGAAGAGCGTCGCGCGCCATTTTTCTGTTCGGAGTCGCGCATCATGGTGCGCAACATATGGAACAGCCACGTGCCGCGTTCATAGGCGATAGTTTCGTATCCATCGGGAAATTTTGATGAGTTGAGCCGCGCGCCTAGGGTCACCGGACCAGCATCCATGAATCTCTGGCCGCGCTCGTTCTCCTTTAACAGATCATTACGATATTTTTCCATCACCATCCGAAATTGAGGTGGGTTTTGCGATTCCAGCAGCAAAAGCGAGCTGTAACTCGCCAGTCCCTCCATGATCCACTGATCGCGATAGCCGCTCCACGTAACCAAGTCGCCCCACCATTGATGTGCGGTTTCGTGCGCAATCACTCCGGAAACCATCGCCTGTTCGACGGTGGACATATGAAGGCCGGCCCTTTGATTTGAGGAGAGAAATGAATAACTGGAAAGGAATATTAGCCCTGGCCAACCTTGGCTCACCGATCCTGGCATTTGCGTGACCGAAAGATCAGCATACGGATAAGGCCCAAATTGAGTAGCGAAAAAGGTGACGGCATGGGCGGCACTATCGGCCACCATCGAGGCATTCCCCGCGGGGGACGGCGGCGGCGGCGGTGGAATCAATCTCGGAATTAAGGGCCTCTGCTGGGTGATTTCCGGAAGAGGCATGATTTCGGCCTCGACCTCGGGTGGAAAGCCGCGCTCCATGCCCGAGGCCGCATAAACTTCCACCGTTACCGGTCCTGCGTGTTTCGTCACATGCTTATATCTCCCAAGATTAAATCCAACAACCGGAATGGGGCGTTCCGAGATCCAGCGGCTCACCTGCACAGCGTGCTCGGCGGGGGATCCATCATGCGGTAGCGATTTTGGAATTGTCGCCTCGTCCTTTCTCTCGCCGGTAGCAACCAAAGTCCATCCCGTCGGGTAACGAAATTCCAGATCGAACATCGCCTTTAAAAATCCACGATTTGGATACCACGTGCCGCGCGCACCCACATAAAGGAGACCTCCTCCCGCGTCGGAAAGAACTTCGCCTCCGTATGAAAATTGAAGTTCAATTTTCTGTCCGGATCGCAACGGCGCTGGAAAAACGACTGCCACAAGATCGTCGCCACGCCGCTGAAGTTGCGTCCCCTCAAGAGCTGGATTGTGGATGAATTCCACCCGGCGTCCATCGGCCTTCACTTCGCGGATTTTCAAGTAGCGCGATAGTTCAAACAGGACAGCCCGATCACCGCCATGGCGAACCAGCATTTGCATACGGGCCTCCGCGTCGAGTTCTGTCGGAGGTTTTATCTCGGCGCTGATCTTGTAGTTTGAGACCTCGATGTCTCCGAGAGTATCTTCTGAGCCTGCAATATCAGGAGTCTCGCCCGAATGTTGTTGGTTCCTGAAAGCGAAAGATGTCCACACATCGTAGTGGGCGGCGCCGTCCACCTTCTTCAGTTGTCCTGCCGAGACTTGCTCTTTGGCCGTCAGATCGAAAAATAAATCGAAGGCTCCGAGCTTGCGTCCCTGGACTCTCAAATGAAGCATCTGGTCTTTGGGGTCAAGCGCAGTGTTAGATATCTGACGGGTAGTGGGTTTATTTAGGGGCAGCAACCGGCTGAAGCTTGTGAACAGCCGCAACGCATCATCTTGCGCCAAGACTCGCGCGGTATCATTCCAGCGGGCGATGAATGCCTGAGAATCCTCACGCGGAGGCCTAAGGAACGGCTCCAATTCCTTGAATGTATCGTCGTTAAAACGAAGGTATGCGGTGGCAAATCCTTCTTCCAGGATTGCGGCGCCGGTAAAAAGCGCCATCGAAGACCGTTCTGTTGAGTCTGGGGGCACCAGCAAAACTTCGCCATCTCCCTCAAAAAATGCACCGGTAATTCGCCCGGCTACGTCTTGGGTGAATGCAATCGTGCCGTCATTCAACGAAATGTGAAGTGACGAACGCTCTAAAGAGGCCTCGCGAATCTGATAAACCCGTGAAGCGTCCAGTCCGACCGTGCGGAGTTTTTCATACAGCGCCTCTGCTCCGGATTCTTTAGCGGAATCTGTTTCCTTATGAACCTGAGCGGCGATCGGCAAATTCCAGGCGAGCGTCATACAGACCAGCAAGCTGGAAAGGCGATTTTGACGGGTTACCTTTGGCACCTAGGGACACATCTCTTAGTCTCTTAGAATGCACTTACGTGCGTGCATTTGTCATCTTCTTCTTGCAGGGAGTGGTTTGTCTCCTGGCGGTGCTGTCCACCACAGCGCCAGCGGAGATTATTCACCTGAAGAATGGCCGCACGATTTCCGTGGATCGCGTCCGTCAAAAGGGCGCGCATCTCGAATATGAAATCGGGGAAGAATCCTTCGCAATCCTCAACTCTTCCGTAGATCACATCGAAGCCGGGATCGTGCCTCAATACGCAGCAACGAGTCCGACCGAAGCCGTCCCAAACATTGCCGCGTTTACGCCGTCGGAAGGCGTGGGCAACGATGCTGATCTGGCGGACAAGATCATCCGTCATGGCGTGGTTGATTCCGAAGCATTGGCTCAGTTGGACGAAGGAGATCCCAGCATCGCCGCTGCGGGGTACTACATGGCGGGAAAAAATGAATTTGAACGGGGAAATTTTAGCAAGGCTCGCTCGGACTTTGAACGGGCTCTGCATTTCGATTCAAAAAACCCCGCAATCCTTAATTACTATGCCGCGGTGCTGGTGCGGACGGGGAATGCATCGCAAGCTTTGCCTTTCGCGGAATCGGCGGTTCGTTATGCGCCAAACTCTCCGGACGCCCTGGCGGTACTGGGTTACGCGCAATTCGCAACCGATCATAACAAGGAAGCGATCGTCTCCTGGAAGCGATCTTTGGCGCTTCGTCCCGACACAGGGTTGCAGGAGCATCTGAAAAAAGCGGAGCGGGAATCTACCGTTGAGGCTGACTATTCGGAAAGGGAAACAAGTCATTTCACGCTGCGATATGAAGGCGCGCAGACATCGGAATCGCTGCGCGCGGAACTGATTAATACGTTGGAATCGGAATATGACGATCTGGTGAGGGAGTTTGGAGTCGCCCCGCGAAACAGTATTCCTGTGGTGTTGTACACCGATCAGGCATTCTTTGATGTCACCCAGGCTCCGTCCTGGAGTGGCGCTGTAAATGACGGAAAATTGCGGATTCCGATTCATGGAATCACTTTAGTTACGCCAGAACTGGCACGGGTTCTCAAGCATGAACTCGCACATTCGTTCATCAATCAGCTCTCTGGAGGAAGATGTCCGCAATGGCTGAACGAAGGCATCGCGCAAGCCATGGAACCCAAGTCGCTCTCTTCGAATGGAAACCGGCTCGCGCAGCTTTTTCGTTCCCAACACGAAATTCCTTTCAATTCTCTGGAAGGTAGCTTTATGGGATTTTCTCCACTTCAGGCCGCGCTAGCCTATGATGAATCGCTCGCAGCAGTGCAATACATAAGCCAAACTTATGGGATGAGCGATGTGCAGCGCATTCTCGCGCGGCTGGGTGATGGAAGTTCGACGGAGGCAGCACTTCGTGCAACCATCCATGCCAATTATGGAGATCTGGAAACTGAAGTGGGAAACTATCTAACTACTACGTACGGAAATTAATCGTTACATGAAATCCTGCCGGCTGGAATTCCATACATCCTTGCCTAATTTAAGCTGCTGTGCGATTGGTAAGACGCGTTGCCCGGTTCTGGCTTATACGCGTGAATGTAGATACATAAGCCCGGCGATAGCAGACAGCGCAGCGAACGGGCAAAAGCAAAAGCAAAGGGAGAAGATATTTTTCGGCGACGTTTCGAGGGTGCGAGCGGTGAGCTTCTGCGCTACCGCAATCAGGACAGTGAAATTGCTTGCGTACCATGCCTTATGACTCCACAGCCAGGGCCAAGCGTTGAAACCATATTATAACGACTCTGCCCTGGAAATTCTCGTCGTTCGGACCACGTACTAGATGGGATCAGTTCGTCGTCGAGTTGCCTGTATCTTGTCTCTTCCGGATTAGGAAGCTCCTGTGTCTGAGTAGACAAGCATCACGCATGATCTCCTACTCTCGCCGCCCGAAATGCGGACACTTCACGTGCTATCTCAACCGGACATATCATGTGCTAACGACATACCCGACGAACTGTATTGACGGTCAGAATTACTCCGTGCTATAAGCGAAGCCGCACTTCCATAAAATCGGTTTGGTGTCGATTTAAAGTGTTAGGTATTCGCCCGCGACTGATCGTGGTTGCCAGAGCCAGATTAGACCGACACTCGCACGTGGAGGTTAAGATGGCCCACCGTTTTGCTCTTCGCTCCTTGATCTTCTCAATAATGCTCTTCTCAATAATTCTTTTCCTGGCCTCTTCCTGCGCTTGGGCGCAGTACGGTGCCAGCATCCAGGGAACGGTTCTGGATAAGTCCGGCGCAACGGTAGCTGGTGCGAAGGTCACGGTCACGAATCAGGCGACCGGAGTGAGCCGCAATACGGTCAGCGGCGACTCCGGGTTTTATCGCATCCCTGGGCTGACTCCCGGCGCGTACAAAGTGGATGTCGAAGCCGCCACTTTCAAGAAGCAAACTACGCCAAACGTGATAGTCGCCGCCGAAACTACCAAAGGATTGGATGTCATGCTGGAGCCGGGACCTACGCAAGAAAGCGTCACCGTTAATGAGAGTGTGGCGGATCTTCAAACCGAAAATGCCAACATCGGTACCACCATCGGTTCACAGCAGATCGTGAATCTACCTGAATTTGGCCGCGATCCTTATGAGCTTCTTCGACTGACCCCGGGTGTCTTTGCAGATTCGGCTCGTCAAAATAATGGAAATTCACAAGCGATACCGCAGCAGGTTGGTCCGGGTGGCTCAAACAGCCAGATATTTCAGACAGAAAATCAAGTTCAGGCCATCGCGGACGGACAGCGAGTTTCAGCCAACAATTTCATCCTGGATGGTGTGAGCGTCAACAGCCTGGAGTGGGGCGGTGCCGCTGTCATAACGCCGAACCAGGAATCTGTTGACGAGGTATCGGTTTCATCCAATAGTTACTCGGCCCAGGACGGCCGCAACTCCGGCGCGCAAGTCAAGATTATTTCCAAGAGCGGCACCAACGACTGGCACGGAAGCGCTTTTTTCAAGCTTAATGACAAAGGATTAAACTCTTTTAATAGATACTACGGGCCCACGAATGTGCCCCTCAATCAAATTACCTGCGAAACTGGGACTCCGAGCCAATTTAAAATCACTGCCAGCCATTGCCCTACTCGCGTTGATCAGAAATATCGCGACTACGCCGGCAGCTTTGGAGGTCCCATTATCAAGAACAAGCTGTTTGCCTTCTTTTCCTACGAAGGGGTCCGGTTATCTAACACAACCACAATCCGAAGCCAGACGCTCGAAACGCCGCAATTCGAACAGTACGTTGTGAAAAATAATCCTGGGAGCATAGCGGCTAAGCTCTTTAGCACTCCCGGGATTACCCCTCGCATTTCCAGCGTCGTCTCTGAAACTGATTGCTGTTCTCTGATACCCGGTTACGGGATTGGGAAATGGTACGTTGCCGGAAATGGACCGGGGCAGGCAATCGGCAACGGCCCCGACGGCATTCCCGACTGGGGCGTTTTCGATCTGACGGTGCCGAATACCAGCACCGGGAATGAGTACAACGGGCGCGTGGATTACACGCAGGGCAACAACCAGTTTTTCGTGAGCACATATATCGTCCGGCTCAACAATCTTAACGGAGGCCAGAGGCCGATACAGGACCTGACCATAACGCCAGACAATTACGCAGCCACCATCGGCTGGAATCGCACCATTGGCGCCACCATTCTTAACGAATTTCGCCTTAACTTTACGCGTTATAACTTCGATCAGCGGCAGCCTGTGGGACTGACCAATTTTGGTATCCCGCAAATACGGCTGTTTGATTTTGATATAGGCGGGTTCGGGTCGAACGATGGCCTGCTTGGCATTACCCAGAGTTCCACCACCCCCGGAGCGCTGGCACAGAACACCTACGGTCTCGCGGAAACCTTTAGTTGGGTTAGGAATCGCCATGCATTAAAGTTTGGAGTAGAAGCCCGGCGGGAGCAGAACAACAACGACCAGCCTGGCGCCGAACGCCCGCAATATCAATTCCGTGGACTGTTGAATCTGGCGAACGATGCCTGCTGCTTTTTCGAGCAAACACAGGTCAGCCCAACCGGGGGGGCGCTTAATACGCAACGCTACTTCCGCACCGGTGACTATGCGATTTTCGCGCAGGATGACTGGAAAGTAACTCCAACCTTGACAGTCAACCTTGGTTTGCGGTGGGAGTATTTTACTCCCCTTACAGAAGCCAATAACACGATGAGCAATTACGTTTTCGGTTCTCAGGGCGTCATCAATGGCTCTGTTTGCGGTCCGGTCGCACCATTAGCGCCATGCAGAAATGGCGGACAGCTTTATTCGTCGGATCGGAACAATTTCGGTCCGCGCGTGGGGTTTGCGTGGAGTCCGAATGCTTATGCGGGTAGAGTGGTTTTCAGGGGGGGATTTGGGATCGTGTTTAACAGAAACTCCGATGTAATTTTCGACAACATCCGTCAGAACACTCCGTACACGGCTGTTGCAACGGCCTGCTGTTTCTTTGACCCCGGTCCAATCACTGGACCCCCACCCGGATCCAACATTCAGTACAGCCTCGGAGCGAACGCACAAGCGAACAGCTATCCAGTGAATCCGGCTTTTGCTCATGGGATCGCTTCCGATGGCGCACTCTGCGCGAATGCCGGCTGCACCAGCGTCACTCCGGTGCAACTGTTCGGCGCTTTTCCCAACGAACCGAACCCTTATGTGTACATCTTCTCCTATCAGACCCAGCTCGAGCCGGTCAAAGACCTGGTAGTTAAATTGGGCTACCAAGGCAGCAGAAGCCGGAAGCTGATTCGCACGATAGATATGAACCGTTTTATGCCGGGAGACACGTTTGACAGCAACCAGGACAAAATCCAGAATAAAGGGTCAAATGGGCTGGCTTGCGGTCCTTCCAATCCCACTTGTACGGCTGTGCATCCGACTGGAAACCCACGATTCAGCAATCTCTTTTTCCCGTTGCCGGACGTCAACGCGAGCTACGATGCGTTGGTTGCCAGCGCCAGCCGGCGGTTCAATCGCGGCTTTCAGATTGACGCCAACTACACGTGGAGTCATGCCATTGACACCGCGTCCTATGAGGTTGGCTTTCAGCAGACGGATCCTAGCAACCAATTGCTCGACAAAGGCAATTCCGACTTCGACGTGCGCAACAGCTTTGTCATGGACGCGGTATGGGAACTGCCGGTATTCCGAGGCCGTCACGATTTAGTAGGAACGGCGCTCGGCGGATGGACCATAACCGGAATTATGGGCAAACATTCAGGGTACCCTTTCTCCGCTGTAATCGGATCTTGCAATACCAATGCCGACCGCAACGGGGATGGTTATTGTCCAGATATGCCCTTCGCCTACAACGGCGGCGTGATTACCAGCCCAACCAAAAAACAATGGGTCAACGGAATTTTCCCCAATCCGAAAACAGAGTTTGACACCACGACGCTTGGCCCGGGCTGCCGCTGCCGGAATATATTTACCGGCCCTGGCTACACCTCGGTGGATGTAACTCTGGGTAAGGATTTCGTATTTCCCGAGATGAGATTTTTCGGCACGGGCTCGATGCTCGCTATCCGGGCCAACATGTTCAACGCTTTCAATACTTTGAATTTCACGCCGCTCCTTCCTGCAACTGCCCCGACGGACATCATCAACACTGGCAGCTTTGGGCGACCGTCCGATGGCCTGGCTGGACGTGTGATTGAGCTGCAAGCGAGGTTCAGCTTCTAGCAGAATCTAAAATATTGTCGCAATAGCTGGGCCGGACCTTCAGTTGGGGTCTGCTGCCCATTCGAATTGCTACCACGGGTTTGCGAGAAACATGTATTGTGGTCCGACCTTTGAACCGTCTCAAATTATTGCCAGGTTCCATTCTGGTCCATTAGTTCGGACCCATTCGCAGCCTGGAGACGTAGGATTAGGCAAAACGGGTTGGCAAAGTATTTCTCGACAACCAAACTGAATAGTCAGAGTATAATTCTCATCCGTTGAAGGACCGGCGGGTCCGGGTTCCTGAAGCCTTGGCGGGAGCGACACTCAGTTTGCTCCCTGATAGTACTCAGGTCTGACACGGATGCTTCCGAGATTCGGTGAGGTCTCCAGCCGTGAAATCGCCTCTTCGCTTTCCTGCGTCGTTGTTTAGAATTTTCCTGGCGCTGTGCTTTTGTTTTTCGGCAGCCACTATAGGATTTGCTGAGTCTGCTTCCGATGCAGTCAACAGTCCGAGCAAGTCTTCTCCTCAAGCAAATGTATCGCTGTTATCGGACTCGCGTGCGGTTGTAACGATACCGGGTCCGCTGCGCTCATTCTTGCGGATGGCTGGAATCAGCCAAAAGGTCTCCCCCGAGGAAGTTCTTCCTCTACTTGCGCGGGAAGTTTTTTTCCTTGGCTACCGTGGCGCAACACCAACCGAATTTCTAATATTGCTCAATCGCTATGTGTCCCAGGCGCGGGAGTTGTCGGCACTAGCGGGTTCGGCTGGCGTCATACGCGTGTCAAGTTGTGCGGAGGCGGAGCCGCTCCTTCATGTTCTCGGATATCGAATCCGCGAGAAATGCGGCCAGAGCAATGCTTCGCTTTTTACTTCCGATCCAGAGAGAGCCTTTCTCACCATTGACTCCGGGTTCCCATTGACTGACTTGGAGCAAACGATTCAAGGCGGAAAACCCTTTGTCTATGAATACTCGTCCACAACCGTTCCCGTTCTTTTCACGGAAGACGATTGGATCGCAGTCAAGTCAAGCAGGAAGGTGGACACCAAAAACCTGATTGACCGCCTCCTGCGAGATCCCGATCTGGCTCTCCTGTATTGGGCTTGCAGCCGGATGGATAGCGACACAGTGGCTGCTTTACGAACTTCTCCTGGACTTGAGAAATTGGTTCCGTTTGCGCCGCTGCTCAATTTTTACGGTAGTGAAATTTGCATTCGCTCCGGACACGTGATTGTGCCGGGCGGACCCGATGCCGAAGTTGCATGGAAAGATCTTGTAGGTGTGAGTTCGGAAGCCCAGGGCGAGTTTGTTTTGCACCTGCTCAAAAAAGATAGGGGTTGGCTGGTGGCATTTTTCGACGCCCTGTCACACACCAGTCAGGCCCAGCAAGCGCACTTTACCAATGTTCACCTGCTGAAGCCGTTATATGTCGCATTTCGACCCAGCGACAACTCAGCGGGCGCGGCAAAGGGAGTATTCCGCCCGGCGCCGACGCTATTGCTCTTATTGACCCGGCTCCAATTTGATCCAGACGGTGAAATACATGTGCCCGGAAACATACAGGTCTGGAAAGGAATCCTTCGGCAGGCACCCGACTCGAAGAGGGTCGCCAAGTGGGCCAGGGGTAAAAATAACGATCCACAACAGTTATTAGAGTCTATGTTTTCCCTGTGTCGAGCGTCCGCGGAGTCGGGCCCAGTGCAAGCTTTCCTCTCACTTGGCGAACTTGACGCCATGCGGCACCGGGGCCAGGCCTTGAAACCCGACACCGTTGGTCTGCTGGCCAGCACATTTGCTCAATTCAGCGATCAATATCTTATTTTTTCCGAGTTTCCAAGCTTGGATGACGTTTCCATTACTCGATTTGTAAGGGTGGTCGAATCGATTGATAAGATTCACAACCATACTCTGCGCGGCAACGCGATGGGGATATTTCAGGCAGATGTCGGGCTGTGGCAGATTCTCGCTCGCCAGGAGCAGATACGAAGCGCCGACCTGAATCAGTCGTGGCAAAAAGTGATCGCGCCTTTTTCCAACATCAATTCAGCCGCAGTATTGTTTAACGCCGGCCGCACGTCATTAGAAGAGGTGCTTCGCGCGGCGACGGGTGAACCGCACAAATCCCAAGATGAAATTGTGAGCTTGCTCGCAGGCCCGGCTCAACACGATGTGGAAGGTCAACGCGTGCAGGCGGAACTCGCCGATCGCATGCGCTCGATCTTAGAAGGACAACGTCTTGTTTCCCTGGACACCCTGCTAGCGCTAGGAAAAGGCCTCGACGACGTTGCCCGCGAAGGAAAAACCCCCGACGGGATCATGCCGCTGGCTGGAGAACTCCGGGAATTCGAGATGCCTCGTCCCATTTTTACTAGCAACGAGAGAACGGAGTGGGCCGTTGGCGTCTATAACAATCGCCATACCGATCTTGAGATGAAGGCGAATGTGGGGAAGTTGATGGAGAGCGCACATTCCAGGGCGCAACTCGACGAAGTCCGGGGCCGGCTCACTCCCTTTCTCAGGGATACCCTCGTGGGTATGAACTACGCTTATTACGAACCGCCCGGTGCTCAGATACTTCGCGTCAATCCTCTGCTGGTGCGTTCGCATGATTTTTCGGGAGACACCGTCATTGGTATTGAGGGAGTCTGGCAGGCGCCTCGTCTGTTCGGGGCCGGATCGCCCGCTGGTGGAGGGGCTCATCTTATCGGTTCACTTGCTGACCTGCCTTATGTTCTCGCCGAAATTGAGCAAGACTTTATCGCACCGGACCACATCCAAGCCCTGATTTGGAGGGAGTTGGTGCCTGCGCTTCTCACGAACTCCATCCTGCCCCGCTGGTGGGATGTGAGTCGAAATGAACTTCATGCCGTCGCGCTTTACCAGCGCGCTGGAGAAGAGCTCTTGAGCGTTTCCGCAAAGAACGAAGATGTCCGGAATAGAGTTTTAGCGATCCTTTCCGACCACATGCTCCCGCAGCGACTGGGGATGGTGGAGCGCGATCTCCGGGAACGTCGTCCCACGGAAGCCCTTTCGGCGGTAACTCCGGCGGATATGTTTTATCTTACGGCCGAGTTTCGGCAGAAGTTTCCCGCAGATTTTGGCTCTTTGGGACCCTTAAGTCAAGAACTCGACAGTCTTTCACGACTGCATCCGACCCAGGTCTCCTGGACGCGTTTGTCGCGTGACTTCGGCGTCCCACATCCGGTTCTGGCGCAAAGCTACGCCCGTGAACTTCTGAATGTGAAACCATTTCCGGCGTTGGCAGGTTTCTCCAGTCGGCTGATGGCTGAGTCGTGGGACTCCACTAATTTGTATTGGGCGCGTTTGGCGGATGAGATGAACTATTCGCCGGTTGCATTGAACCGCCTGGTGCCCGAATTGACCCGCCGCATGGTGCAGCGGATTTTTGCGACCGATACCGAGGATTTTCCGGCTGTTCTTCGGGCTATGCAAGAAACGGGAGAAGAGTTTCGGAAGGGCAAGGTTGTTTCAGTGTCTATGACATCTCCTTCCACACCTTGAACTGTATCCTTAACAGAACCAAGTAACGGATAGGCTTAACGCAAACTAACGTGGTGGGTAGATTATGGCGAAAAAACAATTTCTGCTTCTCGTATGCGTGTTTGCCGGGTTCGTCGCTATCTCCGGAATTCAGACGGCGGCCCAACAGGGCGAACCCAACATTCACGTTGTTGTCGAAATGGTTCAATTGAACGTGGCCGTTACCGATAACAAAGGAAATTACGTGACGGGCTTGCGTCCGCAGGACTTCTCCATAACTGAGGATGGAGTTCCCGAGAAACTCGCCACCTTCGGGGAAGGCGACGGTCCTACCCGAAGGTTAATGGAAAATCTGCCGCCAGGTACCGAAGTCGCGGCCGAACCCCGGGGGAGCGAACCCGCTGGTATTCCCGGTCACGAGGCGCTCGACGCGCCCGCAGGCGGAGCGAACGTTTTTATCTTGTTCGATACCAGCAACTACATGTATCGCGGATTCGTTTTCGCGCAAGATGCGATTGCAGACTTTGTCCGGTCACTGGAGAATGCGGATCGGATAGCTCTCTACTCTTACAGTCGCGACCTTTCCCGTGCTGCACCGCTCACCTCTGACCGATCGCAGGTTTTGCGCGGCGTGCGTGCGACCGTGGCCGGTGACGATGCCGCCCTTTACAACTGTCTGCTGTTGACCGTGAAAGACGCCGCCCAGTTGACCGGAAAGAAGGTTGTGGTCGTCTTTTCAAATGGTCCCGATAACGCCAGTATGGTTCCTCCAGAAGACGTTGCCGAGCTAGCCCAGTCAACGGGAACGAGCATTTACATGATTAGCACTCGCTTGGCGCAACTAGAGCCGGTTTCCACTGCGGTGTTCGAACGCATGACCAAGGCAACAGGCGGCAAAGCCTATTTTGCCAAAAACTGGAAGGATGAGCAGAAAGCGTTTGCCTCAATCCGCGACGACCTCGCACACCTCTATTCCTTGAGCTATTACCCTCAGGCGAATCCCAATCATGGCTGGCGGGCGATTACCGTAAAGCTGGTTGGCGACCATAAGAAATATCACATACGCACGCGCGATGGTTATCGCTGGGAGCCACGACGGTTCGCTTCGGGAGCTACGAGATCCTCGTTGGAATCGCCTCACGCGCCAGCAGGGACTGGACAGTAGTCGTTCTATGTGTCAAAACGGTGATAGGTTTAGATTTCCGCTTTGGAAATCGCCTGCCATACCACCTCAAATAGCGTTCGCTTAATTCGCGCTTCAATTCTGTCCGGCTGCCCTTTCAGATGCTTCCGATTTGTCGCAGCTAGTCAGGTTTTGCTCCGCGAATCTTCCTGACCAGCATCATGATTGGGTCGTAAAACTCATCCACTACGCGTTCCTTAAGAGGAATGATTGCATTATCGGTAATGTGGATTTCCTCGGGACATACTTCCGTGCAGCACTTGGTGATGTTGCACAAGCCAATGCCGAGCTCATCTTTGAGCAGGCGGGTGCGTGATTTCGAATCGAGGGGATGCATTTCGAGTCCGGCAACTCGCACAAAAAACCTTGGTCCGCCGAAGTGCTCCATATCTTCGTGCTCGCGGAGAACGTGGCAAACATTCTGGCAGAGAAAACATTCAATGCACTTACGAAACTCCTGCACCCGATCTACGTCGGCCTGATACATCTTCCAGTCGGTTCCGGGCTTGGGAGTAAACGGAGGAATTTTCTTGTTCACGCGGTAATTCCAGGAAACGTCTGTGACCAGGTCTTTGATCAGGGGGAACGACTTCATGGGCTGAACTGTGATGGGCTTGTCTAAGGGAAGCGAATCCATGCGGGTCTTGCAGGTCAGGCGTGGTCGTCCGTTCACCTCTGCCGAACAGGAGCCGCACTTGCCGGCTTTGCAGTTCCAACGCACCGCCAAGTCGGGTGCCTGGTGAGCCTGAATGTGGTGAAGCGCGTCCAGCACGACCATCCCCGGCGCAATGGGGACGCGATATGTGGCAGTCTGCCCACCTTCGCGGTCCCCCCGAAACACCTCAAAAACTGCTTCCGCCATTTGGCGATCCTCCGACACTCTTCTTATTTCTCTTCTGCAACCAGTTGCTTCAGTTCCCCCGGCATTTCAGCAACCGGCGCCTGGCGAAGTTTCATGGAACTTCCATCGCGGGCAATCACATTATTCTTGGCAGCCCAAACTGGATCGTAATCAGGATGGTCAATGCGGCTATGGGCACCCCGGCTTTCCTCGCGTGCCAATGCGCAACGAGTAACAGCCTCCGAAACGGTCAGCATTGACTTAAGGTCTTGAGCCAAATGCCACCCGGGATTAAACATTCGCGACCCTTCGACGCTTACACGTCCCGCCCGCTCTTTTAGTTTTTCGAGTTCGGCAAGCGCCCGGGTGAGATCTTCTTTAGTACGGAAGATGCCCACGAGGTTCTGCATGGTGTCCTGCAAGTCCCTATGGATCGTATACGGATTCTCGCCACTCTTGCGTTCAAAGGGAATCAGCATCTCGCGTGCTGCTTCTTCAACCTGTCCAGAGTCAACCGGAGTATTAGTTACGGTTTTAGCGTGCTCGGCAGCCGCCTGTCCGGCACGTCGGCCAAAGACCAGAAGATCCGAAAGGGAATTGCCGCCCAGCCGGTTTGCACCGTGAAGCCCGGCCGCTGCCTCGCCCGCCGCAAAAAGCCCCGGTAGTGTTGATTGAGATGTTTCAGCCTTAACACGAATTCCCCCCATCATGTAATGGCAAGTTGGGCCGACTTCCATCGGGCCGGCCGTGATGTCCACATCCGCCAGTTCTTTGAATTGGTGATACATGCTCGGCAGTTTCTTCTTTACGTACTCTGCAGGTTTATGCGAGATATCGAGATATGCGCCGCCGTGTTCGGTGCCGCGTCCCTCCCGGACTTCTGTATAAATGGAACGTGCCACCACGTCGCGGGTCGAAAGTTCCATCCGCTTCGGATCGTACTTCTCCATGAAACGTTCGCCGAGTTTGTTGCGAAGAATTCCGCCTTCGCCGCGCACCGCTTCGGTGACGAGAAGCCCCTGCACTCCCGGCGGCCAAACCATTCCTGTGGGATGAAATTGCACGAATTCCATATCCAGCAAGTCCGCGCCGGCGTTGTAGGCGAGGGCCATGCCATCGCCGGTGTACTCCCACGAATTCGAAGTAATCTTGTACGATTTACCGATGCCGCCAGTAGCCATCACGATGGATTTTGCCCGGAAGACCACGAATCGGCCCTGTTCTCGCCAGTATCCGAACGCTCCTGCGATGCGATCCCCATCTTTGAGCAGGCGGGTGATCGTGCATTCCATAAAAACGTCAATCCCTAATTGCACACCACGGTCCTGCAACGTGCGAATCATTTCGAGGCCGGTACGATCCCCTACGTGGCACAAACGCTTGAAGGTATGACCACCAAAGGCGCGCTGCAAAATATTGCCGTCGGCTGTGCGGTCAAAAAGTGCGCCCCACTGTTCAAGTTCCCGCACACGGTCAGGGGCTTCCTGGGCGTGAAGTTGAGCCATGCGCCAGTTGTTCAGCAGTTTGCCGCCGCGCATGGTATCGCGAAAGTGAGTCCGCCAGTCGTCCGTGTGATCCACGTTGGCCATCGCCGCCGCGATTCCGCCCTCCGCCATGACGGTATGCGCCTTCCCGAGAAGTGATTTACAAACCACCCCTACCTTCGCGCCTTGCGCGAGGGCTTCAAGCGCGGCGCGGAGTCCAGCACCGCCCGCACCAATAATTAATACATCATGGTCGTGAGTTTCGAATTCCATGGTCAGAAAAGTCTCATGTCGGTGATTGAGCCACACGCAACCAACCTGATGTAAAGATCGGTAAGACCCACTGTTATCAGACTAACCCATGCGTAAAGCATGTGGCGCTCGTTCAGGACGGTCAGCCACGACCAGGCTGTATGACGTGAACCCCCAAACCTGGCGCAAGAAAAGCAATCAAGCTTCCCCCCTATGAGATGGCGAAGAGAGTGACAAGACAACGCGTAAATCGTAAGTAGAGTGACGTCGAGCAGCATAATGACGGTGCCGACTCCGACTCCAAAATGGCCATCAAAAACGAACGCGCGCACCGCGTCGCGCCATAAGAACGCGAGAAAAATGAAACCGATATACAAAAAGTAACGATGCAGATTCTGAAGAATGAATGGGAATGCACTCTCCCCACGGTAACGGCGTTTGCTGGGCTCGGCGACGGCGCAGGCAGGCGGGTCAAGAAAAAAAGCGCGGTAGTACGCCTTGCGATAGTAGTAACAAGTGACCCGAAATCCGAGAGGGAACGCGAGGATCAGCAGCGCCGGCGACCACGGCCACCATCCATGATGCGCGTCAATGAGTGGCGAATAGAACGGCGAAAGATAGGGTCCCCATTCGTAAAATTTGCCTTCAAAGGCACGCAAAGTAGCGTAAGCGCCGAACGCACTGAGCAGAATAATAACCGGTAATAATTCCAGCCACCACGCGTCCCGTCTCATCGTGGCGCCGAGATGGTGTTGCCCGCTCGTGGTAGAACCTGCTGACATAAAGTCACCGCCTGATTGTTAATAGAGTAAACAGAAAAATTGTCTTTAAGTCAAAATTGGCGCAATCGGAATTTTGAACAGCCTGCTTCATTCAATCATCACCACGCCCGGGTGGAATAATTTGGCGGGAACTTCCAGTCAATAACCGACGTAACACTTATTGTCAGGAGGTGTCTATGCATTTACTCGGATTCTTCATTTTTCCGATCTTTGGCTTTGGGTTCGTACTCTATTTCCTTCCGGCAATCGTTGCCCTGATGCGCGAGCGGTACGACAAACTTTCGATCTTCCTATTGAATTTCTTTTTAGGATGGAGTGGGATTGGTTGGCTCATTTGCCTGGTATGGGCGTGTAAGAGCGAACGAATCGTGTACGTGCAAACTCCGCAGCGCAATTAGGCAAGCAACCGCGCCGCTTCCTTCGCGTAATACGTAAGAATAACGCCGGCACCCGCGCGCCTAATCGAAATCAGGGACTCCATCATTACGCGATCCCGGTCAATCCAATTATTTCTCGCAGCAGCTTCGATCATTGCGTACTCGCCTGAAACCTGGAAGGCCGCTAGCGGAAGGTCGAAGCGTTCTCGCGCAGCGGCAATCACATCGAGATACGGTAACGCAGGCTTCACCATAATCATGTCCGCGCCCTCTTCGATGTCAGCCTCAATCTCGCGAATGGCTTCGTGCAAGTTCGCTCCATCCATCTGATAAGAGCGGCGATCGCCGAATTGCGGCACGGAACCAGCGGCTTCACGAAACGGGCCATAGAAGCCGGAAGCGAACTTCGCCGCATACGAGAGAATAGGAGTATTGGAGAATTCCGCCTGATCCAAAGCCTTGCGGATCGCGCCCACTCGTCCGTCCATCATGTCCGAAGGAGCAACGATATCCACGCCGGCGCGGGCCAGCGAGACAGATGTGCGGGCAAGAAGCTCTAATGTCTCATCGTTGACAATTTCGAAGTCCGGATGGAATTGGCCAGCAACGATAGCGGTTAATTTTTCCGTCCCAGCTTGATGCGAATTCTCAAGTGCCGAAGGCGAGGACTGCATAACCGCCGCCCCCAACGAGTTCGGAGTCTGCCCAGTTCGCACAACTCCGCAATGTCCGTGTGACATGTATTCGCACAGGCAAACGTCGCCGATGACGATCATTCGCGGAATCTCGCGTTTGATGGCGCGGGTCGCCTGCTGCACGATTCCACTTTCGTCCCATGCGCCTGAGGCAACCTCGTCTTTCTTTGCGGGCAGGCCGAAAAGAATGACTGCGAGGACACCCAACGACGATGCTTCACGCACCTCTTTTACGGCCTCGTCCACAGAAAGATTGAATACGCCGGGCATGGAGCGTACTTCTTTGCGTACTCCCTTGCCGGAACACACAAATAATGGATAGACGAATGCTTCTGGAGTCAGCCGTGTCTCGCGCACCAGCGAACGCAAAGGCTCACTCTGGCGAAGACGGCGCATCCGCGTTGTAGGAAATGCCACGGCCTGATTCTAGCAGGGAGAAGAAATGATGAAGTACTTATTGCTTCTCCGGGGCTGGCGCAACAGCGGGTTTTGCAAATCTCGATTTATCAATGGGAACATTCTGCTGCATTTGCTCTATTTGAATTGTGGAACTGCCGCGAGGGCGCGAGGTCGTCCACCGGAACGGCGTTTTGACCCCGCCTTGATCCCGGTAGTCGCTGTAATCAATTTGCTCGGGATTTAGTCCCAGCGGCGATTCCGCGTAACGCACCTCTCGCACTAACAGCGACGACTGCTCGTCGAAATAGAGCCGCATGGGTGGTTGCCCCTCAATCGCCCCTAGAATGACATACGCCGGACGATCTCCAATTTTGTCGTCGCGCTCCACCCGCAATTCTTTGAACACTTTTTTTGCGTCAGCGGGAAACTGCGGATCGGCGTCGAGCCGGGAGGAGGCGACGTCGGAACTGGACATTTCCCGCAAAGGGCGGCCCGGAGCGGCCGACCAGCCTTCCTGCCCATCGTAAGCAGTCACATTTTCTCCGTTGGGGAGGTGCATCACTACTGCGGTTTTGTCAGGGCCCTGAACAAAAATGTCCACTGGAAACTGGCGCGGGCCAAAGGTAACTTTGCCCTGTTCCGCCCGGCTTCGCACTTTCTGGATTGCCGGCATGCCGCCCACGGCCTGAACATATTTGTCGAGAATCTGATCCACGCTTGGCAGATTCGCCGGAGGCGCTTCCTCATCCAAACCTGCCGGAAAAGGCGGAGTCACCTCGGCGCTGATTATCGGAATCGCCACTGGCTTCGGAGATCCGCGATGGCAAGTGAAGCAAGTCACCTGGCGATGGCTGTCGAAGTTTTCCTGGTTGATGATAATCATCATCTGCATCATTTTGCGCGCGATCTGCTTGGGCTTTTTGTCGTCCTTTTCGAACGAACCTTCCATGTGACAAAAATCGCACTGGACGCCAAGGGACGAGGTCATGAACTGCATCGCCGGAATGAGTTGATCGGAGGGAACGTCCTTCAGCACCTTGATGTTCTTATAAACCTGCTCCGCTGTTTTCGAAGGCGAAGGCTCCGGATGCGCTTCGCCGGATTGTGCTTTCAGCGAAACGCCCACAATCAATAAAAAGCCTGTAACTGTCACGAGGATCGCTGCGGTTCTGATTTTGGACATGGATGAAAGACCGATTACCGGCATGCCACATTCTATTGCAAAACTAAGCGCACGAAAAATTGGCCGCGGGTACGTCTCAGTCTGTCCCCCGCGTTTCTGTCCCCCGCATTCCCCCGGATGACTCTATCTCATAACTCACTTTGGTTTGACCCTTCTGACGGAAGCTCTTAAACTTATCCAGCGTTCTCTTCTGCCTTTCCGGATAAGGGGGTTTCCTGAAATATTGGCTTCGCATTTGTGTATGTGCCTGTATGTTGGCGGTTGGGACAAAATTTGCCCCGGCGCAGAACACTGGTGTCACGCTCGACAACAGCGAAGCCCTGTTTACTGTTCTCACGGCTGTGAATGTCTGCGGGTACGATGTTGAACTTGACGACTCCGATCCTTTACGAGCGCGCATCCGCAACGAGGTTTCCGCCCGGGTCGCCGGATCAGAACTTGCGACCAACGCCTCTCAAGCCATGTGCCAGTTCTATGATCTGCATAAGGAAGCCGATCCTCTGCACAATGTAGCTCAATATGTCTCCTTGGCATTAGTTCTTAATCCACCCCCCGCGCTAACGCCCAAAGTAAAAGACGCGGACGTTCCGCCGGATGCCGCGGCCATTGTAGGGTTTTTGCCGTTAATGCAGAAGTTCTATGAGGCGGCCGCACTTCATTCGATTTGGACCAGTCATGCCCTGGCGTATGCCGATTTCATAAAGCGCTACCATGATCCTCTTTCGAACATGCTATTCCAGACGGAGGCGTATCTAAAATTGCCGTCTGCGGGGTATCTCGGCCGCAGCTTTACGGTTTACATAGATCCCATGGGCGCACCCGGCCAAACAAATGCGCGCAATTACGGTGCGGACTACTTCGTAGTGATTTCTCCAGCGAGGAACGCGCCGCTGAAAATGGAGCAGATACGCCATACCTATCTTCATTATCTGCTTGATCCGCTGGCGTCGAAGTATCCAGCCTTAGTGAAGAATGTTGATCCCTTGCTCCAATCACTGAAGGCTGCGCCCATGGATGAAAGCTTCAAGAACGATTCGTCGCTGTTGATTACCGAGTGCCTGATTCGCGCCATTGAAGCTCGAACCGGAACGGTCAAGGCGACCGACGCTGAACGAGAACAAGCAGTTCAGGCCTCCATGGACCAGGGTTTCGTTCTTACGCGTTATTTCTACGACTCGCTGGCACAATTTGAGAAAGATCCCGCGGGATTGAAGAGCGTTTACGGCGCAATGATCTCCGGCATAGATGTGGGCAAGGAACAGAAGCGGATTTCGCAGATGCAATTTGCCGCGAAGGCGGACCCGGAGCTCTTGCATATTTCGCGCCCCTCCGAGCGCAAGCTGTTGATCGTTGCCCAGGAGAAACTCTCGACCGGCGACGCGGATTCTGCGCAGAAGCTGGCGCAACAAGCGTTGGATGAGAAGAAGGAAGATCCCGGAAGGGCATTATTTATTTTGGCGCAAGTCGCGACCATGCACCGGGATATTGAAGGCGCCCGCAATTACTTTCAGAAGGCGCTGGAGGTTGCCCAGGAACCGACGGTGGTGGCTTGGTCCCATATCTATTTGGGCAGGATTTTCGATTTGCAGGAAGACCGGGCAGCGGCTTTAGATCATTATCGGGCGGCGATGACTGCTGGCGCGGAGCTACCAGCGGTGAAAGCGGCAGCGGAACATGGGCTGCAAAAACCGTACGAGCCGCAAAGTCATTCACATTAGCGATTCGTCTGCGGCAAACTAAATTTTAGGCAAAGGATGAAGGAGAAAGCATGAAGCCAAAGGTCATAGCCGTCATATTGCTTGGTTTGGTTAGTTTCGGTTTGGTTAGTTTCGGACTTGCGCAGCAGCAGGGATCCGCCACGCAGAGCACGCCGCCGACGACATCGCCGACGATAACGCCGCAGCAGGGGAAGAGACCCCCTCAAGCAAAAACGCAGCCTGAATTTGATGCCTATCAGGCAGCGATGAAAAGCGCCAACGATCCGGCGGCCGTCGAGAAGGCTGCGGATGACTTTTCCGGGAAGTTTCCAACCAGCGAATTGCGCGTTCTACTCTATCGAACCGCCATGCACAGCTATCAGACCGCGAATAACGGCCAAAAAATGATGGAAATGGGACGCAAAGTATTAGCGATTGATCCCGATGACCCCGAAGCGCTGCTCGGAGTGTCCGAAGTCACGGTGGAGCAAACCGGAGATAATGACCTCAACAAAGATCAGCGCCTCGCAGAGGCATTTAAGATGGCGCAGCATTGTTTGGAGACAATAGACAGCGACATCAGTATTCCAGCCGGAACTCCGCAGGAGAAAGTTGACTCTTATAAGGGCTTTCTCAGATCTTCGGCCGATGCGGTAATAGGTGCCATTCAGTACGATCAGGAGAAGTACGCGGAGTCGGAAGCCTCGTTGCGAAAATCCATTGACGCTTTTCCGTCTCAACCGGATCCGGTGGCGATCTTCCGTTTGGCGTTAGCGCTGGACAAGCAGGAAAAATATCCGGAAGCGTTGAAGTACGCCAATCAGGCCGTGGGTCTCACGCAGGAAAGTTCGCCGGTAGGAGCGGCCGCGCGCCATGAGCGCGATCGCCTGATTGAACTGACGGGCGGGCTACCCCCGGCGCCGGATGCAAAGCCGACTTCCGGGCCGGCGACGCCCCCGCCAGCCAAGTAATCGCGGCGTTCTGAAGTCTATAGTGCTCACATTCGACAAAGGTACAAACGTGTCCAAGCAAGGGGACGAAGCATCTCGGGCTGCATCCAACTCGCCCGACTTGTTGGAATTGGAAGCAACGCTAGGCCATAGTTTCGCGCGCCGGGAATTGCTGGAACAAGCCTTAACCCACACTTCTCAGGCTCGCGAACGGGATGCCCAAAACGGCGGCGACCTTCAAGCTGGGGATAACGAGCAGCTTGAGTTTCTTGGCGATGCAGTATTGGGTTTTGTTTCCGCCGAAGAGTTGTGCCGCCGTTTCCCAAATCTTCGAGAGGGGGAACTTTCAAAGCTCCGAGCCCATTTGGTCAGCGAGAAGCACCTGGTAAAGGTCTCGCACAAACTTCGACTCGGGGACTACCTGCGGCTTGGCAAGGGCGAAGAGAAATCCGGGGGACGAAGAAAAACGGCTTTGCTGGTGGATGCTTTGGAGGCAATTCTGGCGGCACTCTATCTGGATGGGGGAATGGGTGCTGCCCGGAATCTGATAGTAGGAGAAATTATGAATCCGGAACTGGGGCGAATCGCTACGGATGGTAGTTCTTTGCCGCTTACTGACTACAAATCCGCGCTGCAAGAAAAACTTCAGGCTATCGGCCGGGCGCAACCGGTATATGTTCTAGTTAAGGAACACGGCCCGCAGCATAAGAAGACTTTCACCATCGAAGCGCACCTGACAGACGTAAATAGTAGGTGTGACCCCGAATACGTGGGCCGAGCCGAGGGATCTACGAAGAAGAGCGCGGAGCAGGAATCCGCGCGACTCGTGCTGGAACATCTCGCGGCGACTGCCGGCAAAGACAATGCGTCAGACAAACCCGATCCGGGCACATCATGATGTCAGCGGCCGAAAAACACCCGGCGAGATACAACGATTGGCTGGGAGTGGTGCAATTCCTCATCACAGTTTTTGTGATTGCGATCTTTGTAATTACGTTCGTTGTACAAGCGTTTCAGATTCCGTCCGAATCCATGGAGAACACGCTCTTAATCGGCGATTACTTGTTGGTGGACAAGCTACGCTTTGGCGGGGACGATTTTTGGAGGCATGTGATGCCGTACCAGCCGGTGCGGCGAGGAGATATCATCGTATTCCACTATCCGGTGCATCCCGGCGAGCACTTCGTAAAACGCGTAGTAGGTGTTCCTGGAGACCGGCTGCGATTGATCAATCGCGAATTGTATGTGAATGGCGTCGCGCAGCGGGAACCGTATGTGCGTTATAGCGCGACGGCGCACGATGCTTTTCGAGATGATTTTCCGCGGCTGAATATCGTCGTACCCGGGCTTGAGGGCACATGGTGGGAACAGATGAAAAAGCTGGTTGAGGATGGCCAATTGATTGTCCCGGAAGACCATTATTTCGTACTTGGGGACAATCGTGACGAAAGCCTTGACAGCCGCTATTGGGGTTTTGTTCCCAGGGAGAATATCGTCGGACGCCCTTTGGTGATTTACTGGTCGGTGCGAAACGATGATCTCGATATCAGCGAGGAGCGCACATCGGGCGAAAAGCTTTTTCACTTCGCTCATGCGCTGACACACCTGTTCCAAATTACTCGCTGGGATCGTACATTTCGCATAGTCCACTGATGAAGACAACACCTTCCTTGCCGGGAATGAATTCGAGTGATGAAAAAGCCAGATAAAGAAGAAAAGCGGCACGAGACAACGGTGGAATTTCTCGCGTCATTAGCGGCCGTTTTGGTTACCAGTCTGTTCATCATTACGTTTATCGTTCAGCCTTTTGAAATCCCCACCGGTTCGATGGAAAATACTCTGTTAATTGGCGATCACTTATTCGCTGGTCGAATCCAGTTTTCACCGAAAACATCGTGGATGGGGCCGCTGCTGCCATATCGTCAAATCAAACGCGGCGACATTTTTGTCTTTCTTCATCCCGCCGAACCAGGAATGGATGTCGTGAAGCGCGTAATCGGAATTCCCGGAGACCGCATTCACTTGCAAGATGGAATTGTTTATCGAAATGGCGAAAAACTTGATGAACCCTACGTGATTCATGACCCAGACGCCGGCTACAATGCGTATCGCGATAACTTCCCGGCAATACCTCCTTCGGACTTCAACGGTGTCAATCCGGATTGGGCTTTAACTCTTCCACAACACATTCAGGGGAACGATATCGTCGTACCCGAAAACAATTACTTCGGAATGGGCGATAATCGTGATGACAGTTTGGACAGCAGGTACTGGGGCTTTATTCCGAAGGATAACGTGATCGGCCAGCCCATATTTATTTGGTGGTCATTTGAAACTCCGCGCGGCCAGTTGGAGCAGAAAGGGATCGGCCCGCGACTGGAATTTGTGGTGCATGAAGTGATTCATTTATTTGACCAGACCCGCTGGCGTCGTACGCTGCGATTGGTGCGGTGACGCGGTTCTACTCAGGCTATAGCCTCGGCTCCGCATGGAGCGGGCTCGCTCAAAGATTATCCGCAAAGGAGAAGAATTTAAGTGGCGAAAAAGGAAACAATAGAAGAGAAGCCGCGCGAGACGACAGTGGAATTTCTCGCCTCACTGGCCGCTGTCTTGGTCACTGGTCTGTTCATTATTACGTTTATCGTGCAGGCTTTTGAGATTCCCTCCAGTTCCATGGAGAGGACGCTGCTCATCGGCGACCATGTTTTTGTGAACCGCATTGGGTTCTCTCCGAAAACGTCATGGATTGGGCCGATTTTGCCCTATCGGCAAATTAGGCGTGGTGATATCTTCGTTTTTCTCTCGCCAGCTGAACCTGGGCTTTACGTTGTGAAGCGCGTCATGGGAATTCCCGGTGACCGCATCCACTTGCGGGATGGAGTCGTCTACCGCAATGGCGAAAAGCTGGATGAACCCTACGTCATCCATAACCCCAACGACCCTTACAACCCTTATCGCGACAATTTTCCCGCAGTGCCGCCTTCCGATTTTAATGGCGTTAATCCAGATTGGGCTCTAACTCTTCCGCAACATATTCAGGGCGGCGACATTGTCGTTCCTGAGAACAGCTACTTCGGTATGGGCGACAACAGGGACGTTAGTCTTGATAGCCGATACTGGGGCTTCGTTCCGAAGGAAAATGTTGTCGGGCGACCCATGTTCATCTATTGGTCATTCGAGACCCCACCCGACCAATATGAGCAGACGGAAATCGGCCAGCGGCTGGGATTTGTCGCCCATGTGGTCATTCATTTCTTTGACCAGACTCGCTGGCGCCGGACTTTGAGGTTGGTGCGGTGAGCTGGTTGCGCTCCAGGCGTGGGCTGGTGGCTTTGCTTGGCGTTCTGCTGCTGGTTTTGTTTGTTATACGTCCCACAGTCGGACGGCTACGCACCCAGATAGCCCATTCCATCTCCGTGTCGCTCGGCCGGCGAGTTGATATTTCGTCAGCCAGTTTGCGTTTTCTTCCCCAGCCTGGATTTGATCTGGAAAATTTTGTTGTGTATGACGATCCTGCTTTCAGTCCAGAGCCTATGCTGAGTTCCGGCGAAGTTACAGCTTATCTCCGTATCAGGTCGCTACTCCGCGGACATTTAGAAATCTCAACCCTCAGCTTGAGCGAGCCGAGCCTTAATCTGGTGCGCAGCAACGGCGGCCATTGGAATCTGGAATATCTCCTGGACCGGGCTGCGCGGGCTTCTGTAGCTCCGACCGGAAAACCGGCGAACGAAGCTCGCCCCGGATTTCCTTATATCGAGGCGAGAGGAGGCCGTATCAATTTTAAGTTTGGAATGGAGAAGAAACAGTTCGCACTCACGGACGCCGATTTTGCTCTTTTCCAGGACTCAGAAAATTCTTGGGGCATGAGGCTGGAAGCAAAGCCGGTCCGGACAGACTCGAATTTCTCTGACACCGGCCTGCTGAAGATTACTGGTTCATGGCAAAGAGCGCTGCTGCTTCACCAAACTCCAGTGCGCTTTAACCTGCAATGGAACCGAGCACAGTTGGGACAAGCGTCCAAACTTATTTATGGCACCGACAAGGGGTGGCGCGGGGATATGGCGGCATCCGTGGAAATAAGCGGCACGCCCGAGAATTTAGCGGTACTTACTCAAGCATCGGTGGAAGACTTCAGGCGCTACGACATCCTTGCAGGCAGTCCCATGAGATTGCGGGCCCAATGTGGCGGAAATTACACCTCGACATCGCAAACGCTGTCCAACATCATCTGCCAATCGCCCGTAGGGGATGGTGCGATTACTCTGCATGGGAACCTGTCGTTCTCCGCATCCCCGACATATCATTTTTCTGTGTTCGCTCAGGATCTGCCGTTGCAGTCCGTGATTGCTCTCGCACGCCATTCGAAGAAGGACATTCCCACTGACCTGCTTGCCGTTGGAACACTCGCTGGCACGATAAAAATTCAACACGAAAAGTCCGGGGATACCGCAACGACCGCATGGGAAGGGAGCGGAGAGACTTCCGAATTCCGACTAGCCTCACAAGTAGCGACTTCGCAACTTTCGCTGCCAAACATTCACTTCTCTATTTCTTCGAGCGGCCCAACTTCAGATGGTCAGGAAAAGAATCGCCGTGGAGAGCTTGGTGCTGTCCGAAGTTCCCTGCCTGCGGTGGCATCAGAAACGCGTGTGAACATCAGTCCTTTCCCAGTTGATCTCGGGGAGCCGTTGCCAGCTACGGTGTCAGGATGGTTTTCTCGTTCCGGCTACAGCCTGTTGATTGATGGCGATGCACAGCTCCAGCCGCTCCTGCGTGCGTCACGGACAATTGGAATTCCTGGTCCTCAACCCGACGCTGACGGCAAAGTAAAGTTGGAATTACAAATTGCGGACACATGGGCGGGATTCAAAGCCCCGAGAGTCACGGGAAACGCCGAGTTGCATTCTGTACTGGCAAAGGTTCGCGGGTTGAATGCGCCAATAGCAATCAACGCCGCCAAAATATTTTTGGATGCGGATAAAGTAAACGTGCAGAGTTTGAGCGCGCTGGCGGCGGGTACGACATGGCATGGATCGTTGATCCTGCCCCGGCCCTGCGGCCTCGTGGGAACGTGTGCCATCCAGATGGATCTGCATGCCGATGAGATTGGAACGGACAAATTGGAGAAACTCTTGGATCCGCAATATGCCAAACGTCCGTGGTATAGGTTTTTCACGGCTTCGCAGAAGAATTCCTATCTCCTTGCACTTCGAGCGACTGGACAACTCTCGGCGGATCGCATTCTCCTGCATAAGCTCGGCGGCTCGCACTTTTCAACTGACTTCAATTTCGACCGGGGAAAGCTGCAACTGACGAACTTGCGCGGAACGGTCCTTGGCGGAACGCACAACGGGGAGTGGACACTGGATTTTACCGTTCGGCCACCGGTATATAGCGGACAAGGCGTTTTCCAGAATGTTGCGTTGTCACAGCTCGCAAGCGCAACCCATGACAATTGGATTTCGGGCACTTCTACGGCTACTTATCATGCAACGACTTCGGGCTGGAATGCGGATGAACTCTTTTCGTCGGCCACCGGAATTTTGCAAATTCAGGCACGCGACGGTTTTATGCCGCACATGGTTTCGGCAAGTTTCACCGGCCCACTACAGATCCGCCATTTCGAAGGCGATTTGGTTCTTCGCCGCAAAGAGCTCGACTTCGGACAAGCGAAACTCGAAACCAATAGCGGCACTTATCTTGTAACCGGAACTGCTTCTTTAGGCCGTGCGCTAAACTTGAAGCTCATGCGGAACGGAAGCCGCGGGTTCAACATCACCGGAACTGTGAGCACCCCCGTTATTTCCATCAGCTCCGTTCCCGAGACGGAAGCGGCCCTAAAACCATGAGGTTGGCCGGAGCGCTCCTAGTCGTTGCAACATTCGCTCTTTTCATGGCAATGCCAGATGGCATAATGGCCGGTTCGTCCCGGAACGCAGCGGTGGTGCGTGTCCAATCGAAGTTGCAGCATATAGAAAAGAACGCGGGCCTTGCGCATCCAGATCATACGCCCACCGAATTCAGCGATGGGGAAATAAACGCATATCTTGCGGCTGGCGAAGTGAATTTGCCTGCAGGAGTTCAATCTGTGACATTCGAGGGGCAGCCAGGAGTAGTGACGGCATCCTGCCGCGTGGATTTCGATGAGTTGAAAGCGGGACAGCGTTCAGCAAATCCGTTATTGTCTCTGTTCTCGGGTATTCACGATATAGTCGTCGTGGCAAATGCAAAAGGAACGGGAGGACGGGGCGTCGTCGAAGTGCAATCCGTGACGTTGGATGAAGTCGAAATCCCGCGATTCGTACTCGAGCTATTCGTCGAAAAATTTCTTCAGCCAAAGTACCCGGACATAGGGCTGGACTCTCACTTTCCACTTCCGCAGAAGATTGATACCGCGGTTGTAAGGGCGCAAAAGCTCAGCGTCGTTCAGAAGTGAGACTATGTTATGTTTTATCCTCTTAATTGAAGAGGCAAGGCCTATATGCCCCGTTACGAATATCGTCCACTCACCCCAACCCCCGAGGCCGAGAAAAACTTTTTAGAGTGGATTGCAAAATTAGACCGTGAATTCAGCAACACCGACCCCGATCATCGGAGTGACGTCGTCCGGGATGCACTTCACCAGATTTATCTCGGAGGCACTCACGCGGGATCTGGTGATGCGCCCGGAAGCCAGGCGCTGATTCACTGCTTCGATCCCCGGAATGTCACCCTGGAACCCGAATACTACGGCGACGTGGACGCTGCGAAATACGCCGAGCGCAAGCCTCTGATCTGGTTTTGGATGATGTATGACTGCTCACCGGTGGGATTGAATCACTGGCTCGGATTCCGAATGCGCGCGATGTTGGCGCGCCACATCTTCAAACATTGCGGCAATAACGTAAAGATCTTTCATGGCGTTGAGGTTTCGTTCGGCTACAACCTCATCGTCGAAGATAATTGCACGATTCACAAGTTCGTGCTTCTCGATGACCGGGGCGATCTGATCATTCATTCCGGAAGCTCCATCTCTGATTACGCAAATGTCTATACCCACTCGCACGACCTTGTGGACGGCATGATCGTGGATAATCACCGAACCGAAATCGGCCCCAAGGCGCGTGTGACCTATCACGCTACCGTTTTGAGCGGGGTCAACATTGGGGAACATGGAATGGTCGGCTCCATGGGGGTGGCCTCCAAGAGCGTCGAGCCGTTTACCGTGGTCGCCGGAATTCCGGCCAAGCCAATCAAGGTAAAACCGATTGCTCCCGCGGAAATGCGCAAAGAATTCGAAAAGAAATAGTGCCTGAGGCGCCAAGCCGTGACGCCACGAACCGCGACGGAAGCCGCTGCCAGCGTGTTAGTATCGAAACCAACCTGGCATGACCCTGCAACATGTTGACATCGTTTTTCAGCTGATCGTGTTCTTACTTGCGATCAGCGTTCACGAATCTGCTCACGCATGGATGGCGAACCGGCTCGGCGATCCTACGGCGCGGATGTTGGGTCGAGTCACGTTAAATCCCATTAAGCACATTGATCCGGTGGGAACAATTCTTCTTCCCGCAATCGCACTGTTTGCAGGCTTCCCGGTGCTGGGTTGGGCGAAACCTACGCCCGTAGATCCTCGTAACTTCAAAAATAAGGTATTGGACGATATCCTCACGTCGGTCGCGGGTCCAGTCAGTAATTTTGTGCTGGCTTCAATTGCCCTCGTCGTGCTGGCTCTCGTGAAATTTGCCTCGCCCTTGGGAGAGCAAATCGTCTTTGGCATTCCCCAGGGAATTCTTGATACGGGAACGAAGTCTGTGCTCCTTCCAATTTGTTTGCTGCTCTACGAATTGATGGTGATCAATGTTGTTTTGGGAGTGTTTAATTTGATTCCGGTAGCTCCGTTGGATGGGAGCCATGTACTTCGCCATTTTCTACCAAGCGGAGCGCTCCGTATTTATGACACCATCGGGATTTTCGCGCTCATGGCTCTTATTTACTTAGCTCCTGGCGTGCTGGGTAAACTTATTTACCCGGTGCTTGGCGTTTTCAATTTCATCCTGTCGAGAATCTGATGCCACCTCTCACTAATCAACGAAAACGAGTCGTCAGCGGCATGCGCTCAACGGGGAAGCTTCACCTCGGCCATTTCGTCGGAGCTTTGGACAACTGGGTTCGCATGCAGGACCAATACGAATGTTTCTTTTTCGTGGCCGATTGGCACGCCCTTACAACCGATTATGCCGATACTTCTCGAATAAAAGACAATTCGCTGGAGGCGCTACTGGATTGGCTTGCAGCGGGCCTCGACCCCGAACGCTGTACCCTGTTTATACAGTCACATGTTCCGCAACATGCGGAGTTGCATCTTTTATTTTCGATGATCACTCCTCTCGGTTGGCTGGAACGGGTGCCCACTTACAAAGAGCAAAAAGAAAATATCGCCAAGAAGGACCTGAATACGTATGGTTTTCTTGGCTATCCGGTATTGCAATCGGCTGACATTTTGATTCACAAAGGCGACTTTGTACCTGTGGGTGAGGATCAAGTCCCACATGTCGAGTTGACCCGGGAAATCAGCCGCCGTTTCAATACGTTCTATCCGGGCAAGAATACCCCACTTTTCCCGGAACCACAGCCGCTGCTTACGCGCGCAGCAAAACTTCCCGGCACCGATGGCCGAAAGATGTCGAAATCATACGGGAATACCATCCTGCTCACAGATCCCGAGCCATTGGTAAGGCAAAAATTGAAAACGATGGTGACTGATCCTGCTCGTGTGCGGCGGACGGATCCTGGCAATCCTGATATTTGTCCTGTTGGCGACTTGCATAAGATTTTCAGCGATGCGAATACGATCGCCAAAGTAGATGTTGGTTGCCGCTCGGCGGGAATTGGCTGCATCGAGTGTAAAGGGTGGGCGGCAGATGCTTTGGTAAAAATTCTTACTCCCATGCAGGAACGCCGAAAAAAATACGAGGAGAATCCGCGACTGGCTTGGGATATTCTGGAGGCGGGTTCGGCGCAAGCGAGGAAGGGCGCCTCTGCGACAATGGACGAGGTACGCCAAGCCATGGGGATGTCTCTGGAATACGCTCCGAACGTTCCTACAAAAAAATGATTCACGGTCTAAAAGTCGAAGGCGAACAAGTCAATGCGGAAGGACTGCGCGGTCCTAGGACTGTGCCCGCTGCCTCCCCACCAACTAGGAGGGAGGAAAATGACTATCCGTTCGCGGTCGCTGTTACAGACGTGTACGAAGGGCCGCTCGATCTCCTGCTCGATCTTATCCGCAAACAGGACATAGATATTTACGACATTCCAATCGCCAAAATCACGGCGCAATACCTCGCATATGTTGAACGATTGCGCGAATTGGATGTCAACGTAGCGGCTGATTTTATTTATATGGCGGCTGTACTGATTCATATTAAATCGAAGATGCTTTTGCCGCGTGATCCCGCGGTTGCTTCCGAAGCAGATGACGATCCGCGCGGTGAACTGGTCAACCGCCTGATCGAACATGAAAAATTCAAATCCGCCGCGCAGATGCTAATGCAAAAACAGCAGATCGAAGAGGCTGTCTGGTCGAATCCCGCGATCAAAGAGTTTATGGAGGACGAAGGCACGGAGCCGGAGATGGCGGCCGATGTCATTGATCTGGTGAAAACCTTTCAGCAGGTGCTGGATCGCTTGCGGAACCGGCCCATCATCCAGGTTGACGAGGAAACAGTGACGGTGGCGCAAATGATCGATTATTTGCGGCGTCGGCTGACCGTTGAAGATCGCCCGATTCGGCTGAAGCAAATGCTGCGAAACGTCGAATCGAGGCAGGCACTGGTCTGCATGTTTTTAGCGCTTTTGGAATTAGTGCGATTACAAGCCATTCAATTACGGCAGGATCACATGTTTGGCGAAATCCTGCTGCGAAAGCATAGTGGATTCGACGCGGTGATGTCAGAACAGGCAGCAGTGAGAGATGATTGGCGGTAGTGAAGACCCGCCGTTGGTTCTTGGTCGTAGGTCGTTGGCCTTCAAGGCCCGCTGCCGTCGGCTTCCAGCCAACGGCCAAGGACCAACGGCCAACGACCAACGACGAATCATGAGCCTTAAAGCGAAACTCGAAGCGATTATTTACGCGGCGGAAACCCCCATTCCGCTCGACCAGATTGTCCATTTGGTCAGGCAATCAGTTGCCAACGACGGTGCTGCTGACGACGCAGAAATAAAAGCGCGAGTGCGATCCGCCCTCGAAGAATTGACGGCAGAGTATGCGCGCGCAGAGCATGGCATCGAAGTTCGCCAGGTCGCTGGTGGATACCGCGTTTCCACCAAACCCGAGCATCACGATTTAGTGCGGGCATTTGCCAAGAGTTTGAAACCGCCGATTCGCCTGTCTCTTCCCGCGCTCGAGACCCTCGCCGTAATCGCATATAAGCAGCCAGTCACGGTTCCGGAAATCAGCGAGATTCGCGGTGTGGATTCAAACGGCGTCATTGCCACGCTTCTTGACCGAAAGTTAATCACAACCGCCGGGCGCAAAGAGGTGATCGGACGGCCCATCCTCTACAAGACCACCAAGGAATTTTTGCTGCGTTTTGGATTGAAGGACGTAAACGAGTTACCCAGCATGGAGGAGTTTGAAAAGCTGGTGGCAGAGTCGTTTCAGAGCGACATGTTGCCTCTGAACGGCCCGCAAAGTACCGTCAATGAAGCCGTCGAGCCCACTTCTGGCGCACTGGCCGAGCCACATATGACTCAAGATGCTGAGCAGAATAACGGCAAGAACGATCCGGCCGCCTAGCCATTTCTGAACGCCCTATATAGAAAATACTTCATGCCGCCTGAACGCCTTCAAAAAATAATCGCTGCGGCCGGAATCGCTTCGCGGCGCAAAGCCGAGCAATTGATCTCCGGTGGACTCGTGTCCGTCAATGGCCAGATTGTCAGCGAACTTGGCAGCAAAGCTGATCCTGAAAAAGACCACATCCGTGTGAACGGGAAACTGCTGCAAGGCCCGGAACGCCACATCTATCTCCTGATGAACAAGCCCAAAGGATATGTCACCACACTTCGCGATCCACAAGGCCGGCCTACCGTGATGGATTTGCTTCACGGCGTGGGCGCGCGCGTGTATCCTGTCGGGCGCCTTGACTACGCAAGTGAAGGCTTGCTGCTGCTCACGAATGACGGCGACTTCGCCAATTTCCTAATGAAGGCCGCTTCGCATGTTCCGAAGACGTACATGGTAAAAGTGGCTAAGACGCCCTCTATGGCGGGACTGGACCGCTTGCGTGCGGGGCTGTCCATCGCATCCGATAATGGCCGACGAGTAAAAACATCCCCCGCGAAAATTCGGCTCATTCGGGAAGCGGATAACCCGTGGTATGAGGTCACATTGGTGGAAGGCCGGAATCGCCAGATTCGGCGCATGTTCGAAGAGATAGGGCACCACGTGGAAAAAATTAAGCGAGTGCGTTACGGACCGCTCGAACTGGATGTCCATCCCGGTAAATTTCGCCGCTTAACTCCGCAAGAAGTGTCGCGATTGAAGTCCGCAGCCAGGTAATCACGATCCCATAATCATCGGAAGTCTCGCCGCTCCATACAATCCCGCATCGCTGCCTAGAAGCGCCCGCGTGATAATTGTTCTGGTAGGACCGGTAGACTCGATCTTTGCAGAAGCTCCCGTTGGTTCGCTCGATGAATCCGGAGCCGTAGCTGCGTAAACCATCGAACGCAGCCGCAACTCCTCGAACATTGCCGGCGCAAATGCCTCCCAGGCGCTGCACACCCCTCCACCGATGACATACATGGGAAGATTCAGGATGTTCACCAAATTAGATAGAACAATTCCAATGCAGCGGCCCACCTGATAAAATATCTTCTTCGCATCTTCATCGCCCTGGATCGCGAGGTTATAAATCGCGCGGGCGCTGAATTCGGCATCGGAACCGGCCGCAACCCGAAGCCCCGGCGCCCCCGCCGCGACAGCCTCTTTCGCCATTCGCACTATCGCCGTGGCGGAAGCGTATTGCTCCAGACAGCCGCGATTTCCGCAGCCACATTTCACGCCGTCCGGTTCCACCGGAGTGTGACCGGCCTCGCCTGCCATGCCGCTCATGCCCGCCCAAATTCGTCCATTGAGCACAAGGCCGCCTCCCACGCCAGTACCCAGAGTCAAAATCGCCAGGTGATCAACTTGCTTCCCCGCTCCCAGCCATTTCTCGCCCAGGGCTGCTACGTTCGCGTCGTTGTCCACGATTGGCCGGGACTGAAGGCATTTTTCAATTTCGTCTTTAACCGATGCGCCCTCCCATCCCGGCAAATTCGGTGATTCGCGCATCACTCCAGTCTGAAGGTCAATGATTCCGGGAATCCCAATGCCGACTCCCAATAGGGAAAACTTTTTCTCGTACTGCTTGGCTAAACGGTGGATGGCGTCGCACATATCCTGAATAACGCGCGCGCGGCCCCGGGAAACCCCAGTACCAAGGGTCACTTTTTCGAGCAGAGTCCCATTCTCGTCAACCGCCGCAATGCGCAGGTTAGTCCCGCCAAGATCTACTCCGATGGAAAAGTTGGACATGAGGATTCTTAGATTATCACTCTTATCAATGGGGAGACGGGCGTCCCCACCCGTCCACGCTGCGGCATGGTACTCGGTGACGGGCGAGGGCGCCCGTCGCTCCATGGCACAGGTTATTTTTGGCACGCCATACAATAATGACTGCTGCGACCTGCAATCACGATGCGCTTGATCGGACGCTTGCAGACAAGGCAAGGTTCTCCTTCTCGTCCATAAACATGGTGCTGAAGTTGGAAGAATCCAGCCTCTCCGTTGGCATCCACGTAATTAGAGATCGAGGAACCGCCGGCCTTGATAGCTTCATTCAAAACTTCCTTTAGCGAGAGAAACAATCTTCGTAATTCGGCTTTGGTAAGAGACGAGGCGCGCCGCCGCGGACGCACGCCCGCTCGAAATAAGGACTCATCCGCGTAAATATTTCCGACGCCGCTCAATAACGATTGATTCAGCAACGCGCTCTTGATCGGAGTTTTTCGGCCTCGAAACACGCTGACGAACTCTTCCAACTCGACTTCCAGCGGTTCAGCGCCTAACGCTTCGAAGCTGTGCGCAACGCTCAAGCGTCCAAACCGCCGTGGATCAACGAAGCGTAGTTCGCGGCCCGATCTCAAAGTCAGAATGGCGTGAGTATGCTTCGCGATCTTCGTACCCGGCTCGCAAAGCAGAAGCCTGCCGCTCATGCCCAGGTGGACGATCCACTGGGAGTTTTTCTCATCCGCATGATCCAGTCGCCGTTTCGCTGCACGCGAACTTTTCGCGGACGAAGGCGTCCGCGCCACGCGATCCAGATCGAACACGATGTGTTTGCCGACTCTTCTTACGTCAGAAATTCGGCTGGATTCGAGCGTGGCGGCGATCTGCGCCGCTGGCGATTTGAGCGGCTCCGGCTTCGATCCCAACCACACTGACGAGATGATGTCGCCTTTTACACGGGAGGCGAGTCCGCGAGCGATGGTTTCGACTTCCGGCAGTTCGGGCACGAACAATAGTTTATCGTCATCGGCAAGTTGATCGTCCATCCTTCTGATTGCTCAACACATGCTTCCGGGTTTATTATTTCCCGTACACCTCCGTTCGGTTTATCCCTGTAATTTTTAGTTTTTCTCGAATCGAGCGGCGATGAGTGTGTGTGCGGTCACGAAACGCGGCTGGGCGCCACATTATTCTTTTCGGAGTGAACTTTGGCGAGAGGCAAGACAGCAGTCATCATAGGCGCGCAATGGGGCGATGAGGGCAAGGGGAAGATTGTTGACGTCCTCTCAGAAAACTTTTCTGTCGTCGCGCGTTACGCTGGCGGACATAATGCCGGTCATACCGTCATCATCAATGGCAAGAAGTTCATTTTGCAGTTGGTGCCATGCGGGATATTGCGTGCCGGCTGCCGCAGCGTTATTGGCAACGGGGTCGTGCTTGATCCGTTGGCGTTACTGAAAGAAACAGGCGCCCTGCGCGAAAACGGCGTAAGAGTAGATGGCAGCCTTTTCGTCAGCAATCGCGCTCACGTCATCCTTCCGTACCATCGCATGATTGAGTTGGCCTCCGAGAATGCTCCGGGCCGGGTAAAAATCGGCACAACCTCGCGAGGCATCGGCCCCGCCTACGAAGACAAGATGGGCCGCCGTGGCCTACGCGTCGCCGATCTATTGGACTTGAAACTTCTAAAAACACACATTGAAAATGCTTGTCGTGAGAAAAACATGATCGCGCACGCGCTTTTCAATTCCGAGCCGCTGGACCCCGATTCGATGTACGAGGAATACGCTGCCGCATCCGAAAAGATCGCACCGTTCGTCTGCGATACTGCCGCGCTGTTGAATCGCGCCATTGCCGATGGCGAATCGGTGATGTTTGAAGGTGCGCAGGGGACCATGCTCGACATTGACCTGGGCACGTATCCATTTGTTACTTCGTCCAGCGCAACCTCCGGCGGCGCTTCGACCGGGACCGGCGTTCCCCCTACATCCATCAACACAGTGATTGGCGTGACCAAGGCTTACTGTACTAGGGTCGGCGGAGGTCCTTTTCCCTCTGAGCTTCTGGATAAGACTGGCGACCTGCTACGGGTTCGAGGCAACGAGTACGGAGCGGTTACCGGCCGTCCCCGCCGCTGCGGCTGGCTCGATTTGCCTCTGTTGCGCTACGCTGGCATGATTAATGGCTTCTCGTGGCTGGTCGTCACCAAGCTCGATGTGCTGGACGAGTTGGCCGAGATTCCAGTTTGCGTCGGTTATAAAATTGACGGGCGTGTTTCAGATGAAATCCCTGCACACGCCAGCGGCTATGACAATATTGAATGTGTTTATAAAACTTTGCCCGGATGGCAAACTTCGACTGAGGGAATCACCGAATTGCAAAGTCTTCCAAAGGCTGCCCGGGAATACTTGAATTTTCTCGAAAAAGAGAGCGGGGCACGCATCGGCATGGTTTCCACCGGACCGGGCCGCGAGCAAACTATAGTTGCCCCTGAGTTTGCGGCAGAGCTAAAATCTTTAACCGACCGGAAAACCCAGAATCAAGGAAGGTGAAGGGAATGGTAGTACTCGCGGTGACGTGGATGGCGAAAACAGGCCGTGAAGCTGAAGTTGCAGCGACATTAGCCAAGCTGACCGAGGAATCACGCAAAGAGTCCGGCTGTGTGACCTACCAAGTGCACCGCCACAAAACGGACCCACGCCGCTTCTTCATCTACGAACAGTACAAAGATGACGCTGCCCTTGAAGCTCACCGCGGGTCACCGCATTTTCTTCAGTACGCAAAGAAGGATCTTCCCAAGCTCGCTGATCGGGTAGAAGGTCATCTCTACGAACCCCTGGGTTGAGCCACTATCTCACTGCCCCGCCGCGATCCTCAGGTTCTGACGTCATCCTGAGTGGCCGCAGGCTGCGAAGGATCTCGCGCGGGGGCCTCCACGTCACGGTTGAATACCAATAGAGGGCGGACCAATGCCGCCATGCTGTATCCCACTCCAGCATAAAACGGAGCGGTAAACGTTAATTGCGCCATGCCCCGCATCATATCTGGATTTGACCCCACAATTGCCCAGAATTCATGCCAATTACGATATTCGCCTATCAGGAAGCCCCCGCTAAAATATTCATGGAAGGCTGCAGAAAAGTGGCTCTGCAGAACTGAGGGAGACTGGTAAGTAACGAACTTGTATAGCAGGACGCAAGCGGGCACGAACCAAACAAACTGAGCAACATTATGTTTGAACCTTGTGGCGAACACTCCCGAGAGAAACGCGGGAATAAAACTAAATGCGAAGATATGAGAGAAGAGAAATTCGAAGCTGCTCGAGGACGTTGGATGATGAAGAAAGGGCAATAATCTTCCGCCCGTCCAACTAGCGAGCGGTACTGTGCAGAAGTTCACTATTGCATAAACGAGCACCACGTGAGGAAGGAACCACAGAAATTGCCAGTCTTCATCTTTTCCACGAGTTGGTAGCGTCCTCGACAGAGGGTGATGCTCAGAGTCATCCACGGTGGTCGTAGTTATACGTTACAAACCCTATCAACCGCAATAACATCTCCGGCTTGAACTAGTGCGGCCGAAGTCTAAATTTGGATTACGCCAGATTCCTGGCAAGCCCCGCGTGACTTCGTTGATAGTGCTGAAAGAGGAATTGATGACAGTCACTGCGCTAGTTCGTATCCCGCGAAAAAATAGCTCAACTCAAATCGTGCGGTATCGTCTCCATCCGAGCCATGGATCGCGTTATGCTCGATGCTTGCCGCCCATTTCTTGCGGATGGTTCCCTCTTCGGCATTCGCGGGATTCGTCGCTCCCATCAGCTTGCGCAGATCGGCAATCGCATTTTCTTTTTCTAGCGCCAAAACCACAATCGGCCCGCTTGACATGAACTCGGTCAATGAATCGAAGAAAGGCCTCGCGGCATGTACGGCGTAAAACTGTTCCGCCTGATGTTTCGAGATTTCAAGCATCTTCATGGCAAGAATGCGGAAGCCGTTCTTTTCAAACTGCTCGATAATGTCGCCGACAGCGTTTCTGCGGACCGCATCAGGTTTTACGATGGTAAAAGTACGTTGCAATGTCTTCATATTTCGGTTCAGTCCTCGATCGTTTGACTTGTTCTTAGGTTCTGGCGGCAACTCCCATCGCGGCTGCTACGGTCTCGCCAATGTCAGCGGGAGACCGCGCCATGCGAATGCCCGCTGCCTCCATCGCGCTAATCTTTTCTTCGGCGGTTCCTTTACCCCCGGAGATAATCGCGCCTGCGTGGCCCATGCGCCGGCCAGGGGGCGCGGTTTGGCCGGCAATAAATCCTATGACCGGCTTTTTCATGCGCGCCTTCACGTACTCGGCGGCGGCCTCTTCGGCGCTGCCCCCGATTTCTCCGATCATAATTACCGCTTCAGTTTGAGGATCGTGATTGAAGAGTTCCAGCGCGTCGGTAAAATTCGTTCCGATGATTGGATCTCCGCCGATGCCGATTGCGGTAGATTGCCCAATGCCACGAGTCGTCAATTGATAAACCGCCTCATAAGTCAGCGTACCGGAGCGCGAAACGATGCCAACCGGGCCCTCGAGATGAATGCGTCCGGGCATAATACCAATCTTGCATTTTCCGGGGGAAATAATCCCTGGACAATTGGGACCAATGAGTCGCGAGCGCCGGTCCTGCAAATATTCCCATGCGCGAACCATATCCAGAGTTGGGATTCCTTCGGTGATGCAGACGATCAGTTCAATTTCCGCGTCGGCTGCTTCCATGATTGCGTCAGCGGCGAATGGCGGCGGCACGAAAATTACGGATGCGTCGGCGGCGGTCTGGTCAACTGCCTCCTGCACCGTATTGAATACCGGCCATCCTTCGTGTGTGGTACCACCCTTGCCGGGAGTAACTCCACCGACGATGTTGGTGCCGTATTCGGCACAGGCTTTGGCGTGAAAAGTACCTTCTCGCCCGGTCAAGCCTTGAACGATGACTCTCGTGGATCGGTCTACAAGAATGCTCATAATGATTCTTAGTTTCTTCTATGCCGCAGCTGCGGCTGCCACTACTTTTTCGGCAGCGTCTTTCATGGTCTGAGCAACGATAAAGTTGAATCCCGACTGCTTCAGAATTTCTCGTCCTTCTTCCACATTCGTGCCTTCGAGGCGCAATACGATTGGAAGCTGAATTCCTGTCTTGTTCGCGGCTTCGACCACTCCCTTTGCAAGCGTATCCACGCGAAGAATGCCGCCGAAGATGTTGATAAGCACGGCCTTCACACTCTTGTCGCTGAGTAGGATTTCAAACGCGTGCGTGACCTGCTCTGCATTGGCACCGCCGCCGACATCGAGAAAATTCGCCGGCAGTCCGCCCGCGTATTTAATGATATCCATGGTCGCCATTGCCAGCCCGGCGCCATTTACCATGCAGCCCACGTTGCCTTCGAGCTTGATGTAATTCAGGCCATACTTCGATGCTTCGACCTCAAGCGGGTCTTCTTCAGTGACATCGCGCAGTTCTTTCAGGTCGGGATGGCGGAACATCGCGTTGTCGTCGAAGGCCATCTTGGCGTCGAGCGCAAAAAGCCGGCCGTCGGTGCAAGTGATGAATGGATTGATTTCCATCAGCGAGGAATCGGTCTCGTGGAAAGCCTTGTACAAGCCGGTCATGAAGCGCACAGCTTCATTGATTTGTTGCGGTTTCAATCCGAGTTGAAACGCGAGCTTGCGCGCCTGAAATGCTTCCAATCCCAAGCCTGGATCAATGTATTCCTTGAGAATGGCGGCAGGATCTTCCGCCGCGACTTGCTCGATCTCCATGCCTCCGGATCGTGACGCCATGAAGACGGGCTTGGCTTCAGCGCGGTCAATCACGGCTCCAAGATAAAGTTCCTTCTCGATAGGCAGAGTTTCCTCGACGAGTAAACGGCGCACGATGCGACCTTCGGGCCCAGTCTGATGAGTGATCAAATTCATGCCCAGTATTTTCGACGCGAGATCAACGGCTTCTTCAATGGACTTGGCGATCTTCACGCCACCGCCTTTGCCTCGTCCACCTGCGTGAATTTGCGCTTTCACGACAACTCCGCTGGCACCGGCCTTGAAAAGATTTTCCGCAGCAGTCTTAACTTCCTCGACAGTGGCCGCCATCTCTCCGCGAGGAACCGCGACGCCGTATTTCTTCAGAATGTTTTTAGCCTGGTACTCATGAATCTTCATAAATGCTGATTCAACCTTTAGGAAGGATGCAGCTTGCGGCTTCGATTGCGGGCAGCAAACTTACGATTCTATAGAAGGGTGGACGCATTGGGCAAACGCGATCCAGGCATGGTAGAGCCTACGCACATCGTATCCCCCTGGTGATGTTGAAGTGTATGAGCGGGAAACGCAGCAGGGAGCTGGCCGGACGGCTCCAAACAAGCCGGG